>Ga0316202_10000011_pt1 | contig 537047 bp, 461 predicted proteins | sample 3monrhotite_MG_FD_204934 | JGI IMG/M metagenome (GOLD analysis project Ga0316202, IMG submission 204934) | Microbial mat bacterial communities from mineral coupon in-situ incubated in ocean water Damariscotta River, Maine, United States -... | ecosystem: Environmental > Aquatic > Marine >...
TATCGGCAGTCACGGGGCGGGTTTTTGTTTAAAGAACCCAACACAATTATCGCGGGGTGGAGCAGCCCGGTAGCTCGTCAGGCTCATAACCTGAAGGTCGTTGGTTCAAATCCAACCCCCGCAACCATCACTCTCAATAGGTCAGTTGACATCTTTGTTAGCACCACCACCGATTGAAGGTCAAGAATAGTTTCGCGGGAGCGTCTCCACAGAAAGGGGGCGGCGAAACAAACCTAGCTTGAAAATGCAAAAAGCCTCGCAGCTACAACTGCGAGGCTTGCAAGGGATAAACACCCCAAAGAATTAACCGTTCTTGAGGGCTCATTTTATCTCAATGGATACGTGTGTCAACTTTAAACCGCACAGTTCTGCGGATTGTTGGCGTATGTATCTAGAGCCGGTTTAGCCGATTATCATCATGATATCGCAGCAAACATCACTCAATGAGACGACAGTCAGAGCACCGCGCAGCACGCAAACCACGGAATTTTTCGAGGGCTTGCCTGAAGGCGTCAAGCACACCGATCTTTTGCGTTTGGTTCAAAACCTTGAGAAGAAAATAGGCCTTTCTTCCGCCGCCGTTCAGCATTTGGGCTATTTGGTGACCCACACGCGTGACGTCGATTGGCAGCCGGGCGCGGCTCCGATCGTTTATCGAACCGTGCAAAGTACGGCCACTGATAGAGGGCGTTCTGAACGCCAAATATGGAACCTGGAAAATGCATTACTCGATGCTGGTTTAATTCAGTATAGAGACCGGGAAGATTACAAGCGTTACGGAAAGCGCGATTCTCGTGGGCACATCGAATATGCGTGGGGCGTTGATCTGACGCCACTTGGCTTGATGTACGACAGGCTGGTAGAGCTGAATGAACAGCATATGGCCTACATGGTTGCGTTCAGAGATATCAAGCGCAAGGTCACAGGTTTTCGTCGTCGCATCATCAACAAAATCGACTTGGCCAAGGAAAATGGTTTGGTGATCGACGAGCTGATCGATGCGCTGGCCAACTTGCCTCGGATCGCGGCCAACATGACCATAACGACGCTCTCAGACATCTTAAACAAGGCCCGAAAAATCAACTTTGCTCTGGATGATTTGTTAAAAGATGAGGTCAAACCGGAGCCGCTTGAAACAGCAGAAAACAGGCTTTGTTCGAAAGAAACTTCCGACATATCGGAACTAAACTTCCGACGCATACAGTCAACAGTTAGTCAACAATCTATTGATATAGACTGTAACCAGCAGGTCGATGACGACAAGGAAGAGGTAGGTGAAAAGTTTTCCACCGGTATGGAACATATTACCTACGCTCAAGTGATCGACGCCGCCAGCGATGAGTTTGTCGAATGCATTCAGCTCAGCGTCACCGGCAACAAATATACAGATCTCAAGGCCGCAGCCGCACGCATGTGTCACCGCTTAGGCATCGGTCGATTTGCCTGGATCAAAGCCTGTTCAACAATGGGAGACACAGCCGCCGCCGTGGCCGTCATCATCATTGACCGCAACAGACAGCACCCCATCATTCCTGTCGTAAATCCTGGTGGCGTCTTGCGCGGTATGACCGCCAAAGCCAAAGCTGGTGATTTGAATTTGCACCGGTCGCTGTATGCGATTTTGAGCCGCGACAGCGCAGGAGGTGCATCATGACCGCCACCGATGGGCACGAGCCTATAAAGCGTCCAAGGGCATTAGACCTATGTTGCCGGGCTGGCGGTGCTTCCGTTGGTCTCTACCGTGCGGGCTTCGATGTGGTGGGCTGCGATGTGGTCTATTCGAAGAACTATCCCTTTGCGTTGATCGTACACGACGCGCTGAAAATCGAAGAGGTTGTGAGCTGGCCAAACTTTGATTTTATCTGGGCTTCACCGCCGTGCCAGAAACACAGCAAGGGACGCGGAAATGCACCCACAAAGCACAAATGCATTATTGAGCCCATGCGCCAAAATTTGGACAGCTCAGGGCTTCCGTATGTGATTGAGAACGTCGAGTGCGCGCCGATCCGCCCAGACGTGATCTTGACCGGGGATATGTTCGGCCTCAACACCTACCGCAAACGCCACTTTGAAACGTCCGGTTTTATGTGTCTCGCCCCCGCTCCACCCGGGCCTAAATTTGGTCCGGAAAGCCGTCCCGGTTCTGTAACTGTCGCGGGTGGTGGTAGCGGTAATTTTGAGGAATGGTGCAAGGCCATGGAAATCGACTGGATGACCAAGCGCGAGATCGCACAGGCCGTGCCGCCGTCCTATGCTGAATTGATCGGGCGGCAAGCTGCTCGACACCTCGGCTATGATCCTAACAAAATCGGCCGGCCAAACTTTGGGCCGGCGAGAGCTTCCGCAAAATGGGATGGAGCTTTAAGCCAGGCAAAAATCGGGTGAGTGAGACCAGGCCAAATTTTGCATCGATCACCGCACTCACCCAAATTTGCGATTTTCTCTCCCATCAAAAGAACGGTTGTAAGTGTTCTTTGTGGCTTTGCTTAAAACAGAATCCAAATGAATTATGGAGGTCCTAATGAAGGATAAAAAACTTTCCCTAGATCACGTTCGTTGCACGAAAGACACGAAGTTTGACGTGTCGTCTTGTCTAATTGTTCAAGGCAAGAGCGGCATTGGTAAAATCGCGTTAATGAATAAGCTTTGTTCCGAATTTCAGGGAAAAAGATGCTTCTCTTTTAAAGACGCTAAAAAGGTGCCAAAAAAATAGTCGACCTCGCCGCCCACCGGCCCGATTGTAACGGCTGAGATTGACGAGAGAGGCAAAAAAACGGATAGAAACCGAGATTTATAGCCGTTTGAGTGTTTTGGGTGCTGAATCATGCAGCCTGAGATTTGGCCGTCCTGAGTGCGGCAAACAGATTTGGCCAATTGTAATCAATCGTGATGGTCATGTCAGGAGCTACGGTGAACCGGTTGAACCATGGGAAAACCTCTTTGATCGTCTTCTGGTTGTCTGGGTCAACATGCAGCGGCTCTATGGCCTCGTGAAAGGCGGTCAGGACATCCTCAGCTTCGTCGTCTGGTATCTTGGCAATCGGCGCGTGTTGTTTTTTCAACTTGCCGATATCGTGTTGAATTTTGAGAATGTTCGCCTCGCACTCATCGAGATATTTCATAGTCTCAGGCGTCATGGGACGTTGCGTCAAGGCGTCGTATATGTTGCGGATGGCTTGGCGGGCGGAATCCAGTTCCATCTCCTTGGTGGAAAGAGCAGCTTCAAGGGCGTCTCTGTCGCGGCGCTGTTCCTTGATTGCGGTTTTAAGCTGTTCGGCGCTCATGTGTTTCATGGCATTGAGTGCGGAATTCATCAGAATTTCATGCTTCGTGTAGCGGTGAACGCATGGTTGGTCTGGACAGCCATAGACGCGCTTGCGAATAACCGAGATCACCGTGTCATGTTGCGCGCACCACAGCTTGCCGGAAAACACATATAGGTTGACCTTTCGGCTTCTTTTCTGGCGTTTTTGTGTTTGGCGTTCTTTATTTTTGCGCTCACGCTTTTCGATGGTTTTTGGTTTGTCCGGCTGATCCAAGACCTCGTTCAACAGCCGCTTTTGTTTACGTAATGAGGATCTCTGTTCAATGAGATCCTGCACACGGTCAAACAAACTTTCATCAATGATTGCCAGTTCAGGCACCGGCACGTAAATCCATTCACTTTCGGGGCACATAAATGACTGGCGTAGAGCTGTGTCCGGATTTTTGCGATAGGTCATGCGACCGAACGTCACGATGCCCTTGTACAGCGTTTGACGTAAAATCCCTGTCTTACGTGCGGCTTGGCCGATGAGCGTGCTGTTGCCCCATGTGCCGCCCTTGGGTGAGGGGATTTTTTGGCGGTTCAAGGCCGTGCAGACCTGCCTGAGCGTTGAGCCTCTGGCGTACTGGTTGAAAATCCACCGCACGGTGTCAGCTTGCTCCGGATTGATCTGGCGCAAACCTTTGATGAGTTCTTGCCGATCATCCAGGCGATGCACCAGATCATATCCATATGTTCTACCGCCAGGGATCGACCCTTTCAGCACGGCAGCGATCATGCCGCGTCTGGTCTTGTCCGCGAGGTCTTTCAGATACAGCGCATTCATCGTGCCTTTCAGGCCGATGTGCAACTCGTTGATTTCACCTTCGGCCACGGTTTCGAGTTTGATATCGAGATAGCACAGTTTGCGAAAGAAGTTGGCCATGTCGCCTTGATCGCGGCTGATCCGCGAAAGGTCTTCCGACACCACGCGGTTAAAGTATCCGGCCAAAGACGCATCAATCAAATCCGACACGCCTGGACGGTTGACAACCGACGCACCTGAGACCGCCTCGTCTTGAAATATTTGGACAACATCGTATTCGGCTTTTCGGCAGTATTCCTGACAGCGCGAAATTTGATCTTTGGTCGAATGCGTTTGTTTGTCGGTCGAGTGCCGTGCGTAGATCGCAACATGGATCGTCAATGGAGCCTCTTGCAGTGATGATGTTCAATGTTGGTGTTATCTCTTTGGTTGTATTATGGGATTTACCGTTCGGTGCGCAAGAGAAGAAACGCCGCTTTGTCTGTCTTTGCCTAAGTTTGCCTAAGTTTGCCTAAGTTCGCCTAAGTTTGCCTGTCTTTGCCTAAGTTTGCCTGTCGTATAGGGCGGCAGGTTATGCAAAGTGGTCCACTTTCGTGGACAACATTGCTCCTGCCTCGTTCACGTGGTCTTATTCGCACCTGTGGTGCTCAACGGATGAAGGAGGTCGTTATTGGTGGACACCCTTGGTGGCCTGCAGGAAATGGTGATGAAAAGGGTGTCAGTTTAACTGACGCCATAGGCGGATGGGTTTGTAGGGTGTCTCTTGGGATTTGTTTGGTGGTGAAGAAGCTGGGCTTCTGCCGTGCTTCACACTTCACCGAGCTTGCGGTCTTTCGACCCAAGCCCGTAAACGGTCTTGACCAGAAGGCGCTAATCTCTGACGCAAGGTTTTGGTCGGGCTGTATTGCAACACTCAATCCACATACGCATTTCTGAAGCTCGGCTTGGCATATTTCAAAACAAATGAGAGATCTGAGGACATGCTGTAATTGGGCTAAGGTCTTGAGCAACCCTATGTACATTGGCTGATAATGGTATAAATTCACCCTACAAATGAAACAAATAGGGAGAGTGCTGCATAAAAGTCGTTCTATTGGGGGATTGCGTTCAATCTTTTGATTTGACGTGGTGAATAGAACGAATTTGCTGATGCACAGCATCTTGTTTGTTTTATGAATACATTTGATAAAACGCTACGGCGATATGGCGCTGACAGCAAATCGATTCGCTATTTCGATAGTGAAAACGATCCAGACCTGCTGTCTTATGCGAGCCTTGTCGATGCCCGAAGGTCAAACCATCCGGACTTGAACGCTGTCGGTGCCGTGTATGAATGGCAAACTGCACCGTTAGTTTTCCTTGTTAATGGTGACGACATTGGGGGGGATCAAGACAAGCTCGCCCGTATTCGTCGGATTCTCGCGATGAGAGGGGACACCCCCTATCTTGGAGTTGTCCATCCAGGACAACTGACGCTCTATACCATTGCACTTGATGAATTCAGCCCTCAAAGAGCCAGAGTTTCTCTAGGTATTCAGGAAGGGCAAGAACAAATTACGTTTGCTCATCTCGGTAATAATAGACCAGGACTTCCAGGTAAAAAACGTTGGATAACCGACGTTGTCTTGAAGCTGTTGTCTGATGCTATCGACACGTTGAGGATCGACTATAACGTTTCAGAAGGCAATGCTATCTCTCTGGTTGGACGCGTTCTGTTCACGAGGTTTCTAGGCGACCGTGATCTACTTGGTGCGCTTGTTCCCTCTAATGATCCGAAGGAAATTGCTCGGCTCTTTGAAAATGCAAGGAAAACAGCCGAAACGTCGGAATGGCTGGACGAGACCTTCAACGGGGATTTCCTTCCCTTCTCAGATGGCCTGGGTGGCCTGCTTGCCGAATTACCACAGCAGGCATTCGTTACACTTGGCAATATTATGCACCGGGCTCAGGGCGGCCAAATCAGCTTAGGATGGGAAGAAAAATGGGATAATCTTGATTTTGCCCACATTCCTATTGGTGTGCTCAGCCAAGCCTATGAGGAATATCTCTCAAAACATGACGAAGAAACGCAGAGAAGGGACGGCGGTTACTATACGCCCTATCACATTGCAGAATTGATGGTGCGTGGGTCTTTTCATGCATTGCGACGTAAAGGGAATGCTCATAAGGCAAAAATATTGGACCCTTCCGCTGGTGCGGGGGTCTTCCTCCTCACATGCTTTCGCCAACTTGTAGCCGAACGATGGCGTCATGACGGCAAACAACCCAATACAAAAACTTTGCGGAAAATACTCAACGAGCAAATAACTGGCTTTGACATCAATGATGCAGCGCTCCGTTTTGCGGCTCTTGGTCTCTATCTCTTGTCTATTGAGTTAGACCCTGAGCCGGAACCCGTTCAGAAATTAAAGTTTAAGGACCTTAGGGATCGCGTTCTTCACGATGTTAAGGATGGTGACTTTGAGGACCCTTCTGAGCGACTCGGAAGTCTCGGCACTCACATTAGCGGTAAACACCTGGGAAAATATGATCTGGTTATCGGTAATCCGCCGTGGTCTAGGTCGGACAAAAAACACCCAAAATGGCATATCGTTAAAGGTGAGGTTTCGAGGATTGCCCAAAACAGGCTTGACACAAAAGTAACCAAACCTCTCCTGCCGAACAGAGTCTTGGATCTGCCATTTGTTTGGCGCGCCATGGAATGGGCAAAGCCGGATGCCCAGATCGCTTTTGCCCTCCACGCGCGCCTGTTGTTTCAGCTGTGGAAAGGCATGCCCGATGCCCGAAGTTCTCTTTTTAGTGCTCTTAATATTAACGGCGTTGTAAATGGAGCTGAGCTTAGGGATACCGACGTTTGGCGCGAAATTGACGCTCCATTTTGCCTTTTGTACGCTCGAAATAGCCTCCCTGCCCCAGGCAGCGGTTTCCATTTTGTGAGCCCACATTTGGAAAAACAACTCAATTCGAGTGGAGCGTTACGCATTGATGCGGCGAATGCAACAAAGGTCTCAGCTTCGGACGTTTCTAAAAAACCTGAATTACTAAAAATTCTTTTCCGCGGAACTCAGCTCGATTTAGCAATTTACGAACGATTGAGATCAAATGAGCTCATTACACTGAAGGACTATTGGGAAAATCGGTTAGGAAGGTCTGGCAGAAGCCTTAAGTATGTTGGATATGGTTATGGGCTTCCCCGCAAGTCAGCTACAAAGCTACAGGACGCCTCACACTTAATTGGTATGCCCAACTTACAATCGAAAGAAACAACCCTACCACTCTACATCGACACCGAAATTCTACCTAAATTTCAAGAACCCTTTCTTTACCGTGCTTGCGACCCCGAAATATACAAAGGGCCAATTTTTATCGTTCGCAAGTCTCCCCCTGCCGAGGCGGGCCGCATCAGAGTTGCAGTTTCTGATAAGGATTTGGTTTTTAACGAGAGCTACTACGGCTATAGCGGCAAACACCATCCAGATGGGGAAAGGTTAGTCCGCTACCTAGCGCTCGTTATTGGGAGCAAGATAGCTCTATGGCATTCTCTTGTAAGCAGCGGCGAGTTTGGCTTTGAACGCGAAACTATCGAAAAATCGACAATCGAAAATTTTGCCCTGCTTCCATTTGAATCACTTTCCAAGAAAAATTTGGAGCAAATAAATCCCCTGTTTGATGGTGTTGCCCAAGATGATGATGAAGATAGTTGGGCAAAAGTCGATAAATGGGTCGCATCACTGTTTGGTCTTGGGAAACGTGACCTACAGGTCATTGCCGACACCTTGCGCTATAGCCTGCCATTTTCTAAGAATAAGAAAATCGCGCAAGATTCACCTGTATCTGGTGAAATGAGCACCTTTAAAAATGCGCTGCTGTCGGAACTTAGCCCCTGGGCCGAACGTTTTGAGAGGTCTCTGAATATAACCCAAGTCCCGATGCCCTCTTACGCCCCGTGGGGGATTGTTCGGATAGATTTTTCAGAGCAACAGACCGACCATTCAATCCCCAATGAACATGCTATTAACAATGTTTTGGAAGTCGCCGATCAATTAGCCGCAACAGAAATACTGCATCCTGACCCAGAAAATGAGTGCTTGTGGATTGCACGCCTAAATCAAGCGCGCTATTGGAGCCGGAGCCAAGCTCGGCTCGTAGCCCAACGAATCATCTGGGATCATAGTGACCTAATTGCAGGAGATCCGTCGTAATGATGGTAACTAACCTGCGCCCGCGTTCGGATCAAATTGAAGAGCTGACACGAGACGTTGAACTCCCTCTCTCGCCTCTCAGAAAAGTTCACTTGGAGATCATCGCCGAGATGCTTGAGCAAGCTTGGCGTGATTTAAAGAGCACTCAAGGGTCAACCCTTTCAACAGGTTCCGAAACTGAGGTCACTAGCCTCATGGAAATCCGTATAAATAAATTGCTCGACGACAGTGCGCTGTGGGCAAGCCTTGTACAAGGCACTGCACGCGGCGGGGAGTCTCTTAATTATGACGGCACCAAATTGGAGAAACGGCCCGACCTTTCACTCCAACTAACCGACCGATCCCGCAATTTCCCTTTAAAAGTCGAATGTAAACTCATTGATTCATCGTCAGGGAAATCGGTTCGTTTGTACTGCAAGGAGGGCCTATTGCGATTTGTCCAAGGCGAGTACGCCTGGGCCACGCAGGAGGCGTTTATGCTTGCCTACGTTCGTGACGGTTCATCAACCACTTCTGTTCTAACGCCTCATTTGAAAACAAAGCGCACGACCAAAGAAAATCCTTATCACTCAGACGTTCCAGAACAGTCAAATATTCACGGTTCACTCGATTTATCGCGGTCGCGTCATGGCCGCCCGTTTACCTATATCGGAAATGTTGCAAATGATGATCCAGGGTCGATTGAATTGTGGCACCTCTGGGTTTCGACCTGAAGCAAACCTGCTCCAGCGCATGTTCAGATGATGTTCGAGCGGGCAATATCATTTAATTTAAACACTCATGTTGTTGTTAGTGACCAAACGTTGCATGGATGCGACCAGCACTGTGATCTGCGCGGATTTACTCTATTCCGAAGCCGCGACGGGTGCCTTTCTTGACTGTCTTTTTTTGCATGTTTTTGGGCGGTTTGGGTTTCGGTTTTTGTATATTCTTGGCACCATCAATCGTCGGCGCGACCGATGCGGCGGTCGGAATGGTCGGTGCGAAAGGTGCCGGCGAATGTGGACGAGATTTGAGCACCGTTTTCATCATCTCCTTATGGAAAATGACGATGGCCATCGCCAACGGATCGTCAATGCCCATCATCAAGAATTCTCGCCAGGTCTTGAACGCTTTCCCGACCAGAGAGGGGCGCTTATGTCTCTGGCCGATGTATTGCCGCCATAAACGCCCCTGGAGGGGGTGGCGGGTGGTCGGGCTGCGTTTGTATCGGCTGATCGGCTTTGCGCGCTCCTGGGCCTTCTCAGGGCGTTTATAGGAGCCAAATTGTTTTTCCAAGGCGGCTTTGGAAAAGGATCGATCAAGACTGCTGGCTTTGATGTGCTTCTTACCGTTCTCAGAGTTGGGGCCGGTGCCGATCACCAGACCGTTGCCGCGCTTCACCAGCGTCAAATCGTACTTAGCAAACGCAGCGTGGAGATCTTGCCAATTTTTTGCCTTTGAACGTGCTTTCATAAGCCGGTCTTTGTGTTCGTTGACGTAGCCGTGAAAACTCTGCTCCCAGGTATGCGCTTCCTTGTCTCGCGCCGCATGGGGCTTGCGGTCTGCCTCTTGTTTGTCCGCACGGCCTAGATCGACCTTAAGGCCGTATTTCTGTTCCATAGCCCGGGAGGTTTTTTCCAGGGCGCGATAATCCCATTCTGGCGAATGGGCTTTGAACGTCTTGGGGTGAATGCGGCTATAGGCCACGTGCATATGAAAGTTGTTGGTGTCGATGTGCGTGCCGACAACGCGGGGATGATCGGTGAAGCCCAGCGCCTTGGCGAACTCTCGTTCCATGTCACGCATGGCTTCAGGAGTAGGTTTTTCGCCTTCAGGAAAAGAGACCATAAGGTGATATTGCTTGTCGGTTTTGACCCGTTTATTCAGAGCCTGTTGCGCCTCGACCTCGCGGATTGCCAGATCCAGATCCTCAATGGTCTCTCCGGCGTTTGCGTTGATGATCCACAGATCATCAAGCTTTTCACCCGGTTCCTTGGCCGCGGCAACGTACTTGGCCAAGTCGGTGAATGAGCCGGGTTTGTCACGGGGGATGTGTTTGGCGATCACAGGGCTTTGATCTTTCTTTTGAGGATCTCTTGCGTGCCTCTGAGATCCTCAAACAGCTTTTCAAGGTCAACGCCTTGCGGCGGTTCAAAGTCTTCTTCCATCACGGCCATGCGAACGAGGTTGCCGAGCCGCGCCAAGTCTGCGTTGACCTGAAGCAGATCGAGCACCTGTTCATGGTTTTGGTTGGACGGCAATTGACGACCAGTGACCAGACGGCGAACCAGCTCCGAGGTGGTGAGGTGGGCTTGCTTGGCCAGCGCCGTAACTTCGGTGTGTTCCTCTGGCGTGACCCATGATCTTAATGGCTTCGTTCTCTGACGCATGATGCCCTCACGAAATCAGGCCGCGTTCACGGGCGCGGTCGAGATATTTGGTGATCCGGGTAGGCATCGGTTTCCCTGGATATTTATGCAGCCCTTTTTGAATTTGCGGAATGATCCAGAGCCGCTCAAAAGTTGGCGACGCAAGATGTCCTTTGATAATCATAATTTGTAGGACGAGCGCACAAAGACCGATGATAATGCCGATGACCGAGGCAATCAGTAGGCCATTCAGAAAAGTTGCGGTGAAGTTGAGCGTGGCATCATACAGAGTCATGACGTACCTTCGTCGTAAGGGTTGAGGTGGTATTTAAGAATGTTTTGAATGGTGGTTCGTCCGTGCTTTCGAATTGCCCTCCTTACGGAGTTCATATGGCGTAAGGCGTCGGAATCGATGGAACGCAAGTAGTCGAAATAAACCCTTCTCAACTTGGGCTTATCTCTCAGATTGGCATCTATGAACGTTGCGCGGTTGTAAGCACGTAGCGTGGTGTCTCGCACGGTGATGAATAGATCGTCGTAGTTGAAAAGCTCAAGCATCTTTTTTAGCCCTCTTAATACGTTCGATGGCGCAAGTGATAGAGCGGCGTGGCAGTTCGAGCTTGATGGCGACCTGTCCAACTGACAGGCCGTGTTTGATCAACTCTTCCACAAGATCATCTAGAGACTGGGGCTCTCCAACGAGGTCATTTTTTTGGATGTATTTATGAACCGTAGTGGTGTGTCTTCTGAGCCTTCGTGCGATGCAAGCACACGTACACCCATCGCCATAGCGCTCTTCAATAATTTCAATTTCATCAACGGATAATTTGAGCGGACGTTTACGACATAGGTCCTCAACATATCGCCGACTGACACCAAATTTTTTTGCAATTTGACCACATGGGATTCCTGCGTCGTAATTTTCTCTAATTTGCCCAATATCGACGGCCCGCTTAAAACGCCGACCTAACTTAAGTTTGCCTTTTTTACAATGAATTGAGTGGCAGGATCTGCCGAGGATTGATGCAATTTCTTTGGCGCTTTTTCCTTTCCGCCACTCTCGTTTCAAAGTCTCGATCTCTTCAGGCATCCAGTGATTTACCCGCCTCGCTCGCGGCCCAGGATTGCCCTTAAGCAAGCCTAAGTTATATTTTCGGTCGGAGATGGCTTGGGCAGACCGGCCCAATTCGTCGGCGAGATCCTCTAAGCTTTTATCAGTCCCTTCTATAACGGTTTGTATTTCAGAGAGAGACCAGTGAGCACCCGCACGGCGGGGTTCTGTATCAATCGTTTTTAGTTCTACAGTTTTTTGTTCCATCGGATGTCTCCCCCTCATTTCTTCATTTTTTTGATGAGTTCAGCGACATGGCCAGCACCCGCGCCAGCTCCGTAAGCCGCGTTGCCCATGAAGTTGCCCGCTCGATTACCGAGTTCACCTTTCAGAGCATCAGCGCCTGGTGCTTTACTTAACGCCATGGCGGTTCCTGCGGCACCTGCGACGACGGTGGCGGCGGCGTTATTTGTGAAGTTTGATCCGGTGATGGAGTTGGCAAGGCCGGTGGCTTCGGTCATGAAGGCCGTGCCGAGCCAGCCCATTGCGACGGTCAGCATGAATTTAACATTGTCGAGGCTTGCTATATCTCTGGCTGACTGACCATCCGCCTCACCAATGTTGAGGCTTTCGATTGCATATAGCAAAACACCAATCACCGCCGTTGATGAGAACAGTACGATAAACGATGAAATGAGCGACCTCACACCACCCTTGGCCATCTCACGGCCCCAGCCAAATCCGAAGCCGAGAATCATGAACGGGCTGAGTGTGGCCAGCATCATGACCCGGAAAATTGACACGACGACCTGTGCAAAGTAGACGATCCAAAGGATGAAATACGGCACGATCAGGATGAGGGCATAAAGGATTTGCAATGGTGTCGTGATCGTCCAACTGCTGGCGATGACAACTCCCATACCGATGATGTCTTTGATCGCGGTCTCAGCAGTCATCATCAAGGCATGTAGCCCGCCGCCGACCGTCATATCTGGCATGGCGGAGAGAGAGTCTGGTGAACCCACTTGAAGGGCTATGCTGGCGGCGGCTCCCATCGTTTGCAGTGACGCCACAAAGATCGCGTTGACCAGTTCAGAACCTTGTCCGCCAAGCAACACTGCTGCTATCATGACGTATATAAATTGCTCAGCAACATCCCCTGGAGTTGTTCGCGTAATGATCAAGCGGATACCTTGAATGACAACCCATAGTGAGACCAGCGACATGAACAATGCTAACATTCCCGGAAACAAAAGCTCACTTATGTCTTGTGTGAAATGGATCGCGAGATTGACGTACTCATCGACGATGGTGCAGGTGAAGCAGTCTGCGATTTTCGTGGTTGTGCCACCAGCCATTGTGGGTCTCCTAATGTTTGTTGACGTGAGTAGTGCTCAGGCGCAGCAAAAAGTGCTGGCCGAGAACTTTTTTGATTTCGAGTATGCAAAAACGGTTTGGAACGAATTCACGCTGGAACAGCTCAATACGTACTTTGCTAAGCAATGTCCGCCCGGTGGTCCTGATGATGCTTGGGTGACGCAATATCGGCGCGATCCACAGCAGGCATTGAAGGCGTTGGAAAAACACCCTAAGTCCGAGTTGATTAAACGCTGTTACGACACTCAACTGACATATGAGGTATGGAGTGAGATGTATGGTCGGTGGCGGGGCAGCCTGAGCGTTTATGGTGGCAAAGGCTGGAATGATTGCCGACCTGGGGCGATGGGCCTCCTGCCCATCATGTTGCGCGAGATGAATATCTTCACCGGCAAGTGTGACGATATGCCTGACTGGCGGCATCCTAAGAACGTCAAGGAAGATGATGCCGCCATGTCCAAGGGCAATGCTTCGTCTTGGAGCAGGAAAAAGAAGAAACAGTGATAATGTTGATGCTCTCATGCTTCAGTTCCTCATTGTGCAATCAGGAATGCAAAAACGAGTAGACACGTCGCAAAGCAAATCAGGTTGACGACGGACAGAAGCTTGGCGCGCTTGTATTGGCGCTCAAACTCCTGTTGTGTGCGATCCGCGAGGCGCACTTGTTCCTTGAGGTTTTCAGAAATGGCCTCTTCGGTCAGGCCCTTAACAGCTTTGCCAATCACAGATGTGATCGCCGTGTTGTGACGGTCCAGCAGTTGGTCGTATTCGGCCAAGAAGAGGCGGTTCATAGTGAACTGAAGAAGGATTGGATCATCCTGCCCAACCGAGACACCATGCTCTGAGTGTAAGTACGCACGCAGTTCATCCAATGACGTGACTGATACGTCATCGGGTGTTTCGGTGTCTTGGTTGGTGGAGTGGTCCATCATTTGCCACTCCATGCATCCATCGCGTCTAAGTGCGATTTTTGGCGACCTGATATATTCTGGATAAATTTCATGACCAGTCCCTCACAAATTAGCGGCTGAAATTTGGTTGCTCAGATCGCGCCAGATCATTTTTAGGCGCTGGCGGGCCATGATGGAGATCGATGTGTCCGCGATGCCCTCTGCAAAGGTCACTTTCCCCTTCAATACAGTTTCCAGGTCGTAACCAAAGGTATTGGGGTTAAGTGCGGCAATTCGGATCAATGCATGGATTTTTTCTGAGTTGTCCTGAACGATTGAGGAGTTCTCGAATGCAATGCCGTTGAATTCCGGCTTGCCATAATATTCGTTGAGCCAAACGACGAGAGGCACATGGAAATGCTTGAGCAGATTTGTGAAGCCCAGAACCGTATCGCCGTGAGCCTGTCCGCCCGTAATCACCGAGTGAATGACAAGGTCTACATCGACGTCTTGGAAGAACTGCACGGCTTCATTTGCAATCAGCCATGAACAGAGCGGCACGAACGAGGACGCTCCATTATCCACGACAAATATGCTATTTTCCGGTGCGGCCATCACCAGTTCAATCAACTCGTCAAAGGCGCGAGGATCAATGTCGTCACCGGTCATCAACTCAATGCGATGAACATTGAGAGACTTGTAACCGGCAAAAGTGGCGTTGACCGGATCGGTGTCGATGCAGATCGGCGAGGTGTCGTTCTCTGAGTAAAATTGTGCGAGAAGGGAGGCAACGAAGCTTTTGCCGACGCCGCCTTTGCCTTGCAGGATCATGTGAAGTTTTTTGCTCATTCTTTTGGTTCCTCTGTGTTTTGTTCAGGTTGAATTGATTCAGTTGATCCATAAGCGTCGGCGAGAGCACCGTTCGCGCCATCGGGCTTGTGCCCAAAGCCATCACTTATTTGACGGGACTGGACGACAAGCTTGGGTTTGGAAGGTTTGGAAGGTTTGGAAGGTTGGGGAGGTGCGGGCGCAAGTTTGCGCGGCGTCTCAGACGCTGATTTAGTTTCGTTGGGGAGGCGTGGAGCTGTGTTCGTGAGAGGAAGGGAAGAAGCCTGAGCCTCATCACGAAATGCTGCGGCATGGCGGTGAAAAGTCCGCGCGCCAATAGTCAGTTTTTTTGCATCGGTAAGGATGTGAAAAACGCTCTCAAGGCTCTCACCTTTTCTGAGCAAAGCGATGATTTCGCTTTTCAGTGCGTGGACTTGGTTTTTACCTTTGCCCCACGGGGTAGTCGCGTGCGTCATTAAGTCAACCTCTACAAGTTGACCTAATCGAGCGATGTGTGGTTATTTTGTTAAGGATTACCGGGATAGATTCTCTTGGTATCCACTAAGGACGCTTGTATTTAAACTCACGCCCCCGCAACCAAATTAAAAGCCTGCAGCCTCAAGAGGTTGCGGGCTTTGTCGTGTCTGACTTACATCACACAAAAATAACCGGGTAAGCGTAAGCAGCCAACTTTAAGCTCCTCAATGAGGAGCAAGGTGGTACGTTCAAATGAGTGCGTGCCGGATGCGTGGCAGCGTGCTGGTATTTAATTAGAATTAGGGGCTGACCCAGATAACTACCTCAGATAACGTTTAACCCATTGTCTTATAATCGATAATTGGACTGACGGGTCACTGTTGTTAAATCGCCACTCACATTCCTTCAAATATAGGCCGAACTGGGCCTTCGGCACACCGTTGAATTTACGCATGTGGCGCTTGGCCTGGTTCCAGAAATTCTCAATCCCGTTGATGTGATTATGTGCATCTGCGAAGAGTTCGGAGTGATTGATCCTGAAGTGCTTAAAGTCTGAAACATCCAATACATTGTAGGCCTTCCAGCAGTCGGAATAAACGATGCTATCGGGCACAACCTTGCGCTTGATGATCGGAATCAACGTGGCCCCTGAGGCATCGGGAATGATCTTGGTGTAGACCCTCCCTCCACGTTTAAGCAAGCCAAATACCGGGATTTTTCCGCCTGCGCCCCGCCCGCGCTTTCCCTTGCGCTTGCCGCCGAAATAACTCTCGTCCACCTCGATCTCGCCGCCGAACATGGCTTCGCTCTCGGCCTCCAGCTCCAAAGCAATAATTTCCCGCAGACGAAGGAAGAAGAAGGCCGCTGTCTTGCGATTCACACCACAAAGGCTAGCCGTCGTCAGGGCGCTCGATCCGGAAACAAAATGCTCTATCAAGCGATCCTGTTTGTAGTGGCTAAGTCTACTCTTGCGCATAGATCCCATGATAACTCCAAAATCGAGTTATCTGGGTCAGCCCCTAGAATTATAATACTGCGCGTATTAGGTTAACCATGGAATATCTCCACAGATTAACAATGGGATGGAATATGTGATGCGGATGACAAGCCCCAGCGAGCTAACCGCGACGCATGATGGCGGAAAAAAAGTATGCTTTCTTTTTTCCGGTCAGGGTTCTCAATATCGACAGATGGGGCGCGAACTGTATGATGAGGTCGCGTTGTTTAGGGGTTTTATGGACGCCTTGGACCTTATTGTTTGTCAGGAGACGGGGGCCTCTTTGCTGCCCCAGTTGTATGGGGAAGAATGGCACCGCAGTGATCCTTTCGATCAAACGGGGGAGACCCATCCGGCGTTGTTTATGGTGCAGCTCTCTTTGGCAAAGACCTTGATGGCTCAAGGATTACGCGCAGATGCCGTACTTGGCAGCAGTTTGGGGGAGTTCGTCGCCGCCGTCGTGGCGGGGGCTGTTGATGGCGACGCGATGATGCGGGCCATTGTTCGATCCGCACGCTCCATTGAACAGCACTGCGAACCCGGCGCGATGTTGTCAGTATTGGCACCCCGTCATATTTATGATGACGAGCCACGGATACGCGACGCAGCGAGCTTTGTCAGCAGCTACCAGACCAACCATTTTGTCATTGCGGGACCACTGGACGTGATCAAGGCGGCTCGTGATCATTGGGACGCTGCAGACGTCGTGAGCGTGATGTTACCGGTTGCCCACGCCTTTCATAGCGATGCCATGAACCGTTGCGCAGATTCGTTGCGCGAGATATTCGGGGAACTTTCCATCGAAAATCCGCAAACGCCTTTTTACTCTTCACTGCTTGGGGGAAGTGTTGAAACTTTGGACGCTTCCCACTTCATGCGTGTCGGTCGAGAACCGATCCGTTTTATCGATGCGCTGAAGGAACTGATTGGAGAACCGCAAGCTGTGTATGACTTTATTGATCTCGGGCCTTCAGGTTCTCTGGCCGGGATCGTGAAGCAGTATCTGCCTGCCGACGAGAGAGACCGCAGTTTTGCACTGCTTTCTCTCTTTTCAAACCCACGCGATCAATACGAGCGCTTGATGGCCCAAAATCTGTCTTGCGATAGATATCAAAGTCGTTTCGCTTCTGACCAGAAATGATCCTGGGTGGAATATGATAAAGTGTTCGTCGCGGGTGCCATATGCCTATAAAGATGGAGTGTGCGGTTTCAAACCGGCTGCGCCTGAAGGTATAGATTTCTCATTTAGTTGGATGTCATGGATAGAATACGTACATTTGTGGAAGAGCAGTTTCTCATTGAGTTTGATGAGACTTTCCCAGAAGACAGTAACCTGTTCATGGAGGGGGTAATGGACTCCTTCGGTTATGTCCAGCTCTGTCGTTTTTTGGAGCAGGAATATGAAATTCGGTTCACCGAAGAAGAGATGACGGGCAACGTCTTGACCAGCCTCGCTCAAATCAAAAAATATATCACTGCCAAAATTGCCGCAAAAACCACTTAGAAAAAGAGTTTCGGATCGTTCAATGTGTGGCATTGCCGGCTTAGTCAATCCCGATCAACCTGTGGACCACCTGCCAGAAACCGTTTCGGGCATGTTGATGGCTATTGGCCATCGTGGGCCGGATGGGCTTGGCTACGTGCTGGAAGACCGTTTTGCCATGGGCGCGGTGCGTCTGGCTATTTTGGATCCACAAGCCGGAATTCAACCGTTGTCCGACCCCAGTGGCCGCTATTGGCTGTGCTACAACGGCGAAATCTACAACTACCGGGAACTTCGCAGTGAACTGGAAGCGGCGGGATCTGTGTTTCAGACCCGTTGTGATACCGAAGTGGTGTTACAGGCATGGTTGGCCTGGGGATCAAATTGTCTTTCGCGATTTAATGGCGGGTTTGCCTTCGCACTTTATGATCGGCACGAACAGCGGCTGGTTTTAGCCCGTGACCGATATGGTAAACGCCCTCTCTTTTATACCCGCCATGGCAACACCCTGCTGTTCGCTTCGGAGATGAAGGCTTTTTTGGCCGTTCCCGGGTTTTCCTTTGAGCAAGCCCCCGAACAACTGGCCGCGATTTATGCCCAGTGGACTCCTCTGCCGGAGCAAACGGGGTTCAAGGGCATCAAGAACCTGCCGGTGGGGGCTTGGCTCACCTTTCAAAACGGCATTGTCGAACAGCACACCTATTATCGATTGAACTTTGAATCGAATATTCAGCTGCAGAGTGAAGAAGAAGCCCTGGAGAGGATTCGAGAAACCTTATCTCAGAGTGTTTCTTTGCGCTTGCGCAGCGATGTCGAAGTCGGGACTTATCTGAGCGGTGGCGTTGATTCTGCCATCATTTCCTCTCTGGCGAACACGCTCTCGCCGCACACTTTGTCGACGTTTTCTGTGGCATTCGAGGACAAGGAATTTGACGAGTCCATCGAACAGAGACTGGTTGCCGAACAGTTGGGCTCTCGCCACTATGTTCAGACGATCTCTCACAGTGACATTGTCGAAAGTTGTCCTGATGCAGTTTATCACGCTGAAGTTCCAGCCTTTCGCAGTGCATTTATCCCAATGTTTTTGCTTTCCAAACGGACAAGGGAAGCCGGAATAAAGGTTGTTCTGAGTGGCGAGGGGGCCGATGAGGCATTTTTGGGGTACGATTTATTTAAAGAGACCATGCTGCGCGGAGCTTGGGCGGATCTGACCAACGCGGAGAAAAGCACGCGGCTAAAACAGCTCTATCCTCATTTGGCTCATTATGGCGACCAGGACAACGCCGCCATGATGGGGCTCTATCAGCAGTTTTCCACGGAGCACATGCCGGGGCTCTTTTCTCATGAACTGCGTTTTCAAAACGGGCGCTTTTCCGCGCGGCTTATAAAAGGCGATCATGCGGGGGATCCATTTGCTGAGATCTCGGCTTTGGTCGCGGGCGATTCCGAATTTCAGGCGATGAGCCCTGTGGAAAAGGCGCAGTGGCTGGAATATAAAACGTTATTGCCCGGCTATCTACTTTCCACCCAGGGAGAGCGGATGGGTTTGGCTCACGGGGTGGAAAATCGCTGTCCCTTTCTTGATCCGCAGGTTATCGAATTGGCAGCGGCGACCAATTTGAAGTTTGATGACGGTTTTCGGGAAAAGCGATTGCTGCGTGAGGCGTTTCGCGGCGCTTTGCCTGCTTCGGTGGTCGATAAGCGCAAATTTCCTTACCGGGCCCCGGATGCAGTCGCCTTTGCCGCGGCCCCCCCGGATTATTTGGACCTGATCCGATCTGATGCAGAACTGGACAAAATCCCCTTTTTGAACCGAACTTTTGCCAAACGCTTGACGGAAAAAGTCTTGAACACACCGGTTGGTGAAATCAGCACCAAGGAGAATCAGACATTCCTATTTTTGCTGACCACGGCTTTGTTACATCACTTTTTTGTTGCCCGTGAGTCCGGTCCGTTAGTGCTGTCCACAGGGGTGCGGCCCCCTGTACAGCGTGTTGTGGATTTGCGGATAGGCGCGAAAGATTAAGTTTCCCAGGGGAATTTCATCTCTTTCACATAGCGAGTGATATTGCCTTGGATCTTGGGGTCGGAAAAGAGGGCGCGGTTGGCAGCGAGAGCCGGGGATTTGCGGTGCCGAAGACTATCCGCAGTTTCACTCATGTAATCTTTGTAACGACCGATGGCCGCTTTATCGAGATGGCGAAGACGCATCAGATGTTGACGCAGCAATGTTTCCACCGGGGCCTGCATGGCATCCGCCAAGCCACACGATAGGGCTTCTTCAGCCGTGACCGGTCGCGTCATCAAGGTGAGGTAATGAGCTTTTTGGAATCCGATCCGCCGGATCAAAAAGGGCAGGACGCAGGCCGGGAACAGACCGAACAGCAACTCTGACAGCCCGAAGGTCGCGCTTTCGTCCGCCAAAACGATATCGGATGCGGCGACAAAGCCGATGCCACCGGCGTTGGCGCGTCCTCTGACCACGCTGATGGTGATTAGGGGCGCCGTGGTCAGGCGCAGCCAGAGATCGTAGAGGGGTTCGGGATCATCGGGTTCGGTGCTGCTGGCCGTCGCCTCAAAATCGCCTCCGGCACAAAATACATCCGGTGCGCCTTCAAGGACCAAAATCGTAATCGGTGGCGAAGTCTGCTCCTCACAGCGCCGTAAAACGGCGGCCATCTCTTCAACCATCTTGGCGTTGATGCTGTTTCCCGCTTCAGCGCGATTAAAACGAACACGGCAGATGCCGGCATCGAATTCTACGCTTAGGGTTTCCCAGTTCATGATTGGGGTGCTCCTTGGGATGGCGCTTCGATAACCAAGGCGGTGTTGATGCCGCCAAAACCAAACGACAGCTTCAGCGCCTTTTGAATTTGGTGCGGCTGGGGGGTATCTCCAACCCAGCGCAAAGTGTCATCGAGAGGCGGGGAAAGGTTGCGCGATGGATGTAAAATTCCATGTCGCATTTGTAACAACAACGCCGCCAACTCTATGCTGCCAGCAGCGGATAAACCGTGCCCAAGTATCGATTTGGTGGTGTTCGTCCAGGCACCGTGCAAGCCGAGTTGTCGGTAACTTTCCAATTCCGTTTCATCGCCCAGGGGGGTGCCTGTGGCATGACCGTTTAGATAATCAATATCCTCACCGCACAGCCCCGCTTCGGCGAGGGCCATACGGGCTGCCCGCTGTTGTCCGGCGCTGTCAGGTTGCGGACCCCGGTTGCCGTCGACGATTTGTGCGCTGCCAGACAAAATGCCGTAGTGGGAGCGTGCTGAGTTGGCCCGTTCTATGACCAAAGCGGCGGATGCTTCGCCAAAAATAAAACCGTCATGGTCACGCGACATGGGCCGGCAAGCTTCGTTGGGGGTGTCAGCGTAACGCTCCGACCCCATTGCCCCCAATGCGCGCAAGCGGTGAAGGTCTAGGGCGGAGACATCTTGCATCCCGCCGAGGGCGATGCAGACATCCACGCGTCCCGAGCGAACCGCTTCCATCGCCTGTATAGTCGCGGCGCTACCGCTGGCCGAGGCGGCATTAACCGTTTGGGAAAAACCACGAATGGGAAAAGACGCGGTGCAAATCCCGCTCAGGTCGAAATCCAAAAATTCATGACCATGGCGGGGCGAGATGAAGCCCGGGCGCGCCATATCGTCATCGGATGCCAGGGCTGATTCACGAGACGAAAAATTGGAACCGCCAACAATCAATCCAATGCGTTCCGGAGCAAAGGAGTCGAGGTCAGCTTCCTGCCATGCTTCATTGAGGACCGAGACAGCGACCCGGCCGCTTAATCCTACCGTGCGTTCGACGCGCGGCGCCAGAACGGATGGCGGGTCGGGCATTTCGATGCCGATAAAACGTTTTTGCCCCGCGAAGGGCTGACGGCCGGGGCGCCCTAGAAATCCAAACAGATTGGGTGCGCTGAGCAAACCGTCCCAAAGCGCTGGTTTGCCGTGACCAAACCCACAGGCAACACCGATGCCTGTAACGGCAAGAGAGCAGGGTTCAGGGGGTTTGTTTGGCATGAATCCGATCGGCCAACTCGCCGATATTTCGAGGACCGTGAAGCTGGACCATGGGCACCTCCAGCCCGATGGTTTCCAGGGTCGCAATGATAATCTCACTGCGCTCGATGGAGTCCACACCCAAATCAGCCATGGCGTCGTTGCGGCCGATGGCGTGATCGGCCAGTTCCGGAACGGTGCGGCGGATCATCTTGATCAGTAGCTCGGAAATGGCGTGGCTATCCAATGGTTTTTACCTTGAGGTGTTGGGGGCAAATAACATTATGCCCAGCTGTATTTGCGATGATATCCGTCAACGGCATCCAGGAAAAGCCATTTTCCATCACCTGCTTGGGGCCAGACTTCGGGGATTATGCCGCAGTCCAGTTTGGCGTCCTTGGTGCCGAAACGGACCACTTGATCGCCAGACAACAAAGTCTCGTATTGTTCGATGGTGAGTGGGTAGCGGCGTTCAAGCGCATTTGGGATGTTCATGCCCTGCAGACGGGATTGCCCGTCCGGAGTGACGGTGCCACTGAAAAACTCCGAACAGCAACCGGAGCCGTAGGAGAACAGGCCGATGCGAACCGGGTCCGTCAGGGGCGGGACCGTATTGATGGTACCGGCCAGGGCAACGTATAGCGCGCCACCAGCGCTGTTTCCCATCCGTTTTCCGTAGGCGAGGCTGGGCCTTAGACGATGCTCGAAATCGGCATCTATCTCATCGGGGTCGGCCTTGTAGAGCTTGCGCATCAGGTGACGGTGGGCCCCCCTGACCATACCGCCGAAGGGGGTGTGGAAAGAAAGGTAGTCGAAAGTTTCACGAAAGTCGGCCCCTTCGACCCGGCGGGCATAGTCCGTAAAGGCACCGGCGCAACAGTCCAGATAGGCCATCAATGACAGATCGGCATCCCCAGCCTCGGTATCGGGTCCTGGCCGACAGGTGTCCATGACCTCAAAAGCGTGGTTGCCGTAGGCACCTGTGTCGATGGCAAAAATATGCGGAGTATCGGAAAGCAGCATAGCCACCGCACCCGCACCGGAACTAGGTTCTGAATAGGCCCATTCCTGAACGGCGCTTGAATCGGCCAGCGCAAAGCGTGAAATATCGGTCGTCACCACCAAAACCTTGGCACCGGGAGAGGTTTGACCAAGAAGGAAATTGACCGCCATCTGCACGCCGACAGTGCCCGAGTAACAGGCTTGCTTGACTTCAAACAGGCGACAGTTGGAGGGCAGGTTGAGCAGAGGGTGGAGGTAGGTGCTCAAAGATTTGCCGAAATCGATTCCTGATTCGGTGCAAGTGATGACCATTTCGACACGGGCTAACTCTTCGGGCGACAACTGGTCGATCAAAGGCCGGGCAGCGTTGACTGCAAAAGTGACCGGGTCCTCGTAGGGGAGGGCGACGGTTTTTTCTTCCATCAACAGGTTTTCAAAACGCGGCATATCTAACCCGCGATGGCGGCACAACGCTAGCACGTCGAGGCTGGCGATGCCGCCGTAGAGGTTCATGGCTTCGATGCCAACACGTTTTTGCATGATTAGACTTCCACGCGAACGGGTAGATTGCTCAAGCCCCGTGCGTTCAGCCGGTCAAGACGCCATTCGGGCTTGCCGACGAGTTTGATGGTTGAAAAATTCTCTAACAGTGCGGAAAAGGCGATGTGGGCTTCCATTCGGGCCAAAGGTGCGCCAATACAGACATGAGGACCGCCGCCAAAGGTATATTGAGGATTGGGCGAACGGTTCATATCGAAATGGTCAGGGTTCTCAAACTTATTCGGGTCGCGGTTGACCGCACCGATCAGTCCGATCACCATGGCCCCTGCGGGAATGATTGTACCTTCCAGTTCATAATCCTCAAGTGCAATTCGTAAGATCATATTGCCGCCCGGTTCGAAACGGAGAAATTCATCAATGGCGTTGCGCATGTGTGAATTGTCCTGACGCAGAGTGGCCATCTGGTCCGGATTATTGAGCAACAGAAACATACCGTTGCCAATCAGTGTGACCGTGGTTTCATGGCCAGCTATGAGCATGGAAACCAGATTGGTGAGTGTTTCTTCCTCACTGAGAGTTCCGTCGTCCAGGGCGAGAATGGCCACATCCATCAAGCTGTCACCAGGTTTTTTGCGACGCAGGACAATCTGTTCTGACAGATAGGCTTTGAACTCATTTTGTGCCGTCAGCGCTTCCACTTTCTGTTGTGGAGACATCATGATGTCGGCGAGCCGAATGAGGGCTGAACTCCATTTGCTGATGGCGGTGTCCATAGAGGGCGGGATGTCGAACAGGTTGGCCAACACACGCAACGGCAGCGGCGCGGCATAGGCCTCGATAAAGTTGACGGTTTTTCCGATTGGAAGTTGTTCAATCAATCGCGACGATTCCGCTTCGATCATGGGCGCGAGGTCGCTCATCATCTGTGCACGAAATGCGGGGGCGTAGACCGCGCGCATGCGAGCGTGATCATCGCCATCGCAATTGATCATCTGTGGCTGGCTACCGCTATAGAGTTCGTATCCAACGGGGTCCCGGTCCCGATATTCTGAGGAGTGCCAGCCGCCTTTCCACTTGCGTGTGTCGCGTCCCATCTGCGGCGCTTTGACCATTCGGGAAAAGCTATCGTGCCCTAAGACGAAATAAATGTTTGTCTCGGGATCGAAGTGCAGGGTCCCTCGTTTTTGTAAACGATTAAGAGTGGGATAGGGGTTTGTCAGAAAACCCAGATCACTGAGGGTGGACCACCAGTCAATGGGGGCTTGGTGTTCTGGCTTGGTCTTGGACATTACTTTTAATCCTTAAATGGATATGGGTGCCAAAAGGTTCCATCGTGCTCGTGTTCGGCAACGTCCTGGGTTTTATCCCACTCGCGGGTGCTTTGGAGCATGGGGACGGCGGTCTGCGTGCGGCGCAGTGCGCGTTTGACCGTCGGGTCCAAAAGGCCGCGTCGGTGTATGGTGCCGTTGCAATTCCAGACCAGAAAATCGCCTTTTTGCCACTTATGGACGTAGATAAACGGATCGCGGACGGTTTGGGCAAACAGGTCCTTGATATAGGCGTCGCTGTCTTCTCGTTTCCAGCCCACAACACGGTCCATGTCGTGAAAATTCAGGTAAAGAAACTTTTTTCCGGTGACCGCATGTTGCTTGACCAAGGGTTGACTGACCGGTGGGGTCGGGTCGGGCATGTTTATACCCTCGACTTCAGGGAAGACCATGCAGTGAATGACGCGGCGCGTTTCGGCGCGTTCGCGGGCCTCTGCATCCAGCGCTGCGTAGGCCGCCGCGGTATCGGCAAATTCGGTGTGCCCCTCACGCTCTGGGACAATAATGGGAGAGAGAATGTTGACGACCTCAACGTTGGCTTTTTCCGTGTCCCCCGTATGCCAGCACGACGTGCCATGCATTTTGTACTGGTCTTTCATGTTCAAGATTGCATTGGGGTCCCGGTCGCCTTCACACAATTCAGGTCCGTTGACAAAAAAGAGCTGGCTGCCTTTGTTGAGAATAGGCAGCGGTCCAAAGGCACCATGACGACCAACCCGCGATTCAGGGTCGGCTTCGGGTGCCCAGACATGTTCGCGCTGATCCCTCTGCATGCCAAAGGCCTTTGTGAAATCGTCTTGTTGATCGTCACTCAGGTCTTGTCCGCGAATGACCAGAACCGCATGTTCCGCCAATAAATCCTGGAGGTCGCCAATCAGCTGATCGTTTAGGTTTTGAGAGAGGTCCAGCCCCTTGATCTCAAGAACGAACGTTTCGGCAAGACGCTGAAACTGAACGTTCCCCAAGGCTGAGGATGAAGACATAAAGGACGCATCACTACCGGTTTGAGTGTTCAAAGTTTTAATCTCTGCTACTGAGTAATGGGGGCAATTGGCTTAAATTGATCATTTACCAAACCGGAGATGTCTAAGCGCCGGGGATTGAGCCAGCGAATTCCAGACCCTTTGGAAAAGTTGATAGATTTGAGATCTACTTTAATAGTGTCTGGGCTTTCAACCCAGTCATAATGGTAAACACCGTTTTTCAAGTCCGAAATGGAGACCCACCATGTGGGATACGCCGCCCCATTTTGATAGGGTGCCCCGACGGGTGAGGCGACCGTCCGCATGACGGAGAAGACGTGGGAAACGGCTGTATTCGGGTCATCTGTTTGGGGAAGATAACGGGAAAAATAGCTTAACCGGACGAAGCGTTGGTTGGACACAATGTCTCCCGGCAAGTTTTCTTTCCCGCCGAACGGTTTGTATCGTTTGAGTTCCTTGACCTGCACATCGTAAGGAGGAGCGTTGGTCATCACGGTGTAATCACGGCCGTGATGGATAACTCGCTTGCCGTCAATAAACTCGATGATGGCGGAATCACCGGATTTGTCTTCGATGGCAACATGGAAATCCATAGGGTTACCATCGATCCGCGCGGGAACGATCTGAATTTGCTCCATTCCGGCCAAGGCCTCTGCGACCGTGGCAAAATTATCTAGAAGATAACGGACCCAGCGTAACGTACTGACGGCTGGTATGGAGGGGGCGCGCTTTTCATACTGTGATCCGGACAGAAACAGAAAATGGGCGGCAAACCCTTTTTCGTTGATTCCGTCCGCTGCTCCATCGTCGAGAGTGAACGGTCCTTGTTTCTTTAGCCAGTCGGAAATAGCGCTGGTGACGCTGCCGTATTTAACGGTCCACGACAGCGGGTTGGTCGTCGTCCCACCCGTGACGGTGTCGCCCCGGGGCGTGATGTAGAGGTTGTCGTCGAAGGGGTAGGCCCAGTCCATGGCCCGCCCCACGATCACTTGATTGTCGGTGCTATTCCACAGCAGACGCGAGCAGGAAAAAGCCGGTGTGGATGGTAAGGCGATGAGCAAAAGCGCGGTGATCAAGGGGGATGGACGGATCAAAATAAATTGAGCAAACAGTCCCTGAATCTTATTTCTACCCAGCATCTATGTGCATCCCTTCGGTGGACATTATCAACTATTTTTAGGTGTCATTAAGCAGGAATAACACTCCTGACCCAAGCTCTCAATAGGTCAAGCGGAGGATAGATGAGGATGCCTGGAATCGATTGCGTCTGCAGAAGGTCTTCATGATAAGGTCGCATCATGAAACTTTGGGCGATCAGCGATTTACACTTGGGCACCCCAGCCAACATGGCGGCTTTTCTGGCGTTGGGTGATTTTCCCGATGATTGGCTGATCTTGGCTGGAGACATCGGGGAGCGGATAAGCGTTCTTGACCGTGCGTTTTCCGAAAGCGTGCGTCGCTTTAAACAGGTCATCTGGGTGCCGGGGAACCACGAGCTGTGGGCGGTCCCGGAATTTGATTCCGATACACCTGCGTTGGTTGGTGAGGACCGCTATCGAAAGTTGGTGGAGTTGGCCCGTCAGTACGGGGTCTTGACCCCGGAAGATCCCTATCCACTGTGGCCTGGAGCGGGGGGGGCGATAGAAATCGTGCCTTTGTTTCTACTTTACGACTACAGCTTCGGCCCGTCCGATCTCTCTATAGAAGAGATCGTCGCCTGGGCCCGAGAGGAACGTTCGGTTGCCGCAGATGAGATGCTTCTCTCTCCAGAGCCTTGGCCTTCCCGGCAGGCTTGGTGTGCTGAGCGGTGCCGTTTGAGTGAGCAGCGGCTGAACGAACTGAACCCACGGGTACCAAAAATTCTTATCAACCATTTCCCCCTGCGTCGGGACTTGGTCGATATTCCTCGGGTGCCCCGATTTGCGCCGTGGTGCGGTACGCAGAAGACCGAGGACTGGCATCGTCGCTTTAATGCCGCCGTGGTGGTTTCCGGGCATCTGCATGTGCGCCGCACCGATTGGCGCGACGGCACACGGTTTGAGGAAGTCTCTTTGGGCTATCCCCAGCAGTGGGATACGGGCAAAGGTCTTCAGCACTATCTAAGAGAAATTCTCCCCGCTTAAAGCTCTTTCCTTATCTCAGTCCTGTAATCCAATCCAACGGCGCGGCCTCTACCGTGACATCAAGGCTTGATGGATTGGGATGGCGTATCGCCAAGGCCAAGCGGTGGGTATCTGTGGGGTGGGCATGATGAAACCACCATGTTTCTGGGTCGTTTTGGGCGTCATTAGACGGCGGTGCCTTGAAATGGATCGCCAGCGGCTCAAGGTCGAAATGAAAGGCGTTCAAGGGTTGGGACAATCCTTTGCCGATCGCCTTGATGTAGGCTTCTTTAAGCGTCCAGAGGGTGAGGAAGATGTCCTGCTTTTTGTCTACCGGTGTGTTGCCAAGCAAAGCGCGCTCTTCGTCGGTGAAGACCTGTTGGGCTAAGCCTTCGATGTCGCATTGACGTTCCAGCCATTCGACATCAACGCCGATGTCGTGATGTCGGGTCAAGGCCGCGGCGACCATGCCGCGGGTGTGAGAGAGGTTGATCCTCAATCCGGGCTGGTTGGGCGGGGAAACGACCTCCGGTTTTCCGTACGCTCCGATGGTAAAACGCCACGCAGACGCATCGTGACCCGTCCATTGCGTCAGCAAGGCGCGGGTCACGGCGTGGGCGGCGATGTAGGCGTGGCGGTCATGGGGAAAGTGAAAACGCTGGGCGCGTTCTTTCTCTTCTACCTCAAGTAGGCTCTCCAGGATCGACCAATGGCTGTCTGTCACGGTGGCAAGATCAAGCCACCAAACGTTCACTCGGTTTTCGATGTTGGACTCCATTGATGGCGATGGATGATCCGTAATCATGGTTTTCCTTAATGTCAGACGGTGAGCAAGCGATGTTGCTCTATCGCGAAGGGTTATCATTTCAACAAAGGGCCTTCAAATATATATAAAAATATTCTATGATTTCAGATAGATATTGTATCGAGCAAGGTCCTAGTGCATTTGAACTAGTCGGGGTGGACAGAGTGCATCCTTCGGCGAGGTTTTTCGTGCGGCCCAACTAGTGAGGATTGTTATGAGAGCCTATATGTTTCCTGGGCAAGGGGCGCAGAGGGTGGGGATGGGGGAGCGGTTGTTTGACCTGTTTCCCGACTTGACGGCTCAGGCAGACAGCATTTTGGACTATTCCATCCGTGAGTTGTGTTGTCAGGGGCCCATGGATCGCCTAACCCAGACCCAGTTTACGCAGCCGGCTCTCTTCGTCGTCAACGCTCTTAGCTATTTGCATAAAATAGAGCAAGGCGAAGGGCGGCCCGATTATCTGTTGGGACACAGCGTTTCAGAATATGTGGCGCTATTTGCCGCTGGGGTGGTGGGTTTTAAGGACGGTTTGCGGCTGGTCCAAAAGCGCGGCGCATTGATGGCGGCGGCTCAAGGCGGTGGGATGGCTGCCGTTTTGGGGTTGAGCGGCGAAACGGTTGAATCTTTGATTCAAGACCATGACCTGTCTGACATTTATGCAGCCAATTTCAATACTCCTCTGCAAACCGTGGTGTCAGGCAAACGCGAAGCCGTTGTGGCGGCGGAACCCATTTTTATGGAGGCCGGTGCTTCTCTTTATAAAGTGTTGGCGGTGAGCGGTGCGTTTCATACGCCCTTCATGGCCGACGCAAAGGCGGAGTTCGCCAAGTTTGCCGCAGATATCGCATTTGCCCCACCTAAAATCCCAGTCATTTCGAATGTGACCGCCCGTCCCCATCAGCCCGAAACTGTTCGCGAACAGATGGTCGAGCAGATCACCGCCCCTGTCCGCTGGAGCGACAGCGTTCGCTATTTATTGGCGAAGGGTCTAAAGCCCGAAGAGTTCAGCGAAATTGGCCCGGAGGGATCGGCCATTCTGGTGCCGATGGTGAAACGAACCGTTGTCGAGGCCGGGCCTCTGGAGGATGACGATTTGGCCGGTGAGGATGATTCCAGCGCGGTGCCACAGCTGCCGACGTCCGCGCCTGTAACACAATCCGTGACACAATCCGGATCCGTTGCGGTTGGTGTTGAAAACCTGGGGTCCTGGGCCTTTTGTGATGCGTTTGGCCTACGCCATCCCTACGTAACAGGTTCGATGTACAAGGGGATCGCTTCGTCGAATTTGGTGATCCGTATGGCGAGGGCAGGGATGCTGGGCTTTTTTGGTGCCGGCGGTCTTCCCATGGAAACGGTGGAAAGCGAAATTAAGCTGATTCAAGCCGCTTTGTCGGAAGGCACCCCCTTCGGTGTCAATTTCATTGCGCACCTTCAGCGGCCCCATATGGAAGAGGCGTTGACCGATTGTCTGCTGCGCAACGGCGTCAGGATCATTGAAGCTTCGGCCTTTATGGAGGTGACCCCCGCCCTGGTTCGCTATCGGGCCAAGGGATTGTCGCAATCAGGGCGTGGCGTTCAGGTGGAAAACCGGATTATCGCAAAGGTGTCTCGCCCCGATGTCGCCGCTCAGTTTTTTGCTCCGGCTTCCGAACGTCTTTTGGAAAAAATGCTATCGGCAGGACAGCTCACCCCTGATGAAGCCGAATTGTTGCGCCAGGTGCCCATGGCCGACGCCGTGACGGCGGAATCGGATTCCGGCGGCCACACCGATCAAGGGATGCCCTTCACCCTGATCCCGTCCATTTTAAAAGTGCGCGATGCGGCAGCAGAAAAATCCCCCCATTTTGGGCCGCTTTTCGTCGGTGCCGGTGGTGGGATCGGAACGCCGGAAGCGGCGGCCGCGTCGTTTGTTCTGGGCGCGGACTATCTGGTCACGGGTTCGATCAACCAGTGCAGTGTCGAGGCCGGGACCAGCGAGGCGGTCAAAGAGATGCTGGCCGAAATGAATGTCTATGACACGGCCTATGCGCCATCGGGCGCGATGTTCGAGTTGGGGTCTAAGGTTCAGGTCTTGAAGAAAGGGCTTTTTTTCCCCTCGCGGGCGGAAAAACTGGTGAGCCTTTATCACCAGCACGAATCTCTGGAGGCCATAGACGCCAAACTCGCCCGACAGATTCAGGACCGTTACTTGAAACGCAGCTTCGCGGATATTTTGATCGAAATTCAAGATGGCGCGTCGGAGGAAGAGACCGACCGAATTCAGCGGATGGGCAAATACCGCATGGCTCAGACATTCCGTTGCTATTTCAGTGACGCGACCCGTTGGGCATTGGCCGGCGACATGGACCATAAAGTAGACTTTCAAATCCATTGCGGACCGGCTCAAGGCGCCTTCAATCAATGGGTATCGGGGTCGGAGCTGAATTGTTGGCGCGATCGCCACGTTGATGACATTGCCCATCGTCTGCTGGATGAGACGGCATCGCTGCTGTCCAACCGCATGACTTCAATGTTGCCCGGGGATAGATGCGCCTGATGAGCATTGAGAAAAAAATATTGCCGGAACCAGTGGCTATTATCGGGGTCGGGCTTCGCCTGCCGCAAGCGGACCGGCTTGATCAGTTTTGGCGCCATCTGCAAGCTGGAGATTCGTTAATTTCTCGTGTGTCTCCTCGTCGTTGGGACGGGGAAGCCCTGCAAGGAAATCCAGCAAAGGGTAATCATACCCGTAGTGTCTGGGGTGGTTTTTTGGAGGATGCGGATTGTTTCGACGCCGCCTTTTTTGAAATTTCTCCGCGCGAAGCGTCGTGGATGGACCCTCAGCAGCGGTTTGCCCTCGAAATGGCTTGGCACGCTATAGAAGATGCCGGTTTGCGCGCCTCGGCTCTGGCCGGAAGCCGCACCGGGGTCTACATGGGGGTGTGTCACTGGGATTATGCCGAGCTGTTGGAAAAGCATTTGGCCCATGTCGATGCCTATACCCCCACCGGTATTGCGTTTTCCATCATCGCTAATCGAATATCGCACTTTTTTGATTTTCAGGGGCCGAGTATCACCAACGATACCGCTTGTGCAGCCTCCATGACGTCGGTTTACGAGGCGGTGCGTGCGCTGCAATCGGGCGAATGTGACCAAGCCTTGGCGGGTGGCGTCAATCTGATTTGGTCACCGAACCATTTCGTCTCTTTTTCGAAGGCCGGGATGCTGTCTGCAACGGGAGAGAGCCGTGCGTTTGACGATGGAGCCAATGGCTATGTGCGTGGCGAAGGCGGCGCGGTTCTATTACTCAAGCCTCTCCGTCAGGCGCTGGCCGACGGAGATACGGTAAAAGGAATTATTCGTGGGATTGGTGTCAATCATGGCGGTCGCACCAGCTCGCTGACGGTTACAAACCCGCAGGCTCAGGCCGACCTGATTCAGTCGGTTTATCGAGCTGCCGACATCGCACCCGATAGTGTTGATTTTATCGAAGCACACGGACCGGGCACGCCATTGGGCGATCCGATTGAAATCAGCGGACTGAAACAGGCGTTCGCAGCGCTTTATGCTGAAACCGGTGGAGACGCGAAACCGGACACCTGCGGTATTGGTTCGGTCAAGACCAACATCGGCCACCTGGAAGGCGCCGCCGGTGTTGCGGGCATCGTCAAAGTTCTGGCAGCCCTCCGCTATGAGCAATTGCCAGGGAATGCTGGCTTTAAAAGCCTCAATCGATTGATTGATCTTTCTCAGACCCCCTTTCGTATCCAAGCAAAGACGACGCCGTGGCCTAAGGGGGATCGCCCCCGGCGCGCCGCGGTCAGCTCATTTGGTTTTGGAGGCAGTAACGCTCATATTTTGTTGGAGGGATTTGATCCTGGTCGAGTGGAACAAACGGCCTCTTCTTCATGTCCCGTCGTGGTGCCTCTGTCGGCCAAAAATGAGGAACGGTTAACAGCCTATGCCGCTGCGCTGCTCGACTTTGTCGAGGCGGGTGAAGTGGCGGAGAATAGGTTGCCTGATCTCGCTTACACCTATCAGAGCGGACGCGAAGACATGCCCGTTCGGGTGATCTTTGTTGCCAACGATCAGGCCGGGTTGATCGATGCGTTGCAAGCCTTTTTGAAGGGTGATTCCCATACAGGTGTCATGCGGGCAGGGATGTCTTTGGAAGATGAAGAGAATACCGTGTCCGCGTTGGCAGGGACGTGGCTGGCGGGAGAGAGCGTTGACTGGAGCGTTCTGCACCAGCCGGGGGATGCGCTTCAACGGGTTTCTGCGCCGGGTTACCCCTTTGCCCGAGATCGACACTGGATGGACGAGTCATTGGGCGGCAAGGATAGTGCGCCTGTTCTTCATCCGCTCTTACACCGGAATGTTTCCGGTGTGGATGGGCTTCGCTATCGGACCACCTTGAAAGGGCCAGAGTTTTTCTGGGCCGACCATCATGTCGGGGACAATCAAATTCTGCCCGGTGTCGCCTGTCTGGAAATGGCCAGAGCGGCGTTGGATCAGGACGGCGAGAAAACAGCCCCTCTTCACAGTCTCACGTTAGAAGAGGTGGTCTGGGTTCGTCCCATTCAGGCGAGCGATCAACCGGTGAGCATCTTCACAAAGTTGAATAGGGACGGTGGCGACGCTTTTCAGTTTTCCATCGATCTACCAGGACCAGATGTAGAGACCGTGCCCCATGTTCAGGGCGTTTTGCGTATGCAGCCGGGCGACGCTCCCCAAATCTTGGCGTTGGATGCTTTGCGCCAGACGGCACCTGAACAGGTCGCGGTGGCTACCTGTTACGAACGCTTGCAAGCCAGCGGCGTCCGGCACGGCCCAGCATTTCAGGCGCTCGCGAGCGTGCAGCGCGGCAACGGCGAGGTCGTGGCCCGGTTAAAACTACCCCGCCGCCTTCACCCAACCCTAACCACCATGGCGCTGCATCCGGTGATGTTGGATGCGGCCATCCAGGCCTGGGTGGCGTTGAGTGACGAAAGCCCCAAAGGGGCGGCCGTACCATTTTCCTGTCGCCGGATTGTCATGCATGGACCTTGTGAAGCGGTGATGTGGGCACGGGTGCGTGCGACGGCGGGTGCACGGACCGGAGCGAGCATCCAACACTTAGATATCGAATTGTGTGACAAGGACGGCAATGTCCGGGTGAGCTTCCAAGACTTGGCTTTGCGGATCATGGCGGCCGATGTATCCCGTTCGGAGCCGTCGGTGCACCTGTCGGAACCGATGCCTCTGGTGGTGGCTGAACGGGTGTGGCAGCAGCGGCCCTTCCCGCAAGGCCTTCAGCTTGAGCAGGCCAGCCAAACGACCCTTATATCGGCTGGCTTGGGGGAACACCTGGAACAGGCTGTCGCCGCACGTTTGTCATGTGCGCTTGCCCACTTGTCGGACACAACATCGTTGGATGAGCCTTCCATCGTTGGTACCTGGTTTGCCGATCTGCACCGTCGCCTTGCCGAATTGATGGCGGGGCACCCCAAAGCTTTCCAACGGGTGTTGGTGCTGGTGCCAGAGGCACTGTCAGCGTGCTGCAGCGAACCACTGGCCGCATTATTGAAAACGGCAGCTCTGGAACATCCAAAGATTGGCGGTGCGGTTATCACCGTTGCTGATGGATTGGGCGCAAACCAGTTGGCGGAGATGGTTGACGCGGAAGCGCGAAGTCGAGAGGGTTTCACCCAAGTTCTCTATGATGGGGACGCGACTCGCTGGGTTTTGAGACCCCATTCGGTCTCTCTCTCGACGGAGAGGGGACGACCTAGTGTGTTGACGCTTTTGCCCGACGCTGCCTATTGGATAACCGGGGGAAGTGGCGGGCTGGGTCTGCTGTTTGCAGATTGGCTATTGGCACGGGGGGCACGACATATCGTCTTGAGCGGTCGCAGCCCTGCCCCGAATGCCCAAGGACGGGAAGCGATCGCGGCGCTGACGGACCGGGGCGCGGTTGTTCATTATCGTTCGTGCGATGTCGCTGATGAGGCCTCGGTCAAACGCAGTCTCACCTGGATCGCCGATGAGGTCGGACCGTTGAAGGGGATTATCCATGGGGCGGGTCTTTTGCAGGACGGCTACATCCTCACCCAGTCCGACACAGACATAGCCGATGTGTTCGCGCCCAAGGTTGCGGGCAGTTTTAATCTGGATGTCGCGACCGCTGATATGGAGCTTGAGTTCTTTGTACTCTGTTCTTCGATAGCAGCTTCGTTCGGCAATCCCGGACAGGCAGTCTATGCCGGGGCCAATGCTTATCTGGACGCCTTTGCGCACCAGCGCCATCGTCGGGTGCAGCAAGGGGACCGTTATGGTCGAACCGTTTCCATCGCCTGGCCGTTGTGGGCGCAAGGGGGGATGAGTGTCGATACCTCAACCCTCGAAGCTCTCGAGCAGCGTTGGGGAACGAAGCCGATGCCGACAGCCATAGGCTTGGCGGCTTTGGAGCAGATTGTAACGCTTGGCGACGGCAGCGGTTATACCGTTCTGTACGGAGACGATGAGCGTATTCATGCGTTCCTAAATGCCTATGGTGAGGTTGAAAAAACCACCACGACTAACAACACCGGGGCGCACGCGGGAGACTATGATGATGGGGCTTTGCGCAAAGTGGCGGTCGCTTATCTGCGTGAGGTTCTGGCTGACGTCTTACAGATGGAGCCCGAAGGGATACGGGTCAATCAGAAGCTAGAAGCATATGGTCTTGATTCCATTTCCATCGTCGAGACAACCAACCGATTGGAGAAGCGGTTCGGCCCGCTCTCCAAAACTCTGTTCTTCGAGTATGTGGATTTAAATGGCGTCGCCGGGCATCTGCTGGAAGAGCACAAGCAAACTCTAGCCAAAATTTTGCACGAGGAGGGGGACGGAGAACTTCCGCCCTCATCAGAGGAACAGGTGTTGCCCGCTCGGTCCGCATCGCTGGCTAAAGTGGTGCAGGATACGGGACATGGTGATGGTCAGGAGAGCGGTTCGAATTCCGCTACGCTCAAGCCAGATTCATTGCACGATATCGCCATTGTCGGTCTGTCGTTACGGGTTGCCAAGGCGGCGGATCAGGATGCGTTTTGGAAAATGCTGTCTGAGGGGATAGATGGTTTTGAGCCCTATCCACAGGCGCGTTGGAACCATAGCGCCCTGCTCCATCCGGAACGGGACGTGTTGGGCAAGACGGTGGTGCGGACCGGCGCATTCTTGGACGACGTCGATAAATTTGATCCCCGCTATTTCCAAATTTCCCAGGCCGAAGCCGAGCTGATGTCGCCGGAGGTTCGACTGTTTTTGGAGTCCTCCGTCGAAGCGTTTGAGGATGCCGGTTATTCCCGCGAGCAGATGCAGACCCGCTATGGTGGGGAGGTGGCGGTCATCGTCGGCTCGATGAGCAACGAGTATGACCTGTACGGTTTTCAGAACATGTTGGTGCGCGGCGCCAAAGCAAGCGGGAGCTATACCGGAACCATCCCCAACATGGTTTCTTATTATTACGGCTTTACCGGTCCCTCTTATTTTTTGGACACCATGTGCTCGGCGGCTTCTGTCTGTGTTCATGAAGCCGTACATATGCTGCGGGCCGGACGCTGCAAAATGGCTCTGGCGGGTGGCGTTAATCTGCTTGTACATCCACAAAAACTGATTGCCACATCGCAGGAACATTTCACCAGCAAAACCGCCGACGTTATCCGCGGTTATGGCGTCGGAGCCGACGGAACCATTCTTGGTGAAGGGGTCGGGGCCTTTGTGCTGAAACCCTTGATTGACGCTCAGCAAGACGGCGATCACATCTACGGTGTCATCACCGGCAGCGGCACCAGTAACGCCGGCATTCGAAACGGCTTTACCGTTCCTAACCCCAACCAGCAGGCGGTGGCTATCGAGCGGGCTTTGGCGGATGCCGATATTCCCGCATCCGCTATCGATTATGTCGAAGGTCACGGCTCCGGCACCGCCTTGGGCGACCCCATCGAAGTGAAGGCGTTGACCCAGGTCTTTCGCCAAGATAGCGACCAAGATAGAGATAGGGTGCAGTGGTGCCCCATTGGTACGGTCAAAGGCAATGTCGCTCATCTGCTGGGGGCATCGGGATTGGCCGGTATGGCCAAGGTGCTGATGCAGTTGCGCCACGGTGAGTTGGTGCCCTCCCTCCATGCCGAGACCCTCAATCCAGATATCCCGTTCGACAGCAGCCCTTTCTATGTCCAGCGCCAGCGGGAAACCTGGGTCCATAAACTTGACCCGGACGGACGGGCGTTGCCGCATCGGGCCGGGGTGACCTCCATCGGCGCGGGGGGGATGAACTCTCACATCATCATTGAGGAATACCAAGGCAGCCCGCAGCGCCCAGAGCGCGTGGGTGGCGCACCGGAAATCTTGGTTTTTTCGGCGATGAACGAGGGCCGTTTGGTCCAGGTGATCGAACGGTTTAAGAATTTTTTGAAAACCGGATCAAGTCACGATCTGGACGATGTTGCCTACACGCTTCAAGTGGGTAAAAACGAGCTGACCTGCCGATTGGCGTTGGTGGTGGCGGATGTCGATGACGCCTTGGCCAGATTGGCCGCCTTTGTTGCGGCACCATCTGCGGGGGACGGTGTTTATTATACCCGCTCCATTTTAGATCAAGACCCACCGGACAGTGTAGACCGTCTGAGCGGTTGGTTGGGCGAGCGCAATTTAGACGCCATCGCAGAGGCCTGGTGCCAAGGTGTTGGCGTTGATTGGGATCAATTGCGGCGTGGCCGGGGCGCGCGCCGCATATCCCTGCCCGCCTATCCGTTCGAACGGGTACGGTGTTGGTATACGGATGAGCCGGACGTACCGTCGGTGATCAACCCGTTGGGATCAAAATTAAAGCTGCATCCGTTTGTCGGTCGCAACGTTTCGGATCTTTCCGGGGTGAAATACACCACGGCGATCCATGCGGGCGAGCTGTTGGATTATCTCTGCACCAAAGACCGTGAACAGATGTTGTCGCCCCTGGTTGCCGTGGAGACGGCGGCGGCGCTGGCGAAGATTGCGGGCATCGGTGAAGGCGTCAGTGAAAACGTGACCCTCCGTAATCTGGCGGTGAACGGGGCGGTGGCATGGTCGGCGGTGAAAACGCTGAATTGTCATGTCGAACCGGATGTGGGTCGCGGCGTCCGGGTGGTGTTGGAAACGGTGAATGGTTCAGGCGAGGTGAGGAACTGGGCCACAGCAGAACTACATGCCGAAACCGTAGTGCCCGCGTCGCCCATTGATCTGCAAAAGCTTCGCGGTGGCGCAACGCAACAGTTGGACCATGGCGAATTTTATGAGCTTCTTGCGGGCCAAGGTTACGGCTTTGGCCCCTATATGGAATCGGTGGAGCAAGCCTACCGGTTGGCAGATGGCGGCATGCTGTGCACCCTGCGACAAGACGCGCCGCAGCAAGATTTCTTCAAGAATAATCTGCAGCTTTCCGCCCCGGCCCTGGCTGCGGCTTATCAATTGTTGGCGTGGGCGGATCCAAGCTGGTCGGACGATTTTCCGTGGTCCTTAGATGAGGCTGGTTTTTCCAAAGCTGACGTGAGCCATGTTATGGTGGTCCCTGACGGTTCGGGACGGTCTTCAATAACGTTTATCGCCAGTGACGGTAGGCCCGCAAGCCACTGGGCTGGTGTGGTGCGCCAATCGCAGTCGATCTCTGCCCCCGCCACAGCTCCGGCCCCCATTCCCGTCCAGGTACAACGTGCCGTGACGCGTGACGCATTGGCGGTCGCAGCCATGGATCAGGCTTCGGGGGTGACCGCCGAGTTACGCCGGGTGGCGGCGGTAATCTTGAAATTTGCGCCAGAAGATATCGGTTTGCGAGATTTGTTCCATGATTTGGGTTTCGATTCCATCACGCTCACTAGGTACGCCCATGACCTGAGTGTGTCCTTCAATATCGAGCTGTCACCGGCACTCTTTTATGAGTGCGAACATATTCAGGCGTTGAGTGCCCACCTGACCGGCAAGCACGAACATCTCTCCCGGGTGGTGGCGAACAAAAATCCCGTGTCTCTGACGAAGGCGCGCGTTGAAGCGCCGTTTGAGGAAACGATTTCGGGGGATGATGTCGCCATTATCGGTATGGCCGGTCGCTTCCCGGGTTGTGACGATATTGAGACGTTTATCGATAACCTTCTGGATGCTCGGGACCTGATCGGTGACCTGCCTTTGGCGCGTTACGGGGATGCCTATCGGCAGCGGATTGAGGCCTCCCCGGTTGTTAAACGCGGTGGGTTCCTCACTGACATCGACCGTTTCGATGCTGCCTACTTTAAAATCTCGCCGGTTGAGGCCGAACGGATGGACCCCCAGCAACGACTGATGCTGGAGACGGTCCGCCATGCTCTGGACCATGCCGGTTACCGACCGGACGAGTTGCCGAGCCAGACCGGGGTCTATGTCGGTGTCAGCGCCTTGGACTACGCCGATCTGCTTCGGGCCGAGGGGATATCTCGTGACGGTTACGTGGCCACCGGAAACTCATTGGCCATGGTGGCCAACCGGATTTCTCACGTCTTGAACTTACATGGGCCGAGTTTGGCGCTGGACACCGCCTGCTCCAGTTCACTGGTCGCCCTGTTGCGGGCGGTGGACGCGGTTCGCAGCGGGACGGTTGACGCCGCGGTGGTCGGCGGGGTCAATCTTTGCCTCTCGCTGGATGGATTTGAAGGTCCTCATGAAGCGGGGATGTTGAGCCCAGAGGGGCGCTGCAAAAGTTTCTCGGCGACCGCTGATGGCTACGTTCGCGGCGAGGGGGCGGCCGCCTTGTTGGTCAAACGGTTAAGCGATGCCGAGCGCGACGGCGATCGGATATTCGGTGTGGTGCGCGGCGGTGCGGAAAATCATGGCGGACATGCCGGGTCGCTGACTGCGCCCAGCGTCACGGCTCAGGCCGAGCTGGTCCAACACGCGATGCGGGGCATTGATCCCCACTCCATTTCCTATATCGAAGCGCATGGCACCGGAACCAATTTGGGCGACCCGGTTGAAGTCAACGGACTAAAACGGGCTTATGCGGGCATGCTGGGGGGCCAAGATACCTCGGAGCCCTATATCGGTCTGGGTACGGTCAAATCCAATATCGGTCATTTGGAAGCGGCGGCAGGATTGGCCGGTGTGATCAAGGTGCTCATGGCTATGGAGCGACAAATGGTGCCGCCCACGCTGCATTGTGGAGAGATCAACCCCCATATTGAGTTGGAGGGAAGTCCGTTTCGTCTGGTTCGTGACCGGGAAAGCTGGCCGCGTCGGCAAAACGAACATGGCACTGAACTGCCCCGTCGGGCTGCGGTGAGCAGCTTTGGCTTTGGTGGCGCCAACGCCCATGTCGTTCTTGAGGCCTATTCGGCCAAGGTGCCGCCTCGGCGAAATCCGCTACCACCACACGCTTTTGCTGCGACCCGTTTTTGGGTGCCGGGGCAGAGGGATGAAGACGTAAGGCCATCTGACGGCAAAACCGGGACGGTGACGTTGGTCCCTCTTTGGACGGACACGCCTCTTCCGGGTGACCATGGTGCTCCGTTCGATCGGCGGATTGTCGTCGGGTGTGAGATCGCCGTCGCTGTGGGCCATGGTGCAGAGCTTTATCCAATCGAGTTAAAGACCGGGGATATTGCACAGCGATATGCAGCGCTGGGAACACATATTCTGAGCTTATTGCGTGATCGCCTATCAACGTTCAATAGCGGCACCGTCACGGTTCAGCTTGTCGTCTCCGTGTCGGGTGAGCGCGCGCTGTATGCCGGGCTTGGGGCGATGTTGGACAGCGCCCATGAAGAAAACCCCGCCATTTCGGGACAGGTGGTGATGGTGCCCGACGCGCTTTCTTCCGACGACGTGGCGACGCTTTTGGCGGATGAGGCGAGGGCGGTTGAAAAACGGGTTCGCTACCTTTCCGGTCGACGTGAGGTCTTGCGTTGGATCGAAAAACCCGCAAGCGTTTCCAGGCATCGCTGGCCGGATGGTGGCGTGACGCTGATTGCCGGTGGCATGGGGGGCTTAGGCCGTCATGTGGCTTTGGATATGGCCCAAACCGCGCGGGGCGCCCAATTAATCCTGACGGGACGTTCGCCGTTGGACGACGAACGTCGAGTTTTTATGGAGCGGTTGCGGGCGCTGGGAGCACATGCCGAGTATCGCTCTGTGGATATGACCGATGGCGGCACCATGACGGCTTTGGTTCAAGACATCGTCCGCGAACACGGGGCGTTAAATGCAGTGATCCATTGTGCCGGATGCTTGCGAGACGCTTATATTTTCAACAAATCCGATGAGGACCTAGCGAGCGTTCTGGCCCCCAAAGTGGCCGGTACCTTGGCGCTGCAACAAGCTTGCGCCGATGTGACGCTGGATAGCTTTGTTTTGTTCTCCTCTTTGGCTGGTGTGTTGGGGAATGCGGGACAAGTCGATTATGCGGCGGCCAATGGATTTTTGGATGCTTTTGCCGAACGCGAAGGCGGCAACGTCATCGCCATCAACTGGCCGTTGTGGCGTGACGGCGGCATGAGTGTAGATGCGCAAATCGAAGAGGGGCTTTACCGACAGATGGGCCAACGCCCACTTTCGACGGAGGCAGGGTTGGCGGCGCTGCACGATGCTTTGGCCGAGGGGCGATCTCGTGTTGCGGTGGTGGGCGGTGAACGGGACCGGATCGTGAACTTTTTTGTGGATCGTTTTTCAACCGATGAGCAGCCAACCGCACATGGTACGACGGCCCGCAACAGTCAATCGCCTGAACAAGACCGGCTGAAAGAATCCGTCACGATTGCAATGCGCGAAACGTTTGGCCGCACGGCCGGTCTCTCTCCAAATCGTATTGAGGCCAAAACCCCGCTGGAAGCATACGGCATTGATTCTTTGATGATCACCCGCCTTAACGCGGCGTTGGAAAAGGTTTTCGGCGCGTTGCCAAAAACCCTCTTTTTCCAGTATCGGACTTTGGCTGAGGTGGTGGAGTATCTGACACGCGAGCAGGAGGCCGGATGTCGACGTTGGGTCGGCTTGACGCAGAGTAAGCCACCGTCCTCTCCGACCGTGAGCCGGTCGCCGAACCAGCCGGTTGCGTCGGCTGTTTCTTCTCCCCCTCAAACGGGGTCGAGCACGGCTGTGGAGCCCATTGCGGTGATCGGCATCAGCGGTCGTTATCCCGGTGCCGATGATCTGTCCGCGTTTTGGGATGCGCTGCACTCGGGTCGCAATATGATCGGTGAAATTCCTGCGGACCGTTGGCCCCTGGACGGATTTTTCCACGCCGACGCAGACGAAGCGGTCGAGCAAGGGATGAGTTACGCCAAATGGGGTGGGTTCCTTGACGGGTTTGCCGAGTTTGATCCGCTTTTTTTTAAAATTTCTCCGCGCGACGCGGCGGCCATGGACCCTCAGGAGCGGCTCTTTTTGATGAGCGCCTGGGCGGCGTGTGAAGACGCGGGTTACAGCCGAAGCCGTTTAAAAGCGGTGACCGGTGGCGAGGTTGGAGTTTTTGTCGGGGTGACCAAGACCGGTTTTGCCTTGCATGGTCCGTTTAAGGGCGAGGGGGGGGCGAACATCCGCCCCATGACCTCGTTTGCAGGGATGGCCAATCGGGTTTCTCACGCCTTGGACACGTCCGGTCCGAGTCTATCGGTGGACACCATGTGCTCCTCTTCGCTGACGGCGATCCACGAGGCGTGCCTGTATTTGCGCTCAACCCCTGACGCCATGGCCCTGGCCGGTGGGGTGAACCTCTATCTGCACCCGTCCACCTATATTGATTTAAGCGCATCGCGGATGCTCAGTGCCGAGGGACAATGCAAAAGCTTTGGCGCGGACGCAGATGGCTTCGTGCCGGGGGAAGGGGTCGGCTGCGTTGTTCTCAAACCACTGTCGCGAGCGCTGGCTGATAACGACCAGATCCATGCCGTTATTCGGGGCAGCGCGGTCAATCATGGCGGACACAGTCATGGCTACACGGTTCCCAACCCGATTTCCCAGCGCGAGGTGATTCGCACAGCACTGTCCCAAGCCGGCATCGATGCCGCCAAGATCAGCTATGTCGAGGCCCACGGCACCGGCACCGAACTGGGCGACCCTATAGAGGTCGAAGGTCTGAGCCAGGCGTTTTCAGCCGATACGCCAGAGCGGGGTTTTTGTGGTCTAGGATCGGTCAAGTCGAACATTGGCCACTTGGAAGCCGCTGCCGGCATCGTGGGTTTGACCAAAATTATTTTACAGATGAAACACGCCACGCTGGCACCCACTCTGCACGCAACGCCGAGCAACCCCAATATCGATTTTTCCACCACTCCTTTCGTGGTGCAGGACGCTGCCGCGCCTTGGCAGGTGGATGGAACCCGTTATGCGGGGCTCTCTTCGTTTGGCGCAGGGGGGACCAACGCCCATCTGATCGTTTCGGATTGGCCTGACGCCGGGGAGACGGTGACGTCGGGGATGAGCGATGCCGAAGACGGCGCGCTCCAGGCCATTGTTCTTTCCGCAGACGGACCCGAGCCCTTGCGAGAGCAGGCGCAACGCCTGTTGGCATTTTTAACGGCGGGCGGCACAAACCATACCGCCAGTGTCGGGTCTGCCAAACTGGCCGGGGCCCTTGTCGAAAAATTGGCGGCGCTGTTGTCGGTGAGACCTGAGGATATCGACCACGAAGAGACGTTTGACGCCTTGGGCTTGGAACCCCACCACATCGTTGCTTTGGAACGCTGGCTCGCGGAACGCTCAGGTGAAGAGGATGGCCCGGTTTGTTCCATTGATCTCCATTCTACCCTGAGCCGTTTGTTGGCTGAACTTTCACCGCTAACCCCTGCGGCAGGACCGTCCGATACGGTCAATCTGACCGATCTGGTCTTTACCCTTCAAGTCGGTCGTGAAGCGTTGGGATGGCGGTTGGGATTGAGTGTCGACTCGCTGCCGTCATTAATCGACGGGTTGGGGCATTGGCTCCGCGAGGGCAATACGGACTACCCTGGCCTACATGTGGGGCAGGGTGGTGCCGAGCGAGATGCGGTCACCGAACTGCTCGACGAAGACATGCTCGACGAGGGCGTTAAGCGTTGGTGGCGCCAAGGTCGCATGGAGGAGATTGTGAAGCTCTGGGTCGCCGGTGTTGATGTGGATTGGGATGTGCTGCCGAGGCACAGGCGACCGCGCACGCTTTCTCTGCCCACCTATCCTTTCAGGCGTCAACGTTTTTGGCTGTCGAGCGAACAGGCCACCGTACAGGCCCGTGCCCCGCTTGCCGCGGTGGTGGCGCAATTGTCCAAGCCCGACGGTTCTCCATCATTGCAAGAAAGCAACCAAACCCTGGAAAGGCACCTCTCGTCTGTTCTGAAGGCCGTGCTTGCACAGCATGCGGATGGCCTGATTGTTCCGGGTCTTGAGCGCTGGCATGAAGCGGTGCTCGCGCTTCTAAAACCATATGGCGCACCGAATGAAAACGTGGATGAAGCCTGGGCCGAGTGGCAAGCCTATGGGGACTTGGGGGGAAATCGAGCTCAATTTTTATTGGCGACAACTGCGTTGTGTGAACTGCCGGGAATTTTGGCTGGGCAGATACAAGCGACCGATGTTCTGTTCCCCGATGGCTCCTTGAAATTGGTCGAAGCCGTTTACAAGGATAACCCGGGTGCGTCCCGTTTCAGCCAGACCTTGGCCCGTGCGGCAAAGGATTACGTCCACGCCCGGTCTCAGTCAGAGCCGGGAATAAAAATAAGAATTCTTGAGATTGGTGCCGGTACCGGCGGCACCAGCGAGCCGGTTTTTGCCGCCCTTCAGGGCAACGCTGATGTTATTGGCGAGTATTGTTATAGCGATGTCTCCCGATCGTTTCTGATTCACGCCCAGCGCCATTACACGGGACAGATTCCCAATTTGACCACGGCCCTGTTTGATGTCGAACGCCCTCTGTCAGAACAGTCGCTTCAAGCCGGAAGTTATGATCTTGTCATCGCCGCCAACGTGCTGCACGCCACGGCGGACATTGAACGGACTTTGGCGACGGTCCGCGAGGCCTTGGCACCCGGTGGCTTGCTTTTGCTCAACGAGACCAGCCAGGCAACCCTGTTTACGCATGTGACCTTCGGGCTGTTGGACGGGTGGTGGCGTTTCGCTGATGCCCAGCGGCGCATCCCCGGCACACCGTCACTGACCGCAGGAAATTGGCAGAAAGCCGCGGAGGCGGTGGGGCTTGAGTGGGTCGCCGCTACGTCTGCGGCCGAAGCGGCCTTGGGGCAGCAAATTCTTGCCGCACGGCGACCAGGGTCTCATCTGGGGGCACGCCCTAGAAAAGAAATGCCAAAGCATCCCCCTGCGTCGATTTTACCGATGGCAGAACAAACTGTGGTTCAGCAGCAGGGGTTAAGGGGGCGACTGTTGGAGCAGTTGGCTGGAATTTTGAACATGTCTGCCGCGGCCATCGACGTTGAGCGGGCGTTTGCCGATTTCGGGCTTGATTCGATTTTGGGGGCGGAATGGGTGCATCGGTTGCGCCGCGAACTGGCCATCGAGTTGGACCAGACCCGCCTGTTTGACTTTGCCAACGTGCGACAACTGGAAGTCTTTTTGTGCGAAACCTATCCAGAGGCCGTTGCGGCGCTCAGTCAGGTTGAGCCAGCTGCGGTTCCGCCACGCGAGGCGCTTGCGGCTGCGACGATACCGACACCGAGCATATCTTCCGTTTCGACAAAAAAGGCAGATGGCGCGCGCGAGCCGATTGCCATCGTTGGCATGAGCGGAAGATTTGCCGGGTCACAAACGGTGGCTGATTTGTGGGAACACCTCATGGCCGGGACGGATTTGGTTCAGCCCGTGACCCGTTTTGATCTTTCGCCATTTTATACTGACGATGAGTTGTCGACCCTGGGACGGCATGGCAGTTTCATTGACGGTGTTGACCTTTTCGATCCGGTCTTTTTCGGGATATCGGGGGTTGAAGCAACCTATATGGACCCTCAACAACGGCTCTTTTTGCAAGAGGCTTGGAAGACCTTGGAGCATGCCGGTCACGGGGGGGAAGACATGGTCGGGCGGCGTTGCGGCGTTTTTGTCGGCTGCAGCCATGGGGACTACCAAAACTTGTTTTCCGGCAAGCCGCCGGGACAGGCGTTCTGGGGCAATACCAGTTCGTTGATTCCGGCGCGAATTGCCTACTGGCTCGATTTAAAAGGCCCGGCCATCGCGGTGGACACCGCCTGCTCCAGTTCATTGGTTGCCGTCCATCTGGCTTGTCAGAGTCTCTGGAGTGGTGAGTCTGAAATGGCGCTGGCGGGGGGCGTCTTCGTTCAAAGCGGTTCACGTTTTTTCCTTTCCGCCAATCAAGCGCAAATGCTTTCACCCAGTGGGCGATGTGCCTCGTTCGGTGCGGGGGCTGACGGAATCGTTCCCGGAGAGGCAGTGGCCGCTGTGTTACTGCGTCCTCTCTCTGAAGCCTTGGCCGATGGGGACACCGTTCATGGCGTCATCATGGGCAGTGGGATCAATCAGGATGGTGCCTCCAACGGCATTACCGCACCCAGTGCGCGTTCCCAAGAGCAATTGATCCATCAGGTCCATGACACGTTTGGGATCGACCCCGCCAGTATCGGGATGATCGAAGCTCACGGCACAGGCACACCTTTGGGCGACCCCATTGAATACGCCGCGTTGAACAGGGTATTTCAATCGGAGGCAAGATCAGGACCGGCCTGTTTCTTAGGCTCGATCAAATCGAATATCGGACACGCTACGACCGCATCGGGAATATCTGGGTTGATCAAGGTGCTGTTGAGTCTGCACCACCGCCAAGTGCCGCCGACGTTGCATTTTGCCGGCGGTAATCCGGCCATCTCCTTTACTGAGGATTTGTTTTGCGTCAACACCGAACCGATGTCATGGGAGGCTCCCAAAGACGGACGGCGACGCGCCGGGATCAACTCCTTTGGCTTTAGCGGCACCAACGCCCACCTGGTTGTGGAGGAAGCGCCGGAACCTGATGCGACGGTGGCGCAGAGCGGACCGTTCTTGTTTGTTCTGTCGGCTCGGTCCAGTGAACAGTTGCGCCAACAAGCGCAACAGCTGCTTGATCACCTTGAAGGTCATCCCGATGTCGGCGGCGAGGATCTTTCCTTTACCCTTCTGATGGGCCGACGTCATTTCCACCAGCGATTGGCAGTTGTGGCCGATGGCGTGACCGAGCTGGCCGGTCAGTTGCGGGGCTGGTTGTCAGGCAAGTCCGGCAGCGGCGTCAAAGTGCGGGAAATTGAGGCCCAAGACCATCGTGAGGATGTTGAAAAGACCCTAACAGGCACCACTGTGCTCAATCGTTTGGGTGTTGAAAATCGCGCGGATAAAAAGGCAAGAGAGGAAGCCCTACAGGCATTGGCGGGGCTTTATCTGTCCGGAATCTATCTTCCATTTGAGCGTTTATTTTCCGCCGGATGTCGCCGTCTGCCCTTGCCAACCTATCCGTTTGCACGGAACCGTTACTGGGTAGAAGCGTCTCAGGTTGAGCCAACAGTTGCCCCAGCAGTCGTTGCGGCGCAAGTGAATTCTGGAAAGATTACACTTTGCGCTCCGGGGGCAGGTGACCACGCCCTCGCCATGCCAGTTCCGTCAATGTCGCCGCGAATCAGCTTGGCACCTTTGAGCGGCATGACGGTAGAAAGTGCTGTTGTACCCTCGACGCTTAGGCGCTTGCCGGATAGCCCCGACGGGGTCTGTATATTGGAATTGTCAGGGTCTTTCAGTCGCCGTAGTGGGGAAGACTTACGCCAAGCGTTGGCGGTAGCCGAAGCAGATGATGAGTGCCGTGCCGTGCTGATTTTCGGCTCGACCGGATGGCAGAGCGACGAAGCGAATTGCATCGATGCAGAGAGCACGCGCGCGGCGTGGGCATGTCGCCTGCCGGTGGTTGCCGCACTTGAAACTTCAGCTACGGGGCCCGGGGTGGCATTAGCCCTAATGGCCGATTTTGTAGTCCTGGCTGAGGACGCTATTGTCGGTGTAGGTGAGAAACCGGATGCCACCGCCATGGAGGTGTACAGCCGTCGCTTGGGTCGGGCCTGCGCCGAGGATGTATTTGGCTCAGGCAAATCTGTAAAAGCCAGCGAATTGAAAGCGCAACACAGCGGCGTTCAGTTTGCGGAGGCAGGGCGGGTTTATGAAACCGCGCTGGACATGGCTCGTCAGCTTGCAGAGGCCCCGCGAGAGGCGACAGAACTCTTGAAGCGTCATATGCGTCACGAACAGCCCATTTTCAAAGTTGAAGACGGTGAAGGATCAATGGCGTTCGCAGTACCAGACAAGCTCCGCACCGATTGGCCGTCGATTGACGCTGCCCAGAGGATGAAGCTGGATACGCCGGTGATGACGCTGGACCTGTTCGACGATGGCGTCGTGCTGCTGCGGATGGTCGAAAAAACCGGGCACAACACGTTTACCCCAGCCTTCATGGATGGAATTGATGAAGCCTTTGCCGCCATTGCGGCTGAATCGCGGGCCAAGGTGGTGGTTCTGACCGGTTACGACGGATATTTTGCCTGTGGCGGAACGGCGGATGGTTTGAAGCAGCTTCAGGCCGGCGCTACTCGATTTACCGACCGAAAAATATATAGCCTGCCTTTGGCGTGCGAACTGCCCGTGATTGCCGCCATGCAGGGCCACGGCATTGGCGCAGGTTGGTCCTTGGGGATGTTTTGTGATCAGGCCTTGTTTGCCGCCGAAGGGGTCTATCACAGCAACTACATGTGGTACGGGTTTACCCCCGGTGCCGGTGCGACCCTGGTCTTTCCGTACCGATTGGGCGATGACTTAGGCCGAGAGGCGCTGTTTACGGCACGGGAATACCGGGGCAACGATCTGGCCGGACGTGGGCCGGGGTTAACGGTGTTGCCAGCGGCAGAGATTTTGCCGAAAGCATTGGCAATGGCTCACCACCTAGCGCTGCAACCGAGGGAGCAATTGCTGTCCAGCAAAGCCGAAGCGGTTAATCCGCTTGCGTCCCGTCTGGATGCGGTCTTGGACCGCGAGCTGGCAATGCATGCGAAAACGTTTGTTGGTAACGAACGGGTACGCACCCGCATTGGCGAAAAGTTTGGGGGTGAACAGACCAAGCCGTCACCCAAACAGGCGGCAAGTCCGGGGATTGAGATAGATGTCCGAGGTCAACTGATTGCAACGCTGGCGGAAGACCTGATGATCGATCCGGTGGAAATTCGTGACGGTGCCGGTTTCCTTGATTTGGGGTTGGATTCTATATTGGCGGTGACCTGGATCCGGCGTCTCAATAACGTGTTTGGGACCACGTTACCGGCAACGGTCATCTATGCCCATCCAACGGTGGGGGCGTTGGTGTCTCATGTGGCTGATCAATTGCCCGATGCAGGGAACGTGGAGAGGCCGGTGGCCCCCGTTGCGAGTGTCTCTACGCCCGAACCGGTTGCTGCAGAACCGTCCCCCCCTCATGCGGACGTTCGGGCACAACTGATTGCGACGCTGGCTGAGGACTTAATGATTGATCCGGTGGAAATTCGTGACGATGATGGTTTCCTCGATTTGGGTCTGGACTCCATTCTGGCGGTGACCTGGATCCGGCGTCTTAATCGTGTGTTTGGGACCGCGTTGCCAGCGACGGTCGTTTATGCTCACCCGACGGTGGAGGCTCTGGTTTCTCATGTGGCTGAGGTGGTGGCGGATGCGGAACAAATTGCCAAAGTGGAGCGTCCTGTTGCCAGTGCGAAAACCGTTTCCCCGACGGTTGATGAGACGCCAAGGGCTGCTGCTTCGGATCAGCGACCCTCAAGTGGGGCCGTGGCGATTATTGGTGCGTCAGGGGCCTTCCCCAAGGCGAACGACCTGGAAACATTTTGGCAAAACATCCGCGACGGCCGCGACTGCATCGAAGAGGTGCCTGTTGATCGTTGGGACGTAGACCGCTTTTACCATCCTGACCCGAACCATCCAGATACCACCTATTGCAAATGGATGGGGCGCATTGAGCAGGCCGATTGCTTTGATCCACAATTTTTCAACATCACGCCCCGTGAGGCGGAGTTGATGGATCCGCAGCAACGGCTGTTTCTTCAGCACGCCTGGCACGCAGTAGAAGACGCCGCCTATGATCCCTTTACCCTCTCTGGCGGACACTGCGGTGTTTATATGTCTTCAGGCCCGAGCGGGTATGCGGATCTCATTGATGAGCAGAATGCCTACAGCCTGTCTGGCAACTCGGGATCAATTTTGGCGGCGCGGATCTCTTATTTCCTCGACCTTCATGGTCCCAGCCTGTCCATTGATACAGCCTGTTCCAGCTCTCTGGTCGCCATTGCTGAAGCGTGTGACGCCCTGTTAGCCGATCGCTGCGATATGGCTTTGGCAGGCGGGGTCAGCCTGTTGATCGGGCCGAAGATGTTTATCGATACCAGCAAGGTCAGCATGCTCTCCAAATCAGGGCGCTGCTATACCTTCGACCAACGGGCCGACGGTTTTGTGCCGGGCGAAGGCGTGGGCGTGGTGGTATTGAAGCGTCTGGATGCGGCCCAACGCGACGGCGACCCAATTCGAGCGGTGATCCGGGGGTGGGGGGTGAATCAAGACGGACGCACCAACGGCATTACGGCCCCCAATCCACGGGCACAAAGCGATCTGATGCACGATATCTACCGTCGTTTCGACATTGATCCGGCGAGCATTGATTTGGTGGAATGCCACGGCACCGGCACTCCCCTGGGGGATCCTATAGAAATCGAAGGGTTGACCGCCGCTTTTGCAAACACACAACAGCGCACGTCTCAATGTGCCCTTGGTTCGGTCAAGAGCAATGTCGGCCATCTTCTCGCGGCGGCTGGCGTGGCGGGGGCCATGAAGGCGATGTTGGCTCTAGAGCAACAACAACAACCGCCTGCGGTTCATTTCGATCAGTGCAACGAAAATATCAACCTAGAAGGAACCCCCTTTACGGTTAACACGTCTCTGCAAAATTGGTCGCAGCCGGATAAGGGGCAGCGGCGGGCGGCGGTGAGCGCGTTTGGCTTTAGCGGCACCAACGCGCATCTGGTTTTGGAGGCGGTGGAAAAAGCACCAGATGCTACATCCTCCTCCGGCCCTTGGTTGTTTACCCTGTCGGCACGCACGGCAGACCAATTGCAGACGTACGCGGTGCGGATGGAACGTTTTGTTACTGAGCGCGCGGATCTGGATTTGGCCGGATTGGCCCATACGTTGCAGACCGGGCGGAGCGACTTTTCTCAACGATTGGCTTTTGTTTTTGAGAACCGTGCGAGCTTGCTTAAGGCCCTGGCATCGGTGACGGCAGGGCGGCGGGATGGCAATGTCCACCTTTCGCAGCCCGATGCCGCCATGCCTTCTGTGCAGGACGCGGATGAGGATATGGACCGTCTGACGGCAAAATGGTTGGGCTCAGGTCAGCGCGAAAAACTCGACAAACTGGCGGCGTTGTGGGTGAAGGGGGTTGGCGTGAATTGGTCGCATGCACAGCCTGCGACACGACTGCGCATTCCCGGCTATCCGTTTGCTGAAGAACGCTATTGGTTAGCACCAACGCATTCTACGCAAGAACAAAGGGGTTTGAAAACTGACCTTCGTCCTCCCGTTCTGGAAGGCGAGAAAAAGCAGGGACTGTTGGCGCGCCAGTCGTTTGAGGTGCCAAGAAACAGTGCCTCTCTTGGCGGTAATGGCAACAGTGGGGACAGGCTGCTGACGGGATTGTTTTTACCAGAAATGGTCCGTACTGCTGTGGAACGTCTGAGCGGTCAGCCGGTGCGTGGATTGGCCCATCTCATGTGGGGCGCGCCCATCCGCTTGAACGGAAAGGGGCGCAGTTTAGATATCCTCATTTCTTCGGATGAGGAGGGACTTCTTTATCGGGTCGCCTCAGACGGGGGTGAGGTTAGCCCATACCATTTGGGTGAGGTGTTGAGTGAAGCCGAGGTTGAGAAAACATTTCGTCCAGATGATCTCTCGTTAGATCGCTTAGGTATAGGCGAGACGGTCGAGCATGGGTTCGCGGCCCCTTCTGGCTCTTCTATCGATGTGACGGATGTCCGCCAAGATGGCGCTAAACTTTCGGCCCGATTGCGGCGGGCCAATGATGGCGCCGGTTCGGCTGAAGGTGGTCTGTTTGATGCTGATTATCTGGAAGTGGCGCGATTGCTGACAGATTTTTGGCACTCTGAGGGCTCAAAAGTGAAGGGCAAAAGACCTTCACTGGCACCATTGGCGATTAAAAGCCTAGTCGCATACGGCCCGTTAGCTGATGTCGATTGGGTCCGAATTTGGAACCGTGTGGATGATGACAATATCCAATCGACGGTGGTTGCCTTTTATGCGGCGGACGGAACGGTGCGTTTGGTGCTGGATGATATTCGATTGGTGCAACCGGAACGGTGTGACACCATTCAGTTGAACACGGAGTGCGTACAATGAATGAAGCATCAGGGAAAATAGCGATCATCGGGGGTGGTCCGACAGGAATAGGTGTTGGACGTGAACTGATCGAAGCTGGATTCGAAATTGATATATATGAGGCCGAATCCGACTTTGGTGGGGTTTGGAACGCGGATGCCCCGTGCGGGCGAACCTATCGTTCTTTGCATCTGATTTCGCCTAAGTTCAATACCCAGGTGCCTGACTTTCCCATGCCGGATGACTATCCGGTCTATCCGAGCCACAAGCAAATGCTGGCCTATATTCGCTCGTATGCGAAGGCTTATGGTCTTTATGATCGGGCAATTTTCAATGCACCGATCAAGAGCCTGACACCCGAGGGGGAACAGTGGCGATTGGTGACGAAAAGTGGTCAGGAAGCGCTTTATCCTTTGGTGGTTGTTTGCACTGGTCTGCAGCGGGTTCCCAGCTATGGCGACTATCCCGGTGTATTCTCTGGGCAAGTGCTCCACGCGTGCGACTATAAATCCGCCCAACAACTGATGGATCAGCGCGTGTTGGTCATTGGTGGTGGGAATTCGGGCTGCGACATTGCCGCTGACCTCGTGCACAGCGCCAGTGAGGTTTTTCACAGCACCCGGCGGGGATACTATTTCCAGCCGAAATTCATCGACGGCAAGCCGACGCCGCAATGGCTGATGGAGCTCGGCAATAAGTTCGATACCAAAGAAGAGACGCTCGCTTACGTTCAGGAGGTCTTTCGTCTCGCTGGTTTCGACGGTGAGGACTACGGCTTGCCACATCCAGACTATCCTCTGGATGGCGCCCATCCAGTGATGAACTCTCAGATCCTTTATTATGTTGGCCACGGAAACATCGTTCCCAAGGGCGACGTTGCTTCATTTGATGGAAACCGGGTGCGGTTTGCCGATCACTCAGAGGTGGAAGTCGATGTGGTACTCCATGCTACCGGCTACAAACGGGATTTCCCCTTTCTCGACGACAGCTTATTGGAGTGGAAAAAAGGCATTCCGGACCTTTTCCTCCATGCGGCTCCACGCAATCACGACAATTTATTGTTTATGGGCTTTATCAATACCGCGGCGGGTTTGGGGGATGGCTTGAAAACCCAAGGGCTGTTTGTGCGTAACTATGCCCGGGCTTTGTTTGAACAATTGCCAGGGTTAAAGCACTTTTTGGCCGCCAAGAAGGTCGACACCCCGGACTTGGGTCAGACCTATTTCGTAGATTCCTACCGCCATTTGTGGGAGGCGGATCTGTGGAAATTGCTGGGCCACTCTAGACATTACCGGGAAATGTTGTTGGAAGGCGCGCCGGACGACGAGGAGAAAACGGGAGCATGACGTCGCGACCACCAAGTGACTTGAGTGCCTCTGTAGGGGCGCGGTTGGAGCAGGAGATGATCCGCCGTGCGCAAAAGCGCGTCGGTGCGGCTGCTGTCGTTCCGACGGTTGCCCTCGAAAAAATTGAAGAGATGCTGGCGGGTGCGCCGGACCGACGTCTGGAAGAGGATGTTCTGCGTCTGGCTGGCGAGGCCTTGCGGATACCCCTAGACCGTTTGAACCCGACAGAAAATCTTTCCAGCTTTGGGGTTGATTCCATTGCGATTACCGAGGTGATGGTCCGGATCTCGCGTTGTTTCGGAATTTCAGTGGCTCCGACCACCTTTTTTGAAGCCAAACACCTGGACGATCTTGCTGCTATTTTGCGGGCGCGCTACGGCGAGGCCATCAATGCGTACTATGCCAAATCAGAACCGTTACCTGAGGCTATCCCGTCTCCTGTGATCAAAGAGCAGGCTTCTGTGGATGTACCCCCGTCCCGTGGGGTGGATACGTCTTGGCTTCGTCGCCATCGTGCACTGGTTATGGGGACGTCGGAAAAACAGCAGGGCTCAACCCCGAAAGCCGTATCGGACTCCGTCACCGAAAAGAGCGAAAGCCCGGTTCCCATTGCCGTTATCTCTATGGAGGGCATGTTTGCCCAGAGCCCCGACCTTGTCGCGCTCGAGGCACACCTCGCGAACGGTGATGATTGTATCGAGGATGTGCCAGCAGATCGGTGGGATTGGCGAGACATTCAGCAAGATGTCAAAAACAGTTCGCAGGCATCACTCAGGTTTGGCGGCATCGTCCCCGGTCATGACCAGTTCGACGCCGCCTTTTTCAATCTTTCTCCACGCGAAGCGGAGCTGATGGACCCCCAGCACCGGTTGTTCATGATGTGTGTCTGGAAATTGATTGAGAAGGCTGGCTATGCGCCGGGATCCCTTGCGGGACGAAAAATTGGGGTCTTTCTCGGCATTAATCTGTTGGATTATGTTGATTTAGCCAACCGAGCGGAGGTTATGGACCCTCAACAGATGACCGGTTTGGGCCATGTTTTTTGCCCCAATCGATTGTCGTTTTTGCTCGACATTCACGGCCCCAGCCAGGTGGTGGATACCGCGTGTTCCAGCTCATTGGTGGCGATCCACCGGGCGGTGATGAGCATTCGCTACGAGGGATGCGAGATGGCCATCGCCGGTGGCTCGAATCTGATGCTGACACCGACACAGCATATTCTTTTCTCTAAAATCGGGATGTTGGCCCCAGACGGACGCAGCAAAGGCTTTTCCGCTCATGCCGATGGTTATGGACGGGCCGACGGGGTTGGGGCAGTCTTGCTGAAACGGTTGGACCGGGCGGAGGCAGACGGCGACACAATCTTGGGCGTGATCACCGCTTCGGTGGAGCATCATGGCGGTCAAGGAAGTTCTCTCACGGCACCCAATCCTAAAGCTCAGGCAGAACTGATTGTGGAAGCCCACCGTCAAGCCGATGTCGATCCGCGCAGCATCGGTTATGTCGAGTGTCATGGCACCGGCACGCCATTGGGCGATCCCATCGAGGTGCAGGGATTGAAGTCCGCTTTCGATCAACGCTATCGGGAATTGGGGATCACCCCACTGCAGAAGCCACATGTTGGGCTTGGAACAATCAAATCCAATATCGGCCATGCTGAAACGGCAGCCGGGGTGGCTGGATTGATCAAGGTTCTGCTGTCCATGGGGTCCGGTAAGCTTTACCAAAGCCTTCATTGCGAAGAGCCCAACCCCCTGTTGGAATTGGCGGACACGCCGTTCTATTTGCTGCAGGCCGCGCGCCCGTGGCCACAACCGGACATCGGCGGCGTCCAGATGCCTAGGCGGGCTGGGCTTAACTCATTCGGTGCCGGTGGCTCCAATGTTCATTTGATTGTTGAAGAGTACCACCCATCTGCGGAGACCAGTCGATCTGAACCGCCCTGCGATAAAACCATGCTGTTTCCCATCTCGGCTAAAAACGAAGCCACTTTGAACGAAGCCGTTGCACAGTTGCGTTCCCATGTGAAGGCTGCGGCGTTTGCCGATTTGGCCTATACGTTACAGGTTGGCCGGGACGCCATGCGCCACCGCGTTGTGTTTGTCGCCGCCGATAGTGGTGAATTGCAGCGCCAAATGGATGCCTTCCTTAAGGGCGACAAGACCGGGGTGATGCGGGGGACCGTTGCGCGTGGACGGCACCAGGATTTGACGGCATTCAATCCGGTTGATGAGGACGCGCAGGCGATTGCCCAGCGTTGGGTGGACGGAGAAGCGATCGAGTGGGGTCGCCTGTATACCCCGGGTTCGGGGCGCATCCGCTTGCCCTTGCCAACCTATCCATTCCAATGCAAACGCTTTTGGTTGCCCGATGATGATTCTGTGATGCGCGCTCTAAGTGTGGTGCAGGCACAACAACCGGTTGCTCGTCCGCTGACGCCTCGTGCCGATGGGGAAGGGCGTTTTGTGCTGACGTTGAGTGGCGACGAATTTTTCCTGGCGGACCATCGGGTGTCGGGCCGACCGGTTTTGCCGGGGGTCGCCTATTTGGAAATTGCTCGCTCGGTGGCGAAACAGTTGGGTTTTGAGCAGGGCCGACTTGAGCAAGTGGTCTGGTTGAAACCGCTTTTTGTCGAGCGCCCGATTGCCGTGGAAATTTTGATAGACCAATTGACGGAAAAGCAGGCACGGCTGCGTGTGTATCGCGTCGCTGACGGGGGGGGGCATGAAGAGCATGCGCAAATGCGCATCACCAAAGTCGCTGAAACACATGAGAATGCAAAATTGGATCTGGGCCAATTGCAGGCGGCGCATTCTCAACGCGTTGAGGCGTCCCGGGTCTACCGAATTTTCGATCAGATGGGGCTGAACTATGGCCCCAGCCATCAGGCGGTGCAGTGGTTGACGACCGGACAGGACGGGGACGGCGGTTCATCGGTGTTGGCTCGTCTTGCGCTGCCAACCGAAGGGCTTGGCGACGGGGCCATTTTTGACCTTCACCCGAGTTTGATGGATGGCGCGTTTCAGTCGGCTGTGGGGATGGCGCTGCCGGTTGACGGGTCGGACTCTGTAGGCGCGGCATTGCCATTTGCGTTGGCTTCGGTTGAGCAGCTGGGCGCGTGTGAGCGGCAAATGTGGACTTATGTTCGCACCGCTGCGGATCAAAGGTCGGGGACCCGGGTTCTTAAAACCGACATTGACCTGATTGCCGACGACGGCAGCGTGCGGGTGCGCTTGAGGGGCTTCGCGGCGCGCACAGCGATATCAGAGCAGACCGTTTCGGATAACGCCGTTCAGACATTTGTGCCGCGCTGGAAACCGTTTGCTCTGCCAACAGGCGGGGATAAAAAATACGCTCAGCGGGTGCTCCTGCTGGCTGACGGACTGACCGATCAACAGGCCTTAGCGGTTGAACTCGACGGTTGGAGCGTTCAGACGCTTGCCGATGACATGACGACACCCCTGGCCGAACGCTACAATCACCTTGCCGAAATAATGTTGAGTGCGCTGCAAGGCTTGACCAAGTTCGGCGTGCTGACCTCAACCCTGGTTCAGGTGGTGCTGGGGGAAGGGGAAGAGCAGGCCCCCTTGAGTGGGCTGATCGGCATGCTGCGCAGCGCCGGTTTTGAGTATCCCAATCTCAGCGGGCAGCTGATAACGGTTCCCTCGGGTGTCGAACCGATGGTGCTGGCGCATAAGCTGGCCGACGCTGCGTCGGCGCCGAGTGGATCGCGCCTGCGCATCGAGCCTGTATCGGGCCAGCTTGAGGTTGAAGGCTGGACCCTGACGGCACCGTCGGTGAAAAGCTCAACCCAAAATCCGGCCCAAAATCCGGCCCCGGCCTTTGCCTGGCGGCAAAAGGGGATATACCTGATCACCGGCGGAAGCGGCGGCCTTGGGCGGTTGCTGACCCAGGCGATTTTGGATGCGTCCCCCGACGCGACGGTCGTGTTGGCCAGCCGTTCCCGGCCCCAGGGGGACGGTGCTGCGTGGATGGACCGCCAGGACCCAGAGCGCGTCCGTCATATGTGCGTCGACCTAGCCGATGCCTCGGCGGTGATGGATATGGTCACGGCTATTCGCCGTCAATATCATCACCTTCACGGGGTCTTTCATGCCGCTGGTGTATTGAACGATGCGGCGTTAGCAAACAAAAAACCGGCGGACCTCAGTAAAGTCTTGTCTCCGAAAGTGGCGGGTACCTGCCACTTGGATCAGGCGATCGGTGACGAACCGCTGGACTTTCTTGTTCTGTATTCTTCCATTGCCGCAGCCCTGGGTAGTCCCGGTCAAAGCGACTATGCCGCCGCCAACGGGTTTTTGGATGGTTACGCGGTGATGCGTGAAATGCGCCGCAAGGCCGGTCTTTGTCAGGGCCGGACCCACGCCATTGCGTGGCCTTTCTGGCGTGATGGCGGCATGGCTATGGATGCTTCCGCCCAGACCAAAATGACCAAACAGACCGGCTTGATGGCGTTGGAAAGCACAGACGGCATCGCCGCCTTGATCCAGGCGTTAAACGGTGACGAACCCCGCATTTTGGTGGCAGCCGGGCAACGCCAACGGGTGCGGCATTTGATTGAGGGAGACGTGCGCGCGCCGGATCAGCCCGTGGGCCGCGAGGCGGAACTATCCCCCAGTCCCGTGGTGGCCGACAGCGCCCCCCCCACCCTGACAGCGAACGATGATCTTCAAACGCGTGTGTTGACGGCCCTGGAACGGATTGTCAGCGCCCAACTCAAAGTGGATCGGGAAGAACTGGACCCGGATGTTGAACTGCCCGAATACGGTTTTGATTCCATCAGCTTTACCCAGTTTGCTACGGCTTTGAATAATCAGTTTGATCTGGATATCACGCCGACGATCTTTTTTGAGTGTCCGACGCTGGCCCTGCTTTCGGCCCATCTTTGCGATCGCTACGCACCGGCGTTCAGCGCCGTGCTGGGTGGCGGACAGAAGCAGACGGTTTCACCCATCGCCGCCGACGATGGACAGCGCCCGGCCTCGGTGAAGTCTTTCGCCGCACCCATCGCCACGTCGCGCACCCCGGAAGATGACGCCATCGCCATCATTGGCATGAGCGGACAGTTTCCTCAGGCCCCGGACCTTGACACGTTTTGGCGAAACCTGGCGGCAGGTCATGATGCGATTTCGGAAATTCCATCCGAGCGATGGGACTGGCGTGATTACTGGGGGGACCCAGCGACCGAGCCGGGGCGCTGTAACGTCAAATGGGGTGGCTTCCTAGACAATATTGCGGCTTTCGATCCGGACTTTTTCGGCATTTCCCGACCGGAAGCCCGCTATATCGATCCACAACAACGCCTGTTGCTGACCCAGGTTTGGCGGTTGATGGAAGACGCGGGTTATGCCCCCAGCACCCTTTCGGGCTCGGATACCGGACTTTTTATCGGCACGGGCGATTCCGGTTATGGCCGTTTGGTTATGGAGTCCAGAGATCACATCGAAGGATATGCCATGGCTGGTTTGGCTCCCTCCTTAGGGCCGAACCGAGTGAGCTATTTTTATAATTTGCACGGCCCCAGCGTTGCCGTCGAGACCGCGTGCTCCAGCGCGTTGGTCGCGGTGCATCGGGCTGTTGAGGCTATCCAGGCCGGACACTGTAGCGCCGCTTTCGCCGGCGGCATCAATACGCTGCTGTTGCCTGATCCTTATATTGGGTTCGCCAAGGCCGGGATGCTGTCACCGACGGGACGTTGTCATACATTTTCGGCCGAGGCGGATGGTTATGTTCGCGGTGAGGGCGTGGGATTGGTTTTCTTGAAACGGCTTAAGGATGCCGAGCGTGATGGCGACCGAATTTTGGCCGTGATCCGCGCCACCGGAGAAAATCATGGTGGTCGTGCCAGCTCTCTGACGGCACCAAATCCAAAAGCCCAGGCCGATCTTTTGCGCACGGTCTATCGTCGGGCCGGGTTTGATCCCCGAACCGTCGGCTATATCGAGGCCCACGGCACCGGCACCCCCTTGGGCGACCCCATAGAAACAGAAGCGCTGAAAGCCGCCTTTGCCGATCTCAGCCAAGAGGCCGAAGAACAATTTGGTCCGGCAGAGCCAATTCACTGTAATCTGGGTTCGGTCAAATCAAACATTGGTCATCTTGAGTTGGCGGCTGGAATCGCCGGGTTGATTAAAACCGTGCTGCAGATGCGTCACGCCACTTTGGTCAAATCTCTGCACGCCGATCCGCTCAATCCTTATCTCAAACTGGATGGCAGTGGCTTTGACGTGGTTAGCCAATCCCGTCCGTGGTCCCGGCGCCAAGATGCAGACGGACGGACCCTGCCTTATCGGGCCGGGGTCAGCAGTTTCGGTTTTGGCGGCAGCAATGCCCATGTAGTGATGGAAGAATATACCGCCCCGGTGTCGGAGCCAGAACCCGAAGTCGCAAACGCACGGACACAAATCGTCATCCTTTCGGCGCGCACGGAAACGCAACTGCGTGAGTCGGCGATCCAACTGCGCGATGCGGTGGCAAAATCGGATGTCGATCTGGTCGATCTGGCCTATACCCTGCAATTTGCCCGCGACGCCATGGAGCATCGCCTAGCCTTTGCCAGTGCGACACGCGACGATGTGTTAACCAGTTTGGACGCGTACCTGGATAAAAGTGACAAGGCAGAATTTCATGTCGGTCAGGTCAAGACCAACCGGAGTGCTATAGCGGTTTTGCAAAAAGATGAAACGCTGAGCCGGGCGGTGGCGGGGCTGGCGGATCGTGGTCGCCATGATGATCTTCTGGAATTGTGGGTACGTGGCTTCAACATCAACTGGCGTGACCTACAACAGGGGGCCACGCCGAAAAAAGTTTCCCTGCCTGGATATCCTTTTTCCACGACGCCCTATTGGGGACGGGAAATGGGAATGGAACCAACGTCCTCATTTTCCTCAATACCACAGGTTGCGATACGTCCTCCTGCCATCCGTGAAGTTGGCCCCGGGCCGGACAGTGACAAAACGGCTTTGGCGATGTTGCGGGCAATTGCGGCCCAAGTGTTGGAAGTGGACGCATCGGAACTGGATGTCGAGGTGGAACTGGGTGAGTTTGGTTTTGATTCCATCGTCATGACGACGTTTGCCAGCCGGGTTAACGAAGCTTTAGAACTAACACTTTCGCCAGCCGATTTCTTTGAGTTTGCCACGCTCAATCGACTGGCTGCACATGTGTCCTCACTGGGCTCTCCGGTTTTGGTTTGTGATGAACCTCAGCCGACGGTTCAAGTCACCGCGCCAATAGATGCGGCCAAGTTGGCACATGATAAACCACGCCAGGATCAGGAAGCAGATCCGCTGGTGATTGTTGGTTACAGTTGTCATTTTCCTGGGGCACAGAATGCCGAAGTGTTTTGGCAGAACCTGCGAGAGGGCAAAGAGAGCTTGGCCCGGATTCCGGCGGAGCGTTGGGATTGGCGTTCCTATGACGGCGACCCGAAAACCACCGCTGATAAGACCAATGTCCATTGGGGCGGATTTATCGACGGCGTCTTTGCATTTGATCCCCTGTTCTTCAACATCTCGCCCCGCGAAGCATTGTTTATGGACCCGCAACAGCGTTTGCTGATGATGCATGCCTGGAACGCCATTGAGAGTTCCGGGCACGCCCCAACCTCTCTCGCCGGCGAAAAGGTTGGCGTTTTCATGGGCACGGCGGCCAGTGGCTATCGGGACCTTATCGGTGAAAACGCCGGTGACGAGGGCTATGTGGCCACGGGTTCCGTCGCCTCGGTGGGACCCAACCGGTTAAGCTATTTTCTCGACCTGCACGGACCAAGCGAACCGGTTGAGACCGCGTGCTCCAGTTCCCTGGTGGCGCTGCATCGGGCGATGCAATCAATACGCAACGGCGAGTGCGATATGGCATTGGCCGGTGGCGTCAACACCATCCTCACCCCGGAAGCTCATATCCATTTCGCCAAAGCCGGTATGCTTTCCCAGGATGGTCGATGCAAAACGTTCTCCGACCAAGCTGACGGTTATGGCCGTGGCGAAGGGGTCGGCGTCCTGTTTATCAAACGCCGTTCGGCGGCTGAGCGGGATGGAGATCCAATCCGGGCAGTCATTCGCGGCAGTGGCGTCAATCATGGCGGTCGCGCCAACTCGCTGACCGCACCCAATACCGTTGCCCAGGCCGACTTGTTGCGCGGGGTCTATGAAGATGCGGGTATCGATCCGCATCATGTCGGCTATATCGAAGCTCACGGGACTGGCACCGCCTTGGGGGACCCGGTTGAAATCAACGCTTTGAAATCGGCCTTTGCACTGTCACAGACAGAACCTTCCCAACCCGATGATGCGAAGTGTTCGATCGGTTCGGTGAAAACAAACATCGGCCATCTGGAGCTGGCCGCCGGTGTCGCGGGAATCATCAAGGTGTTGTTGCAGTTGGAACACCGCACCTTGGTTCCGACGCTGCACTGTGACGAAACCAACCCTCATATCCACTTGGAGGGCACGCCATTTGAAATTGTCCGCAAAGCCCAGCCATGGCGACCGGTTCACAATGCCGAGGGGCAGGACCTGCCCAGGTTGGCCGGGGTTAGCAGTTTTGGATTTGGTGGCGTCAATGCCCATGTGGTGTTGGAAGAGTACCGCCCTTCCCATTTGATTCAAGACACGGAACCGCTTGCGGACGAACCGGAAGTGTTTGTTCTTTCCGGCTGGGATGCTCAGCGCTTGAAGGAACGGGCGCAAGCCCTTTCAAAGGTCCTGGCGACCAATCAGATTTCTGAGTCAGACCGCACTAACCTGTCTTACACCTTGCAAGTTGGCCGCACTGCGATGTCGCAACGTCTGGCGGTTGTCGCAATGTCTTTGGATGAATTGCGCGATTGCCTCGAGGCGTTTCTCTCGGGCCGGGCCTGCCCCGGTCTGTTCGTCGCAGAGGGTGAGGTGCATGCAGCGTCGGTGAATGCAGAGGACGACCCATCCGTTGTCGCAACGGCTTGGGTGAACGGTGCAAAAATTGACTGGTCCACCTGGCACACGGGCCGTCGCCGCCGCCTAGTTTTACCAGTCTACCCATTTGCCCGTGATAATTATCGCGTGTCTTCAGGTTTTGCTTCTCAGTCCGGGGTGTCCGCAACCCCCACGCCGCTTGGTGGTTCCCCAACGATTTCTGTGGACGCCGATGCCTTCTATATGCGTGATCACCGTGTTCGTGGGCAGCGTGTTCTGCCGGGAGCCATGAGCCTGGAGTTGGTTCGGGCGGCTTTTGTCGGCGCAGGGGCCTCGTCACCCGTTGCACTGCAGTGGATTGGTTGGCGACGTCCATTAGTACTGGATGCGGGCCATATGGATGGTGTTGTGGACCTTGGCGCCGCCAAAGAAGATGGCACCCCCTTTTCGCTGTGCAGCGAAATGGGTGGAGGCAACGAATACATGCGCGGTGTCATTTCCCACATGGCGGAGGGAGAAGCTGCCCCCGCGTTTGATCGGGCCAAAATTCGCTTTCAGTGCCCCCGCTCGATCAAGGCGGAATGGCTCTATGATAGCTATGCGACTTTGGGATTGGATTACGGCCCAGCCTTTCGGGTGGTTGAAGAACTCTGGGTGGGAGAGGGGCAAATTCTGGCCCGACTGCGTTTGCCAGATGCTGCAAAAGAGGGCTCCCATGTTCTACACCCCAGTCTGATGGACGGGGCATTTCACGCCGCTTTGGGATTGTTTGAGCAAGAGGAAAAGCTCACGGCGGCCCTACCGGTCGGCCTGGACAGCCTCCAGGTGTTTGCACCGACAACTGACAGCATGTGGGCGTGGTTGCGGCTCCAACCGCAACAGCCCGGCGTTCACAAATTCGATATTGATGTGGTTGATGAAGACGATCAGATTCGTGTGGCTGCCAGAGGCTTTACGTTGCGCCCCCTGGCCGGGGAACTCGCGGGAGAACTGAGCGCAGTGGGCCCCTTACGTCAAGCGGCAGAGCGATATTTTACATCGCTCCTGGCTCGTCTCACCGATATAGCTGAGGACCAGATTGAGCTGCGCGAACCCCTGGAGCGCTATGGCATCGACTCCTTGCTGATCAATCGTCTCACGGATGCCTTGGAGAAGGATTTTGGTCCGCTCTCCAGTACGCTCTTTTTTGAGTATCGGACCCTGGATGCCGTGATCGAGTATTTCATGACCGAGCATAGCCAGACGTTGGCGAACGTAACGGGGGTGAGTGGGAATTCAGCACCTATTTCTCCACTCGGAAAACCGGCTGTCACTGTCGGGAACCAAAAGCCATCCGCAACGGATCAACCCATTGCCATCATCGGCGTGGCGGGGCGGTACCCAGGTGCAAACTCGCTGGAGGACTTCTGGAAAAATCTCGCTGCAGGGCGCGATAGCATTACCGATATCCCCGGTGAACGGTGGAACCACGCCAAGTTTATGAATGGCCAAGTCGGTCGCGGCGGTTTCGTCGATGATTTCGATTGTTTCGATCCGCTCTTTTTTAATATAGCCCCTGCTGAAGCTGAATACATGGACCCCCAAGAGCGACTGTTTTTACAGTGTGCTTGGGAGACCTTGGAAGATGCAGGCTATACTCGCTCGACCTTGGCGCCAGCCCGTCCCCCGCTGATGGGTGGGGACGTTGGGGTTTTTGTGGGTGTTATGTGGCAGGAGTATCAGCTCTATGGTGCCGAGCGTACGGCCCAGGGCCAGCCGCTGGGCCTGACGGGCAACCCCGCGTCCATCGCCAACCGTGTTTCTTATTTTTGCAATTTCTATGGCCCCAGTCTCGCCGTGGACAGCATGTGTTCGTCGTCGTTGACGGCGATCCATTTGGCTTGTGAAAGTCTGCGCAGCGGCAGCTGCCAGGCAGCCCTGGCCGGTGGCGTTAATCTGACCCTTCATCCCAATAAATATATTGTCTTGGGACAGGGGAACTTTCTTTCCGACAAGGGGCGTTGCGAGAGTTTTGGTGAAGGGGGGAATGGTTATGTCCCCGGCGAAGGAGTCGGAGCCGTCCTGCTGAAACCTCTAGATCAGGCCATTGCCGACGGGGACCGGATTCAAGGAATCATCCGCGCGACGGCTCTCAACCACGGTGGCATGAGCAACGGCTATACGGTGCCCAATCCAGACGCCCAGGCTGCGGTGATTGGCCGGACCCTGGAACAGGCTCGTATTTCGCCGGAGGCTGTGAGTTATGTCGAGGCCCATGGCACAGGAACCGCGTTGGGCGACCCCATCGAAATTCGGGCGTTGACGAGAGCCTATCGCGGTCAAACGGAAAAACGGGCTTTTTGCGCCATCGGTTCGGTCAAATCCAACATCGGCCATCTCGAAAGCGCTTCTGGGATTGCCGGGTTGACCAAGGTTCTGTTGCAGTTCAAGCACGGTCAGTTGGCGCCGTCGCTCCATTCCGAGACCTTAAATCCGCGCATTGATTTTGCATCTTCCCCCTTCACTGTACAGCAGCGCCTTGCACCCTGGCCTCAGCGGGTGCAGGACGGAAGGGCGTCACCTCGTATCGCGGGGCTTTCTTCCTTTGGTGCGGGTGGTTCCAACGCCCATGTGATTTTGCAAGAGTATACGCCAGCTTTCCCTGAGGCACCGATATCCGAGCCAATTCCGGAGCCAATGCTATTTCCTGTTTCGGCGCGAGAGCCGGAACGATTGATCGCACTGTTAAGACGGCTTCGTTCGACCGTGCACGAGCGTTCGGCAGGTGATCTTCAGGGCGTTGCTTACACGTTGCAGGTGGGACGCGAAGCGTTTGATGAGCGATTGGTTTTGCTGGCTTCAACGAAAGAAGAACTGCTTACAGGCCTGGATCGGGTTTTGGCCGGTGGGTCAGGGGGGGGCTATATCCTCAGAGGGCAAGCCGGACGCGGAGCAAAAGCGGCAGTGCCCACGACCAACGATTTGAGTGAGACCGCGCGAGCCTGGGTAGACGGCGCGACGATAAATTGGAACAGCTTGTGGCGCGACTTATGGGGGGGGGCGACTCCTCGACGCCTCGGTTTGCCCAGCTATCCTTTTGCCCGTGATCGTTTCTGGGTGCCGGAGGTCAAACAAGCCAAAACCAATCACGATTACAGGGGTGATCAGCCACCATTACCTTTATTCTTTGCGCCGGACTGGCGTGTGCAAGAGGCGATTGCGCCGCCAGCCGATACGCCAGACGAGCAAGATGAACAGACGTGGCTGGTGTTGTGTGAATTGCCCGACAGTCTGGCTGAAAATCTGGCCAAGGCGGCTGCTCCGGCGCATGTGGTACGGCTTCAAGGCGATGTCTCGACAGACATTGGAGATCGTTTTACCAGCCATACCGGTCGGTTGATGGAGCTGTTGCAGAGCCTTTTGAAAGCGGGGGAACGTCGTGCAGTCGTGCAGGTGGTGGTGGCCGAGCAAAGCAATGGCGACCTTTTTTCCGGACTAGGTGGAATGCTGCGTTCGGCAAATCAGGAATCATCATCTTTGCGGTGCCAGTTGGTGGTGGTGGCTGATGTGCACCCGGGTGAGCATCCGGGCGACCTTGGTAACCGCCTGCGGGCGGACCGAATGTTTGCGGGTGACGAAGGCGATATCCGTTATCAGGCGGGTCGGCGACAGGTTCGCCGCTGGCGGGAAATAGCTTCACCAAGTGTGCCCCAGAGTCCAGTCTGGAAAAAATCGGGTGTGTATTTAATCACCGGTGGGGCCGGTGGCGTGGGGCTACATGTGGCCACCCAGATGGCAGCGGAAAACCGCAATCCGTCACTATGGCTGCTGGGGCGATCGGCTCTTTCTCCACAGCAACAGGCGCAATTGGACGCCTTGCCAGCACGGGTGCACTACCGCCGGATCGATGTGACCGAACGGGCCGCGGTCAGCGAACTGGTGGCCGAGATACGACAACAAGAAGGCCGGATTGACGGCGTGGTTCATGCGGCCGGGGTGATCCGTGACGGTTTGTTGCGCAATAAAAGTATGGCTGATCTCCATGCGGTCCTGGCCCCCAAAGTGGCGGGACTGATGAACCTGGACGCAGCTATCGGTGGGGAACCGCTGGATTTTATGGTGTTGTTCTCTTCACTGGCGGGCGCATTGGGCAATCCAGGGCAGGGTGATTATGCGGCTGCCAACGCTTTTCTTGACGGTTTTGCCAGCCATCGCAACCGGCTCATCGCTCAAGGGCAGCGGTGTGGCCGTACCTTGTCCATGGATTGGCCGTACTGGCGAGACGGCGGTATGCAATTGGACCCTGCCGTTATCCACGCGATGGAACAAAAAACCGGCCTTATGCCCCTGGAGCAGTCCGCCGCCTTATCGGCATTGACGGTGAGCATGGGTTTCTCTGACGTGGACCAACTGTTGATTATGGATGGAGACCGCCAAAGGTTGAGGAGCCTGATGAGGCTCACAAACAGCCCGGTCGCTTCGCCATTTAAAAGTGTCCCCCCTGCATCTGGCGAACGTCCCGCTGAACGTCCCACGGCCCCGGCCCGCCAACACCGCATGCTGGCATGGGTTTGGGGTGCGTTTTCCCAAGTTCTAAAAATCCCTTCAGAGCGTTTGGATGCGGATGTGGCGATCGACCGTTTCGGTGTTGATTCGATATCGGCTTTACACATCCTTGAATTATTGGAGGGTGAGTTGGGGCCGTTGCCTCAGACTCTGTTGTTTGAGCATCCTACCATCAACAAGCTGGTCGACCATCTGCTCGCCGCTTACCCGGATGCTTGGCGGGAAGATGATCAGCCGCCCATTGATGAGCACATCGGCGAAAAGTCGGCGGGTCCGATCCAGACGAAGGACCGTTCGGGGGATCGTTCAGGGGATGTGGCGATCATCGCCGTGGCCGGTCGCTATCCGGGTGCGAGTGATGTCGAAGCCCTTTGGGAAATGCTTGTCGCGGGACGCGATGGCATCACCGAGGTCCCCAAAACGCGTTGGAATGCGGATGCATATTACTCAGCCAGAAAGGGCAAGGCGGGGCATAGCCATTGCAAATGGGGTGGCTTTATCGACGACGTGGACTGTTTCGATACCGAATTTTTCGAATGTACGCCTCGCGAGGCAGCCCTCCTTGATCCCCAGGAACGTCTGTTTCTGGAGACCACATGGCACCTGCTGGAGAGGGCGGGACATACACGGGCAGCTTTGCAGGATCGATACCAGGGACGGGTTGGGGTGTTCGTCGGCGCCATGTACCAGCAGTACAATGCGGTAGAGATGGATCACGACAGCCGTTCACTTTTACGACTTTCCTCATATGCCGCCATTGCCAACCGGACCTCATTTTTCTTCGATCTACAGGGGCCGAGCGTTGCCGTGGACAGCATGTGTTCGTCGGGATTGCAGGCCGTGCACCAAGCATGTCAAAGCCTCAAAGCAGGTGAGTGCCGACTGGCGGTGGCGGGTGGGGTGAATCTCTCCATCCATCCCGATAAATATGTCGGACTGAGCCGTCTGGGCCTGATCGGGAGCCATGACCAGAGCCGAGCGTTTGCCGTTGATGGTGATGGTTACCTGCCTGCCGAAGGGGTGGGCGCGGTGTTGTTGAAGCCATTGGATGATGCGCTGCGCGACAAGGATCAGGTCCTCGCCGTGATCAAGGGAAGCATCGCCAATCACGGCGGTCACTCTGCCGGGTTCGCCGTTCCCAACATTGAAGCTCAGGCGCGCCTGATCGAGGAAAACTTGCGGCGTTCCGATATCGATCCTCGCAGCATTGGCTACGTTGAATCCTCCGCTAACGGTTCTGCGGTTGGCGACGCCATTGAACGGCGCGCTCTAACCCGCGCGTTTCGCGGCTTTACGCAAGACGATGGATTTTGCACCATCGGTTCGGTCAAAAGTTACATCGGTCATGCCGAGGCGGCTTCGGGTTTGGCCCAGCTGACCAAGGTGCTGTTACAGTTTCAACATAGCAGTTTATTGCCATCCTTCCACGAGCGTTCCGCCACCGAGGTTGCCAGCCTTTTTGCCGGGACGCCGTTTGTTCTACAGAGCGAGCTGACGCCGTGGGCAAGGGCATTGGTCGATGGCGAGGAACAGCCACGCCGGGCCACGGTCAGTTCGTTTGGCGCCGGGGGCGCGAATGTCCATGTGATTGTTCAGGAGCCATCTGCGCATTTCGGTATGACGGAAAACCTGTCCGAGACGAACCTGCTTCGACAGTTTCCGTTGTTTGCCAAAACACCTGAGCAGTTGGTGCGTGTGGCTGAGCATCTGGAAAGCTATCTGCTGAAAAATCCGCAGGTGTCGATGGCGCGTCTGTCCTACACATTGCGGGTTGGCCGGGAGCCGATGGCTTGTGGCGTGCTGTTGATGGCCCATAATGTTGAGGAGCTTGTTGTCCGGTTGGCAGAGGTTCGAGGCCGACAGTGCGATCCGTTGGTAGCGGATTTTCAGTTGCAACAAGATCACGCGGAGCTTCCGCAAACCCCTTTGCCATTGCCCGGCTATCCGTTTGCTCGGGAACGTCACTGGATCGGCTCAAATGAGCCCGAACCTGTATCGCTCCCCCCCATAAGACAGAAAGCTTCCTTGCTGACGGTGATGGTTAATGTGATTGCCGCGGAGCAGGGGGGTGAACCAGAGCGCATAGATCCCACAGCAAACCTTCGCGCCCTTGGGGTCGATTCCATGATTGGCCTTAAGTTGATCTACGCCATTGAAGAGGCGACGGGTATCATCGTCGGTCATCGCGATCTTGATCAATCGGTGACGTTGCGACAACTGGCTGAACAGGTAGGCTCTCAAACGGCTCAGGAGGTGTTTGCGCCAGCCCCAGACACACATGTGGAGCCGACCGGCCCTTGGAAGTCCATCATGGGTGAGGGACAAAAGGGGATATGGGTCGCTCAGACGCTTCAGCCGCGCAGTAGCGTTTACAATGTGCCCTTGGCGTTTCGGGTCAAGGAGATTGACCTCGAGGTGTTGAAGGCAGCTTGCCGCTGGTTGTTGGACCGCTATCCGGTTCTGACGGTGCGGGTGGTGGACGAGGAAAATGAGCCCCATTTGGTCGCCACCCCCGTTGACGAGACAGTACGCACGCTGTCCGTTCCCAAGGGTGTCGATGTCCTCGCGTTTGCTCGTCAACGGGCAGTGCGCCCGTTTGATATGGCTGAAGAAGCCAAGGTTCGTTTTGAACTGCTCTCGGGGGGATCTTTAGACGCAGGAGAGCAGCTCTTATTAATCGTCGTACATCATCTGGTGACTGACGGTATCTCCATGGCGGTTATGGCTCGAGCGTTGTGGAACACATACGAAATGTTATTAACCGGGAAAACGCCGCCCTCTTCGACAGCCGGGTCCCAACAGTCGGATTATGCCGACTTTGTCGCTTGGGAGCGGTCGATCATTGACAGTCCCGAAGGGGCGCGCCAACGGGCATTCTGGCAAAAACAATTGGCTGGCGTGCTGCCGGTGCTGGAGCTGCCATGTGACCGCAAGCCGGATACCGAGGGGCTCGTCGATGGCCGCACGTCTGAAATTCACCTGTCGGCAAAAGTGACGCAGAGGGTCGCCGCGACAGCAGATCGATTGGGAATCAGCCGAGCCTCATTTTATCTGGGGGTGTTTTCAATCCTGCTTTATCGCTACAGCGGCCAAAACCGTTTGGTCGTTGGGGTGCCGACAGTGCGTCGCCCGAAACGTCGTTTTGAAGAGACCGTGGGCTATTGCGCCAACATGATCGCTCTGCCACTGGACGTTAAGGGGCGCATGCGGACAGAAGCCTTGTTGTCTCGGGTCCACCAGGCAGTGATGACGGGGATGGACCATGCCGACTATCCCTTTGCCGCCATCGCGCGTGGGTTGGGCGATACGGCACGGGGCGAACCGCCTTATCAAGTGACCTGTGCCTATCAAAACTTTGCAGAGAGTTCTACCGATGCGCTCTCCCTTACGAAAGGAGAGGTGAGCCATGTCCCCGAACTGCGCCAGGGAGGGGATGGCCTGTTCGGATTGGATCTCTTCGATGAGGCTTCGGGGTTAACAGTGGTGGCGGCCTACGACGGGGCCCGCTTCGACCCGGAAACCATCAGCCGCATGCTGGAGCATTTTAAGGCATTGGTGGTCGCGGTGGCCGACAAACCTCGCCACCGGGTCGCCGATTTGGCGATGTTGAGCCGCGTTGAAAAAAAATGTTTGTTACGGGAGTGGAGCGGTAGCACCTGTTCGGCAGATGCACCACGGTTGATCGTTGACTCATTTCGGCGGCGGGCAAAAAAACATCCAGATGCCATCGCCATTTTGTCGAACGGCAAAACTGTAACCTATCGACAGTTACAGCAAAAAGTTGACCGTCTGGCACATGTGCTTTGCCGACGTGGGGTGCAGCCTGGAGACCGGGTTGCCGTTCTGCTCAAACGTGAGCCCGCCAGTATCGCTGCGTTATTGGCGGTGATGGCGGCGGGCGGTGTCTGGGTGCCTTTGGATGCGAACTATCCCGATCAGAGATTGGCTTTGATCCTGAAGGACGCCAAGGCCAGCCTTGTGTTGAGCCAAGGAAAGCTAGCAGCACGGGCCATGGCCTTGGGGGTGAAACGCAAAAGAATCGTCGACCTGAAAGCGGACCGCAAAGCCATCAGCCAAATGCCGGTCAAACCACAGAAGGTGAAGGTTCGTCCCGGTGATCCCGCTTACATCATCTATACGTCCGGTTCGACGGGGGTGCCAAAAGGGGTGGTGGTTTCTCACGGCGCCATTGCTGAACAGTGTCAGGTTGTTGGGGCGTATTATGGACTTGGGCGCAAGGATGTGGTGTTGCAATTTGCCTCTCACAGCGTCGATACCGCATTAGAACAAATTTTACCGACCCTTGTTCGCGGGGCGCGATTGGTATTGGATGATGGAGAAATGTGGATGCCGGAGGATTTTCACCGGCGGCTCCATAAATTGCAGATTACAGTTGTCGATCTGCCACCGGTCTATCTGCGTGAGCTGCTAATTGCTTGGTCGGATAGCCCCGTTGACAGGCCGCCTCTGGCCTTGCGTCTGTGCATCGTCGGCGGAGAGGCTCTTGCCCCTGACGTGGTTGAACTCTGGCAGCGAAGCCTTCTGTCCAAGGTTCGGTTGCTCAACGCGTATGGCCCGACAGAGGCAACTGTGACGGCTCTTGTCCACCCAATAGCGTCGAAGCTGTCGGGTGCCAGCGTTCCCATCGGACGACCTTTGCCGGGCGTTGAAGTCTTTGTACTCGATCAAGACCATAATCCGGTGCCGGAGGGAGTGGTCGGTGAACTTTACTTAAGCGGCAGCCGTTTGGCCTTGGGGTATCACGGCAATCGGGAATTGACCACCCAGCGGTTTGTGACCAAGAAACTTGACCGACGAAAGGGCAAGATACGGCTTTATCGTACCGGCGATCTTGCCTCTTATATGCCTGGCCGTCAGGGGACCGTTGCCTTTCATGGCCGTATTGATGATCAGACAAAAATCAGGGGGTTTCGGGTCGAATTGGGAGAAATTGAGTCGGCATTGATGTCCTATGGACGGTGTGAAGCCGTGGTTCTTCCCAAAAGCGGAACAGATGGGAGCATGGCGATTGAAGCCTATGTGGCGCCGATGGGTTCGGATTATGACCATCAAGGGGTGGATGACTTTTTACGGGCCCGGCTGCCTTCACATATGATACCCAGGCGGGTGCGGTTCCTCGATGCGTTGCCACTGACGTCTGGCGGTAAGATAGACCGGACAGCTTTGTTGGCATTGCCTGATGATGCCCGTCATGTCGGTGGTGAGCGGTCGATGCCGGGTGACGAGGTTGAGCGACGGTTGTTAAAAATCTGGGAAGAGGTTTTGTCCAGTGAAGGCGCAACGTGTCGAATTGGAATGGATGATTCCTTCGAACTCTGTGGTGGCAACAGTCTGTCGGCGGTACGGCTCTTGCGTGAGATTGGTCGTCGTTTTGATCACCCCTTTTCATTCGCTGAGTTTGCGAAGGCTCCGACCATTGCCTCTCAGGCGCAAATTCTGCGTTTGCGACAGGGCGGGGGCAAGGACCATTCTCGGCTGAATGGTGAAAAGCCCCAATCCCTGTTGGTACCGCTGCGGTTGCCGGAGAAAGGAGCGAACGGTCGACATCCGTTGTTCCTGGTTCATCCGGTGGCAGGTTCCGTCGCCTGTTATCAAGCGTTGGCGGATCGACTGAACGCTCAACGCCCAGTCTATGGTATCCGGGCGGCAGAAGCCGAAGAGCGGGAAAGCTCGAATGGATACGGAATCACGGCCATGGCCCGACAATATGTGGCCGCAATAAAAGAGGTCCAGGCCCATGGGCCATATCTGTTGGCGGGGTGGTCATTTGGTGGTGTGGTCGCTTATGAGATGGCGCGCCAGTTGCGGCAAAATGGGGAAGAGGTTGCTTTCCTCGGCTTGTTGGACAGCTATCCCCCGGAAATGGTGCGCCAGATGGAGGATCATGTTCGCCGGGAAAAGGTCTTCCTGGACGAGGCCTCATTCTTGGTTCAGGCATTTGCCCAGGATCTGTTGGGGGTGGAGAACTTTGTACCGGAGATGGGGAGCGATCCCATGAACGCACTCCTGGCGACCACAGAAGTGGCGCACATGTTGCCCAGGGTGACTTCCGCACAGCTTAGACGTCTTTTCGATCTATTCTGCCATAATCGGAATGCGCTGATGAATCACGCTTTGAGTTCTTGCGACCTTCCGCTTACCCTCATTCGAGCCACCGCCACCATAGGGAGCGATCTTGGAAAAGAATGGCGTGTCTTTGTCGGGGAAAACATGACCGTGCAGACGGTCTCGGCAGATCACTATAGTTTGTTGCACGCGCCATTCCTGGAGGATTGGGTGGACGCTTTTTCCGAAGGGGTTGAGCGCAGCGAAGGGGTTCTCATAGTCTGAACGGGGGGGGGAGCGTTTGAGGCCTTGAAAAATAACCAAATTTTCTTTAGCATCGCTAGGCTATTGTTTCAGATTAAGCTGAAATTCACGAGAGATTAGGGGATGGTCATGCCAACGGAAGCCGTAACGGAAGCTGTAGAAGTAGAAAACTCTGAAAATAGAGCCGACGTCGCGATGGGGATCGTGAAAACGAACATGCTCTGGTCCGCAGGCGCGGGGGTTCTGCCTATCCCGTTGGTTGAGTTTGTCGCCATCACGGCAGTTCAGGTCAAGTTGATCAAGGAACTTTCCGAGCATTACGATGTTCCCTTCCGCAAAGATCTCGCCAAATCGAGCGTCATTGCCCTGTTGAGTAGTCTGGGCAGCGTGACCATTGGTAAGGCAATGGCCACCAGTTCCTTGCGGGCGATCCCGGTGATTGGGCCTTTGGTTGCTGCGTTGTCCCTGCCAGCCATCTCCGCTGGGGTGTCGTATGCAGTTGGGCGCGTTTTCATCTCTCACTATGAAATGGGTGGGACGTTGCTGGACTTCGATCCCGCCGCGGTGAAAGACCACTTTAAGTCCATGTTTGATGAGGGCGTGAAAAAGGCTGCCAAACAGGGTGCTGGCGGTAAGGCGAAACCTGCCAACGCTTAACATCTGGGCAAGGTTCTTGCCGACCGTTAGGCAACCTTCATTCAAGCTAAAGGTATCTCGCTTAGATGATACAGCTATATCTCTTGTACTTTATCGCTTCGGTATTCGTCGGTTATTTCGGTCGCAATAGTCGACTGGGGTTTTGGGGCGTTTTGGTGGCGAGTGTTTTGATCACCCCTATTGTCACCTTCATAATCCTGATCCTCTTTGGCCGTACGCGAGCACTTCGCAGTGAGTGAGGAACGCGTTACGCCCACTCCAGGCAAGAATGAAGTGATCGCAAGCTGGGCGATTGCGATTGGCGTTTTCTGTTTGACTGCGATCCCATCATGAACCAGAACAGTGAGCCTTTGACAAACGATGCAGGAGACCGCGGCGGTAAATCGCTGGTCCTGGGTTTGTTACGCCAATTTCGTGTCGGCGTTGTCCTCTCGATACTGACGGTTTTATTTTTGCTCGTACTGTTTTGGCAGACGATCCTCGTCTATCATCATGCTGGCGAACAAGGGGTATATTGGAGCCGATTTTTTGGTGGGACCTCTAGCAGGGTCTTAGGTGAGGGCGCTCACTTGAAATTACCGTGGGATGAAATTTACATTTATGATATTCGCCTCACGGCCATACGTGAGACCACCATGCTCCTGACCAAGGACGGCATGGAGATGAATATCGACTGGTCTGTCCGCTTTCGCCCGATCCCTGAGAAGCTACCGTTCCTTCATCAAAGAATTGGTCCCGATTATGCACAGAAAGTGGTCGTGCCGGGTATCATCTCCTCCCTCCGCCAGATTTTGGGCAATTATACGGCAGAGGAAATCTATGCCTATGATGAACAAGCCCTCCTTTCTGAGATGGAAGCCTTGATTAATCGCCACTTTGGTGCCTATCCGGTCATTATTAAAAATCTTCTTATTATTAAGATCAAATTGCCGGATAAGATGGCGGATGGGATCGTTGATAAACTGCTCTACAAGCAACAGATGCTTGCCTACGATTTTCGCTTGAAAGCAGCTGAACTGGAAAAGCAACGCTTAGCTATTGAAGCGCTAGGTATTCAGAAGTTTGAAGAAATTAGCAAGATTTCCATTCTCAAGTGGCGTGGTATTGATGCAACCGTTCAGATGGCCAAATCACCAAATTCTAAAATCGTTGTCATCGGCACCAATTCCCAGAGCTTACCGCTACTGCTGAACACAGATAAATAGAGCAGGGTGGTGCACCGTTTGCTCTCAGACGGCGGGCGGGGAATCAGCAAGATCGGTGCCAGGGCGTTCCCACTTGATGGCGCCCAAATCAAACTTTATGACCCGATCAGCCAGATGCCAGAAGCGTTCGTCGTGGGTAACCGCGATAACCGTTTTGCCCTGTGCTTTTAAGCCCGGAAGAATTTTGGTATAGAAGATTTCACGGAAATGGATGTCCTGTTCCGCGGCCCACTCGTCAAATAGATAGATGGGCCGGTCTTCTAGCAAGGTGGCGATGAGGGCGAGCCGTTTGCGTTGACCCGTGGAAAGCTGTAATTGGGTAAAGCGGCCGTCAACAAACTGTACCTTGCCGGTTAACTCCATCATTTCGATCAGCCGATCGACCTCTTCCTGTTTGACATGCTCCAGTCCATAAAGCCGGTCGAACAGATGAAAATCACCGAAAATTGCCGAATAAAGTTCCCTGATTCCGGCGAACTGAACATCGTTTAAGGGTGCGCTTCCATCAACGGCAATACGTCCTGTGTCTCGATGATAGAGCCCGCTCAGCAGCCGGAGGGCGGTGGATTTGCCGCTACCGTTGCCGCCAACAAGAAACAACAGCTCTCCCCGCTGCAAGGTCAGGTCCCAGGGTCCGGATGTGAACAGCGCAGTGCCATCCAGGTCCCGGTGTTGGTATGTGATTTCAGAAAACTCGATTTTCTGAAAATCTTGAAAATGCTCAGCGGCCTTACGGGCTGATGCAGGGGAAATGCCACCTGCGGCCTCTAGTTCCTTTTGCATGTGGAGAATTTCATGCAGGCCAACGTCCGCACGCAGGAAAAGGGGGGATTGAGCGACTATTTTCGTGAGCGGCGACAAACAGAACATCATCGTTGGCACCAACTGAAAAATGATTGTGCTATGGCCATCGATGTAATTGGGGAAAACAAAGACAACAATCCCTAACATCGTAAACATCACGACGGCACCGAGCAGAATGAGGTATGCCCACCGGCCGCCGGCCGCCGTCAACAATTCCTCTGTGGCATGAGATTGCTGGTTGAAAACTTGGAAAACCGCTTTGCTTCGGAAACTGTTGAGCCGCAATTCCTTGCTGCCGTGGATAATGTCGCCGAACCTGTCCAGCATCTTGGCCTGCTGGCGGGCTACCTTTTGAAGTGTGTCACGATAGCTCTTATTGATGTGAGTGTAGCCGTATACCCCCAACAGGACGGCCAGCATAAAGACCAGCAATGCCGTCCAGGAAAGATAAGCTAGATAGAACAATGCAATCACCAACAAGATCGCCTGCTGAAAGCTTTCCACAAGGATGGGGAAGGTGACCGATAAGTGGTTGGTCTCATGGGACAGCAGTGAATAAAGTTTGCCGCGGCCCAAGTGATTGACAGTTTTTAATTCTGAGCGCCTCAGCTTGTCGGCGACGTCGTTACGAAGGTTCCTCAAGAGCCTCTCAATGACGCGGTTAGCCTGTAGCAACGCCATTTTGTTGCACTGGAAATAAAGTGCAAAGGCCGCCGCAAAAATAAACCATTGTATGGTCCCCGGTCGCACGCCCTGAGCAACCAGAATTGCGACCTCATTGATGACGACGATCAGCAGGGCATTGGCGAGGCCGGCAACGGCCGTAAGCAGCGCAATTTTGATAAGGTCGCCCCGGCGGGCTTGTTTTATAAATGGGACAATTGTCATGATGTCACCCTTTATCCGAGCGAGGCTGGGGCGGGGTGGTAGGGTTCATGGTGCCTATCTCTAAGTTGATGATGCGGTCACTCAGATGCCAATACCGGTCGTCGTGGGTGACGACCAGGACGGTTTTTCCCTGCTCTTTGAGATTAGGTAAAATCTCGGTGTAGAAAATTTCACGGAAATGCGCATCCTGGTCCGCCGCCCATTCGTCGAACAGATAGATTTCCCGATCTTCCAAAAGGCTGACGATCATGGCCAGCCGTTTGCGTTGACCTGTCGAGAGCTCGAGTGTTGAAAACTGACCGTTGGAAAATTCGACTTTCTCTTCCAGCTCCATCCAACGGATCAGGTCATTCACTTGGGCCGGGCTGACACTCTCCAATCCATAGAGTCTGTCAAAGAGGTGGAAGTCTGTAAAAATACAGGAAAAAAGCGCGCGATAATCATTGCGGGACATGTCCGTAATTGGGACGCCATCGACAAGGATCTGACCGCCGTCGCTTTGGTAGAGGTTTGCAATCAATTTAAGAGCCGTAGATTTTCCGCTGCCGTTTCCACCAAGCACAAAAAGACACTCGCCGCGTTGAATGTCCAACGTCCAGGGGCCGGTGGTGAAAATCGCGTTATGTCCGGCATCTCGATAGCTGAATTGAATGCCTTCCAGGGCAATAGTGTTGAAGGACAGAAAAGGGTTGGGCTTATCACCGGTCAGGGCCGCAGGGTATTCGTCCTTGCTTAGTCGTTGTTCCAGTTCGAACACATGACCTAACCCGATATTGGCCTTGGCGAACAGGGGGGCGGCAGAGGTAATCGCAGCCACAGGTCCGACCAAAAATATGGAGGCAGCGACGATCTTGTAGATAGTGTCGGTGTAACCTTGAAAAAAAATCGGCAATACGAACACCACCACACCGATGAGGGCATAAAGGAATGCATTACTGAACAACAACAGGACGGCCCACTTTCCGCCAATGCCGACGACAACCCGCTCCAGATTGTCGAGGATATGGCTAAACCGTTTGTGCAGCGCGTCGTTCTTGTCGGCGTTCAGGCGGATTTCCTGGAATCCATCCGTGTAGTGCTGCAGAGAGTCCAAGAAATTTGATTCATGGGCGTGAACCTCGACCATGGCTTGGTTCATGGTCATACGGCGTCGCCAAAAAAAGTACAAAGCAAAGGCCGTAGCCAGGGTGACCACAATGAAGGCAATTTTTGAGAGAATGGCGATGTAGATCAAACAAAAGAACAGCAGCATCAAGCTTTGTGATGCGCTGGCCAGCAGCGCAAAGGTCTGGCTTAGGTGGTTCGTTTCTTGAGCTAAAGTGGAAAAGATGTCGCCGTGGCCAATTTTTTCGAGAGTTCTTAAGTCAGCATGAAGGATCTTGTCGGCAACACGTAGGCGCAGTGCGCCCAAGCGTTTTTGTAAAAAACCATTGGCCTCTTGCAGAGAGGTGCGATTGGCAATGAGGTATATGCAGAAGGCAATGAGGTAGAGCAGCAGCGTTTGTGTTCCGACCGATTCGTCCAGCGCGCTCTGTTCAGCCGCGGTGTTGATCAGCGCAATCAAAATTGCATTGGCCATCCCAGCCAATACAGTAATAAAAATTACGCTTCGGGAGGGGAGTGTGCCCCCCAATCTGAGCAGGCTAAATATATGCATGGTTACCTATTCGGTGGAGTTTCGTTCGACAGCCCTGTCGAACATCAAATCGTCGCCAACTGTTACCATTCCGATAGGCTCCGTTTTACTTGCAGTGATGGTTTAGAGCACCCTGCATGGTCAATTTGATAGAGTTGCCAATCACCTAGCGTACTATGGCGGAAAGTGAACCAGAATTCCAGCCAGCATTGTTAGATAAAAAGTCCAAATGCAGAAATGCAATGATGCCTTGAACTGAAGCGGTCCCAGAAATCCGGACAGGTTGTTAAGGTGTATCCCGAACCTGAGAAAGGGATACGACATGACAAAACGACGGAACTTTACGGATCAATTTAAAGCGAAGATCGCACTTGAAGCCCTTCGGAGCGATAAGAGCATTCAAGAAATAGCAGCGAAGCATCAGCTACATCCAAACCAAGTCAGCATGTGGGAGCGTCTGGCTTTGGACGGTATGGCGGGTGTTTTTGCTAAGAGTCTGATTCGAAAGTTTTCATACGATATCAGCCCGTTGCCAGCAGTCTACTGACGCGTCTTATGTGAGCGACGAGCAGCCATGTTTCGGCGCTGGCGATGGTTTGTTCCCAATCTTTGGCCAGCCTACGGCAGCGACCAAGCCATGCAAACGTTCGTTCAACGACCCAGCGACGGGGGAGAAGCTCGAAGCCCTTTGCAACATCGGGTCTCTTGACGATTTGTAACGTCCATCGTCCAATTCTGTCCAGCGCACCTCTGAGTTTGGGTCCTGCATATCCGCCGTCGGCGAAGATATGTCGAAGCCACGGGAACGAATAGCGGATCGAGTTGAGCACTGCTGGAGCACCATCCCGATCTTGGATGTTGGCGCCATGGACGGCCAAGCCGACGAGAAGCCCTGTCGTGTCGGTGACGATATGGCGCTTACGTCCGTTGATCTTCTTCCCCGCATCATAGCCCCGAATACCGCCGCTTTCCGTGGTTTTGACGCTCTGGCTATCGACCACGCCCGCAGATGGACTCGCCTCTCGTCCCATGGCTTCTCGCGCCGCCATGACCAGGTAGTGGTTGATCGTTCGTAGAACGCCGTCGTCGCGCCAATCGTAAAAATACCGGCGAACCGTCGAGACCGGCGGAAAGTCGTTCGGAAGCATGCGCCACTGACAGCCCGTGGAGGCCATGTATAAAATGGCGTCAAACACATCACGCAACTCCGTCGTGCGCGGTCGGCCTCCAGGTTTTGCCGGGGGCAACAATGGCGCAATGTGGCTCCATTCTTTGTCCGTCGCGTCACTTGCATATCGGCGTCCTGTGCGTTCATACTCAGGGCGAGTGATTTCGGTCCACATCTTGTGCCTCCTCATTTGCTTCAACACAAACGAGAGAATCACAACCGACTGAAATCACTCAACTACTTTCAGATCGGGCTCTAAGGGCGACAAGCCCGCCGGGCCGACTGAGGCCGAGGTGAAAGAGTTGAAGTGGTCCCGGAAATCCGGACAGGTTGCTAAGGTGTATCCCGAACCTGAGAAAGGGATATGAGATGGCGAAACGACGGAATTTTACGGATCAATTTAAGGCGAAGATCGCCCTTGAAGCCTTGTGTGGCGACAAGAGTATTCAAGAGATCGCAGCGAAGCACCAAGTTCACCCCAATCAAGTCAGCACCTGGAAGCGTCTAGCTGTTGACGGCATGGCGGATGTTTTTGCCAAGGGTGGTAAGCCCACCGGCCCCACGGAGGCCGAGGTCAAAGAGTTACACGCCAAGATCGGGAGGTTGGCCGTGTAGAACGATTTTTTAGCTCAAGGGCTCATGCGGTGAGCCCGGCAGAGAAGAAGTTGATGGTCACCCGCGATCACCCTAACCTCAGCATTGTCCGGCAATGCGAGATGCTGAAACTGAGCCGCTCCGCCTTCTATTACACGTCCGTCGGCATTGACGAGGCGACACTGGCGGTCATGAAGACGATTGACCAAGTCTTCACCAAATACCCGTTCTTTGGCAGCCGCCAACTGCAGGCCTATTTGCGTCGGGATGGGATTGTTGTGGGGCGTCACCGTATTCGACGGCTAATGCGCCTGATGGGACTTGAAGCCATATACAAACGGCCCTGCACCAGCCAACCGCATCCAGCGCACCGGGTTTATCCCTATCTGCTGAAAGGGATGGTCATTGATCGTCCGGGTCAGGTCTGGTGCGCCGACATCACCTACATCCCGGTTCGACGCGGGTTCTTGTATCTGGTTGCGGTCACGGATTGGGCGACGCGCAAAGTTCTAGCATGGCGTCTATCGAACACCATGCACGCCAGCTTCTGCGTCGAGACTTTGGAAGAAGCCGTGGACAAATATGGCCCACCCGAAATCATGAACACGGATCAAGGCAGCCAGTTCACCGGCGCTGATTGGATCACGTCGTTGACCCAAGCCGATGTTCGGGTCTCCATGGATGGGCGGGGGCGTTATCTGGATAACATCTTCATCGAACGCCTGTGGCGATCACTGAAGCAGGAGGCAATTTATCTGACCGAACTGCAAGACGGCTTCCAGGCGCAACGGGTCATTCAGGAGTGGATCAATTTTTACAATACTGAGAGGCCTCATTCGGCCCTTGAACATCAAACCCCAGCGGAAGCATACTGGGCCGATGAAAACCAGAAACAAGCGGCACGAAACCTAAACCCGATACACCTTAAACAGGCCGCTAACCTGTCCGAATAACCGGGACCACTTCAGGTCAAGATTTGATCATGTGCCCATAAGGGCAATCGGATCGCTTGAGAAGTTAGCTTAAATTCCGGAACATAACCTAACGGTTTACCCGGCAAGCTCCATCCTCATCCCAATCTCCCCATCCCGGAAAGGAAAGTGGTTTTAAGCAATTTATACCCTCTAACCTCGCAGACCATTGCGCTTTGTCATCACCTAACTTGACGCTGAATGCAGCGGTATCTTTGTGCTGAAAGTCATGGCTTTGAATGCCAAATGCCAAGAAAGGTGGAAGAACGGAAAACCCCATATAGTAAAGTGAGTAATGTATAGGCCAAAGGAGAGCCTCTATGTTTCCGCCTCGGCTCTGCGGTCCGAAGGTGCCCTCAGGGGCACCGGTCGTGACAGAACACATGACGCGTTTCCCAGAAAAATAGCCCCGGTCATATCGCATAGAGCTGGTATAGAGACCACCACTCACAAAAACCCGATCAAACCACCCTTTGAGCATGGCTGGTTGAGCATGCCACCACAGTGGAAATTGAATGATAACGACATCAGCGCGTTGCAGCCGCGAAATTTCGCGTTTGACGTCAGACGGCAAGGTGCCTGTCGTGCAAGCATGACGCTGTTCGACCAGTGGAGAAAAACAAGTTCTGTTCTCACAGTTTACATAGTGTTCAGCTTTTTCGACTGGATCGAATGATTCGGCGTAGAGGTCTGAAACCTCCACGGTATAGCCACTCCGCTGCAGTGTTTCGACTGCGATGTTTGTAAGCGACGCATTAAAAGAACTTGGCTCTGGGTGGCAATGAACAATGAGTGCATGCATGGGTTCACCTTATCGAATGCAGTCTAGGATTGCTGCTGATGACGATAAGATGTTTAGTAATGATCATCAATTATACAAATTTTGGAGTTTAGTTTGCAATAATGGACAGAAAGCTTAATTGGGATGATTTACATATCGTCTTGGCAATAGCCACATCGGGTTCATTGTCGGGTGCTGGGCGAATGTTGAGCATCAGCCATGCGACGGTGTTTCGTCGCTTAGGGAAAATTGAGAGCGGCTTAGGCGTTAAATTATTTGAGCGCACGAGAACAGGATACAATCCGACTGTCGCGGGGGAGGAGGCCGCTGCCGCAGCTCAACGGATTGAGCATGAAGTTCTTCAAGTTGAGCGCCACATTGTCGGGCGTGATCTCCATCCATCAGGCACGGTACGCGTTACAACGACAGATTCTTTGTATTATGGATTGCTGTCGCCCATTTTCATGGGGTTCCGACACTGTCATCCGAACATCAATTTAGAAATTGTCATATCGAACGATCTTTTTGATCTGTCCAAACGTGAAGCAGACGTGACAATCCGCCCCTCGTCCTTGCCACCAGAAGCGCTTGTTGGGCGTATGATTGGGACGATTGTACAAGCAGCCTACTGCCGAAGCGATCGTGTGCCTCAACATGTTGAGGGTCATGCCTTTCTGTCAGGGGCATGGATTGGGCCAGATGAAAGTATGATTTATCGTGATTTAGAGCGGTGGATGGCTAAGCAGGGTGTGCTTGAAATGGTAAATTACCGGATTAACAGTTTGATGGGCATGTTTGAGGCCGTCCGGGACGGAGCAGGCACAGCCGTTTTGCCATGTTATCTGGCCGACGATGATAGTCGTTTGATACGAATGGGCGGGATCATTCCTGAATTGTCGACGGAGCTTTGGTTGTTAACTCATCCAGATTTGCGGCAAACAGCGCGTGTTCGGGCGCTGTTAGATTATGTCGCTGAAGCGATGATCGAAAATCGATGCCGGCTTGAAGGACATAAATAATGTTGAAATCGTTGGCTGTAGTCGACAGGGTCATTCTATTGATTGGTGAAAATCGATTGGCACTCAGGTGAATATTTACAAGGTACACCCACAGCGGTTTCTTGCCCCCGCCCCCACTCACAATTGATACTTCGCTTCAATAAATCTGGAGAGTTTTTTATGAGTGTGCTCAGTTTTTTTCCTTGAGGGCGTGCACCATTTCGCGCATGAGCTATTTAGCAATTATGGTCAAGATTTGATCCGTGCTTCTAAGTAGGGTTATACCAGAATTGAGGGGGCCTAATAATGAACGAGGGGACGGTAAAATCTTATGAACAGCGGTTTAACCGGGTGCTCGATTATATTGATGCACACCTGAATGAGCCCATGAGTGTCGAACAACTGAGCAAGGTGGCAAATTTCTCGAAGTTCCATTTTCACAGGCAGTTTTCACAATATACCGGTACGACTGTTATTGCTTATATCCGCATGTTAAGGCTCAAGCGGGCATCTTACAGGCTGGTGTTTCATAAACATGAGCGGGTTATCGACATTGCCCTGGATGCCGGTTTCGAGACGCAAGAATCGTTCTCTCGTGCCTTTAAACATACTTACAGCCAGTCTCCCTCTCAATTTAGAAACGGACCCAAATGGATGCCTTGGAAAGAGAAGTTCTGCATCCAACCTAGCGTAAGGAGAGAAGGTATGGATGTAACAATCACAAACTTTAATGAGACTAAGGTTGCTAAACTAACGCACCGGGGCGCTCCTGAACTTGTAAATAATTCGGCTATGAAATTTATTGAATGGCGGAAACAAAGCGGATTGTCTCCAGTTACTTTGAGCCAAACATTTGGTATTCCCTACTCTGATCCAGAGACAATTGATCCAGAAGATTTCACATTTGATATTTGCGGTTCAGTTGTAAGAGAGATTCCGGAAGATAATGTGCAGGGCGTAGTCAACGGGGTCATCCCGGGGGGGCGGTGCGCTATCGTACGACACTTGGGTTCACATGATCAGATCATCGTAAAAGTGCGTCTTATCTTTCGAGAATGGTTGCCAGGAAGCGGGGAAGAATTGCGCGACTTTCCAATTTGGTTTCACTATCAAAACTTCTTTCCTGAAGTGGCTGAACATGAGCTGATCACGGATATTTATTTGCCTTTAAGATAGCCCTATTGTCAGGGGAAATTCTCGGTATATCTGTAAATAGCTTGTCGAACGATGTGCTGGCTAAACTGTACGGATACCAGAAGTGTAAACTCTCGGTGCTTTCTTGCCTCCGCGCCCAAATTAAAAGCCGCTAACTTAGCCAGTTAGCGGCTTTTTGTCGTCGTTGGCCTTATCGAAGACTTCGGTGCTGGTGCGATGGGCGCTAAAGCGTCTTACCCCGGCGACAAGCCACGTATACGTTCGGAACGGCGGCGCAATAGTTCCAGTACGGACAGAAGCCCGATGGACACCATCACCAACAGCGTCGCCACCGCCAAGATGGTGGGGCTGATTTGTTCGCGAATGCCCGACCACATTTGAATCGGGATCGTGCGCTGTTCCGGGCCGGCGATGAACAGCACCACCACCACTTCGTCGAACGAGGTGATAAAGGCGAACAACGCTCCGGAAACCACGCCCGGTGTCACCAGCGGCAACACCACCTTGAAGAAGGTCCGCACCGGTGATGCGCCCAAGCTGGCGGCGGCACGGGTTAGCGAATGATTGAAGCCGGTCAAGGTTGCCGTCACGGTGATGACCACGAACGGGATGCCCAGCGCGGTGTGCGCCAGGACGACACCGGTATAGGTCTGGGTGAGTTGATACTTGGAAAAGAAGAAAAACATCCCGGCGGCGGAAATGATCATTGGCACGATCATCGGTGAAATCAGAACCGCCATGATCGGTACGCGGTAAGGCATGTAACGACTGGACATACCAAGCGCTGCGACAGTGCCGAGCGAGGTCGCCAAAAGCGTGGAAAATATGGCGACGATGAAGCTGTTCTTGATGGCGCCGAGCCAAGCTTGGGATTCAAAGAAATTCTGGTACCAGCGTAGCGAATACCCTTCTGGATCCAGTTCCACCATGGCTTTGGTGAAGGTAAAATATGGCTCGGCGTTAAAGCTGAGCGGCACGATCACCAAAATAGGGCCGATCAAAAACAAGAAAATCAGCGCACACGCAAAACGGAATGTGTAGTACCAGGCCCGTTCCGGACCTGTTGCATAAGGTGGAGGCGCCATGTTGTTAACCCAGCTTCATGTTGTCGATGCCGACGAGGCGGTTGTAGAGCATGTAAAGCGCGATCACGATACCCAGCAATAAAGAGCCGATGGCCGCTGCCAAGCCCCAGTTGAGAGACTGCTGCATGTGATAAGCGATAAAGTTGGTGATAAAGCGACCTGATTGCCCACCCACCAGCGCGGGGGTGATGTAATAGCCGATCGACAAGATGAACACCAAGATCGAACCCGCACCGATGCCCGCCAGCGTTTGGGGGAAATAAACCCGCCGAAAGGCCGTCATCGCGGTTGCGCCTAACGAACGCGCCGCACGCATGTAAGTGGGGGGAATGGTTTTCATCACTGAATACAGCGGCAAAACCATGAACGGCAGCAGAATGTGCGTCATGGCGATGACGGTGCCAGTTTTGTTGTAGATCATCTGCAAACGGTTGTCGTCGCTGAGCAGGCCACTGGCGACAAGGATGTCGTTAAGTACACCCTGACTTTGCAAGATGGCAATCCATGTGGTGGTGCGCACCAGCATTGAGGTCCAAAACGGCAGCAGCACCAAGATCATCAAAAGGTTCGCTTGGCGCATGGGGAGGTTGGCCAGTAAGAAGGCCACCGGATAGCCCAACAGCAGACATAAAAACGTGATCAGTGCGCTCATCCACAAGGTGCGCACAAACAAATTCACGTAAATTTCCATATGCTCCGGCTTGGACACAATCGACCCGTCAGACGCGTATTTCAGATCAATAGCGGACAGGTAGTACGAGAGTGTATACGGTGCGGATTCGCGCTGTATTAGCAGCCACACGTCAGGGTTTTTCCAGCGTTTGTCGGCTTTGAGCAGGGCTTCCTTGTAGGGGGCGTCGGTCATTTTGCGGGCCTTGCGCGCGGATTTCATGACCAGCGAGCGCATACCGCCTATCTCATAATTCAAACGGCTGGCAACGTGACCGATTGTGCGTTCGCGGCTGCCCTTGGCGAGGTCCTGAACCGCGGCGGCGAAGACGGCTTCATCGGGTAGCCCGGTGCCGTCCCATTTCACCAGCGCCTGGGACGTCAGCGGCATGTAGGTGATGACTTCGGGGTTGTCCACACTGCGCGTCAGCATATCGAGGATGGGCAGTATGAACGCCACCAGTAAAAATACGAATAGGGGCGCGACCAACATCAGCGCTTTGATTTTGTTGCGGCGTTGCGCACGGCGAAGGCTGACCTTCAACGGCACGCCGTCGGCGGTGGTCAGATTGATTTCTGTCGTGGGCGCGGCGTCGTTCACCGGAAATCCTTTTGGTTGAAGCAAAAAAGAGGTGGATTAGATCGGACGGGAAGAGAAGGGAGGCGCGCCCCCCTTCTCTATCCGAACGGTATTTTATTTAGCGAGCCAAGCGTTGAAACGCTCGGTCAGCTCGTCAAGGTGATCAGCCCAGAACGCATCATCCTTAGGCAATGCGGTCTTGAAGTTCGGGCCGTAGGTCGGCATATGCGGCTTCATCTGGATGCCAGTGGCGAGGTGGGTAGACACCAGCGCCGCAGAAGATGAACGCGCCGGGCCGTACGAAATGTACTTGGCCTGATCAGCAAGACGCTGGGTGTCCGTGGCGAATTTCAGGTAGCCTTTGACCTTAGCCATTTTACCCTTTGGAATGACCCAACCGTCCAGTTCGAACACCTGAGCATCCCAGATGATCTGGAACGGCTGCTTTTCGTTAACGGCGGCGTTGAAGATACGGCCGTTGTAGCCGGAACCGAACGCGACTTCTTTGTCAGCCAGAAGCTGGGGTGGCTGCGCGCCTTCTTCCCACCAGATCACTTGATCTTTGATGGTGTCGAGCTTGGCGAATGCGCGTTGAATGCCGGCTTCGGTGCCGAGCATTTCATAAACCTTGCCGGCAGGTACGCCGTCAGCCATCAAAGCCCATTCCAGGTTGTTGATGGGTTTTTTCTGCAAAGCGCGTTTGCCCGGGAAGTTCTTCAGGTCGAACACGTCGGCAATGGTCGTAGGCTTCTTGCCGGGGAACATTTCCGTGTTGTAGGCCACGATGTTGGAATAAACGATCGATGCCACAAAGCATTCGCCCAATGCGCCGGAGATGAAATCTTTGCTGGCTGGCGTGCCGTCGGGTGCCGCAGCTAGATCTGTGTCGGCATTGATGATATCGACCAAGCCTTCGTCACAAGCGATCTGTGCTTCGGACGGCAGCATATCGACCACGTCCCAGGTCACGTTGCCGGCTTGAACCTGCGCGCGCAGGCCTGCCAGAGCGGCTTGGGATTTATCGACATTGATAATTTTGTCACCGGTCTTTTTGGTCCATGGCTCATGGTAAGCCTTGTTTTGGCTTTCGGTATAAGCACCACCCCAAGATACGATGTTCAGTGTGTCAGCTTGAGCGACGGTGGTAACCATCCCCGCCATAGCCACAACGCCAAGATTGGCGATCAACTTCTTCATTGTTGTAGTCTCCCTTTTCTATAAAACTCAGGCATCAAGTGCGCGGCAATCGTCGCGCGCCCAGCCCACAGTGATGGTTGTGCCCCGTTTTAACGCCGGATGTCCGACGGCGTTGGGGGTCTTGATGATAAATTCGTTGTTGCCGCACACGAAAACGCGAGTGCGCAGGTGGTCACCCAAATAGATGACCTCGCGGACTTCTGCTTCGTAAATATTGGGCAGGCTGCCCGCTTCAGGTTCGATGAACACGCGTTCCGGTCGCAACGACAGGGTCGACTTCTCCCCCAATCCCGCGACGTTGACCGGCAGGGCGTCAATCACCTCACCGGTGTCCACACGCACCTTGCACGCGGTGTCCGACAATTCCACCACGTCACCGATCAAACGGTTGTTCTCACCGATAAACGACGCGACAAAGGCGTTGTCCGGTTTTTCGTACAAGACGTTTGGTTCCGCAAGTTGCTGCACAATGCCGTCTTCGAACACCGCGATGCGGTCCGACATGGTCAGGGCTTCGGACTGATCGTGGGTGACGTAAATCATCGTTACACCCAATTCTTCATGGATGTGCTTGATCTCGTACTGCATCTCTTCGCGTAAGCTTTTGTCCAGCGCACCAAGGGGTTCGTCCATCAGCACAATTTCAGGCTCAAACACCAACGCACGCGCCAACGCCACGCGCTGCTGTTGACCACCGGACAATTGCGCCGGGCGGCGGTCGCCGAAATCTTCTAGACGCACCATCTCAAGGGCGCGGGCGACTTTTTTGCCCACCTCTGCGCGACTAAGCTTGCGTACTTCCAATGGGAAAGCCAGGTTTTCTGCAACGCTCATGTGGGGGAACAGGGCGTAATTCTGAAACACCATGCCGATGCCGCGCTTGTGCGGCGGCACTGTGTTGATGGGCTCGCCACCCAATAGAATTTGTCCGTGAGTGGGAACCTCAAACCCGGCCATCATCATCAAACATGTGGTCTTGCCAGAGCCGGATGGTCCCAAAAGCGTGATGAACTCACCGCTGGCGATGTCTAGGTTGAAGTCCTTTACGACCAGGATTTCGCCGTCATAGCTTTTTTGCACATTAACGAAACGAACAAATGCCTCATCGGACGATGTTTCGTTGGATTGAGGCTCAGGCACTGGTTTCCCCCTTGGATAACGTTAGGCTTAATAACGCTGGTAGCGGCACGCTAGATTGCGTTTAATATGAAATGTTGATTTAAAAAAACACATGATGACAATATTGTGAAGAGAAAATTTCAATGAAAACACTAATACTGCTAATGTTGTGTATAAATACTGTATTTACCCATTAATATATGTAACGATATGTAGAAAATTATACAAAGGCGGGTCATTTTAATGTGACTATTTATATTACTGTAAGTGAACTTGAGTATTAAACTATATTGATTTTTTTTATTTAATTTCTACTGATGAGGTGTGGCAGTCGCGGATTGCGATGATCAAGACGAAGGAGGCTAAGTTATGCAATCGATGTTTAGTCAGATGGGACTCGCGTTTGTTGGTGCCGTGGTTATCCTTTTGGTGCTGGCATATATATGGTGATGGCGCTCAACGCGCCTTAATCTAAAGTCCCATGCCTTGTTATAGGCAAAACCTTCACGGTGAGCGCGACATCTCAACTTTCGTGATGGGGAACGTAGTTTGTGCATGCAATGAATCGCGACTCCATATATAATAATTTTCTAATATAAAGACGGCGTCATCGGGCGTACGTACAAGCGCAGACTGAACCCCCCGGCTGACAAGCCTGTCTACATGACACCCTTCGTTTCGTCGAAGTTTTCAGTTGTTCCGGCCCCAATTTATGTTAACGCATATAGGGGGCGGGGTGAGTAGCACGATTGAAGGGGCGACACATGAACGGTGAAGTTTCAAACAGGGCCCGCCAATCTGTCGAGGTGTTTGTTACCCTTTACGTCTTTTGGGTTTTGCTGAACGGCTCTCTTGCCATCGATACTTTAGCTATTGGCGTGCTGGTGGCGTTTGTGATTGCGGCGTTGTTCCGCGACAGCCTGTCCTTCCTTTCTCAGTTTCGCATTTCGCCACGTTCACTTTGGGCCAGCGTTCAATTTGGTCTTTATTTCTTGAAAGAACTGCTGGTGGCAAACGTCAAGCTTGCCGCCATTGTCCTGTCACCTTCTCTTCCCATCAAGCCCGGTATCGTCAAAGTGCGCACCCGTCTGAAAAGCCGGATGGGGCGTTTGCTTTTGGCCAATTCGATCACGCTGACCCCGGGTACGCTGACGGTCGAGTTGGAAGGGGAGTGGCTTTACATCCATTGGGTCACCGTTGAAGCAGATGACATTGACGGCGCCACGTCACGCATCGTTGCCGGTTTCGAACGCCATCTGGAGGTGATGTATGGTTGAGGTGCTGATCTATCTGGCGAGCGGTCTGGCAGGCGCGGCATTTTTGCTTGCCCTTGTGCGTTTCGTTAAAGGGCCGTTGACCGTAGACCGGGTCGTGGCTTTTGATGTTCTGACGATTATCGCAATCACCGGGATCGTCCTGGTTGCCTTGCTTGAAGACCGCGTTGTTTATCTGGATGTGGCGCTGGTTTACGCACTGTTGTCATTTTTGGGGGTGATTGTTATCGCGCGATATGTGGATGGGGGGGCGAGATGAGCGGCCTTCTTGACATGATTGGCGCCATATTATTGGTCGCGGGAACAGCCTTTCTCTTTTTGGGTGGTTTGGGTTTGAACCGCATGCCCGATGTGTTCAACCGCATTCAGGTCGGCACCAAAACGACAACGCTGGGAACCTTGCTGACACTGTCCGGGGTTGCTTTTCTAAATCCGGACTGGGCTGTGAAGCTGCTGTTGATCGGGTTGTTTTTGCTGTTTACCAATCCACTGTCTTCACAAATGCTGGCCCGCGCGGCGCACCGCAGCGGGGCTAAAAAAACGGCAGCGATGGTTACCGACCAGTATTCCGAAGATCAGGGGCAAAAGCCATGAGCACCATCCTGTTCTCCATGAGCTTGCTTCTTGCCGCCGCTATGGTCGCTAGTGCCTATGTGGCACTTCAGGGCAAAAGCCTATCCATTGCGGTCCTTGCCGCAGGGGCGGTGAGCTTGTTCGCATCGGTCATGTTTTTGATCCTTGCCGCACCGGATGTGGCGATGACAGAAGCTGCCATCGGCAGTGGACTGACCACCTTTTTGTTCTTCTTCGTGCTCGGACGCGTGCGGGGGGTCAAGGATGATTAAGAAATTCATCGCGCTGTGGTTATTGGCAGGTTTTGGCTCGATGTTCGTCGGCTTGCTGCTTGGCTATAGCCCCGACACGGCGCTGAACCATACTGCGCGCTATTATGCCGACAACACGGTGGCGGATACGGGGGCGGCCAATATCGTTACGGCTATTATCGTTACGTATCGCGGGCTCGACACGTTGGGCGAAGTCACAGTGTTGTTCTTAACGGCGACCATCGTTGCGCTGATTTTATCGCAAGCCCGCCAACCGGGTGGAGTGGGCTCGCGCAAAGCGGTGGCGGCGGGTGAGCTGCTGCAGACCGGAAGCCGTTTGTTGGTTCCACTGATTTTACTGTTCGGCGCGTATGTTTTCGTCAACGGCCACTTAACGCCGGGCGGCGGCTTTCAGGGCGGCGCGATCGTCGCTTCGGCAACGCTCTTGATGCTGCTGACCGATCCTTTCCGGCGCTTCAGCCATCGCCTGATCAGTGTCTTGGAATCGATATCGGGGGTGCTGTTTGTGGTGATCGGCGTGCTCGGTCTGGTTTTGGCGGGTGGTTTTCTCGATAACCGCATTTTGCCGCTTGGGGCGTTCGGCACGCTTTTCTCCGCTGGGGCGATCCCCGTCATCTACACGCTGATTGGCCTTAAAGTTGGTGCTGAATTCAGTTCGATGATGGCCAGCCTTTCGGAAACGGAGGGGCAGTGATGGTCTACGTTGCACTAATTACGGGTTTTGTTTTGATTTTGATGGGGCTGTATGGAGCGCTGACGAACCGCAATCTTTTGCGCATCATCGTTTCGTTCACCATTTCCAGCACGGGAACAAATCTTGTCCTAATCGCTGTCGGCTACATGAGCGGGCGCACGGCCCCCATTTTGGATGAGGCTGTCAACGTCGCAGATGCTGCGGCGCGGATCATCGATCCGGTGCCGCAAGCCCTTGTGTTGACGGCCATCGTAATCGGTTTGGGCGTGACGGCGTTGATGCTGACGTATGCCTACAAACTCTATGAAACGAAGCGCACCCTCGATATTTCGAAGTACACGGATTTGAAATGGTAAACACCGTATTCATCATTGCTGGCGGATTGGGCGCGGCCTTTTTACTGGGACTGTTGCGCGAAAACTGGCGCGGTGTTGCTTATGGGGTGACGCTTGCAGCGCTCGCATTCATGAGCTGGGTTGCGGCAAACTGGCTCTGGGCATTCGCGTTCGATGGCGCCGTTGGTGTGGACGTGTTTACGGCGGGGCATAATCCGCCTTTCGCCATCAACTTGCGCATGGGGCTCGCCGAAGCTGTGCTGGTCCTGCTGGTCAATGTCACAGGCTTGCTTTCAGCGATCTATTTGAAAGACACGCTGATGCGGTTGGGGCGGCGCGCGATGGCGGTGCTGCTGATTGCGGTCTTGGCCTTGTGCGGGATCATCCTGACGCGTGATGTTTTCAATCTGTTTGTGTTTATTGAACTGACCGCCATTTCCACTGCCGGCTTGGTGTTGTTGTCGCAAGACGGGCGCGCATTGGGGGCTGGGTTTAAGTACCTGATCATTTCTCAAATCATTTCAGTCTTGCTGTTGATCGGCATTATCTTCGCCTACCATGCGACCGGAACGTTGAACATTGATGGTATGGCGGACGCGTCGGCGGCCTTGCTGAAAGGGGGGGCGCTGGCATTTTTCTTCATCCTCATGGCGTTGATTGCGGAATTGAAACCGTTTCCCGCCAATGGCTGGGCGCTGGATATTTACGAATCCGCTCACCCTGCCTTTTCGGCGATTTTTTCCGCCGCATCTGGCGCGGCGGCACTCTTTGCGGTCGACAAGGTGCTGGCGATCGGCGGCACCCCATGGTTGGGCGTCGCGACTGGCATCGGTCTTGCGACGTTTGTGGGGGCAAATATATTGGCCTTGTCGCAGACCAATGATCGACGCTTGTTGGGCTATTCTTCGATTGCACAAATCGGCCTGGTCCTGACGGTCATCGGTCAACGCGATATTCTTGGCGAACAATACCTGTTTATTGGCGGGGGGATTCTTCTCGCCCATGCCGTCGCCAAGGCGGGGCTGTTTTGGTTGTCGGGTCTTTTGGCCGAGCGCAATCTGAGCGCATGGGCGGCTTTGCGCCAAAACCCGGTGCTGGTTTTTGCATTCGCCAGCTTTATCGCCATGCTGATCGGCTTGCCGCCATTCCCCGGTTTTTACGCCAAGTGGGAATTGGCGCACGCCTTGATCGGTGAGGGACGGCTAGCAATTGTCGCCCTGATATTGTTCGGCGCGCTGCTGGAGGCTGGTTATTTGTTCCGCTGGTTCGGCTATATCATTAAGCGCGAACAGCCTGTTGAACCGGTACCCTTTGCCCCCCGCAAAGTGGGGGTGGTGTGCTTCACCGTCGTCGCTGCGTGGGCGGTCAGTTATGTGTGGGGTACACTTTCGGGTTTTGGCAACTTGCTGCATACATTGCCCTTGTTGTTCGCCTTGAGCTTTTTGCTGTTGGAATGGTTGCCCGCGTGGGTCAAAAACACGCTCGCCATCGTCGGCATGGTCGCGTTCTTTATCGTCAGTTATCCGGCTTACAATCCGTTGCAGCTGATCTTTGGTGCGATCATTTTGATCGGCGGCGCGGTGATCTTGCTGGCCAGTTATGAAACACGGGGACGGCGTGTCGGTTTTTATCCTTCCGCCATGCTGATGTATGCGGGCTTGGCGATGTTGATCGTCGCCGAAGACTCGTTTTCGTTTTTCGCCGCTTGGGAAGTGCTGACGGTCGGCTCATACTTCCTCATCTTGCGTGGCAAGCATTCCGAACCTCACGCGCTTTCGTACATCGTCTTTTCGCTGGGTGGCGCGTTTGCCATTTTGGCCGGGTTCGCCCTGGCCGCCGAAGGCAATCCACGTATTCCCATCGAGGCATTGAGCCATGTGTCGGCCACATTGGCGCCGTGGGTTTTCATTTTACTGGCCATCGGCTTTATGACCAAGACGGCGGCCATTGGCCTGCATATCTGGTTGCCGGGCGCGCACGCCGAGGCGGAGACCGATGTCTCGCCGATGGTGTCGGGCATCTTGCTCAAAGCGGGTTTGTTCGGGTTGATGATCTTGTTGCTGAATATGGGCAAGACCCAGCTTTACGGCGTTGAGTTGACCTATGTGCTGCTGTGGATCGGCGCGCTGTCGGCGTTGCTGGGTAACCTGATGGCGATTTTCCAAGAAGACGCCAAGCGCTTGTTGGCGTATTCGTCCATCGGCCAGATGGGCTACGCCCTGTTTGGCTTGGCGATGATGAACCACTTGGGTTGGCTCATGGCGTTGATGTTTGTCATCAATCACTATGTCTATAAATCGATGCTGTTCCTGTCCATCGGCGGTGTCGCCAAGCGCACAGGCACGCGTGACATGTACCGCATGGGTGGATTGATCACGTTGATGCCGCTCTCATTCATCGCTGTGTTGATCGGCATCATCGCCGTTTCCGGTGTGCCGCCGCTGTCGGGCTTTGGCGGACGGTGGATCTTTTACAATGCGATCATGACGGCGGATGCCCGTTTGCCGATGATCTTGATCTTTTTGTCCGGGCCGATTGCCTTTTTGTACCTGTTCCGCCTGATCCACACGATCTTTTTAGGTCAGTTGAAAGACGAGCACCGGCGACTGAAAGAAGCGCCGTTCTGGATCGTTCTGCCGCAGATGATCTACGTCGTGTTTTTGTTGGCGTTTGCGGTTTTCCCCGGCATGGCGCTGCGCCGCGTCGATGCTTTTCTGACACCGTATTTCCCCAACGGCGGCCTCAATTGGAATGGGCTGACAATCACCAGTAACTTCGGCTATTGGAGTCCGGTGACGATCATGATCATCGTTGCCGTGATTTTTGTGACGTTGCTGGCGTGGTTGGTGGTGCTCAATCACAATGCCCAAAAGGTGAAACAGTTCAATATCGTGTTTGCCGCCGAACGCCCATTCCGTCCCGAGACGACGCACTACGCGTGGAACTTCTTCGCGCCCTATCGTAAGGCGTTGGGCTTTATGGTGCAGCCGTTTGTAACTCAGTTTTGGGGCGGTTTGACGGGCGCATTACATAACACGGCGGAGTTCTCCCGGCGGTTTTATACCGGTAACGGACAAACCTATGCGGTTCATTTTCTGGCCTTCGTCGTTGTCGTTTATCTGATGTTGATGGGGGGCTTGGTATGATGTTCGATTGGATGAAGATCCCCTATGCGCTGTTGACCTTGCTGATCGTTATCAATTACGGCCTGTTGATGACGGCGCTGGTGCAAAAGATTGGTGCGCGGGTGGGGCGACGCCACGGCATTCCGATCTATCAGAATTATATCGACCTGATCAAAAACTACGCTCTGCGCACGTCGATCACGCATGGGTTCATGTTTTACTTAGGCCCGGTGTTTCGCCTGTCGGGCGGTGTCGGGTTGTTGATGTTTGTGCCGGTCATCTATGGCTCTGAGATGTTTTCGAACTTCTCGTTTGCGGGTGATTTGATTTTGGCGCTGTATTTCGTGTTTTTCGGCACGCTTGGCATGGCGCTGGGTGCGGGCGAAAGCGGTCACCCGCATGCCGCCATTGGCATTTCACGCGGGTTGTCGCAAGTCACCATGGCGGAGTTGCCGTTCGCGTTGGCGGTGTTCGCCGTGGCGTTGCAGTACCAAACCCTGTCGATGACCGAAATCGTCGCTGCGCAACAAGGCGGCATCTTGAACTGGACCTTGTTCACCAACCCTATATCGGTTGCTGCGGCGATGATCGGTTTTTTGGGTTCGATGATGCGCCCACCGTTCGATCTGGTCATGGCGCCACAGGAAATCCCCATCGGTCCGCCGACGGAGTATCACTCTTCGTATCTGGCGTTGATGCAAACCAACCGCGTGATTTATCCCGTCGCCAAGATTGCCATCTTTATGAACCTGTTTTTTGGTGGCGCGGACAATTGGCCTGAGTTTTTCTTGAAGGTCTTTTTAATCTACATGGTGTCGGCTTTTGTCGGCGTGGTCTTCCCGCGTTTCAGGGTCGAACAATCGATCCGCTGGTTTATGGTTTGGGGCGTTCCCTTGGGCATTTTGGGTCTGGTGATGGTGTGAGGTGATATGAAAGACGAACTGAAAAAACGCACGATCAAGGGGCCGGACGGATTCGAGTTCGAGGTCGATCCCTTGCACGACTACTACTGTGATGCACCACCCAAGGTTCATCCGCCAGTGTATGTGAAGATCGTCGAGGACATGTTCAACTGGGCGCGTTCAGAATCCATCTGGATTTTGGGCTTCGGCACCGGTTGCGGTGCGATTGAAATGCGCCCGCTGATGACGCCGCGCTTCGATGCTTATCGCTATGGCGTGCAGTGGCGTCCGACGCCGCGTCAATCGAACTTGTTTATCATTTCGGGCTACCTGTCGGTTAAGACGCTCAAGCGCGTGATCCGTTCCTACGAACAGATGCAAAGTCCGAAATACGTTATGGGCCTGGGATCTTGCACCATCAACGGCGGGATGTACTGGGATTCCTACAACACCATTAAGAAGCTCGATGAATATCTGCCCGTCGACCTTTATGTGGCGGGCTGCATGCCGCGCCCTGAAGCACTGCTGAAGGGCTTTGAGGATTTGAAAAAGATCATCCGCGCGGGTGAAGGCGAAGGAGCCAACATCTATGCTGAGAACTTCGACTGGTACAAAGCGAACCAGAAGAAGGTGATCCACGACTGGGATATGCCCGATTACAACTGGTGACCAATGATGCACACCCTTTATGCCGAACTGAAAAAGCATTTTCCACTGGGCGAACTGACCGCACAGCGCGAGAATTTGGGCTTTATCACCGTTGAGCGCGAACACCTGCGCGCGCTGCTGCTGCACTTGCGCGATAAGGAAGGCTATACGCATTTGGTGCTGTTGACGGCGGTCGATTGGATTGAGGACGGCATCTTCCAGCTGACCTATCTGTTGAGCAATCGTGACAAGCGCTGCGATCTTGGTCTGCGTGCGATGGTCCCGCGTGATGGCGCTTCGATGGAAAGCATCCACGATGTGTGGCCGACCGCCGCGACGTATCAGCGCGAACTGTTTGAAATGTTCGGCATAGATTTTCCCGACAGCCCCGGCGTGCATGACCCGTTCATCCTTGAAGGCTGGATCGAAATTCCGCCGTACCGTCGCGATTTCGACACCAAAAAATTCGCAGAAGAGAACTTCACGCATCGCGAAGGCCGTGAAACCAACGATCCGGCCGAGTACATGAAGAAACAACTTTACCCGGATGGAGCTTGATATGGTGCTCTACCAACCTGATCGCAGCAAATATCCCAGCCAAAAAAAAGATGGCTCGCTCGACATCGACTTGACGTCGGGCAAGTATTTGAAGCTTTGGCAGGGGCCTCAGCACCCCGGCATCACCGGCAACATGTCGTTGGAGTTGACGGTTTGCGGCGACGAGGTGGTCGAAGCGAAAACCCATGTCGGTTATCTGCATCGCGGCTTTGAAAAGCTGATGGAGCGGCGCACCTTCATCCAGTGTTTTCCGATCGTATGCCGCATTTGCGTGCCGGAACCGGATTTCAACGAATACTGTTATGCCGCGGCGGTCGAAGAGCTTGCGGGCATTGAAGCCCCCGAGCGTGCGCACTGGATCCGCACGCTCATTCTCGAAATGGGCCGCGTCAACAGTTACATGATGTATCTGGGCGGGCAGGCCGGCAGCTTGGGCCAAGGGGTCATCGGACAATGGACCACCTATGTGCGCGATTTGATGTTGGACCGATTTGAAGAACTGACGGGTGCGCGCATCTATCACATGTTCATTCTGCCCGGCGGCGTGCGCGACGGGCTGCCCGATGGCTTCGAGGCGCGCATGGAAGAAACCCTGCAAGAAATCGAAAGCACGCTGAGCGACGTTTACGACGTGATGTTCTGCAACGCGGTTTTCAAAAAAAGAACCATCGGCATCGGTTATATCGATCCGGCGCTGCTTGAACCCTACGGGGTGACGGGACCGAATGCGCGTGCGGCCGGGGTGGCCAAGGATGTGCGCAAGGATCAACCGTATTTGGTCTATCCACAGCTTGATTTCGAACCGGTGGTTGGTCACGATTCCGATATTTATACGCGTGCGGATGTGCGCCGCCGCGATGTGGCGATGTCGATTGATTTGATCCGCCAGATCATCGCCAAGATGCCCAAAACCGGACCGCTGATGACCAAGCTGCCCAACGTGATGCACTGGAAAATTCCGCGCGGCGAAACCTATATTCGGGGCGAATGTTCGCGTGGGGAATATGGCTATTACCTGGTTACCGACGGCAGCGGTTATCCACGCCGGGTGAACGTGCGCGGGCCGTCCTATACCCATGCCGTCGCCTTGCTTGAAAGGCTAATTGTCAACGTCAACATTTCCGATGTAGCGGCGCTTATGGTGTCGCTGCACACCTATCCACCCGAGATCGAGAGATAGTGATGAGTTTACGCGACGTTCTCTCCCCCTTTAGCGCGTGGAAAAATATACTGCGCGATCCGGTGACAATCCCCGATCCGATCAATGATCGACCGGGTGCGGCGCGCTATCGCGGCTTTCATCAAAACGATGTGGAAAAATGCATCGGTTGTGGCACCTGTGAAGCGATTTGCCAAAACGGCGCCATTGATATGTTGCCGGTTGAAGGGATCGTCACGAATAATGACGATTCTGGACTGCGTCCGCGCATCGACTATGGGCGGTGCTGCTGGTGCGCGCTGTGCGTTGACGTCTGCACGACCGGGTCGCTGACCATGTCCAACGCCTATCAGTGGGTCGATCGTGACCCCGATGCTTATCTCTTTACGCCGGGTGTCGATAAAAAATACTGGGATGATGCCGAACTGGGCTATCAGCGCCCCGATGACCATCGTCTTAACTTATTGGCGCGCACGTCCATGGGTGAGCTTGGTCCCGATGAGCGTATCGGTTCGTTTGCTGAAATCGTCAATGGTTATTCCGTCGCCGAAGCGAAACTGGAAGCCGATCGTTGTGTGGCTTGCGGGCTGTGTGTCGCCACCTGCCCGACGCATATGTCCATCCCTGATTACATTGCCGCGGTGCGTGTGGGCGATTATGAGCTGGGCTTGAAACTGCTCTATGAAACCAATCCGTTTTCTCAAGTGTGCGGTCGTGTTTGCACGCACAAGTGTGAAACGGTTTGCGCCGCGCAATACGAAGGCGACCCCATCGCGATCCGTTGGCTCAAGCGACACATCACCGACCAGGTGCCTTATGAACGTTACACCGAGATTATCGGCCCCCCCGCACCGGCAACGGGGAAAACCGTCGCAGTGGTCGGTTCCGGGCCGGCGGGCCTGACCGCAGCTTATGATTTGGCGCGTCTGGGGCACAAAGTGGTGGTGTTTGAGGCGTTGAACAAGCCCGGCGGCATGCCGCGATACGGCATTCCCGAATACCGCCTGCCTTATGATGCCATGGATCGCGACATTGGCGTGATCAAAGCTCAAGGCGTTGAAATTCGCTGCAACACGCGTGTCGGCACCGACATCCCCATGGAACAATTGAAACAAGATTTCGACGCTGTGGTGCTGTCCATAGGGCTGCATTTGGGGCGCTCGACACGCATTCCGGGGGCTGAACACCCCGGCGTGACCAAAGCCGTGGATTTACTGCGCGCCATTACCGATGGTGAAACGTTTGATGTCCCGCGCAAGGCGGTCGTGATCGGCGGCGGTAATGTCGCTATGGATATTGCGCGTTCGATCGCGCGGCTGCAAAAGCAAAACTACGGCGAAGTGAAGATGACCGTCACCGCGTTGGAAGACCGTGCTCATTTTCTCGCCGATCCCGACGAAGTCAAAGAGTGCGGCGAAGAAGGCATCGATATTTTCGATGCCCGCGGTCCCCAGCAAATGATGGTTGACGAAAGCGGCGCGCTCTACGGCCTGAAAACTTGGCGGGTGGTGTCCATTTTTGACGAACAGGGACGGTTCGCGCCAAGCTACGATGAAACCGACGAAAAGATACATGAAGGCGATATGGTTATTGAGGCCATTGGTCAGGCATCCGACGTTAGTCTGTTGGGCGAGGCGCTAACCGAAGCCTTGGAATGGAACCGAGGCCGCATTGCAGTGGATGGCAATGGGCGGACGTCGTTGCCCTGGCTGTGGTCGGGCGGTGACTGTGTGAACGGTCCCGACGTTGTGCACGCGGTGGCCGATGGACATCGGGTGGCGAAAAGCATCAATGGCGTCTTGGCGCAACAGGAGGTCACGGCATGACCAAAGGCCACGGATACGACAAACTCAAGCCCCTGACCAATTTGAAAGATATCTTAGAGGTGGCGACGGAATTTGAACGCACGGCGCGGGATTTTTACAGTGCGCTGATTCCGAAGGTCAGCAAGAGTATTCGTTATCTGGTGGAAGAACTGGCTGAAGAAGAACAGCGGCACTTAGACCTGTTTTCGCAATTGTCAGAGCGCACCGATCTCGAAACCGTTCTGGACGTGGAGATTGAGCGTCCCGCCAGCGATCGCAAGTTCTCAGACTGCATCCATCTGCCTGACCTGGGCGAAAAACCCGACGATCAGGCTGTCTTACAATATGCGCTGATGCGCGAACATGCCGCCATGGAACAATATCACGCCCTGGCAAACAGCACGCAACCTGGCCCCGTTCACACGCTGTTTAGATTTCTGGCCAACGAAGAGACCAAGCACAAAAATGAACTTGAAGCGGTTTATTACGAGATTGTGCACAGCGGCGGCGTTTGAGAGGGGCCATCGCCCTGTGAGTTGTCAGCCAACTTAGGATCGCCAGAGGCCGGAGTTTGGCCGGGGACGGATGATCTCGAGCGTTTTAGATGCCTCCATATTCCGTGTTAAGATACCTCGACAATGATGTGATGATGCCGCGGATGGAAGGTCCACCTGGCATTTGGGTGTGCTATGAAGGATTGGTGATGCAGCTTGCCCCCGACATACGGATTGCGGTTCGTGCGCTGATCTCACGCGCCGATACTGTGCTGGTTCAGCGCAAAGTTTACGAGGATGGCACCGAACGGTTCGCCTTGCCCGGCGGCGCGCCCAATCTTGGGGAGACGCTAGTCCAGGGGTTGCAGCGCGAATGTGGCGAAGAAATAGGCAGTGCCGTTGAGGTTCAGGACCTGATCCACGTGGCCGACTATTTCAAACTGCGCGATACGGTGCCCCCAACCCATCGTCAGCAGGTTGAGTTTGTTTTTCGGTGTCGGGTTCCGCAAGACTATGTCGCTCACAATGGTCCCCACCCGGACAAACATCAACGTGAGGTTTTGTGGCTTGAGACTTCACAACTGTGTCACAAAAATTTCTTTCCCCAAGGCTTGAGGACTATAATCGCTCAACGTATACCAAATGATGCCGTATCCTGGCCCGTATACCTTGGATTGATTGAATAGCTCATATGCGTCTGCCTAAATCCATCAAGGACAATCTCTATTTCATGTTGGCCGAAACCGGTTCTCAGGTCGGCAAGTTGCAGGTGCTTTTGGAAACCGCATCAAGCACAGTGGCGCACCGTATTTTGGATCGGCGTGGCTATACCTATAACTTGAAGATGCGCATTCACGATGGCTGCCTGGAAACGTTGCGCCGGGCGAAAAAAGGCGATGTCGATGTCTATTCCCTGCGCGCGGCGGAGGCCATTGCATCGAACTTGGAACGTCTGACTGACATTTGTCACGATTGCGTGCGCCTGATGGGCAACCTGACGCGTAAGGATGCACTGAAAAATCGCAAGGGGAAGAAGCGTCCGGGTGCCGCGATGCTCGGAGAGATTTTACTTGGCATCGATATGATTGAACGGGCGATCGAAGAAGATGACACTCGTCTGGCTCTAAAAATCGGCAATATTGAAAGAACGCTGGAGCAATCGTATGGTCGCTTGTTCCGCCATCAGGTCAAGAACGTGGGCAAGGCCCAACAAGCCGAAGATGTAATCACGTTGTTGTTCATCGCGCACAGGATTGAGACCATGGGGGATCTGATGCAGGACATCAGCGAGTCCATTATCTCCGCCAAGTTGGGCAAGCCTATGCAAATCGACCGGTTTCGGTCCCTTGAGGCCGCACTGTCCGATCTGGGCCTGATGGATGCTGAGGTTGACACCATTGCCCACACCAAATCCGGCAGCGATATTTCCGCCATATCAGCCGCTAAAGGCGATGCGAATGGGTACGCGGCGATTTTTAAGGATGGCGAGAAGGGTAAGCTCAACGAAGAGAAGGAAAGCGTTGAAAGTTGGCATGAGATATTCCCCGGTCTCGCCCCGCAAATTCTGTCTTATAAAAAGAATGGCAAGAATGCATCCATGCTGATCGAGCATTTGCCGGGGCTGACGTTCGAACAAGTGCTGCTGCAAGAGAGCGATGAGGCGCTTGAAAAGACTCTGAAACATCTTTCGAAGACGGTGGCGGCGGTGTGGGGCGAAACCAAACGTAAGAAAGTCGTTGCGGCTCATCACATTGCCCAACTGCGCAAGCGTCTGGATGGGGTGCTGGGGGTTCACCCGGAATTCAAGCTGGGTGCTGTCGAGGTCGAAGGCGTGAATGTCAAATCACTGCAACAACTGTTGGACGGTGCGCAAAAGCTGGAAAGCACAATCGCGGCACCTTTTTCCGTATATATCCACGGGGATTTCAATCTCGACAATATTATCTATGACGGTGACAGCAAGAAGATCTACTTCATCGATCTGCATCGGTCTTGTTATATGGATTATGTGCAGGATGTCGCGGTTTTCATGGTGTCGAACTATCGTCTGCAAGCACTGGATAAACCAACGCGCAGGCGCATTGAAATCATCGCCACGCAGTTCCATAATTTCGCGGCGGAGTTCGCTAGGAAAAATGGCGATAAGACCTTTGAGACGCGCCTTGCCTTGGGACTGGCGCGGTCGTTCATCACGTCGACCCGGTTTATTCTGGATCAGGCCTTGGCGAAGAATATGTTTCTGCGCGGCGTTTATATTCTTGAGCGTTTGCAAACGGTCAACGCGAAGAACGCCAAGTCGTTTCGTCTGCCCATCAAGGAGTTGTTCGCATGAGCCAGCAGTGCGCCGACATGTTGAAAATTGCTGTGATTGGCATTCCGGGTAAATGGTCGACGGAAGTTCTGGCTGACGCGGTGGAAGCCAAAACCGGCTTCCGTCTGGTGCTGGATATGGCCGATATTCACGCGGATCTCACCACCAACACCCTGTGGGCAGGACAGGTGAACCTTTGCGAACTTGACGCGCTGGTGGTCAAAAAAATCAGTCAGCACTACAGCCCCGCGACCCTGGACCGGATTGAGCTACTGCGCATTGCAGAACGCCACGGTGTGCGGGTGTTTTCCCCGGCCGAAACCATCGTGCGCATGATCGACAGGCTGGCTTGTACGGTGACGTTGCGAAATGGCGGTATTCCCATGCCTGACACCATGGTCACCGAAGACGTCGATGTGGCGATGACGGTGGTCGAACGTTTCGGTGCAGCGGTTTTCAAGCCGCTATATTCCACCAAGGCCCGCGGCATGTGCGTGATCGACGCGGATCAATCCTCTGACACAATGCGTGCAGCTATCGAAGCCTTTAGGGCCGCAAACCCGGTGATGTACATTCAGCGCAAACTCAATTTGGCAGGGCGCGACTACGGCATGGTGTTTTTGGGCGGGACGTATCTGGGCACCTACGCCCGGGTGGCGCAGTCGGACACCTGGAACACCACCATTCACAGCGGTGGAAAGTATGCCCTGCATGAGCCACCACAAAGCACCATCGATTTGGCGGCCAAAGCCGAACGCCTGTTCGGTATGGACTTCACCACCGTGGACGTGGCCGATACGGACGATGGACCGATTGTGTTCGAAGTTTCAGCTTTTGGCGGGTTTAAAGGGGCGAAAGAGGGCATCGGCATCGACGCGGCCGATCTTTATGCTGATTACATCATTTCAAAGGTGACCATGTGACCAACGCAGCTTATTACGCTCAAAAAATTAGTGCAGACCATCAACTGGTCGATGGCCAGATCGTTTTGGAACTGGATGGGCTGCACATTGGTGTGCGCGCCAACACCAACGCCTTGCTGGAAAAGCTCGGCATGTATTTCTCTCATGTGTTGGGCGCGGGGCCTGTAGATATTGAGGTGCTTGCGTTGCAAAGCGATGCGCTGGATTTGGGCGTCGAGTTTACCGACTGGCATCGCGAGCCGGGCAAGACGGGGCGCAAGGACACCTATGTGAATTTGCCTGACGGGCGTCTACACCGTAAGGCGCGCACCGGCATGATCTTCTTGCAAAGTGACGCGCACCGGATCGCGGCGGGGCCATGCCTGGAGAACGACAATCAGGTGATCAATTTCATCAATGCGTTGTACATGAGTCACCTGCAACAAAATGGGGCGCTGATTTGCCATGCTTCGGGGTTGACGATGAACTGGCAGTGCCTGGGTATGGCGGGGTTTTCCGGTGGGGGGAAATCCACCTTGATGCTGCATATGCTGGCAGAACAGGGCGTGCGCTATCTCACCAATGATCGCTTGTTTTTGCAGCGTGAAGCGGACGAGGTCAAGGCGATGGGTATTCCCAAGTTGCCGCGGATCAATCCCGGCACTATCGTTCACAATGAAACTCTGATGCCCATGCTGACCGTGCAGCGCCGCGAAGAATTGCTCGCCTTGGCACCGCAGGAACTTTGGGCCTTGGAAGAAAAATACGACGTTGATGTGGAAGACATTTACGGCGAGGATAAAATTGCGTCCAACGCAGTCTTGGCGGCCTTTTTGATCCTCAATTGGAACCTAGACAGCTCGCAGCCGTGTACCATCGAGCAGGTGGACCTGTCGGCGCGGCGTGAATTGTTGGATGCCGTCATGAAATCGCCGGGACCGTTCTATCAGTTCAAAGACGGTTCCTTTAATGGCGACGAAAATGAACTGTCGCCCGATGCATACTTGGAAATGTTGGCGGGCGTGCCCATTTTTGAAGCGAGCGGCGGGGTCGATTTTGAGCAAGCCGCGCGTTTCGGTCTCGACCGATTGAAAGATTAGGACGCTGAAGGCGATGAGGCGAGAGCTATTCATATTGCGTCATGGGAAAGTGCAAAAGGCCCATGCGCCCGAAGGTTCGGGACAGGAATTAAAGGATAAGGGTAAGCGTAACGCCCAGCGTATGGGCGCGTGGCTCGCCCGTAAGTCTCACCTGCCCGACTTTGTGGTCAGCTCACCTGCCCCTTGCGCCGTGACTACAGCGCAAAAGTGCTGCAAGAGCGCAGGACTTAACGCTGATGTGGTGACCAGTGATGCGCGGCTCTATCAGGGCACGGTTACGGACGTGATGGACGTGGTGCACGAGTTGCCCAAAACCGCACGCCGCGTGATGGTGGTGGGGCACAATCCGTCTTTGGAGCATGCACTGCTTGCTCTCGCTCGCAGTCCCGTGCCGCGCAATGCAAAAAATGGAATTTTGTTGCCGGGCGCGTTGTCGCACTTACGCATAGATGACCAATGGCCCGATGTGGGCGCGGGGTGCGCGAAGGTTTTGGATATCATTGAACCCAAAGCCTTGCCGCGTCTGTTTCCCTTTCCCAGCCCGGATGGCGCTGAGCAGCGTAGTCGTCCGGCCTATTATTATCGTCAGTCCTCGGTGGTGCCGTTTCGCCGTGGTAAGAAAACATTGGAAGTGTTGGTCATATCCTCCAGCAAGCAAAAGCACTGGGTGATCCCCAAGGGCATTCATGAACCAGGCCTAAGTGCTCAACAGTCCGCTGCGAAAGAGGCGTTTGAGGAAGCCGGGGTCGAAGGACGGGTACTGGACCGGATGATCGCCACTTACAGCTACAACAAATGGGACGCCACCTGTGATGTGGAGGTCTACCCCATGGAAGTCACCAATGAAATTTCCGATAGCGCGTGGGAAGAACGTCATCGCACGCGCCAATGGATTTCTGTCGAACAAGCTGCATCCATGGTTCTCAACGACGATGTGAAACGGATCATCGCCCTGCTTCCAGATGTGATTGGGGGCGCGACATGACGGCGCGACGCATTGCCATTTTTTTGCGTCATGGGGCGTACCACCAACGGCCTCAAACCCCGAGTGCGCACCAACCCTTTCCACTTACCCCGGATGGTGTGGAACAGGCGCGCCAGGCCGCCGGTTTGATTGACGAAATGGCGCAGGAGCATGATTGGCATATTCACCCGGTCATTCAGTCGTCGAACCTGCTGCGTGCATGGCAAACCGCTGACATCATCAGCCAAGGGCTTGAGGGCATCGATCGTATCGAGGGCGTCGACGCCTTGGCAGAACGGGGGCTGGGCAGTGCGGCGAACCTCACCATCACTCAAGTCGAGGACATCCTTCGCGACGATCCGCGGTTCGATGCGCCGCCCAAGGATTGGAAAAGCAACAGCCTCTACCGCCTGCCCTTGCAGGGCGCGGAATCGCTGATGCAGGCCGGCGAGCGGGTGGCGGAACGTGTGCGATCTCATATGGCGGGATTGGCATTGGACGCGAACGCGGAGCGGGCTGTCGCGGTTTTGTTCGTTGGGCATGGCGTAGCCTTTCGTCACGCGGCTTACGCTCTGGGCGCATTGGCCTTCGATGACATCGCAAAGCTGAGCATGCATCACGCAACCCCGGTCGCGCTGGAAGTCTCGGCTGAGAGTGCGTGGAGACATGCTGCGGGGGCGTGGAAAGTTCGAGCCCCCAAAGACAGGGACTTGGACTGACCATGAAGCTTTCAAAGGCACCGCCCAGCATTCCCCATTACCGTGGTAAATCCATGCTGACGGTTCGCTTGCCTCGCGAAACGCGGGACTGGACGCATGGGGGGTTAAAATCAATCGCCAAGGACGGCGACGATCTTGATGTTTTGGTTTCGTGCCTGTCGCGGCTTAACGACAATCAGGCTTGGCGCTGGCCCAAGCGGCGGCATTTTTTCTTTTCCGATTTGCACGGTGACCCGGATGCCTTTGCGGCCTCGTTGGTGGCATCGGGCGGGGTGAAAAAAACCGGCCCAAAACCATGTGATTTCGTCCTGACCCAAGAGGGAAAGAAGGCGAATTTTGTGATCGGTGGGGATTGTTTTGACAAAGGGGTCAGTTCCCTGGGGCTGATCAGAACCATCCGTCATCTGATCGAACAAGGCGCGCGGGTGTGGGTGTTGGCCGGAAATCACGACGTGCGCGTCCTGTTCGGCATGGCGGTCGTCGGACCCGATAAAGACACGCATAATGAACATTTTTTCATCCGCACCGGACAGAAAATCATCCCGCTTCTCAAAGAAATTTGGGACGACCACTTGGCTGGCGGTAGCAAGCTAAAGGGTGTGCCGGGACTAAAGGAATGCCGTCGCAGGTTGTTTCCTTCCGAGGACTGGTTCGATGCGTTCCCCGCTTTGGCTGAGGGAACCATGCGACCCGCGCAAATCAAACGAGAGCTGCGGGGCATTCGCACGAAACAAAACCGATTTGAAAAATTGTGCGCCGAGCAGGGCTTGAGCCTGCGCCATGTTTATGCGGCGGTGTCTAAGTGGAAAAAGCTCTTCCTTACACCCTCCGGTGAGTATGCCTGGTTTTATAAACGCATGCGTTTGGGCTATCGGACTGGTTCGTTTTTGTTCGTGCATGCGGGGCTTGATAATGTGGTCGCACGTCGGCTGTATCAAACCGGGATCAAGGAGCTAAACCGCGACTTCCGTCTGGCGCTGAAGGGTAAACCTTTTGATTTCTATTACGGGTCCTTGTGCAACACCATTCGCACAAAGTACCGCCCTGTAGATTTGCCATTTACCGAAAAGGGCGCGCGGCACGTTCGTCATGCGGGAATCAGTGCGGTGATCCACGGTCACAGAAACCTGCATTATGGCCAACGGCTCGCCGGGCGCCGGACCATGTTGAGTTTCGAGTGCGACGCCAGTTTGGACAGCCATACACGGGCCAAGGAAAAGGTGCGTGGCCGTGGGGCGGCGGTCACAATTGTGGATCCTCAGGGCTGTATCTTGGGGGTTTCGAGCGACTATCCTTACGTTAAGGTGTTCGATCCCGAGGTGACGCTGCGAGAACTTAAAAAAGGCCGGAGAAAGCTGAGGCAAATATCATGAAACAGAACGGACGTTTTCGACATGAATCCTTACAGGACAAGGAGAGCATAAAAAGTTTGCTCAAGGCGGTGACCAACGGGATCGGGGCCGGAAAAATCACGCTGGAAGATGAAAATGGTAACCTTGTTTTGGTGCCGAGCGGCTTGTTGCGCCTTAAGATCAATGCCTCTGTCGATGACGATCAGAATAAACTTGATATTCGGATATCTTGGCAAGGCGATACAGTGGTCGGCAAGGATAAGACTTTAAAAATCAAGTGAAGCTAAAATGGTAGACCGGATTGCGGGCATAAAAAAACACGCCTTAAAAGCGCGTTGCGATCTGTTTGGGCGTGAAAACGAGCGGCAGCCGCCCCCAACCGGAGTTGGAGGCGGCGCCAGGCGTCGTTAGCCGACGACCTTCAGGTCTTCAGCGGAAGACTTGCCGTCACGGCCAGGCTGAAGTTCGTAGGAAACCTTCTGGCCTTCGTTCAGCGTGCTCAAGCCGGCGCGTTCAACAGCGGAGATGTGGACGAAAGCGTCCTTGGAACCGTCTTCAGGTTCGATAAAGCCAAAGCCTTTGGTGGTGTTGAAGAATTTTACTGTGCCGATAGTCATCGTTAATTTTCCTTAACAGGAGAGTTGATTCCACGCCTCACGATATGCGACGACGCGGTCGATTTGACGCTCACATTGTCAGGGCATAACTAAGCTAATCGGCGGACCGGCTATTCAAGTAACACAAAACAAATGCAACACGTATACGCGATATGTGGGGAAAAACGCCCATATGTCAATATCTCGCGAAGAGCGACAGGTGCGGCAAAATTCAACGTATCAGGACTTGCCCGTGTGAAATACCTTTGTAAAAAGGAAAAAAACATTAAATATCAATATTTTAGTCGTGAGTGTGATGGTTCGTATGATGGGTTTATGAAGTAAAAGATTTTTTATTTTTTTTATATGTTCAACTTTGTTCGGCTTGAAATGATATTTACAGACCTAATGTTTCGAATATTTCAATATTGTGACTTTGGGCGCATTTTAAGGTGGTGTTATTTCAAAATAACAAAATATTATGATTGCGGGTGTGTGTGCCTGAAGGCGCCAATCTAGCACAGTCGTGGGGTTGTGTCGGCATGGTTTCAGAGCTTAAACTGGCGAATGCGGCGGTATGTACTGCGACGTAAGTATGGGGCCTAAGCCCCCTGTTCAGGCTGGGGTTAGCCGTGATGAATGTCTTTCAGCGTGCATTCAAAATAATGCATTTGTATCATAACAATTTTGTTTGAATCATTTGTTGCGGCGCGGTCTGTGGGGCGCTAGCATCTCTGCTCTCACGCAAGAGGAAGAACTGAGCGTGAGGTAAGGGGCGCAGGGCGTGGAGTTGGGGTTTCAGGTGAATTGTCAGCTAAATAAGAGTGTGCTGGGGCGTTTGCGCCCACGGCCTGCATGTGCGGTGCAACCTGTGCACAGCCTGCATATCTCTATGTCTTCATCGCCGTGGGCGGGTTCCAGACTGCTCAATCATATTTTTTCGATCAGCGTCACCGAGGCTAACGTCTGGTCGGATGGGAGTTTATGAGATGAACCATGTGTTTCATCGTGCGCCTCGTGCATCTTTGCCTTATGCGGTCGGTGGCGACGGTATCTATGTGATCGACGATCAAGGTCAACGCTATATCGACGCCTGCGGCGGTGCGGCGGTGTCTTGCCTGGGCCACAGCGATGAAACAGTGCGCCAAGCGATCCATGCCCAAGTCGATAAATTGGCGTTCGTGCACAGTGGTTTTTTCACCACCGATGTGATGGAAGACCTTGGTGACCGTTTGAGCGCTCTGGCACCGGAGGGGCTGGACCGGGTCTATCTTGTTTCCGGTGGGTCCGAAGCCATGGAGGCGGCGTTGAAGTTGGCGCGGCAATATTTCCTTGAAGCCGGACAGCCTGAGCGCACTCGAATTATTGCGCGTCAACAAAGCTATCATGGCAATACGTTGGGGGCGTTGGCCACCGGCGGCAATAAGCTGCGCCGTGAACCGTTCGAGCCATTGTTGATGGATGCGGTCAGTCACATCTCCGCCTGCTATCCGTATCGTCATCAACGTGAAGGCGAAAGCCTGGAAGCCTATGGCTTGCGTGCGGCGCAAGAACTGGAAGACGAGATTCTGCGCTTGGGGCCGCAAAATGTGGCGGCGTTCGTGGCCGAAACGGTCGGTGGCGCCACCGCAGGCGTCTTGGTGCCTGTGCCCGGCTATCTTAAGCGTATCCGCGAAATCTGCGATCAATACGGCGTGCTGCTGATTCTCGACGAGGTCATGTGCGGTATGGGCCGCACCGGAAGCTTGTTTGCCTGCGAACAAGAAGGCGTTACGCCTGACCTTCTGGCCACAGCCAAGGGGCTGGGGGCCGGTTATCAAGCCATTGGTGCCTTGTTGGTGTCGGGTAAAATTTTCGACACGCTGGTGGGCGGCAGTGGATTTTTTCAGCACGGTCATACCTATATGGGCCATGCCACGGCCTGCGCCGCATCGATGGCGGTGCTGGATGTAATCGAACGTGATGATTTGTTGAATAATGTAGTTAAACAAGGCGCTAACCTGATGCGCTTGCTGCATGAAAGTTTCGACGATCATCCTTATGTCGGTGATATACGAGGGCGCGGCTTGTTTCAGGCGATCGAACTGGTTGCGGACCGGGCATCCAAAACGCCCTTCGATCCGGCCCTCAAAGTACATGCGCGCATCAAGAACCACGCCATGACCCGGCATATGATGTGTTACCCTATGGGCGGTACGGCTGATGGGCACCGGGGCGATCATGTGCTGTTAGCCCCGCCTTATATCGTGACCGAAGACCAAATCGAAGAGATTGTGAAACGTCTTAAAGACGCCGTCGATGCGGCTGTTGGCGAGGTCGTGTGATGGAGTGGCCCCCTCTGGTCATCGCCGTGGCACCAAACGGCGCACGCAAAACCCAAAAGGATCATGTCGCATTGCCCATGACGGCGGACGAAATCGCGCGTGACGCGAAAGCCTGCCTGGATGCGGGGGCGGCGATGTTGCATTTGCATGTCCGCGATGCTGATGGCGCTCATTCACTGGATGCAGATACGTATCGTGATGCGATCAAGTCTGTGCGCGATGCCGTTGGCGACGATCTGGTGATCCAAATCACCACCGAAGCGGTGGGACGCTACACCCCGGATCAGCAGATGGCTTTGGTGCGCGAATTGCACCCAGAAGCCGCGTCGGTTGCGATGAAGGAACTGACGGCTGATGGCGAAGAAAAGGCCCAGCACTTTTATCACTGGGCGGTGGAAGCAGGAATCGCATTGCAGCATATCCTCTATACCCCCGATGAAGTCCGGCGCTTTGCGGGTCTGGTGCAAACTGGCGTGGTGCCGAGTGACAATTTGAGTGTTTTGTACGTGCTGGGGCGTTATGGGGATGGCGAGTCGCAACCTCGCGATCTGTTGGCGTTCCTCGGTGCGGCTGATGAAAGTCAGCTCCAGCCCAAACACTGGAGTGTTTGCGCCTTTGGATCCGGCGAGGGTGCTGTTGCGCTCATGGCGTTGAGTCTGGGTGGTGACGTGCGGGTTGGCTTTGAAAACAATATGTATCTTAATGATAAGACGATGGCCCCAAACAACGCTGCCCTGGTTAGGCAGGTGGTGGATGGAGCTAAACTGATCGCGCGGCCTTTGTGCAGTGCCCGACAAGTGCGGGATACCACGGGATGTGGAAGGCCGAGTGAAAGCGAACTGAGGGAGACCGCTGTTCGTGCGGAGCGTGCCGGGTAATCTCTGGGCCTTTTTTAAGGGGTGCGATTTAACCCGGTTTGAATACAATGTAATACGACAACACTCTACAATTCAGGGAGACTCATCAAATGAGTAAGTTATTTAAGGGAACCATGTTGGCGGCAGCTGCCGTTGTGACGGCTGCGTCTTTCGCTGCAGCGCCCGTATCCGCGGCACAGAAGTTTGTGTCCATCGGCACCGGCGGCGTGACCGGCGTGTATTATCCAACCGGCGGCGCCATTTGCCGTTTGGTCAACAAAACCCGCAAAGAGCACGGTATTCGTTGCTCCGCAGAAAGCACCGGCGGTTCCGTCTACAACATCAACACCATTCGCACGGGTGAACTTGAGTTCGGTGTGGCCCAGTCTGACTGGCAGTACCATGCTTACCATGGCACCTCGAAATTCAAAGATGCTGGCCCGTTCAAAAAATTGCGCGCCATGTTCTCCGTTCATGCTGAGCCGTTCACTCTGATCGTGCGTGCCGATTCCGGCATCAATAGCTTTGAAGGCTTGAAAGGCAAGCGCGTCAACATCGGTAACCCCGGTTCCGGTCAGCGCGCAACCATGGAAGTTGTCATGGATGCTTTTGGCATGAAAAAGGGTGATTTCGCATTGGCATCCGAGCTGAAAGGCTCTGAAATGGCTGCTGCGATTTGCGATAACAAAATCGACGCGATGATCTACACCATCGGGCACCCAGCTGCCGCCATTAAAGAAGCCACCACGGCATGCGAAGTCAAACTGGTCGATGTTAAAGGCGCGCCGATTGACAAGTTGGTAAAAGACAACTCCTTCTACCGTGTCGCAGTTATTCCTGGTGGCATGTACAATGGCACGCCGAATGACGTCACCACCTTTGGCGTCGGCGCAACGTTCGTGACCTCTGCCGATGTGCCGGACGAAGTGGCCTACATCGTTGCCAAGGAAACCATGTCGCACATCGCCGAGTTCCGCAAACTGCACCCTGCATTTGCGACGCTGGACCCGAAAACCATGGTCAGCGACGGCTTGTCCGCACCGCTGCACCCTGGTGCGATCAAAGCCTACAAAGAGCTGGGCTTGCTGAAATAAACAAGACATGACGAAGCACCGCCGGGCACCTTAGGGTTCCGGCGGTGTTATCGTTATCCATATACGTTAAGTCAGATACAGGGGAGCGGGAACACATGACACAGGAGAGCCAGGGCACGGCGCAGGGCGCAACGCCATCCATTGAAGACATGGTGGCCGAAAGCGATACCGGTGCGCGCAACCCTTCAGGCATGGCCGGCAAAATGCTGGTGCTTGTTCCTTTGGTTTGGTCTGTGTTTCAGGTCTATATTTCCTCGACCGTGCCGTTTTGGCTTACCAAGGTTGTCGGCGTCAATTTGACGTTCAATTCCGATGAGGCCCGCGCCATACATTTGGCGTTCGCTTTGTTTTTGGCGGCCACCGCATTTCCTTTATTTAAAAACTCTCCTCGCCGTTATATCCCTTGGTACGATTGGGTTCTGGCTGCTGCGGGTGTGGTCGTGTGTTTGTACATGCCCACGTTTAAAAACGAAATTGCCCTGCGTCCGGGCTTATGGACGACGACCGATTTGATTGTGTCTGCGACCGGTATGACGGTCTTGTTGATATCGACGTATCGCGCACTTGGGCTGCCGTTGGTGGTGGTTGCGTCGGTCTTCATGTTGTATGTGTTTTTCGGTCATCAGCCGTGGTTGCCGGATGTCGTCCAGTGGAAAGGAGCCTCGTTCTCGAAAGCCCTGGGGCATTACTGGATGCAGACCGAAGGCGTTTACGGCGTAGCGCTTGGCGTGTCGGCTTCGATGATCTTTTTGTTCGTGCTGTTCGGGTCGATCCTCGAAAAAGCGGGTGCAGGTGCGTATTTTATCAAAACATCTCTGGCGCTTTTGGGTCACTACCGGGGCGGTCCCGCTAAGGCCGCGGTGCTGTCGTCGGCCATGACCGGTATGATTTCAGGGTCATCCATCGCGAACACTGTGACCACCGGCACGTTCACCATCCCGTTGATGAAGCGCACGGGGTTTACGGCGGAAAAGGCTGGTGCGGTTGAAGTGGCGTCGAGCACCAACGGTCAATTGACGCCGCCGGTTATGGGTGCTGCAGCATTCTTGATGGTTGAATACGTCGACATCAGTTACCTGGACGTGGTGCGTCACGCCTTTTTGCCAGCGCTGATTTCCTATATCGCACTGCTTTATATTGTCCACCTTGAAGCCTTGAAAATGGGCCTCAAAGGCTTGCCGCGCAGTGGCCCGGCTGTGTCTATTCTAACGCGTCTTTCCAATGTCATTTTGGGTTTTTTGGTTGCGGCAGGTTTGGCGGGGGCCACCTATTACGGCCTTGGCTGGACCAAGGGAGTGTTCGGTGACGATACCGTGTACGCCGCGATGGTGCTGTTCCTGATCATCTATGTCGTTTTGGCCAAAGTTGCGGCAGGTTTGCCGGACCTGGACCCGGACGATTTGGCAAAGCCGATGTTGAGCACGCCGGAGCTTGGACCCACGGTGAAAACCGGATTGTACTATCTGCTGCCGATTGTGGTTCTGGTGTGGTGCTTGATGATTGAACGCTTCTCGCCGGGGTTGTCCGCATTCTGGGCAACCATGGGGATGATGTTCATCGCGCTCACCCAACACAGTTTAAAAGCCTTTTTACGCAAGCAAGGCGATTTGATGGCGGGCTTGGTTCACGGCTGGGGCCAGTTTATCGACGGTATGGTCGCGGGTGCGCGTAATATGATCGGCATCGCCGTCGCCACAGGTGCGGCGGGCATTATCGTCGGCACGATTTCGTTGACCGGCGCCCACCAAATCATGGGTGAGTTCGTCGAGTTTTTGTCCGGCGGCAATCTGATGTTGATGCTGTTCTTGGTGGCGGTGCTCAGCCTGGTTCTGGGTATGGGGTTGCCGACCACGGCAAATTATATAGTGGTGTCCAGTCTGATGGCGCCGGTGATTATTTCGGTCGGTGCGCAGTCTGGTTTGATCGTGCCATTGATTGCCGTGCATATGTTCGTGTTTTACTTTGGCATCCTGGCGGATGATACGCCGCCTGTCGGGTTGGCGGCGTTTGCGGCCTCGGCCATTTCGGGTGGCGATCCGATCCGCACCGGTATTCAGGGTTTCATGTACGACATCCGTACCGCGATCTTGCCTTTCCTGTTTATCTTCAACACCGACCTGTTGTTGATCAATGTCGGTCCAATTCAGGCGGTGTTTGTGTTCCTGATCGCGCTTGTGGCGATGCTGACCTTTGCCGCGGCTACGCAGCAATACATGATTGTGCGCAACAAGGCATGGGAGAGCGTGGCCCTGTTGTTGGTTGCGTTCACCATGTTCCGTCCGGGCTATTGGTTGGATCAGGTCAGTGATCCATATGATCATCACCCCGGTCCCGAGATTCTGTCGGTGGCTGAACACGCGCCCGCAGATGGATACGTACGGTTTGTCATTTCCGGGCCTGACAGTCGCAATGGTGAGATGAGTGGCACGACCCTTATCGCACCCTTGGGCGCCAGCGGCGATGGCGCGACGCGCCTGATGACGGCTGCGGGCCTAATGGTCAACGTTGATGGTGATCGCGCCATCTTGGATGAGCCCATGCCGAATACGGCGTTGTCGCAAACATTATTGGCGTATGATTTCTACGGCGATGAGCCTGTTCAAATTGAACGTGTCGAAGTGCCGAGAGAACGCGTGGCGAAGGAGTACTTTTACATCCCCGCCATGATGCTGTTGTTTTTCGTGATCGCGTTGCAACGTCGGCGGTCGCGCGCCGCCAAGACCGCTTAGGGGGGTGAGCCGTGTTTAAAGATATTTTGTTGGCTATTGATCTGAACGACGAAGGCTCTTGGGCGAAGGCGTTGCCGGTTGCGCTGGACTTTGTCAGCGCATCTGGGGGGACGCTGCATGTGATGACCGTGGTGCCGGATTTCGGTATGTCCATCGTCGGGCAATTTTTCCCCAAGGGTTTTGAGAAGGGTGTCGGCGAAAAAGTTCTCTCGACGCTTAAGGACTTTGTTAAAGCAAACGTTCCCGGTGATGTGAAGACCCAGCACATCGTTGGCGAAGGCTCGGTGTATGAGGTGGTTCTCAACATGGCGGATAAAATCAATGCCGATATGATCGTTGTGACCTCGGGCCGCGATGACCTTAAAGACTTTTTACTTGGCCCCAATGCCGCCCGTATTGTCCGTCATGCCAAATGTTCGGTTACGGTTGTGCGCTAGAGAACAATGCCGATGAGTACAAAATTGTGGAGCCCTTCTGAGGACCGCATAGCCAGCACCTTGCTGCATACATTTATGCGCCGTGCTGAACAAAACTTTGGCATCAATCTACCATCCTACGATGCCGTTTGGGATTGGTCGGTTCAAAAACCCGCAGAGTTTTGGGCGCTGGTGTGGGAATTTTGCGGCGTGGTCAGTGATGGTCCCGCAGGTCCGGCTTTGCAGCAGGATGGCGACTTGATCGATGCCGAATTTTTTCCCGAAGCACGTTTGAATTTTGCTCGTAACCTGTTGCGTCAAAGCGGCAGCGGTGCGGCGATCATCTTTCACAATGAAAATGGCGCGCGACGTGAATTGTCGTGGGACCAGCTGCAAGACAACGTATCGCGCACCAGCCGGGCGTTGACGTCCATGGGTGTTGTGGCGGGTGACCGCGTGGCGGGCATCATGCCCAATATGCCAGAAACGATCATCGCCATGTTGGCCACCACCGCTATTGGGGCCATATGGTCGTCGTGTTCGCCTGACTTTGGCACCCAGGGGGTGTTGGACCGTTTCGGACAGATCAAGCCCAAGGTCCTGTTTGCAGCCAACGGCTATTGGTACGGCGGTAAGCTGTTCGACTGCTTGGCGACGGTGTCCGAACTTCTGGTTCAGATGCCCAGTTTGACGAATGTGGTGGTGGTGCCGTTTACGGATGAGAACCCCGACATCACGGGGCTCGGCGATAAAGGGATTTCTTATCCTGATATGATCGAAGCACAAGGTGCGGGGCCGATTGAATATCAATCCATGGGCTTTAACGACCCGCTTTGCATAGTGTTTTCATCGGGAACCACGGGGGTTCCGAAATGCATTGTGCACAGGGCCGGTGGTGTGTTGTTACAGCACTTGAAAGAACATCAGCTGCAGTGCGACGTCAAACCCGGCGACCGGGTGTTTTATTTCACCACCTGCGGCTGGATGATGTGGAACTGGTTGGTGTCGGGTCTCGCCAGCGGCGCTACGTTGGTGCTGTATGATGGTTCGCCCTTCCATCCAGACGGAAACCGCCTTGCAACGTTGGCAGCGGACGAATGCGTGACGCACTTCGGCACCTCTGCCAAGTATCTGGATGCTTGCGCCAAGGCGGGTATCAAGCCAGCCAAGACCCACGACTTGCAACATTTGCGTACCATTTTGTCGACCGGTTCGCCGTTGTCGCCGGGGGGCTTCGATTACGTTTATCGCGACTGGAAAGCCGATTGCTGTTTGTCGTCCATCGCGGGCGGAACGGACATCGTCGGCTGCTTCGTCGGTGGTGATCCCATCGGACCGGTGTACAGAGGGGAATCGCAAAAGCGTCACTTGGGCATGGATGTGCAGGCATTCGACGAGCAAGGCCATCGCGTTCTCGACCAGCCCGGAGAATTGGTGTGCTGTTCGCCGCATCCCTCCATGCCAAGGGAATTTTGGAACGATCCTGACCGCAAGCGCTACCGTTCGGCTTATTTCGAAACGTTTGAAAATGTCTGGCACCACGGCGATTTAATCGCGGTGAAAGATACGGGCGGGGTGGTATTTTACGGACGATCAGACGCGACCTTGAACCCCGGTGGCGTACGTATCGGCACCGCGGAAATTTACCGTCAGGTCGAACGCGTCGATGACGTGCTCGACAGCGTCGTGGTCGGTCAGACGTGGGATGATGACGTGCGGGTGGTGTTGTTCGTCAAGCTGCGCCCGGATGTGACGCTGACGGACGCCTTGATCAAACGCATCAAAACGGAAATCCGCACCAACACGACGCCCCGCCATGTGCCCGCCAAACTTTTGGCTGTGCCGGACATCCCGCGCACCAAGTCGGGAAAAACGGTTGAGCTTGCGGTGCGCGATGTCATTCACGGGCGTGCGGTGCGCAATCAACAGGCTTTGGCCAACCCCGAAGCACTGGTCTATTTTGAAAATCTTTCCGAATTGAGCGAAGATTGAGCGTGGATTTTTTTGGCTGTTACCGTAGAGACATTCCGAGGTACACAAAATCCACATGCGGAAAGTATGGATGATATGAAGCCACCCAAAGAGTGCATCACCCCCGCAGGACACGCGAAATTAAACGCGGAGCTTGTGCAACTGTGGGAAAATGAACGCCCTGAGGTGGTGCGCACGGTGCACTGGGCCGCGAGCAATGGTGATCGTTCGGAAAATGGCGATTATATCTATGGCAAGAAACGTCTGCGCCAGATCGACAGCCGGGTGCGCTATCTGCGCAAGCGACTGGAAAGCCTGATGGTTGTCAATCCGTGCTACCAGCGAAACCGTGACCAAGTGCATTTCGGCGCGACGGTGACGTATGAGCGCGAAAACGGCACGGTGCAGTCGGTCACCATCGTCGGCAGCGACGAGACAGAACCCAGCGAAGGTCGCATCAGTCAGGACTCGCCCATCGGCCGTGCCCTGATGGAAAAAACGGTAGGCAGTTTGGTGGTGGTGCATACGCCGGGCGGCGAAGACGAGCTGGAAGTCCAAGGCATCACGTACCCCGACAAACCTTAAGCGATCCTGTTGCCCGGAAATTCAGGCCGTTTTGGATCGGAACGGCTAGCGCTTATTGGTCCGGATCAGCTTCAAGAGTAGGCGCTAGTTCAGCAGCAAGATCCGCCTCAGGATCAGTAAAAAGCAGTTGATTGAGCCACGCCGCTGCTGCCGCACCTGCCGTGCGCCCAGTGGCGAAGCACCCGCTGAGCAAGTACCCCCCAGTGGGCGCTTCCCAATCGAGCATTTCTCCACTGCAAAAAACGCCGGGCATGGCATTAAGCATGAACCCCTCGTCGAGGGCATCGAGTTTGACGCCCCCCGCACTGCTGATGGCTTCTTCAAGCGGGCGTGGTTTGAGCACACGCACGGGCACGGCCTTGATGGCTGCGGCCAGTCGTGCCGGGTCGGTGAACACGTCTGCTTTCAGACATTCGTGCAGCAAAGCCGCTTTGACGCCTGAAATGCGCACCGTGCGTTTGAGGTGGGTCGCCATGGATTTTTTGCCGCGCGGAAGGCTGAGGGCTTCGATCAATTCGGATCGACTGCGCCCAGGCGAAAGGTCGATGCTCAGCGTTGCAGCTTTGTCTCGCTCGATGGCGCCGCGGAGAACCGCAGACAAGGTATAGACGGGTCCACCCTCAATTCCATCTTGTGAGACAACGGCGTCGCCGGGGATTTTTTGACCGGCAAAGGCCAGACGCACGGATTTGAGCGGCGCACCGGCAAATTTTTCTTTGAAAAAATCGCTCCACTTGACGTCGAAACCGCAGTTGGCGGGGCGTAGCGGCGCAATTTCGACGCCTTGTTCTTGCAGGATTGGAATCCAGGCGGCGTCGGAGCCCAATTTGGGCCAGCTGCCACCACCTAATGCCAAAATGGTCGCGTCGGCGCGCACCTCGGTCATACCACCCGGGGTGTTGAAGCAGAGCGCCCCATCTTTCCAGCCGACCCATTTGTGACGCACATGGATGGTTGCGCCGCGTTCCCGCAGCTGATGCAGCCACGCCCTGAGCAGGGGGGCAGCCTTGAAATCCTTGGGGAATATGCGACCCGAGGTGCCGACAAAGGTCTCGATGCCCAAATTGTAGGCCCAAGTGCGAATGGCGGCCGAGGTGAATTCCTGCAATGAGGGCTCAAGCCGTTCCTGCGCGGCGCCGAAACGGCTGAAAAAGGCTTCGTGGCGTTCGCTATGGCTCAGATTCAGCCCACTTTTTCCCGCCATCAGGAATTTGCGACCCAGCGACGGCATGGCATCGAAAATGTGAACGTCCGCGCCTTGTTCGACGAGGACCTCCGCGGCCATAAGGCCAGCGGGTCCGCCGCCGATGATCACAACTTGAACCTGAGAGGGTGTGGATTTCATGAGCAGTGATGTATCACGTATTTGCGCAAACGCAAACGGGCGTTGGTGAGTTTACACTTCGACCAATTCAATCATGGCGCGGGCGGTCAAAAATCAAACGTTTGCAGAAGAAATTGCCGCATCCGTGCGCATGGCTGCTGTTGCCGCCGCCGGGCCTATTGTCGACCCTAAAAAGGACGCGCCCAAAAGGCGTTCAGATGATACTTTAGCTTCTCCAGACAGGCCCACGCCACATCGGGCTGCGCACACCAAACGCTGCTACATGACGTTGTAATAAACGACCATGTACAGCACAATAATTCCGAGCAAACTGTTCAAAAGTTTAAACATGTGAGTATTCTAGCATAACCCCTTTAATTTAGGGACCTTTTGGCGGGTTCTTCCTGATCGATGCAGCCAGACAACAAGACATAACTGGCCTCGGCAACATTTGTCATTTCAATACAGTTTTGCAAAATTGCCGGATCGATGGCGGCCCGACTTTTCAATCCAGATAATGCTGCCGATTCTTGAGTGCGGCAACCCTGCTCAATAACAAACGACCCGCCTCCAAAAAATGAATTTCAGGGTAAATCTATGTCGGCTGGCGCATTGCGGTCAATCTGAAGTTGCTACTGACTGCTTATGTTCTCGTTAATTCATCAGGGCGATGTCCAAATACAGGATGGTTCCGCGTTTTTCCTTTTGATAGCCCAAAGCCGACATGCCCCGCCCAAACCGTGTTTCTGTCACCGCCGGGGTGGATGCTTTTTCGCACCACTTCACGTAAGCCGCATACAAAACGCCCGCAGCCACAACCTCACTGGGGGCAGATACCAGCATGGTTGATGACACAGCAACCCGGAAATGAGTTCCACCCACATTTTTAGCGCTTGTTGCCGCGTCACACGCATTTGAATGGACGCAAACGGGCATGGCGCGTAAAGTCCGCCCATCATGGCAAAAACAAAAAAAATGACCAAATCCGGGGATTTATTTTCCCATCGTCCCTATTGGGCGCAGCGTTTCGGCACCGCGCCGTTCCTGCCCATGTCGCGCGCTGAGATGGAGGTTCTCGGCTGGGACAGCTGCGATATTGTTTTGGTGACGGGTGACGCGTACGTCGATCATCCCAGTTTCGGCATGGCGATCATCGGCCGCTTGCTGGAAGCTCAGGGCTTTCGCGTCGGCATCATCGCCCAGCCCGATTGGTCGAAAGCCGATGCGTTCAAGGCACTTGGTCCTCCCAACTTGTTCTGGGGGGTGACGGCGGGCAACATGGATTCCATGGTCAACCGCTACACGGCTGATAAAAAAATTCGCCACAACGACAGCTATACTCCCGATGACGAAGGCGGAAAGCGTCCGGATCGCTCGGTCATCGTTTACACCCAACGTTGCCGTGAAGCTTATAAAGACGTGCCTGTTGTGATCGGCGGGATCGAAGCCTCTTTGCGCCGCATCGCGCATTATGATTATTGGTCGGACAAGGTCCGCCGTTCGGTCCTGCCCGACAGCAAGGCCGATCTGTTGGTCTATGGCAATGCCGAACGCGCCATCGTCGAGATCGCTCACCGCGCATCGCGGGGCGAGGCACCTAAGGATATGCACGACATCCGCGGCACTTCGTTTATGACCGATGGCATACCCGATGATTACACAGCCATTGATATGAGCGAGCTGGACCTGTCGCATCTCCACGAAAAACTGGATATGAACAAAACCGTGGTGAAGATGCCGAGCTTTGAGCAGGTGAGCGCCGACCCGGTGTTGTATGCCCAGGCGTCGCGCGTGCTGCACCAGGAAAGCAACGCGGGCAACGCACGCGCGTTGATCCAACGCCACGGCGAACGCGATGTGTGGCTGACCCAACCGCCGATTCCTTTGAGTACGCCGGAAATGGATGGCGTCTACGGTTTGCCCTATGCCCGTGCGCCGCACCCAAGTTATGGCGATGCCCGCATTCCGGCGTGGGAGATGATCCGCTTTTCCGTCAATATCATGCGTGGATGCTTCGGCGGTTGCTCATTTTGTTCCATCACCGAACACGAAGGCCGAGTGATCCAAAGCCGTTCGGAAGATTCCATCCTTCAGGAAATCGAAGACATTCGCGATAAGGTCGATGGCTTCACCGGGCACATTTCCGATTTGGGTGGACCGACGGCGAACATGTACCGGCTGGCGTGCAAGGATGATGAAATTCAGAAGGTCTGCCGACGGCCATCGTGCGTTTATCCCGACATTTGTAAAAATCTCGGCACCAACCACGACCCGTTGATCCAGATTTACCAAAAGGCCCGCGCCATTGATGGCGTAAAAAAGATCAGCATCGCGTCGGGTCTGCGCTACGACCTTGCGGTGAAAAGCCCGGCCTATGTGAAGGAACTGGTCACCCACCATGTGGGCGGCTATCTCAAGATCGCACCGGAACACACCGAAGAAGGTCCGCTGTCGAAAATGATGAAGCCGGGCATCGGCACCTATGATCGCTTCAAGCAGATGTTCGACCTGGCTGCGAAACAGGCGGGCAAGAAATATTACCTGATCCCGTATTTCATCGCCGCACATCCGGGCACTACGGATGAAGACATGATGAATTTGGCGATTTGGCTGAAGCGTAATAATCTGCGCGCCGATCAGGTGCAGACTTTCTTGCCGTCGCCGATGTCGTTGTCGGCAGCGATGTATTATTCCGAACGAAACCCCATCAAGCCTATTCACCGCGACAGCGGCGAGGTGGTGCACACCGCTAAGGGGCTCAGACAGCGCCGTTTGCACAAAGCGTTCTTGCGCTATCATGATGCCGAAAACTGGCCGTTGTTGCGCGATGCACTAAAACGCATGGGGCGTGAAGACCTGATCGGGCCGTCGAAAAAACACCTGATTCCCAATTGGCAGCCTAAGGGTACCGGTGGGCGCGGTGGTGAAGGCGGGCGTGTTGGTCGAAAAAACGGCGCGCAAAAATTCCTCACTCAACAAGTAGGTGCAGGGCGACGCACAACAGTCAAAGCCGACACCTCTAATCCGGGCGCTTTTAGGTCAGGAGCTTCTAAGCCGGGTGCTTCTAAGGCAAGTGCTCCTAAAGGCGGCGCTCCCAAAGGTGGTTCTTCCAAACGTGGCGGACCAAAAGCGGGCACCCAAAAAAGTTGGGAGAGCGCAAAAGGCAAGGGACGTCGTGGTCGAAATTCGGGTGCATAACGGCCTTATGGTTTAAGCCCAAGACAGCAACGCGGGCCATTCACATCGTGAGTGGCTTACAATTTGCAATCTTTCCATCGTTGACGAGCGGCCGACGCATGCGCGTATCGGTGTTCGTGCGGATGGGAAGGGACAATCATGGACATCAAAGCAGCGCTAGCTCCCAGATATGTTGCGGCTGGGCGATCCGATGTGAATGCACAGCACATGCCACCCCCGCTTGACCCTCATAAGGCCGAAGATCCGGAAAAATCGACAGAGAAGTCTTTGATCGATGAAATACGTGAGAAGGGGTTTCATGCCTACGCAGAAGAAATCGCGGAAAAGAAAAAAGAGGAACTGCGCGAAAAAATCTTAGGAGCTATGGGGCTAGACGAAGAAAAACTGGCCAGCATGCCACCCGAATTGCGTGCTCAGATCGAACGCATGGTCAGCGCCGAAATGCTGAAGCGCATGTCGGCGGATGGAGAATTGAACCGTCAACAAAATGGTCTGGCCGAAGGGTCCAGCGTCGAAGCCGTACGCGCCACGTCACCGGCTCATGCTCAGGTTGACGGGGTCGGTGTCGGCATCGGGCCTCTGCTTGCTTTGCAGGAAATCGACCGTCAAGACGACGAAATTAGCCCCAAACGCGACGACCGTACTGGGTAATTTTTGCCGACTGAGGGGCGTTATTGCCCCAAAACAAGCCCTTCACGCCGAGGGTCGGCACCGCCGATGAGGCCCTTTTCACCGCGTATGATGGCATGAAGGCCACTGTTGAGGTCCCGAACTTTGACCTTGTGTCCTTTGGTTTGTAGTTGTTGGGCTAAGGCATCCGCGCCGGTTTCCACGTCAACGGTACCAAAGCGCCCGACAACATGGGGCAGGTTGAGGGCGTCTTGCACATCCATATTCCAATCCAAAACCGCGATGATCGCTTGCGTGACATAGCCAATGATGCGCGAACCGCCGGGTGATCCTACCACCAACTTGAGCTTGCCATCCGGGCCGTAAACGATGGTCGGCGACATGGATGAGCGCGGGCGCTTGCCTGGTTCAACACGGTTGGCGACCTGTGCGCCGTCTTTTTCGGGGGTGAAGGAAAAATCGGTGAGTTCGTTGTTGAGCAAAAATCCGCGCACCATTACGCGCGAGCCAAACCCGTTTTCGATGGTGGTGGTCAGCGACACCGCGTTTCCATCGCCATCGATGATCGACATGTGCGAGGTGGATGGAAACTCAATTGCGTTATCAAGAGTGCGTGCCTCAGCCGCCTTCCACGGGGGTGTTCCGGGCTGGACATCGGTCATTGCCTTGTCGGTGTTAATCAGTGTCGCACGCCCTTTTAGATAGTCCCGGTCCAATAAACCGTTCGGCATGGCGACAAAATCGCTGTCGGCCATATAAAGCCCTCGGTCGGCAAACGCCAGACGGCTGGCCTCGGCGATCAGGTGGAAAGACTGCACGGAAGGCTTTGGCAATTCGAAGTGGTTCAGCATGCCAAGAGTTTGACCCACGGTCAGCGCGCCTGATGACGGCGGTCCCATGCCGCAAACATTATGAGCGCGATAGGTGATGCAGACGGGGGCGCGTTCGATAACGTGGTAGGCGGCCAAGTCTGCCATGCTCAACAGGCCGGGGTTGTTGCTGGCTTCACGCACGGCAGAGACGATGTCCTGGGCGATTTCCCCGGTGTAGAACGCATCCGGGCCATGGGCTGCGATCAGACGCAGGGTTTCTGCATAGGCTGGGTTCTTGAGTGTCGTTCCAGCGGCGAGCGGATCGCCGTGCTCATCGAAAAAGTAGCGCCGGGTGTCGGGATATGTAATCAGGCGTTTCCGGTCTTTGGCAATCAAGCTGGCCAAACGCGGAGAAACAGAGAATCCTGTGTTCGCCAATGTGATGGCGGGCTGCAACAGTTGCGCCCAGCTGAGTTTCCCGTATCGTTGATGGGCTTCGTACATCAACTTCAACGTACCCGGTGTGCCGACCGACCGACCACCCACCACGGCCTCGAAAAATTTCATCGGCGTGCCGTTGGGCTTTAAAAACATATCCCTCGTTGCCGCCAGGGGGGCGGTTTCGCGTCCGTCGAGGGTGGTCAGTTTTTCGGACGTCCCGTCGTGGTAAACCAAAAAGGCACCGCCGCCGAGACCGCTGCTTTGCGGTTCCACCAGTCCCAGTACCATCTGAGTTGCGACCATGGCGTCCACGGCGTTGCCGCCGTCGTGCAATACGTTGTATCCCGCTTGCGCCGCTAAGGGATTGGCGGCGGCAATCATATAGGTCTGGGCGGTGACGCTGGTCTTGTGACTGCGCCCGGTTGCGGCTTCCGGTGCAATGTCTTGTGCCTGAGCCGGCGCGATGGCCGCCCAAATTAGAAACCCAGCCAACAGTTTCATTGATGTGCGCATCGTACTCTCCCACCCAAAGTTGTGACCTCTATTAATTAGGAGCAGCGGGGGCATCAGACAAGCGCGGTTGTATAAAGGTTTGCGAATTTCGAAAATCCATATATAACTAAAAAAATAGTTTTATTGACGGGGAGTGGTCATGTACAAATTCAAGACGTTGCTATCGAGCGCTATCGGTATTGTTTTATGCGCCCTCAGCGCATCAGCTTTGGCCGGGGGGCTAGAGGTTGAGCGGGTGACGGATAACGTCTATGCCATTGTCGGCCCGTTTGAGCAACGCAGCGCTACCAATTTTGCCAATAACGCCACCTTCGGCTTCGTGGTGACTGACGCAGGCGTGCTGCTGGTCGATCCGGGCGGCAGCTACAAGGGTGCAGCCGCCATCGCCGCCGCGATTAAGACTGTCACCAATAAGCCCGTCAAAATCGTCATCAATTCCGGTGGCCAGGATCATCGTTGGCTCGGCAATGGCTATTTCAAGGAACGCGGCGCGCGCATCATTGCCTCAAACGCGGCGGTTGAAGATCACAAAGACCGCACCGACGATCACTTTTTCATGCTCACCAACTTGATGGGCAAGGGTGCCCTGGCTGGTACGGATGCAGTTTACGCAACAGAAACGTTTGAGAGCGAACTCAATTTTGATTTTGGCGGCCACCGTTTTGAAATTCGCCACGTCGGCTCGGCCCACACACTGGGCGATGCGTTCATCTGGATGCCCGATAGCGGTGTGATGTTCACCGGCGACATCGTTTATGTGGGTCGCGTGCTGGGCATCGGCCCGGCGGGCGACACCGCGAGTTGGATCGAGACCTTTGAAACCATGGCCAACTTCGCCCCCAAATATATTGTGCCGGGGCACGGTCCGGCAACGAACCTGAGACGTGCCACCTTGGAAACTTACGATTATCTGGTTTACCTGCGCACAATGATCGGTCGCATTATTGCAAACGGTGGTGAGATTGCCGAGGGTGTGAACATCGATCAGTCCATGTTTAAAGATTTGGCGGTGTTCGACCAGATTAGCAAGCGCAACGCGCAGGCTGTGTTCATGCAGATGGAATTCGAATAAGGCTCAGCCTGTTCGTGGGTGATCAACATGTGTGGACATGCGACGCAGTCGCGCGACACCAAATGTGGCATAAAGAATAAAGGCGATTGTCAGGCTACCTACGACGAGTGGGGGCGCGTTTGCGAATGTGAGGGCGACAGCCGCCAAGACTGCAATGCCAGCCCCCTCCAAAACGATGCGTTTCCATTCTGTGCGTTGGCAATAGACGTACTGAAGGATGGATACCGGCGTCAAGATCAGGAACAGGGCCAAAATTGCGAGCAGTTTGTGATCAACAAGCCCAACTTTGGGATGAATGCCGTAGCTCAAAACGTTCGCGAGTATGGACATCCCGGCATAGATGAACAAGTGGCCGTAAATGATGGCATGACCGGCACCTTGAATCTTGCCCATGACAGCGATTTCGGTGATGTCAAAATAGACCCACCACAATGCTGCGATGATCATGAAGCCCGCCATGCCCGCGGCGATCATGTCGGGATTCCAGGAAGAGGCTTCCAGGGAGATCGACAGGTTCACGACCGATTCCCCCAAAACGATAATCGCCAACAGCGCAAAGCGCTCCGGCAGATGGTGCGGTTCAACGGGAAGCGCTTTCAGGCGCGCGCGGCCCAACAGTGGAACGGCCAGATCGAAAACGATGCCCGCATACAGAACGACATATTTCCAGTTGCCATCGAAAAACAACGACGACAAACTTATCGATACGCCAATACCAAACCCAATGGCGAGGTAAGTGCTCACCCGTCTGCTTTCAGGGCAGGTCCAAGCGGCGCGCACATACATCAGGACCAAGGCGGCGCGAAACGCAGCGTAGGACAGCAAAAAGCCCTGATAGTTTGGGTCGAAATCCGGATTGATGAAGACAGAGAGCGAAATGGCACACAGCATTTGAAACAACGTGAGTGCGCGATACAGCGTATCTCCGGTTTCGAAGCGGTTGGCAAAAAGCGTGTGACCCGTCCATGCCCACCATACGGGAATGATGATGAGGGCGAATTTGAGATAGAGGTCCACCGTGAGGTGCCCGTCGTGCGGATGGCCAAGGACGTGCGTTGCTTTAGCGATGGCGACGACAAATATCAGGTCGAAAAACAGTTCCAGCCATGTTGCCTTGCGTGGCGTTTTAGATGTCAGAGCATGAGGCGCGTCCATGCAATTTTCCCTCAAGTTTTTTCAGCGCGAAACCGTGCTGGGAGAATACATCTAATGGGTTTAAATCCCAGCAATTTAATTGGCGGGTCTATGTGCGCGTACATGATGGCTGATTTCTCCCAAAATGTGTTGGGGGTCATTAAACCGTCATTCCATCAGGTTACACAAAGTGGTTTTTCAAACCTGTTTCAGGGCAAGCTTTCATGAATACCGACATCCGCAATTATGCCTTGGTGACGACGGCCTATTGGGGGTTCACGCTGACCGACGGTGCGTTGCGCATGTTGGTGTTGTTGCATTTTCACACCTTGGGCTATAGCCCGTTCACCATCGCGCTGCTGTTTGTGTTGTATGAGTTTTTCGGCGTCGTCACCAACTTGATCGGGGGCTGGGTCGCAACGCGGTTGGGCCTCAAGGTCACACTGTTTGCGGGCCTGGCATTACAAATTGTCGCGTTATCACTGCTTGGCTTGTTCGATCCCGACTGGTCGGTGTGGCTCGGGGTCAGCTACGTGATGGGCGCGCAGGCGCTGAGTGGCATCGCCAAGGACCTCACCAAAATGAGTTCCAAAAGTGCAGTCAAGGTGTTGGTGCCGGAAGGCGACCACAGCACGCTGTTCAAGTGGGTTGCGGTGCTGACTGGGTCCAAGAACGCGCTTAAGGGTTTAGGCTTTTTCATGGGCGGCGTGCTGCTGGGTGCGCTGGGGTTCGGTGGTGCGCTGTTCGCCATGTCGGGTGGCTTGGTGGTGGTTCTGGTGGCGTCGGTTTTGGTGCTGCCAGGGCATATCGGTCAGGCCAAATCCAAGGTTAAGTTCACCCAGATTTTGTCCAAAAGCCGCGATATGAATTTTCTGGCCGCGGCGCGGATGTTTTTGTTTTGCTCTCGCGATATCTGGTTCGTGGTGGGCTTGCCGCTGTTTTTGGCGACCACGCTGGGCTGGAGCCACGCGCAAGTTGGCGGTTACATGGCTGCGTGGGTGATCGCGTATGGTTTCGTTCAGGCGTTGGCGCCCAGGGTGCTCAGGAAATCGGGGCATGCACCGGATGGTGAGGTGAGCCGCCGGTGGATTTTGGTTTTGTTGCTGGTGACGCTGGCCATCGCCGCGGCGGTGTGGGCGGATGTGGAACCCGGCTTGGTGGTGGTGATTGGACTGGGCCTGTTCGGGTTTGTCTTCGCGGTGAATTCGGCGGTGCATTCGTATCTGGTTCTGGCTTACACCGAAGCTGAACATGCGGCGCTCAACGTCGGTTTTTATTATATGGCCAATGCAGTGGGGCGCTTGTTGGGCACATTGCTGTCGGGTTTGGCCTATCAGTGGGGCGGGTTGGTGATGTGCTTGGGCTTGTCGGCTGTGTTTTTGCTGTTGGCCTGGGCGTTCAGTCAGGCGTTGCCGAAAGGTCGCGTGCAGGCGGTCTAGACGTATTGTCCGGCGGCAAAGCCCGACGACCATGCCCACTGGAAATTAAAACCGCCCAGCTCGCCGCTCACATCCACCACTTCACCGATGAAATAAAGACCCGGTACGGTTTTAGCTTCCATCGTTTGCGAGGATAGGTCGCGGGTGTCCACGCCGCCCAGCGTGACCTCTGCCGTGCGGTAGCCTTCGGAACCGGACGGCGTGACGCGCCAATCGTTGATGGCCTCAGCCACACGGCGCAGCGCCTTGTCCCCGGTTTCGCCGATACGCCCGGGTGCACCGCTCCACACGGTGATCAGCTTTGCCAGTCGTTTGGGCAGCAACGTTGCCACCACGGTCGTGACGTCTTGTTTGGGGTTGCTTGCCTTGGCGGACTTGAGCACCTCAAATGCATCGGTGCCGGGGGCCAAATCAATGCGTAAAACGTCGCCCTCGTTCCAATACGATGATATCTGCAAGATGGCGGGACCGCTCAGGCCCCGGTGAGTGAACAGCAACGCTTCGCTGAATTGAGCCTTGCCGCACCGCACGCGTACATCCAGTGCGATGCCGGACAGATCTTTGATTTGGGCGAGCAACGCGCCTTCAAACGTCAGCGGTGCCAGACCCGCGCGGGTGGGCACGACATGCAGTCCGAATTGCAGGGCGATTGAATATCCAAAACCTGTGGCGCCGATTTTGGGGATCGACAGGCCGCCGGTGGCGATCACCAAAGAACGGCACGCGAAGGGGCCTTGGCTCGTCTGAACGGTAAAGCCTGTGTCTGTTTTCTCAACCGCGGTGATGGTGGTGTGCATCTGTATGCGTGCACCGAAGCTTTTGCAGCGATCAACCAGAAGGTCGATGATTTCGGTGGCGGAGGTGTCGCAAAACAACTGGCCGTGATCGCGTTCGTGATACGCGATGGCGCGTTCCTCAACCATTTTGAGGAAATCGTGCTGGGTGAACCGTTTGAGTGCCGAGATGCAAAACCGCGCATTTTGAGAAACGTAATTGTCCGGCATGGCGTAAAGGTTGGTGAAATTGCATCGCCCGCCCCCGGAAATGCGAATTTTCTCGGCGATCTTCTGGGCGTGGTCGATTACCACCACGCGTCGTCCGCGTGCAGCGGCTTCGCCCGCGCACATCAGCCCGCCCGCACCCGCACCGATGATCAAAGTATCAAAAATTTGAGGGGTTAAGTTCATGATATCGTGTGAAGTTCGTTTGGAACAATGGGGGTGTTTGGCGAAAAATCGGGGGGACAGTGCTTGTTTGATCGTGTTAATCTCAGGCCATGATATGGCAACACCTCGGCTTTAAAGGCAAGGCGACTGTCGTGCTCCTTGCAGGTTTGTTGGTGAGCATTGCGTTGATTTTCTATGAAATCAACGCGGTAAGCCTTGTGGTGAAAGGCGAGCAACTGTGGTCCGGTCATAACCACACCTCCACCGCCGCGTCCCAGCAATTGAACCGCATTCACAAGCACTTCGGCTATGGCGGGTTCATCCACAACTTTAAAAATTACATTTTGCGCATCGACGAAACGTATCTGGAACGTCTGGATGCGGACAAGATTGAACTCTACGACGCGATTTCAGAGTACGGAGCGCTCAATATTTCGGGTGCAGAGCGCGCAGCTCTGTCGCGTTTAAGCGTAGAGCTCGACCAATACGTGGTCAACGCACACCGCGCACGCACGGCCTTTGCACAGGGCAAGACGAGTGCGGTTGTGGACCGAATGGTTCGGCTGGACGACACAGCAGCACTGATGGCGTTGAGCGCGTTGTCCGACGCTGCTTTGCAGCGCAGCCGCCGGGCCGATTACGAAACCCAGCTGTGGGTGGACAAAATGGTCGGTTATCAGACTTGGGGGCTTTTTGTCGTTCCGTTGATTTTGCTTGGGGCCGGGGCGGTGGTGCGGTTCTTGTGGTTGACCTTGCGCGCCACGAATACGGTGGAACGCGCTGAACAAGGGCTTGAGGCTTTGTGGTTCAATGCCCCCGATGCAATGATGAGCCTTGATGAAAATGGACGCATCGTTAAGGCCAATAAAAAGGCCGAGCGATTGTTTGGCTATGAGCTTTCGACATTGCTGACAATGTGCGTCGAAGAACTGATCCCGAAAAGTTTTCGCGCCCATCATGTGTCGTATCGTGATGCGTACTTCGCAAATCCGAGTCCTCGTCCCATGGGGCGGGGCAAGGGATTATGGGGGCTGACACGCGATGGCCGGGAAATCCCCCTGGAAATCAGTCTGTCGACCTATCGGCATGAAGATGGGACGTACGCCACCGTCACGATCAATGATATCTCCGCTCGCTTTGGGGCAGAACAAAAAATGCGCGAGAATGAAGAGCGCCTGACATTATCGCAAACGATTGCCAATGCCGGGTCCTGGGATTGGGACATTCCGTCTGGCGGGCTGATCTGGTCACCGCACATGTATACTATTTTCGGCGTTTCTCCGGATCAGTTTGAGGCGTCTTACGAAAACTTTTTGAATTTCATCCATCCCGACGACCGCGATATGGTAACGGCGGCTGTGCAGCAGGCGTTGGAAGCGGATGCTCCTTATGACGTTGAGCACCGCTTGGTTCTGAACACGGGTGAAGAACGGTTCGTGCACGAACGCGGCCATGTCTATCGCGACCAAAACGGCACGCCAGTGCGTATGATCGGCGTCGTTTTGGACATTACCGAACGCAAGGCCACGATGACCGCGCTGGAAGACGCCAAGGAAGAAGCCGACCGGGCCAACCAGGCCAAAAGCGACTTCCTTGCCAATATGTCTCACGAAATTCGCACGCCGATGAACGCCATTTTAGGCATGGGGCACTTGGCGCTGAAGACACGCTTGGATGATCAACAAAGTGACTATCTCAATAAAATTATGACTTCGTCGCGGTCTCTTTTGCGCATCATTAACGACATCTTGGACTTTTCGAAAATCGAAGCCGACAAGCTGGATATGGAAAACGTGCCTTTTGCATTGGCAGAGCTTATGGAAGATGTCTGCACTGTCACTGGGGGGGCTGTGAAAGACGGTAAGCTGGAAGTGCTGTTCGCCACGGATGCCAATATTCCAAACATGTTGGTGGGTGACCCGTTGCGGTTGGAGCAAATTCTCATCAATCTCGTCGGCAATGCGGTCAAATTCACCGAAGGCGGTGAGGTTGTCGTGCGGGCTCACTTGGATGCAGAGCCATCGGATGGTGAGGTCGTTTTGAGATTTACGGTTGCCGATACCGGAATCGGTATGGGCGAGGATCAGATCGCCACCTTGTTTGAAGCCTTTCGCCAAGCCGACACATCAACCACGCGGCGCTTTGGCGGCACGGGACTTGGTCTAAGTATTTCTCTGCGGCTGGTTAAAATGATGGGTGGTGAGATCAGTGTGGAAAGTGCGCCGGGCCAAGGCAGCACGTTCACCTTTACCGCTTGCCTTGGCGTTCACACAAGCGATGAGACCCGTCTGATCGCACCCCAGGATTTGACCGGATCTCTGGCGTTGGTCGTTGACGACAATCAGTCCTCACGCGAAATCCTCAGTGAATTTTTAACGGTTATGGGCTTCGTCCCGACTGCGGTTGAATCGGGTGAGGCGGCATTGGTCGAACTGCAACGCAACGCTTTGAGTGATGGGCCGTATTACAAACTGGTGTTGATGGATTGGATGATGAATGGAATGGATGGCTTGGAGGCCACCGAAAAAATTCACGCAGACATTACATTGCCGATGATGCCCACCATCATTATGGTGACCGCATATGGTAGAGACCTGATTCAGGAGCGTTCGCAACAGGTCGGCTTGGATGGCGTGTTGCTCAAGCCCGTAACGTCTTCAAGTTTGTTCGATAGCATTATGAATGTTCTCCACCACAAGGGAAAACTGGTGGTGAGCACAGAGGAAGAAAAAGAGGCTATGTCGACAATCGAGGACAGCGAAAGAGAAAACCTCAAAGGGGCGCGGGTTCTGGTGGTGGAAGATAACGCCGTCAATCAGCAGGTCGCCGAAGAAATTTTGCAATCCGTTGGCATTGTCGTGGAGATCGCAGCCAATGGTGAGCAGGCGTACCGCCGCATTTGCGTTGACGGTAAGGCGTTTGATGTCGTGCTGATGGATTTACAGATGCCGGTGATGGACGGGTATAGCGCCACCCGTCTTATTCGGGAGACTTTTGGTCCGGATGATTTGTCTATTTTGGCGATGACGGCCAACGCTATTGGGGATGAGCGTCAGAAATGTCTGGATGCGGGTATGAACGATTACATCGCCAAGCCTATCGATGTGAACGCATTGTACAATACGTTGTCGAAGTGGATTCCAAAAGACCGTCAACGCGTTGATCCAGTGCAAAAACCGAGCACGCCTGTTTTGGATATTGCCGTTGATGATTTGACGCTGCCTGAAACGTTGGATGGGTTCGATCTGGTGGATGGGTTGGACCGTATGTTGGGGCGCCCCGAGCTGTATTTGAAGTTTCTTCTGAAACTTGTAGAGGGACATGCCGACGATGGCCATGCTGTGCGCGATGCCTTGGCCCGGGGCGAGCGTGATACGGCGCATCGCTTGGCCCATACGGTTAAGGGCGTGTCGGGCAATTTGTCGGCGCAAGATCTGTATGCAGCCGCATCCACACTCAGCGACGCCATCAAGAATGAGGACAAAAGCCTGGATGGCGATCTGGATGCGTTTGAACGGGAACTCGACCGCGCCATCGCCGCCGTACACAGCCTAATGCCCTCACCAAAGGTCCCCTGACCTGCGTGGGCGTGGGCGTGTGCATACAGGCGCGTGCTGGACACCTAATCGCACCTTGGGTGCCATTGGTTGCAATTTTATGCAAAAAAGAACTTAACTCTATCGAGTTTATGCGGCTACAATAATACGCGGTTGTGGTGTGATATGGCGACGCGGGACGCTGACGCAGGACGCTGACGGAGGGGGCATGGACGGTTTTGGCGGTGACGTTGATCCCAAAGGCTTAGATTCTGGAGACGCTATTGTCTTAAATCCTGCTGTGCGGGGCGAGCACTTGACCCTTCCGGGCGGCGATGCCTTTCTTGACGCTGGTTTCGTGCGTGACGGCTACGATCTGACCCTGACAGCTCCCGACGGTCAGTCCATTGTTATTCCAGATTATTTTCTCAGTGAAACTCCGCCAGATCTGTTGATCGGCGGTGATTCCGTTGTTTCTGGGGCTTTGGCGACGAAGCTCTCTGGCCCGATGGCGCCTGGGCAGTATGCTCAGGCGGCAACCACGGGCGTGACGGCGCTGGGTGAATCGATCGGTTCCGTGACTGAGTTGACGGGGAGCGTCACCGTGACCCGCGCCGACGGCACGCAGGTGACGTTGGGCGCGGGGGATTCGATCTATCAGGGCGACGCACTTGAAACGGGGACGGAAAGTTCTGTCGGTTTGGTGTTCGCGGACGACACGACCTTTTCGCTCGATGCAGATGGGCGGATGGTCCTAGATGAGATGATCTACGACCCTGACGCGCAAACCGGCATTTTTCAAACCACCGTGGTTAAGGGCGTGTTTTCGTTCGTTAGTGGCCAGGTCGCAAAGACCGGCGCTGATGCCATGGTCGTCAACACGCTCAAAACCACCATCGGCATTCGCGGTTCCACGGGGCTGGTGAAGTCGGGGCAGGATGGTGATGGGGATACCATTACCCTGGTGGCTGACATTGATGGAAACCTGGGTGAATTGATTGTTTCCAACCAGGCCGGCTCACAGGTTCTGAACCTGCCCAATGCAACGACCACGGTGATCAGCGCTTTTCAGCCGCCAGCGCCCGTGGTGTTTATGAGCCCGCAGCAAATTCAGCAAAATTACGGCGGCGCGTTGACGGTTTTGGTGCGCACCGAGGCAAAAAAAGCCGTTGCCAAGGCTGAAGCCGCCGCCCAGCAGGCAGATGAAGCTGAGCAGCAGGCCGCCCAGCAACAACAAGAAGCCGCACAGGCGGAAGAAGAAGCCGCGCAGGCCGAGGCAAACGCCGCACAGGCGGAGGCCGAAGCGGAAGCCGCTCAGGGCGAAGCGGAAGCTGCCAAAGCAGAAGCGGAGGCCGCGACGGACCCAGAAGCTAAGGCCGCAGCCGAAGCCAAAGTGGCTGATGCCGAAGCCAAGGTTGCCGCCGCTGAAGCCAAAGCGGCCACTGAATCCGAAGCTGCCGCCGCTAAGTCTGCCGAAGCTGCCGCCAAAGCTGAGGCCGCCGATCAAATGGCACAGCATGCCGCCGAAGCCGCCGCCGCTCAACAGCACGCCCAAGAATTCAGCCAGATGGCAGGCAAGGCGGCCGATATTCAGCAGCAAGTCTTTAACCAGTTCGTTGAAAGCGGTCTTGTCGATCCCGGTCCTGGCGGTCCCGGTGATGTCCCTGCCAACGGCATGATCTATATCAGCGCCAACGGCAACGCTATAACAGTGAGTGGCGAGGGCGAGGTGATCATCGTCAACCCCGACGGCACCGCCATCACGGGAAGCGTGGTGGAGATGGCGAATACGATTGCTGAAGACATTACGGGTTCGATTGATGACGAGACTGTGCTCGACTATTTGAACAGCTCCACCGGTACGGTGGTGAGCGACACGGGTGACGTGACCGATTTATATGCGGATTCCACCACCGTGATTACGGACTTTCAGGATGTCGTGACCGCCGTGAATGGCGGTGGGACGCTGGTGGGCGGCACCATCAGTACCAATTTTTACTTTCCTTGGGCCACGTTGAAAGGTGGTGCCGGCGGTTCGTACACGGTCACCGATACGCTTCCAACATCGACGACGGTCAACCAAATATCGTTCGATGGTATGGATGATTTGAAGTTCACCGTCACAGCGACGTCTTCGACTTCTGGTTCGATGACGCTTTTCAAGGATTTCTTTACGAGCAGCGTAAGCTTCGGTTCCGTCTCGTATTCCGGTATTTCACAATTTTTGCTGTCCGACGTGTCGGTGGTATCATTTTCCACCACGGATTTTCAGACTTCGGCAAGCGGTAATGTACTTTTGCTGTCGGGCCTGAGTGCGGGAAAAACGGCTGTGGGCTATGCTGGTCGGGACGGTGTGGCAGACACTATCACCATCAGTGGTTCCGACGATGCCGTTGCATTTGGCAAAAGTGGAAATGATATCTTTGACCTCAGTTCCACGGGGTCCGGTCATCTTTTGGGCGGTGATGGGGCGGACACATTTACGATCAATACATACGCAAATGGCTGGAGCTTGAACGGTGGCAGCGATGGTTCCATGGATCATTTCGACTATGCCAACCTGACGTCGCCGTCATTGTATGTATATATGGCGGGGACGACGACCTACGTTCTGAATACGGTTCAATCTGGCAGCCCGACTATAAGTCACGCCTTGACCCTCGACAGCTCGGATAAATTCACGGGTAGCGCTGCGGCAGATTTTATTCATATCAACTCCGGCACCTTCGCTACAGTCGAAGGCGGCGGTGGAAACGATACGTTTACGCTTGCGTCGGGCACGTCGGTGACAACCTTGGCTGGCACATCAGGCACGAACAGCTATACGATCAACTCCGGCGCGACTGTAGGAACGCTTGTGGGGGGGGCGGGCAACGATACAGTGAATATTGCTATGAGCGTTATGAGTGGAACATCAGGGGCCGTTACGACTCAAATTCAGGGTGGGGCGGGAACCGATGTTTTGTTTATTTCAGCGAATAATGGCGAGACGGTCACCCTTGAAACATATGCATCGAAAATAAATGCAGACATCGAAACCGTAAAGCTGAGCGGGGTCTCTTCAACGTCTGCGGTAACGTTCACGGGCATGACCGCACGATCAACGTATCTGGATGGTAGTGCTTCTGCTGATACGCTTCGGGGGGGAACGGCTGCGGATATTTTGCATGGCCAGGACGGTGATGACACGCTTGTTGGTGCGGGCGGTGTGGACCAGCTGACGGGTGGCCTTGGGGCCGACACATTCCGTTTCGAATCAACGACCGAAGGGCCGGACACAATTACGGATTTTAGCGGTCAGTCGACATTTGCGTTGACGACGGGCGAAGGCGATAAATTTGCATTTTTGAACAGCGCCTTCAGTCTTGGCGCTGTGTCGTACGCGGAAGTTGCGTGGGATGGAACGACCACCCCAATCAATTCTGGTGCGGCCAATGTGGTCGTTCTGACCGGCGGAAGCGCAAATGCTGGAACATTGGCGAACGCGCTTGGGGCTCTGGCGGCGGGCACGGGCACGGCGACAAATGCGATTATTGTTTTTAACGACAGCGGTAATGGTAATGCTGGGACCGTGGCGTACACGACGGATTTGACGGCAGGTTCCGGGCCGCAAACGCTGGCTGTATTCAGTGGGATCACGGCCGATATGGCAGCTCTGAACGCGGCCGACTTCACCATTGTCTGATGTTCGCACACTGGTGGGCGATGTGTGCGTTATTGCCTGGTTTGGTCAAAAGTTTAAGATGCTTACGATTTGTTAGACATTTGACTGTAATTGATAAAGGCTAACTGCAAAGAATTTGTGTGATGGGGATGATGTGATTACTTTCAAGGCATTAAAGAGCGTTTTGTTGACCAGCGTACTGGCCGTATCCTTTACGGGTGCCGCAGGGGCTGCGGGTTTGGTGGATGACGTGACGGCGTTGCTGTCGCGCCATGACCGCATTAAGGCTGCCGAAGCCGACGTTGCGGCGGCACGCGCCAATCTGGATGTTACACGCGGTGGATATTATCCAACCGCGAGCATTACGGCCAACGTGGGTAACGAGGCAATCGGCACCCAGAACCCCCTTGCCACGCGAACGAGCACGTCGATGGCGGCGCGGGAAGTCGACCTCAGCCTGACCCAGACCCTTTACGATTTTGGCGCAACCGATGCATCTGTCGGCGGTTCCAGGTTGAGCGTCAGTCAAGCCCTCGCAGCCTTGACGCAAACCCGTCAGGGCGTGCTTTTGGAAGCCTTGCGTGTGCAATTGAACTTGGCCAGCGCCAAACGCGTCCTGGATCATCAAAGCAAAAGCGAAGCCAGCATCAAGCACCAAACCGAACTGGAAAACGCCCGTGTACAGCGCGGTTCCGGTTTTTCCACGGATGTGTTGCAGGCGAAAACCCAGTTGGCCGGCGCTCAGGCGGCACGGGTGCGGGCGGAAGGAACCTTGCGCCAGGCTCTGAACCGCTACCGCGCTGTGTACGGATCGCCCCCTGCTGACATCGCGGGGCTTGAACAGCCAAACATTGCAGCCATCATCTTGCCGGGAACGGAAGAAGAGGTCGTCAAGGCCGCACTGGCAGACAATCCCCAGGTCAAAGTTTCTGGCATTACAGCCGATATCGCCAATGCAGAAATCGAACGGTCCTTTGCGTCAGGTTATCGTCCGGTCGTTTCGGCCAGCGCCGAACAGAAATACAAACGCGACGTTGGCGGCACCATTGGCTACAAAACCGAACAACTGGTGAAAATTGAAGCCAAATTCGATTTCAATATGGGCTGGACCGCACAAAATACTCTGCTGGCGGCAAAAGCTGGCCATTCGGCTGCCGCCAGTCGTTTGAAAGACACCCGCGATCAGATTGAGGAACAGGCGCGTAACGCTTGGCAATCCTTGGTAACGGCGCGGGCAAACGCGGATTTCCTGAAAAACCAATCCAACATTGCCGCTGAATTTTTGGATTTGGCTCGTAAGGAACGCACTTTGGGTCAGCGTTCGTTGATCGATGTGTTGTCCGGTGAAACATCCTTGATCAACGCGCTCGCCGCTGCTGACCGTGCAGAAACCGACGTTGGCATCGCCACGTTGTCGGTTCTCAGCACCATGGGAAAACTGAATATTTCCGTGCTACAGTAGCCCCACCGGACATCTATATACCGGTGAGTTAAGGCAGGAGCACGGGCGTGGGCGAACTTTTTAAACGTCTCAAGGCGTATCCATCCGTTACATTGGAGCTGTTGGGAGCGACGTTTTTCGCCAACGTGCTCGCCCTCGCATCGCCACTGTTTGTGATGCAGGTTTTGAACCGTTACGTTTCGCACGGGGTGGATTCAACGCTTTTCACCCTGACGGCTGGTGTGCTGATTGCGATCATCTTCGAGGTGGGCTTTCGCCAGATCCGTCTAAACGTAGCAAGTGCTCTGTCCCAGCCTTTTGACCGGGTCAATTCCCGTGGGGTCTTCGATGTTTTGACCGGTGCGCGCGCTGATATTCTGGCGCAGATGACACCAGGGCAAAAGCGTGAAGCGGCGGCGGCGGCGGACGCCATTCAACAAGCTTATGCTGCTCCGAACCTAACCGCATATCTGGATCTGCCGTTCGCAGCGATGTTTTTGTTAGCATTGATGATCTTAAGCCCTCCCTTGGCGCTCATCGCTATTGTCTTCGTGGCCCTTGCCATAGGTCTTGGGGCGTTGAATTTGAAGGCCATGCGTGGGCCGACGGAAAAAATTCAATCTCAGATGGCTGCGCGTCAGGGGCTGCTCGACAGTGCCATTACGGACCCCGATACCGTACGCGCGTTTACCGCCGATGTGTTTTTGCGCAAGCGCTGGGCCGTGGTGCAGGATGCCCTTGATAAGGTGCGTGCGGTTTTGACGGCGCGCCAGGGCGCGGGTCAGAACCTAACACAAGGACTGCAGGCGGTGATGTCCACGTCTGTTATCGCGACAGGTGCAATGTTGGTGGTGACGGGGCATTTGGATGTGGGGCTGCTGATCGGGGCGAACATCTTGGCCGCCCGGACTTTGGGGCCGGTGATCCGCATTACCCAGACCGTGGGGCAAATGGCCAACGCCAAAACGGCGCGCGAAACTTTGGAAAACCTGATGCGGTTGCCGCGCGAGATGCGCCGGGGTTCGGCGCTTGGTGTGTATAAAGGCGGCGTCGAACTCAAGGATATGGGCTTTGCCTATCCGGGGCAGTCGGTGCCGTTGTTTGAATCCGTGAGCATAAAGCTGGAACCCGGATCTATATTCGTGGTGTCGGGCATGAACGGTAGTGGCAAGACCACCATGGCACGCTTGCTGGCGGGGTTGTTGGTGCCGTCACGCGGACAAATCCTGGTGGACGGTGTTGAACTGAGCCAGGTGGCCCCCGAATGGTGGCGTCGCCAGATCGTATACCTGCCGCAAGAGCCAGGATTTTTCAGCGGAACGGTGCGTGAAAATATAGCAGCTTACAGCCCCGACCTCAGCGAGGAAGGACTCAATACCGTCATCCGGGACGCCGGGTTGGAAGCCTTTTTTTCCACCAGTCGCGACGGCTTTGAAATGGTCTTGCAAGCTGGCGGACGTAATTTGCCGTTGGGCATTCGCCGACGCCTGGCGCTGGCTCGAGCATTGGCGTCCGACGGGCGTTTGGTGATCATGGACGAACCCACGGAAGGTCTTGACGGCGAAGGTGTGCAGCAAATCGGCCGGGTGATGAACGCGCTCAGCCAAAAGGGCTGCACCATCATTGCGCTGTCGCATGACGTCAATATCATCAAGGGCGCGCCGCGCATCTTGGATTTGAACGTTAAGCCGGTGCCGCGCCTGTTGGTGGTTAAGAAACCGGATGCTGGTGCACCCGCAAACTCCAGTACGGTGAAGGAGGGGGCATGAGCGCGAAACCCGAACTCGATATCAGCCGTCAAACGCATCTGTTTTTGTTCACGTTGATCGCGGCCGTCATGGCGTTTTCTGTGTGGGCGATGGTGGGGCGTCTTGATGTCGTGAGTTTCGCCATGGGGTCCGTGGTGCCATCGTCTCAGGTCAAAACTGTGCAGCACCTGGAAGGCGGCATCGTCGCCGCCATTATGGTGCGCGAAGGCGACCGGGTGAAGGCTGGCCAACCTTTGGTGACGTTGGAATCCACATCCAGTGGCGCGGACGTGGAAGAATTGAAAGTGCGTATGGCGTCGCTCACCGCCGACGTGGCGCGCCTGGAAGCGGAAGTATCCGGGGGAGAACTTGTTTATCCCGATGGCTTTGTCGAAGCCAACGTGGACTTGGCCCGTCAGACCCGTGCGTTGTTCAACAGCCGCCGTGTTCAGTTTGAAAACGATATGGCCTCGCAAACCGCATTGATGAACCAGCGTTTGCGCGAAAGTGACGAGATTAAAGCCCGCCTTGCTAACACACGAGAAAAGCTCAAACTTCTTCAGGAACAGGTCGCGATCAGTGTCGAATTGCTGAAAGACGACCTGACCAACCGCATGCTGCACCTAAACTTGTTGAAAGAGGTGGCGAACCTCGATGGCATGATTTCAGAAGACAAAGCGGCGCTTAATCGTCTGGCCTCGGCCTATGAGCAAGAACGCCTGAACAAAGACGGTATCGAAGGCCGCTTTCGCATCGAAGCCCGTCAGGCACTCGATGAAAAGCGCCGGTCCCTGGAAGAATTTGCGAACCGCATGCGCAAGTTTGCCGACAGCTTTAAGCGCAGCACCCTGGTTTCTCCGGTCGAAGGCGTGGTGATGAACCTGCATGTGGTGACCGAGGGCGGCGTGATCCAACCGGGCGACGCGGTCGTGGACATTGTGCCGGTGGGCGACGCCATGGTGGTCGAAGCCAAATTGGCGCCCCAGGATGTCGGCTATGTGCATCCGGGACAAATCGCCCGCATTCGCCTTGCCTCCGCCGATGGTTCACGGTTCAACCCGCTGGAGGGTACGGTTTCCCATGTCAGCCCCGACACGGTGGAAACCCGCGACGGCACGACTTTCTATAAGGTACGGATCAAAACCCAGAACGACTATTTCGAAAACAAAGGCCAGCGCTATCAAATGGTTCCGGGCGTGCAGGTCATGTGTTCCATCGTCACAGGTACGCGCTCGGTGATGGAATACATCGCATCGCCGTTTATGGGCGTCTTTAAGACTGCGCTTCAGGAACGCTAAATCCAGCTTTATAGAAAATTAGGTCCCCAGCGCCGCGTCACCGACGAACGGATTGGTCGCGCGTTCTTCGCCAAACGTACTGGTGGAACCGTGGCCGGGCACGAACGTCACATCATCGCCCAGCGGCCAAAGTTTCTGCGTGATTGACGCCACCAGGGTGTCTAAATCGCCACGCGGAAAATCGGTGCGCCCGATGCTGCCCTTGAACAGCACATCACCCACTTGCGCCAGCTTGGCTTCTTCGCTGAAAAACACGATGTGACCGGGGGTGTGTCCCGGCGTGTGAAAAACCTGCAGGGTCTGATTGCCAAAGCTGACGGTGTCGCCCTCATTGAGCCAGGTGTTGCCGCTGACGTCGCGCCCGCCACCAAAGCCGAACCGCTGCGCGCTTTCGACCACCTTGGTGGTGATGAACTTGTCTTCTTCATGAGGGCCGATGATCGGCACGCTGGCGATTTCCGCCAGCTCCATCGCGCCACCAACATGGTCGAAATGACCATGGGTGAGCAAAACCTTGACCAGCGTAAAGCCAGCCTCAGCGATAGCCCCTTGCACCGCGTCGATATCCCCGCCGGGATCAATGGCCACACCCTGCATCGTTTCGTCGCACCACATCAAGGTACAGTTCTGCTGTAGGGGCGTGACGGGGATGATAGCGGCTTTAAGGGTCATTCAATTACTCCAGATATCGGATCACTCTGCAGGTTTTATGCAGCACTTTATAGCGCGCCTACACAGTGTTCGCTATTGGACGTTATGCGCTCCCCCTGAGGACTTGAAATTATGACCACTTTTGACGGTGACCTCAACCACGCCGTGGAGCGGCAGCGATGCGGACCAAGCAGATTTTTGACGCGAGACGAGAGATCAAAATAGGCTGCTCAGATTCGATATCGGGACAAGTTTTAAATTGCCATCAAGAGCTGTGGTTATTTAGCACGGTTTTTTCTGTGTCGAATAAGACGGAGCGGCAGTACCTCGATCTTTCCTAACCTTTGATTGTAACGTGCTTGGTAAAACGTGAACCCACGTGCCACTGACTCCTCGTGTAGCTTTTGATCTACAATTTGCATGACGCGGGCTTCGTCTGAAACGCTGACATTGATCCCAAAGATAATTCCATCGAGTGTATCGCAGTCATAAGTGAATGTCCGGCCCTCGTCGCTTTCGTACAAATTCAACGCGTCCGAAAGGATAATTCTGTATTCCTGCTCATGTTGCCAGTCAGGAAGCTTGCGGAAGAGGGGTGGGCTGAAATTCTCCCAATAGGCATCGCGCCATTGTCTATTGGTCTCGTTGGATAGATGTTGGGCAAGAGATGAGGTCTTACCGCTTTCATCCTGAAACCAATTTTGCATGAGATCTCTGTGGGAAAGGCGTCCAATATTCGTGAAAAACTCAATACGTTGGTCATCTGTGGTATAGCGCACTGGTTCAAGCATTAAATTTTGCTGACCTTTCAAAACACCGTCAGTGCCATATCCGTTTACTCCCTTAAGCCGTAGTGTGCGGCCACCCTCTGTGGCCTTGGTGTTGAAAACCAGACAACATCCATTGTGGTTGTTCGCATAATAGCTCCACATCGCGGCATTATCATTGTGAGTTGAGAAACACGCCACATACCATGGCGGATATACAAGCTTCATCAGGCTGTTGAGATATTGACGTGGAAACTCAAGAATCAGGCTCGTACGGTTCGGACTTATCACATCTAAATTTTGATATGCCACTAGCAAGTTCATCTCATCTGCCAGTTTTTGCTGAATTTCGTTCATGATTTCCCAGCCAGAATTTCCAAGCTGATCCAGGGCGTGAGGTATGTTCTCGCGAACAACCCGAAGAGAAGCGGCCAAGTTTTTTGATTGAGGCCGCAATCGGGGAGCTTGTGTAACGAGCTGATGGCGGTGAAACGCTCCGTGAACCGCAATGAGCCAGTCGGAATGTACCGTCCTAAGAAGTTGTAAGAGTTCGTCGAAACTAATATTGCGATCTACGCTCTCCAAAAGGTCAAGAAGCGCAGCATGGAGCTCTTGACCTTCAATTGCCGTGATGCATTCTTCGCATAGATTTTGAGCTTGCGGTGTTGGAAAATTTTTCAGGTACCGAAAAACACCAATGGTGTTTGTCAATGTCAGATCATCACCTGCCACCAAACACTGAAAAAAACGATCATGCAGGCAGATCACGTAGTGGCGCAGAAAATTCTGCCATGTGATGCGATCACCGCGCCAGTAGAGTTGGCGCAAACCTTCCATGGGGTCGTTCAATTGCTCAGGTGGTGCAAAATATATCGTTTGCTTTTCCAGCTCTTTGCGATCCCCAAGCAAAGAGTCCATTGCGCGGTAGCGAAAGACAGCATTCTGAAATTCGACATCAAGGGTCATTCCACGAACCTAACACATTACCAAACAATCGCGACGAATTCGGTTCGCCAAGATGTCTTCATTGGGCTCATTCGACCAATTTTCCGTATGTGCTTAGATGACAGCTCTTGGCTATTAGCGGACTTATGAGAGCAGACAAAATTTGAGGGGGAAGCAGACTTGTTTTGACGTTGAGGTTTGAGGCTGTTCCTGACTAAAACAGACAATTGCGCAGTCCTAGAGACGGAGTTATTTTTTAACTCTCCACAATAAAATGCAGTTTTGCTGTAGGGGCGTAACGGGGATGATGGCGGCCTTGAGGCTTACTTGTCGCTCCCCACAACCTCACCCCACAAATCGTACGCGCTTGATTTGGTGATGGTGGCTTTGACCATGTCGCCTTCGCTGAGGTTGGTTACGCCGTCCAGGAACACGCTGCCGTCGATTTCCGGGCTGTCGGCGTAGGTGCGGCCGACGGCACCGTCCTCTGATACTTCGTCGATGAGCACGTCCAGCGTTTGGCCGACGCGGTTCATCAGCTTGCGTTCGGAAATCTCTTGCGACAGTTCCATGAACCGTTCCCAACGCGACAGTTTGTCTTCGGCGTCGACATGGTCGGGTAGGTCGTTGGCCTGCGCGCCCTTGATGTTTTCGTATTGAAAGCAGCCGACCCGGTCGAGCTGTGCGTCTTCCAGGAAGTTCAGCAGCATTTCGACGTCGTCTTCGGTCTCACCCGGGAAGCCGACGATGAAGGTCGAGCGGATGGCCAAATCGGGGCAAATTTCGCGCCACTTGGTGATGCGTTCCAGCAGCTTTTCCTTGTGCGCTGGGCGGCGCATGGCCTTGAGCACGCTGGGGCTGGCGTGTTGGAACGGGATGTCCAGATAGGGCAGAATTTTGCCCGCCGCCATCAGTTCGATCACGTTGTCCACATGGGGATAGGGGTAGACGTAGTGCAGTCGTACCCATGCGCCCAGATCGCCCAGCGCGTTGGCGAGGTCATACATGTTGGTTTTGACCGGATGGCCGCGCCAGTCATTTTCGACGTAGTTGAGGTCCAGTCCGTAGGCGCTGGTGTCTTGGGAAATGACCAGCAGTTCCTTGACGCCGCTTTCGACCAGACGTTCGGCCTCACGCAGGACGTCGCCCACCGGACGGCTGTTGAGCTTGCCGCGAATGTCGGGGATGATGCAGAACTTGCAGCTGTGATTACAGCCTTCGGAAATTTTCAGATACGAATAGTGGCGCGGGGTCAGCTTCATGCCTTCGGGGCCGACCAGATCGATATAGGGATCGTGTCTGGGCGGCACGGCGTCGTGCACGGCCTTGACCACCTGTTCGTATTGGTGCGGGCCGGTCACGGACAGCACACCCGGTGCGATCTCGCGGATCGCGCCTTCGTCGATGCCGAGGCACCCGGTGACGATCACGCGACCGTTTTCGGCTATGGCTTCCTGGATGGCTTCCAGGGATTCCTGACGTGCGCTGTCGATGAAGCCACAGGTGTTGACCAACACCACGTCCGCGTCATCGTAGCTTTCGGAAATCTCATAGCCTTCCGCGCCCAGCTTGGTGAGGATTCGTTCCGAATCGACCAAGGCTTTGGGACAACCGAGCGAGATGATACCGACTTTGGGAGCTTTTTTATCCATTTGCACTGTATATGACCATCTATCAGGCCTGTAAACAGCGCCATGTGCGGTTTTTCGTTGACCGCTTATCGTGTTCGATGCGTAATTTATCTGTCATCTCAGGCTGATTGGGGGCTGGTGGTGACCGTAATCAGCTTTGGGGAACAAGGACCTACTCTAATGAATTGGCTCGATCAATACTTTGGCGTCACCGCCAAGGGCAGTACACTGCGCACAGAATTCTTCGCCGGTATGGCGACTTTTCTCACCATGGCCTACATCATTGTGGTCAACCCCGCGATCCTGTCCAAGGGCGGTCTGGATTTTGGCTCAGTCTTCGTTGCGACAATCATTGCAGCCATAGTCGGTAGCTTGATCATGGGGTTGTGGGCCAATTGGCCGGTGGCGCTTGCGCCCGGCATGGGCCTGAACGCGTTTTTCACCTTCGGTGTCGTTTTGGGCATGAAACAGCCTTGGGAAGTGGCGCTGGGGGCTGTGTTCATCAGTGGCGTGCTGTTCTTGGTCTTGAGCCTTACGGGTTTGCGAGAATGGGTCATCAATTCCATCCCCAAATCGCTCAAACTGGGCATCGGCGCGGGCATCGGCATGTTTTTGGCCATCATCGGCCTGAAGAACGCCGGTGTTGTGGTCGATAACCCCGCAACCTTGGTCGGTCTGGGGGAATTCACCAGCCTGCCGGTTCTGCTGTTCTTGGTCGGTTTTTCGATCATGGTGGTGTTGGACCGCTTGCGCATTCCGGGCGGCATCGTCATCGGCATCGTCGCTGTGAGCGTCATCGGTTGGCTTTCGGGCGCATCCGAACTGCAAGGCATCGTCGGCACCGTGCCGAGCCTGGAACCGACACTGCTCAAGCTCGACATTCAGGGGGCGGTGACCGCAACCATGATCGGTGTGGTGTTTGCGTTCCTGTTCGTTGATTTTTTCGATACCGCCGGAACGCTGACCAGCGTTGCCAACATTGCGGGTAAAATTGACGAAAACGGCAAGATCGAAAATATCGGTCGTGCGGTGATCAGTGATTCCGTGGCGACCATTGCCGGCGCACTGGTTGGGACATCGAACACAACGTCGTATATCGAAAGCGCTGCGGGCATCAAAGAAGGTGGTCGCACCGGCCTCACAGCGGTTGTCGTGGCGGTGTTTTTCCTGCTGTGTCTGGGCTTCGCGCCTTTGGCTCAAAGCATTCCGGCCTATGCTACCGGCGCGGCGTTGGTGTTCGTCGCCACGCACTTCATGCGCAATATGCTCGATATCGACTGGGACGACGTCACTGAATACGCCCCAGCCGTTCTGGCTGCGATCTTGATGCCTTTGACGTTTTCGATCGCCAACGGTATCGCCATCGGGTTCCTGACCTATGCGGTGGTAAAGATTTTCAGCGGCCGTTTGTCCGATGCCAATCCCGCCGTTCTGCTTGTGGCGGTTCTGGGTGCGCTGCACTACGTGTTCGGTTGATGTGATGTCGGACAAAATCTTCATCACGGCGAACGAACTGCTGGATGATTCCTTCCGGCTCGCCCACCAGATCGTCGACGATGGGTTTCGGCCCAATTACATCGTCGGGATCTGGCGGGGCGGGACCCCGGTGGGGATCGCTGTGCAGGAATTGCTGGAATACAAGGGCGTTGAGACGGACCATATCGCCATTCGCACCTCGTCTTACACCGGGGTTTGGGAACAAAGCGACGATATCCGTGTCCACGGACTGCATTACATCATCGAAAATGCCAACGCCGAGGATAGCTTGCTGATCGTCGATGACACGTTTGATTCCGGTCGTAGCGTCAACGCGGTCATTGAGCGGATCAAAAAGCTGTCGCGCGCGAACACGCCCAAGACCATTAAGGTGGCGACGATTTATTACAAACCCACCAAGCGGGTGGTCGATTTCGAACCGGATTACTATGTTCGTGAAACTGACAAATGGTTGGTGTTCCCCCACGAGCTGCAAGGCCTCAGCGAGGAAGAAATCGTGCAACACAAACCGACGGCGCTGTCCTCGAAATAGTTATCGATTGTGCTATGATCAGTTATGGGCAAGATGCTGAATTTGTTGAATGAAGGCGACCGCCGGACCATTGGCCGAGTGGCGGATGCGTCGCGCATAGCCATCGGTAATGCTGTGCATATAGGTGAATTGGTGGAGCTGATGTCTTACGGCGACCCTGCTGTGCGGATGCGTGCTGCGGATGCGCTGGAAAAGGCCACGGTGCAGCAGCAGAACCTGTTGACCCCGCACAAAGAGCATTTGCTGGATTTGATCGGGACCGCGACCCAAAACGAAGTACGCTGGCATTTGGCACCAATCCTCACCCGGTTGGACCTGCTGCCCGATGAGATTGAGGAACTGGCCGAAACCTTCAGTCGTTGGTTTCGGCGCGCAGACAGCCGCATCGTGCGGACCGCGGCGCTGCAAGGGGTGACCGATCTGGCTTCAGGGACGCACGTTTGATTGCAGATGTCCTTGATATGACCGATCAGGCCTTATCCAGCCCCATCCCGGCGCTCAAGGCCCGCGCGCGCAAGCTCAAGGGTCCGTTGCAGCGTTTACAGGCCGCCGGAACAGGATTAAGCCAGGATTAAACCTTGATTGCGCGGAGCACTCCGATACAAATAGCGCTTCAAACGATGCCCTGAACGACAAGAACGGAACGGACCCCTTATGAGCGGCAAAAATGACATCTTCAAACCGCGCCCCATCTCAGGATTTCTGGAATGGCTGCCCGAGGTGCGTCTGGTTGAACAGCGCTGGTTGGATCAAATTCGCGCTGCGTTTGAACAGTATGGTTTTTGTTCCATCGAAACGCCGTCGGTCGAAGAAATAGACGTCCTTGCCGCCAAGGGTGGTGATGCGGATAAGGAAATTTACGGACTGCGTCGTTTGGCCGCGGAACCCGGTGAGGATGACGCCCAAAGCGGCGGCGGGCGTCTGGCCCTGCATTATGACCTGACTGTGCCGATGGCGCGCTACGTCGCGCAGCATTTCGGCGATTTGGTGTTTCCGTTCAAACGCTATCAGATTCAGCGCTGCTGGCGCGGCGAACGCCCACAAGAAGGACGCTTGCGTGAATTTATGCAGTGCGACATCGATGTGATCGATACGGATGAAGTGTCGCTGCACTTCGATGCTGAAATCCCAGCCATGACCCTGGATGTGCTGAGCCGTCTGAATGTCGGGCCGGTGCGTCTGCACGTCAACAACCGCAAAATTCTCCAAGGGTTTTATCAGGGCTTGGGCATTGAGGATGCGGTGAGCGCAATCCGCATTGCCGATAAGCTCGATAAAATCGGTCATGACGGGGTGATCAAAGGGCTGCTGGATGAACTGGGCCTGGCTCATTCGGTTGCGTCAAAGTGCGTCGAACTGGCATCGATCAAGACTGATGATGCATCGTTTGCCGACGAAGTGCGGGCCTTTGGCATCGACAACGAAATGCTCGAAGCCGGATTGGAAGAATTGACCTTCGTGATGTTGGAATTGTCGCACCTGGAAAAGGGCACCGTGGTGGCCGACATGTCCATCGCGCGCGGTTTCGATTATTACACGGGCACGGTTTACGAAGGTAAATTGGTCGATTACCCCGATTTCCCGACCGTGTGTGCGGGCGGGCGGTATGACAATTTGGTGGGATCGTATTCACGCCAAAAGTTGCCGGGCGTCGGAATTTCTATCGGCTTTTCACGCATCTTCTCCAAACTGGTCAAAGAAGGCCGCATCGAAATCGGCGCGAAGTGCCCGACCGACATTATGGTTGCTTGCTTGCCGGGTTCAGCTCGGAGCGAATTGAGCATCACGTCGCGCAAGTTGCGCGAGCGCGGTTTCAAGGTGGAAATGTACCACGAAGCCAAATCGCTCAAGGCACAGATGAAATATGCGTCGCGTAAGGGCATCCCCTACGTCTGGTTCCCCGCCAACGCCGAACAGACCAGCCATGAGGTCAAAGACATGATCACCGGCGAACAGGTGGCCGCCGACATCGAGACCTGGGTCCCGACGTCGGCATCCTGATTGCACTGTGAACTTTAAGGCTGGGCCGCGGCAGATGTCATGGCGTCCAGTGCTTTGGTCATTTTGGCGATGACCTTGTCCACGCCGGTTGCGCCGTGTCGTGCTGCCAGGTCTGCGGGTGGGGTGTAGCCGAGGCGGGCTGAACCGTCGGCTTCTTGCCATACCAAAACCTTAAGCGGCAAATCCAAGCCAAAGGACCGGGCGTTCTGGATCAGTGGGGTGCCGAGTTTGGGAGAGCCGAAAATCAGCACCTCAGTTGGGGACAGTTCTTGGCCGACCGATTTTGCGCCCCCGGCATGATCAATACGAGCAAAGACCTTCAACCCCTTTTTCAGAACGATGGCCTCGAAGCGGTCCATCGTGGTTTGGGCATCGTGAGTGCTTGTTTTGACCACAAGGCCTTCATTCGCCGTAGCGGGTTGAGAGGCGGCGGCAACCATCATCGCCAGGGCGGCAATCATCACATAACGCAGCATGGGATATCCTCATTTCAAAGTATTTCGATATGAGGGAAGCCCCCTCCCAATCACATTCGTTCGATGCGCGAAAAGGTTACGGGGGTGGTGATTATGAAACGATGGCGCGCAGAACGTCTTTGCAGGGCGCAAACCAGTAGCTGCCCGTTACCGGGGTCGAAAATTCCAACAGGTGATCGGTGGTGGCGTCTTGGTCTAAGCCGTACATGCTGGCGAGCACATTGTCGAAGCGTTCTTTTTCACATGCGAAGGCGAGGAAATAGAGCCCCTGCTCGCCAGCGTTGCCGTGGGGGAAACTGCGTCGATACATTTTTTGCGCGACGCCGTGAACTTTCAGGTCCGTGCGGCTGACGTGGCTGTCTGCGGGTTGGGCGTCGCCTTCCAATTCGATGCTGCCGGTCTTGGTGCGGCCGATGACGCGCTCTTGATGGGGAACGTCCAGCTCATTGAATCGGGGCAGGTTGTGCACCCATTTCTGCGACAGGATGAACGTTCCTCCGCCACCGGGCTGGCCTTCGGGAACCAGCGCGGCTTCGCGTTTGGCTGGGTCGTCTTTGGGGTTGGCGCTGCCATCGACGAAACCGGTGAGGTCGCGACTGTCGTGATAGACGAAACCGGGCAAATCCAGGTCGCGGGTGGCAATTTTTGACAACACGGCGTCGATCACCAGTACGGCGTCCATCACCCGGTCGCGTGACGGCGCGTGCAGCCACACCATAATGTCGCGTTGGGTCGCCGGGGCGTGGGCCTTGGGGCCGTCGATGGGTTGGAAATCTGCGAAACCGGACGGCATGCGCTCAGGTGTCGTCGTTGACCACAGCTTGGGTCCAAAGGCGATCACGCCTTCCGCCACATCATCGGCCGCATGAACGACCTTGATGGCCAAGGATATGTCGTCCCATGTCACGTCCGGATGCACGGTATATTCCAGGACGTGGAGATAGCGGTTGCCCTCGATGAAAATGCCGCGTTGTGGTGTGCCCATATCAAGTGCCTTTTATGACTTCGGTATGATCTTGCCAGGATTGAGGATGTTGGTGGGGTCGAGTGCAGTTTTAAGCGCCGACATGACCTCGACGGCTTCTGGTCCCAGTTCTGTTCTCAGATACTTTGCCTTGCCCAGGCCGATGCCGTGTTCCCCTGTGCAGGTACCGTCGAGTGCCAACGCTTGGGTAACGATATCGGCATTCAGGCGGTGGGCTTCTTCGACTTCAGCCGGGTTGTCGGGGGCGAACAACAGTAAGGTGTGAAAGTTTCCGTCTCCCACATGGCCCAAAATCAGTCCGGTGACCGGGCTGTTTTCCAACGCCGTGTGGGTTCTGAGGATGCATTCTGCCAGATTGGAAATCGGTACGCAGACGTCGGTGGTCAGTGCGCTTGCGCCGGGGCGTAGGGCCAGTCCTGCATAGTACATGTTGTGGCGCGCGGCCCACAGGCGGCTGCGGTCTTCGGGCTTGTTAGCCCAACGAAAACCGGTGCAGCCCAAGTCTTCGGCGATGGCTTTGACGGTCTCGACCTGTTCGGCGACCGCTGCGGGTGTGCCTTCGAATTCCAGGAACAAAGTCGGAGCCTCAGTGTAATCGAGTTTGGAATAGCGGTTGGCCGCGTGCATGGACACTGTATCCATCAACTCCATGCGCGCCATGGGGATGCCCATCTGGATGGCGCTGATGACACAGTCGATGGCATTTTCGATACTTGGGAAGGGGCATACGGATGCGGCGATGGTATCGGGAATGCCGTGCAGTTTTAGCGTCACCCCGGTGATGATGCCCAGTGTGCCTTCGGACCCGATCATCAGGTGAGTGAGGTCGTAGCCCGCCGCCGACTTGCGCGCGCGGTTGGCGGTCTTGAGGATACGGCCATCCGCCAAAACCACCTCCAGCGCCAAGACGTTGTCCTTCATCGAACCATAGCGCACGGTCGAGGTGCCGCTGGCGCGGGTTGCGCACATGCCGCCAATGGTCGCGTCGGCCCCCGGATCGACTGGAAAAAATAACCCTGTGTCGCGCAGGTGTGCATTGAGCTGCTTGCGGGTCATGCCGGGCTGAACCTGAACGTCCATATCTTCTGTGTGCACAGAAATCACGGCATTCATCTGGGAAAAGTCGATCGAAATACCACCGTAGGGCGCTGTGACGTGCCCTTCTAATGAGGTGCCGGCCCCGAACGGGATCAACGGTATGCCTGCACCACAACAAATTTTTGCCAATTGGCTGACTTCATCGGTCGAAGCGGGAAAGACCACAGCGTCGGGGGGGATGCACATCGTGTTGCCTTCGCCCCGGCCATGGGTTTCGCGCACGTCGTCATTGGTCGTCAGGCGATCGCCAAACAGGCTTTTGAGTTGCGGCAAAATGGCAGCGATGGCGGTGTTCGTCATGGAGGGCTCAATTGTGTTGGTGGACGGGTGGGGGCGCGGTGCGGGTGAGCAGATTCGTCAAATCCTGAATACGACCTTGCGATATGGCATTTTTACGCCGTTCGTCTTCCAGTTGATAGGACATTTCGCTGATTTGGCGGATCATGCGGGTGTATTCGTCATAAGGCAATTCATGCGCGCCAAAATTTTCTTTGCTGAACACCACCGGTGCCGGGGATTGGGCTATGACGCTCACGACATACGGATTGGTCAAGGCTTGGCTGACGGTCTGGTTGGCTTGTGGCGGAATCTCGCTGTAGGTGACTTCGACCACCCAATCGGTGACGCGAATGTCGGAGATTTGGGCCTTGTAACCACTGGTGTTACGGGTGCCCAGCAGCACGACAACGATCATGTCTCGGTTGAAGTCCACGGTTATGGGCCAGTTCAATCTCTGGGCGGATTGAAACTTTTGCCATTGTTCAGCCGAGCGGATGGCATGAACGCCGTTTGCTCCGGGCCCCGGCAAGTCGCCGTGGGCGCTTGAGTTTTGCTCAACAGCTTTAGAAATAAAAGTAGAGGCCGCCCATGCCGATGATGTGTGAAGTGTCAGCAGGGCCGCAAAAGTGACCATAAAATTTTTTGTGAACTTCAAGGGGCGGACTTTCAATTGTGATCATCATTCAGCCAACGTCGGAGGACGCTGAGGGTCTTGTTTGGGTGCTCTTTAATAATCACGCTGATTTTTTTCTTGAGCGTACCGCTTCGCTCCACGCGTGTGGGTGCATTCGGAACCAAGTCCGAAAATTTCTCGCTGCTCGGCCCATCGCGTTCGATCATAGGTTCTCTCGCGGTTGGTGTATTGCTATTTCAGCGGCACCCTTTCTATCATGAACGGTTCTTTTCTGTAGGCCAAGAGAAACGATGAGGTTATTTGATCTTGTAAGTTTATCAAGGAACGGGGAGTTTGTTTTTTGTGGTTATAATCGCTCTAAGGTGATTTTGCTCAGGAATCCCGCGTGTGTTTTTTGAGGATGACTTTCATTAATCAGATTATATGAATTACTTAAATATTGAGGTTTCGGTCTATAAAGGGTTGTGATTGCTAAGCCTTTAGTCATGTAAAAAAACATAGAGATTTTATCAGTAATCCGACTTATGATTGCATCTGGGAAGGGTATAATCAAAGGTGTTTAAAATGAGTGCAACCGCAAAGACCAACATTACTCCACGCAAGACAAAAGATGGACCAACGCCCATTGATGCGCATGTCGGTGGGCGCATTCGTGCGCGCCGCGGACTGTTGGGTATGAGCCAGAAAGACCTTGGTGAAAAGGTCGCTCTGACGTTCCAGCAAATTCAGAAATACGAACGTGGCGCTAACCGGATCGGTTCCGGTCGGTTGTTCGAGTTCAGCCGTATCTTGGGTGTTCCTATTTCGTATTTCTTCGATGAAATGACGGCGGAATTGAAGTCCTATGCCGATAAGGGCTCCAAAAAAGGTAAGCCCCTTCCGGCTACAGCACCGGATGCGGAAATTTTGGATCGCCGCGAAACATTGGAATTGGTGCGGACCTTCTATCAAATCGACGATACCGTGGTTCGCCAGCGTTTTCTGGAACTGATGCGCGAGTCGGCGCGGGTGTGCTCTAAGGCAAAGTAAGAGAGCTCCCCGTTCCGGTTTCAATACATGTGAACAGTGTGCAAATATGTTGATAAAGGCCGTTTCACCGCAGGGTGGGCGGCCTTTTCACATTGTGAAACGTTTAAGCATATTAAAAGTCGTTGCTGTGGATTGCGTTCAAATCAAATGCGCGATTTAATCGCTAAACCACCTTAATTGCGGGGTGGGTATGCTGGTGCGCGTGGCGCCGGGATTGAAATTTTGAAGGCGCTGGGCGCTGATGGGAAATGTTATGAACGATCTGGACATCGCGCAGGCCGCCACGGCCCAGCCTATTGAAGACATCGCCGCAAAGTTGGCCATTCCCGATGAGGCGCTGGTGCGTTATGGCCATGATAAGGCCAAAGTCGCACTGGATTGGATCGACGCGCAGGCGTCACAGCCCGACGGTCGATTGATTTTGGTGACGGCCATATCGCCGACCCCGGCGGGAGAGGGCAAGACCACCACCACAGTCGGTTTGGGCGACGCCCTGTCGCGGATCGGTCAGAAAGTTGCGATCTGTCTGCGCGAACCCAGTCTCGGCCCGTGTTTTGGGATGAAGGGCGGGGCGGCGGGGGGCGGCCATGCCCAGGTCATCCCCATGGAAGACATCAATCTTCATTTTACCGGTGATTTTCATGCCATTGCGGCGGCCAACAATCTGCTTGCGGCGATGATCGACAATGCGATTTATTGGCGTCAAGACCTGCACCTGGACAATCGCCGCATCAGTTGGCGGCGCGCCGTGGATATGAACGACCGCTCACTGCGCGATATGGTGACCAGTTTGGGCGGGGTATCCAACGGTGCCCCACGTCAGGGTGGCTTCGACATTACGGCGGCCAGCGAGATCATGGCTATTTTGTGCTTGGCCACCGACTTGGCCGACCTGCAACGTCGGCTGGGCAACATCATCATCGGCCAGGACATGGATCAGCGACGCTTCGTGCGCGCATCCGAAATCAAGGCCGAGGGCGCGATGACCGCGTTGCTCAAGGATGCCTTGAAACCAAATTTAGTGCAAACCCTGGAAGGCACCCCTGCGTTCGTGCATGGCGGTCCGTTCGCCAATATCGCGCACGGGTGCAACACCTTGGTGGCGACCAAAACCGCGTTGAAGTGCGCCGATTTTGTGGTGACCGAGGCGGGCTTCGGCGCGGATCTCGGCGCGGAGAAATTTTTTGATATCAAATGCCGCAAGGGTGACCTGAAGCCCGATGCGGTGGTTTTGGTCGCGACATTGCGGGCGTTGAAGATGCAAGGTGGCGCGCAAAAAGGCGAGTATGCCCAAGCCAATGAAGACGCCCTGGTTAAGGGCTTTGAAAACCTGTCGCGCCATGTGGAGAACCTGCATCACTTTGGTGTGCCGGTTGTGGTGGCGCTCAATCGGTTTTCTGAGGATACGGATCATGAGGTCGATCTGCTACGCCAGCGCTGCGCAGAACTTGGTGTCGAAGCGACGTCGTGCACCCATCACGCCGATGGCGGTGTTGGGGCGGAAGACCTGGCGCATGCGGTGGTGAAACTGGCCGGGGCGGGAGCATCTGAATTTCGCACCCTTTACCCCGACAATATGCCGCTCTGGGACAAGACCCGCACCGTGGCGCGCATGATGTATGGCGCACAGGGGGTGATCGCCGACAAAAAAATCCGTACCAAATTCAAGATGTTTGAAGACGGCGGCTTTGGCAATCTTCCGGTGTGCATCGCCAAAACCCAGTACAGTTTTTCCACTGACCCGGATCTGTTGGGCGCGCCGTCAAATCATGTGGTGCCTGTGCGTGACGTGCGTCTTTCGGCGGGGGCAGAATTCGTCGTCGTCATCTGCGGCGACATCATGACCATGCCCGGTCTGCCGAAACATCCCTCGGCGGAAAGCATTCGCGTCAATGAAAGTGGCGAAATTGAAGGGCTGTTCTAGCGGCGGCTGCGGCAACGGCTACACATACGGTGGTGAGCGCCTTCGGAGCGGAATTCCTGGCCACAGCCCAAGCAATTGCGGGCCGTGGTCTTCGCTTCGTAGGCGGCCCGAAGCTGTTCTTTTGCCGCGGCATTTTTGGCTATTTTGGCCAATTCTTCGGGGGATTGCGTTTGCTCTTGGATGGGCTCGGGTGTGGGCATTTAGTCCTCCTGCTCCATAAAAAAAATGTCCCGTTCACGAACGGGCTGGGGGGCGGTTTAGGCTCGCTTAGGCCCGGGCGATGGATTTAATCTTGGCGCGGCGCTGGTTGGAACGCTGGGCGATTTCATTGTCTTGGTCTGAAATGGCGGTGAGGGCCAAATCATCAAGATTTCCGCCGAAAGACTGGTCGAGCAAGTCATTCGCTACCCGTCGGTTTGAGGTCACAGTGCCGTCTTCATAGGTGACGTTGAACATCATGAACGCGGCGCTTTTGCCTTTGGGCTTTTTGCGAGCCATGGCTCGATCTCCATCTAAATGGTCGTTTGTATGAGGTGAGGGGCCAAGCGGGCCCCCCAGGCAATTTGGTGGGTGCGGATCTTGCAATCACCCAACCGACGCGGCCTGCCCAGGACAAAAGGCCAAGGCTGGACCCGTCTAACGAAACGACCACATGTTTTGTAAAAAAAAGTGGCTGACCTTAAAAATGGTCGAGCCAACACACGATTAAATAAAAATAATCGTCAATGGCGTGTGATTGTCGCCATAAAAGGCGCTTTTACGAGCGAAAAGTCAAGGTAATTAGCCTTTTGCCACCAATACGTATTGGGGCGAGGGGGCGATGGGCTCTTGCTTTCTATGCGCCGCCTTATGTGCACCGTCACAGCCCTGCGGTGATAATCCTGTCACCCTATAGTGAAGAAAAACTGTAACGGGAGATACGGATATGCATATGATCGCAAGACCTACCCGTTTGATGATTAAGGGAAAAATGCCGTTGGTGATGCCTGTTATCATCGGTTTTTCGGCCAATCTTTTGTTTTGGAGCGGCTCGTTCATTCCCCTCAATCCGGCGGAAGCGGAGTTCTTTGTTTATCTGAACGCGGCAGTAATTTTGCTGGGGATTTTGTTGGCTGTCGGCGGTAGCGCGATGATGCTTTTGATTGGCGCACGCCAGTTTTCCTCGGCGGCCTTCGGCGGTATCGCGGCCAATTCCATCGTCATGACGGCGATGGGCCTGCTGGTCTGGGGCGTGATGTTTAGCGCTGCTTAAACGCCGAGTATTTTTTCCGGTATGGTGTAGTCCAGGCCTTGAGCCTCGGCCACCGCCCGGCACGTTATTTTTCCATCACAGACATTCAAACCGTCTCGAAGACCCGGGTTGTCCGACATCGCCTGACGAGAGCCCTTGTCGGCCAGCGCGAGGATATAGGGAAGCGTGGCGTTGCCCAGCGCATAGGTGGACGTGTGCGGCACCGCGCCCGGCATGTTGGTCACCGCGTAATGCACCACGTCGTGCAGCACATAGGTGGGATCGGCGTGGGTGGTGGCGTGGGATGTGGCGAAGCAGCCGCCTTGGTCGATGGCGACGTCAACCACCACCGATCCGGCGCGCATGGCTTTGATCATATCCTCAGTGACCAGCTTGGGTGCCGCGGCGCCAGGGATCAGCACGCTGCCGATCACGACATCGGCGTTGAGTATGTGTTCTTCCAGGGTTTCGGTATTGGAGTAGATGGTTTGGATGCGCGCGCCAAAGCGCGCATTGAGGTTGCGCAAGGTGGTGTTACTTTTGTCCAGAACCACCACTTCGGCGCCGCTGCCGACGGCCATCAGCACTGCGTTGGTGCCCACCGTTCCACCGCCGATGACGGTGACTTTCGCGGGGGCCACGCCCGGTACACCACCCAGTAACATTCCGCGTCCGCCCGCCTCACGCTCTAGGGCGCGCGCGGCGACCTGAATGGACATGCGACCGGCGACCTCGCTCATGGGGTGGAGCAACGGCAGGTCACCGGCGTGGCTTGAGGTCACGGTTTCATAGGCGATGCAGATTGCGCCACTGTTGATCAGGTCGATGGTCTGCTGCGGGTCGGGGGCCAAGTGCAAATAGGTGAACAGGGTTTGGTCGGGGCGCAGTTGGGCGCGCTCAGTGGGCTGGGGTTCCTTGACCTTGACCACCAGTTCGGCCTCGCGCCACACCGTGGCTGCGTCCGGTGCAATGGTGGCTCCGGCCTTTTTGTAGTCTTGGTCCGTGGCCCCGATGCCGATGCCGGCGTTGGTTTCGATCAGCACGGGGTGTCCGTGGTGCAAAACTTCGCGAACGTTGGCGGGTGTCATGCCGACGCGGAACTCGCCGACCTTCACTTCCTTGGGAACGCCGATCTGCATCTTGCATCTCCCGGTTGTCGTGGGTGTCGTTATCTTTCAATTATGAGCACGTTGGTGCTGTTTGCAAGGCCGGATGCAGAGGTCTTGAAGGGGGGATGCACACATGCTATGTTCACTTTTTGTTCTAGTGTCTGTGCTGCCGATAAAAAGGAACAGTGATCATGCCTCCAGCATCTGTCGTATCTCCACCGTGTGTCCTGCCGCGATCACGGTCTACGGTTCGCCAACCACCGGTGTGGTTGTCCTTGGGCCAAGGGCGGGTGTGGCGCACGGCGACCAAAACAAAGCGCCCGTTGCCCGTTCTGGCCAGTCCGGTGCAGGCCGGATTTCCATCACCGGCCGAGGACTATATCGAAGGCAGCTTGGATCTGAACCGCCATTTGATCCGTCACCCCGCGGCGACTTTTATCGTGCGGGTCGAGGGGGTATCGATGACGGGCGCGGGCATTTTCCCCGGTGATTTGTTGGTGGTGGACCGTAGCGTCGAACCCCACGACGGTCATGTGGTCATCGCGGTGGTCGATGGCGAATTGACGGTCAAGCGCCTCAGGGGGCGGGTCGGGCGCTGGCTGTTGGTGGCGGAGCACCCGGACTACCCACCGATCTCCATGACCAATGAAGACGAGGGCGGGGAAAGTTCGGCCATTTGGGGGGTGGTGACCAATTCGGTGCGGGATTTTTCCAAGTGACGCGTGAAGGGGCGGGGCTGTTCGCCCTGATCGACTGCAATAACTTTTACGCATCGTGTGAACGGGTGTTTCGGCCCGATCTGGAGGGGCGTCCGGTGGCGGTCCTGTCCAACAATGACGGCTGTATCGTTGCGCGCTCTGGCGAGGTCAAGGCGCTGGGCGTTCCGATGGGCGCGCCGTACTTCAAGTTTCGCGATGTCTTGCAGCGTCATGACGTTCAGGTGTTCTCGTCGAACTATGAGCTTTATGGCGATATGTCCGCCCGGGTGATGACGGTGCTCAGCCGTTTTAGCTCCGATGTGGAAATTTATTCGATCGATGAAGCCTTTTTGGCGTTGGACGGGTTTGTCGGTTGGGATGTGATGGCGCATGCGCATGAGCTGCGCGCCACGGTGAAGCAGTGGACGGGGATACCTGTGTCCGTCGGTATTGCGCCGACCAAGACGCTGGCCAAGCTGGCAGCGGAACGGGCCAAGAAAGCCCCGGAATTGGGCGGTGTGTTTGTGATGCCAAACCGTCCTCAGGACCGTGAAACCGCACTGGCGGCGACCCCGGTGGGCGATGTGTGGGGGATTGGGCGGCGGTGGTCGAAGCGCCTTGCGGCCCAGGGCGTGATGAATGCGCTGGATTTTACCCGCGAGCCGGAACACTGGGTGCGGTCCAATATGGGGGTCGGTGGGGCGCGCACGCAGGCGGAGCTGCTGGGCACCGCTTGCTTTGGGCTGGACAGCCAACCGCATGACCGCAAGTCGTGTGTCGTGTCGCGATCATTTGCGCATCCGGTGACGGATTTCGAAGGACTGAAAGACGCTGTCGCCACCTTTGCCGCGCGGGCCGGAGAACGCCTGCGTCAAGGCGGTTTGGTGGCCGGACAAGTCACGGCCTTTGCGCTCACTGATCGCTTCAACGCCCACCAGGCCCCGCATCAGGCCGCCGCCACGGTGGCGCTGGACAGTCCTACAAACCTCACGGCTGATATAACCCGCGCGGCATTGAACGCCCTACAGCATGCCTACCGGTCCGGGGTTTCGTACAAAAAAGCGGGGGTGATGATGCTGGATTTAGCCCCGGAGAGCGCCCAGCAGCCGACTTTGTTCGCCCCCCTGGTCGCTGATCAGGACAAGGCTGCGCGGCTGCAAAGTGCGTTGGATAGTCTAAACGCGGCATGTAACGATGGGCGTAATGGTCGCCGCGATCTGGTGCGTCTGGGCGCGACTGGGTTCAATCGGAATAAAACGGGGAGCTGGCAGCTCCGCCGTGACCACACCTCGCCACGCTACACCACATCGTGGGCAGAGTTGCGTACGGTCAGGGCCGGGTGAAAGCCCGGCAAAGCCCTAGTGACCCATGTTGGTTTTGTAGATTTTGGTCATGGTGATGGCCAGATGGTCTTCGACCACGACCACTTCGCCCCGCGCAATGAGATTGCCGTTGGCTTTGATTTCGATGTCTTCGCCGACACTGCGTTCCAGCTGCACCACGGCACCACGGCCCATCTTGAGCAACTGGCTGACCTTCATATTGGCGGTGCCGAGAACGGCAGTAACCTCAAGCGGCACGTCTAAAAGTGCCTTGTGCTCGTCTTCGTCTTGGATGCCATCTGCCATGATTGTTCACAGTCCGAGAATCGTTTCAACAGACCCGCAGTATAGCGCATTATCCCTTAAACGACCATGAATCACCATGACCGACGACGAGCGCGATGGAAACAGGGGAGAAATCAATCTTTGGTGAAGAGGTTGACCCGCATGGGCTGATCGAAGCTGAAGCCCTCTTTCGTCGTCGTGCCCAAGCGTTCGAACGCAGCCTTAAGCGTGTCTTCCATCGCGGTGAAATCGTTTTCGCGGTGAGGATTGATGCGTAGCATGCGCTCTTTGAACTGGGCGAAGCTTTTGTGCTGTGCAGGGTGGATGTAGGTGAACTCGTGTTCCAGGGAAAGCCCCAGTTTCGCAGCACCCTGCAGGGCCTCGTAGGCCTTGGCGCGCACCACTGTTTCGTCGTGGACGGGCTGCATCAGCTCGAAATGAGGACCTTCGGCGATCGGTTCGCAGACGTACACTGTGCCGCCGGATTTCAATACCCGTGCCGCTTCATCGAGCGCCTGGGTCATAAACTCAATGTCTACGTGATGTAAGCTGTTGAAAAACAACGCAACGTCAACGCTGTCATTGTCGAATGGTAGGTTTTCGGCACGGCCGTCGTAATAGACTTCGTGGCCGACGGGCTTTTCCGCGTGGGCCTTTTCAAGCTGAGCCGGATTGCATTCGACACCGAACGCCTTGGCCCCATGACGCGTCATCAAGCGCACTAAATGCCCTTCGCCACAGCCAATATCAACGGCTTTTTTGCCGTGGAAATCGAGCGTCGCGGTCAAAACTTCACTGTTGGTGCGCCGGGATGGAAGAGCGTTCATGGTGCTGCCGTTATTGTTTAGGTTTTTTCTCGGTCAGGAAGCGTCGCCAAGAGCACGGCTGCGGCATCCTTCCCTCCATTGGGAATACGACGATTAACGTATCTCAAACAATGGGGGGGTTCTTGTAGGACGAGCGCACCGGGAGGGCAACTGTGAAATTCTTTTAAAGGGAAGATTAAAAACTAAGGGGGATCAATTGACGTTGGATTGACGCCATGCAGCCAATTGCGTCTGACGGTTGTGGGCGAAGGTTTCTTCGCGGCTTTGCCCTGTGGGGCGCAACAAATGTGCGCCGGGTTTTAACGCATTGACTCTGTTTGCGATTTCTTGTCCGGCGCGCGCATTGAACGAACTTGTCCGGCGCATCTTGAAGGCCTTGTTGAAACGCCGAGTGGCGGCTGGATCAACCTGTACGATTATTGCTTTTTGTGGCTGTTTGGACACACCTTGCGCATCGCTGTTCGGCTCGCTCGCATTGGCGCTCAGGATGGGTGCCTGGGTCGTGCGTTTCCACAATTTGGTCACTTTGGCACGGTAGCCCTGATTGAGCTCGGGCGTGGTGGAATGATAATCGCCTGCGGCCTGGATCCAGGATTTTGAAACCGCATGGCGGGCTTTTAGGAAATTCGCCGCGTAGGTGGCATTGATATGAGCGTCGAATGCTTGCTCGATACTGGAAAAGGCATCGGGATGGTACTTGAGGTTGATTTGCATGCAACCGACGTCGATGTTTTCGACCCCATCGGCCTGCAAAGACTGGACAAACGCGACGGCATCGACTCGATTGGGCAGAAAATGCCCCTTGCCCCCGGTCGTAACAGTCCATGGCCAGGCAATAATTTCCCCCCGCGCCTTGCCGGTATCTGCAAACCAGCGTCCTGACTCGGCCAGAGAAATGGCCTGCAACAGTCCATGGGGGATGCCCTTGGCGCGCTCTTGATGTGCAATAGCTGTGATGCAGGTATTGGCTTCTTTTTCAAAGAGTTGTGCGCCATTCGGTATCGGTGCGGACAGTGCGTGCTGAGCCAAAAGCAACACCACACCCGCGGCCAGTCCGGAGACAATGGGGCGGGTGTAGGCTAATCGGAATAGGGGGGTGGCTGTCATCATCATGCTCTTATCCAAGCAAGGGGCATGCCAAATTCAATCGGGCAGGTTGGTGTCGCCGGCACCCAAGGCGCGTTGCATGATGATCGTGTCGACCCAGGCATCGAATTTGAAGCCGGTGGACTTTAAATGACCAACCTCTTCAAAGCCCTGACGTTTGTGCAGGTTGATGGATGCAATGTTTTGGCTGCCGCCGATTACGGCGACCATCTGGCGATAGCCCAGTTCCGTCGAGCGTTCGATCAAGGTGGCGAGCAACTTCGAGCCGATGCCGTTGCCGGTGGCTTCGGGATCGACATAGATGGAATCTTCCACTGTGTGGCGGTAGGCTGAGCGGGGGCGAAAGTTCGACGCGTAGGCAAAGCCATGAACCTCGCCATTCAGTTCCGCGACAATGTGCGGCGTGCCCGCGTCCAGCACGGCGAGGCGGCGCGCGCTGATGGTGGCTACGTCCGGCGCAATTTCTTCAAAACTGGCGGTGCCGTTTTGTACGTGATGGGCATAGATGCGCTGAATGTCGGTGTCATCTTCCGGACGGGAATTGCGAATGACGATTTGGTTTACGGTTTTGTTCATGCGCCCCTCACCGGATCAACCACTGTGGATCGACAGCCACCAGGGCTTCGATCATATGGGTGAGATTATTGGCCAAGCTGGCGAATCCGTCGGAGCGCGTAATGAATTGCTCATCCATATACAGTGCGCGGTTGACCTCGATCTGCAGGGCATGAACATTTTCGGATGGCTTGCCGTAGTTGCGCGTGGTGAACCCGCCTGCGTAGGGTGAATTCAGCACCACACGGTAGCCCATGTCGCGCAGCACTTGGTGGGCCAGATTGGTAACGCGCTGCGTGCACGCATTGCCGTTGGCGTCGCCCAAAACCATATCGACGCGGTCGTTGCCCGGATCGCGGTCCATGGGGCCGCCGATCGACGGCATGGAGTGACAGTCAATCAGCAAGTATGTGCCGAAATGTTCGCGGGTCTTTGCCAGCAGGCCGGAAAGGGCGGCGTGATAGGGTTTGTAGCAATGCTCGATGCGGCTTTGCGCTTCTCCAAAGCTGAGCTTGTTGGCATAAATTTCTGCGCCGTCGGTAACCACTTTGGCTACGGTGCCGAGGCCGGCACGCACCCGTGGGCTGGTGGTGTTGACCCAGTCGGGCAAGTCTTCGTCGAACATGGCGGGGTCAAGCTCCCACGGCTCGCGATTGGGATCGACATAGGCGCGGGGAAAGTGCGCGCGGATCAACGGCGCGCCGAAATGTGGAGCTTGTTCGTACAGCTCATCGACAAAGGCGTCTTCGGAACGGCGCAAAGCCACCGGGTCCAGTTGACTGGCGCGAACGAACGATGCTGGATAGTCATGCCCGCTGTGGGGCGAGGCAAACACCAGCGGTGCCGTTTGGGCCAAGGGCTCGATGATGTCGAAGGGCGTTTCGACATCTGCGCCCAACAAGGCTGCTGTGGTTGCGGTTTGGTTGGTCATTGAGTTCCAAAATTCAGATGGTAGGGGGTCGCGCCTGCTTCGAATCGGCCCGCCAACGCGGCCCGTTACCTCGACCCGTCAACCGCCTGTTTTATTGGTGTTACAGCCTGATTAAGGATGTGGCAACGCCAAATTAGTCCAAAACTGTGCCCAATAGACCCAGATAAAGCCATTCTCGTCCCTCATTTGTGATTGAGGACTTGCCAAGCGCGCCCGATCGGACTAAAAAGCCGCGTCCGCCACATAAGGCGGCACACCCGATACCAATCGGGCGCGTAGCTCAGCGGGAGAGCACCTCGTTGACATCGAGGGGGTCACTGGTTCAATCCCAGTCGTGCCCACCATGAAAACCCCTTGGGAAACCAAGGGGTTTTCTTGTGGAAGAGTTGCAGCTCTTCGTGAAAATCAACAGTGTTCACACAGATTCTACCCTAAAATTGTGAACGGTCAACGTGGTCGCTAGAGCCTTACGGCTCGCTGTGCTCTCCCGCTGAGCTACGAACGCCCATAGAATCGAACGAATGGGAACGCAATTGTCTAACGTCAGCGCCTATGGGACAGACTAGCGGCATTGCATAAGAGAGGGTTTCTGGTTCATCTTCATTCCCCTACGGGTCATTACGATGAACCAGAAATCGCAGACAAGACAGACAGGTGCCGCCAGGGTGATCAAGGACATCCGCCGGGCAACGCGCAAGCAGTATTCCGCCGAAGAGACGCCCTAGCGCGCCTTCGGAAACATCGTTTCCAGGGGCAGGTCCGCATTGTTCTGGATGGATTACGTGGCGAGGAAACCATTGCCGAACTTTGTCGCCGTGAAGGCATTGCCCAGAGTATTTATTACAAATGGTCGAAGGAGTTTCTTGAGGCCGGCAAGCGTCGGCTTTCCGGCGATACGTTCCGTGGGGCTTCCACCGATGAGGTTAAAGGTCTTCGCCATGAAGCGCGTGAGTTAAAAGAAGTCGTTGCCGAGCAGACATTGGAGCAGCGGCTTCTTAAAAAAAGCATGATCGCGGATGGGGAGGACGTCGAATGAGATACCCCGCATCAGAAAAACTTGAGATCATCCGCCTCGTTGAACGCTCTCACCTGCCAATCAAACAGACGTTGGATAAGCTGGGTATTCCCCGCACCACGTTTTATCGTTGGTACGATCGCTATCAAGTGGCTGGCCCGGAAGCTTTGGAAGATCAATCGCCCAGGCCGTCTCGGGTCTGGAACCGTATTCCTGATGATGTTCGCCAGCGCATTGTTGACCTTGCGCTGGATGTTCCGGAGCTGTCGCCTCGCGAATTGGCCGTGCGCTTCACAGACACAGAAAAATACTTTGTCTCAGAGGCTTCCGTCTATCGCCTGCTCAAGTCCCATGACCTGATAACAAGCCCTGCGTTCATCGTCATCAAGGCCGCTGATGAGTTCAGGGACAAGACCACAGCGATCAATCAACTATGGCAGACTGACTTTACCTACTTGAAGGTCATTGGCTGGGGTTGGATGTATCTATCAACGATCCTCGATGATTACTCGCGTTAAATTATCGCTTGGAAGCTATGCACGACCATGAAGACGAGTGATGTTATGGAGACGCTGGACCTTGCCCTACAAGCATCAGGCTGTGATCAGGCTCACGTTGTGCACAAACCGAGGCTGTTATCGGACAATGGGTCTAGCTACGTCTCTGGTGAGTTGGCTGAATGGCTCGGAGATAAGGAAATGGGGCACGTCAGGGGCGCGCCATATCACCCGCAAACTCAGGGCAAGATTGAACGATGGCACCAAACCCTGAAGAACCGCATTCTGTTGGAGAACTACTTCTTCCCGGCAGACCTGGAAGCGCAGATCGGATCGTTCGTCGATCATTACAACCATCATCGTTACCACGAAAGCATCAACAACCTCACACCCGCAGATGTCTACTTCGGGCGCGGCCAAGCAATTTTAAAACAACGCGAAAGGATCAAACTGAAAACGATGAAAACCCGGCGCTTACAATACCGCAAATATGCCGCTTAATATCTTGAACCAGATGAGCCAAATTCTCCTTTAAATCAGGCCGCTGAGTGTTCCAATTTATATGACGACGGACAATCTTCATTCCCCTACGGGTCATTACGATGAACCAGAAACCCTCTCTTATGCAATGCCGCTAGTCTGTCCCATAGGCGCTGACGTTAGACACCCGCGGCTGTCTTCGCCCGATCCTTGGCCGGAAAGCTGGACGGGGTTTTCTTCCAGCCGGTCGAGCGCGCCAACGCCGTCCTATTCAGGGCCTTGCGTTGGTCGCGGAAAAAAACTGATGGGCGATAAAGCCCTCGCGGAAGTTCCCTCCCGTTTGCAGCGCGGCGTCATCATGCTCGGCATTGTCAGCCTGTTCATGGACATGTCGTCAGAACTCATCCACAGCCTGTTGCCCGCCCTGTTCGTGACTGTCCTGGGTGCGAACATGGCCACCATCGGCATCATCGAGGGAATTGCCGAGGCGACGGCCTCTGTCACCAGGGTCTTTTCCGGGGCTCTCAGCGACTGGTTGGGAAAGTGGTGCAGGGCGTTTAGAACGCTCAGCAGCAGCAACAGCAAAACCGGAACCAGCCCGTCGCCGGGGCATCCACGCCGTCGGCCCCATCGTCTAGTGCCAATCATGTAACGATTGCGCCCGTGAGGATTACAAGGTAGGTGGGGCAAAAAAACGAAGTCTATGTTTAAGGCTTATCCCCTTTAGACAGGTCGGCATCACATATCCGATCTCCAGCAGGAATATTTTGATCAAAAGCTTGCGAAAAAGGTACTAACGTCGTTAGAATAACATATACACAATGTTAGTAAGGTTAGCGTCATGCAAAAGGAAGCTGTATTTACCATCAAGCTCGAACCTGGCCTGCGGGATGCGTTCAAGGCTGAGGCCGAGGCTGAGCACCGGCCGGCGTCCCAGATTGCGCGCGAATTGATGCGCGATTTCGTTCGTCGTAAGCAGGAAGAACGGGATTATGACGCCTTTCTGGAGCGCAAGGTTGAAGCCGCGCGTGCCTCGGCGCGAGCAGGGCTGGGACGTTCGAACGACGAAGTGGAGGCGGAATTCGCCGAGCGTCGCAAAGCATTACTTGTCGGCGTGAGCGAGGCTGACGCGTGAAGGTCGTCTGGATGCCTGGGGCGGAACAAGACCGCCTTGAAATTTTCACCTATATCGCCGCAGACAACCCCTCGGCAGCAGTGGCCCTAGATGATCGCTTCGGAAAGGCAGCCGCCAATCTGGCGAGCTTTCCGAACACCGGTCATGCTGGAAAGGTTCCCGGCACCAGGGAGTTATTCCCCCATAAGAGTTACCGCCTCGTTTATGAAATCGATGGGGACCGCGTTCTCATTTTGACGGTTGTCCATACGTCGCGACAGTGGCCGCCGGCAAGCTGATTCTCAAAGAGGCTATTGAGGGAAACTACTAAGCCCTACCCGTCGCCGACGCTGTGTTGATCATGTGCAAGCGCGGCTGGGCGTATCAGAACGCCGCGCTTGCGTCGTGATCGACCAGCACCGTTCGAACCAACGCAAGGTGCCGAGGCCTAAGCTGGATGAGGATGCTTTGATGGCAGATATCATCCGGCTGGCCAGCCAATATGGCCGCTACGGCTATCGCCGGATCACGGCACTGCTGCACAACGAAGGCTGGCATGTGAAACCGAAGGCAACGGTGATGATCCATTCCGATCAGGGTAGCCAATTCACCAGTGGGGAGTGGCAAACGTTCCTTCATCAGCACAATCTGGAAGCCAGCATGAGCCGTCGAGGCAATTGTCATGACAACGCGGTTGCCGAAAGCTTCTTCCAACTGTTGAAACGTGAGCGTATTCGGCGAAAAAAATATGCAACGCGAGAGGCCGCAAGAGCGGACATGTTCGAATATATAGAAATGTTCTATAATCCGCAGCGAAAGCACACCAACAATGGGATGCTGTCACCCAGCGACTTAGAACGGCAGCACAAAATGAAAAAACAAGGTGTTTAACAAACTAGGGGCTCCTCACAATTCTATATTGGGAGGAGCAAAAATTTGAATGACGTATCTAAAAAACCACCAAGTTTTTGCTTCAAACGATCTGCATGGGTTGCGAGAGGTGCTGACCGATTTTAACGAGCTTGATGAAATCGATGTGATTGGTCGCGGGGCGGAACTTGATGCTGCGGTTCATGCGGTTTCTTTCAGTGGGTTAAATCTCTTGCATGCTTCCTATGGTGATGTTCGGGTCCAGGTTCAGGCCCCGGAGAGTGATGTGGATGCCTTGTTTCTGGTCATTCCCACGCAGGGCGGCGCGACCGCACATCACAAGGGGCAGGACTATGTCATCTCGAATGATACGGGTTTGATGCGGGATATGCGGGTGCCGATATCGGCACACGAAGCTCAGTTTTCCTGCCTTGGCCTTACGCTGCCTGTTGGCGCCTTAAAACAGCACGCTCACACGCTTATCGGTCCTGCGGCCTCCGTGGTCGAACTTGATTTCAATACCGGATTGGACTTGAGCACACCGGGCGGACGGCATGTGATCGATACCCTGGACTATGTCGCCAATGCCTTGGATGGGCCATTGCGCAACCTGGACAACCCCATTGTCTTGGATGGCTTCAAAGACATACTGCTCTCGAACATTTTAACGCTGTTGCCCAATTCCTATACAGACCTGTTGCATGAAAAACCGCCGTCTGCCGCCGTTCCATATTACGTGAAACGGGCACGCGATTATATTCATGCTCATGCGGACACCTCCATCACGCTGGAAAAATTGGTGCACCATGCTGGGTGTGGATATCGGACGTTACAGACTGCTTTTAACGATGCCTATGGCATGCCGCCAATGGCGTATGTCAAATCGGTTCGCTTGACCTATGCGCATAACGCTCTTCTGAATGCGGAAGATGGGGTTACGGTCTATTCTGTCGCCACAAAATGGGGCTTTGCCCATATGGGGCGATTCGCTGAAAGCTACGCAAAACAGTTTGGCGTTTTGCCGGCGAATACCCTGCGCTCACGCAAGTAATCCCCGCCCGCTTTATCCGCGAAACGCAATCACTATCCGGTATGTGTATGAAAACCATGGTGTAGCCGTGTTTCTTATAATCAGTTGAAAGTTTTTCACCTAATGTCGCTCTAACTGAATTGGTAAAAGCACACTTTAGGTGTGTTTTTCATAGATAGAGAAACATGGCCGGACTTGATACAGCCAGCAAGGTTGTCCGTCCGGTAGGGGAAAGCAATTGCAAGTGTTTAGTCTCAAATCAAAATTGAAGGGCTTGGCGATCATTCTGTTTGCCATGCTGAGTATTGGCGCAACCAGTGCAGCGGCCGAGCAGCTTTCTGCTGGTGCTTATGGCTTCAGCGGCAAAGGGAAGACGACTTGTGGTGGTCTGGTTAATGGCAAGCTTGAAAAAGCCTGCGGCGCGACCAAGGCCGTGTTTGAGGCTGACGCCGTCGGCGAATGCCCAAAGGGAAGTTTTTTCGATGTTGGTAAGTGGAGCTGCTGGACCTGCCCCAAGGGCTTTGTACGGGCAGGCACCGAAAATTATGATAGGCGCAATCTGCTTGAAGTAGCAAAAGCCACCTTGCGCGCGCTGGTGCCTGTGGATGGCCCCCGTGCCTGCGTGAAGAAAAATTCGTCACGTAAGGGAAAACCGGCCAAGGCGACCTATCAGGGCACGGTTTGCCCCAAAGGCAGCTTTTTCGACCCGACCCGTGATGGTGAATGCTGGAGCTGCCCTTCGGGTTATAAACGCTCGGCTGCGCCGGTCGAATGGGCCGATGCTTGCGTCAAGACGGCCAAAACAAACTTCAAGAAAATAAAACAATATGGACGCGCGACGGGGCTTTTGGGCACCGACTGTCCCAGCGGAAAGTTCTGGGATGCCGTCGATGGCCACTGTTACAGTTGCCCCTCAGGTTACAGCAGGACGGGCAATTCCGTTAAAAGTTCAAAAGCCTGTATGAAGGTGACCAAGGCCCAGCAGTCGAAGGCAAAGCTCAAGGGCAAAGCCGTTTGTAAAGTGGGCGAGATTTTGGACATCCGCAACAATGGTGAGTGCTGGACCTGTCCGACCAACTATGACCGCACCGTTAGTCCGATCAATGGCAAAAATGCCTGTGAAATCGGCGGTGGTTGGGACTTCGCCACGGCCACGGAATCGTCGCCTCTGACGTGCAAATCGGGGCAGGTTTTTGATCTGGTCAACGCAAAGCATAAAAAAGTACAGGCGTTGATTAAGGCCCAGTTCAAAGCTGCGAAGAAAAAGGTTCCCGCAAACCTCGGCAAGAAAGGCGGCGGCACCTGCTGGAGCTGTCCGACGGGCTATCGGCGGACCGTGTTTGCGGTCTGGGACAAGGGTGCGTGCGAATCCAACGGGATCAGCTGGAAAGCGCCCACATACAACCAGCCGGGCCTGTTCGGCCTGAAGGGGGCCGCCGAGGTGGTGCGCGAGCTGATTGCACAGCGCACGTTGATTGAACAATTCGCCGACGGCATCGCGCCAGCACTCAAAAAAACCACAGCGCAAACGAGACGTGATGTCTGGGAAGAAATCAGCAAGAACCCAAGTGAGAGTGGTGTCTTGAAGCTGGCGGTGTTTTCACGTCTGCAGGCCGCAGCCACGAATTCCGGCAAGGCCACCGCGGCAGAGCGCAAGTTGCTGAGCAGTTTTGAAGATGCCGTCGTCAATTATCAGACCTTCCTGGCCGAGCAGGCCTTGCAGGCCTACCAAGCTTGGGATGTGGCCGATAAGAAGAAAAACGAAGTGTATAGCACCGTCATGGTCGCCGGAGTTGGGGTGGCGTCTGTGGCGACAGGTTTCGGCGCAAGTGCCGGGCTTTACGCCATGGGGGCAGAGGCGCTTAGGAACGAGCTGTGGCCGCTGCCTGATTTCACGGATATCACGCTGAGGTCTGTCATTGAGGATCAAATTAAAGGAGAGGCCATTGGGCTTATTTACACCAAAGCTCTGCTGTCGCCGCAGGTCTTGAAAAAGCTCTTTCCGGAGGATACGGCAGTCACGGTGCTCCAAAGAGGGATGACGAGAGCTAAGTTGGCCAAAAACACGCTGACGAAAGCCACCGGGGCATATGAGAAAAAACTCGGCAAGTTCATTATGCAGAAACTATCAAAAAAGGTTGCGAAGGATGCCGCCGCGAAAGGTGCAACGGTTACGGTTAAGGCTGTGGCGAAGGCCTTTGCTTCCGCCGGTCCGCAAATCTTGGCTGAGGTGGCAATCGATACTGTTATCGCTTACCTCGAGATGCAAATTGAACGCGCCAACGCGGAACCGCGGCTGAAAGCCAATGTGGCCGAAGCCAAGCGTTCCTTCCAAGTCAAGCGTCTGTTGGCGACGGTGGAAGGCTCGAGTGAGGTCAGTTCACAATGGGCTGCTGCGATGGGTGGTGCTGTGTCGCCGGCGAAAGCGGATAAAGCCGCCATCCAAAATGCTGCGGCCGTTGTTTTGGCAACCTATGAGCTGGCCCCTGCAAAAGCGACTGCTAAGCTGACCCCTAAAATAGCGGCTGTGCAAGCCGCTTCGAAGTGGGTGAAAATCGGCGGCTCAGCCCGCGATGTCGCGGTTGGATCCGACGGCACCGCGTATGCGATTGGTGTGAAGAAGGGTGGAAAAGGCGGGTATCAAATCTTTAAGCGCGCCAAGACCGCCAACAAGTGGACCAAGATATCCGGTGCTGCAAGCCGTGTTGCGGTTATGGGTACCCAAGCTTGGGTTGTGACCAGTGATGGTCAGATATTCTCCCAGTTGGGCAACAAGTGGAAGAAGGTCCCAGGTCCTGCCGCACAAGACATTGGTGCTAGCTCCAAGGGCGTGTGGATTATCGACGTAAATGGAAAAATCCATAAACGTGAGGGGAATGGGTGGACGAATGTTCCGGGCACCGCTTATCGGATCGACATTGATGCGGACGGCAGACCGTGGGTCGTGAACAAACGGGGCAATACCTTCACGCATAACAACAGCCAAAAGTGGGTAAAGTTTCCCGGTGTGGCCATTGATGTGGCGGCCGATGTTCCGGGTATGGCGAGAATCGTCGGCAAGAACGGCAGGATTTTTGTGTTTAACGCCACGAAGCAAAATTGGGACCCGATATCACAAAGTACGGACTCTCAAGCCATCGGCGCGGGCGGAGGGCAAGTGTGGAGGCTTACAAAGACGAACAGCATTTTTCGTCTGCAATAAACTGAACAGGGGAAGGGGCGAGGGCATCTCTCTGCCTCTTCCTCAGTTTGTCAATTTCTTCAAGACTTCATACATCATGAATGGGTACCAATATGCATTCGTTTAAAATGTCTCTTCGCAGCACGGTGGCGGGGGTTTGTTTGGTGGGTTTGGCGGGTTGCCAGACCACAGGCTTGAACGCTCCGACCTTGTCGGGCGAGCAGGTTGCTGCGGCGAAGACGGTTGTCGGCATGCCGTCCGAGAACAGCGCCATTCAGGTTTTGGTTCAAAAGAGTATCGATGCGCTGGAAGCGAACGAGCTGAAAGCCGCTTCGCAGTTCATCAATCTGGCGTTGAAGTTGGATATTACCAATCCCGACTTGCAGTTCATGAACGGGCTGACCTATCACCTGATGGGGGTGCGCGGCGATTCCAGCAAGTTTGAGCTGGCGGAACAAGGCTATAACCAATCGTTAAAGTTCGATCCGGGCAATCTGTCGGCGCGCTATCAGTTGGGGCTGTTGTACATGGACCAACGCCGCTACGGTTTGGCGCAGGGACATTTCGCCGCCGTGGCGCTGCACCGCGGCGACGACCCGGCGGTGCTATATAGCCTAGCATCGGCGTCATATTATGCGCGTGATCCCAAAACGTCGGAAGCGGCGCTGAAGCGTTTGATGGCGGTTGCGCCCGAAGCCAAAAACAATCCACAAATTTTGAAAGCCGCCGCTTTGTCGCTGTCGGCCATGGACGACCGCACGGGCGCCGCTGAATTCGTGACGGCCTATCGCAATGCGGTAACGGATAGGACGGATGGTGAGGACACCGCCACCCTGGAACGCCGGGTCGATGGTTGGCAGTCGTTTTACGACAGCGATGCCAAGGTGCTACAGGCACAGTATGGTGCCGATCCTTACAGTGGGGGCGGGGACCCTTACGGTCAATCCGCCGACCCCTACGGTCAGTCAGCCGATCCTTACGGCGGCGCGGGTGCGCAACAGGGCGCACAACAAGCCCTCGGCGCGGACGGTGGCTTCGTCGATTCATCCATGGTGGTGGTCGACGTGGTGCTGATCGGCACCCAGGAAGATGTGCGTGATTCACGCGGCGTCAATTTGCTGAACGGCTTGCAGCTGCAGTTCGGTGACCCGCTCTCGGGCACCTTGGGCTGGGGGGCGACGCGCACCAAAACCAAGGATTACTTGGGTTCGGGCTTGGCGCAAAGCACCAACACGATCACCAAGATGATCGGTATTCCCGCAGTCACGTATTCGCTGAATATCGCCAACTCCCTGGACGCCAACAATCAGGTTCTGGCCAAGCCGAGCTTGGTGGCGCAGAGCGGGCAAACGTCTGAATTTTTTTCCGGCACCGAGATTCTTGCCGCCGCCGTTTCCGGTGGTAGCGGCGACAGCGTGTCGGTGCAAAAGGAAGTGGGCGTCAAATTATCCGTAACGCCGGAAATGCTGCCCGATGACATGATTCGTCTGCATGTGGTGGCGGAACGCACTTTCTTGACCGATCCATCCAATTCGGTGGTGTTTGAATTCCGCCTCGACACCACCAAGACCAACGTCAACTCGACCGTGACGATGAAGTTTGGCGAGACCTTGATCTTGGGTGGGTTGAGCGAACGCGAAACCTCCAAATCCGCAGACGGCGTACCCGGTCTGATGGATATCCCGGTTCTGAACTACCTGTTCTCACAGCGGGTCGAGCGCCAGTTCGAACGCTCGATCATGATTTTGATGACGCCGCGTCGCCCGCACTATACCCGTCAATCGCCCGTGGATCGCGAAGAAGCCGATCAAAAGCTGTCGGATCTGGAACGCGACCTGCAGCGCCTGGAACAACGCCATGGTGACTGGTTCACCCCGCGCCCAACGTTCAATGTGTTGCGGGACAAGCTGCAAAGCCGTGAATTCTTCGAAGAGTTCCGCAACGGCGATGTGCAAATTCAGTCTTGGCACAACGATGCCAACGGTCAGCAGCACATTGCGATGGTGCGGGATCGGTTGCTGAACAATTGATGCTCTTGTCTTCATAAATTTTGATGTGGGATCATGCTATGATGAAGACCATGATGCGGACGCTGGTGAAATTCTGTCTTGTTCTGGCCTGTATAACGCTTGGCTTGGCCCAAGCGGACATAAGGGCTCTGGCGCAAGAGAGTGGGGCGGGGAACCCGTGGACCCGCATGCCCGGCACGGCGGTGGACATTTCCATCAATGCCGAGGGTCAAGCCTATGTCACCGCCCCCGACGGCACGCCGTGGCGGTGGGATAAGGCGGAGCAACGCTGGCGGCGCATGTCGGGAAAGTTTGTGCGCATTACGGCGGCCGAGGGCAATCGCCCCTGGGCGGTCAACGCGGACGGTGTGGTGTTTCGCTACAACGGGCTGTGGTGGGAAGACAAAGACACCGACGCGGCTGACGTTGCCGCCGACACCCAGGGTAACGTCTATATCGCCAAGACCGATGGCTCGATCAAAAAATGGTATCCGCTGCGCAGTGAATGGCGACCCTTTGAAGGGGTGGCCAAGCGCATTGCGCTGGACCCGGCAGGCCAACCTTGGGCCGTGACACGCGATGGGCGCATCCGCGCGTTCGATGGAAACACCTGGACTATCCTGCCGGGCCTGGCGCGCGACCTGGCCATGGGCGGTACCGACATCGTGACCATTGTTGATATGGACGGGCGGCTGCGCACCTGGAACGGCGCGCAAAAGCGTTGGGCCATCGTCGATGGAATCAGCGCCGTGAGCGCCGTCGCCGTGACGCCAGAAGGCAAGATGTGGGCGGTCGTTCAAGGCGGTGCGATCCTGTCCAACGGCGGTTTGGTGAGCGCAGAAAAACTGGATGAGGATATCGCGACCGATCCCAAAGCAGGGGTGCCCCAAGCCCCGGTCATCACCGCTCTGGTCAAGGTGGCGAAGGTGCCCACGCCGCCGACGGCGACGGTCACCGCGCCTACCGTGACGACCCCTGCGGCGGAGCAGGGAGCTATTGCGGAACTGACCGGAAGTTCCACCACCACCACGGACGCGGGCGATCCGGCGACCCTTACGACCAAAGACAAGATCACCTTCGTCAACACCCGCAAAACTGCCTCAACCCTGGCCATCGGCAAGGACGGCAGCGTGTTCGGACTGGACGGCGGCGGCAATGTTTTGCGCTGGTCCAATGCGCGCAAAATATTTGACAGTTTCCCCGGCACGCTGGCGCGCATCGCGGTGGATGGGGACGGCAACCCGTGGGGGATTTCCGCATTGGGGCGGGTGTTTCGTCATACGGGAAAGCTATGGAAACAGATCGCCAATGCCACCGCATCCGATATCGCCATCGGGTTCGACGGCACGGTGCTGGTGACGAATGCTGCGGGACGGCTGTTCAAGCTCAACGCCGCTCAGACGCGTTTTGAGATGATCCCGGGGCAAGGTGTTCTGGTCGCCGTCGCCCCGGACGGTACGCCGTGGACGGTACGCGCCGACAACCTGGTGCAGCGTTGCGATACCTCGCCGTGCAAGGTGATCGCGCAAAAAGCCCAAAGCATTGCCGTCGGTCCCGATGGTAGCGTCTTCATCGTCTCGGATCAAAATCGTCTGATGCGTTTGAAAGCCGACGGCAAAAGCTTCGACGTGATTTTAACCCCCGGTCACACCCCGAAAAAAGTCGCGGTCGGGCCGAACGGCTATCCGTGGGTGGTGAGCAGCGCCAAGCTCGCGTTGGCGGCGAATTTCTTTGAACGCGACGAACAAAATGATCGCACCGTCGCGGCTTCGACGGGGGGCGATACCACGGGAAGCGGCAGCACCGCGGCGGTGGTCGATGTGCCGTCCGCCACAAGTTTCACGTTCTCGAAAAACATGAGTTTTCAGACATACGCATCAGGGATGAATTCCCTTTCTAGCATACATGCGGGTGAAAACGGCAAGGTGTATGCGCGCGGAACCAACACGGTCGGGCAAAGCAATGTCCAAAAAATCAGAGTTTTCAACGACACCAAAAAAACATTTGAGGATTCAAACCTTTCCTTTCCCGAGGCTGTTTCAGCGATGGATGCCGCCAGCGATGGCACGGTGTGGGGGTATAAGAACGGCTCTGTTTACAAATTATCGGCGACGGGAAAATTGCTGAAGACCTATACGGTGTCGTCGGGCACGGCCAACGACCTGGTGATAGGTGCGGATGACACCGTCTATATTGTGAACGGCTCATCACTGTATCGGTTAAAACCGGGAACTAGCGTGTTCATGAAATTCAGCAATGACGACGTGAGTAAGGTTGCCGTGGGGCGTGCAGGGGATCTATGGATAATGGACTCAAGCAACATCGTCCAACAATACACCGGCACTCGGTTTGAAAACCGCCCCCTGGGCCAAAGCGTTACGGGCACAGACATCGGCGCGGGTAGCGACGGAAGCGTCTACATTAGCATGTGGACCGGCAGTGCGGCAGCCTTAAAAAAATGGAACGCCACCAACAAATCGTTTGATACGGTCAACAACGTCGAGGCAGATGTCGTGGATGTTGATTCAGACGGTCGTCCGTGGATTGCCTACACCAGTTCGAACAATGACGTGAAACGTGGCAAGGATTGATGCAACAAAAGCCCCCAATCTCAAACGGTTTTTCTTAGAACTCATTTTGTAGGACCTTTAACAAGTCCAACCCCGCAACCATCAAACCTCTGATGCCTCCCTAGAATGAGAATGAGGTTGCACGACACTTTCACGAAACACACGCTTTTTCGTGAAAATTTATGCCAACTCTTGAGCGCGCAATTCAATGAAATTAAATGGATAGGGCGGCAGTCCTGTCATTGACATCGAGGGGGTCACTGGTTCAATCCCAGTCGTGCCCACCATCAAAACCCCAGCGGAAACGCTGGGGTTTTGTCTTTTCTGGCGACGCTCTTGATTTTTCTTTTTGTTCGCTTCGGGGGGCAATTGGGATTTTGTTGAGGATTTTGCAAGCTTGTCAAGGTTAGCCCATAAAGCAAGACGGGACGAAATAACCTCGCCCCGTCTTGCTTTATGGTTCGCTTAATAGCGAACTAAGAACGCAAAGCTACCACCGTTGCGACGGTAAACGGGTTTGCCGGTGCGCCAGTGCTTAAAGCTCTTGCAGTAAACCCAGCGGTAGCCGGGCGGTGCCGGCTTGAGATGATGTGTCATGCAAGTCTCCATGCTTGGGATTCTCTTGACACCGGCGACCGCTTTGCTGCATGTTGACAGCATCTGATGTCGGGCCTGTCCCGGCCTCCCTTGGGCGAATCCTAATGTCCAAGAGAGATTTAAACTCAGTGCAGTTGGTCCTGCACTGAGTTTTTTATTCGCCCACTTCCTCCTCCTCATCGTCGGTAAGCAAAAGGTCGATTTGTGCCTTAATGCGCTTCTTGTCAGATGAGTAAAATGGGCTCGGAATTTCAAGCCACGTTTTTCTCCCACCAGAAAGGCGGACAGGAATTCTGTCAACTTCTCCAAGTTGTGATGCATTACCTTGTTCAGGCTGGGGTGGCTGCACGATGCCCTGTGCTTGAGGAGCCGCGCCAGTGGCTGTTTTAGGAGGGCTGGCGTTATCTTCTGACTCGTCAAAACCCTCCTCGTTCGGCGCAATGGTGTCTTGATCATAATACCTTGAGAAATCAGCGGACTTCCTGAAGGCAGACGCGCAGTTAGCTGCGCTCTCTTTATTGAAGCCCATGTTGATTAAGGCGAATATTAGAGTCTCATCAGTCGGAAGCACGAGGGGGTATTTCTCTAATAAAGAAGAAAAAATTTTCGGGGTTTCGAGCCATTTTCGCGAAAGGTCGTGTTTTGCGCCTTCGTTGGGGGCGTATATGTATGCTTCCAAATCTTTGGAAACTGAAAGGTGCCCCTCTTCAGGTCTTTCGAGAAGCCCGTAATATCGAAGCGATGCAAGAGAAATGACAGCCGTCCCGTTTCGGGAGCTGGTGTAGCCCAGGTGCTTGGCCACTACATCGTTGGGTACCGGATGCCTGCCTCCTTCAGCATTATAAATCTTAATGGCCCGGTCGATAGCGTCCTCTAGAGAGATGGAGGGCGCCCGCGGGCTTCTCTTCTTCTTAATCCGAATGCTCATGACCGCCTCCTGTGGCTAATTAACTCAGCAGACCTTAATGGGGTAATCGTTATTTGGCAACAGTAAATGGAGATTATCGGATTGTTAAATGGATAACGGAAGGGATTAATGCTGTAAAATTATTAATATTCAATGTGTTATACGCGTGTAATGTTTGCATGAATTTTTGTTAATATAATCTTTCTCGCGTGAAATATGAGTTGTTTGGGCAGATAAAAGTGTATCTTTTTCTGTTTTAAGGGTTCGGATTCGTCTGTGAGATTATATGAGTCGCTCTTTATCGTCTGGACGGTTCCAAACCATCAGTTTGGCGTGCAATGGGGCGTTGTTGCGGTTGGATTATCCCAAAACCACCGCCTTTTCTTAATTGCAAGGCGTGGCGGACAGTTGATTTCAGCCGTTTTGCTGATCGGGGTCATTCTTGACATCGAGGGGGTCACTGGTTCAATCCCAGTCGTGCCCACCATCAAAAGGCCTTGGGAAACCAGGGCCTTTTCTGTTTTTGGGGTTCATTATAACGCGCCAGCCATGTTTTATTTGGTCTGCTCTGATTGTTCGGATGATCCGAAGCACACACCTCAATCCGCACACACCTGATCGCGGCCGCGTTTTTTGGCGAGGTAGAGTCTTTTATCGGCGAGGGCAATGAGCTCATCGACGTGTCCGCTCTGACCATGGTGTTCCGCCACGCCGAAGCTGGCTGTGACGAATACGTCTTCGCCCTGAATGTTCAAGCGTTGCGAGCGAATGGAAAGGCGAAGGCGTTCTGCGACGGAAATGCCCTCGCTGAATGTGGTCTCGGGAAGAAACAACATGAACTCCTCTCCGCCCCAGCGTGCGGCGATGTCACCCTTGCGGGCGGCATTTTTGAGGTTTTTTGCGACCATGCGCAGGGCTTTGTCCCCCTCGGCATGACCATGCGTGTCGTTGAAGCTTTTGAAATGGTCGAGGTCAAATAAGACCACTGCCATGTTGCGGCGGTGACGCAGTCCGGTGACCCAGGCCGGCGCCATCAATTCAGCAAAGCCCCGGCGGTTGTTGAGTTCCGTTAACGGATCGATCCGGGCGATCGCCTCGGCATGGTTTTTTTGTTCCAGGTTGGCGCGAAATTGATCGGCAAGAGCCAAGGCGAGCAGGGTGGCGTCGATAACCATGCCGATCTCAATGGCGCGATACCCCAAAACTGAGTAAGGCACGATCCCCCACACGGTCATCGCCGTTATGCTGGCCCCGATGGTTGCGGCCAGTGTGGCGATTAGAAAGTACTTGGCGAACGAAATTCCACGCACGACCGATGCCGTGCCCAATGCAAGCATGATCCCAGGGAAAACCAAACTGAGAACAAAGGCGATCAACAAGGCAGCCTCATGGCTCCCGTAAAGGATGGCGGTTGTTTCCAGACCGAAAAACAGCGCCATAATGATGTAAATCAAACGGTGGGCGCGGGGGAAATGTCGACGGCTTTCAAGAAACACAGTCGCGAATATTTGGCCGCTGAACGCGTAGACAATCATCAAGATCGGGTTGGACCACAGTTGCCACACCGGATTTTCGGGCCAAATCCACCGATATCCATGTCCTGTATACGATAGGTTCATGGCGATGAAGCAAAACAGATAAAGAGAATAAAAGAAGTAACGCGCTTGTCTGAGACTTGCGAACAAAATCAAATTGTAGGCCAACAGTGCGAGTACAGATCCGTAGAGTAAGCCATAAGAATAGGCCTCGAAAATGGATCGCTGCTGTATGGTCTCTGGCGAGGTGACGTAGATCGGCAAAACCATGGGGTCAGGGGTTTCGACGCGCATCAACACCAGCGTCTGGCCGGATTTGAATTCATGCGGAATAATGAAGTAGCGTCCATCGACCGGGCGCTCCGCGTAAGGCAAGCGGTCACCAACACGGGCCTGATTTGTAATTTCACCCTGATGAACGAAATACAAATCGATACGGTCGATCCACGAAACCTCGACCAGCACCTCTCGGTCCAGGGCATGAGCCGTTGGGTTGTTAGCAACAAAGGCCAGCCATACCGGTTGAGCGCCAATTCCAAAGCTCAACATTTCCCTGTCGGCGGACTGGTAACGGCCGGACGCCCATGCCGTCCGTGCTGCATCGACGCTTATCGGGACGGGGCCTTCTGGAAGGTAACTGAAATGCTTGCCGATAGGCGCGCCAATGTCATCGAGGAGGCTGATGGCCTCATTCGACCACGCCCCAGGTACCCATAGCATTTGCCCCAGGGCAAGGCTGATGATGAAAAACAGTAATTTCATGAAGGGCCATTTCACTTGCTTGTGCCACACGGCGAAAGCGTGCGGCATCGTATTGAGCAGGGACAATTATGTCATTATTCGATATGGATTTGATATGGGCTTTGTCGATGAAATGAGCACTTCATGATTTTATCACCTGATTATTTTCAACTATAAGAAAAAACACGGTCCCCCGCAATTGATTGCGGTTTGGGCCGGGGACAAAAGACATCCAGCACATACATTCGCATGGGTGCGATTTTTGCTATTTAAATCCACCTTTCTGAGGTTGACTTGGTGCGGGATGCTCACTATTTAGAATGATGATAAGTATGTGGGTTCACAACGATAAGATCAAAAATTAATCATGAGACGGTTTTATAAAAATTGGGGAAAATCAGTGGTCGGCGTTCTCGCCGTCATGCTGATGGTGCTCAGTTTTATGTCTTCTGCCCTGGCGCAGACAAGCATTGGTGGCGACGACGAGCGGTATGTCGGTGCCTCATGCGGTGCTGGTATGGTCGCGCTTTCTGATATCGTTAAAGATACCGCTCATTGCCATAGCGATGCTCAGGACTGCCAAAGTGGTTCGTGTCATTTCTATTTAGGGGCTTCGTTATTGCCCTTATCGGTTGTCTCCAGTATGGACATGGTGTTCGCAAACTCTCGCGACCAATGGGCCATATCACCGCAGGCGACACCTTACCGACCTCCGATTTTCGTTCTCTAGTTCTCGCGCGAACTCGACAGGGCAAGCCTATAGGCGGGTCCCGGCTTGCGCATAAATTCAAGCGAAATTTGAACGAATAAACCGCCCCCATCTGCACAACAGAGTGGCCAAAGCCGTCTTGTGCTGGGGTGCGTCTATCGGAGAAACTAAAAATGATGAACACTTCCAAACTCGCCCAGGTCCTTGCTTTTTCTGCGATCGCCACCCTGGCGGCTCCGCAAGCCTGGGCTGCTGGGGCGCACGGTGACGAACATGCAGGCGCTTCCCCCATTGGCATGCCGGGCAACGCCGCTGGCGCGACGCGAACCGTCGAAATTACAATGTCGGACAATTATTTTGAGCCCGAAACGGTTTCTGTGAAGCAGGGTGAAACCATTCGTTTTGTTGTGAAGAACACCGGTGAATTTGTTCATGAATTCAACATCGGCACGGCGGCGATGCACGCCAACCATCAAAAAGAAATGATAATGATGGTGGAACACGGTGCGTTGGAATCCGACAAGATCAATCATCAAATGATGAAGATGGATATGGGGGGCGGCAAGATGATGGGACACAATGACCCCAACAGCGTCTTGCTTGAGCCTGGAAAATCGGGCGAGGTGATTTGGACCTTCAGCAAAACCAGTGACATTGAGTTCGCCTGCAACGTGCCGGGGCATTACGACGCCGGGATGATGGGTCGCGTTCGCTTTAAATAATGGTTTGGCAGGTAGCGCAAGTCTTGCGCGCCCACTCCTTACATAAGGATTTCATATGTTGAATCTGTTTTCTCTGGCGAGAAACGGCGGTGCCGCCGCTGTGTTCTCCCTACTCATCACTCCGCTTGCCGCACAAGCTGCGGTGTACAACATGACGGTCGACAAGGTCACCATCGACACCGGCGACTTCAAGAAAGAAGGGATCGGTTATAACGGCGCATCCCCTGGTCCGGTTTTGCGTTTCAAGGAAGGTGAAGATGTCACCATCAACGTCACCAACAACCTGGATGAAAAGACATCCGTCCATTGGCACGGGCTGATTTTGCCTTACCAGCAAGATGGTGTTCCAACCATCAGTTATGATGGTATCAAGCCCGGCGAAACATTCACCTATAACTTCCCCATCGTCCAATCGGGAACCTATTGGTTCCACAGTCATTCCGGTTTCCAGGAACCGGACGGGGCTTATGGGGCCATCGTGATCGAACCGAAAAAACGCGAACCGTTTCGTTACGATCGTGAATATGTCGTGCAATTGACGGACAAGCATCCGCACGGTGGTGCGCGCATCATGCGCAATCTCAAAACCATGCCGGATTACTACAACCGCCAACAGCAAACCCTTGGCGATTTTTTCGACGATGCGGATAAAAATGGAGTGGGCGCTACGCTCGACGAGCGGATGGCGTGGGGCGATATGCGGATGATGCCGGCCGATATCGAAGACCTGCAGGGCTTCACACCGCTCATTAACGGCAAGGGCCCGAGCCAGAATTGGACGGGATTGTTCAAGCCCGGTGAAAGGGTTCGGCTGCGCTTCATCAATTCATCGGCGATGACGTATTTTGATATCCGCATACCCGGTTTGCAGATGACCGTGGTCAGTGCGGACGGCAACAATGTCCAGCCGGTCAAGGTCGATGAGTTCCGCATTGCGGTTGCCGAAACCTATGATGTGATTGTGCGTCCGACCGACGACAAAGCCTACACGATTTTCGCAGCCTCGATGGGGCGCTCGGCATATGGACGGGGTACATTGGCCCCTCGCGAGGGCATGACGGCGGATGTTCCGGCGTTGCGCGATCGCCCTTTGTTGACGATGGCTGACATGGGTATGGACCATTCAGGCATGGATATGAGTGGGGGAGGCATGGCGGGTATGGACCATTCCAAAATGCCGGGAATGGACATGTCTGGCATGGATCACTCCAAGATGCCGGGGATGAGCATGGCGGGGACGGACGAAAAACAAGATCCCTTCTATGCGCCTGGAAGCGGCTTGATGCCCAAGGCGGAAGAGGGCGGCAAGTTTCTGTCCTATGCCGATCTCAAAGCGCAAAAACCCTTGTACAAAGAACGTGAGCCAACCCGGGAAATCGAGCTGCGCTTGACCGGAAATATGGAGCGTTACATCTGGTCCATCAACGGCAAAAAATATGAAGACGAAGAAGAAATTCGCCTGAAATATGGTGAACGTGTGCGCTTCAAATTCGTCAATGAAACCATGATGACCCACCCCATGCACCTGCACGGCATGTGGTCGATCCTCGATACCGGGGCGGGCAAGTGGAATCCGATTAAGCACACGATCAGTGTTGCGCCGGGGACCACGGTCTATACGGAAACGGAGGTCGATGCCGCAGGTCAATGGGCGTTCCATTGCCATCTGTCTTATCACGCCGCCAGTGGGATGTTTCGCAAGATTGTCGTCGAAGGCGGCCCAGAAACGGCTCAGCTTGCGGCAACGCAAAACCAGGAGGCACACAAATGAAAAAATTGCTTATAGGATTTGCGTGGTTGAGCGCGCTGGCCGTTTTGCCTGTCGGCGTTCAGGCGCAGCAGAAGGGTCTGATGATTTACGGCCTTCAGATGGAACAACTTGAATACCGCCGAGGTGATGAAGGTGAAAAACTCGCGGCATGGAATGGCGATGCTTTCGTCGGAACGGACGAAGTTAAGCTGCGTTGGCTAGGCCAAGGTGAATATGACACCAAGGCAAAGTCATTTGAAAAACTTGAAAATCGTCTTGTACTTCAGGCGCCCGTATCAGACTTTTTCGACGTCAAAGGCGGCGTGCGGCTGGATACCCCGAAAGGAACGGATCGTTGGTATGGCGTTCTGGGGGTAACAGGGCTTGCGCCGCAATGGTTTGAAGTCGATGCCGACTTTTTCGTCAGTGAAACGGGGGATGCGTCGGCTCGGATGGATGTCGAGTATGAACTTCTGCTCACCAATCGTTTGATTTTGACACCATCGGCGGACATCAATGTTGCGTTCTCCGATGACCGAGAAATCGAAATCGGCGCAGGGGTCAGCGGTGTCGAGCTCGGCGCGCGGTTGAGTTACGACCTCGTTGACAGAAGGCTGTCGCCCTACCTCGGCGTTGTTTACGAACGGAAATTGGGAAAGACAGCCGATTTCGTGCGTGCAAACGACGAAGATGTCGAGGGCTGGCGCGCGGTCATCGGAACCAAGTTCATGTTCTGACATTTGACACGTCAGACCGGCGGGTTTCCCCCGTCGGTCTGATCGTCATTGGGTGCGTGTGTATCGGACGCGTCGTGAAGAGACTTGCGACAAACGCTTGCCATGGCGCGCCCTCGCGAATTAGGGTGCCCATTGACGGTTCATACCTATATGAACTGTCAGAGAGCAACTTGCGATAGCCACAATGGACACGCCGTGAACACCTCCTCCCCACAAGACCAACACGATTTTTTGATTGGCCCGGACCCGGACGATCACCGTTTGACTGCGGAAGTCAGCGGCATCGACCATAACGGCGAGGCGGTGACGACCTCGGTTTCCGTCGAGCGCCCGCTGACGCTGTTTCTCAACGGTCAGGAAATCGTCACCATGATGACCATCGGTGATTACCCGAATTATCTGGCGGTCGGATATCTGCGCAATCAAAACATGCTCAGCGATGACGATGAGATTACGTCCATCGATTATGATGATGACATCAACACCATCGTCGTGCGCACGGCCAGAAATACGAACTTCGAGGCCAAACTGAAAAAGAAAACCCTGACGTCGGGGTGTGCCCAGGGCACCGTGTTTGGCGACGTGATGGAATCATTCGACACCGCCAGTTTGCCACGGGATGCAACGATCAGCACCGGTGCGCTCTATCCATTGCTGAAAGCCATCAACACCGCGCCCAGTCTGTATCTGAAAGCGGGCGCCATCCACGGCTGTGTTCTATGCGATCGTGGTCGTCCCTTGGTCTATATGGAAGACGTCGGGCGTCATAACGCGGTCGATAAAATTGCCGGGTGGATGTTTTTGGAGAAGGTTACGGGCCTAGACAAAATTTTCTACACCACCGGGCGACTGACCTCTGAAATGGTCATCAAGACGGTGCAGATGGGCATTCCCATTTTGGTGTCGCGCTCGGGCTTCACCGCCTGGGGCGTGGACTTGGCGCGCAAGGCGGGGCTGATCCTGATTGGCCGCGCCCGTGGAGAGCGCTTCGTAGCCCTATCTGGTGAAGACCGCATCGTTTTCGACGCCACAGAGGCGGAAAAAGCAGCTTCAGCCACCAAGGATAAAGGGCGTAAGGGGGGCGACGCATGAGCGACATTTCTGAACCAAAACCAGACATCCCTCACAGCCACCGTGTTGGCATCGTCGTCGAACGGCACGACAGCGATAATCCGTGGGTCGACGCCACATGGCATGCGGTCGACGTGTTGCCCGATGCCCCTGGCGATGATGCGAGAAAGCAACTCGACAGCGGTCCCGGGTGGAGCCGCCACTATGCGGGCAGTTTAGAGGTCGAACTTTTTAAACGTGAAACCGAAGCGTATAAGGTGAACCTGTCTCAACCTGCGCCAACGATCTATATCGTGTTGCGTCCCGGCGAAAATGATGACGAACCCGAGGTAGTGCCGTTTCTCGCCACCTTCAGTCCCTATGAGGCTGAAGACTACACCGAAAGCGGCGAAATGATTGTGGACGGGGTGGCGGCCCCTGGTTTTCTGGTCGCTTGGGCGGCAACGTTCGTCGAGGCCTTTCACGTCGATCAACCCTTTAAAAAACGCAAGCAAAAGCGTGCCGCAGACAGTGCCACGGGGCGCGGTCCCGGTCATGCTTCCGGGCATGGTCCTCGCGGACGGATGAGGTAGAAACGTGGCAGACAAGCTCGACGATGAAAACTTTTTGCAACGCTGGTCGGCACGCAAACTTGAGGCCCGTGATGAGGGCGATGGAGATGGCGCGAAGAGGCCAGACGACCCTGTCACAGAACAGTTGGTGTCTTCTGACCCCGATGGCGATCCCGATGGCGATCCCAGTGGTGACCCCAGTGTAAATCCTAGCGCCGAGGCATCAGGCGTTTCAGACCAGCCACCACCTGATCTGCCCGATGTGGAAACCTTGAATGCAGATTCCGATTACACGGCGTTTCTCGGTGATAACGTACCTGCGGACGTGACCAAAATGGCTTTGCGCAAATTGTGGCGCTCTGACCCGGTGTTGGCCAATGTCGATGGCTTGAACGATTACGATGAGGACTTCTCCAAGGTCGGTATGGTTTCCGAGGTGGTGAAGACCGCGTACCGAATCGGCAAGGGCTACCTGACCGACGCAGAAATCGAGGAAGCACAGGCTGCTGACGACGGTGACGGTGAGGGTGTTGAGGTGAAATCCGAACCCATGGCTGAGGAAGCATCGGACGATGCGTCGGAAGACGTGTCGGCGATTGCAGCAGATAATCCCGACGAGGTGGAAAACGAAGCTGTCGAATTCCACGATGCGGAATTGCCCAAGCCGGTCTGAACGGCTGATGAGGGCGGGAACCCGCAGGATGCATGCAACATCACGATTGCCTAATGTAGTGTTTATATTTCAAATGCTTAAACACCGAATGCTGCGCGCGGGGCAGCGTTGACAAAACCACCCTGAAGGCGTTCTAATAAAAGGTAAGTTGGCGTCGATTGTCGGGATTTGGCATTGGCTTTCGGCTTGGGATGATCTTTTCAAAAGTCACTTGCTGCGGTGTCGGGAAGGGCTTTTGGCCGAAGGTTAGCGTGCTTTGCGTGTGCATCAGGAGCGTCGTCAGCGGCGTTGTGGGGCGCACTCAGGGGAACCGGGAATGGAAGACGGCAATTCTTCCTTGAGTGTTTTACAGGATTATGGGTGTGACAGGCCTCCCCGCTATAGCAGAAGAAGATGCGTTGCGTGCACAAGTCTACGGCTTGGTGTCGGCTTTGTTGGTGGCGCCGCCGTCGGCGGAATTGCTTGGTGCCGTCAAGGCTATGGAAGGCGATGAAACCCCTTTTGGTCAGGCCGTGTCGGCCCTTGCGCGTTCGGCGGGCGAAGTGCCTCATGACGACGTCAGCGACGAATTCACGCGCTTGTTCTACGGCCACGGCGCCGGGGGCGAACTCCACCCGTATGCAAGTTTCTATTTGACCGGCTTTGTTTATGACAAGCCGCTGCTGGCACTGCGCGATGACCTGGGTCGCCTGGGACTTACCCGCGCCGAAGGGGTTAGTGAACCCGAAGACAGTATCGCCTTTTTGCTCAACACCATGCATGACCTGATCACCGACGCACACGGTCAGGCCATGGACGTTGCGGGGCAAAAGGAATTTTTCGACAAGCACATAGGCTCATGGGCCGGGCGCTTTTTTGCAGATTTAGAAGGGGCCGAAAACGCAATGTTCTATCGCCCCGTCGGAGCCATCGGCCAGTTGCTGATGGAAATTGAGGACAAGGCTTTCACGCTGGCTGCGTAAGGCTGACGTGGAGCGATGGGAACATCGAAGTCGTTTCGAAAGGAAGATAACAATGAGCGAGCAACTCAAGGATAAGGCCGTTCAATCACGGCGTGGTTTTTTGAAGGGGGCCGGTGTTGCAGGTGTCGCTACGGCGCTGAGCGTCCTGTCCGACAGCGAAGCGGAGGCCAGTACGGCCCCGGTGGAAAAGGCGACGTCCGGTTACAAAGAAACCGATCACGTTAAGTCCTATTACGAAGCGGCCAAGTTTTAAGGGGAGAGGCAGTCATGCTGACCAAGAAAAATACCCGTTCCGCCGCGGCCCCGCGGTTGAAACAAACATTATCCAAAAGCATGGGCGGCGCTGTTGATCGCCGTGCTTTCTTGAAAACATCCGGGCTTGCCGCAGGCGGTGTCGCGCTGGCAGGTGCTTTGCCTCTGGGCGGGGTTAAGAAAGCCCAGGCCGCAGAACCGGTGGCAGGTAAAGGCGAAATCAAGTCTTCTGTTTGTACGCACTGTTCTGTTGGCTGTGGCATCAAGGCCGAAGTCAAGAACGGCGTTTGGACCCGTCAGGAACCCGACTTCGACAGCCCCTTCAATCTCGGCGGACATTGCGCCAAGGGCGCGTCTGTGCGTGAACATGCGCACAACGAACGCCGCCTGCGCTACCCGATGAAGCTTGAAGGCGGAAAGTGGAAGCGTATTTCCTGGGAAACCGCGATCGACGAAATCGGCGACAAGATGCTGGACGTGCGCGAGCAGTCCGGACCTGATTCGGTCTACTGGTTGGGTTCGGCGAAGTTCTCCAACGAACAAGCCTATATGTTCCGTAAATTCTACGCCTTCTGGGGGTCCAATAACGGTGATCACCAGGCGCGTATCTGTCACTCGACCACGGTTGCCGGTGTTGCAAACACCTGGGGCTACGGTGCGATGACGAACTCGTTCAACGACATCCACAATGCCAAATCGATCTTCATGATCGGGTCCAACCCGGCAGAAGCACACCCGGTGGCGATGCAGCACATCCTTAAGGCCAAGGAAGAAAACAATGCTTCCGTGATCGTGTGCGACCCACGTTTCACCCGCACGGCGGCACATGCTGACGAATACGTTCGTTTGCGCCCCGGCACCGACGTGGCGCTGACCTGGGGCATCTTGTGGCACATCTTCGACAACGGCTGGGAAGACAAACAGTTCATTGAACAGCGTGTCTGGGGCCTGGATCGTGTGCGCGAAGAAATCGCCAAGTGGACCCCGGAAGAGACCGAACTGGTCACGGGCGTTCCGGCAGAACAGGTCAAACGCGTCGCGCGCTTGATGGCTAAAAATCGTCCTGGTACCGTGATTTGGTGCATGGGCGGTACCCAGCATCACAACGGTAACAACAACACCCGCGCTTACTGCATCTTGCAGTTGGCCCTTGGCAACATGGGCAAAGCCGGTGGCGGCACCAACATTTTCCGCGGCCACGACAACGTGCAGGGCGCAACTGACATGTGCATCCTGTCGCACTCGCTGCCGGGCTACTACGGCCTTTCGGCTGGCGCGTGGAAGCATTGGTCGCGTGTTTGGGACGTTGATTACAAGTGGATGTCCAGCCGCTTCGCATCGGAAAAGCTGATGCAGTCCGCAGGCATCCCTGTGTCGCGCTGGATCGACGGTGTGTTGGAAAACAAAGACAACATCGATCAGCCCGACAATCTGCGGGTTATGGTTTTGTGGGGTCACGCAGTGAACTCGCAGACCCGTTTGCCGGAAATGAAAAAGGCGATGGAAAAGCTCGACACCATGGTCGTGATCGATCCGGTGCCAACGTTTGCATCCGTCATTCCGGATCGTACCGATGGTGTCTACGTGTTGCCGGCCTGTACGCAGTTCGAAACCTACGGCTCGGTCACCGCATCGAACCGTTCGCTGCAGTGGCGTGAAAAAGTTGTGGACCCAATGTATGAGTCCCTGCCTGATCACACCATCATGGCCAAGTTCGCCAAGAAACTTGGCTTCGCGGACCAGTTCTTCAAGAACATCGGCTTTAAGGGCGAAGAGCCAATCATCGAAGACGTGACCCGTGAATTCAACAAAGGCATGTGGACCATCGGTTACACCGGTCAATCGCCGGAACGTATGAAAAAACAGCTGGCGAACAAGCATACCTTCGACAAGACGTCGCTGAAAGCCAAAGGCGGCGAATGCGATGGTGAGTACTACGGTCTGCCGTGGCCGTGTTGGGGCGACGACAAGATGGCGCACCCCGGTACGCCGATCCTGTACGATCCGTCCATGTCGGTAGCTGATGGTGGCCTGACGTTCCGCGCCCGGTATGGCGTCGAACACGATGGTGAAAACCTGCTGGCCGAAGGATCCTTCTCCAAGGGGTCCGAACTGAAGGACGGTTATCCTGAGTTCACCATGGCGATGCTTAAGAAGCTCGGCTGGGACAAGGACCTCACGGCCGAAGAGCGCGCCAGCATCAAAAAGGTCGCAGGCGACAAGACCAACTGGAAGACCGACCTTTCCGGCGGTATCCAGCGTGTTGCGATCAAACACGGTTGTGCGCCGTTCGGTAACGCCAAGGCCCGCACCGTGGTGTGGACCTTCCCCGATCCGATCCCGCTGCACCGTGAACCGTTGTACACGGCGCGTCGCGATCTTCTGCCTAAGTACGAGACTTATAAGGATACGAAGAAATATCGTCTGCCGACGTTGTATGAATCGATCCAGAAAGTCGACCACTCCAAGAAGTTCCCGACCATTCTCACCACCGGTCGTTTGGTGGAATACGAAGGTGGCGGTGACGAAAGTCGCTCCAACAAGTGGCTTGCGGAACTTCAGCAAGACATGTTCTGTGAGGTCAACGTCAAAGACGCCAACGATGCGGGCATCCGCGATGGCGCCGAGATGTGGGTCCACAGCCCCGAAGGCGGCAAGGTCTTGGTGAAAGCCATGGTGACCGAGCGTGTTGCGTCGGGTGTTGTCTTCATGCCGTTCCACTTCGGTGGTTGGTGGCAGGGCCAGGATCTTCGTGGCAAGTACCCGGAAGGGGCTTCCCCCGTGGTGCTGGGCGAAGCGGCCAATATGTGCGGAACCTACGGTTATGACGCAGTGACGCACATGCAAGAAACCAAAGCGACGCTCTGTCGTATTGAAGCAGCGTAAGGTAAGGGAGAAAAAAAATGGCACGTATGAAATTTCTTCTCGATTCCGAACGCTGCATTGAATGCAATGGTTGCGTTACGGCTTGTAAGAACGAAAACGAAGTTCCCTGGGGCGTGAATCGTCGCCGGGTGGTCACCATCAATGACGGCCTGCCGGGCGAGCGTTCGGTATCCGTGGCTTGCATGCATTGCTCGGACGCACCGTGTATCGCGGTTTGTCCGGTGGATTGCATCTACTCCACCGAAGACGGTGTGGTTCTGCACTCCAAGGATCTGTGCATTGGCTGTGGCTACTGCTTCTTCGCTTGCCCGTTCGGCGCCCCGCAGTTCCCCAAAGACGGAGCTTTCGGTTCGCGCGGGAAAATGGACAAGTGCACCTTCTGTAACGGCGGTCCGGAAGAAGACGGTTCGGCTGCTGAATTCCAGAAGTACGGTGGCAACCGCCTTTCCGAAGGCAAACTGCCGCTGTGTGCGGAAATGTGTTCCACCAAGGCTCTGTTGGCCGGTGACGGAGACAAGGTTTCCGACATCTACCGCCAGCGCGTGGTCGCACGCGGCTTTGGTTCTGGCGCATGGGGCTGGGGTACAGCCTATAGTCAGAAGGGCGAATAAATCTGATGTGTGCGCCTGTTTTCACCGTGAAAGCAGGCGCACACCTTCGGACGACGTTTTTCGCAACATACAGTCGCTAACGGGAATTTGATCCATGACGTCAAGTGGGCTGACACGTCTTATTCATTCAATTGCATTCACGACCTTGATGGTCTGGGGCTTGGCCTTTGGCCTGACGGGCACCATTGACGCAAGTGTCGGTGCAGCTGTTGCAGCATCGCAAGAGCAGACTGCCGGTTCCGTGCCCGGTGCCTCCAAGGGCTCTTTGAGCATTAGCGAGTTCTGGCGCGGTATTTCTCGCGGTGAGGCTGGCAAAGTCAGCATTCCTGACCAGAAATCCGCCATCATGATCAATCGCACCGGTGAAACCTGGCGCGCCGTGCGCATGGGGCCATTGCCGCTGGTTGGTGGTGTGTTGGTTGGTATCTCGTTGCTTGGGGTTCTGGGCTTTGCCGTGGTTTACGGTAAGTTCAAACTGCATGGCGAACGCACAGGCCGGGTTATTCCCCGTTTCAGTCAACCGGAACGTTGGGTCCACTGGTTCGTCGCCTGCCTGTTTATCATTCTGGGACTGACTGGCCTGGTGCTCTTGTTTGGTCGGTACTTGATCAAGCCGGTGTTCGGTGCGGACGTGTTGGGGGCGCTCGCAAACGCAAGTTTGCAGGCGCATAACCTCTTTGGGCCAATTTTCATCGTCGCCTTGGCGATCATGTTGGTGATGTATTTCAAGGACAACTTTTATCAAAAGGGTGACTTTACCTGGGCTTTGAAGGGTGGGTTTTTCTCCAGCCATCATCCGCCGTCGTGGAAGTACAACCTGGGCGAAAAATCCTGGTATTGGTTGCTTGCTTTTGCCGGTACCGCGGTTTGCGTATCGGGCGTGTTTATGATCTTCCCCACGCTGTTGGATGATGTGAAGGGGATGCAGTTGTCCCAGATCGTTCATGCCATCTGTGCCATTGCTTTGATTGCGGCGTCGTTGGGCCACATCTATCTGGGTATTTGGGGCGTTGAGGATGCACTGGACAGCATGACCCTTGGTTACGTCGATGAAACCTGGGGCCTGGAACATCACCGCTGGTGGGCCGAAGAAGAAATTAAAAAAGATCATGCTGTTGCGGATGCGCCCAGTGCCGTCCTCGCCGCAAAGAACAACGAGTCCAAATAATGCCTTCCCCATTGGGGATGTAGCCCCGGATGGGGCGCCCGGTTGGGGCGATTGCATGAAGGAGATTGAACCGTGAGCTTTCTGGAGTTTGTAGAGGGACCGCTTTGGTACTTCTCCGCAGCCGTATTTGTGATCGGCGCGTTGTGGAAAGTCGTGGGCATCTTGCGCCTGGGACGTAAAAAAGATCTGTCGATCCCGCGGGCTTCGGCTACGGGTGGGGCGCTGAAGGCTCAGTTCCTTCATTTCATCCCACACGGCGGATTTACCTTTCGCACCATTTACCATCTTGTGGCGGGGTACATCTTCCATATCGGGCTTTTCATCTTGGTTTTGTTCGCCGCACCGCATGTGGCGTTCATTCAGACCAATATCATCACCATCGACTGGCTGAAGTTACCGTATTGGGGCTTTATCCTGGCGGCGCAATTTGCATTTGCGGGTTTGATCTTGTTGTGGGTGCGCCGCATCTCGGATCCGGTGATGATCAAGATTTCAGACCGTGACGATCACATCGGCTCATGGCTAACGTTTTTGGTGATGCTGACCGGCTGCATGGCTTTGCAGGAAAGTGTCGATGCGTTGCGCGCGACGCACATGCTCTTGGTCGATCTGTGGCTGATCTATTTCCCATTCAGTCGCTTGATGCACGCCTTCACTTTTGCTTTCAGTCGCGGTTACACCGGGGCCTTCTTTGGACGTAGGGGGATTGTGCCATGAGTGTATCAGCCGCTATCGAGACCATGGTCTCGAACATCGATGCCTCTGCCGCCAGTTATCTTGATGCGTGCGTGCATTGCGGTCAGTGTGCCGAAGCCTGTCATTTTTATGAAAATACGGGCGACGTACGCTATGCCCCGGTCTATAAGCTGGATCTGATGCGGCGCGTTTATAAGCGTCACAAAGATCCGTTGGCTGGGCTTAAAAAGCTGGTCGGTTTGGTGCCGAAAGAATTGACCGAAGACGACCTTAATGAATGGTCGGACCTGATTTATGACAGCTGCACGCTGTGTGGTCGCTGCACCATCGTCTGCCCGATGGGTATCGACATTGCCGGTCTGGTGCGCAAAACGCGCGAAGGCATGGTTGCCGCAGAGCATGTTCCCGAAGGCTTGGTTGGGGCTGCCGGTCGTGCGTTGGAAACGGGTAGCCCGCTTGGTATCAAGCCTGCAACCTTCCAAAAAATCGTCGCCGAGCAGGCCGCAGAAACGGGCATTCCGATCGAACTGGACAAGCCCGGTGTCGATTACATGGTCATTTTGTCGGCCATGGAAGTCCTCAACTTTTATGAAGTCATCGGCGCCTTGGCAAAGATCTTCAAAAAAGCAGGCATTACCTGGACCATGTCCACGAAAGCCTACGAAGCCACCAACGTCGGCATCCAGATGGGTGATAAGGCGATCGCCAAAACCTTGGTGTCGCGCGTCGTTGATGCTGCCGAAGAATTGGGCGTGAAATACGTCGTCAGCCCGGAATGTGGTCATGCTTATTCGGCATTGAACTGGGAAGGCCCGAACCTTGTGGGACGCACCTACAAATTCGAAGTTATCCATATTCTGGAATTGCTGGAGCAATTGCGCGCCAGCGGTAAAATCACCACCAAGGGCAAGGATACACGGCGTCTGACCTTCCACGACCCCTGTCAGATCGTACGCCGTGGCGGTATCGTAGATGAGCCGCGCAACATCCTGGGCCAAATCGCCGACAACTTCGTCGAAATGACCCCGAACAAGGAAGCCAACATCTGCTGTGGCGGTGGTGGCGGGGTGAGTTCAAACGCCCGCGCGGAAGAACTGCGCATCACGGCATTCGGCAGCAAGAAACGTCAGCTCGATGCCGTCAAACCTGATGCCATGGTCACGGCGTGCGGCAACTGCCGCAATGTGTTGGAAGAGGCCATCGACGAGTATGACATGGTCATGCCGGTGTTGAGCATCACCGAGCTATTGGCTGAATATCTTGACGATTGAGATTGTTCTTTAAGGATAAGGGCCGTTGGTCATGAAAATTTTCGGTATCGTTGGATGGAGTGGTAGCGGCAAGACTGAGTTGCTCATCAAGCTGTTACCGGAACTCAAAAGTCGTGGTTTTAGGGTCTCGACCATGAAGCATACGCACCACAACTTTGAAACTGACAAGCCAGGCAAAGATTCTCACCGTCACCGCGAAGCGGGCGCGGAAGAAGTCATGGTCGCGTCCGGGACCCGCTGGGCATTGCTGCATGAGCTGCGCGAAGAGCCTGAACCTTCCATGGAAGAACTGGTCGAACGCATGACCCCGGTGGACCTGCTGTTGATCGAAGGTTTTAAGCGCAACAGTCATTCAAAGCTGGAAGTTACGCGGCCATCGACGACCGGGGAACCCATGCTTGCGCTCGACGACGAAACGATTGTCGCCGTGGCCAGCGATGAAAAAATCGACGGACTGAATGTTGTACTGTTGGATCTTGACAATGTCGGTCAGGTCGCTGATTTTATCATCCGCTTTACCGGTGCTGTGCCGTCTTTAGGCAACGTTCAGATGGACGCCGCTGAATAAGCCAGCGCCCATCTTTTTCGTTTCTATCAATTGAGCTTTTTCGGATCACCTTTCGCAGCGGCTTCGCGCTCGCGAAGGTAATCTTCCGTCGTGCGTGTGACCGGGCGGGTACCTTGCGTATACGGGTCAGGGCGGGTCTCGGCCATGGCGGCGACGCGACAGTCTTCACACATTTTCAAACGGTCCATGCCGCCCGGTCCGCTGAACATCGGGTGGTCTTTCAGCTTCTTCGCCATCAGTTCGATCGATGACTTGGTGCCGAACGGCTTGGCGCAACTGATGCACTCAAACGGTTCTTCCGATTTGAGCGTCGCCAAATTGCGTGCCTTGCCGGTGAAATCGATACCGGGCACCAGCGTGATGGCCTTTTCGGGGCAGGTCTTGAAACACAATCCGCATTGCACACAGGCATTTTCGCGAAAACGCAGTTCGGGCCGTTCCGGGTTGCTTTTCAACGCGCCCGTCGGGCACGCACTGGTGCACGATAAGCACAATGTGCAGGTCGCATCATTCACGATGACCGCGCCAAACGGTGCGCCATCGGGCAGGGATATGCGGTCCTGGGGGATCGGTGCGTGGGTGTGCAGATGCCCCAGCGCCAGGCTCAAGGTTTCGCGCTTGCTGCCTTCGACCGCAAAATTCCCAGCGGGGATGGCGGAAACCTTGGGCAGATCCCAAAGCTGGTTTTCGATTTGGCTCGGGTCTGCGTCGTCGATCACGGAGATACGTGCCGCGCTATAGCCTAAGCCATCCAGTACGGCGTTGGCGTAGCGCACCTGATCGTGAAGGGCTGGTAACTCGTCGCTGTGTGCCGGGTTGGCCAGCAAGACCACTTGTCCCGCGCCATAAGCCATCAGTCCAAGCAGTGCATCCAGTCCTACCGTGGTGACGCCGTTCAGTTGGAACGGCAAAACGCGAGCAGGAAGGCCTCGACCATATCGGGCCATCATGGAAATAGCTTCGTCACCATACGTGGTGTCGGTAACCAGTACGGCTGGGGCCGCGCCCTTGGCGTCGTGATAAGTGCCCAGTAAGGCACGGGCCCGCGCCATCACGCCTTTGACCGATGGGTATTGATAGCTGTTTGCGCCGGTCGGGCACACCGCGGAACACTCGCCACATCCGGCACAGATGTAAGGGTCGATGCTGACATGCTCGCCCGCGGGCACGATGGCCGACGTTGGGCAGACATCCAGGCAGCGCGTGCAGGCAACAATGGAGTTGCGCGAATGGACGCAAAGGTTGGCTGTGTGGCTGACGTATTTGGGCTTTTCAAAATCGCCAACCAGATTGAGCGCATCGAACAGGGCCCGTTCCACGGCGGCGGGGTTGCCCACGTCTGGACGGATATAGCCATCACGCTTTTGCGGCGCAGGAAATAATGCTGTTGCCCCGCGTAGGTCGAGGATGATGTCGGCACTCAGGTTTTCGGGGGCCGATGCCGCAGGGGTAAAGCGTGCACCGTCGCGCGATGATGGATTAAGATGCGTCAAGCCTGTAACTGTGATCGAAAATGCGCCTAGGTGACCAGATGCAGCGGTCACTTTGCCGCAAAGCACGGGCACATCGCCCATGGTGGGCGGCATCAAGTCTGTGGTGTTTTCCATACACACGGTCACGTCCAGATGTAGGGCAAGGCGTTTGGCGGCCATAATCGCCGTTTCGTCCCGCCCCAAAATCAGGGTTCGACCCTGAGAGGACATTTCGACAGCGGTCGTGTCCGGGACTTCGGCTTGGCTTGCGGCGATCAGAGCGGCCATTTTTGCGGTGGCTTTTGCGCCCTCGTCAGACCATCCGGCGTGTTCGCGGATGTTGACGAAGGTGGGGGTGATGTCTTCGTCACCAGTGGATGCTTCTTCCCAGGCTTCCATCAGAATGGGGGCTTCCTGAGTACAGCAAATGACGGCTGTTTCTCCACCGGCGGCTACAGCGTTGAGGGCTTCGATCTGGCTGCGGCAAAGCTGCTCATAAACTGTGGGCGTGGCATCAAGGCCGAGTGTTTTTGCAATGGCTTTCGCATCAATCTTTTGGCTGGAATCGCAAGAGCAGAGAAACACTGGGGAGGATTTGGACATAAGGTCTGCCTGTTCTGAAAATGGGTACCTGAATATAGGCATTTATCATGCGTTATTACAGCAAAAGACGGCACAAAATGCGGCAAAAATTACGCTTGAAGCTCCTGGGACGCAGATCATTATGTGAGCAATCTGTTTTACGCCCCAAAATTTCAAATTCACGATTTCAGGCGTAGTAAGATGAGCATCAAAAGGTGCACAATAAGGCCTGGATCGCGAGGAGAATGACGATGTGTACGGTTTGCGGTTGTGCGAAGGGTGAGGTGAAGGTCGAGGGCGAGGTACACGCTCATCCTCATACCCACACTCACGCTCAGGACCCGGATCACGAACACGTTGACGCTGCGGGCGATTTGCATTTTGGCAAAGGTATCGGTGCCACCCATGTGGCGGGTATCAGCCCGTCACGCATCGTGCAGATCGAACAGGACATTTTGGGCAAGAACGATCATTTGGCGTTTCACAACCGCGAACGCTTTTCTGAACTTGGCATTTTGGCGTTGAACCTTGTGTCGTCACCCGGTTCTGGCAAGACCACCTTGTTGGCGCGCTCCTCCGCCGATCTGGTCAAGACCATGCCCATCGCCGTGGTCGAAGGCGACCAACAAACCACGCTGGATGCCGACCGCATCCGTGCTGCGGGTGTGCCAGCGGTACAGGTCAACACCGGCAAGGGTTGCCATCTGGATGCGTACATGGTCGGGCGCGCGGTGGACGGCTTGCTGGACAGGGAAGACGGCCTTAAAGCTGGCGGGGTTCTGTTTATTGAAAACGTTGGAAACTTGGTTTGTCCGGCGGCGTTCGATCTGGGCGAGGCGGCGAAGGTGGTGATCTTGTCTGTGACCGAGGGCGAAGACAAACCGCTCAAGTATCCCGATATGTTTCGTGCTGCCGATTTGATGGTGATCAATAAATCCGACCTGCTGCCCTACGTACCGTTTTGCGTGGACACATGCATCGAATATGCGCGGCGTATCAATCCGAAAATTCAAGTTATCCAGTTGTCGGCGCTTAAAGGTGAAGGCTTGGCAGAGTGGTACGCCTGGATCAAAAATCGCCGTGCGGCGCAGGCCGTTTCCAAAGCCTAAGGAGAAAATTATATGTGCCTTGCCATTCCAGCCAAGATCATTGCGATCCATGAAGATGATATGGCCGATGTGGAGCTTGATGGCGTGGTGAAAGATGTCTCTTTGGCGTTGTTGGACGGCGTTTGTGTCGGGGACTTCGTGATCGTACATGTCGGTTACGCCTTGTCACGACTGGACCCTGTTGAAGCCGCACGTACGTTGGCGCTGTTTGCCGAAATGGGCGAGGCGGCAAAGGCAGAGGCGGCAAAGGCCGAGACGGACCAATGAAATACATCGAAGAATTCCGCAACGCCGAACTGGCCCAAGGCCTCTCCGTCGCCATCAAGGCCGAAGCCGACTCAGGGCGCACTTACCGCTTTATGGAATTTTGCGGCGGCCATACCCACGCCTTGGCGCGCTATGGCGTTGAGGATCTTTTGCCCAAAAAAGTCCACATGATCCACGGTCCCGGTTGTCCGGTGTGTGTGTTGCCGGTGGGTCGCGTGGATGAAGCGATTGCGCTGGCCACCGGCCACGATGTGATTTTGTGCACCTATGCCGATTTGATGCGGGTGCCGGGCACCAAATACGAAAGCCTGATCAAGGCGCGATCCAAGGGCGCGGATGTACGCATGGTCTATTCGACCATGGATGCGCTGAAAATTGCGCAGGACAATCCTGAACGTGAGGTCGTGTTTTTCGCCATCGGCTTCGAAACCACCACCCCACCCACCGCCGTCGCCATCAAGCAGGCACAAGTTCTGGGGCTGAAAAACTTCACCGTCTATTGCAATCATGTACTGACACCTGCGGCCATGCGCGCCATCTTGGGTACGCACACGCTGACAGGTGCGCCAACCGTGATTTTGGATGGCTTCGTCGGCCCCGCCCATGTCAGCGCGGTGATCGGCACGGAACCTTATGAAGAGTTCACCCGCGACTACCGCAAACCCGTGGTCATCGCTGGGTTTGAGCCTTTGGATGTGATGCAGTCGATTTTGCAACTGATCCGTCAAGTTAACGATGGTCGTGCCGAGGTGGAAAACGAATACGCCCGTGCGGTGATGCCCGAAGGCAACGTGAAGGCGCAGAACCTGGTCGCCGAGGTGTTCGAGCACCGCGATGAATTTTCCTGGCGCGGTTTGGGGGCCGTAGCGTTGAGCGCATTGAAAATTCGCCCTGAATTTTCTGACTTCGATGCTGAGTTGCGCTTCACCGTCGTGGTCGGAAACCCCAAGGAAAACAAGCTGTGCGAATGCGGCCCGATCCTGCGCGGCGAAAAAAAACCGGTGGAGTGTTCTCTGTTCGGTACGTCGTGCACGCCGGACAATCCCATGGGCGCGTGCATGGTGTCATCCGAAGGGGCGTGCGCCGCGCATTGGACCTATGGAAGGTTCCGCACCTCAACTGAAACGGAGAGCGATTGATGAGTAACCGCGGACCCAAACCAAGCCAACGCGGTACGCGACCGTTGGATGTGAAGAACGGTCGCGTGGATATGAGCCACGGTGCCGGCGGACGGGCCATGGCACAGTTGATCGAAGAGATGTTCGTGGGGGCATTCGACAACGATCTGCTGAAGCGTGAGCATGATGCGGCGATGTTTCGCCTGCCCGCAGGCCGGGTGGTGATGAGCACCGACAGCTTCGTTATTTCTCCACTGTTTTTCCCCGGCGGTAATATTGGTTCGTTGGCTGTGCACGGCACGGTCAATGATATATCCATGGCCGGGGCAAAGCCCTATTACCTGACAGCGGGCTTCATCCTTGAAGAAGGCTTTGCGCTCAGCGATCTGGCTGAAATCGTCAAATCCATGGCGGCTGCGGCTAAAGACGCGGGCGTAATGATCGTCACCGGTGACACCAAAGTGGTGGAACGCGGTCATGGCGACGGCATTTATATCAACACGGCGGGCGTCGGGGTGGTCCGCGATGACATCGACATCTGTGGCGATCTTGCCAAGCCAGGCGACAAGATTCTCATCAACGGCACGTTGGGCGATCACGGCGTCGCGGTCATGAGCAAGCGTGAAAACCTCAGCTTTACCACCGCATTGAAATCCGACAGCCAATCGCTGGTCGATCTGGTTCAAGACATGGTCGGTGCGGTGCCAAACATCCATGTGTTGCGTGACCCAACCCGCGGCGGCCTAGCCGCGACGCTTAATGAAATTGCCAACCAGTCGGGTGTCGGGATCGAACTGGTCGAGAGCACCATTCCGGTGCGCCCGGAAGTCAAAAGTGCTTGCGAATTGCTGGGGCTTGATCCGCTTTATGTCGCGAACGAGGGCAAGTTAATTGCCATCTGTCCAGCCGAACAGGCCGACGCCCTGCTGGCGGTCATGAAGGCGCACCCCAAGGGCCGCGATGGGGCCATCGTTGGCGAGGTGCTGGAGGATTCCCGCTGCTTCGTGCGAATGAAAACCCAGTTGGGCGGCACGCGCATGGTCGACTGGTTGGCGGGTGAGCAGTTGCCGAGAATTTGCTAACAGACGTTATTTAAACGTGTCGGCGTAGGTTTCGCGCAGCACATTCTTTTGCACTTTACCCATGGTGTTGCGTGGTAGCTCGTCAACGATGAACACGCGCTTGGGGTGCTTGAAACGCGCCAAGGCCTCCTTGATGCCATTTTGCACCTGATTTTCGCTGACGGCGGCACCGTCTTCCGCCACGATCACCGCAGCGACCGCTTCACCGAAATCGGGGTGAGATAGGCCGATCACAGCGCTTTCCTTGACGCCATTTAGTTCATCGATAACGGTTTCGATTTCTTTGGGGTAGACGTTGTAGCCACCGGAAATGATCATGTCTTTGGCACGACCGACAATGGACACGCGGCCGTCGGCACTCATTTTCGCGACGTCGCCGGTGATGAACCAGCCATCTTTGCGGAACTCCGAAGCGGTTTTTTCCGGCATCTGCCAATAGCCCGAAAAGACATTGGGGCCAGTGACTTCCAGCACACCAATTTCCTCGGCGGCCAGAACCTTGCCATCCTCATCGGCCACACGGACCTGCACGCCGGGCAGGGGGTAACCGACCGTAGCGGGCTGGCGCTCGCCGTCCAGCGGGTTCGACGTGATCATGCCGGTTTCGGTCATGCCATAGCGTTCCAGAATGCGGTGCGCGGTTTTGTCTTCAAACGTGGCGAACGTTTCCGCCAGCAACGGCGCGGAGCCAGAGACGAACAAGCGCATGGAAGTGCATGCTTCGCGGGTTAGGCCGGGATGATCGACCAATCGGGTGTAAAACGTAGGCACCCCCATCAACACGGTCGATTGCGGCAGAAGTTCGATCACCAGGTCGGCATCGAATTTCGGCAGGAACCACATTTTGGATCCGTTCAGCAACGCGCAGTGCAGCGCGACGAACAGGCCGTGGACGTGGAAAATCGGTAGCGCATGGATCAACACATCGCCGTCGCGCCAGCCCCACATCTGGTGCAGGGCAAGGGCGTTGGAGGCGAGGTTGTCGTGGCTCAGCATTGCGCCCTTGGACCGCCCGGTGGTGCCGGACGTGTACAAAATAGCGGCAAGATCATTGCCCTTTAGCTCAACGACCCCGGTGTCGGGTTCGGTGGTTTGTGCGGTGGTGCTCAAGGTTCCTGTGCCGTTGGCGTCCAAGGTCATGATGCCGAGACCCCGAATGTGTTTGAGTGCCTCGCTCAGGGCCTGTTCAGATGTCGGACGGCAAACCAGCAATGTGGGTTCTGCATCGCCGACGAAATAAGTGATTTCAGCGGGCGTGTAGGCGGTGTTCAAGGGTAAATAGATCGCACCCGCACGCAGACACGCCAGATAGAGCGCCACGGCTTGGGGGGATTTATCCACCTGCACAGCAACGCGGTCGCCAATTTTGACGCCCACTGTTTTCAACAAACCCGCGTACTGCGCCGACATGGCATCAAGACCGCCATAGCTGATCGTTTCACCGCCTGGTGTGACAAGCGCCGGGGCATCAAGGTCACTGGGGAAATGCTTTTGAAACAGAGCGTACAGATTGGCGTTTGTCATGGGCATGGTCTCGTTTGGGAGGTCGCTAAAATTTAAGCGCTGGAGCGCACAAGGTCGGTTGGCAGTGTGGCGATGAAATCGGTGAAGGAGCCGCTTTGCACCGTGACGTGCTCACTCAGCAGCTGTTGGGCGCGGGCAGCATCACCGGTCGTGATCGCGTCGAGAATTTGACCGTGTTCGCGAAACGATTCGGACAGGCGTTGACGCTGGCGCAGTTGCAGACGGCGATAGGGGGCAAGGCGGTTGCGAAGCTGACGGGTTTGGTCCGCAAGAAAGGTGTTTCGGCTACCTTGATATATACATTCATGAAAACAAACGTTGGCGTCGTAGTAGCCGTCGTGGTCTTCGACTTCGGAAAAAGTGCGGCCCTTTTCAAAGCACTCGGCAAGCATGGCACGATCATCGGCATTCATACGCCGGGCGGCCAAGGTTCCGCACAGACCTTCCAGCTCGGCCATGACCTCGAACATTTCCATCATTTGCTTTAGTCCGAAGGCGGCCACCACTGCGCCGCGCCGGGGGCGAATCTCAACCAGACCGATAGACGCGAGTTGATTTAAGGCTTCGCGCACGGGCGTTCGGGACACACCGAAGCGTTCGGCGAGGCCCATTTCTTCCAGACGTGCGCCGGGGGCAAGCAGACCTGTGACGATGTCTTGCTCCAACGTTTCTTTCAGTGTTCTGTCACGGGTGGTTGGCATAGTGCTCCCCTAAGAGCCGCAGTCGTTCGGTTCAAAATTCAGACGCTGGCACAGCCGGAGGGCGGTGCGTCTGTGAAACAGTACAGCCATACAGTACAGATTTTGTCGCATCCATAAAACAAGAAATTGTATACAATTTTCTTTGACATGCATTCGTGCGATCTCTAGGCTCTATCGACGAATAAGCGGACCCCCCAGTTCTCTGCCCCTGTTTTTAACGGGGCGGGGGATGCTGTGGGGTGCTAAATTTCCGCCAAAATAAAATTCGGTTTTAACAGGGAACACGCGTCAGGGGAGATCACTTCAAATGACGATTTTTAAGAACACCGTGGCCGGGGCTGCAGCCCTTGCTTTTGCTGTCGTTGCTGGTTCAGCCGGGGCGGAAACGTTGAAGGCTTCGCACCAGTGGAACACGTCCGACGTGCGCCATCAGATGGTTCAGATCATCGCTGATGAAGTCGCCAAGGCCAACGTCGGCCTCGACATCAAAATCTATCCGTCCAAATCACTTTATAAGCCGAAAGAGCAGTGGGCGCCGCTGACCAAGGGTCAGTTGGATATCACCGCGTTTCCGCTGTCGTATGCAGCCAGCCGTCACCCAGAATTCGATGCGACGCTGATGCCAGGGTTGGTGAAAAACCACGCCCACGCAGCACGCTTGAACGATTCCGCGTTCATGGGCGATATCAAAAAAATCATCAATGACGCGGGCGTGATCGTGCTGGCCGACACTTGGTTGGCCGGTGGCTTTGCCTCCAAAAAGGAATGCATCCTCGGCCCCGACACTATGAAGGGCCAGGTCACCCGTGCGGCAGGTAAAGCGTTCGAACAGATGTTGGTTGGTGCCGGTGCTTCCATCGCATCCATGCCAAGTTCCGAAATCTACACGGCCATGCAGACCGGCGTTTTGGATGCGGCGAACACCAGCTCTGGCAGCTTTGTGTCTTACCGTATCTATGAGCAGGTCAAATGCCTGACGGAACCGGGCGAACACGCCTTGTGGTTCATGTATGAGCCGATCCTGATGTCGAAAAAGAGCTTTGATAAGCTGAACAAAGCCCAGCAGGCCGCCATTATGGCCGCAGGTCAGAAATCGGAAGATTTCTTCGCCAAGGCTGCTGCGGAAATCGATCAAAAGATGGTCGACACGTTCTCCAAGGCCGGCATTAAGGTCGTCTCCATGACTGACGAACAAGCCAGTGCATGGCGCAAGATTGCGAACGAGACGTCTTACGCACAATTCGCAAAGAGCGTCCCCGGTGGTAAGGCTTTGTTGGACAAAGCCCTCGCTGTCGAGTGATCTAACGGGCTGCCGGTTCTTGCACTGGGTTTTCTTTCTCAGTGCTTGAACCGGCAGTTTTTTTATTCCGGAGCGCGCCCCGTGAAAGCCTTCACAAAATCAATTTGTTTCGTATCCCATCTGTGCGGGGTGTTAGCATCGTTGCTGGTTGCATCGGCCATTTTGGTGGTGTGTCAGATGGTGGTGTTTCGTTATTTTCTCAACGAGTCCACCGTGTGGCAGACGGACTATGTGACGTTTTCTCTGGTCGCGGCAACCTTGATCGGCAGTCCTTATGTTCTTTTGCTTAAGGGCCATGTGAACGTCGATTTGCTGCCTCATTACCTGCCCCATCGCGCGCGCATTGTGTTGGCTTTGATTGCCTGCTTGGGCGGCCTTGCGTTCGCGAGTGTTATCGCCTGGACCGGGTATGAATTGTTTTACGATGCCCTTAAAGGTGGTTGGAAGACGGAAACGGTGTGGGAACTGCCGTTATGGATACCCTATATCTCTATTCCTATCGGCTGCGGGATTTTGGCGCTGCAGTATGTTGCCGACATCATCGCGCTATTGACCGGCCAGCAAATGCCGTTCGCCGCTGCCACGCACTCTGAATTCGAAGGGGAATGATCATGGAACCGTTGACGATCGGTCTGTTGGTCGCCGTGGTGACGATCATTGTTCTGGCCACCGGCATTCCCGTGGCCTTTGGCCTTGGCATTGTCTCCATCGGTTTTTTGGTGGCATTTGAAGGCTGGGGCGCCATTGATGGTCTGGCCGATACGTTTTTCGCCGGGCTGAACGAATTCGCCTTGGTTTCGATCCCGATGTTCATCGTCATGGGTGCCGCTGTGGCGTCGTCACCTGCGGGCAAGGATTTGTACGAAGCCCTGGATCGCTGGCTGGCCCGTGTGCCGGGCGGCTTGATCATTTCCAACATTGGCGCGTGTTCTATCTTTGCCGCGTTGAGCGGATCTTCCCCCGCTACATGTGCAGCCATCGGCAAGATGGGCATCCCGGAAATGCAAAAGCGTGGATATCCCGACGGCTTGGCTACGGGGTCTATCGCCGCAGGCGGTACGCTGGGAATTTTGATCCCGCCGTCCATCACCATGATCGTTTATGGCATCGCGACCGAGACCTCGATCGGGCGATTGTTCCTAGCCGGACTGGTGCCTGGCTTGTTGTTGACCATGTTGTTCATGACGTGGGCGCTGTTTACCGCCTGGCGTTCAGGCTACAAATTTGGCGAACAAAGCCATGTTGCCGGGTGGCGTGCGAAGTTTGAGGTTCTGCCGCGTGTGCTGCCGTTCATGCTGATCATCGTTGGCGTCTTGTATGTGCTGTACGGCGGTGTTGCGACCCCGTCGGAAGCCGCAGGTGTTGGTGCTGCATTCTGCTTGTTGTTGGTCGCGGTGATTTATCGCATATGGCAACCGGCGAAAATTTGGGCGATCGTGTCCGATTCCATGCGCGAAAGCGTCATGATCTTGATGATCATCGGGGCGTCGGCCCTGTTCAGCTTTACCTTATCGTCTTTGTTCGTGACCCAGTCGGTTGCCGGAACCATCGCGGAGTTGACGGTCAACAAATGGGTTTTGATGGCATGCATTAATCTATTTTTGTTGGTTGCTGGCTTTTTCTTGCCGCCGGTTGCTGTGATCTTGATGACCGCGCCAATTTTGCTGCCGATCATCACCCAGGCTGGATTTGATCCTTATTGGTTTGCGGTTATTTTCACCATCAATATGGAGATCGGCTTGATCACACCGCCTGTTGGGCTAAATCTATATGTGATCAATGGGATTGTGCCGAAGATCGGCTTGCCGACCATTTTGAAGGGTGCGTTGCCGTTTATGCTGTGCATGGTGGTTTGCATCATCATCTTATGCATTTTCCCCGATATCGTGACGTGGCTGCCCAATTATATGATGGGGCCTGCCATCAGTTAACGGTCTTGGGGGGCGGCGCACGATGCGGGCAAAGGGATATCAACAACGTGACCTTCTTCAGGAATTTCCTCAGTTCCATCGCGGATGCGGGACGTGAACTTCTGGAAGGGCGGCAGGGACGCTACGCCCGGCCAACGGACATGCGTTCGTTGTGTTCCGACCTGATCACACAAAAAGGCGAAGCGTTGGGCACGGCACTGGCTTGTGCCGTGGTCGACGCCTACTGCGCTTTTGACGAGAGCGAAAAGGCGGCCTTTTTTGAAATGCTGCTGGCCGATTTCGACGTTGACCGAGAGGCGCTGGAAAATGCGATCTCTACGTACCAAAATTCACCGGACCCGACCTCGGCTCAGGCTGTGGGCTGGGCAGCGGAATCGCTTCGTCAGCGGGTAATCCGCGGTATAAATATGGCACCGAACGGTACGCGCATGGTGATCAATATGCGCGAAGACCTGTTGCGGTTTTTAAAAGACAATCCGGCGTTGAAGCCTGTCGATTCTGATTTTGCTCACTTGTTGGCCAGTTGGTTCAACCGCGGGTTCCTTGAAATTCGTCGTATCGATTGGAATACATCGGCGAACGTGCTGGAAAAGCTGATCGAATATGAAGCCGTTCATGAAATTCGTGATTGGGATGACCTGCGACGCCGCCTCGACAGTGATCGGCGCTGCTATGCGTTCTTCCACCCAGGACTGCCGGACGAGCCGCTGATTTTCGTCGAGGTGGCGCTGGTACATGGGCTAGCTGGTTCCGTGCAGGATTTGCTGGATGATACGCTCGAACGTATCATACCGAACAAAGCGGACACCGCTATCTTCTACTCCATCAGCAATTGCCAGAAAGGCTTGCGCGGCATTTCTTTTGGTAACTTCCTGATCAAGCAGGTGGTCGCCGAACTGCGTAGTGAACTGCCGAACTTGAACGCTTTTTCGACGCTGTCGCCGGTTCCGGGATTTCGGCGCTGGCTGGAAAGTCGCCGTGACGATAGGCCGCTGGTGGGGCCTGAAATCTTCAAGATGTTGGATGAGCCAAACTGGGTTGATGATCCCGTTAAGTCAGAGACCCTGCGCGCACCCTTGATGGAGCTTTGTGCAGTGTATCTGGTCAATGAAAAGATAAAAAAACGCCCGCTCGACGGCGTTGCCAAGTTCCACTTGGGCAATGGAGCGCGCTTGGAACGGATCAACTGGTTGGGTGATGTTTCGGCCAAGGGTATCGACGAATCGGCGACTATTTTGGTCAATTATAAATACGATCTGGGTAAAATCGAAAGCAATCACGAGGCCTTCGCCAACACCGCAACGGTGATGCGCTCCAAGCAAGTGGAAACGCTGCTGGAAAACGCGGAGGCGCTTTCCACGTCCTGAGTATTGTGACGTGGGCTGCTTAGATGAACTTGCGGAACAGCTTGGTGCGGTCGAACAGGTCTTCCAGGTCTTTCATGCGCACTTCGGTCTCGGCCCAATTTTCCGTCTGTACGGCGGCAATGATGGCCTCGATGATGAACATGGTCACCACCGATGAATCCCAAGCGGATGGCGCTTCGATGCGGGAATGAAAGCTGTGGGTAGACAGCTTGGCCGCAGGCGACCCCCACTGATCCGTCAACAACACCAGTGTGACGCCTTTTGACGTGGCCATTTCGGCCATGCGCAGGATGTCGCGCTCATAACGGCGAATGTCGAACGCCACCAGGACATCACCTGGATGCATGTTCAGAACATAGTGGGGCCAAGTGTTGGAATTGGATGCGATCAAGGTCAGGTCGTCGCGGATTACCTGCATATGGGTGAAGAAATAATCGGCCAACGATCGCGTGATGCGTCCGCCAACCACATGCACAGTGCGATTTTTATCGGCCAACAATTCAACCACGGCGTTGAATTCGTCCGGGTCAATTTGTTGCAGGGTTTGGCGCATGTTTTCCATCACCACATCGGCAAAACGGTTGAGGATGTGGGTGTCCGGGGCATTTGACGCCCAGCGGTTGTGTTTGGCGATTGGGCTGGAAAGGGTGGCTTCAACTTCGCCGCGTAAGGCTCCCTGCAATTCGGGGAAGCCTTTGAAGCCAAGCTTTTTGGCCATGCGCACCACGGTCGGTGTGGATACGTTGGACATCTCGGCAATCACAGTGATGCTGCCGAGGCCGGAAACGGGGTAATTTTCCAAAAGCGCATTGGCCAATTGGCGCTCTGCGCGAGTGAGATCGTCAAACTGGCTGCGGATACGTTCTGCAACCGTCAGGTCTTGGCCGGTTACCATATCAGCATGCCTCGCCTTGGTCGGAATAAGTGAACCTTATATAAAGCATGGTTGTAGGAGTCGCGCCAATAAAGTTTTTTTAGAAGCGATTGTTTCAGAAATTAACTTGACAGCTGTCAAGTTTCTGAAAAGATATGTTCACATTCTGGGATGGGAAATGGGAGAGGTCATGAAGCATGCGTGAGCAAGCTCAATCAGATGATGGCGCAGGCCGCGACATGGTGCAATTGCTGAATCCCGAAGGTAAGGGGGGCGTTGTGCTGGTTTGCGAGCATGCCTCGCGTTTCATTCCAGAAGAATTTGCAAATCTCGGCCTTGATGCCGCGGCATCGGTCAGCCACATCGCTTGGGATCCGGGCGCATGGGCTGTGGCGCAACAGCTCTCTGTCGCATTTGATGCGCCGCTGGTGGCACCTGCTGTGTCGCGCTTGATATACGATTGCAATCGCCCAGCCGTGGCGGAAAGTGCAGTTCCCAAAAGAAGCGAAGTTTACGATATTCCAGGCAATATGGAGGTCGGTGAGGCTGAGCGTCTTGAACGCGCAAAACGGTTTTACCAGCCGTACCGTGAAGCCCTGACGGGTGTCATCACCCGAGCTGTTGATGCGGGGCGGGCACCTGTGGTGATCACGATCCATTCCTTCACCCCGGTATATCAGGGCCAGAAACGCACGCTTGATCTGGGTATTTTGCACGATTCGGATGCGCGATTGGCGGATGAAATTCTCACGGTTACGAATGCCGAAGGCGGACTTATAGCAAGATGTAACGAGCCTTATGGACCGGCGGACGGTGTTACCTATACCCTGGCTGAGCACGCTGTGCCTCGGAAGCTTTTGAATGTTATGATCGAAATTCGTAACGATTTGATCGCTGACCAGACCGGCCAGCAAACGATGGCGAAACGGTTGGAAGGTGTGCTCCGCACTGCCTTGGAAAACCTGGGCGTCGGTGGGAAACGTGGGGTCTCTTTATAATGGGCTTTATCAGATCATATGTTCGGATCGTTGATGCGGTGAATTACCGTATCGGACGGGTCATGATGTACAGCCTTTTTGTCATGTTCGGCGTGCTGCTGTGGTCGTCAATTTCAAAGACGTTCTTTTTCCCATCTTTGTGGACGCTGGAAGTCGCACAGTTCATCATGGTCGCTTATTACATCCTCGGCGGACCGTATTCGCTGCAGTTGGGTGCGAACGTCCGCATGGATTTGTTCTATGGAAACTGGACCACCAAGCAAAAAGCGCTGATGGATGTGTTTACCGTATTCGTCTTGATTTTCTATCTTGGCGTTCTGCTGTACGGCGCTATCGATAGCACGACGTATTCTTTTAAATATGGTGAGCATAGTCCGACCGCGTGGCGGCCCGTGCTGTGGCCAATCAAGGTCACCATGTGTGTGGGCATCAGCTTGATGTTGCTGCAAGCTATTTCCGAACTGCTTAAAGACATTGTTACACTCAAAGGGAAAAAACTCTGATGTCCTATGAACTCATTGCCCTTTTGATGTTTTCATCAATGATGATGATGATGATGACCGGGCAACGCGTGTTCGCGGCTATCGGTGGCGTGGCGGCGCTGTCGGCTTTGGCATTGTGGGGGGTTGGCGGGTCCGATTTGCCGTTCTCCGCAGCCATGAAGTTGATGAAATGGTATCCTCTTTTGACGCTGCCGATGTTCATCTTTATGGGATACATTCTTTCAGAGTCCAAAATTGCCGACGATTTATACAAGATGTTTCACGTCTGGATGGGGCCGGTTAATGGTGGTCTTGCGATCGGCACGATTGGGTTGATGGTTCTTATTTCGGCCATGAACGGCTTGTCCGTGGCGGGTATGGCTATTGGCGCAACCATCGCATTGCCTGAGCTTTTGCGCCGGGGTTACGACAAAAGAATGGTGACGGGGGTTGTTCAGGCAGGCTCTTCACTGGGTATTTTGGTGCCGCCGTCTGTCGTTTTGGTCCTTTACGCGATGATTGCCCGACAACCTGTCGGCCAGCTTTGGCTTGCGGGCGTTATTCCCGGCTTGGTCATGGCTGCAATGTTTATCATTTACATTGCCGTGCGCTGTCATTTTCAGCCGTCGCTTGGCCCGGCCTTACCTGAGGAAGAACGCAACGTACCAATGTCGGAAAAGCTGCGCCTTTTGCGCGCAGGTCTTTTGCCGTTTTTCATTTTTGCGGCGATGATGATACCGTTCGTCAATGGCTGGACCAGCTTGGTTGAAAGTTCGGCCATCGGCGCTTTGGCGGCGTTCTTTGCCGCAATCGCCAAGGGACGAATGAACAAGGATGTGCTCGAAACGTCGTTGCGTCAGACGTTGGCGGTTTCGTGCATGTTCATGTGGATCATTCTCGCTGCGTTGGCTTTTGGGGCTGTGTTCGATGGGCTTGGCGCTGTGAAGGCGATCGACCATCTGTTCACCGATCAGTTGGGGCTTAGCCCCTGGACGATCTTGATCCTGATGCAGCTGTCGTTCTTGGTGATGGGTACGTTCCTGGATGACACTGCGATGTTGGTGATTGTGGCACCGCTCTATGTGCCTCTGGTCGCCGTGTTGGGTTTCGATCTGATCTGGTACGGGGTGCTTTACACGATCACGACCCAGATCGCTTATATGACACCGCCTTTTGGCTATAACTTGTTCTTGATGCGCGCTATGGCCCCGCCGGAAATCAGTTTGCGGGATATCTATGGCTCAATTCTTCCGTTCGTTATGGTGATGCTGCTTGCGTTGGCCTTGATTATGGTCTTCCCCAACATCGCACTGTGGCTGCCTGAATACGTCTACTCGAGATAATGGTTTGGGGAATCTATTTTCTACGTTGAGTACTGAGTAAACATTCTGAGGTTGAAGGAGAGGACTATGATTACAAGACGTAAGTTACTAACAGCGGCGGGTGCTGCTGGTGTTGCAGGTGCGGCTTCATTGGCAGCACCGTCCGTACAAGCAAAGTCGAACAAGACCATCAAGTGGCGGTTGCAGACTTATGCCGGCGCGGCATTGGGTGAGCACGTTATCAAACCTGCCATCGACAGCTTCAACAAAGTTGCCGGTAGTGAAATGCAGATCGAACTGTATTTTGCTGATCAGCTGGTGCCAACGGGCGAACTGTTCCGTGCGATGCAAAAGGGCACGATTGATGCTGTGCAGTCTGATGATGACTCCATGGCGTCCCCGACCGAAGTCACCGTGTTCGGCGGCTACTTCCCGTTCGCAAGTCGTTATTCTTTGGACGTTCCAGTGTTGTTCAACCAGTACGGTCTGAACGAAATCTGGGATGCGGAATATTCCAAGGTTGGTGTTAAGCACCTTTCGGCAGGCGCTTGGGATCCGTGCCACTTTGCGACCAAAGACCCGATCAACAGCTTGTCCGACTTGAAGGGCAAACGTGTCTTTACGTTCCCGACCGCTGGTCGTTTCTTGAGCCAGTTTGGCGTTGTCCCCGTCACGTTGCCGTGGGAAGACATCGAAGTGGCTATGCAGACCGGCGAGCTTGACGGCATCGCTTGGTCCGGCATCACCGAAGATTACACGGTTGGCTGGTCCAAAGTGACGGACTACTTCCTGACCAATAACATCTCTGGTGCTTGGGCTGGCTCGTTCTTTGCCAACATGGATCGCTACAACGAACTGCCTGATCATCTCAAAGAGTTGCTGAAGCTCACGATGGACAGCTCGCATTACTATCGTCAGTGGTGGTATTGGGGCGGTGAAGCATCCTTGCGCGTTAAGGGCAAAGACATGAAGTTGACGACCATTCCCGATGAAGAATGGGCAACGGTTGAATCCGCTGCGGTCAAGTTCTGGGACGAAATCGCCGCTGAGTCTGAGACCAAGGCGAAAGTTGTCGAGATCTTCAAACAGTACAACGCGGATATGACCAAAGCCGGTCGTCCATACCGTTACGGTTGATTTGACCTGACGGCTTAAGTTGTACGGCAAGGTTCGTTCCACCCTCTGGACCTTGCCGTCCGGATACCCCCTGGGACTTGTCCCGGGGGGAATTCGATACATGAAGCGCCGAGCTTATTTGATTAAATATTTTCATAATATTTTGGACGCATTCGTTATTCAGTTTTGAACCAGCTAGGTGAATTAAGATGGCAGGCAAGTTGACATTCGACGCATTGAAGCAGGCCGTGCTCGATGATGAAATCGATACGGTCTTAACGGTTATGGTGGATATGCAAGGCCGCTTGATGGGCAAGCGTATGCACGCGGAATTTTTTGTCGACAGTGCGTGGGAGGAAACCCATTGCTGCAATTACCTCCTTGCCAACGATATGGAGATGGTCACGGTCGAGGGCTACAAGTCCACGAGCTGGAAATCAGGCTACGGCGATTATGCGCTCAAGCCGGACCTGGATACCTTGCGCCTTATTCCGTGGCTTGACGGCACCGCGCTGGTGCTTTGTGACGTGCTCGACCACCACACGCAACAGCCCATCGCTCATTCGCCGCGGGCCATTTTGAAAAAACAGATCGCGCGCCTGGAAGCCATGGGCATGAAAGCTTTCATGGCCACCGAACTTGAGTTTTTCATGTTCAAGGAAAGCTTTGAAGAGGCGCAGGCCAAGGGCCACCGCGACCTCACACCGTTCAGTGCGTATAACGAGGACTATCACATCTTCCAAACCACCAAGGAAGAAGATGTCATGCGCGCCATCCGCAATGGTTTGAACGGTGCGGACATTCCCGTTGAAAACTCTAAGGGCGAAGCGTGCTCCGGCCAAGCCGAAATCAATGTGCGCTATGCTGATGCGCTGTCCATGGGTGACCGTCACGCGATTATCAAAAATGGCTGCAAGGAAATCGCCTGGTCCAAGGGTCGCTCGGTTAGCTTCATGGCAAAGTGGAGCTACGACGCGGCGGGCAATTCGTCCCATGTTCACCAATCGTTGTGGAGCCTGGACGGTAAGCCGCTGTTCTTCGATCCCAAAGCCAAACACGGCATGTCGGATTTGATGCGCCACTACCTGGCCGGGCAGTTGTTGCATGCCAGTGAGGTAACCTATTTCTTGGCGCCGTACATCAATTCGTACAAGCGCTTTATGGAAGGTACCTTCGCGCCGACCAAGGCCATCTGGTCGATGGATAATCGCACCGCCGGCTACCGAATTTGCGGTGGCGATTCCAAGGCCGTGCGTATTGAATGCCGCGTCGGCGGGGCCGATTTGAACCCCTACTTGGCAATGGCGGCCCTGTTGGCGGCTGGCATTGACGGCATCGAAAATAAACATGATTTGGAACCTGAATTTGTGGGCGATGCCTATAACGGCGAGGATGTGCGCGAAATCCCGAACACGTTGCGGGGCGCGATTGAAGAATTGAATAACTCCACCATGCTGCGTGCCGCCATGGGCGACGATGTGATTGATCACTACGTCCATGCTGGCCGTTGGGAACAACATGAACAAGACCGCCGCGTGACGGACTGGGAAGTCCAGCGCGGCTTTGAAAGAGCGTAGAGAAAGCAACCATGACAAAAATGATCCAGTGTATTTCCCCCGTGGATGGTTCGGTTTATGTCGAACGTCCGTGTGCCAGCCCTGAAGAAGCAACAGCGCTGGTCGCAAAATCGCGTGCCGCTCAGCCTGCATGGGCTGCCCGCCCGATGTCAGAACGTATCGCCTTGGTCCGCGCAGGTATTGCGCGTATTGGCGAAATGAATGATGAGGTTGTGACGGAACTGGCCTGGATGATGGGCCGCCCTGTACGCTACGGTGGTGAGTTTGGTGGCGTTAACGAACGCGCATCATATATGGCAGATATCGCCGAAGAAGCCTTGAAGCCAATCATCGTTGAGAACAGCGATGCATTCGAGCGCCGTATCGTGCGTGAGCCTCTCGGTGTGGTGATGGTGATTGCGCCGTGGAACTACCCATATATGACGGCTATCAATACGATCGCACCTGCACTGGTTGCCGGTAACACCGTGATCATCAAACACGCCAGCCAAACCGTGCTGGTCGGTGAACGTATGGTACGTGCCTTTGTCGAGGCCGGTGTGCCTGAAGATGTGTTCATGAACGCATTCTTGGATCACGACACGACGTCATCCCTGATCGCGGCGAACAGCTTCGATTTTGTCAATTTCACGGGCTCGGTCGGTGGCGGTCAAGCCATTGAGCGTGCGGCAGCCGGTACGTTCACCGGCGTCGGTCTTGAGCTTGGCGGCAAAGATCCAGGTTACGTGATGGAAGACGCAAACCTCGACGCGGCAATCGACACCTTGATCGACGGCGCGATGTTCAATTCCGGCCAGTGCTGCTGTGGGATCGAGCGTATCTATGTCGTGGAATCACTGTATGATGCCTTTGTCGAAAAGGCGGTCAAGATTGTGTCCGGCTACAAACTGGGCAACCCATTGGACGAAACAACGACCATTGGTCCGATGGCGCACAAACGCTTCGCCGCCGAAGCGCGAGCACAAGTCTCCGAAGCGATTGCAGATGGCGCGACCGCGATGGTCGATCCGGCACTTTTCCCTGAGGACGATGGCGGAGCATATATGGCGCCGCAAATTCTGACCAACGTGACCCAGGACATGCGGGTGATGGGCGATGAAACATTCGGCCCTGTGGTCGGCATCATGAAGGTCAAGGATGATGAAGAGGCGATTGCCTTGATGAACGACAGCGATTTCGGTTTGACCGCGTCGCTGTGGACCCAGGATGTTGATCGTGCCACGGCTATCGGTGCACGGCTACAGACCGGGACGGTGTTCATGAACCGCGCTGACTATGTCGACCCAGGTTTGTGCTGGACCGGCTGCAAAGGCACCGGTCGTGGCGGCGCATTGTCCGTCATCGGCTATCACAACCTGACCCGTCCCAAATCGTATCACTTGAAGAAAGCTTAAGCCATGAGCACCTCCGCAAATTGGAACTACCCAACCCCGATCCGCTTCGGTGCGGGGCGGATTAAAGAAATCGCAGATGCGTGCGCCGTTGTGGGTATGAAACGCCCGCTGTTGGTGACCGACAAGGGCCTTGCCAACCTGCCGATCACGCAAAGCACGCTGGATCTTATGGAACAGGCGGGGCTTGGCCGTGGTCTGTTCGCAGACGTTGATCCCAACCCCAGCGAAATCAATCTGGCCGCAGGCGTTAAGGTCTATAATGACGGCAACCATGACGGCGTGATCGCATTCGGTGGCGGTTCGGGCCTGGATTTGGGCAAAGTGATTGCCTTTCAGGCCAAGCAAACCCGCCCCGTGTGGGATTTTGAAGACGTTGACGACTGGTGGACCCGCGCCGACGCGGATGCCATCGCACCGATCATTGCCGTACCGACAACGGCAGGCACCGGTTCCGAAGTGGGCCGTGCGGGCATCATCACCAATTCTGAAACGCATGTGAAGAAGATCATCTTCCATCCCAAAATCATGCCGTCTATTGTGATTTGCGACCCGGAACTGACCGTTGGTATGCCGCAGGTGATCACCGTGGGAACAGGGCTGGATGCGTTCATTCATTGCCTGGAAGCTTATAGCTCGCCTTTCTACCATCCCATGAGCCAGGGGATCGCCCTGGAAGGCATGCGTTTGGTCAAAGAAAACCTGCCCAAGGTTTATGCCGACCCGAACGACATCGAAGCACGCGGGCATATGATGGCTGCTGCTGCCATGGGCGCTACGGCGTTCCAAAAGGGCCTCGGCGCCATGCACGCCATGGCACACCCGGTGGGCGCGGTGTACAACACCCATCACGGCATGACCAACGCTGTGGTGATGCCAGCGGTGCTGAAATTCAACCGCCCCGCCATTGAAGACCGCATCGCCGCTGCGGCTGCGTATCTCGGTATTGATGGTGGGTTCGACGGCTTCTACGATTATATCATCAAGACTCGCGCAGACCACGGTGTGCCCGACAAGCTCAGCGCCTTGGGCGTCGGAAGTGGTAGCATTGATGAATTGGCAGCGATGGCCGTTGAAGACCCAAGCGCCGGGGGCAACCCTGTCGAACTGACGCTGGATGCGGCGAAGGCTCTCTTTACCGCGTGCATCTAAGACATTACTGACATCAAAAGCCAGAGACCCGCTTGCCCAGGCGCAAGCGGGTCTCTTGTTGTTTGCGTTATAATAGGGCGTGCATTGGTAGGCCCTTGAATTTTTTATACATTCACGCCATGTAGGGGGCATGTGTAACGCACTGAGCCCTGAACGATCTGTGATCTGGTCCGTCTTGCATGGCCTTGCGCCGCATGATTCGGCCCATGACCTGAGTGCGGAATACTTTACCCACCCCACCTACCGGATGTGGTTCGATGCGCTTTGCGCCTTGTACAGGGCAAAGCGTGAAGTCAGCATTTCGAGTATTGATGCCATTTTACAGAGCCAGGGCCACATGATGCGCGATACTGACCGCCGGGCCCTGAAACGCATGTTGCGCCTTCCTCCGCCGACCCGTATTGCCGAAAACACCGGTCTGTTGTGCCAAGCTCTGCGCGATCGCCATCAAGGCTTGTCAGTGCACATTGAACGGTTGATCAATTGATTTCCCCCAGCACGACTGCTGGTCAAAACACAGTTTTATGCTGCGATAAACAAGACGCCGGAGGAGGGAAAACCTCTCCGGCGTAAGATAGTATCCCCTTGCTCTCCAAAATGGAGAAATACATTGGTAAACGAATGGGGACGAATACCAATGTGCACACACAGTTACACTATAACCTATAGAAATTTGTGGTATATTCCACAGATGGATGAAGCGCGTAATGAGTTTGTATTACTTTATTTGCGGCATTTCTTATGGTTCAAAAGTAAGCTTACTCGACACGATATTTTGATATGAAGCATGTTTAAGGCGAATGGCGCGAAGGTCTTCTGTTCGCGGGCGATGGGGCCATTCATAGGGAAAAAAATGAAGATTTTGTTGGTCGATGACCACAAGTTGGTGCGCGCGGGACTGGTGTTGGTTCTCAAGCAGATGGAAGACGGCGTTGAATTGCTGGAGGCCGGAACGGGGCGTGAGGCTATAGAACTGGCAAGCGCCAATCCCGATATCAATTTGATCTTGATGGATTTGGATTTACCCGAAGGAAGCGGCCTTGAGGCGCTGACGGCGATCCATGCGACGGATGCCTCTATGCCCGTTGTGATCTTGTCGGCGATGGAAGATCAGGGGATGGTTTCACGGGCAATGAGCCTGGGGGCGCGCGGGTTTATCCCAAAAACGGCCAGTGGCGACGTGATGGTCAATTCCCTGCGTCTGGTCTTGTCGGGGGGGATTTGCTTGCCGCCGGGCTATGGAGAAACCGCCCGTGGCGGCACGGACTTACCCAACCTCACTCAACGGCAATCAGAAGTTTTGAGCCACATGGCGCAAGGCAACTCGAACAAAGAAATTGCGCGCGAATTGGGTATTTCGGAAAACACCGTGCGGGTGCACATTTCGGCGATCATCAGTGCCTTGGATGCGACCAATCGCACCGAAGCGGCCTATTCGGCCATGCGTCTTGGGCTTATCCCACGCGCGACGCTGAGTTCGATCTGATTAGGCCCTTGTGGTGCAATCAGCCTCACTGGGGTGGCGGGATTTGTCCGGGGGAACTGGCTCTTTGTGACAGCGTTTTATGTATGATGGCCATCAGCTCTTCAGGCTGGATCGGTTTGTGAAGGATTGGCAGGCCGCTCTGTTTCGCTTCGCGTAAACGTTCTGGCGCCGTGTCCCCTGTTACGATGATGGCTGGAATTTCTGTCGCCGATGTTTTGCGGATCATCGCGATGGCGTCTCGACCGGTCAATTCCACGTCGAGACGATAGTCCGCGATGATCAGGTCTGGAATGCGTTTTGCTCCGATAAATGCACCGCGAATGGTGTTGGTTTGTCCACTTAAGAAAGTCTGGGTACTGTAGCCAGCGTTTTCCAAAAGCGTTTTTAGCCCCAACAAGACCTGTTCATCGTCTTCGATGATGACGATGTGCGCGTTCCCACGGTTCGGTGCGATGGAAGAGAATGCCTGATTTTCTATAACCACATTGTTTGAGACAGGCACTTCGACCCAGAACATGGACCCCTTCGGCGGGCTGGACTCACAACCCATTTGGCAGCCCAGCAAATTCGACATGCGTTGAACGATCGATAGCCCCAATCCAAGCCCCTGGCTGCGTTGGCGCGCGGCGTTGTTGATTTGGTAGAAGTCCTGGAAAATCAATTCGCGCTTGTCGGGGGCGATGCCGGGGCCGGTGTCCCAAATTTCGATGCGCAGATTGCCATTGCGCCGTCGACAGCCGATGAGCACACGCCCTTGGTCTGTGTATTTGATGGCGTTATCCACCAGGTTGCGGACAATGGTCTCCAAAAGTGAGGGGTCGCAATAGACGTGTGTGTGAGTGTTGACCATGCGCAATTCCAGATCATTTGCCCAGGCAACGGCTGTGAGTTCACTTTTGATGCGAGTGATCATTGGTCCAACGTCAAAGCTCTTGAAGGCTGGCTGTACCACGCCTGCTTCCAATTTGGAGATGTCCAAAAGGGTGTTCAAAAGCTCTTTCAAAGAATCGAGCGAATTGCGGATCAGCTTGATGATGTCGCGCTTTTCTTCATCTTTTTCTTTGTTTTCAAGCGCGTAAACAAACAAATTCAGGGCCTGTAGGGGCTGGCGCAAATCGTGACTGGCGGCGGCCAGAAAACGGGTCTTGGCGACGGATGCTTTTTGCGCGTCGTCGCGGGCTTCTCTCAGGCCGGTTTCGCGTGAATGCAATGTATCGACAAGATATTGTAGAGACTGCGCCATATCGGTGATTTCGTCGTCGCCGGAGGTGTTGATTTTGGCAAACTCGCCTTCTGCATGGGCCAGCATGGAGACGCGCAATTGGACCAATCGGCGCAAGACCGTTCGGCTGACGTAATAAAATGTAGAGGCCGCGACCAGGGCGGAGAGAACAATGAAGCCAATCATGGCCTCTAAGGTGATGTCCATTGACCGGCTGGTGTCTTTATTGGTCTGAGTGATGGACTTTCGAATTTCTTGTGTGGCGAGATCTGATGCGGAAATGAATTGTTCTGCAATTGTGCGTGCGGCGCGCAGGGCGGCTTGGATTTGGTTGTTGGTGTCCAGGTCCAGCTTCTTGATGTGAAACAGCCCCGTGCGCCCAAACATAATGGCGCTGAGCCGGTCCAGTGTGTCATGTGCATCGATTTGGGCCTCGGCAGGCAAATAAGCGTACTGGCCACGCGCGTCGATGAGCTTTCGCGTGGAGCGCAGTTCCAACTTGTCGAGAGGCGCTGTGTGCTCAAGCCGTGTCGCTGTCATCAGCATAAAAATCACTGAATGAATGGCTTCGTTCCACTGCTGCAGTGGACCGGATGGTGCGATCGTCCCATCTGGCAGATTGGTGCCAAACTGTACGGACACCATGTCTTCTTGCAGTTGGATCATTTCCAGATCGATTTGGCTTAGGCGTTCCCCGTACATAATACGGCTTTCTGTGAGCGTATTGAGGTTGTTGTAGGTGTTGAACAGCTCTCCCTTGAGGTCGAGCAGTACCTGTTTGCGTTCACCTGGAAGGGCCTCTTGAGATATGCGGCTGACGATTTCTTCCAGCCATGCCGCATCGTCTTCGACTTGAGCGATCAAATTGACGCGTGTCCAAGTGGTGGGGGAAATGATCAGGTTGGCGCCGCGTCCGACAATGCTCATGGACAATTGACTGATGTGTGCGGTGTCTTCAAGGGTTGGCAATTCTGCGTTGATCAGGGTGTCGTAATTGTCCTGAAACCGATTGAGGGCCACAATAGAGGCAACACCGGCTATAATGGCGGTTATGGTGATGAAGCCGAGGGCAAGAAACAATTTGGTCGAAATCGCGGTCTGCGCTTTCGTGCCGGGGGGATTGCCTTCAGGAGAGGGCGCAGCATTTGGTGGGCTAATGCCATCCATAGTGATTGTTCCTTGTAGCCGTAACCATTTGGATAGTATCTCTAATCGGTGCACAGTATTACACGAAACTCTCTTTTGTTAAGCAAGGGCGTGGGGCAACGATAAATGAATCATACGGAGTGGAAATATTGAAACGGATTGCGCTGTTGGGGTTTGCGGCCCTGTTTCTGACGATGGGGCAAGCCACGGACGTGCGTGCCGCATCGACCATTGAAATGGTCAAGAACCGGGGATACGTCGAATGCGGCGTGACCGACCGTGTGCCTGGGTTCTCCAACCAAGGTGCGGATGGGGTGTGGAGTGGGTTTTTTGTCGATTTTTGCCGCTCGGTCGGGGCGGCGGTGCTCGGCGACGCCGACGCGGTGCGTATTGACAGTTATTGGCTGGACGCCTTGGTAGGGCGAGAAATTGATATTCTGCACGCAGGCTCAACATGGACGTTTGTGCGTGACACGACACGCGCCATCGAATTTCCAGGCATCTATTTTTACGACGGCCAGGGGTTTATTGCCCATGCCAAACTCGGTGCGAAAACTCTGAAACAGGCGATGGCCTTGAAAAATGTCAATGTTTGCGCCATTGGACCGACGTCGACGGCGCGAAGCAATCTTGAAGGTTTTATCGATAAAAACAAACTCGACTGGCAAGTGGTTCCCGTTCAGACCATGGATGGGATGTGGCGGGCCTTTTTTGGTGGCCGGTGTACCGTTGCCATTCATGATCGCTCTGCCCTTGCTGCGGTGCATGCCGGGCGCTTGGAAGACAGCGATGATTATGTTGTTTTCCCGGAAGTGATCAGCAAGGAGCCTCTGGCACCCGCTGTGCGCGCCGACGATCCCATGTGGCGTGACTTGGTGTCATGGGCGACGCTGGTGAGCGTTGCTGCGGAAGAGCTTGGTGTTACCCGTGACAATGTCGATGATATGAAACTTAATTCCAGTTCTCCTGAGGTGCGCCGCCTGTTGGGAGTCGATCCGGGGCTTGGCCAAGGGTTCGGGCTTGATGATGAGTGGGCCTACCGTATCATCAAGCAAGTCGGAAATTACGGCGAAATCTTCAATCGTAATTTGGGACCTAAGACCAAATTTAAAATGGCGCGGGGACTTAATAATTTATGGCGAGAAGGTGGGTTGCTTTACGCTCCACCCATCCGTTGAACACCATGACTTGACGCTTAAAAAGCCCACCAGTTTTTCCGGGGGGCTTTTTTTGTGTCGGTGAATTGGATGGGTTGGGAGGCATGTGGCCACGGTTTGTTGACACGCCATATGCGGCAGAAGTAGCCTTTAGGTATGATAAACCACGCTCCCTGTGATGGGCGGTCATCTAAAGTCGGCAACATGGCTAATCATCTGGAGGAGAGACACCGGGGGGCAAAAGCCGTGATAGGTCAGCAGGAGCGTGAGAAAAAGAGCGCACCAAAATGGGCGTCGTAATATTTATTTTTCGCATTGGTCTGGTGATATTTGTCACGGAAGCCTTGGTCATGGCCATCTTAACGGCACTCCCTTTTGAGATGGGGGTGGTTTCTATTGCTTTATTAGATGCCCTGTTGCTGACGGTGCTCAGTTCTCCTTTGTTGTTTTTCTGGGTTGTCCGGCCATACGTGCGAGGGCAAAGGGCTACGCAAGAGGCCGCGGCTTCGGCGTTGCAAAAAAGCCAAAGTCATATGGTGGAGGTGCTTGGTGCCATGGTGGATGGCATTGTGATCTCGAACGATCGAGGGATCATTCAAGTGTTCAATAAGGCGGCGGAAAAAATCTTTGGCTTCACCGAGCAAGAAGTCATCGGCAAGCCCATCAATGTGTTGATGCCCCCCAGCGATGCTGAGCACCACGACGCGTATCTAGAGCGCTATCACATTACGCACAGCCCTTCTGTTATCGGATATGGGCGCGAAGTCTTGGGGCAACGCAAGGATGGCTCGTTATTTCCCATCGACATTGCCATCAGTCAATTGGAAATCGATGGCAAGCGGACTTATACAGGCGTGGTGCGCGACATCACCGAGCGTAAAGAAGCCGAAAGTGCGTTGATCGAGGCCAAAGAACAAGCAGAACGGGCGAGCCGGGTCAAATCGGAGTTTATGGCCAATATGTCGCACGAATTGCGCACCCCCTTAAACGCCATCATTGGGTTCTCCGAGGTCGCGCAATGCGAAATGTTCGGCCCATTAGGGCACCCGAAGTACGTTGAATATGCAGGAGATATTCAAGAAAGCGCGCAACACCTTTTGGATTTGATCAACGATATCCTGGACATGGCGCGTATTGAAGCGGGTAAGTTCGAGTTGCATGATGAGGTCTTTGATTTGGCCGATGCTGCCGCAACCCCTGTGCACTTCGTTGATTCCGGCCTGGTCGAGTTACATAATAACATTCCCGCTGATCTGCCGTGTTTGCGCGCGGACAAACGCAGGATTAAACAAATACTGCTTAATTTGTTGTCCAATGCGGTGAAGTTCACGGCTGAAGGCGGTGCCGTAGACCTTGATGCCTTGGTGGGCGCTGATGGGGGCATCGTTTTACGCATTCGGGACACGGGAATCGGCATGGACAAGGCCGAAGTTGCACGGGCCCTTAAACCCTTCGAGCAAATTGACGCGGGCCTGAACCGAAAATACGAAGGCACAGGCCTTGGTTTGCCCCTTGTGGAGCGCATGGTACGTTTAAATGGTGGGCAATTGCGGATCGAGAGCGAAAAAGGCAAGGGAACCAGCGTGTCTGTGCACTTTGAACCCGAGAGAACCGTTGAGCGCAACGGGGTTGGCCGCCTGCACTCTGGGGCATAATCGTCCTGGATGGCTGAAATCCAAAAAACCGCCTTTAAGCGGTTGACAGCAGGGCGTACACCCCTTATTTTCCGCCTCCACAGGGGCCATGTCGGCTCCGCTTGCTTTTTAAGGATAGACGCCATGAAAGTTCGCAACTCGCTTAAGTCCGCGAAAACACGCGACAAGAACTGCGTCGTCGTGCGCCGTAAGGGCCGCGTCTACGTGATCAACAAACGCAACCCGCGTTTCAAAGCGCGCCAGGGCTGATCCCGATTTCGGGCGGCTGCGCTTCGTGCGCGGCCCTTTGGCAGACGCTTGAGCAAAACCGCGCTCACCTCTAACGGGGGGGCGCGGTTTTGCTATGTCTGGCCCCTGCGTGGGTGTTGAACCGCTCGCTCCCCGGTGGGGTCTCCCTGTCGCCGTAGGGGGTGCCCACCTGCATTTCAAGTTTTCATTAAATCGATCTATTATAATGCCAAAGGAATGCATAGAATGTTGTGCATCCTTATGGGGAGGGCGACTCAGCTATGGGCATGTTGAGGGTTATTTTATTTTTTCTATAGAGGGGAAACGCCTCTGTAAGGGAGATAAAAGTGCTGATTGATTTGGCAAAAAGTGCAGCGCTCGTTCTATCGCTGAGTTTTCTCTTAAGCTTTGTCGTAAGACGCTGGCATCACCACGAGCTTTCCGGACAGGTTGTGTCCGGATTGTTGTTTGGTGCCATTTGCGTGGTGGCGATGATGGCCCCGATTCAATTTGCCGAAGGGATCATCTTCGATGCTCGCTTTGTCATTCTTTCCGTCGGAAGTTTTTATGGCGGGCCAATTGTTGGGGGCATCTCGGGCCTAGTTTCAATCGCTTATAGATTATGGGTCGGTGGAGCAGGGGCGGTGGTGTCCATTGGTGCCGTCACTACAGCCATTTGTATCGGTCTAATCTACCGAGTTGGGTGTCATAAATATAAGTGGCCCATTGGCCCCATTCCATTTTTGCTGTTTGGACTGGTTGCACACCTTGGTGTGATACTATGGTTTTTCTTGCTACCGCCGGAAATTGCCGTGATGGCGATCAAAAAGGCTGCACTGCCATTTTTGTTGGTGTTTGCCCCTGCAACCGCGATGTTTGCGTTTATCCTTAATGACATCGATCGGCGCGTTTCAATCGAAAAATCTTTGCGTAAGAACGAAGCGCGATTGCGTCTGCTGACGGACAATGCTCGTGACATGATCTATCGGATGTCAATTCCTGAGGGCATTTTTGATTATGTCAGCCCTGCATCAACAGAATTGACAGGATATTCACCAGCAGAGTTTCGCAGCACCCCGCATTTGTTCGCAAACGTGATCCATCCCGATTGGCTGGCCTATTACGATTATGAATGGAATAAAATTCTGAGAGGGCAAACGCCCCCATCTTATGAATACCAGATCGTGACGAAATCAGGAGATGTACGCTGGCTGAACCAACGCAATACGTTTGAAACGGACGATTGTGGAAACCCCACGGCCATTGAGGCTGTTGTGTCGGATATTACAAAGCGGAAATTAACAGAGCTAGAGTTGCATGAGGCTCATAACTTGCTTGAAAAGCGCGTTCATGACCGGACGCTTGCTTTGTCGGCTGAAGTTGTCTCACATCAAAAAACGGCCGCGCAGCTTCGCAAGCTTTCGAGTGCGGTGGAGCAAAGCTCCACTGTGATATTCATTACCGACATCGATGGTACGATCGAATATGTAAATGCTCAATTCACGAAAAGCCTGGGATATTCCCCCGATGAAGTGATTGGGAAGAACCCCCGTATTCTTCAAGCTGACGATACGCCGAGGCGTGTTTACAAAGAGCTTTGGCGGACCGTTTTATTGGGTAATGAATGGCGGGGAGAACTGAAGGACCGGCGAAAAGACGGCAAGTTGTTCTGGGCCGCAGTGTCCATCATCCCAATCCGAAATGAAAACGAGGACATCACCCATTTTGCTGCGAGGCATGAGGACATCACGAAGCGTAAAGAGGCGGAGCGTGCCACAGATGAGGCACGCCATGCTGCTGAGCTCGCAAACAAAGCCAAATCCGATCTCATGGCAAATATGAGCCATGAGTTGCGCACTCCACTCAATGCCATCATCGGCTTTGCCGATACGATGAAACAGGAAGTTTTCGGCCCCATTGGCAGTAAGAAATATCGTGAATATCTTGGTGATATCTACGATTCCGGTTGTCACCTTTTAGATGTCATCAATGAAATTCTCGACATTGCGGCGATTGAGGCGGGTGCGCTAGACCTGCATGAGGAGAGCATCAGCGCAACCGATGTCGTGACGTCGGCTATGCGTATCATTACGCAACGCGCAAATGATGGTCGGGTGAGTATCAGTTCATCCATTGCACCGGACTTGCCGTTGATTTATGTCGATGTGCGACGGGTTAAGCAGGTGCTGCTCAATTTGTTGAGCAATGCGATTAAATTCACGCCGCCTGGAGGGGGTGTTTCGGTCACAGCGCGTGTCAATGAAGACAGCTCTATCGCCATTGTGGTGAGTGACACGGGCGTCGGCATGGATCAAGAAGGTATTGCTATGGCGCTGAGAAAATTCGGGCAAGTGGACAGTGGCCTGGACCGTAAACATGAAGGGACCGGTTTGGGGCTACCCTTGACGAAGGGATTAATGGAAGCCCATGGCGGAGAGTTTATGATTGAAAGCAAAAAGGGCCGTGGCACCGTGGTGACGGCTGTTATTCCCAAGGAGCGCGTGGGCCGGGATGACGCCCTGCCTGCGTGAACACAATTCACCCCTGAGCCCCTCCAAGGCAAACCTTGTGCAATTATCCTTGTGTCGGGGTGCGCCATTGTAATTTCCCTGTGCGACAAGCCACCCCTGCATAAACGTGCGGGGTATCTTGGCGGGTCAGGTATTGTTTGTAGGTGCGGCAGAACTGGCCGTTTTTCGCGCGGTAGGTGGCCAAAGGCTCGATTTGGGTCGAGGTTTTGGTTTTGGCATCCGTCCAGCTGCGAATTTCACCACTTTTGGCATTTTCCAGGGCGTCCTGCCAAGTGTGGATGATCCCGTTGCGCACAGTTTTGGGTTCCTTCGCCAGAGATGGGCGCAAGGCCGTCAGTTCACGCACGCTTTCCCCGCGTGTTTTGTGAACGCTCCGACGCAGTATATAGGTGCCAATGGATGGCGCATAATACCATGTATAAGATTGCCACCAGGCATTGGATGAGGATCGGCGGTTGCATTTGATGCGGAAGGTGTCAAATTCCCCGGCAAGAACACGTACATGCTCTTGGCCTTCAACCGCACAGTCCCATTTTTGTGAAAACTCACCAACGCGAGATGTGGTTTTGCTCTCAGAGCGGCCTTCGGTCGAAAAACGCACTTGGTTGCCGACCGCAAGCGGCCACAGTGCATTGGTCGGCACGCGCGATTCCTTAAAGTATTCTGCGGTAGAGCCTTCCACATAGGGGGCGGGCAGGACAAAGTTGCGGAAATTGACGATCTTGCGTTGAGCCTTATTGATCAGATCGACGGTTTCACCGTTGGTGCTGACCACCTGCTCTAGCCAGCCGTTGGTGTAGTAAAACTTGTCCCCCGCACGATGTGTGGGCAGGGGGGCAGGGGGCAGGGTGACATCGGATATGGGCTGTGAAGCAAAGTATTTTGATTGCGGCTCGACTAATGCGGGGATACAGGCACTTAGCCCTAGTCCGACTAAACTCACCAGGGCCAGTTGGGTGATTTTATTTGAATGGTTTTGCGCGTGGTGCATGCTTGAGCCTACGGTATTGGTGTCGTGATGGGGGGATATTTGCATGGGTGTTGAGAATTCGCGGTGACTTTGATCACATATTTACAGGGATGCATGATTTTAACATTGTTATCTGAATTCAAGCTGAACTCATACAAAGTGCCGAAGAATATTCTCTGGCATTTTGCATTGTTATTCATGTTTGTTTGCGTGCGGTTTGGTGTTGGCGGTGCGTGTCAAAATCAAAGCGCCTTTTCTGAGCCATCCTCCAAAATGAGATAGCGGGTTTTCCAGGCACCCTCATCGGTGCGACACGCCAAGCCGTAGGTTGTTTCAGTTTGGTTTTGGGCGGTGACGTCCTTGCGGTATTCACGACAGTATTTACCGGACTTGTCCTGGTAGGTGCGCACCGGGGTGAAAACAGCAGAGCGTCCACTGTCGGGGTTGCGCCACGCCAGTTCGTTGTTGCTGAGGTTCACTTCAAGAGCCTGATTGAGCGCGGCTCCCATCGCCACTTGGTCTTGCATCAAAGACATAGCTGCCAATTGCATCGTTTTTTGAGTGCTGGTTTGTGAATACTGAAATCCACCACTAAGGCCAAGGAGCAGCCCCGTGAATGCGGCAGCAAGAGGCAAAGCCTTGGCCCATGATGCACTCCAATGTACTTGTGGGCGTGGATGGAAAGCGACCACAGTGGCGTCTTGAGGGTCTGCCTGTTGATCCGTTTCGGTGCTGGCTTGCTCCAATTGGGCCGTGATCGCGTCTTGCAGGTTTTGCGGTACGCGATCGTGCAGGGTGTCATTGAACGCGACCCGGCTGAGTGCGGAAAATTCACGCAATTTTTTAACAAGGTGTTGGGCTTGGAGGTCATCGCTTAGTTTCGCTTCGACCTCGCGAGCCGTATCGGCATCCAATTCGCCGTCCACGTAAGCAACAAGTGTGCTTTCATCAAGGTTCATCATGGCTGTGCGCCTTGTTTCAATGGGGATAGATCGTCGTTTTTGATGGTGAAGCCGCCATCGCCTTGGGTGTCGGTCATGCGCACCAGTGCGGTTCGGGCGCGAACCAATCGGCTGGTCAGTGTACCCATGGGAATTTCCAAAACATCAGATGCTTCCTTGTAAGACAGGCCTTCAACACAGACCAACATCACCACGGCGCGCTGTTCTTCGGGCAGATCGAAAATAGCCTTGCGAACCGTGTCCAGGGTCAACGTGGCTTCTAAGGCACTTTGTCCGTCAAAGGACTGATCGGTCTGGCCTTCCATCACCTCAAGATACGTGTCGCGGCGCTTTTGGCTTCGAATTTGATCAATATGGGTGGTCTGAATGATACGAAACACCCAACTGTCAAGACGCGTTCCCGGTTGCCATTGACTGATGCGAGAAATTGCTTTTTCGCATGCGGCTTGAACCAAATCGTCTGCTGCGGCCCCATTGCGCGTGAGGCCGAGAGCAAAGCGCCTCAGGCGAGGCAAAATGGAAATCAGGTCTTGTTGTGTGCGTGCATCCAAGATCTTTGATACTCACTCTCGTTAAAGTCCGTGCCCGTACACTCTTGCGGATCAAACAATCAATGCATTGATTTTATAGAAAATTTTACGTGCTTGCCCGCGTCTTCTGTATACACAACGTCGTGCACGCGACTTTCATCCCTGAAAGCGAAAAAATATTATAGGTATTTTTTACTTTTTTGACATGACCTGGGATGAAAAGTCATTTGCCAACGTTGTCCAGACAAGAACGCCGAGATAAGCTTCTCACAGTTCCGAATTGGAAGGATACCCAGACGATGACAAAGACATGGACCGAAATGAAAAGCCAAGGTGGGGAAATGACCCATTTCTCAATCACCAATGGTGACTATTCTAACCTTGTCCGAAGTGTAGTGCGTAAACTGGTGCTTGCATCATCCGTAAGTGTTGTGGCGATGACTTTTGTTCTGAGCCCAGTGCATACACATCAGAATGGTTTCTCGTTTGGCATATCCAAAGTCTTTGCCGATGATGATGGCGGCGGAAGTAGCAGCGGCGGTGACAGCGATAGCAGCGACGACGGCGGCGACGACAGCGGTGATGATGGCGGCGATGACAGCGGCGGCGATGACGGTGGTGACGGTGGTGACGGTGGTGACGGCGGCGATGGCGGTGGTGACGGCGGCAATGGCGGCGGTGACCACGGTGGCGATGATGGTGGCGATGATGGTGGTGACGACGGCGGTGATAAGGGCGGCGATGATAGTGAAGACGCCGGAGACGATGCCGGAGACGGTGCTGGTGATGATGGCGCAGTTGGCGCAGGCCCAGCTGCGGGCCCCGGTCCAGCCACAGGCCCCGGTCCAGCCGCAGGTCCTGGCCCGGCAGCAGGTCCTGGCCCGGCAGCAGGCGCAGGTGGCACGCCGGTTGGTAATCTTGGCGGCCTGACAGGTGTTGCTGCTGGTGCTGAGGCTGGCCTTGTTGGTAACTGGGGCGGCGCGGCTCCCGCGGGTGGCGGGCTCTAAAACCCAAGCAAATTTACGCGCATTTACGAAGAACCCCTTGCCGCGAGGCTCGGGGTTCTTTTTTTAGCCAGAATCTCGCTGTAAACCGTTCTTTTGTATGGCCCTCCAAGGCGCAGGGCGACTACACTCATCACATGGCGTGGCGCAAACGGTTGCCACTGTTTTCCTTTTGATTTTTTGGGGTGGCGAAGTCTTGGCTAAAAATATTTTGATCGGTCTCGCCGTTGTTCTGGTCCTGTTGGTCGGAGCCGTGATTGTCGGGCCGAGCTTTATCGATTCCAATGCCCTTAAAAGTGAAATCACGGCACAGACACGAGCTGCCACCGGGCGCGATTTGACCATTGGCGGAAACTTGGAAATCCGATTTTTCCCGGCCCCTGCGCTGACCGCAAACGACGTCCGCCTCTCCAATGCGCAAGGTGCCCACAGTGCCGACATGGTGAGCCTAAAGGCCGTCGAGGTGCGTGTCGCCCTGATGCCGTTGTTGTCCGGTCAAGTGCAGGTGGAACGCATCCGGCTGCTCAGCCCCGTGGTGAACATCGAAAAATTTGCCGATGGCCGCACCAATCTGGAATTCCGTCCTCAGGCTGAGCCCCGGTTAGCTGTCCCGCCTGCGACGGGCGCTGCTCCGACAACTCAGGCACCGCCTTCCACCTCACCGGGTAACGGTGCTGGGATGGATATTCGTCTCGATAATTTTGAGATTGCAGATGGGCAGGTGATCTACCGCGATGCCACGACAGGTACGCTTGAGCGGGTCGAAGATATTGATGCGGCGTTGCGTGCGGGGTCTCTCAATGGCCCCTTCGAGGCCGAAGGTCAGGCCCGAGTGCGGGGCGTGCCGCTGGCGTTCGAGGTGTCGCTCGGCCAAATCATCAAGGAGCGGACGGTTCCTGTAAATGCTATTTTGAAGGCACCCGGCGGGGCGCAAGCTCAAATTTCAGGTGCCGTGTTGGGGTTGGAGGCTGAGCCCTATTTTAAGGGCAAAGTGAAAGCCGAAGGCGACAATTTGGCCCAGTTGTTGGAGGCTGTGACGGGCAGCGCACCGGAGATGCTTGGCCAGAGTTTTGCGTTGGAAAGCGAACTTGATGCGTCAGCCGCATCTGTCGGTCTGAGTGAACTTGACGTTCAGTTTGGTACTGCGCGTGCCACAGGCACCGTCAAAGTGACGATTAAGGATGGTGTTGAATTCGATGTGCAGCTTAAATCGGCGCTCATAGATGTGGATGCCATGCTGCAAGCTGCATCAAGTCCGTCACCGACGCAGGCACAATCACCAAGCGATGAGGCCTTGGGCGCAAGCATCGCGCCGACCCCACCGCAAACGGGGGCCGCCACGACCGAAAAACCGCAAGCCTTTGCCTTTCCCGATGGCGTACGCGGTACGGTTCAGTTGACGGTCGACACCGTGACGCTCAAGGGTGGCCTGATCCGGGATGTGCGATTGGCGGCAGAACTTGCGGATGGCGAGTTGACGGTCAGTCAGATGCAAGTGATGGCGCCGGGGGTGACGGACGTGGCCGTATTCGGGTTTGTCCGCTCCGTGGATGGTGCACCCAAATTCGAAGGTGATGTAGAAGTTACCAGCGCCGATCCCTATTCTCTGACCAACTGGATGGGGGTGACGTTGCCCGCGGGTGTTGCCGAACGGGTGAAGCGCATCACCTATAAAAGTAAAATTGCCGCCGATGCCAAACAAGTGGTGGTGAGCGGCTTGCAGATCACCGCGGACAAATCAACGTTGACCGGCGGGTTGACGTTGGCGCTGCGCAAACGTTTATCGTTCGGCGCGGACCTGTCGCTCGACACAATCAATTTGGACACTTACTTGAACGGCCATGCCGCGGTGCAGCCTGAGGCAGCTCCTATCGCTGTTGGTGCGGCTCCGTCCAAAACCGCCACGGGAGCGAAAAGCGAGAGCGCAACGCCCACCGCTTTGGAGGCAGCCAAGGCTTGGGCTGCACTTTCGGTCCTCAACGATTTCGACGCCAATCTGAAAGTTCGTGTGGGTGCACTGACCCAGGGCGGAAAAATCCTTAACAATCTTTTGCTGGATGGCACGTTGTATGCGGGCGCTTTGCAGCTGCGCACGCTGAAGTTAGGTAATTTTCAAGGTGCGAATGCGTCCTTGTCCGGCACCTTCAACGGGTTCGGGGCAATCCCGGAAATGTCCAAGGTCAAGCTTGATGCCAATGCGAAAAATGCGGCCAAGCTGGCAGCGGACTTCGGCGCGGTAGGGCTGCCCAAGGGCCTTAAGGCCGTGGCGCTGAACATGACGGCGGAAGGTTCATTGTTGAAGCCGCAGTTTGATGCAACCGTCAAAATGCTCAAGGGCACGTTCGGCGCTAAGGGCAGTTTTTCGTTGTTGCCCATCGGGTACGGCTATAGCGGGATCGTCACCGCCAAGCATGGTAATGCAGATGCTTTGCTGAATGCGCTTGAACTGGATTACAAACCATCCGGCCCGTTGGGGGCGCTCAATCTCAGCGCCAAGTTGAACACCGACGGCAAGACCCATAAAATCACTGAGCTGAAAAGCACTTTGGGCGACACGGCCATCAATGGTGCTGTCACCGCACGCACGGGCGGTGTTAAGCCCGAGGTGACGGCGGACCTGCAAACGGGCGCGCTGGTGTTGGACCACTTTTTGGCCAAGACGCAAAAAACGGCGTCACTTGGAAAAACGAATACACGCGTCAGCACCCGTTGGGGCAAGCACCCGGAGCAATCCAACATTATCTTCGCGTCATTTTCCAAGGACCAGTTAGCTCCAGTTCAATTGGCTCAGGCGGGCAGCAGGGCTGACAAGCGTTGGTCGCGAGAGCAATTCGATCTCAGCGCCCTCAACATGATCAACGGCGAGGTGACGTTGAAGTCCGACGCCATTCAATTCGGTGATTATAAACTTACGGCTGCTGACATTCACGCCACCGTCAAAGACGGCGTGTTGAATGCCGACAAGCTCACAGGCAATTTGTTTGGAGGCCCGGTCAGCGGCACAGCGATCGTGCGTGCCAACACGACACCGACGCTTGAAACCAACATCAAGCTGGATGCCCTTAACGTTGGTGAAGCCGTCAAAGCCGTGGCGGGCAAAAATCTGGCCGAGGGTTTGTTGTCGTTGACCATGGGCTTCAAGGCCGATGGCTTGAGCCCGGCGGACCTGGTCAGTTCACTTGCGGGTGGCGGCAATCTCAACATCAACGCTTTGGACGTGAAAAAGGGCGGCAAGGGGTCGGCTCTGTCCGGTGTGATCGGTCTGGTCGAGGCTATGAATCAGCTGTCGCTGAGCGGCGGCAAAAAAGGCAAGGGCCTTGCCGATGTGGCGTTGGCGTTCGATATTCAAGACGGCATCGCCAATGCCAGCAAGATGACACTGACATCCGCCATGGGCAACGGCAGTGGCACGGGCAAGGTCGACATTGCAGGTTGGGGTATCGATGTCGCGGGCAACATGACGGTGGAACCCAACCTGCTCACCAGTTTGCTCAGCAAGGGCCGTGTCGGCCGCCAAGAAATTCCGTTCTCGGTTAAGGGCGCGCTGGACAATCCCGGCGTAAACTTAGGCTTGGGAAATGCCTCGACGGATGGGGCAACCGGCGGGGCCGAACAAAATATAGACCCGTTCAGAAGCTTGATTGAAAAGGCGTTGCCAGGGGTGAAGTTGCCGACCCAGCAACCGACCCAGAAACCCACACAGCCGACAAACCCACAACAGCAAGATGGCACCCTTGCGCCGCCGCCACCGCAGGGTGGACTGACGGAACAGGCTCCGACACAAAAGCCGAAGAAGCCTACGGCGGAAGATATCATCAAGCAGTTGATGAAGGGGCTTTAGAGGTCTGTTTTCGTGTACCGGAGGACGAACACGCGAATGGCACTGGACAAATTGGTGGTGCGGGCGTGGTCGATTTGCGCCACCAGTCGGTTGACCGATTGGCCGCGCGCCTTGGCGATGGCGCTGAAACCATCCCAAAAGGCATCTTCCAGTGACACGCTGGTCGGGTGCCCATCCAGCAGGACAGAATGCTTACGCATTTTATAGGCTTGTTCGGAAAAGTCCTCGTCCATCATTCTACCTTTAGGGTTGTCTTGCGGGTCTTTTTTTCGGTTTTAGCGGCGTCTGCACGTCGCCCAGCCCGCCAAGCCTTGCGCGCCCAATCACACAGTTCTTCAGGGTCTTCCAAAAGCCGCGCTGGGCATTCGAAATAAGAACGGATCACCCTCTTGCCGTCTTCGAACGGGTCGAAGGGCCCCATGCCTTCAGCCTCAAAATCGGGGCGGTTGTCGTCGTCCACCTTTAGATAAATGGTATCATAGGCCAGGATGGCGAAAATAGTGCCGTCCAGGTACAGCCCAGCGCCACCAAACATGCGCTTGGCCCGGACCGGACCGAACGATTCCAGAAGTTCCAAAACATAGTCGCGAAACTCCGAGCTTATCGCCATGGTTGCTCACCTCAAAACAGGTTGTCGTATACCATCAATACGGCGACCGTGATCATCAAAATTCCGGTTGAGTGGGTGATGATTTTATAGGTGCGTTCATTCTTCAGCCAGCGGCGCACGGCTTCAGCCGCGAGCGCCATTGGTGCTTGCCATAAGGTGTTGATGGTCATTAGCCCCAACGACAGGACAATCAACTGCATCGGGACATCGTCGCGGCTGTTGTCGATGAAATTGGGAAACAGCGCCAAAAACAGCAAGATCACTTTGGGGTTCAGCAGGTTGCAGAGCATGGCGTCGCGAAAGGCTTTGTGTGCCGACACGGCGGGCTTTCCGCTCGCGCCGACGTGCAATAAACCGTGCTCGCGAAAGCTTTGCACACCGATCCAGCCGATGTAGGCCGCACCTAGCAGCGCCACGCCCTTGAACAAGATGGGGATGGAAGCGATCAGCACGGAAATGCCGAGAATGGCCAGTACGGTATGTCCGACCAATCCCGCCTGTACGCCGAACACAGTCGCCAGCCCGACGTTGCGCCCGGAACTTAAGCTGTAGCGCAAGATGATCAACGTATCCGGCCCGGGCGTCAGCACGATGGCCGATGCTGTGAGCAAGAATGCAGAATAAGTCGCGAGGTCGACGGGAAACGTCATGGCGGAGCGTCCAGGCGGTTAATACGTTTTGGTGGAGGAAGCTTATAGCCCCCGCGCGAACGCGTCCATGGCATCCATAGCTTCGGCCCAGTTTTGCGTTTCACTGCGCCCGGATTTTTTGCGCGGCTTAAACCCGTGGTCGCCGTCTTCCAACCACTGAACCGTGATGGCGTTGGACAGCGGGAAGGTCCCCACTTGGTCGATGGTGCCGAATGTATCGCGGGTGCCCTGCAAAATCAGCGTTGGGGTTTTTAAATCCAACAGATGTGCCATGCGGCCTTCCGCTTTTTCCGGCTTGCCGGGCGGATGGAATGGGTAGCCCAGACAAATCAGCCCTTTGACCGGCGTGGCTTCGCTTTCGAGGTCCCGCGCGATCATCGACGCCATGCGCCCACCCATTGATTTGCCGCCGATGATGAGTTTTGCCGCACCAAGGTGATCAATCACCGCACGCCAGCTTTCCAACAAAATCGGGGCGCGGTTGGGGGGACGTTTTTTCCCGTCCTCGCGCCGCTGGGCCATGCAGGGGAATTCAAATCGCACACAGCGCAAACCTCGTTCGGCCAAGCCTTCGGCGAACGCAACCATGAAGGCCGAGTCCATCGGCGCACCCGCGCCATGCGCCAGAACGATGGTCAGGGGCGCATCATCGGGTCCGTTCGTAAGGAGGTTGGGAAGCGCCATGATCAACCGGAATCCTGACCATTGATGTTGTTTCCGGACTTTTTGATTTCTTCAAAAAAGTCGTTGCCCTTGTCGTCGACGATGATGAAAGCCGGGAAGTTAACGACATCGATTTTCCAGATCGCTTCCATGCCGAGTTCGGGGTACTCGATGCATTCAACGTGCTTGATGGATTTGTCGGCCAGTTCCGCAGCCGCCCCGCCGATAGAGCCGAGATAAAAGCCGCCGTGTTTCTTGCACGCGTCTGTCACAGCTTGTGAACGGTTGCCTTTGGCCAGCATGATCATGGACCCACCGGCTTCCTGGAACTGATCGACGTAACTGTCCATGCGTCCCGCTGTGGTCGGGCCGAAGGAGCCGGATGCGCGGCCTTCGGGCGTCTTTGCAGGGCCGGCGTAATAAATGGGGTGGTTCTTGACGTAGTCCGGCAGACCCTGTCCGGCCTCAAGGCGTTCCTTGAGCTTTGCGTGGGCGAGGTCGCGCCCGACGATCAGTGAACCGGTCAAGTTGATGCGGGTCTTGATTGGGTACTTTGAGAGCTCTGCACGAATTTCGTTCATCGGGCGGCTGAGATCGATGTTGATCACGGTGCCTGAAAGCGCTTCATCGCTGATGTCGGGCATGTGCTTGGCTGGATCGGCCTCGAGTTTTTCAAGGAAGATGCCGTCGGTGGTGATCTTGCCCAAAATCTGGCGGTCTGCCGAACATGACACCCCGATGCCCACCGGGCACGATGCGCCGTGACGCGGCAAGCGGATCACGCGCACGTCGTGACAGAAATATTTGCCGCCGAACTGTGCGCCGATGCCGAGGTTCTGCGACATCTTGAGAATTTCGGCTTCCATCTCAACATCGCGGAACGCCTGACCATAAGAATTACCCTGGGTCGGCAGCCCGTCGAGATAATGGGCCGAAGCCATCTTCACGGTCTTGAGGTTCATTTCCGCAGACAGGCCGCCAATCACGACCGCCAAGTGGTAGGGCGGGCAGGCCGCCGTGCCCAGCGTCGCAATTTCGGTGCGCAGGAATTCCGCCATGGATTTGGGGTTAAGAAGCGCTGCGGTCTTTTGGTGCAAGAACGTCTTGTTGGCAGAACCACCGCCCTTGGCCATGAACAGAAATTTGTAACTTCCTCCAGGCACCGCACCGATGTCGATTTGGGCAGGTAAGTTGGTGCCGGTGCCGACTTCCTTGAACATGGAAAGCGGCGCCATCTGGCTGTAGCGCAAATTATTTTCGGCGTAGGCCTTCATCACCCCTTCGGACAGGGCTTCTTCGTCGCGTCCGCCGGTCCAGACGTTTTCTCCCTTTTTGCCCATAATGATGGCGGTGCCGGTGTCTTGGCACATAGGCAGGACGCCACCCGCGGCAATGTTGGCGTTTTTCAACAGCTCCATCGCAACGAAGCGATCATTGGCGGAAGCTTCTGGGTCGCTGAGAATTGCTGCCAATTGCTTCAAGTGCGCGGGGCGCAGCAGGTGCGAGGTGTCGCGCAAGGCGGTCGCGGCCAGTAAGCTCAGGCCTTCGGGTTCAATTTCCAGGACGGTGCGTCCGGCAACGTTGTGGGTGGAAACATGGTCGCGGGTCAGCAGACGGTATTCGGTCTCGTCCGGACCAAAATTGAACACTTCGTGAAAGGCAGGCTCGTTCATGGGAAAAGTCTCTCAACTGGGAAGGTCGAAACAGACTTAATTTGTATAGGGGGGAGCCACCCGGGGCCAGCAGGAATTATAAAACGACACGTCCCAAATGCGCGGATTGGTTATTTCTTGCGAAAGGCGTCCAACGCGATGACTTCGCCGGTTTTGGGCTCGTCATCATCAGAACCACCGCTGCGATCATCCTGGTTGGTGCGGTTGCGCGTTTCTTCGAAATATTCCAAGTGTTGGGCGTCGTAATCTTCGGCGTCCATGTCCATGATGTCGAGGTCGGCTTCGTCTTCTTCGCCAAGCGGCAACATCTTGAGCTGTAGAGCGAAATTCACCGATGGATCGGCAAAAGAAATGACCGAAGCATAAGGAATCACCAAGTGCTCTTTCTTGCCGCCGAAGCTGAGCGAGATGGAAAACGAGGTGTCCCCTGCATCCAAATCTTCGAACTGGTGCTGCAAGACAATGGTCATGTCATTGGGGTGTTGCGCGCGCAGACGTCCCGGGATAGCAACGCCGTCGTCCTGGGTCAGGAAGGAAATGTAAAAATGATGATCGCCGGGCAATCCGTTTTCGGCGACATGGGCGATCGTTTTTTTGATCACGCTGCGCAGCGCTTCCTCAACCCAAATGTCGTAACGGAGTGTCTCGTTGCTCATATGATCCTGCGTCTTTCTTTGTGCACCGCAAAAGGCGCTTTGATTAAGTGGGGGGCTTCTGTTGCCAGGTGCCCCCCGAACCCCGTGGTTGCTTAGCTGTTAAGCGGCAACCGCAAATGCTACGTCATTATCGTTGGCATTTGTAAAAATAGCCCGATATCGGTGGTACTATGCCGGGCGAAAGTCAGACCTTTACCACGCTCGTCGATCCTGTTTCGCCCCCATACCGCCCAGTTTGATCGTGCTTCACGCACACTGGAAATTTGGTGGAGGCGCCGGGTACCGCCCCCGGGTCCGAAACGCTTATTTCGAAAAACGTTTATCGCCATAGTCGGTTGCCCGACAAACAGAATATAGGCTTGTCCGTACAAGAATGCAAAGGGTGGAGTGCAAAGAACGAAATAAGCACAAAGTGAGGGCCATGGTGTGTTGCGCCACAATATATGGTGTACGGGTTGGTTGAAGGTGGTGCGTTTCGTGCTACTATGCCCGCCGCGAATCACGTTGCGTCCAGGCGGGGGGATAGGTCTTGGGGCGCAGGCGGGACAGGCGATTGGGATTTTCTTGCACACCCGCCCTCAATGTAATCGCGGGGCATAGATCAGGGGACCGCAACCAGATGGCGGATATCTTCATTGTCGACGACCAGGGGCCGGAAGCAACGGCTATGTTGCAGGCGCTGTATTCGCGTTCGGACGAAAGTGCGCGCACGCACCTGGAAATGGTCAAGGAACGCGGTTCCGCCAAGTTTATGGAAAGCTATTACGTCGGCTACGGTCATGCCTCCATCGGCGATTGCGGCACGACGACCTTGTTTGTCGAGGGACTGTCGATTATCGCGTGCAAGGCGGTACAGGACAATCCGCTCTACAGTGGGCAGGAAAGCTCGACGCGCTACATCGATTTTTCCAAGCAACCCATCATCGACCCCATTGCCACGGATGCCAGTAAAGCCATCTTGGACAAATGGATGGACTTTTATCTGGGCGCGCTGGACCCCTTGGAAGCCTATCTGAAAGAACAGTTTCCAATCGGCGAGGGCGAAAAAGAGCGGGTGTGGCAAAACGCTATCAAAGCGCGCAGTTTCGACATTTTACGCGGATTTTTACCCGCGGGCATCACGTCGCAACTGGCGTGGACCACCAATTTACGTCAGGCTGCGGACAAATTGCACTTGATGCGTCATCATCCATTGGGCGAAGTGCGCGAGATTGCAGATGGCTGCCTGGCAGAGCTGCGCAAGTCCTATCCCAGCAGCTTCGGCCATAAGGATTATCCAGAGACCGAGGCCTATTTGGCGCGCACGGCGTTTAAGACCAACTACATCGATAGCCGCTTTTTTCCGGATGATCAGCCCGATTTCAGTTTCACCACCACGGTCGATAATGCCGTTTTGGAAGCCAAGGAACGAGACGTTATCGAAGGCCGCCCGGCGCGCACCAATCTGCCGCGCTATCTGGATGGTTATGGCCAGTACACTTGCACCTTTGATCTGGATTATGGCTCGTATCGCGATCTACAGCGTCATCGCAACGGTATATGCCAAATCCCGTTATTGACCGGCGAGCGGGGGTTTCACGCTTGGTATCTGGATGAATTGCCAAAAGCAGGTGGGTTGCGGGAAAAAGCCGCCGCTTTGGTTGAGCAGCAGTATGCGGCCATCGATGCCCTGGATGCTCGTGCCGAGGATAAGCAATACCTTTATCCCCTGGGCGCCAATGTACGGTGCCAGACGGTTTATAGCCTGCCGCAGATGATCTATGTAATTGAACTTAGGTCGCAAAATACGGTTCATTCAACTCTTCGTGACGTCATGCACTGGATGCACGGCGAGATGCGGGAGCGTCATCCGCATTTAACGCTGCATACCGATCTGGAAGCGTCCAAATTCGACGTGAAACGTGGCACGCAGACCATTGTTAAACGTGAACACATGGACGCCTGAAGGCTGATCTAGGCCCAATCGAGATACTCTATTTATTTTCTAACCATATAAGAGGATTGCGTTTTGTGGCGGATCAGTTCACTTTTAGCGTCTCGATACGTATGATTTAATGTGAGAGGCGTGGTTAGCGCGCCCATATTTCGTGCAGAGGGCCAAATGTCTGGGAACGATCAGCAAAAACTGTTTTCCGCCGAACGCCGCCTGATCAAAGAGCGCGGCGGTTCTGTCGTGGTGCCTGTGCCTGCACCCGCGATTCACACCGAAGAGGTCCTCAACGCCATCTCCGAGGTCAAGAAATTGATCAAAGGCCTGGCTGAGCAGCCGCAAGCAGGGCTTGCCAGTGCGGGCGAGGCAGGGCCGGAAATGTCGGTTCTGCGCGGTCAGTTACATGACCTCAAAATGTCCATCGACAAAACCAAGGCCGAAATTGCCGCCATTCACAAACCGGGCGAAAATGAAGATAAATTCGTCACCGCCGCCATGGAATTGGGCGCAATCGTCGAGGCGACGGAAGTTGCGACCAACAATATTTTGGGTGCAGCGGAAGACATTCAAGAGCATGCACAAAGCATTCGCGAACGCATCACCGATACGAAGTCACACGATCATCTCAAAGCTATCGACGATTTGGTGATTCATGTCTTCGAAAATTGTAATTTTCAGGACATCACCGGTCAGCGTACCGGCAAGGTGGTGAAAACCATCAATTACCTGGAAGAGCGCATCCTCACCATGATCAACATCTGGGGTGAGGAAGACTTCGAAGGCATCGAACTGTCTGAAGATTTGCGCAGCGAAGACGAAAAACTGCTCGAAGGCCCGCAGCTTGAGGGCTCGGGTATTTCTCAGGACGATATTGATTCCCTGTTTGATTAAGAGCGCGGTGCAGCTGTGTTTTTGCAGTTTTTCGACTGTTTCCCTTTATAAAGGTCTCTCAAACGCATAAAACGCGGGATTTTTGCGTCTAAATGTGTCTATCATGGAGCCAGAAAGTTGGGAGCTTTTATGTTCAAACGCGTTTCGCCCGCCACGCGGGGAGGCCTTGCAAAGAATGTTGTCTTTGCGGGCCTTGCTGCGGGGATCGTTTTGGGGACTGTCCCGGCAAAGGCTGAGGTCTGCGCTGATCCGGCTGCGCGTGCGGCGTTGGAACTGCGCGTTTTGCAAAGCGAATTCATGGTTTCGGCACTGACGTGCGGGCAAAAATCCAGCTACAACGCGTTCGTTACCACCTTCGAGCCTTTTCTCAAAATGCAAGGCGGACAGCTACGATCCTTTTTCACCAAGGCCTACGGCCCCAAGGCGGGTGCCGAGAGGCTTAACCGCACCGTGACGCGACTGGCCAATGTGGCTTCGCAAAATAGCCTAACGGGGGCCGCTCAGGACTATTGCAGTGCGGCCAAGGCCCGTTTCACGACCGTATTGAAAAGTACGTCAAAGGATTTGGCGTTGATGGCGCGGACCAATCCCAGCGCAAAGGCGCACGGTTATACGTCCTGCGTTGAGATGGCGAATCGCAATGGTGCCGAAGATGTGACGCCGACACCCCAAGGTGTCAACTAGAGCATCGGCCGGGATATCCAGGCACTCCCCATAAATTTCCCTCCACGTTTCAAGTCCATGTCCAACAAACGCGCAATTTCTGCATTTTGTTGTTGCCTGACCGACATAGAGCCATGCCTGAGGCAAAAAAATAGCCACGGCCAATTCCGGCCATGGCTATTTTCATAACACCCAGCCGAAAACGCTTAGGGGAGAACGATTTCCACGCGGCGGTTCTGCGGTTCGCGCACACCGTCGTCGGTGGCCACAAGCGGGTCTGTTTCACCCTTGGCGATCACTTCGATCTCTTTGTCTGCAAAGCCGAGCGACGCAAAACGGACGCGAACGTTGTCGGCGCGGCGCTTGGACAGTTTCATGTTGTAGGCTAGCGGGCCAGAACGGTCGGCGTGACCGGTTAGCACCATGCGCACCTGACCCATCTGGTTGGCGTTGGCGGCGGCTGTGCGGATGATGGCCGCGGCCTCGGGGGTGACGTCCGACTTGTCCCAATCAAAGAACACAATGTAAGTGCGCGGCAATTGGGGCGCTGCGACCGGTTCGGGCATGGGAGCCGGAGCCGCTTGCGGGGCCGACTGAGGCATTACGACCGGTTCAGGCTTGGTTTGGGGTTTGGGGGCGCCAAAGCTGTAGCGCAGGCCGATCATCACCGAGTGGGCGTCGACATTGAATGATGCGCTGTTGCCCGCACGGGTGCGCATATCAACGTTGCGTGTGGTGAAGTAGCGGTAATCGGCAAACAGATCCAGATTGTTTTCGAGTGCGTAGCTGACACCCGCGATGCCCTGAAGGGCTAGGCCCGTATCAGTATCGTTGATTGACGACGCGCCAAAGGGCGAAGCATTGTCCATGCTAACCCGGCTGGCACCTACACCTACGCCCAAATAGGGGGTGAGGGGGCTGTCGCTTGAAAAATCGTAAAGTACGTTGCCCATCAGACTGGTGGCACTCAGATCGCCGGAGGCATTGGTACTCGAAATCGTATCAAGGCCGACCGCGCGGCGCGCCAATTCGATTTCCGTGCGCCACGGGCTGGCGTAATCATAACCCAGCGCCAACGCGCCCATGTAGCCGGTGTCAAACTTGACGCTGCGGCTGGTCGTGTCGTTCACCGTGGTGGATGGTGCATCGATCACCCCCAACGCGCCACTGACGTAAGCGGTGCCGTCTTGCGCCATCGCGGGCTGAGCGGTCAATGCGGCAAAGGCGATGGCAAACGAAGCAATGGTGGATTTGGCAAACTTGGATGCGATCGGCATCGTTTTCCCCTATGTGGCGCTTAACCAAAAGTTGAAATATTTTTACGAACAGTGGTACGCGAAACTCATAATACCCCGGCTACAAGTGAGTTCCCAGTGCTATTGTGCGTGTGTTCAAAAAAAAGGCGCCCCCAAAGGAGCGCCTTTTCGATGGTTTGCCGATGGATTGCTTATTGCACAATGTTGGGCATTTTTGCCGCTTTGGCTTCCAGCTTTTCGCAGGCCGTTTTCCAAACGTTTGCCGCAATCGCCTTGTATGCCTTGGCGTGTTCGCTGTCCGGGCTGTGATCGACAATGGGATGTCCGCTGTCGGAGGTTTCGCGGATTTGGATGTCGAGGGGGATTTCACCCAGGAACGGCATCTGCAACAGGTCGGCTTCTTCCTTGGCGCCGCCATGGCTGAACACGTCTGTGCGTTCGCCGCAATGCGGACATTTGAAGTAGCTCATGTTTTCCACGATACCGAGAACCGGCACATCGACCTGGCGGAACATGTTGAGGCCCTTACGGGCATCCAACAGGGCGATGTCTTGCGGGGTGGAAACGATCACCGCGCCGGTCAGCGGAACCTGCTGCGCCATGGTCAATTGCACGTCACCGGTGCCGGGTGGCATGTCGATCATCAACACATCCAGGTCGCCCCATTTCACATCGCGCATCATCTGCACGAGTGCGGTTTGGGCCATGGGACCGCGCCAGATGATCGGGGTTTCTTCTTCGACCAGAAAGCCCATGGACATGCACTTGATGCCGTGCCCTTCCATGGGGTCGAGATGGGTGCCGTCGGACGAAGACGGTTCGCCGGTGATGCCCAACATACGCGGTATGGACGGGCCATAAATGTCAGCATCCAAAAGGCCAACCTTGAGGCCTTGGTCGCGCAGCGCCAACGCCAAGTTTACGGTGGTGGTTGATTTGCCCACGCCACCTTTGCCGGACGCCACCGCAATGATGGCTTTAACGTCGGGCAACAGTGCGGCGTCTTTGTCAGGCTGCGGACCCTTTTGCGGGGCAGCGCCACCTTGGGGGGCCGCTTGGCCGCCTTCGTTTTCGGCCGTCAGAACAACCGTTGCGGACAAGACGCCGTCCAGTGCGTGGATTTTTTCTTCGGCTTCTTTGCGTACCGGCTCGGCTTTTGCACCGACCGATGGCGGAACGACAATGGCGAAAATTACATGACCGTCTTGAACTTGAAGGCCCTGGACCATACCTTTTTCAACAATATTGGTGTCGCCGTCCATAATGGTGGCGAGCGTTTCTAGAATTTTTTCTTCATTAATCTGCGACATGCTTGAAATCTCCGAAAACGAGCAGATATCCCTGTTCAGGTTGCCTCGCGGCTACGTTAGTCATTGTTGGCGTTGCGCGGCTCTACGGGCTAGCCTATAAGCGTTACGCACTCAGATATAGGGGTGCGTATTAGAAAATCAAAATATAAATGACCCTTGGGGGGAGGTTTTCTCCACCTGCCGGTCATTTAGAATCGGACCTGAAGGAAACATAGCGTATGGCTTGGAAACCTCAAGGTGGAGGTGGCCCGTGGGGCAGCGGCGGTAATAGCGGCGGACCCTGGGGTGGCGGTGGCGGATCCGCCGGCGGTGGAAATCAACCCCCCGACATCGAAGAAATGCTGCGCCGTTCGCAGGATAGCTTTAAGAATTTTATGCCCGGTGGGTTCGGTTCGGGCCGTGCCATTGCGCTGGCCGTTCTGGCGGCGCTGGTGTTGTGGATGCTCAGCGGCACGTTCCGCGTAGATGCTGGCCATCAGGGCGTGGTGATGCTGTTTGGCAAACATGTGCCGGAACAAGATGCGAGCCCTGGCCTGCATTGGTATTTCCCGGCCCCAATCGGCAGCATTCTGACGCCTAACGTGGAAGCCGTTCGCCGCATCGACGTTGGTTTTCAGGCCGCAGGCGATTCGCCCGTGGCGTTCGGTCGTCCGACCAGCATTGCTCGGGACGTGCTTGAAGAAAGCTTGATGCTGACCCGGGACCAAAACATCATTGACGTGGATTTCACGGTTCAGTGGAAGGTCAAGGAAGCCGGGCGCTTCTTGTTCAATATTCGCGATCCGGAAGTGACCGTGAAATTGGCTGCTGAAAGCGCAATGCGTGAAGTGATCGGCCAGACCAGTTTGGAAAATGCCCTGACCACGGAACGTGAACTGGTTCAAAATAAAACGCGTAACCTGTTGCAGGATATTTTGGACAGTTACGCTGCGGGCATCACGATTATTCAGGTGCAATTCCTCAAAGGTGAGCCGCCTGCGCAGGTTATAGAGGCATTCAATGACGTGCAGTCTGCACGCCAGGATCAAGATCGCCTGAAAAACGAAGCCCAATCTTACGCAAACCAAATTATTCCAACCTCGGAAGGTCAAGCGGCCAAGATGGTGCAGCAGGCCGAAGCCTACAAGGAACAGGTCACTAAGGAAGCTCAAGGTGAAGCCAAACGCTTCCTGTCGGTGTACGCAAGCTACAAAGTGGCAAAAGACGTCACCACCCAGCGCCTCTATATCGAAGCGATGGAGGAGATTTTGAAAAACTCCAACAAGGTGATTCTTGATCAAAATGGCGGCGGTGTAGTGCCTTATTTGGCCTTGCCGGAACTGCAGAAAAAGTCGGGAGGCCAAAAATGAGCAAGGTATCCGCAGTCGTTATCGGCATCCTCGCTTTGGCTGTCGTGATCGTTGGCTCTTCGGCGCTGTTCACCGTATCACAGACGGAACAGGCCTTGGTATTGCAGTTCGGTAATCCGAAAAATGAGATTAAGGAACCGGGACTGCATGTCAAAATTCCGTTCCTGCAAAACGTTCTGTATTTCGACAATCGCGTTTTGGATCTTGATCCGCCAACCGAACAGGTGATTTTGTCCGATCAAAAACGCATCAACGTCGATGCCTTTGCCCGGTACCGGATCGTCGATCCTTTGCGGTTTTATCAGGCGCTTCGTAATGAACGCGTATTTCGCGACCAAGTCGGACGTATTTTGAACTCCAGTGTGCGTAACTCTATGGCCCGGAACACCTTGGGCGAGTTGTTGTCGGAAAAACGCAACGACATCATGCTTGAGATCAAAAACAGTTTGGCGGATGAAACCAAGAACTACGGTGTCGAAATCGTCGACGTTCGTGTTGGGCGCACAGATTTGCCGCCTGAAATTTCACAGAACGTCTACAACCGCATGCGTTCGGAACGCGTGAAAGAGGCCAATCAGCTGCGTGCTGACGGTGGCAAGGCTAAACTGACCATCATGTCTCAGGCCGATCGCCAAAAGACGGTGATCATCGCCGAAGCTCAGCGTCAGTCCGAAATCTTGCGTGGCGAAGGCGAAGCGGAACGTAACCGCATTTTGGGTGAGGCCTATGGTCAGGACCCTGAATTTTTCGCATTCTTCCGTTCGATGACGGCATATCGGTCAGCGTTGGCTGGTGGCGACACCAATTTGGTGCTGTCACCCGATAGCGATTTCTTCCGGTTCTTCGGAAATCAAACCGGCAAGAAGTAATAGCAACGTTCTGACAAACTTTGGCAACGGCCCGTTCCTTATGTAAGGGCGGGCCGTTCGCTTATTTGGTGGATGGTGAAATGAGCAACCTACTTGCCGCCTTCGGTCTGATGCTGGTCATCGAGGGGGCACTTTATGCCCTTTTTCCCGATATGATGCGTCGTGCTATGGCCATGATGTTGAGTATGGATGAAATGCATATTCGCATCAGCGCCGTGGTTACAGCGGTCGTAGGGCTGGTGTTGGCATGGCTGGCACTGGGATGAAGTTACGGGAAAAAAGTCGTAAAGAAGTCTGGCTTCCGCCATACTTATTCCCAATTTGGTCTTTATATATTTATTCTAGCCTTCGGGGAGCCACCCCGCCCTTCAAACTCAATTGATTGAAATTTGATGATGAAAAAACAGATGAAGAGTCTCCGTTCCGACGTTGCGACGCCTGTTTTCACAGCGCGCTTAATGATGTTTGTCTTTGCTTTGCTGGCCGCGACGATGATGTTGCTCCAGTCTTTACCGGCCCAAGCCAAGGGGGCGCCAGATAGCTTCGCCGACTTGGCCGACAAGCTGCTGCCCGCTGTGGTCAATGTCTCGACCACTCAAGTGATCGAAGGCAGACAGTCTATGCCGGACATGCCACAGTTCCCGCCGGGCTCTCCGTTTGAAGATTTTTTCAAAGATTTTTTCGACCAAAACCAGCAGGGACACAACGGTCAGCGCCCGCAAAAGCGCAAGGCGACCTCGCTTGGTTCCGGTTTCATTATCGATTATCTCAATAACGGCGATGCTTATGTCGTAACCAACAATCATGTGGTTGATGGCGCGGATGAAGTTTACGTGATCTTGCAGGATGATACCCGCATGAAAGCCGAAATCGTTGGCCGCGACACCAAGTCCGATCTGGCGGTGTTGAAAGTGCATACAGACCGTAAACTGCCGTCGGTTCGTTTCGGTAACAGTTCTGCGTCTCGCGTCGGCGACTGGGTGGTGGCCATTGGCAACCCGTTCGGCCTTGGCGGTACCGTGACGGCGGGCATCATTTCGGCCCGTGGCCGCGATATCAACGCTGGCCCCTATGACGATTTCATCCAGACTGATGCATCGATCAACCGGGGCAATTCCGGCGGTCCGATGTTTAACATGGATGGTGACGTCATCGGCATCAACACAGCGATCTATTCACCGTCCGGCGGCAGCGTCGGCATCGGTTTCTCTATTCCGTCGAACGCTGCCAAGGTTGTGATCGAACAACTGATCAAGCACGGCGAAGTGAAACGCGGTTGGCTGGGCGTGCATATCCAGGTGGTGACGGAATCCATCGCCGAAACCTTGGGTCTGAAAAAAGCCGAAGGCGCACTGGTTGCCAGCGTTGTGGAAGACGGTCCTGCTGCCAAGGCTGGCATCAAAGCTCGCGACGTGATCTTGGAGTTTGACGGCAGAAACGTGACCGAAATGCGTAAATTACCGCGCATTGTGGCGGGGACGCCGGTGGAAAAGGCCGTCGATGTTAAAGTCTGGCGTGACGGTAAAATCAAACACCTCAGCGTAATGATTGGTCGCCTTGATGATAAAGAAGTGGTCGCGGCTGTCGACAAAAAGCCTCAGGGCAAGGCGGCTGAGCACGTACTAGCCGAAATTGGCCTGAGTGTGGCTATGCCAAGCGCGGATGTGCTGGGACGCTTCGACCTGCCAGAAGGCGTCGAGGGGCTGGTGATCACGGATGTGGACGCCGAAGGCCCTGCCTACGGTGAAGGTATTCGTGCCGGTGACCTGCTGACGGAATTGAATCAGGCAAAGATCACGTCGGTCAAAGATGCTCAGCGCTTGATCAAGGCGGCAAAGGCGGATGGTAAGCGTTCCGTCCTGCTGCTGATCGAAGGTCAGGCAGGCTTCCGCTTTGTCGCCGTGCAGTTGAAATAGCACTCAACGACAAAGTCCTTAATAAAAAAAGCCCCGTCAGATGCGACGGGGCTTTTTTGTGGGCTCATTTTCAGTGCTTACAGAGAAACAGTCTGGTTTTCCAATCCCCCACCCCAGATGCCCTTTGCTGCCGTATCACGCACGTAGTCGGCGAAATCGCGCGGGTTTCGCCCTAGTGCGCGCTGAACGCCGTCAGTCACATGGGCATTTCGGCCATCAAGGACTGAGGTAAACAGGTACATGATAAGCGCCACAACATCTTTAGGGAGACCGTAGTTGCTAAGCGCATCCGAATACTGTTCTGCGCTCAGCTGCCGAAAGCAGACGGGAAGACCGCTGATCTCGGCTATTTCCGTGACAGCTTGTGCAAATGTCAGCAAGCGCGGGCCTGTTAGTTCGTATAACTGGCCCGCGTGACTGTCTTCTGTCAGCGCGGCGACGGCCACATCGGCAATGTCTTCCACGTCGATAAACGGTTCGCCCACGTCACCGACTGGAAGCGCAACTTCACCACTGAGTACGGCATCGAGAAGAAAATTCTCGCTGAAATTCTGGGAAAACCAGCTCGCCCTGAGGATTATCCAAGTGGCACCAGAATGCTTGATGATTTCCTCGGCCCGTTGTGCCTCGTCTTCGCCCCGCCCTGATAGCAAGACGATTTTTTCAACACCGTTGCTGATTGCCACTTCGGCAAATGATCGGACCGCTTCAACAGCGCCGGGTACGGCAAGGTCTGGTTGGTAGCTTATGTACACGGCGCTGACGCCTTGCACGACGGCTGTCCACGTTGTGGGGGCCAACCAGTCGAATGGTCGTTCAGCGGTGCGCGAGCCTATTCTCGTTTTAATGCCGCGTTTTGACAGGCGTTCAACGATGCGTCGCCCGGTCTTGCCTGTGCCACCAAGCACCAAGACCAATTCGGAATGGGGTGAGTTCGTCATGTGCAGACTCCTTTTTAAAAGTGAGTGTTACTCATATTTGCATATTGTGATAAACACTCATATTCTGGAGGTCAAGCAAAAACATGATTAATGCTCACTTTTATCGCAAGAGCATGAAAATTGGAGAAAGGCTTTTGGATAACAACGTCGATCAGAGCTCTCAAGTTCAAGGCGATACAACGCCTATGCGTAAAATGCCGAACCAGCAGCGCAGTCGGGAACGGGTGGAGAAAATACTGAACTGTGCGGTTGAGCTCATCGCCCAGAGCGGCAGTGATGCCATGCGCATGAACGAGGTTGCACGATTGGCAGGAATTTCGATCGGCTCGCTCTATCAGTATTTCCCCGACAAAAGTGCGATCATCCAAACGCTGGCAGAACGCTATAACGCACTGGGGCGGGACTGTATTAAAACCGGGCTTGCCCATGTACGTACGGCAAATGAGTTATGCGTTGCCTTTGGGGCGCTCGTTGATGAGTATTACGAGATGTTTCTGGCTGAACCGGTCATGCGCGACATTTGGTCAGGAACTCAGGCTGATAAAGCGCTCAGAGAAATCGAGCTTGCCAATAGCCGTGATAATGGGGGCGTCCTGGCGGAGGTCCTGACGCGGCTACGACACGGGTCACCTAAGGTGAGTGAGGATGAGCTTGCCGCATCGGCTTTGCTGGTTATGCATCTGGGTGAGGCCACGGTGCGCCTCGCCATTTCGGTGGAACGTGTGGAAGGCGAGCAGTTTATCAACAGCTACAAAGAAATGGCCCAAACGGAACTGCGCAGGATTGTTTCACCTTAGAGCGCGCGCTCGTAGCTGCTCACCACCGGACCTCGGTGGCGCGCTTCTTGGTCTTGTCTATGGCCTTGGAATACAGCTCCCATTCATCACGGGGAAGGAAGCGTTGGGCGAGGAAGTGATAAAGTTCCGGCAGTAATTTTTCGGCTTTGATGGAGCGATTGGCTGAGACACCTTGCCAATCGTTGATCAATCCGTCCCATGCCCACAGGCGGCGGTGCAGGTCGTCGCGGTTGGTGCGAATGAAACGGCTCACCTGTGCGATATTGGTCAATGCGGACAGGATTTCACCGGTCTGCGCGTCCAGTTGCTCGAACGAGTCGGTGAAATCCTTGAGGACGAGCTTGAACAGGCGTTTGAGTGAAGCGATGGTGTCGAGCACGCTCTGTTCGCGTTTGTAGCTTTGTTCCAGCCCGCGCACGGTCTTGTGGATGCGAAGAATATCATGGAATACCTCACGCAGCGCTTCAATGTATGACAGTTCATTGGCCAGATTAGCGATCAGCGAGATCACATCTTCACGGCGGTTTTCTTCAATGTTCAAGGCCTTGGCAGCCTCCGTGAAGGCCTGACTGATTTTGTTTTTGGTTTTTGGGTCGTCCACCACCTGTGCCAATTGCGTGGGATCGGTAATGAGCATTTCATCGCCCGACATCCACGATACCAACTGCATGGTCACGCGGTTGTGAGCAATCGCGCGGTGCGTATCGGTGATCTGCCACGATGCCCGGCCCGAGGTCATTTCTGTTGGAACCTTGTCGCCGATGCGCAGTTCTCGCACGTACTTGAGACCTTCGGCGACGACGCCAAGCATTCGGACGTCAGCGCCGTCATCTGAAAGATGCAACTCGCTGACAATACCGGAAAATTTTAAGGAGACTTCGTGCCGGTCCAGAACCGTGACCATCACTGGTTCGTGGGTGTCTTCAAGGGTGCGAAATAAGGTATGCTCGATGGAATGGAAAAAGGGGTGCTCAAAGGCGACCGCCGATGGCACAGAGCCTTCGTTCTCGGTGGTTTCTGCGGGTTCATGGGTATTTTCATGTTCCATGATATTCAAAGCCAGTCTGTGCTCGTTTTTGCCGGTGTGGCTCGATGTTGCCCGATGTTGCCCGATGTCGCCCGATGTTGCTATGAGATAAACTCGTCGCGGCGGTAGCCCTGAATGAACAGTGCGCCCGTTAGATCTGTGTGGTCAAGGCGTGCGCGGGCCTGTTCTCGCGCAATAGGGTGGCCGTGGAAGGCAACCCCCATGCCCGCGGCTTGTAACATCGGCACATCGTTTGCGCCGTCGCCGATGGCAAAAGTCTCCAACATGCCCAGTTGCTGCTGGGCGGCCATATCGATGAGCATTTCCAATTTGGTGTTCTTATCGACCACGGGCGGCAGCACCTGCCCGGTCAAATGTCCGGCGATGATTTCCAGTTTGTTGCCGAGCGACATATGAAACCCCACTTGTTCGCGGACGCGATCGGTGAAAAATGAAAACCCACCGGAAATCAGAGCCGTAAATGCGCCATTGGCGCGCATGGTCGCGATCAGCTCTTTCGCGCCAGGGGTCAGGTGCACCCCCTGCATGGTGTCGTCCAAAAAGTTTTCGCTCAACCCTTCCAACATGGCAACTCGGGTTTTGAGGGCTTCGGTAAAACCGATCTCACCGTTCATGGCGCGTACGGTCAGGGCAGCGATCTTGGCTTTGATGCCTGCGAATTCAGCCAGTTCGTCTAGGGTTTCGCCTCGAACGATGGTCGAGTCCATATCCGCGATGATCAGCTTTTTCTTGCGCCACAGCGCGGTTTGCGCGATCACATCAATGGGCTGGCCGCTTAGCGCTTGAGAAACGGCGCTCTCGGCTGTATCGGACTGGGGGGCGTCAAACGCGATGTCGACGGCTTCATCCTTGGAAAGCCAATCGGGCGAAGCCGTTTTGGCGCCCAGGGAATCGAGGGCGCGGCGCGCCGTGTCCACATGATCGGTGCTCAGTGCGCCGTCAGCGGAATTTGAGATCAAGGTGAGAACGTTGTCCATGCCGACAGATGAAGCCATTACCAGAAGAAACGGGGGCTCGGTTCTTATCATCGCCGGACCGACCGCCAGCGGCAAGTCGAGTCTGGCGATGGATGTCGCCGAGCAATTTTTAGGCACCGTGATAAACGCCGATTCCATGCAAATTTACAAGGAATTACGTATTCTCACCGCGCGGCCCTCGATTGAGGATGAAAAACGCGTCCCTCATCGGCTGTTTGGCGTGCTTTCCGGACGCGAATCGTGCTCGGTCGGGCGTTGGTGCGACATGGCTGTGCGGGAAATCAAAGCCAGTTTCGAGACCGGGCGCTTGCCGATTGTGGTCGGTGGCACGGGAATGTACCGCAAAGGCTTGGTTGAAGGCCTTTCGCCGATCCCCGACATTGCCCCCACATTCCGCGATCAGGCTGTCGCCCGCCACGCCGCACTGGGCGCACAAGCTTTTAAGGCGGAGGTCGCAAAACTCGACCCAGCCAGCGCCGAACGGCTGCCCGCGGGTGATACCCAGCGTTTGCTTCGCGCCTGGGAAGTGAGTACGGCGACCGGCAGGCCATTTTCAGACTGGCAAAATGAGCCGCGCATCCCGCTGCTGCCGGGCGTGCGATACACCCACATTGCCGTGGTTCCGCCGCGCGACGTGCTTTACGCCGGGATCGATGCACGCTTTTCCCGTATGGTGGACGAGGGCGTGTTGGACGAAGTGCGTGAGTTGATGGCCCTGGGTCTGGACCCGGAACGCCCTTTGATGAAGGCCCTGGGCGTGCCGGAACTGGCGGCCCACTTGGACGGGGAAATGACCTTGGAAGCCGCTGTTTTTCAGGCGCAAAAGGTCAGTCGCAACTATGCAAAGCGGCAACTGACCTGGGTGCGGTCGCAACTCACAGATGCGCATATCTTGCCTGCGCAATATTCGAAAAGCTTTCGTGGGGAAATCTTTTCGTTTGTTCATGACTTTCTGTTGACCGAACGAGCGTGAACGTCTAGTTTCCCTTCTCTTGCGGCTGGGCCAGTCCTTGGAAATTCCCAAGGGGCGGCCCATCTGCGTTCGGGCAGGGCTTTCACACGGTTGTGAATGCGTTTTGGATCATGTGCGATTGCGCATGTGAAAATTGTCCCGTGAGTAATTTTTGGTGAAGCACACAAGCCGTATCAGGCCAACGAGGATACTATGGCAAACGTCGAAATGAATGGTTCCGCAATTGTGATCAAAGCCTTGCAGGATCAAGGCGTTGACGTTGTATTCGGTTACCCCGGCGGTGCTGTGCTTCCGATTTACGACGAAATTTTCAAGCAAAATAAGCTTCGCCACGTTCTGGTCCGTCAGGAAGGCGGCGCCGTGCATGCGGCCGAAGGCTATGCGCGTTCCACCGGCAAAGTGGGCTGCGTGCTGGTGACGTCCGGTCCCGGTGCGACCAATGCGGTGACCGGCCTGCTGGATGCGATGCTGGATTCCATTCCTTTGGTGTGCTTATGCGGCCAGGTGCCGACGCACCTGATTGGCAACGATGCCTTTCAGGAAGCGGACACCACCGGCATCACGCGCCCGTGCACCAAGCATAACTATCTGGTCAAAACCATCGAAGACCTGCCACGGATCATGCACGAGGCATTCTACGTCGCGCGTTCCGGTCGTCCCGGTCCGGTGGTGGTTGACCTGCCCAAAGACATCTTGATGGCGATGGGGGAATACTCCCCGCCGACGAAAGTGAAGCACAAAAGCTACACGCCGCAAGTTAAAGGCGACATCGGCGCAATCGAAGAAGCCGTGAAATTGCTGTCCAAGGCCAAGAAACCGATCATCTACGCTGGTGGCGGGGTGATCAATTCCGGCCCCGGCGCGTCGCAGATGTTGACGCAGTTCACTCAGTTGACCGGCTTTCCAATCACCCTGACCTTGATGGCGTTGGGTGCGTATCCAGCATCCGATAAGCAGTATCTCGGCATGTTGGGCATGCACGGCACCTACGAAGCCAACATGGCGATGCACGATTGCGACGTTATGATTTGTATTGGGGCGCGCTTTGACGACCGCATCACCGGTCGCCTTGACGCCTTCAGTCCAAATTCGAAGAAAATTCATATCGACATCGACCCCAGTTCGATCAACAAAAGCGTGCGTGTCGACTTGCCGATTATCGGCGATGTCGGTCATGTGCTGGAGGATCTGGTCAAGGTCTGGCGCACCAGCCAGGCCAAGGTTGATCAGAACGCCCTGAAAAACTGGTGGAAACAGATCGACGACTGGCGTGCCAAGGATTGCCTGGCGTATCAAAAAGACGCCAAGGTCATTAAGCCGCAGTTGGCCATCCAGCGCCTGCACGAGTTGAGCAAAGCGTACAAAGACGTCTACATCACCACCGAAGTCGGCCAGCATCAAATGTGGGCGGCACAGTACTTCAAGTTCGACAAGCCGAACCACTGGATGACGTCCGGCGGCCTGGGCACCATGGGCTATGGCTTGCCCGCCGCGATGGGGGTGCAGATGGCGCACCCGGACGCGATGGTTATCGACATTGCGGGCGAAGCCTCGATCTTGATGAACATTCAGGAAATGGCGACGCTGAGCCAGTACCGTCTGCCGGTGAAGGTGTTCATCTTGAACAACCAGTACATGGGCATGGTGCGCCAGTGGCAGGAACTGCTGCACGGTTCGCGCTATTCGGAAAGCTATATGAACGCGCTGCCTGATTTCGTCAAACTGGCGGAAAGCTTTGGTGCGGTCGGTCTGCGCGTGACCAAGCCGGAAGATTTGGATGCGACGATTATCCAGATGCTCGAAACCGATAACTCGGTCATCTGCGACGTCGCGGTGGCCCAGGAAGAAAACTGCTTCCCGATGATCCCGTCGGGCGCAGCGCATAACGAAATGATTTTTGGCCCGGAAGTCGACACCCAAAATGCCATCTCCGAAGATGGCATGGTGCTGGTTTAAGGCGTGGATGAGGAATAAGAACATGGCAACGACCAGCATCTACGGCGAAAATCCCTACCAAGAGGACGTGCACACGCACACCATCTCGGTTCTGGTGGACAACGAACCGGGCGTGCTCGCTCGTGTTATCGGTCTTTTCGCTGGGCGCGGTTACAACATCGAAAGCCTGACGGTCGCGGAAACCCGCCACCACCAGGGGCTGTCGCGCATAACCGTGGTGACGTCGGGTACGGCTATGATCATCGAACAGATCAAGGCTCAACTTGGTCGTTTGGTGCCCGTGCACAGTGTCTCGGACCTGACCTTGGAAGGACCTTCGGTCGAACGCGAGTTGGCCTTGGTCAAGGTTGACGGCGTTGGTGAAAAACGCGTCGAAGCACTGCGCATCGCGGATATTTTCCGTGCGCGTGCCGTCGATGCGACAACGGAATCTTTTGTGTTTGAAATCGTCGGCGATACCGAAAAGCTCGACGCTTTCATCGAACTGATGAAGCCATTGGGCCTTGTGGATCTATCCCGCACAGGCGTGGTGGCAATTGCCCGCGGGCCGGAAAGCATGGCTGGGCAGAATTAATCACTATTACTCTCTTGAAATTCCAGATTTGGATCTGAAGGAAAAATAAAATGCGTGTCTATTACGATCGTGACGCTGACGTAAACCTGATCAAGGGCAAAAAAGTTGCCGTTGTTGGCTATGGCTCTCAGGGCCACGCCCATGTGCTGAACATGCGCGACAGTGGCGTCACTGACGTCGTCGTGGCGCTGCGTGCAGACTCTTCCAGCCGTAAAAAAGCCGAAGCCGAAGGCATCAAATGCATGACCGTGGCCGAAGCCGCAGCATGGGCCGACGTTATGATGATGTTGACGCCTGACGAATTGCAGGCGGAAATTTACTACGCCGATATGCACGAAGGCATGAAACAGGGCGCTGCCCTGGTGTTCGCCCACGGCCTTAACGTTCACTTCAATTTGATCGAGCCACGCGCCGATCTTGATGTGTTCATGATCGCACCAAAGGGCCCCGGCCACACGGTTCGCGGCGAGTACCTCAAGGGTGGCGGCGTGCCGTGCTTGGTCGCTGTGCATCAGAACGCCACCGGCAATGCGCTGGAAGTCGCACTGTCCTACGCATCCGCCATCGGCGGCGGTCGTTCCGGTGTCATCGAGACCTCGTTCAAGGAAGAATGCGAAACTGATCTGTTCGGTGAGCAGGTTGTTCTCTGCGGCGGCTTGATGGAACTGATCAAGAACGGTTTTGAAACCTTGGTCGAAGGCGGTTACGCCCCGGAAATGGCTTACTTCGAATGCTTGCACGAAGTGAAGCTGATCGTCGATTTGATGTACGAAGGCGGCATGGCCAACATGCGCTATTCGATCTCCAACACGGCGGAATACGGCGACTATGTCACCGGCCCGCGCATCATCACGTCCGACACCAAAGCGGAAATGAAGCGTGTTCTGGACGACATTCAGTCCGGCCGTTTCACCCGCGACTGGATGCTGGAATGCAAAGCCGGCCAGCCGTCCTTCAAGGCCACCCGCCGTCGCAACGCCGAACACGAAATCGAAGAAGTCGGCCAGCGCCTGCGCGCCATGATGCCTTGGATCGGCGCTAATCAGTTGGTGGACAAAGAAAAGAACTAAACGTTCTTTCTGTTCGCAAAATTAAGAAGGGCGGAGCCACATGGCTCCGCCTTTTTTTTGTTCACCTGTCACAAACACAGGGTGCTGAATCGTCTCTTTCTTAGGACATGCTTTGTGTGTCCCATACATCAATGAAAGCGAAAGGGATGACTATGTTGGCTAAAGACCGTCTGGACTTGAGGACACACGCGCCGATTACCTTGGGCGCATTTGAAAAAGTTGAAGGATTGATTGCTGAAAGCGGTATTGATCCGATGCTGCGCCACTTGGTGAAGTTGCGGGTGTCGCAGATCAATGGATGTGCTTATTGCGTTGAGATGCATAGCCGTGAGGCCCGCGCAGATGGAGAATCAAGCCAACGCCTGGATCATTTGGTGGTGTGGCGCGAGGTGGATATTTTCACCGATGCCGAAAAAGCGGCGCTGGCCTGGGCAGAAGCCCTGACTGTGCATGGCTTAGGCGTCAGCTTAGATGCGCTGCATAAGAACTTGCAACAATACTTTAGCGATGAAGACATTGCCACCTTGTGTACGGTTATCGTTATGATCAACACTTGGAACCGATTTGCAATCGCATCTCACAACGCGCAATTTTGATCGAGTGAACGATTATGGCACCGCTCAAACTGGATCAGCAGACAGAACTGTTCGAACGCTCCCGCTCTCGTTTGCGCGGTGTCGCCTACCGAATGTTGGGCTCCGTGGCTGATGCCGACGACGCAGTGCAGGATGTTTATTTGAAGTGGCAAAAGACCGCTCTTGATACGATCGACAATCCTGAAGCCTGGCTGGTGACGACCTGCACCCGTAGGTGCATCGATATGCTGCGTGCAGCGCACAGAAGTCGCGTGGACTACGTCGGGGCTTGGTTGCCGGAACCTGTGCTCGATAATGCGGCATTCGGGGCTGGCGAGCAGGCGGAACTGGCGTCGTCTCTGACCATGGCATTTTTGCTCTTGTTGGAGCGGCTGGGGCCGTTGGAGCGCGCGGCTTATCTGCTGCATGAAGTGTTCGGCTACACTTATAAAGATGTCGCCTTCACTCTCGACCGTAATGTGGCGGCGTGCAGGCAAATCGTTTCTCGGGCGAACAAAAGACTAAAGGACAAACAGGTTGTCGATCCACCGCCACCGGAACGCCATGAGGCTTTGGTGGTGGAATTCATGGATGCCTTGCGGTCGGGTGATACGGCGCACTTAACAAGGTTGTTGGCGGACGATGTCGAATTTATTGCGGACGGCGGAGGTAAAGTGCCTGCCGTAGAAAAAACAATTGTTAATTTAGAAGCTGTCGCCCCAATTTTGGCCGAGCTGTGGACCGCCTTTTGGTGTCGGTATGCATTTGAGCCAGTCACGGTTAACGGAAACGCTGGAGCAATTTTACGGGAAAATGGGGCTGTTTCGAGTGTTCTATCGCTGACGGTGGATCAAGACGGAAAGTTTTTAAAAATCCATGTGGTGCGCAATCCGAACAAATTACGTCATATCGACGTGGTCTAATTTTGTTGGGTTCACTGGGGGCTCCGCCCTTTTTGCGTATAGACTCCACTGCATCAGACTCTTCGTGTCGAAATCAACACAGGGATGTTTTGACAGGGAGTGCTTTATGGCGCGCTGCCCCGTGGGTACAGACACGTCTTTCACCGTGTTCGATAAAGATGCTACCCTCGACGACGGCCAGCACATCACGGCCCGCACATCACGGCGCGCCAACGCCAAGGATGCATCGCCATCACCAAGTCTGCGCGGGGGGGGCGTGGCACGATGTGGGCATTGTGCAAGGTCTGCGGGCAGTGCGTGAATTGACTGAGGATACCTGATGAGCAAGCGTTACTTCATCGTCGATGACGACCCGGATATTGTGGCCCTGGTTCAAGACATTCTGGAAGAGGCCGGTCACACGGTGATGTCGAGCCAATCCAGCGTCGAGGCGTTGAAGCGTATTGCCAGCGAAAAGCCCGATGTGGTTCTCGCCGATATCATGCTGCCGGAAATGGACGGTTTTCAACTCTGCAAACGGATCAAGGACAACCCCACCCTTCAGGACGTGCGGGTGGTGATGTTGTCGGCCAAGGCCTATGAATATGATCGCGCCTACGCCCGCAAAATGGGTGCCGACGGCTACATTTCCAAGCCCTTCTTGCCCGATGCGCTGGTGGCGCAATTGGACGGGATCCTTTCGGGCGCCATGACGCTGACCTATTGGGGGGTGCGCGGTACGTTGCCGGTTTCGGGGCAGGGGTCTTTACGGTACGGCGGCAACACGTCGTGCGTGAGTATCGAAGTGCCCAACAAGCCGTTGATCATTTTTGATGCCGGAAGCGGGATCAAGTACCTTGGCGATCATATTTTTGCCACTGCCAAGGGGGCGGGTAAAAAACGCGTATCGGCCAAGCTGTTTATTTCTCACCCACACTGGGATCACATCAATGCATTTCCATTTTTTGGGCCAATGTATGTTCCGGGCAATGAGTTTGAGGTGCTGGGCGCGCGTCATGGCGACACCACCATGCGTGAATTAATCAGTGCGCAGATGGACGGTATTTATTTCCCCATCACCATCCGGGAATTCGGTTCACGAGTTTATTTCCGCGATTTGGGTGAGGAAACCATCGAGATCGACGGCATCACGGTGCGCACCATGCTGCTTAACCATCCGGGCAATTGCTTGGGCTACCGGGTCGAGTTGGGCGGGAAATCGGTGTGCTACATCACTGATAATGAATTGTTCCTGCCCGATCACCCGGCTTACAGCGCGGCTTATGAAGATCGTCTGGCCGACTTTTGCCGGGGAACGGATGTGTTGATCACCGACACAACGTACACGGATGCGGAATACGCCACTAAGATCGAATGGGGCCACTCCTGTGTTAGTCAGGTCGCCGCGTTGGCGCATAAGGCAGAGGTTAAGAAGCTGCACCTGTTCCACCACGATCCGGATCAAGATGACGATGCCATTGATGCAAAACTTGTGGCGGTACGGGCGGCTTTAAATGCACTGGGTTCACAAGTGGAGTGTGAAGCCCCGGCCGAACGCGACCAGGTTAAGCTTTAGGCCGTTTCGCATCCGTCGTTGAGCCGTAGCTTAATCGCTGATCATGGCTTTGAAGGTGTCGAACGAGCCGACCCAAAACCACACCACCTTGCCATCGTCCGTTTCCACGCCGACCGTGCGGTGCTTCATGCCAACTCGGAACGAACACACCGGCAGAGTTTCGTGAATTTTTTTGAAACGTAATCCGGGGTTCTTGGGGTTGTCTTTCCACAGTTGGTAATTTTTTTCCGCCAGCTTGCGGACCTCATTCGGCAGGTCGTCGAAGGTTTCCCAATATGGGTCTTCGCGCAGCAGGTTGTCGAGGCCGAGGGAGACGAACTTCATCTCCATCTTCTTGGCGATTTTGCTATAGGTCTTCAGGGCTTTTTTTGCGGATGTTTCCATCCACGACTGCGCCGCCTGGGACGTGATCAGGCGGTCCCATTCGGTTTTGTCTTCGACCCGCTCGATAATCTCAAAGGCGATGCGTTCGCGATCTTCGGCGGGGAGAGTGTTTAAAGCTTTAAAGGCTTTTTCCAGCAGCTCTTCCATAACAAAGGCTCCTACCCACATTCAGTTGCCATCAGTTTTAGCGCAAGGGCGTGAAAGTGCAATGGTTTGTGCGGGTGCGTATCCAGCGGGCGAAAAATAGATCGTCTCCAACAGGGGAGGGCGCTGCAAGTGTAATTTTTCGTGTTGCAGCTCTGTGGCGTAAATGGCCCTAGCATGAACATTGGGATGGGTGAGGGGACGCTTATACTTTTTCTCGGTTTCTATCGGTTTGACGGCTCAATAGAATGGGTCGAAAGCAGTTGACGCCAGGGCGCGAGCAGGGTTAAATCTCGGTTCCGGCATTCTGCCGACCAGTAGATAAAGGGCTTGAGTTGATGACGGCACCCGCCGCCAGCTTTAAAACAGGGAACGGAGCCGTTTTGCGGTCTCCGCCGCGTGCGTGTGGGCGTATGCCTTCGCACGCGTTTAATCCGCTGCTTCTGCCCTCGCTGATCCTCAACGGGAACCTGCTTCTTAGGTGCCCCTGACGCCTGCGGCCACGTTTGTGCCGATGGTGTTTAGGGGAAACGTTATTCGCAGCGCGACTAGCGCACACCTAATGATACGACCCGAAGGACAAGACCTATGAGCACACCTGACAAAAACCGCGTTATTATTTTTGACACCACCTTGCGTGACGGCGAACAGTCGCCCGGCGCGTCCATGAACTTGGATGAAAAGCTGCGGATCGCCCACGTTTTGGAAGAGATGGGCGTCGATGTGATTGAGGCCGGTTTCCCCATCGCGTCCGAAGGCGACTTCGAGTCGGTGAACGAAATTGCCAAAATCGTCAAGAACTCGACCGTCTGCGGCTTGGCGCGTGCCACCAAGATGGACATCGAACGTTGTGCCGAAGCCATCAGTCCGGCGTCGAGAAAACGTATCCACACCTTTATTTCCACAAGCCCACTGCATATGAAATACAAGTTGCAGATGGAACCGGAAGCGGTGTTTGAAAAGGTCAAGGAAAGTGTGGCATTAGCCCGTAACTTGACCGACGACGTGGAATGGTCCGCCGAAGACGGAACCCGGACCGAGCATGATTTTTTGTGTCGTTGCGTCGAGGCTGCTATCAACGCGGGCGCCACGACCATCAATATTCCCGATACCGTCGGCTATACCATGCCGCATGAATACTCGGCGCTGTTCGAGATGCTGTTCAACCGCGTACCCAATGCCGATAAAGCTATTTTTTCGGTTCATTGCCACAACGACTTGGGCTTGGGGGTGGCAAATTCTCTGGCTGCGGTCAGTGCGGGCGCACGCCAAGTGGAATGCACCATCAATGGCTTGGGCGAACGGGCGGGCAACGCTGCACTGGAAGAAGTCGTCATGGCGTTGAAGACGCGCCAGGACTTGATGCCCTATTCCACTAGCGTCGTGACCGAGGATATCATGAAGGCCTCGCGGTTGGTGTCCGCGGTCACCGGCTTCACGGTGCAGCCGAACAAGGCCATCGTCGGGAAGAACGCCTTTGCGCATGAAAGTGGTATTCATCAGGACGGCATGCTGAAAAATGCTGAAACTTATGAAATTATGACGCCTGCATCCGTGGGTTTGACGGAATCGAAATTGGTTCTCGGCAAACATTCCGGTCGTCACGCCTTTCGCGAGAAGTTGAAAGACCTGGGCTACGACATCGGCGACAACGCCGTCGCGGTGGCGTTCAAGGGCTTCAAAAATCTGGCCGACAAGAAAAAGGACGTGTACGACGAGGATATCATGGCCTTGGTCGACGATCAGGTGCTGCGCGCCAATGACCGATTGCAGTTGGTGAGCTTGGAAATCCTCTGCGGCACTAAACACCAGCCACCCAAGTCGGAACTGGAGATGTCCATCGATGACGAAGTGAAGGTGTGCAAGTCGACTGGCGATGGCCCCGTGGATGCGGCCTTCAATGCCATCAAGGAATTGTTCCCTCACAGCGCGCGTTTGCAGTTGTATCAGGTGCATGCTGTGACCCATGGCACAGACGCGCAGGCTGAGGTTACGGTACGTCTGGAAGAGGATGGGCGCACGGTCAATGGTCAGGCGGCAGACACCGATACCATGGTCGCCAGTGCTAAAGCGTATATCAACGCCTTAAACAAGTTATTGGTGAAGCGTGAAAAAACCGCCCCTTCTGCGCTTTCGGCCTAGCTTTCCTAGGTGTGGGGTGGGTATAAATAGAGTGCTGGGGGCGATTCTCCAGCACTCTTTCTATCAATTTTTCGGCGACAACCCGTAAAAATACGGTGATTGGCCCGGAAAACGGCACATTCGCGGGGTTTGACAACCAATGCTATCGAAACTTTTTGGCTTTCTGTCGGCCGACATGGCCATCGACCTTGGAACGGCCAACACGCTTGTTTACGTCAAGGGCAAGGGCATCGTACTGAACGAACCGTCCGTGGTGGCCATCACTGAATTCAAGGGCAAGAAGCAAGTGCTCGCCGTGGGTAACGAAGCCAAGCAGATGCTGGGGCGTACTCCGGGCGACATTCACGCCATTCGCCCGTTGCGCGATGGCGTTATCGCTGACTTCGAAGTCGCCGAGCAAATGATCAAATATTTCATCCGCAAGGTGCACAATCGTCGCACCTTCGCCAGCCCCATGGTCGTGGTTTGCGTGCCGTCCGGCTCAACCGCTGTTGAACGTCGCGCCATTCAGGAAAGTGCTGAAAGCGCCGGGGCACGGAAAGTTTTCTTGATCGAAGAACCGATGGCCGCTGCCATCGGCGCGGGCCTTCCCGTGACGGAGCCAACCGGTTCGATGGTTGTCGATATCGGTGGCGGCACCACGGAAGTCGCGGTTTTGTCGCTGGGCGGCATTGTTTACGCACGTTCCGTGCGCGTTGGCGGCGACAAGATGGACGAAGCCATCATCGCCTACATTCGGCGCAATCATAACCTTTTGGTGGGTGAGGCCTCGGCGGCACGCATCAAGGAAACCATTGGCAGCGCCTGCCCGCCCGAAGATGGCGAAGGTCGTACCATGGACATCAAGGGCCGCGATCTGATGAACGGTGTGCCGAAGGAAATCATTATTTCCGAACGCCAAATCGCTGAAAGTTTGGCCGAACCTGTCGGCGCCATCATCGAGGCTGTAAAAGTGGCCCTGGAGCACACTGCGCCGGAATTGGCTGCGGATATCGTTGATAAGGGCATCGTGTTGACGGGCGGCGGCGGATTGCTGGGCAACATCGATCATGTGCTGCGCCACGCCACCGGCTTGCCTGTTTCCATCGCCGACGACCCGCTGTCGTGTGTGGTCATGGGCACCGGACGCGCGTTGGAAGAAATGAAAAAACTGCGCAATGTTTTGACCACGATGTATTGAGTGGTCCGCGCATCGCATTTTCAGCAACACCCGCGCGTTCCATGCGCGGGTGTTGCTGTTTAGGCTTTGTATAAACTATATTAACCATACTGCGGGCATAGTGACGTAATGGGTTTTCCACTTAAGGCACAGATGGTGGAAAATGATAACCCCGAGGACACTCAAGTATCGTGTGGGGTGATATATGGGTGCGGGCATTGAGTAGGGAATTGATGCGGTGAAAAACCGCCAACACATTGGACACCATCTTACACATCCTGAAAAAGGGATGGCAGGCCGCGTCGGTTATCTGGGGCTGGTCTTGGCTGCGTTTGCGCTGATGCTTTTGGGCAAGGCCGACGTCGTGGTGATGGAACGTGTGCGTGCTTCTGTTTCCGATGCCATTGCGCCGGTGCTCGGCGTTTTGTCGCGTCCCGTAGCGGCACTAGACCAAGTCGTGAGTGATGTCAGTACGTTGTTGGCGGTGCGCGATGAAAACGCCCGCCTGCGTGAAGAGAACCTGCGTTTGATGGCATGGCAGGCGGCAGCACGTAAATTGTCTTCGGAAAACCAACAACTCAAAGGCTTGTTGAATTTTGCCCAAGGGGCGGAGCCTGGCTTCGTTTCGGGGCGCGTGATTGCGGATACAGGCGGTGCGTTTGTGCATTCGGTACTGGTCAGCGCCGGCGCGCGCGACGGCATCGCAAAAGGTCAGGCTGTGATCACGGGCGATGGTCTGGTCGGACGCGTACACGGCGTTGGTAAGCATTCCGGTCGCGTTTTGCTGATTACGGATTTGAACTCGCGGATTCCAGTTGTGGTCGAGGCATCCCGTACCCGGGCCATCCTCGCTGGCGACAACTCGGAGCGCCCGCAGTTGATTCATATGCCACCCGGCGCAACGGTGAGCATCGGGGATCGTATCGTGACCTCCGGGCACGGTGGGGCCTTTCCACCGGGTATTCCCGTCGGCGTGGTGATCCATGCGGGTGAGGGCGGTGTTATGGTGAAACCGTACGTGCAACGCGATCGTCTGGAATATGTGCGGGTGGTCGATTATGGGCTCCAGGGTATTTTGGATTCCTCGTCGGCAGCCGAAGGCGCGGGTATCGCTCAATGAATTTGACGTTCTGGCAGCGTCTGGATTTGATCATCCGTGGCATTACGCCCTTTTTCTTCACTTTGACTTTGGTGGTTCTGGGCCAGGTGCCGTTGCACATTCCCGGATTTTCCGAAATTACCCCATTGTTGCCGCTAATGGCGGTGTATCATTGGGCCATATATCGCCCTGACCTCTTGCCCGCAATTGCGGTGTTTGCCGCAGGATTGTTACAAGATGCGTTGAGTGGTATGCCCTTTGGCGTCAATGCCGCCGTGTTCGTTCTGGTGCATATGGCGGTGATGAGTCAGCAAGTGTTTTTCATGGGTCGGTCTTTTCTTGTCATCTGGCTCGGGTTTGCAATGGTAGCTGCCGGGGCGACGCTGTTAACATGGTTGCTGACGGCGCTGTTTTTTTCCGCCTTCACCACGCCGGAATCCGCTTTTGTGCAGTATCTAGTGACGGTGGGGGTATTCCCTATTCTGGCTTGGCTGCAGGTGCGGTGGCAGCAATCGGTTCTGACACAAGTTTAAACGGTGCATGTCTGGTAAGAGAATGCTGATCAATGCATAGGGATTCAGAACGCCATAAACTTTTTTCCCGTCGCGCCCTGATGCTCGGCGGTGGTCAGGCTGCGCTTTTGTCGGTTCTGGTCGGGCGGATGTATTACCTGCAGGTGGTTGAGTCTGAGCGTTACGTCACCTTGGCCGATGAAAACCGCATCAACTTTCGGCTGCTGCCACCGCCGCGTGGGCGCATCGTCGACCGTCAAGGGCGGCCGATGGCGGATAACCAACAAAACTATCGTGTGGTGATCATTCCCGAACAAGCGCACGACGTGGAGCGGACGCTCGACCTGTTATCGCTGATCGTTCCGCTGAGTGGTGGTGAACGCCGTCGCATTCGCCGTGAAATGAAACGCAAACGCGCTTTTGTACCCATCACGGTGCGCGAAAATCTCGATTGGTCCGAAGTTGCACGCATTGAGGTCAACACCCCTGATCTGCCCGGAATTCTCATCGATGTGGGCCAAAGCCGTAGTTATTTGCAGGGCGCTGAAACGGCGCATGTCCTGGGCTATGTGGCGTCAGTTTCGGAAAAAGAACTGACGGGTGATCCCTTGTTGGAACTGCCCGGTTTTCGTATTGGCAAGGCTGGGATTGAAAAAATCTATGATCTTTCCTTGCGTGGTTCGGGAGGCAACTCGCAGGTGGAGGTCAATGCGCTTGGGCGTGTGATCCGAGAACTCAATCGCCAGGAAGGCCAGCCTGGAACCGAAGTGCGCTTGACCATCGACTTGGATTTGCAGCACTTCGTCACAGAACGTCTGGGCAATGAAAGTGCCACCGTGGTGGTGGTCGATATTCATACCGGCGAAGTGCTGTCATTGGTGTCATCGCCCTCGTTCGATCCCAATTCGTTTAATACAGGGCTTAGTCAGGCGGAATGGGAATCGCTCATCAGTAATCCCAAGTCACCGCTGACCAACAAGGCCATCGCGGGACAATATGCACCGGGATCGACCTTCAAGCCCGTAGTTGCGCTGGCGGCATTGGACAAGGGCGTGATTACGGCGGAGACGAAAATTCACTGCTCCGGCTCCACCAAGCTGGGAAGGTCAGAATTCCATTGCTGGAAAAGGGGCGGGCACGGGGTCTTGAACCTTAAGGGCGCCATCGAGCATTCCTGTGATGTGTATTTTTATGAAGTTGCTCGGCGCACCGGGATCGATCGCATCGGCGCGATGGCGCACCGGTTCGGTCTGGGCGCGCGCTTGGGACTTGACCTGCCCGGTGAAAAAACCGGTTTGGTACCCAGCAACAAATGGAAAATGGCGGCCATCGGGGTGCCCTGGCAATTGGGTGAAACTCTGATCGCGGGCATAGGCCAAGGCTATATTCTGACCACGCCGCTGCAGTTGGCGGTGATGACGGCGCGTCTTGCAAACGGCGGTTATGGTGTGACACCGCGCCTGACCCTGGACCGCATCACCGAGGCCGGGGTCGAGGCCTATCCCGAAGAAGAATCCCCTTCGTTGGGCATCGCGCCGGAGCATCTCGCAGTGGTCTTGCAAGGCATGGACGACGTTGTGAATTCGCCCACGGGAACGGCGCGGCGGTCTCGCATTCCGGAAAAACGTTGGCGCATGGCCGGAAAGACCGGCACGGTTCAGGTGCGTCGGATCTCCAAGGCCGAGCGTGAAACGGGCGTTTTGAAGAACAAAGACCTCCCCTGGACTGAGCGTGATCATGCGTTGTTCATCGGCTTTGCTCCGGTCAGCAGTCCGCGCTTTGCGGTGTCTGTCGTGGTGGAACACGGTGGCGGCGGGTCGTCCGTGGCGGCGCCTATTGCCCGCGATGTGTTGCGCGAAACGCAGCGCCTCGCTGAGTTGCGCCCTATGGGGGACCGTCAAGAAGCGCAAACCACACCTAAATCGGGGGGCGCTTGATATGCTCTATCACGACGGATTTTTGTCTCAGCCCAAAATCAGCATCGGCCAAAAACTATTGCACTTGCATTGGTTGTTTGTGATTCTTTTGACGCTGACGGCCAGCATCGGCTTTGCGATGCTTTACAGTGCCGCCGGGGGGGATATCGATCCGTGGGCGTCGCGGCAAATGGTGCGCTTTGGCGTTGGGATGCTTGGTATGGTTGTGATTGCCGTGACCGATATTCGGATATGGCTGCGCTATGCCTATGCGTTCTACTTTTTGGTCTTGGCGCTGCTGTTCGCGGTGGAGCTTGCCGGGTTCGTGGGCATGGGGGCACAACGATGGATCAGCTTTGGTCTTTTTAATGTGCAACCTTCCGAACTGATGAAGATTGCGTTGGTTCTTGGGTTGGCTCGCTATTTTCACGGTGGCAGCATTGAAGATGTCGGACGGGTGATGTATCTCGTACCGCCCGCGCTTATGGTTGGCGTCCCGGCAATTTTGATCATTCGACAGCCCGACCTTGGCACCACTTTGATGCTGGGCCTTGCCAGTGTGGCGATGTTCTTTGCCGCCGGGGTGCGGATGTGGAAATTTATCCTTGCCGGGGTGCTTGGGTTGATCAGTGCGCCTGTGGCCTGGTTTACAATTTTGCGAGACTATCAAAAGCAACGCATTCTGACCTTCCTCAATCCCGAGAGTGATACGTTGGGGGCGGGGTACCACATCATCCAGTCCAAAATTGCACTGGGTTCCGGGGGGATGTTTGGCAAGGGCTTCATGCTGGGCACGCAGAGCCACCTGAACTTTCTGCCGGAAAAGCAAACTGACTTCATCTTCACCATGTTGGCCGAGGAGTTTGGCTTGGTGGGTGGGTTGACGTTGCTCTCACTCTATATTTTGTTGTTGGCCTACGGTTTTGTGATTGCGATGTCGTCACGAAACCATTTTGGGCGACTGGTGGCGATTGGTGTGAACGTCACCTTTTTCCTCTACATCTTTATCAACATCGCCATGGTCATGGGATTGATCCCCGTGGTCGGTGTGCCACTTCCCTTGGTGTCGTACGGCGGCACAGCGATGCTGACGATTTTGTTCGGTTTCGGCATGCTGTTGTGCGTGCATATCCACCGCGATCTGACAATCGGGCGGCGCGATAGCGGCGATGAATTCTAGTCTGCGGCTTCAAGCCCTTGGCGCGGCACCGGTGATAATTGGTAAACACCAAAAACGAGCTTGCGCAGCCCCGCATAGGGCCTTATGTCAAGTCAACTTATCTGGACGCCTTTGTGCGTCCGCATAAGGGCGCATAGCTCAGTTGGTAGAGCATCTGACTCTTAATCATCTGCGCCACAAAAATCCCTTATAAAAATCAATGAATTAGAGACTGGTTTCAACTTGGTGCTGTTTTCAACAATTTTCATCCCGCATATCTAGTCCGCTTTCAGTCTGAAAACGGGCACCGTCTTGACGATGCGGTATTTGTACGCACACAACGGTTTTCGAGTTCGTTGGGGCAAAGCAAAGACAGCTCCCTGAAATGTAGAGAAACCAAATGTATCATTTTATATCAGATGGTTAGCGTAGCCGGAAAATAGGGGGTATGCGGAGAATAGGGAAACTGTCGTTGCTACAAAGTTGTTACACTCCGCCACCTCAAAACTTCCTTCCTTTCAAGGCTTGAAAGATTGGATTTACCTTCTCGCAAGCGGCAGGACATTAGCCTGGGTGACAGGCGCGAACTTCATCTACATACTAAATTCAGACGGGCAGGTGATCACAACACCCGCAAGGTTGGCCGTCGATTGCATTCAAACCGATGGAGTCAAGTCGTGGCGGAAAAACTTTATGAGGTGCTCGGCGTCAAGAAGGACGCGTCACAAGCGGACATTAAGAAAGCGTACCGCGTACAAGCCAAGAAATACCACCCGGACCTCAACCCCGGCGACAAGGCGGCGGAGGAAACGTTCAGAAAGGTCCAGGCGGCCTATAGCATCCTGTCGGACAAGGAAAAACGCGGCCAGTACGACGCCGGCGAAATCGACGCTGAGGGTAAGGAGACGCCGCGTCCATTCTACCGTGAATACGCCGCCGCCGATGGCGGTCAGCCATACGCGTCCAGTGCCGGATTCGAGGACCTGGGCGATATCTTCTCCGATCTTTTTCGGGCCCAGCAGCGCGGCGGCGAAAATGTTCACATCCGCAGGCGGGGCGGCGATGTCGGCTATCGGATGGAGGTGTCCTTCCTGGAGGCTGTCAACGGCGCCAAGAAACGCATCACCATACCCGATGGCAAGACCCTCGATATCACGATCCCGCCTGGCCATCGTGACGGCCAGATGCTGAGGCTTAGGGGCAAGGGCATGCCGGGGCTCGGCGGTGGCGCGGCTGGCGACGCCATCGTCGAGGTCCACATCAAGCCGCACCAGACGTTCCATCGCCGGGGCCGGGACATCTTGCTCGATCTTCCGGTTGCGCTCCATGAGGCCGTGCTCGGCGCCAGGGTGCATGTGCCGACGGCCCGGGGCTCGGTTGCGATGACCATTCCGCCCGGATCCAACACCGGCGATATGCTTCGGCTCAAGGGCAAGGGCGTCGCGGCGTCGGGCAAGCACAAGGCTGGCGACCAACTGGTAACGCTCAACGTCGTGCTGCCGAAGAAGGTGGACGCGAAGCTCCGCGCCTTCCTTGAGGACTGGGCCAAAGACCACGGCTACGACCCACGCCATGGCATGGGAGGGTGAGGCGATGATGGAAGAAAAGGAAATTCTCGCCCGCTTCATGGGCCTGCGACGCGAGACGCTCCACGTTTGGGTCGAGCGCGGCTGGGTGATGCCGGAGCGGGGACGGGGTGGCTACCGGTTCCGCGAGATCGACATCGCCCGGGTCGGGCTGATCTATGAGTTCTCAACCGATCTCGAACTGGACGAGGACGCGATGGACGTGATTCTGCCGCTCCTCGATCAGGTGCATGGGCTGCGCCACCAACTCCGGTGTCTTGCCGACGCCGTCAACGCCCAGCCCGAAGACGTGCGCCGACGCATCGCTCTAACGCTGGCAAAGTTGAGGGACTGAGTACGGCGAAACGTCCATAAGAACTGGGTGTTTTAATCGGGCGATTTTCTGTCTAACTTGCGCTGACGGGCACGGTTGAACGGCCTGGGTACAGACAAACAGTTAATGCCAACATGCATGAAAACAAAGCACTCGATTGACGTGCTCGAGAGTGTGTCACCCACGTATCAAAGGGGGGCGACCTCGCGGGTCGCGGAGCCACTCTGGTCCAATTTGTCGGGGGGGATTCAACTTTGGTGAGCTCCAACACTCAAACGTGACGGATTGGTTTTAGTGCTGATTGGCCACGAATTATACCCGGTCGTAGATGCCATCCGTTCACCCAATGACATCAACGACGCTTGTGAATATGGAGCTCTCTGATAAAGGTGTGTTCTGGAAATCTGCTTGGTTTCTGGGGCTGCTTGGCGATATTCACCCTTTGGCCTTTAGTCTGATGGGTGTCTCTTCGCCTTTTTCTCCAAGAACAGCTTGTGATGATGCGAACCTTCGCGCAGTAACTTAGCATCACATTCTGGACATTGCTCGTCCTGGCAAGGTATGCCCTTTCGGTGAGGGGTTTTCGTATCGCATTTGGGACACACGCAATATCCCCCTTGGCCCATGTCATGTCTGCGTTCAGTCTTCATCGTGAATGCCTTTTCCTCGTCCCGGTTGTGCGCCAGGATCGCTTTTAACCCCTCGTCCTTACATGCATCGACCCGTTGATTGCACCGATCCACTGCTTCCAATTTCTCCATCAGGGAGACAATGGCCCTGTGCATGTCCCTCGTTTCGTCGGATAGCTCATTGAGAGGCTCGTGGTAACCTTCATTCGACATGGTGCTTTCCTAATTTCTTCCGAGCAAATCGTTCACCGCAATATTATTGCACGGGAAGATCAAAGGGTAATGACGCCATGGTCCTATTCCGGAATTAATATGGCGAGCGCCAAATAGACCGGCAGACTTATCGTCATTCCCATCGTAAAGAGCCAGGGGTGTCCGTATCGCCGGGCCATTGGTAAAAACTCGTGGATCGAGACGAAGATCATTGCCCCCGCGGCGAAAGACATCAAAAGTGGGTTGAGGAGCGGGAAGATACCAACGGTCACTAGGCCGATAACGGCTCCAACCGGTTCTGCGAGACCGGAAAGCACGGCGGCGCCATAGAGAAAGAAGGGCTTCTTGAGGGGCACGACCGGAACCGCCATGGCGAATTCTTCCGGAATGTTGTGGAGCGCAATCGCAAGTGCAACCAAAAAGCCCAAAGAGGGGGAAGCAATATAGGAGTTCGCCATGGCGAAGCCTTCGGGAACGTCGTGCAGAATCAGGCCGAACACGACAAGATAGGCCGCCCTGAGAGCAGGAATGTTGGTCATCCCTTTCTCCTCGACCAAATGCGTATGCGGGATGATGAAGTGCAGCACCCAGATGAAGGCTATGCCGCCTGCTGTGGCCGTGAAAGTTGGGAATACGCCTGCTTGCGCCAAGGACTCCGGGACGAGCTCAAAGCACGAGATCAAGAGCATGATGCCTGCTGAAAATCCGATCCCGACGGCGATCCCTTTTATGCTGTTCTGAAAACGCACTGCCAGCGCAACCCCAATACAGGTCGTGAGGCATGACAGAGAGGCAAGTAAGATAACCGCAACATATGTCGTGCTCATTGAGGGTAATCCCCTTTACGTGAGCCCATCAATCTCACCCAAGACTGTGCAGGTATCGTCACCTGAATCAAGCTTCCAATTTACGCGGCAATCAGTGCCAGCGGCAACTTCAACCAACCATGAGCTAACAATTAACATGAAGCACTCAGTGGGGGCAGTGTATGGCGACGATGAGCGCCGCTTATCACATAAACTCACCATTATTGATTTTTCTGTAGGGATGGCAAACCGTAGGCATTGGTTTTACAATTGATATTGTTCGTGCAGCAGATAAAGGGGTGACGCGAAGTTATGTGCGAATTATTCGGTCTTTCCAGCAACCTTCCCGTTACTGCGAACTTCTCACTCGAGGCATTCGCTCGACATGGAGGGGACACCGGCCCTCATCGCGATGGGTGGGGCATCGCTTATTTCGAAGATACTGATGCAAGACTCATGAAGGAAGCTGAACCCGCAGCCGACAGTGAGTGGGTGGATTTCATCGAGCGCCACCATTTGCGTAGCCGAATCGTTCTCTCGCACATCCGCAAGGCCACACGGGGGCGGATATCTTTCGCCAATACCCAACCGTTTATCCGTGAACTCGGGGGGCATATGCATGTCTTTGCCCATAACGGCGACCTTGATGGGATCGAAAAGATTGAGGCGTTGTCGTATCATCATTATCGACCTGTCGGAGAAACAGATTCAGAGCATGCCTTCTGCGCCTTGCTTGAACGCCTTTCCGAACTTTGGCTTAACACAGCCGGAGTTCCCTTGCTGAGCCATCGCCTCCAACTTGTTCAGCAATTCGCCTCTGAAATCAGCTCCCTCGGTCCAGCTAATTTTCTCTATGCCGATGGAGATGCCCTATTCGCGCACGGCAATCGGCGAACACAGTCTCCCTCGGGGGAAATCAAACCACCCGGTTTGTTTTGGCTTAGTCGACAATGTAGAGTGGAGCCGGTCATTGACGTTCCTGGGTTGCACCTGGACGGACATGATCAGCATGTCGTGTTGGTTGCCAGCGTGCCGCTTTCGCAAGAGGGTTGGGTGCCGTTAGACGAGGGCGAAGTGCTATGTTTGAGAAATGGTGAGGTGTTTTCTTCACCTGCTTGAGTTAGACACATCCTGTCGTCGCATAAAATTCATCTGCCACGGCCCGGCTTAACTTGCCTGAATTCAAATGGCTTATCGTCTTCGGATTTTTGAGCTTCAAAAATAAAATGAATGCCCTGGCCACATTCTCCTCTCATGTACGTGGATTATTGAATGAGTTTGAATAAAAACAATTGTCTTATTCACAGAAAGCGTGGCGGCACACTCGGCATCGCAGAATTAGTTGCCATTGCGCTCGGCGGCATGGTCGGTGGCGGAATTTTTACGATCTTGGGGATTTCGGTTGCCATGATCGGCGTTTATACGCCACTGGCAATTATACTTGGCGGCCTATTCTTACGTCAAGCTGGGGGTCTACTATAAGGACGAAGGCGCCACGTATTCGTTCTTCAAGAAAACCTTTCCCCAATCGCATTTTGCGTCGTCGCTGATCGGCTGGTGGGTGATCTTCGGTTATATCAGTACACTCGCGCTATATGCCTATACTTTTTCCTCCTACGCCATCAGCGGTTTTTCTTTTGCCGATAACGAGTGGGTTCGTAAAGCCGTCGCCGGTGCGATCATTGCCATTTTCACCCTCATAAATGTGTGGAGTGTGAAAGGCATGGGAAAAATCGAAGACCTAATGGTCTACACCAAGCTGATCATACTCGTGGTTATTTCCTTTGTGTTGGTCAACAACTCTCAAGCAAGCTTGCCGACATTGGTTGAGAGCAGCGGACCTGTTTCGATATTAAGCATCCTGATTGTGGCCTCCATTACGTTTGTCGCCTATGAAGGTTTCCAGCTGGTTATCAATGCCGTCAATGAAATGGACGACCCCGAATCCAACATCCCCAAAGCCGTTTACGTCGCGATCGGTCTCGCCATTTCCATATATGTCATTATTGCCTTGGGTGCAATTTTGGCCATTCCGTTCGATGAAATCGTTAAGAACAAAGAGTATGCCCTGGCATCTGGGGCTAACCACGTTCTTGGACACTGGGGTGGCAACCTCGTGATTGCGGGGGCTTTATTAGCGACAAGTAGTGCCATTAGCGGGACCGTGTTCGGCGCTTCTCGTCAAGTTGCCGTAATTGCAGAGGATGGATATTTCCCAGCTTTTTTGGCCAAGCGCTCAAACCGCATTCCCGTCCCAGCTATTTTAGCGATGTCAGGCTTCGCCTTCAGCTTGATTATGGCCGGAAACTTACAAGTTATTCTTGAGTTTGGTAGTGTCACATTTTTACTGGTGTCATTGTTGATGGCATATGCGAATCACAAAATTCGTCGCTTGACCAACTCTTCGCCATTTATAACCATTCCGTCCCTGTTCTTTCTATTCGCGGGAACCGCACTGATCATTTATTTCGAGGTCAGCACCCAAATCGAACAGCTGTTTTTTATCGCGGCCATTTATGCTCTTCTGACATTCGGGGCTTGGCTGTTTTCAAAAATTCAGGCCTCACGCCAGCGTTAATACAGCCGGTGACGGAACAGCCAGGCGGCGGCGGGCAAGGCCAATGCGGCGATCAGCGCTAACGGCCACAGGCTATCGACCGCTACGCTCCACCCCATATCTTTCAGAAACACGCCGCGCACGAGAACGAGGAAATGACGCACGGGATTGGCCTGCGTGGCGGTTTGCAGCCATTCGGGCATGTTCTCAATGGGCGTGGCGAAGCCCGACAGCAAGATGGCGGGCACCATGAACAAAAACGTTCCGAGAATGGCCTGTTGCTGGGTCTGCACCAGGGCGGAAATGAACAGCCCGACGCCGATTACGGCCGACAGATAAACAAACAGGGCCAGATAGAAAAGAGCCAACGAACTGGTAAAGGGAATGTCGAAAGCCCAAATCGCGGCGATTAAGATCACCGTGCCTTCGACCATGCCGATCAGCAGAGCGGGCGCGGTCTTCCCGGCCATGATCTGGACCGGGGTCAGCGGGGTGACGAGCAATTGTTCGAAGGTGCCAAGCTCGCGTTCGCGGGCCACCGAAAGCGTGGTGACGACGAGCCCGACCAAGAGAGTCAAAATGGCGACCAGTCCCGGCACAATGGCCCATTGACTGAACAGGTTGGGATTGAACCAAGCCCGCGCCACCAGCACCGTGGGTTGGGCCACTAGGCCCTGCGTGGCGCTCCACTCGACATTGAACCTTGCGACGATTTCGCCGACGTAACTCTGTACGATCAGCGCGGCGTTGGACCGCCGTCCGTCCAAAATCATTTGCACCCGGGCGGGCTTGCCCGCCAACAGCCGTTCGGAAAAATCCGGCCCTATGTGCAGCACCGCCAAGGCCTCGCGCCCATCCACGACAGCGGCGATTTCGCTTTCATGCTCCAGGTGCAAGAGATGCGTGAACGTGGGTGAGCCCTCGAACCGGGCGAGCAATTCGTGCGACTGCTGGGTGCGGTCTTGGTCCAGCACGCCAAGGGTGACGTTGCGGACATCCTGGGTCGCGGCAAAGGCGAAGATGAACAACTGCACCAGCGGTGGCACGATCAACACCATGCGGCTGTGCTTGTCGCGCCACACGGCCAGCAGTTCCTTGCGGATCAGGGTGAGAATGCGGGCAAAAACCATATCTTTCCTCAATCCAAGCGTTTGTGTGTGCGCCGGGCGGTCAAACCCAGAAACACGGTTGCGATGGCCACCATGCCCAAAACGTTGGGCCACAGTACGGCCCCCACAGTCCCGGTGAGGAACAGAGTCTGCAGGCAGGCGACGAAATAGCGTGCGGGCACCAGATAGGTGATCCATTGCACCACAGTCGGCATCGAGGAGATTTCAAATATGAATCCCGACAGGATGAACGCTGGCAGGAAGGCGGCGATCAGTGCGACCTGGCCCGCGACAAATTGATTGCGGGCGATGGTGGAGATAAACAGGCCCATGGCCAACGCCGCGACCAGAAACACCGCTGATACGCCGGTGAGGGCAAGAAGCGAACCACGCAGAGGCACTTCAAACAGCATCGTGGCCATCGCCACCGACAAGACCATGGACCCCAGCCCCAAGACAAAATAGGGAATCAGCTTGCCCGTCAGCAACTCGACCACCGTCGCCGGGGTGCTCATCAACGCCTCCATGGTGCCGCGTTCCCATTCGCGCGCCACCACTAGGGCGGTGAGCAAGGTGCCGATCAGCGTCATAATGATGGCGACCAGTCCCGGCACCAGAAAATTCCGCGAAGCAACCTCGGGGTTGTACCACACCCGCGTCTCCAAGGTGACGGGCGAGGCCAGCGGCTGTCCGCGCGCATTGGCCTCGTGGGCGAGCCAGGTTTGCCATACCCCCTGGACGTAACCCTTGACCAGGGCACCTGTGTTGGGATCGGAACCGTCGACGACCACCTGGATCGGCGCCGTTCGGTTCTGCAGCACGCGCACGTTCAGATCAGCAGGTACCACGACGATGCCTTTGTACTCCCCCGTGATCAATCCGGGCTCCAACGCGGCGCGGTGGCGCGCCACGTCAATGCTGAAATAAGTAGAATTTTCGAAAGCGTCGAGCAGGCTTTGGGTATCCGGCGTGGCGCGCTCCACCACCACGCCAATGCGAACGTTGGTGGCGTCCAGCGACACCCCGTAGCCGAACAGCAACAGCAGAAAGATCGGCATGACGAAGGCGATGGCAATGGACGAGGGATCGCGCACCACCTGTAGGAACTCCTTGCGGATCAGGGCGCGTAGGCGACGCATCATGAAGCGGCCTCCGTCTTTTCGGTGTGGCTCTCCACTAGATGGATGAAGGCGTCTTCCATCGTCGGCTCGGGCTGCCCGACATGGCGCACCCGCGCCTTCAAGGATTCGGGCGATCCCTCGGCGATCAGCACACCGGCGTGGATTAGCCCTAAGCGGTCGCAGTATTCCGCCTCGTCGAGAAAGTGGGTGGTGACCAAGATTGTCATGCCGGCCCCGGCCATCGCGTTGATGTGCGCCCAAAATTCTCGGCGCGTCAGGGGATCGACGCCGGAGGTGGGTTCGTCGAGAAACAAAATCGACGGGCCGTGCATTATCGCACAGGCCAGCGCCAAACGCTGTTTAAAGCCCAGCGGCAGGGCCTCTGCGTTGCCGCGAAGATAAGGCTGCAGCGAAAAGGCCTCGACCATGCGTGCGATGATCTCGCGCTTCGCCTTGCCGCGCAGTCCATATGTTCCGGCGAAAAACTCCAGATTTTGGGCGACGCTGAGCATGCCGTAGAGGGAAAATTTCTGCGACATGTAGCCGATACGCTGGCGCGCGGCGGGACCGGCGGTGGCGAGATCGATGCCCGTCACCCGCGCCGCGCCCGCACTGGGTGGCAACAGTCCGCACAGCATTTTGAAGGTTGTCGATTTGCCCGCGCCGTTGGGGCCGAGCAGACCGTAAATTTCGCCGCGCCGCACACGAAAGCTGACATTATCAACAGCGGTGAAATCGCCGAAGCGTCGGGTCAGGGCAACGGCCTCGACCACCGCCTGCGCATCGCCGTTCAGCGGTGGCGCGCTCTGCGGCAACTGCGGCGTCGGCACTTGGTCGCCGGAACGCAGCAGAGCGCAAAAGGCATCCTCGAAACGCGGCGCAACGGGCACCACACTTGCTCCAATTCCGGCTTCAACAGTTTGGAATGTGGGTGGCTCAACGCCTTCGGCCATCACCAAACGAACCGCATCGCCTTGAATCAATGCGTCGATCACTCCGGGCTGGTCGGCGGCGTAGTCGCGCACCTGGCGTCGGTCGCCGCCGATGTCGCGAACGGCAAACGTGTGCCCCGCCACTGTTTGCGTCAGATCGCTAGGTGGTCCGTCATACAGGACCCGGCCCCCATTCATCAGCAACACCGACTCGCATCGTTCGGCCTCATCTAGGTAGGCGGTGCTCAACACCACGCCCAGTCCTTGATCCACTAAATCATAGACCATGGACCAAAGCTCGCGGCGCGATATGGGATCGACGCCGACGCTGGGTTCGTCCAGCAACAGCAAACGGGGACTGCTGAGCAACGCGCAGGCCAGGCCCAATTTTTGCTTCATGCCGCCGGATAAGCGGCCCGCCAAGCGTACCGTGAACGGCTCCAACGCGGTGAAGTGCAACAGCCGCGCGAACTTGTCTTCGCGCGCCCCGGCCTCGACGCCGTGAAGGTCGGCGTACAGCGCCAAGTTTTCCGCCACCGTAAGATCTTCGTACAAGCCGAACTTCTGGGGCATGTAACCGATGCGCTCATGCACCGACGCCGCCTCCGTGCCGGGATCGAAACCGTCGACCGTGATCTTGCCCCGGTCCGGCAGTAACAATCCGGCCATCAGGCGCATCAAGGTGCTCTTGCCTGCGCCGTCCGGTCCCACCAATCCCGTCACCTGGCCGCGCGGGATTACCGCCGAAACGCCATCGACGGCGTTCACCGCGCCGAAGCGGCGGGTGACGTCATCAAGTGTGGCAAGGTCCGGTATGGTGGGAGCGGCGGCCATCGAAGTGTCTCCGAAGCGGTTTCAGGGCCGAGTGGGCAGCGTCACCGTGACCGGCATGCCTTGGCGCAGGCTGTCGTCGGGATTATTCACCACGATCCGCAAGCGATAGACCAGGCTGGTGCGCAGGCTTGGCGTTTCCACCGCTTTGGGCGTGAATTCGGCGACCGGGGACACAAAGCCGATCTGCCCGGCATAAACCTTGTCCGGGGACGAATCGGTGCGCACCTCGACGGCGGCCCCGGGCACCGCAAGGCCAAGATTGGGTTCGCCGACATAGGCGCGCACCCACACCGGCGTGGACAACGCGATGGTATAGACCAAGGTGGCGGGGGCGATCATTGCGCCGGGCTCGCGTATCCGTGTTTGGACGACCCCATCTGCGGGCGCGGTTAATTCGGCATCGTTCAGCCGCCGCCCGGCCAGGGATAACAAAGCCCGTTCCCCTTCAAGCTGGGCGAAGGCAGCGCGAATATCTTCTTCGCGGGGGCCGGACAGCGCCAAGTCGAGGGCGTCTTGGTCCTGGGCGAGTTGCGCCTCGGCCTGTTTGAGAGCCCCTTCGGCGTCGTCGCGGCGTTGTTGCGAGGCCACATCGCGCCGCGCCAGTTCCTCTTGACGCGTGAAGGTCGCGCGGGCGTTGGTCACGGCGGCGCGGCGCTCGGCCACCCGGGCGCGGGCCTGGGCTATTTCCTCGGCGCGGCTGCCGGACACCAGTTTGTCTGCCACCGCTTGCTGGGCGGCGACACGCGATTTGGCCAGGGCCATCTGGTCGCGCAAGTAATCGTCGTTCAGGCGGGCCAGAACCTGACCTCGCGTCACGGTGTCGCCTTCTTCGACGAGCATCTCTTGAAGCCGTCCTTCGACGCGGAAGGACGCATCGGCTGTGCGGATATCCACATTGCCGGACAGCACCAGCGCGCCCTGGTGGTTCGCTTCGTAGACGTTCCACGCCCACAAGCCGCCGCCGAGCAGTACAAGTGTCAGGGCAGCGAGAATTTTTTTTGCGGTCATTGTGTGGGGTCCAGTCGATCAGTGGAACTTCCAGATCACGGATAATGCCATGGGCGTGAACCACGCGCTAGAGACTTGTCACCGTCAGCGCCTCCAGGCCGACGGCGACGGTACGGGCGCTGACGGTGTCGTCTTTCGTGAACGCATCGAGGCGGAATGGCTGCCCGCGCTTGAGCGTTTCGCGCCGCAACTGATTTTGATTTCAGCCGGGTTCGACGGCCATGTTGAAGACGACATCGCGGATCTGCGGTTACGCGAGCAAGATTATGCCTGGATCACGGCGCAGCTGAAAAATATCGCCACGCGTCATGCCGGGGGGCGTATCGTCTCTGTTTTAGAAGGCGGTAATACACTCAGCGCCCTCGGCCGCAGCGTCGTTGCGCATCTGAAAGTCTTTTTGGGGGCCACGGTGTAGGCGCGGCCTGATGGGGGCGTTCGCGGCCAAGCGTGGGCACAGGGGCCATGGCAATCGTGACCATGAGAACAAAGGCTGGACAGAATCCCCGCAGTTTCCCCCTTTGGCATTAGCTGTGCACACGCTCAATGCCGCGCCCCCCGCCCGCCACATTCTGCGCGGCTTGCCTCACCCGGCGCACCTACAGCCCATATTGCTCACGCGCAAACTTGGCGAGGCCCGCTTGCTCAAGCTTGCTCATGGGCGCCAACAAGGTCACATGAATCACGCCAGGATTACGGCCAATCTCGATGGCGCCGGTGATGGTGGCGCGGTTCCTGATTTCGGCAATGCTCATATCCAGCAGATCCGCCGCCCGTTGTAGGCCATTGTCGGTGGCCGCGTTGAGATCCGGTCCTGTCCCTATAATCGAAATGGGCGCCGATTTCTCCAACGCGTCGAGCCCCCATTCCCGCGCCAGATGCTCCGCCTTGGCCCTCTCCGTTTCGCTAAACGGCCGGGCCTGGGGCGGCAGATCTTCGATCAGGGGGAACAGCACCGGCCCATCCAAAGACCGCCCTTTCACAAGTTCGACTTGCAGCGTCACGCTGCCGGCGACGTCCATCGTGTGTCCGGCAATTTCGCCGTCACCCTGGAGGGCATGCATGTCACCCATATAGATGCCAGCGCCCTCTACCTTGACCGGAACGACGAGGATCGCGCCCGGTCTGACCGCGTCGATGTCCATATGCCCGTCCGTGCGGTGTTCGGCGAGTTGCTCCGCCGTGATGGCGTATGGATGCGGCGCGCCGACGAGGAAGGGGCCGAAATCCCCCGCGTTGTGAGAGTCCGGCATGGGGATTGACGGGGTCGATCCGAGCTGCCCCATGAAGGGGCGCATGCGTACCATCACGCCCGCCATATCGGAAGCGGCGAAGGTGAGAATGGGGTGTTGCACGGAGTTATCAGGCAGGGCTGCGTAGTGAGCGGCGTTGGCGGCGATTTTTTCCGCGGCCTCCTTCGGCATCGTTACGCCCACGCCGCGCGTGTCATCGAACACAACCGTATAGCCGTGTACGAACTGAAACGGCGTCACCGGGTTGCCGCAGCCATCGCAGATGACAGCCTGCGGACCGATACCTTCCACATGGGTTTCCGGCCACAGCTTGTCACAGGTGGGGCAGCGCGCCGCCACATAAGGGTCGCCAAGAAAATAGCCTTCCGGCGAGGTGTCGTGGCCCGAGGAGGTCGCGATTGACGTGACTGTTACATCGCGGATGCGCAGCGCCACGGCATCGCCGGGCACGGCCCCGTCGACATAGACCGGCTGGGTGACTTCGTGTCCACCGCGCAGCCTTGGGGTGATCATCGGTCCCCAGCAGCCTGGCGCGGTGTTGGCGATGATCGTACCGCCGTCCTCTACCGGGCCCAGCATGGGTTGGTCGGGATCGAGAATACCGTTGGTGAATGTTTGTACGACGACGTTGCGTTGGGCTTCGGCCTTGGCCTGTTTAATGCGCTTTTTTGCTAATGTCATTGTGGGCCTCCATTCAGATTTTGAAGTCTATGACTAACCGGAACTAACTGGCGCTACCATTCGGGTCGCGGCCGCCAACGACCGGAAGGAATTTTCCGTGGAGGGACGCGATGCGCAGGTGGCGCGTGGCTGTGGGCATAACGCCCCTAATGCCTCATCGAACCAATCTTAATGATAGCCGAAAATGGCGGATCAAGGAACGACGAAACGCTTTTCCGGCCATGTGGGTTGGGAATGCCATTTCCACGACCAGAGTCTGTTGGTCCAATTCGCACGACAGGTCGGAGCTTCAACTTGATTTGCGTCCGCGCGGGAGCAGGGTACAGTTACGGATAGAATTTGTGCGGACGCAGTAACATCTTGCGGATACTGGGCCTGTGATGTTGGGGCCTGCGGCGTTCGGAGCTTGTGGCGTTGGTATGTAAAATTTACACCCAGTCCTAAAAGGAGCGCAACCGTGCGGCGGCGTCAGATTGCGGACGATATGACCTTCTCGGCGCTGGCGTGGGGCGCTTGGCGGTTGCGGGATGCGCCGCACCTGCGAGGGGCGCAGGACCTCCTGCGTTTGATTGAATCCTTTCTTGAACTCGGCATCACCACCATCGACCATGCCGACGTCTATGGAGCGTACGCCTGCGAGGCGGTCTTCGGCGCGGCGCTGGCGCTGGACCCGGGCTTGCGCCAGCAGATGGAGATCGTAACCAAATGTGACATCGCAACAGTCGCCCCGGCGCGGCCCGCGAACCGGATCAAGCATTACAACACCTCCGCCGGGTATATTATTGCCGCAGCCGAGGCATCGCTACGCAATCTTGGTATCGAACAAATCGACGTGTTGCTGTTGCACCGCCCCGATCCGCTGATGGACGCCGACGACGTGGCCCAAGCCTTCACCCGGTTGCGAGCGGACGGCAAGGTGCGCCACTTCGGCGTTTCCAACTTCACGCCCTTCCAGTTTGATCTGTTGCAAAGCCGCCTCGATGCGCCGCTGGTGACGAACCAGGTGGAATGCTCGGTCCTGGCGGGTGAAGCGATAAGTGACGGCACGCTGGACCAGATGCAACGCCTGCGCCGCGTGCCAATGCTGTGGTCGCCCCTGGGCCGACTGTTCACCGACGAAGACGATCAGGTCCGCCGGACGCGCGCGGAACTGGCCGCCGTCGGTCAGCGCATCGGCGTCGATGATCCCGCCACCGTGGCGACGGCTTGGCTGTTCAGACTACCCAGCAATCCGGTGGTGGTCGCCGGGTCCATGCGAACGGCGCATCTGGCCAGCATGGCGGCGGCAACAGAGTTGGTGCTCGAGCGCCAGGACTGGTTTCAAGTCTATGAGGTCCTGTGCGGGCGGCCCGTTCCTTGAAGAAACGGGGTTTCGGCTCCCTCGAATGTCCTTGACCCTTGTTTGCACGCCCAAGGTCTGCGACAATTCTACTAATAAAAGAATAAGTTATCGGCTCTACACTGATTCATTCTTTTTCGGGAGGAAGCCATGTCTTACAGGAAAATTTTATCGACCGCTGTCGCGGCGGGCGCTCTTTTGTTGGCCGCGCAGGCGCACGCGGAACCGCAAGTGGAAGTGCTGCACTGGTGGACCTCGGGCGGCGAAGCCAAGGCGGTCAAGGCGCTGAAGGAAGAATTCGAGGCCAATGGCGGCACTTGGGTTGATTCGCCGATTGCTGGCGGCGGCGGCGATGCCGCTATGACCGCGCTCAGGGCCCGCGCCATGGCGGGTAATCCGCCGACCGCAGCTCAGGTCAAAGGGCCGAGCATTCAGGAATGGGCCGAGGAAGGGCTTCTCGGTGACCTGACCGGTGTGGCCAAAGCAGAAGACTGGGCCAAAGTCCTACCGCCGCTGTTGCAGGATGTCATGAAATACAAGGGCCGCTACGTGGCGGTGCCGGTCAACATTCACCGGGTCGACTGGATTTGGGCCAACCCGGCGGTGCTGGCCAAGGTCGGCGTCACCGCCGTACCGAAAACCTGGGCCGAATTCAACCGGGTCGCCGACAAGCTGAAGGCCGCCGGCATCACGCCGCTCGCCCACGGTGGGCAACCGTGGCAAGACGCCACGGTGTTCGAGGTCGCCCTGCTGGGTGTCGGTGGTGCTGATTTCTACCAGAAGACCATGGTCGATCTGGATGATGCGGCGTTGCGTAGTGCCACCATGGTCAAGGTCTTCGACCAGATGCGCAAACTGCGTGGTTACGTCGATCCGAATTTCCCCGGTCGCGATTGGAATCTGGCCACCGCTATGGTGATGAACGGCGAGGCCGCCTTTCAGATCATGGGCGACTGGGCTAAGGGCGAGTTCTTGGCTGCTGGCAAGGTGCCCGGCAAGGACTTCCTCTGCGCACCGGCACCGGGCGGCAGTTACCTGCTCAACACCGACAGCTTCATCATGTTCGATGTCAAGGGAAAGGACGCCCTGGCCGGGCAGCGCCTGATGGCCAAGCTGATTTTGGCACCTAAATTCCAGGAGACCTTCAACCTCTACAAGGGCTCCATTCCGGCTCGTCTGGGCATGGATATGTCCAAGTTCGACGTATGCGCCCAGCGTTCGTCGAGCGACCTGGTGGCGACCATCAAGGCCGGCACCCTCAGGCCCAGCATGGCCCACAAAATGGCGGTGCCCGACCGCGTGGTCGGCGCCATCACCGATGTGGTGACCGCGCATTTCAACTCCGATCTGTCATCGAGGGCAGCGGCCACACGATTGGCCGATTCCGTGGCGGCGGCGAAATAGCCGGAGCGTTCCAGTTATCAATAGCTGGTGGCGGGCCGGATGGCATTTCGGCTCGTCACGCGTATTTTTGAAGTATCGACAACGGAGCGGACGCACGCCATGCCCGCAATTTTCAAGTGGTTGGATCGGCAAATTCCCAAGATCGCCATCGCGCCGTCCTTCGCCGCGGCACTGCTCTTCGTCTACGGCTTCATTGCTTGGACGGGCTATATCTCGTTGACCACGTCGCGGATGTTTCCGCGCTACGATTTCGAGGGCTTGCACCAGTACGAGCGGTTGTTCACGAATCCCCGCTGGATGGTCGCGCTCGAGAACCTTGCCGTGTTCGGCGGGCTGTTCATCTTGTTCTGCCTGCTGGTCGGAATCGTGCTGGCCATCCTGCTCGATCAACACATTCGCGCCGAGGGGGCCATCCGCACCATCATCCTCTACCCCATGGCGCTGTCGTTCATCGTTACCGGCACCGCCTGGAAATGGATTCTCAATCCCGGTCTGGGCATCGAGCGGGTGGTGCAGTCGTGGGGCTTCGAGAATTTCGCTTTTGACTGGTTGGTCAACCCGGAGACGGCGATTTACACGGTGGTCATCGCCGGGGTGTGGCAATCGTCTGGCTTCGTCATGGCGCTGTTTCTGGCGGGCATTCGCGGTTTCGACCAGGAAATCGTCAAGGCCGCCTACATGGACGGGGCCAGTTTGACCCGCATCTATCTAAGCATCATCCTGCCGTCTTTGCGCGCGGTGTTTCTCAGCGCCATCGTGGTTCTCGCCCATCTCGCCATCAAAAGCTTTGATCTGGTGATCGCCCTGACCGGCGGCGGCCCCGGCTACGCCACCGACCTGCCAGCCACCTTCATGTACACCATGGCCTTCCAGCGTAGCGAACTGGGCAACGCTGCGGCGAGTGCGGTCATCATGCTGATGACCGTGATGGCCATTATCGTACCTTATCTGTATTCGGAACTGAGGAAAAAAGGCCATGGCTGATGGACATGCCCGCTTGCCCGGTCACGGGGGCTCCGACCTCAGGGCTATGTTGCTGCGCGCCGTACTCTACGGGTTGCTGGGGCTGTTCGCCTTTTACTACCTGCTGCCCCTGGTGGTGATGATCAGCACCTCGTTGAAAAGCCTCGACGAAATTCGCACAGGCTCGCTGGTCAGCCTGCCCGAAGCGGTGACCTTTGATGCGTGGGCAAAGGCCTGGAACAGCGCCTGCGTCGGCGTCTCGTGCAATGGCCTCAAGCCTTATTTCATGAATTCCCTGCTCATGGTGGTGCCGGCGGTCCTGATCTCAACCTTGCTCGGCGCCATCAATGGTTACGCCCTGACCAAGTGGCGCTTTGCGGGCGCCAATATGATCTTCACCCTGATGCTGTTTGGCTGTTTCATTCCCTTTCAGGTGATTTTGCTGCCGATGGCCCGGGTTCTCGGTCTGTTGGGATTGGCCGGAAGTATCTACGGCCTCATCTTAGTGCATGTGGTTTACGGTCTTGCCTTCACCACCTTGTTTTTTCGTAACTTCTTCGTCTCGGTTCCCGATGAACTGGTTCGCGCGGCGACCATTGACGGCGCCGGGTTTTTCCGTATCTTCTTCTCGATTATGCTGCCGATGGCGGTTCCCATCATCGTGGTCACCGTGATCTGGCAGTTTACACAGATTTACAACGATTTTCTTTTCGGTGTGTCGTTCACGGTTAGTGGTGGTGTGCCGGTGACTGTGGCGCTGAACAATCTGGTCGCCACCTCGACCGGCGTGAAGGAATACAATCTGGATATGGCGGCGGCTATACTCACCGGTATGCCCACCCTGCTGGTCTATGTGGTGGCAGGAAAATACTTCATTCGCGGCCTTTCGGCCGGTGCGGTCAAGGGATAGGAGCGAAACCATGGCCACGCTTCATATTCGCAATGTGTTCAAGCGCTTTGGACAGACCGAGGTCCTAAAGGGCATCACGCTCGACGTGGCCGACGGCGAGTTTTTGGTCCTGGTTGGTCCGTCGGGGTGCGGCAAGTCGACCCTGCTTAATTTGATCGCTGGTCTGGAAACCATATCGGAGGGCGATATCCTCATTGACGACGCGGTGGTCAACGACGTCCATCCCAAAGACCGCGATATCGCCATGGTGTTTCAGTCTTATGCCCTCTATCCGACCATGACGGTGCGTCGAAACATTACTTTTGGCCTAAAAATTCGGGGCGTGCCCAAAGCCGAGCGCGAGGCCATGGTGCGCGAAGTTGCCGAGATGTTGCAGATCAGTCCGCTTCTGAACCGCAAGCCGGCGCAACTTTCGGGCGGCCAGCGTCAGCGCGTCGCCATGGGTCGGGCCTTGGTGCGCGACCCGGCGATTTTTCTGTTCGATGAGCCCCTGTCCAATCTGGATGCCAAGCTACGCGTCGAGATGCGTCACGAGATCAAGAGGCTCCATCAGACGCTCGGGCGGACCGTCGTCTATGTCACCCACGACCAGATCGAGGCCATGACGCTGGCGACCCGCATTGCCGTGATGCATCAGGGCATCATCCAGCAGTACGGCACGGCCGAGGAGATTTACAATCAACCGGCAAACCTATTCGTCGCTGGTTTCATGGGATCGCAGCCGATGAACTTTATCGACGGAACCCTTGAGGCTGACGCTGAAAAATTTTGGGTGACGGTCCGCAAGGGCGAGGCCGAGGGCCTCAGCATTGCCTTGGTGGATACCGATCCGGCGTGGCGTGCGCGGGTGGGCAGCGCGGTCGTTCTCGGTCTGCGACCGGAAAGAATCCGCCCGGTGCGCGATGGCGATGAGGCCAGCAATGGGGTCCACTACATCCTGCAAAGGGCGGTTGATGTGGTCGAGCCGACGGGGGCGGATACCATGGTTTTCTTTTCCCTCGGTGGCGAGACGGTGTCGGCGCGGGCGCGACCCCAGGATGGGGTGGTGGCGGGCCAGACCATACGCTTGCGCTTCGGCATGCGCGGGGCGTGTTTGTTTGATCCTGAAAGCGGTCAACGTCTTTGACGCGCCGCCGCGAGCCTGGAACTGACAGAGGAGGACCCCGATGGTCGAACAAACGAGAGTGCACGTTTTAGAACGGCGTCTGCGGCTTGGTATGGTCGGCGGTGGAAAAGCGGGCTCCATCGGGGCCGTGCATCGCATCGCGGCACGCCTGGACGACCATTATGAACTGGTCGCCGGAGTGCTTTCCGCGGACCCGGCGCGGGCCAAGGCGTTTGCCGCTGAATTATATATTGCCCCCGACCGGGCCTATGACGACTTCGTCGCAATGGCCCGCATCGAGGCTGGGCGCGACGACGCAATCGACGTGGTGGCGATCGTCACCCCCAACCACCTGCATCACCCGGTGGCCATGGCATTTCTTGACGCGGGCATTCATGTCATCTGCGACAAGCCGATGACCAACACCGTGGAGGATGCCCTCGATCTGGTCGCAATGGTGCGGCGTACCGGGTTGGTGTTCTGCCTGACCCACAACTACACCGGCTATCCGATGGTGCGTCAGGCACGCGCCATGATCAAAGCTGGCGACATCGGCACCGTGCGCGTGGTGCAGGTCGACTATCCACAATGCGCGCTGAGCCCTCGGCCAGAAGACACGGCCCGCCAGCAAGCTCTTTGGCGCAACGACCCCGCCCAGGCCGGACCCGGGGGCTGCGTCGGCGACATCGGCAGCCACGCCTTCAACCTAGCGAGCTATGTCACGGGTCTGGAGCTGGAGGAACTGTACGCCGATTTGAGCGCCTTCGTCCCCGGCTCCAGGCTCGACGACAACGCCCACATCCTGTTGCGCTATAAGGGCGGGGCGCGAGGCATGCTGTGGTCGAGCAAGGTGGCGGTCGGCAACGAAAACGCGCTGAAAATTCGCGTCTATGGCGACCAGGGTGGGCTGCAATGGGAACAGGAGCAGCCCAATCACCTGCACTTTTCCCCCTTGGGCGCCCCTGCGCGTCTGATCACCCGCGCCGGCGCGCAAAGCGGCGCGGCGGCGGCCTGGGCGACCCGGGTGCCCGCCGGTCATCCCGAAGGTTATCTGGAAGGCTTCGCCAGCCTTTACCGCGATGTCGCCGAAGTTATCGGGGCGCGATTGGAGGGGCGAAATCCCTCGCCGCTGGCGACCCGCTTTCCGAGCGTCGAGGATGGCGCGCGCACGATCAAATTCATCACCGCCGCCGCCCTGTCCAGCAGCCAGGGCGGCACCTGGGTTAACACCGAACTGTCGCTGTGAGACAAAAAGGAGAAGCGCAATGAACGTTGATGCATTGGCCGCGACGGCCCAAAAAATGGTCGCCGACAACAGGGGGTTGTTGGCGATTGACGAGAGCGCCGGAACCATCAAGAAGCGATTCGACACCATCGGGGTGGACTCCACCGAAGAGAACCGCCGCGATTACCGCGCCAACCTTATGCGCGCAGATGGCCTGGGCAGTTTCATCGGCGGCGTGATCCTGTTCGACGAAACCCTGCGCCAGTCGGCGGCGGACGGCGCCAAGATCATCGACTTGATCAAGGCACAAGGGATCGTGCCCGGCATCAAGGTCGACAAGGGTACCAAGCCCCTGGCCGGATTCCCCGGGGAGACGGCGACGGACGGCCTGGAGGGGCTGGCCGCACGGGTCGATGAATATGTGGCGCTGGGTGCTGAGTTCGCGAAATGGCGCGCGGTGATTCACATCGGCGACGGCTATCCCACGCCCACCGGCATTGCGGCCAACGCCCACGGCCTGGCTCGCTATGCGCGGATTTGCCAGGAAGGCGGCTTGGTGCCGGTGGTCGAACCCGAAGTCCTGATGGACGGCGGCCACGATATCGATACCTGCCAGCGCGTGACCGAGGACACCCTGGACGCGGTATTCGCCGCGCTCAAGGCCCAAGGCGTGGCGCTGGAAGGGATGATCCTCAAGCCCAACATGGTGATCGCCGGTTCCGACTGCCCGACCCAGGCCGGTGCGGAGGAAATCGCGGCCAAGACCGTGGTGAGCCTGCGCCGTTGCGTACCCGCGGCGATGCCGGGGATTACCTTCTTGTCGGGTGGGCAGACGGAAGTGGAGGCGACGGTCAACTTGAACGCGATGAATGCCAAGTTCGGCCCTAACCCGTGGAAACTTAGTTTTTCCTATGGTCGCGCCTTGCAGGCCAGCGCCCTGAAAGCGTGGGGCGGCAAGGCGGAAAACGAAGCCGCCGCGCGCAACGCCCTGCTGCAACGCGCGCGTCTCAACAGCGAGGCCTGCGCCGGGACCTACACAGGCGAAGGGACGGCTTGAGCACCATCAATCATCTTGCTCAGCCATCTTTCTGACGGTGCGCCTTGTAAAAATTGATCAGACCGTTAGTGGAACAATCGTGACCTTTGGCGGCGCTGTCGCCCATGAGTTCGGGGAGGATTTTCTGGGCCAGGGTCTTGCCCAGTTCCACACCCCACTGATCGAAGGAATTCACGTTCCAGATGACGCCCTGGGTGAAGATTTTGTGCTCATAGAGGGCGACCAGTGTACCCAAGGTTTTTGGGTCGAGCTTGCGAAACAGGAGCGTGTTGCTCGGCTTGTTACCCTTGAAGACCTTGTGGGGAAGCAGGCTCTCCAGCCTTTCACTTTCCAAGCCCTGGGCCTTTAGTTCTTCGCACGCCTCCGATTTTGTCTTGCCTTTCATTAAGGCTTCGGTCTGGGCGAAGAAGTTGGCGAGCAAGATTTGGTGGTGGTGGTCGGTCGGGTTGGGAACCTCAATCGGAGCCAGGAAGTCTGCCGGTACCAACGTGGTGCCCTGGTGAAGATGCTGGAAAAATGCATGCTGGCCGTCGCATCCGGGCATGCCCCAAATGATCGGGCAGGTCGCATGACCGACCGCCGTGCCGTCGCGGGCGACCGACTTGCCGTTACTTTCCATTTCGGCCTGTTGGAGGTAGGTGATGAAATGCTCCAAGTGATGGCCATACGGCAACACGGCGTGGCTCTGCGCGGAAAAGAAATTCGTGTACCATACGCCCAACAAGGCCATCACAACGGGCATGTTTTGCTCCAAGGGCATATGACGGAAATGCCTGTCCATTTCATGCGCGCCACTGAGCAGTTCGGTGAAGCGGTCCATGCCGATGGCCAGCGCGATGGGCAGGCCCGTCGACGACCACAGTGAATAACGCCCCCCCACCCAGTCCCAGGATTCAAAGATGTTATCCGCGTCGATGCCGAATTCGACGGCGGCGGGAACATTGCTGGATACCGCGACGAAGTGTTTGGCGACGTCCGACTCATTGGCGCCTTTGCCCAAGAACCATTGGCGCGCCGCATGGGCGTTGGTCAGTGTCTCCTGGGTGGTGAAAGTTTTAGATGAAATGATGAATAGCGTGTTTTCCGGCGACAGCTTCGACAGGGTTTCTCCGATGTGCGTGCCGTCAATGTTCGACACGAAATGCATGTTGAGGCCGGGGTCCACGTAGGGTGTCAGCGCTTCGCACACCATCATCGGGCCTAAGTTCGAGCCGCCGATACCGATGTTGACGATGTCGCTGATGCGTTTTCCGGTATGGCCGGTCCAAGTGCCGTTGCGCACCGCGTCGCTGAACGCGCGCATGCGCACAAGCACATCGAGCACCTGGGGCATGACATCGACGCCGTCAACTTCGATCGGGTGGTCGGACACGTTGCGCAACGCCACATGCAGGGCGGCGCGGTCCTCGCTGGTGTTGATTTTTTCGCCGTTGAACATGCGTTCGCGCCAGCCTTCGACATCGGCGGCGCGGGCGAGATCGAACAGCAGGCACATGGTTTGGGCGGTGATGCGGTTTTTCGAATAATCGAGAAGGATCTCGTCAATTTGCAGGGAGAACTTCTCGAACCGCCCCGGGTCCTGGGCGAACAAATCGCGCATGTGAAGCGACGCCATTTCCTGCTGATGGTCCAGCAAGGCCTTCCATGCTGGTGATTGATTCAGTGCGGTCATGACGGTCTCCGCTCACTCAGGGGCAAGGCTTGGAACAAGGCTTCGCGATCGAGAATATCGCTCAAACCAAGAAGCGCCGGATGGGGGTGGGTGATCACATAGGTCGGAATGTCGGCTAAGTAGGCACAGAACCTCCCCTTGGCCTCGAAACGTTGGCGAAAGCCGGAACGCTCAAAAGCGTCTCCGAGCTTGGCGACGATACCGCCCGCAATGTAGATTCCGCCGTGCGCGCCCAGCGACAGGGCCAGATCGGCGGCCACCGTGCCCAACATGGCGCAGAACATCTCCACCGCCTTGCCGCACGGTGAATCGGGGTCGGCTAATCCTTGGGCGCTGATCTGTTCGGGCGTGAGAGGCTCCACGGCCACGTCGCCGAGCGCGGCCAGCGTCTCGTAAAGGTTGACCAAGCCGGGGCCCGAGAGCGCGCGTTCGGCCGAGACATGGCCGAAACGTTGGCGCAGCGCGTGAACCACCCGCGCTTCATCATCATCTACCGCAGCCAAGGTGACGTGCCCGCCCTCCGTCTCCAAGGCGATGCCACGGCCATCCGCCGCAATCAACGCGGATACCCCGAGTCCCGTACCCGGTCCCACGATGCCAATCGGCGCGCCGCCCTGGGCGGTGCCGCCGCCGACCTGACGCCGGTCTTCGCTTGAAAGACGGGGTGCCGCATAGGCGATGGCGGTAAAGTCGTTGATGACGTCTAGGCTGTCGAAACCAAGATGGTGGCGCAGTTCATCGATCGAAAAGGCCCAGTCCATGTTGGTCATCCGCACCTGTTCGCCCTTGACCGGACAGGCGATGGCGAAAGCCCCGCGCTTGGCCTGGTTCCCGGCGGGGATGCCGCTAAGGTAGGCGCGCGCGGCGGAAAGCAAATCCGGATAATCGGCGCTCGCGAAAACCGCAACGTCATGCAGTCTTCCATCGACATCGGTGAGGGCAAAACGCACGCTGGTTCCGCCGATGTCGGCGACCAGGGCGAAAGGTTGGTTGGATGTGTGCGTCGGTTTATGTGTCATAAGGCGCGTTTTGCAGGGCGTTGATAAAATTGTCGCGCCATTTGGCGAGGTTGTTTTCCCTCAGGATCTCTCGCATGGTGCGCCAGCGTTCTTTGCGTTCCTCGAGGGGCATTTCTAGCCCCTGGGCGATAGCGTCTGCAACATTGTCGTGATCGAACGGATTGACGATCAGTGCCGAGTCCAGTTCCCGCGCCGCACCGGCGAAACGCGACAGCACCAACACCCCAGGGTCGTCCGGGTTCTGTGACGCGACATATTCCTTGGCGACCAAGTTCATGCCATCGCGCAACGGCGTAACCAAGCCAACGCAACTGGTGCGGTAAAAGGCGGCGAGCTGGGTGTGGCTGAAGCTGCGGTTCATGTAATTGATGGGAAGCCAGTCGTATTCGGCGAAGCGCCCGTTGATGTGCCCGGACAAACTTTCGAGCTCGGCGCGGATTTCTTTGTATTCCGGAACCTCGGATCGCGACGGCGGCGCGATTTGGATCAGCGTGATGTGATTGCGGTAATCGGGATATCTCTCCAGAAGCCGTTCGAACGAACGGAAACGCTCGACAATGCCCTTGCTGTAGTCCAGTCGGTCGACGCCGAGAATCCAGCCTCGGTTGCCGGGATGTTTGCGCAGGCGTTTGTACCAAGTGCTCTTGAGTGCCTCCTTGCCGTAATTTTCGAACTCGACATCGTCGATGCTGATGGGGAACACCTCCGCGCGGAACGTATGTCCGAACGCGCGCAGCAAATTGTCGCCGAGAATTTCGCCCTTCGCCTCGTAAACGATGTAGTCGTGAAAGGCCCTGAGGTCGTTGTGCGTCTGAAAGCCGAGCACGTCGTAAGCGCACAGCGCCTTCACCAGATCGCGGTGCCTCGGTAAGGCGGTCAGCACCTCAAGCGCCGGAAACGGAATGTGCAGGAAAAACCCCAATGGCCGCTTGATGCCCGCCTCACGCAAGTGCTCGCCGAGGGGGATCAAATGGTAATCATGAACCCAAATTTGGTCGCCACGCTTAAGCAGGGGCAGCAGCTTTTCGCTAAATAGCGTATTGACCTCCTGGTAGGCCTTATAATCGTCGCGCGTGAAGGCCGTAAGATCGAGACGGTAATGGCACAGCGGCCATAGCACCCGGTTGGCGAAACCGTTGTAGTAGCGGTTATAATGTTTGCGCTGGAGGTCGATGGTGGCAAAGGTGACGTTGCCCTCCGTTGTTATTTTCGCCTTGGTGGAGGTTTGTCTGCCGACCTTGCCGCTCCACCCGAACCAAACGCCGCCGTTTTCGCGTAGCGCTTCCCGGAGGGCGACCGCCAGCCCGCCTACAGATGCCCTGTTGTCGGTAGGTGCAGCCACCCGGTTTGAAATGATGACGAGACGACTCAAAAGGCCTCCTTCCAACTCTTGCTCAATTGCATGGCCGAGTTGATGATGCCGACCATCGAGTAGGTCTGGGGAAAATTGCCCCACAATTCACCGCTATCCGGGTCGATGTCTTCTGATAACAACCCAAGGTGGTTTGTGCATTGTAGCATGTTCTCGAATAAAGCACAGGCTTCCTCGCGCTTTCCAAGCGCAGCCAGGGCGTCAATGTACCAAAATGTACAAATATTGAAGGCCACTTCAGGCTCCCCGAAATCATCCTTAGACACGTAGCGGTAGAGATGTTCGCCATGCCTGAGCTGGGTGCCGATCGCCTCCACCGTGTTGGCGAATCGGGGATCGGACGGGGCGACGAAGCCCAGTTCCAGCATCAACAGAAGGCTGCCGTCCACATCGTGCCCGCCCCAGCTTTCGACGAACGTGCCGAGTTCCTCGTTGAAGGCGTTGGCGATGATGTCTTCGTGCATTCGTTCGGACTTCTCGCGCCAAAAAACGGTGCGATCATCTTCGCCGATGCGTTGTGCAATCTTGGCCAAGCGATCAACGCCGGCCCAGCACACCACGCTGGAATGGGTGTGCACCTTGGCCAGGGTGCGAAATTCCCACAGTCCGGCGTCGGGCTTATCGTAGAGATGGAGACAGTTCTCCCCGACCTGCTCCAGCATCCTGAATAAATCGATATCGCCCGATCGGGTCAGCCGCTCGTCGAAAAAGACCTGGGTGGACGCCAAGATGACGCTGCCGTAAACGTCGTTTTGAATATGCTCATAGGCCTGATTACCTTTGCGCACCGGCTTCATCGCGCGATAACCGCTCAAGGTGGTGACGATTTCCTCGGTTAGCTCCGATTCCAGGGTGATGCCGTAAACCGGTTGCAGGTGCCCGTTCTTGCTGTTGGCGACGATGTTGGCGATATAATTGAGGTATTGTTCCATGGTCGCCGTGGCGCCCAGGCGGTTGAGGGCTTGCACCACGAAATAGCTGTCGCGCAACCAACAGAAGCGGTAGTCCCAGTTTCGTTCGCTATGGGGGGATTCGGGAATGGAGGTCGTCAACGCCGCGATGATCGCCCCGCTTTCCTCGAAACTGCACAGCTTCAAGGTGATGGCGGCGCGGATCACCGCCTTTTGCCACTCGAAGGGAATGGACAGGTAGCGCGACCATTCATGCCAATAGCTGATCGTTTCCTCCAAAAATTCCCGGCCCGTTTCAACGATGGGCGCGGTGAGCGATTCGTCGGCACCGAGCAGGATGGTGATGGGTTCCTCAAGCACAAACGGCACCTCACTGAGTACATAGGACACGGGCGCGTTGGTGGTGCATCTCAGGGTCAGGTCCGGCCCGACGTAGCGGATATGGTTGCTGCCGCGGGTCGTCAGGGGCCACGCCCGGCCATAGCCGTAGGCCGGGCGCAGGCGGATGCGGATGCGTGGATAACCTGAAACGGGACGTACCAACCGCACCATCATCATCGGTCGGAACATCCGGCCGAGCCGCTTGAAGCGGGGCGCGAAATCGGTGATTTCAATCGTCCCGCCTTTGTTGTCGTAAAGCCTCGTCACCAGAACGGCGGTGTTGTGGATATAGTTCTGCTCGCACTTGACCTGCCCTTCGAGCACGACGTCGAAAAATCCGAACGCGCGCTCCTCGTCGTTCTCATGCCCTTGGTCGTTGAGTAAGCTGCAAAACACCGGATCATCCTGAAAATGAGGCAGGCACGCCCACACCAACCGTCCGTTTCGGTTGATGAGACCGCCGTACGTACAGTTGCCAATCACGGCGAGGTCCAGATTGCTCATTTGCGCGTCTCCCCAGCTAAGATGTTTGCGAATTGATGCGTGTTACAACCTCGGACAACCAGTCCAGGAGATGGGAAACGTCTTGGACCATGTAGTTGGCGCGGGTGCTCAGTGTCGGGCCGACATGAATGGAATGGCCGCCAAGCCGATTGACGACGGCGAAGGCGTCCTCGTCGGTTACGTCATCGCCGACATAGACGGGGCAGCGCCCGGCAAACGGTTCGCTGGCCATGAAGGCTTCGATGACCTGGCCCTTGTCGGTGTGTGCGGGTTTGACCTCGAACACCATTTTTCCGACCAGCAGGCTGTAGCCTTCTCCCCACTTTCCGATCATCTTCTCCACTTGGGTGCGGGTTTCGCTCTCCAATTCCGGCGCCAGTCGGTAGTGCATCGCCATCGACTGGCCCTTGTCTTCGAGCAACAGGCCGGGATGCGTGGAGGCAAAATCGCTCAGCGCCTGACGCATGCACATGAAACCTTCCGTAGGCGGCGGCGGGCGGCGGAACTCGCCGCTGCCGAAGCGCATTTCAAGGCCGTGAAGTCCCGACGCGGGCAGCCGCAACGGCGCGAACAACTGGTCGATGCGATCAAGGGCGCGGCCGCTAACCAGCGCCACCGCGCCGCCGGTCGCATCACGCAGGTTTTGCAGCACCGCCAAGACTTTTTCGCCGACGATTACGGCATCCGGCGTGGGTGCAATTTCCAAAAGCGTGCCATCGATATCGAAGAACAGACCCCAATCCGCTCGGGGTATGGGAAGTTCGCTGTTGGACATCGTCTCATTGCTCCCGATCACTCATCCCAACCCGATCATTCCATGGCTTGCTTTTAACATGGTGTCGTGGCGTGTATCATTCCATGTGTAGCATAAATGGGATGGCTTCGCACGCGACGGGTGTGTTCCATGTGTTTTTGCCGCCATGGCTGTGGTAAGCTCGGCGCTGGTCACCGCATCACAATGAACTCACGCGTTTGGGGGACGTCGCATGACACCGAGTCAAAGCCCACACATCATTCCAGAACAGGACTTTGACGCGGTCATCTTCGATATGGACGGGGTCGTCACCGACACGGCCAAGGTCCATGCCGCGGCGTGGAAAGCGCTTTTCGATGAATTCTTGCACCAGCGCGCGGAGCACGAACACGAACCGTTCCGCCCCTTCGAAATCGACACCGATTACCGCCTTTACGTCGATGGCATCCCGCGCATGGACGGCGTGCGTGGTTTTCTCGGCTCTCGCGGCATCATCATCCCTGACGGCACGCCCCAGGACCCGTCCGGGTTCGAGACGGCTTGCGCGCTCGGCAACAAGAAGAACGGCTATTTCCTGGAGGCCTTGGGGAAGGAAGGGGCGAAGCTCTTCGACACCACGGTTGATTTCATCCATACGGTCAGGGGCCGAGATTGGAAGACAGCCATCATCTCATCAAGCAAGAGCTGTGAGAGCATCATTGAGTCTATCGGCCTTAGCGACCTGTTCAACACCCGGGTTGACGGCCACGAAATCGAGCGTCTCAACATTCGCGGCAAGCCCGATCCCGGTATCTTCCGCGAGGCGGCATTCCGCCTTGGTGTTCAGCCAAACCGCTGCATCGTGGTCGAGGACGCGATTCTCGGCGTCCAGGCCGGACGCAACGGCAACTTCGGCTTGGTCGTTGGTATCGACCGCACGGGCCATGCCGACGACCTCAAAAAAGCCGGTGCCGACATCGTCGTTCAGGGCCTGGACGAACTCGCGCTTGCCCATGTCGAAGCGAGGGCCCGCTCGGCGTCGTCCTGGGCCTTGGTGTTCAATGGCTTCGCGCCAGAGCGCGAAGGGGTGCGCGAAGCCCTGTGTACTCTGGGCAATGGTTACTTTGCCACCCGTGGCGCGGTCCCAGAGGCCGAGGCCGATGACATTCATTACCCGGGCACCTACATCGCCGGGGGATACAATCGCCTCACCACCGAAATCGCAGGCCGCGAAGTGGAAAACGAGGACTTGGTTAACTGTCCGAATTGGTTACCCATCAAAATCCGCCCCGAAGGCGGGGACTGGTTCAACGTTCTGGCGGTGGAGCTGCTCTCCTACCGTCAGGTTCTCGACCTGAAAACGGGAACTCTTCAGCGTATCATCCGCTATCGCGATCACGAAGGCCGCATCACTTTTATTTCCACACGACGTTTTGTCAGTATGGCCGACCCTCACCTTGCGGTGCAGGACGTCACGGTGATTGCGGAAAACTGGTCGGGGCGGCTGCAGGTGCGTTCGGCCATCGACGGCGAGGTCATCAACAGCGGCGTCGAACGATATCGGCAGCTTAAGGGCAAGCACCTCACCACCCTGGAAACGGACGCCATTGGTGACGATGTCATGTATCTGGTGACGGAGACAAACCAATCCCACATCCGCATCGCCCAGGCGGCGCGGACCCGAATCTATCGCGATGGCGACCGTCTGGCGGTGGATCGAAAGACGCGCGTGGATCCGGAACAGGTGGTGCAGGAGTTGGCGTTCGATGTTGACGTCGGCCATCCGGTCACCGTGCAGAAAATCGCCGCCTTGTACACATCCCGCGACCCCGCCATTTCCGATCCGGGACTAGAGGCGCGTCTGGCGCTTCATCCCGGCGTAAAGGTTTACAACCTCTATGAGGCGCACACCCAGGCCTGGAACAGGCTGTGGAATGTTTGCGGCATCACCATCGAAAACGGGGTCGCCGCTGAACGTGCCTTACGCCTGAACATCTTTCACCTGCTGCAGACTATGTCCTTCAACACCATCGACCTCGATGTCGGCGTACCGGCCCGCGGCATCCACGGCGAGGGCTACCGGGGGCATATTTTTTGGGACGAAATGTTCATCTGTCCGTTCTTCAGCGTGAGCATTCCGCAAATTACCCGGTCCATACTGATGTATCGCTACCGCAGACTTCCCGAAGCCCACCGAGCGGCGCGCGCCGCGGGATATAGGGGGGCGATGTATCCCTGGCAAAGTGGCACCAACGGGCGTGAGGAGAGCCAGAAACTTCACCTCAACCCGCGTTCGGGACGGTGGTTCGCCGACAACAGCAGCCTGCAGCGTCACGTCAACGCGGCGATTGTCTATAATGTCTGGAAGTTTTACCAAGCGACCGAGGACTTGGAGTTTTTGTCCGGTTTTGGCGCGGAGATGGTCCTGGAAATCGCGCGTTTCTGGGGCAGCCTCGCCACCTATAACGAGGGTGAGGATCGTTATGAAATTCTCGGCGTGATGGGCCCGGACGAATACGCCAATGGTTACCCGGACGCCGACGCCCCGGGTATTGACAACAATGCGTATACCAATGTGATGGCGGCGTGGGTGCTGAAAACGGCGCTTGAGGTGCTCGATCTTTTGTGCGCGGAACGCCGCCGCGAGCTCTGCGCCCTGCTTGGCCTGGATGAAGGGGAAATTGCGCTGTGGGACCGGATCAGCCGCAAAATCAAACTGGTTTTTCACGATGACGCCATCCTCAGCCAATATCAAGGCTATGGCGACCTGGAGGAACTCAACTGGCAGGCTTACCGGGATAAGTATGGCGACATTCGTCGGCTCGACCGTTTGCTTGAGGCGGAAGGGGACGACCCCAACCGCTACAAGGTGTCCAAACAGGCCGATGTGCTGATGCTGATCTATCTGTTTTCGACCGCTGAATTGCGCGAACTGTTCCTGCGGCTCGGCTATCCCTTTGATGACGAGATGATCCCCCGAAACATCGCCTATTACACCCAGCGCACCTCAAACGGATCAAGCCTCAGCCTAGTCGTGAACGCGTGGGTGCTGGCGCGCACAGATCGCGAAGGGTCGTGGAAACTGTTCCGCGAGGCGTTGGAAAACGACATCGCCGACGGGCCGGGCGGAACCACTGCCGAAGGCATTCACTTAGGCGCCATGGCTGGGACCGTCGATTTGTTGCAACGTGGTTATGGCGGGGTGGAACTCAGGGAAGACGCGCTGTGTCTCAATCCGTGTCTGCCTGCAAACCTGACGCGGTTACGCTTTCCCGTCATTTACCGGGGACATCGCGTTGACCTCGACATCAACTGCAGCGGGGTGACGGTCAGCACCAGCAAAGGCAGCGCCAAGCCGATTGACGTCAATTTTTGCGGCGAGATTCACCGCTTCAAGGCGGGGGAGAGCAAGACCTTCGTGATTGAGGGCGATGCGGTGGCAGGAACTGTCAACCGTGTGATAGGCTAGACCGCTTCAGTGCGACAGGGAGAGATGGTGATGACCATCAGCGATACTCGTTTCGGCGCCATTACCATCGATGGCGAGACCTTTGATCACGATGTGGTCGTCCGCCTGTCCTGCCGGACTTACATGATGCATTGGTGAGGTTGTCAGAAGAAAATCAATCCTGAGCACCTTGTTTTTAGGTGTGTAATGGAGAAAGGTGTTGCGCCTTGTCTGTGGCCGTTTTATATCATGGCCCAGCCAACCGGAAAACGGTTTCAACGGCCCTCTGGAAACCCGCGGAAATCCTCGGGTAAATTTGGATAAGAAAGTTGAAATCAATTTTTCCAGAAACGCAATATAAGCGTTTTAAATCAATGCGATGGGCGCATAGCTCAGTTGGTAGAGCAGCTGACTCTTAATCAGCGGGCCCACGGTTCGAGTCCGTGTGCGCCCACCAATTAAACCCCCGGAAACGTTTGCGTTTCCGGGGGTTTCTTCTAATTATCTTGAGGTATGTTTACCTAGCTACAAAGTCGGCGCTTTTCTCGCTACTGCCAATCATCGTTTTGGACATCATCTAGGCTGGTGTCTTTACCGCCATCCTCTGGTGCTTCCAAGGTATCGGTGTCCTCGACGAGACTCTCGTATTCATTATCTCCGCCATCGGCATTTTGATCGTTATCCGTTTGAGAGACCCAACTGTTATCGGTATCTCCTTCAGGGGCATCGCCAGTGAAGGTCTCGTCATCGCTTACTTCATCCCAGCTTTTTGACTTTGATGCCGAGTTTCCGCTGGTATCGCTGCCCATGTCGGCCCAGTCCATGAAGTCGTCGGCTCCATGACCATCGTCATCGTCAGCTTTGCCTTTGTTGCCTTTGGATGGTTCATCATCATCTGAAATGCCGCGATCTTCATCGGCATCATCGTCATCACCATCATCATCGTCAGTTTTTTGTTCATGGCCTTTTGGTGTGAAGTCTTCGTCGTTGCCGATGCCGTTATCGGAATGGTCTTTATCGGCTTTCCCTTTATCAGACGACTTGCCTCCGCCTTTTTCATCGTCATCCGGTGAAGCATCGCCATGGGCGGGGTTGTCAGCATCGGCCCCATCTTGAGGCTGGCCTGGCACGAAGTCATCGTTGTTGCCGTGGCCGTTGTTCGTGCCGCCAGATACTGGCTCCGGCGCTGGCTCCGGAGTTGGTTCCGGCGCTGGCTCCGGCGTTGGCTCAGGAGCTGGTTCCGGCGTTGGCTCTGGCACTGGTTCCGGCGTCGGCTCAGGAGTTGGCTCAGGCGTCAGTTCAGGCGTCAGTTCAGGAGCGACAGGGGGCACAGTTGCGTCTGCGCCGAGGGGAAGTTCTGTCGGTTCTGGTCCTTCTGTCTCGGCGCGATTCTCGGTTGTTGCGGGGCTGGCTGATTGTGGTGTTGGTTGGGTAATCGCCTCGCCGGCTGCAGTATCAAAAGTTTCTGGTCCGTCAAGCGGATCGCCTGCCTCTGAGAGAGCCGATAAATCTTGTTCCTGGCCTTCAATTCCGGCCAGCCCGCCCTGCACAGTGTTGCCAGCATTGTCGAGTTGCACTTCGGCTGTGGAGTTAGCACCACCTTGTGCCATGTTTGAGGTCTCATAGGCAGATTTTACGGCCTCGGGATTGACGAACTGGGAGCCTTGCGAGGCTAACTCTGCTTCGCCCTCGCGCTCACCGGACATGTCCAGACTGGCGACCTGGGTGCCTGCATCAAGATCGCTGATTTCGCCTGTTTCGATGCCTTGGTTCTCACTCGCGGACATGTCCTCACTGTCCGTTTCCTGCAATACGGTCAGTTCGTCCAATTCTTCTTGGGCCTGAGTGTTCGGATTTTGGGTGTTTCGTCAGCCATGAGGTACCATTCCAACTATGATTAGATGCTTATTGTATGTAAGCATCACAACGCAGCTTCCAATAATAATATGTATTAGATCAATTTGTTGATGCTAGCGTTCTCTTAGGGCCAGTGCCGAAGAAGCATAAATCGGTTTAAGAACGTACTCCATAACCGTCTTATCGCCGGTGCGTATGTCCGCAGTCAGCGTCATGCCCGTCAGAATGGGGAACTGGCCCTGACGGCCGCCTAGATTTTCGTCTTTAAAGGAGACAATACCCTTAAAATAGGGTGCGCCGCCGACATCAAGTAGAGTTGAGGCAGAAATTTGCTCCAACACACCTTCGACTCCGCCATACCGCGCAAAATCATAGGAGGTGAATTTAATGGTCACCGGCTGACCGGGGCTAACGTGACCGATATCGGTAGGGGAGAGCCGTACTTCAGCCATGAGCTTGCGGTTTCGTGGGACGAGTTCCAGTATGGTGTCGCCAGCAGCAATGACGCCGCCAATGGTGTGTGTCGTCAGGCCAAGCACGACACCAGAGGCCTGAGCGCGGATTTCTGACAAGCTGACCAAGCGCTCGTGACGGCGTATGACTTCCTGGACCTGATCAATTTCATCGTTGATGAGTTCTACGTCAATCACGGCTTGGTCTTGGAAACCGGTGATTTTGTTTTTAATACGGGCGCGTTCAGCCGGAATTTGATCGACCTCACCTTTGAACTCGGCATATTGACGTTGTAGGGCAAGAAGGTTGGCGCGCGATAGTAAGCCGTTCTTATGCAAGTCTTCGGCGATAGTAAATTCTTCTTTAAAAATGTCGGCTTTGTTTTTTAGGGTTGCCTCGCGCTTGTCGAGACCTGCCAATTCGGTGCGAGCCTGATTAAGTTGATGTTCCAGGCTTTGCTTGGCTGAGCGCCCCGGAGCATCCGTCTCCGTCAGTGATGAAGGTACGGGCTTTGTGGCAGAAAAATTAGGATCATGCCCTTCAATAAAGGCCCGCAACCGTTCGCGTTGAAAAAGCAGAGCATCGCGCTTGTCCGACGCTTGCTTTAATTCTGTTTCATAGACGAGTGCACCTAGGCGCATCAGCACTTGGTCTTGTTCGACGAACTCGCCATCTTCAACCAATATTTCTTTGATGCGTCCGCCTTCAATGTGCTGTACCTGCTGGACTTGACCACTGGGAACGATAACCCCCGGTGCGCTGGCGACTTCGTCCAGTCGTGTCAGAGATGCCCACAGAATGAATAGGACGATCATCACCACGGTAAACCAGATCACCACGCGCACAAGAGCCGAGTTGCCGCTTTCCTCCAAGAGGATCGACTTCGCTAGATTTTGCGATTGCTTACTGTGAAGTCTCAACATTGATTAGCCCTCAAAGTGCTCATTCGTGTTCTTTCAAAAACGTGTCGCGTACTTCGTCCGGCGTACCCATCATGCGCATGTGCCCCTTTTCCAACCAAATGATCTTATCGGCGGCATCGAAAAAGCGGGGGTTATGGGTTGCGATAAAGATCGTGGCATCGCCTTTATCCATTTGTAGCGCCGCGACGAAATTATCAACTTCCCACTCGGTCATGCCCGTTTCAGGCTCGTCGAAAAGATAAAGATTGGTCTTGCGCAGGAACACTCGAGAAAGGCTGAGGCGTTTTTGAAACGACGTCGATAGCTTCGATATGTTGTGGTCGCCGATACGTGTATCAAACCCTTCCGGCAAGGCCAGTATATCATCCAAGACTTGAGCCTTCCAAGCCGCCTGCTGCAGGTCTTCATCCGTTGCACGCGGAAATGACAGGCGCATATTTTGCGCGATGGTGCCGTAAAAGAAATAGTTGCTTTGTGGCGCATACCCGACGGCATGACGCACGCCGACAGGGTCCAATTGGCGTACGTTCGTGTGGTCTAGCAAAATTTGTCCGGCTTGGGGGTGGGATAGGCCAAGGATCATTTTCATAATAGTGGTCTTGCCTGCGCCATCATGGCCAATAAGAACCACAACTTCACCCTGTTGAGCTGTGAAGTTGACACCAATGAGGGCCGGTGGAGCATCCTTGCTGTAGCGGATTGCAACGTTTGAAAAGGTCAGCTGTCCGTCTAGGTGTAAAGTCTGTACCAAGGTTGTTTCTTGTTTGTTTTCCAGGCGGATATTCATCAAGCGGTCGATTTGATCGACGCTGCGTTTGATGCGTCCTGTTTGTGCGAGTACGCTGAAGCCTGTGCGCAACGGAGCCAGTATCCGCCATGTGAGGATCATGGACGCCATCAGTGACCCCGATGACATCTCGCCGTGCATCACCATGCTGACGCCGACGCTCATGGTCAGAACCCCTGCCAACATCACTAACGTATGAGAAAACGTGTTTACGAAGGCTGTGATTTGCGCAGTCGAGTAAGTGCTCCATGCGGCTTCGGCAGAAATGTCGCGAAAACGTTCAAGCCACATCTTGGTAGCACCGATATTTTTGATGTCACGCAGGTTGGAAAGCATTTCCAAGACAAAGGTTTGCTTATCAGATCCCGTGCGTGCTGCGGCGGCGTTAGATCCGCGCATGAAGGGCATAACCGCCAAGCCGAATAGTGCAAATAAGGCGATAGCCCCCACCGGGACCCAGGCCACAGAACCACCGATCAAAAACAGCCCGCCGATCAAGATGAGAAGGAAAGGCAACTCAATCAACGATGATGCCGCGGCACCGCCAATGAATTCGCGCACAGTCTCAAAATCTCGAATGCGCGCGACTTGTGCACCCATGTTGGCGGTTTCTGTGTAGGCGGGGGGGAGGTAGAAAATACGCCGCAACACCTCGTTGCCGATGATGTTGCCTAATCGGACACTGGTGAAGTTGAACAGATAGGATCGCAGATAACGAAAACCGGCGTCGGCAATAATGTAAAGTGCGATGCCAACGCCTAAAAAACCCAATGCTCGCATTGATCCCGCCGTGAGAACTTGGTCGTACAGGGTCATGATAAACACAGGCGTCAGCAGCGCGAGGATGCTTAGTATCCCCGTAACCACGATCGCTTGAATGAATATGCGCGTGAAGCGCCCCAACACCTTGCGAAACCAGTCTGGTTGCTGCTTCAAAAACGAGTCTGCATCGCGGCTCATGGGACGGAAAAATACCGCCTGGCCGGGCGTGTTGGAGATTTCCACCTGGGCGTATTCACTTATGCTTCCATCGAAAGCCAGAACATTGTGTTCATCACTTGCCAGTAAAACCATGGCACCGCCCGCGTTCGGAACGAATAGGCACGGCATCTGTCTGTGGTCGATGGTGTCCAAGCGTGCAGTCTGCAGCCGGCTTTCAAATTTCAGGTTAGCCATGGTGTTGAGCAATTCCACAACGCCCATCTCGTTGGGCATGTGCGGCATCGCTGAAAAAAGGAAACTGTCATCACCGCGCCAGCCCAAGGCATCAAGCAATGGCACCAAGGTGCGCGCAATGTCACTTTGTGCGCCGGCATCGCCAAAAGCGGAGGATAGCGTGGCGCCTACGATGCTCATGTGGCCTCTCCATCGTTATGCTCAATGGCCCACGCACCACGCGATCCCAGTGTTGACCATTCTGATGCCGTTTCACCACGCCCGCCGAAGGCGCGCATATCAAACTCTTTGATGTGATCGACCCACCACTGAAGGATGAAGTTTTTCATTTGTTTGGACGCTACGGCGCGACCCTTGGAGAAATCTTCGCGGTGCCGGGACAAGCCGACTAAGAAACGATCATGTTGTTCTTTGTGAATGCGATAGCCAGCATAACCACTTTGCTGCATTTCGTCTTCTTCGTGGCGGAAATGGTCTACACACATTTCAAACAAGTCATGGAAGTACGCTTGGCCAGCGCGCTGCGCATCCGATGCATCCATCGCGGCAGTCTTTGCAATCAAGGCGTCGATCTCAATAATATGCTCGGTGATGTATTGGTGGTCATGATCCACCATATCATTGCCCGTGTAGTGGATGAATTGCGCTGCCTGCGCCCAGGACGTGACGGTGCTGAGAATTCTGTGCCCCTGTTTTTCAAGGGAAAAGGCATTGTAATCGACTACGTTGATGTGGTTCACCCACCATTTCAAGATGGACGATTGCAGTTCATGGTCCACTTTGCGGGCGCCGCTTTTAATGCCTTCTTTGTGATCGGAAAGCATGGAAAGGAAATGCTCGTGTTGCTTTTCCTGCTTGTCGAGGTCGGCAAGGCTATAAGTCCTTAGGAAATCTTCTTCATGCTGGAAGTGCCGTATCGCGCACGCCGTTAACTGAGTGAACACCTGATCCGCAGCCGCGAGGTCGGGGGGATCGCTTTCAATGCTCTGCATGAGACCCAGCGCAATCTCCGTCATTTCACGGTGCTCAAGATCGAGCACTTCAATACCCATGGGGCGGATGATTTCAGATACGTCATCCCATGTGCGAGCATTGTCGATTGCGGCCTGGGTCCAGTTGTCTCGACTGAAGGTGTTCGTGTCGATGGTGTTGATGTGGCGTACCCACCACTCAAGAACAGCGCTTTTCAAATTCAAGGAAACGGCCAACCGACCCTCATTGAAGTCGTTGATGAAGCCTGTGAGCATGTCCAAGAACAGCTTGTGCTGCTTTTTTTGCACCTCTAGGCCGGGCAGGTTGTACTTTTCGATAATTTGAATTTCCCGCTCGAAATGCCGGTCAGCGAAACTATAGAGGGTTTCGAGAATTTGCCCCTGATCTTGAATGGATTTCAGATCAATTTCACCGGAGTCATAGATATCGATGAGGTTGTTGATTTCCAAAACGACCTCTGTCATCTGGCGATGGTCGTTGTCGATGCTGTCAACGCCAGTCTTGTTGATGATCCCCGAAATATCGCTCCATGATCGTGCGGTCTGCATCACCCAGCGTGTCCAGTTGGCGTCCAGGGTGTCGATGGCCTGGGCATCTGCAGCCTGGGCATCGGTAGCCTGGGCCGTTAATGCGGCATCATCGGCACTCATGGTGTGCTCCCGTCAAAATCATCAAATAGTGCAGACGCATCATTGAGCCGTTTTTGTGTGTCATGCGGGTCCTTCTCGACCAGCTTGCCGTAGAACAGCTCGAACACTCTGTCACATTCCTTCAACAGCCGGTTTTGGTTGGTCACCATGATAATGGTGCATGTGCCTTTGAGATGGCGGACCAGCCAGGAAAATCGTTCCAGGCTGTCATGATCCATGGACGCGTCGGTCTTGTCGAACAGGATGATGCGCGGTTTTACGACCAGGGCGCGGGCAATGCAGATGCGTTGAATAAGTCCGCTTGGCAGGAAGTTCGCGGCTTGGGTATCGACTTGGGTTTCATAACCCTGGGGGAGTACTGAGACCAAATCATCCAGCCCTAACAGTGGTATCGACTTGGGTTTCATAACCCTGGGGGAGTACTGAGACCAAATCATCCAGCCCTAACAGTCCCGCGGCATCCAGTGCGGCTTCGTGAAGCTTGGGGTCGAACACTGCAATGTTATCGAGAACTGAGCCTTTGAATAACGTTCCCGATTGTGACACGTACTCAATACGGCCCGTAAGGTTGGAGACATCCCATTCATTAACGTCATAATCGTCGATCAGGATGTGGCCACTGTTGGGTTTGGTGCGTCCAAGTATAAGGGACGTTAACGTCGAGGTTCCTGAAGAGCTTTTGCCTTGGATGCCGATCATCTGCCGCGGCTCGATGTCGAGCGTTAGGCCGTCGGCAAGGAAGTCCTGCTCTTCGTCGTAACGGAAGGATACGTTGTTGAGGCGTACCCACCCGTCCACATCACTGGGGAAATGAGGTGTTCCTGGTGAAACCTCGGGGGTAATGTCTGCAATTTCAGCTAGACGCTTGCGTGCGATTTCAGCATTTGAAAACCGCACCCAAAAACCGGCGGCGCTTTGGATTGGCGACAATGCTCGCCCAGCCAGTAGCATGCAAGCGGCAAGGCCGCCCAGTGTCAATTGGCCTGCAATGACTTCACCACCGCCGAGCGCAATAACACCGAACATCGTGATGAGTGAAAAGCTGGTGCCAATGGTTCCGGGCAAGCCGCTCCAATAGCCGACATCCATGTTGGCGGTGGCGGTGGAATCTTGAAGCCGCTCATAACGGCGGAGCATTTGTTCTTCCATTGCCTGGGACTTCAGCAGATGTACGCCGCCCAACAACTCAATCACGTAGTTAAAGCGCCGATCATTGACCGTAACCTGATTGGCGCGTGCGGTTTCAAAATTTTTCTTCACCACCCGCACGAGCACATAATAAAGGCCGATCATCACCAGCGGCACCGCCACCACAATGCCGCCCAGGTACCAGACAGCGATGACAAATAGCAAAGTGAAGGGTAAGTCCAAGAGCACCTGAAAGACTTGGCCCGCATAAAACCCGCGCAGCGCGGCAACGGCGTTCATGCGATCAAGATGTACGCCCAGGCCGAAGCGCTCAAAATCGGCAAGACTAGAGGTCAGCATTTTTTCGACCGTCGCCACGCCAACAAGGTGCTCGAAGCGCGCGGCCCCCCAAGCACTGATTTGCGCCCGAAACAGGCGCAGCACGCCTTCGCCCAACACGGCAATGGCGCACATGGCCACAAACCAGGCTAACGTTGACGTGGATTGGTTTGGAATGATGCGGTCATACACCTGCATCAAAGTTAGAGGGACCGCCAAAGACAGCATGTTGATGGCAAACGACGCGGCCATCAGGTCTTTCGCCGTTTCTCGCAAGCTAGGCACAACGCCTAAGCCATGGTACTAGGTCTGCCCAGCCTTGAACTTTTCAAGAAGCACGACTCTAACCTCATTAATTCTACTTTATACATACTTATGTGACGATGTGCGCCGGGTCCAATGAAAAGCCTCGGGGCAGGTCTGTGGACCGTGGGACAGTATATTAAATAAGTGCGTTGGTAATGATATGGAGACTAACCCTGAATTGTCGACATTTCTCGTAGAATCCCTTGATATATACAGGTCCCTCAATGACTTTATATGCGTCTAAATATGCGTCTAACTTCATTGAGCCGATGTGCTCAAGCTTTTCAGGTAGCTAATTACGTCGGCTCTGTCCTTAGATTTTTTCAGCCCGCTGAACGTCATTTTGGTACCGGGGATCGCCTTGTAGGGTTTGGTCAAAAATGCATCGAGGGCCTCTGGTGTCCATGTTCCAGATAGCGCGGTGAACGCATCTGAATAAGGGAACCCAGCTACGGAGGCTCTCGGACGACCGACAACACCCCAAAGGTTGGGGCCGGTTTTCGTGCCGCCGTTTTCTTCAAATATGTGACAGCCGATGCACCGTTTGGTGAGGCGTTCGCCCTTTATGGGGTCGCCGTCCATAACATGCGTCTCAATCGTTTTATTGGCGGCACTGTCGACCATGGAATATGCCGGATCGACAAGCACGATAAGAGATACAAGAGCAAAAAAGGGGCGAAGAAATCTAACGCGGTACATAAGTTATCGGTCCTTGATTTGTGTGCAAATAAGACGAAAACGTGAACGGTTTGGCTGTAATGAATCCGCTCTTAGAATTGATATAGTGTTTTGATGGGGCGGGGGCCAGAATGAATGTTCAAGGCAGGAAAATAAGCAAAACAACCTGGCCTTTCGGGCTCCGGAAATGTGCATGTTCTGCGCTGGGTGACGTGTTTAGAGTTGAACGTAACGTCAAGGCGTTGGTTGGTGGTTTGAACGTAGTGACAAGGGGATAGGGGACTGCTTCTTTAGCATGGTTCTTAATGTGACCGGAGTGTTGTTGTTATTGTTCGCACTTATTGGGTTGTCATATGTACCGCCTGGTTGGCACACGGATTGCTAGATATGCGTTGCCCTAGACTATGTGTGGGGTTAGCAGAAAAGAGCTATTTTGGTTCTTATTGGGAGGGCCTCATTTATGAGATTCCAAAATCCGACTAGGACTGCCTCGAGCATAGCCATGATGGCTGTGTTGACTGGCAGTGTCTTCTTGGCAGCTTCGGTCACACCGACGCAAGCTGCCGATTTCGGTCCCGTACAGCCGGAAAAATTTGATGTGAAGAAGGCCGATATCGGCAAGCGCTTGTTCTATGACAGACGTTTGTCGGGTGACGCCGCCATCAGTTGTGCAAGTTGCCATGACCCTGAAAAAGGTTTCGCGAATGACTTGCCGCTGTCCAAAGCCTATCCAGGCTCGGACGGTTTCCGAAATACGCCGACCTTGATCAACACCGTTAAGCGTGATGCTTGGTTCCATGATGGACGCATTGGCACGAACCTTAACGATGTAACCCGTGAAAGCATCACGGAAGACTGGATGATGAACATGGATATGCGCATCATGCAGGAACGCGTTAAGCAAGATCCTATCTATGTGAATATGTTTAAGGAAGCAGGATGGGGTGAGCCGAGCAACGGTAAAATCCGTAATGCGATCCCTGAATTTCTCAAAACTTTGACTTCGCGCGGTGCGCCATTCGATACAGGCAAGATGTCTGCATCGGCTAAAAAGGGCTTTGAGTTGTTTAAAGGCAAAGCTGGTTGTGCCAGCTGCCACAGCGGACCGATCTTCTCCGATAGCCAACCGCATAATACCGGCGTTCCGGAAAATCCAGATATTTGGTCCGATCCCATGCGCCATCATACCTTTGTGGCGTATGCAATGTTTATGGGTGTTGAAAACTACATGAACATTCGTCGTGATGTTGGCGCGCATGTGCGTACCCACAAAGCCGACGGTTCGGATATCGGTAAATTCATGACGCCGAGCCTGCGCGAGCTGAAATATACAGCCCCGTACATGCACAATGGCACCGTGAAAACGTTGGCCGACGTTGTAGCCTTCTACAACAATGGCGGCGGTATGGATCCGAATAAGGATAAGTCCCTTAAGAAACTGGGATTGAGCAAAACAGAACAGGCTAACTTGGTCGCGTTCCTGGAAGCTCTGACCGGGGATCCGTTGACCGGACCTGCTCATGTCTGGGCTGGTACAATTTCCACCAACTATGAACCGATCGCCAACTGGCGCAACGTTCCGAACTGAGGAAGGGGAGGACACGATGAAAAACGCTAAAACATTCAACGTGATCGCTGCCGCAGCCTTTATGTCGACGGTCTCGTTCGCCCCCTCCGCGGTGCTTGCTGATGGGCACGCCATGGGGCCGGATATTAATCTGCCGTTGGCTGCTTTGGGCAATCCGCCCATTGCTGCTGACAATCCAACATCACCAGCTAAGGTCGAGCTCGGCAAAATGCTGTTCTTCGATCCGCGTGTTGGTGGTGATGCATCGACGGCTTGCTCGACTTGTCATGAGCCGAAGCAAGGTTGGGCTTTTGCTGATGGGTTCTCGCGTGGTTATCCGGGTACCGTTCACTGGCGCAACAGCCAAACCATCGTTAATGCTGCTTACTATGGCAAGCTGTTCTGGGTCGGCTCCGCGTCGTCCTTGGAAAAGCAGGCTAAGTCTGCTGCTAAAGGTGGTGTCGCTGGCAACGGCGAAGACGATATTATGGAAGCGCGCATGGCGTTCATTCCCGAATATCGTAAACGCTTTAAAGCAGTGTTCGGCACCGAATGGCCTTTGATCAAAGATGTGTGGCGGGCAATTGCTTCGTTCGAACAGACATTGATCCAAAAGGACTCTCCTGCTGATAAGTATTTGGCAGGCGATAAGAAGGCTCTCAACGAGCAACAGCTTCGTGGCATGAAACTTTTCCAAGGAAAAGGCAATTGCATCGAATGCCATAATGGCGCACTGACCACTGACGAGAAGTACTACAATCTCGGTGTTCCGGCGCCTGAACGTTGGGACGAAGATGGTCTCGCTCAAATCACTTTCCGTTTCGAGCAATACGCAAAGGGCAACACCCAAGAGCAGTATCGCAAGATCAAGGATGACGGTGGGCTTTATTACCGCACCAAGGAAAAGAGCGATCTCGGCAAGTTCCGTACCGCACCGCTCCGCTATCTCAAATATACGGCTCCTTACATGCACAATGGCGTGTTCTGGGACCTTCGTGAGGTGGTTGAGTTTTATAACGCTGGTGGCGGAACAAACATCTTCACAGATGGCTCTATGGCAAAGTCCAAAACGCCACTGTTGAAGCCGCTCGGATTGACGGATGCAGAAATCGACGACTTGGTTTCGTTCCTTGAGGCCTACTCCGGCCCTGAGATCGAGATGTCGCCGCCGAAACTTCCGCCGTATGCACCGCTGCCGATGGTAAGCAAGTGATTGAAGGGGAGTCTAAAGAGATGACTGAACTCATCAAATCCAAAACGTCCACGGAAAAGCCTGGGGACGACCTGGCCAGCCATCAGAAGTGTATGATGACTCGCCGCCAGTTCCTGCTGACATCCGGAACGGCAACAGCAACCGTTATGCTGATGATGAAATTTGGGGCCGCTCAAGCTGCGGTTCCAGCGGTTGTGACCAACTACCCACGTAAACTGATCGGGAAACTGAGCAGTTTGCAAAATGACAAGCCTTTGGCTTTCAGTTATCCCGATGATGGGGACTATGCGGAAAGTCTGCTTGTTAAATTGGGCACCGAAGGCGGTGGTGGTGTCGGTCCTAAAAAGGACGTCGTAGCCTTTAATTATTATTGTACTCACCAAGGCGGTTCCTTGGACGGGACATATAAGGCAGCGACGAAATCCCTTGGGGCATGTCCGTTGCACCTGTCTACGTTCGACCTTACGCGTCACGGCATCGTGATTTCGGGTCAGGCGTACCAGAGTGTTCCGCAGGTCTTGCTCGAAATCGAAGGCGATAATATCTACGCCGTCGGTATGATGGGCTTGATCTACGGCCGTAACAGCAATCTTAAGGGATAGGGGGCAGAATAATGTCTACACCATATTATATTCCCGAAGACCAAGTGCCGCTGCCTCCGAAAAATGCTGAGGTGCTCACGACTGCATGTGATTATTGCATCGTGGCATGCGGTTATAAGGTCTACCGTTGGCCGACTTCGGCCAGATCCGGTGGCCCTCGTGCAAACGAAAATGCGTTTAACGAGGACTTTCCTGTCGGCTCGATGGGCTGGTGGGTTGCACCTACTCAGCACAATGTCGTTATGCATGATGGCAAGCCTCACCATGTGGTGGTCGTTCCCGATCACGACACCGAAGTTGTAAACATCGGTGGTGACAGCTCCATACGTGGCGGTACGCTTGCAGGTAAATGTTACAACCCGGAAACGCCTACGGCTGATCGGCTTCAAACCCCGATGATCCGTATGTACGGTGTGTTGATGCCTGTGTCTTGGGACTTCGCGTTGGATATTGCAGCGGAAGTCAGCAAGCACGTCATCAAAAACCATGGCGCAAATGCTTACTCTGTGAAGACGTACTCCTACCAATATATGGAGAATACCTACGCCATCACGAAGTTTGCACTTCGTTCCATCAACACGGCGAACTTCACCTTCCATGACACGCCGTCTGATGTAACGTCTACGCCGGGCTTCCGTGACGCTGGTTTCGATAACTTCGGTGCTGCGTATAAGGATTGGGCTGATGCCGAAGTTCTGTTCATGGTCGGCACCGATCCATATGAAACCAAGTCAGCATTGTTCACATCACACATCAAACCTGCCATCGAAGGCGGCCAGAAGGCCCTGATGATGGGGCCACGCGCAACTGCGGGTACGGCATTCGTCGAAAATAACGGCGGGTTGTGGTTGGACACGGTTCCGGGGTCTGATCTTCCGGTCTTGTTGGCCATTTCACGTATCATCGTTGAAAATGGTTGGGAAGATTCCGATTGGATCAAGAACTGGGTCAACGACAAGTGGGGCTCAAGCTCCGGTTTCGGCCAAGGCACGCGTAATACGCCGTGGCAGTGGCGTACGACCTGGGGTAAATTCCAGACTGGCGGCTTCGAAGATTGGAAGAAGTGGCTGCTTAAGCAAGATGTCTCTAAGTTGAGCGTCGCTTCCAAGATCTCGGGCTGTTCCGAAGCCAAGATCAAGAAAGCTGCCGAAATGTTGGCCAAGCCGGTTAACGGTAAGCGTCCTAAAACTTCGATCATGATCGAAAAAGGGCTCTACTGGTCCAACAACACTGGTAACACCAACGCGATTTCGGCTCTTGGGATCATTGTTGGCGCGGGCGGACGTCCGGGTCAGATGATCGCGCGTGCCGGTGGACACCAACGTGGTGGTCAACGTGGCGGCGGTTATCCGCGCAACAAGTCACCGGAAAAAGTGCCCGGTCGGCGTAAACGCGCAATGGATACAGATCGTTACTTGGTTGCCGGCAACACCCGTCTGGCGTATGCCATCGGTACCACCTGGATCCAATCCATGTGTGGCACCCAAGGTCTCGCCGACGCGTTTAACGAGCTGGTTGTCAACAACCCTCATCAAATCCGCTCCTACGATAAGCAAGAAATTATCGATACGCTTAAGAAGCGTGCGGACTCCGGTGGCATGGTTGTGATGAACCAAGATATCTACCTTCGCGATCCAATCGGTGCTCGTTATGCCGATATCGTGTTTCCGGCTGCAACGTGGGGTGAAGAAACCTTCACGCGTGCGAACGGTGAACGCCGTCTGCGTGTCTATAACAAGTTCTATGACGCGCCCGGCCAAGCCAAACCGGATTGGTGGATCATGGCTCAGCTTGCTAAGCGGATGGGTTTCGAAGGCTTCGATTGGAAAAACTCCAATGATGTCATCGAAGAATCGTCCCGCTTTTCGCGGGGTGGTCGCAAGGCCTTCCATATGGTGAAGGTTGCGGCTCATCGCGAAGGCAAGACGTTCCATGAAAAACTGAACGAGTATGGGACGACGGGTATCCAAGGCCCAACGATGATGCGTGAAGATGGTAAGCTGGTTGGTACCGTGCGATTGCACGACATCACGCGCAAACTGTCTGAAACTGGTGCCGCTGGCATCAACATGCAGAACAAGAAGATGACGCACTTCAATAGCCAAACCGGCAAGTGCAACATCCAAAAGGCGCCTTGGGGTCTGTTCTCGGACTATTGGGAGTTTATCAAACCCAAAAAGGACGAGTTGTGGCTCACTTCTGGCCGTATCAACGAAATCTGGCAGTCTGGTTTCGATGATGAACGCAAACCGTATATGCGTCAGCGTTGGCCAGAGAACTTCGTTGAGATCCATCCTGCAGATGCCAAAAAGAAAGGTATCGAAAGTGGGGATCGGGTCATGGTCTATTCAGACCGTGTTCCGTACCAAAAGGATACGATCTTGGGTATAGAAGGTGACGATTTCCAATTCTCATCGTTACAGAAGAACGGACACATTGAATACGGCAAGGCAGCGGTGACGGCGATCGCCATCGTGACCCCAGCCATCAAAGAAAGTGTCATGTTCATGAACTTCTTGGATACCAAGCAACCTGCCAATGCTCTGCAAGGGCGTGTGGTTGACCAAATATCTGGTAACTACAACTACAAGATGGGCAGTGCCAAGGTTAAGAAGATTGGCGAGTCTCAATACAAAGACACCTTCACGTCGATGTCGTTCGCGCCGCGAACCATCACTTGATGGAATAGGGTTATGGCCGGGGGAAACCCCGGCCAGCCATTCTTATCGTTATAAATTTGTTATATTTATTTTGTAATTGACTAATAGGCGGTGAGACTATGGAAGGCATCCAACAAAGTGGCGCAAGAAAAGTTATGACAAACCTGTTTAATGAGAATGCCGCAAACATTGAGATCGCCGATCTCCCAAAAACTGTTTGTGGGGCACTTGTTAAAGTGCTCACCGATGGTGTTGACGTGCAGCGTTGTGCGGCTGCCAAGGCGCTGGGGAGCCTTAAGCACCCCGATGGTGTCGAGCCGCTGATTGCAACTTTGCTTGATGAAGATCCGGATGTCCGCGCTGATGCTGCAGAAGCCCTCAGTCGCATCAAGGATTTGCGGGCGCTGCGTCAACTTCTGGATAATTTCATTGGTGACCCGGATACCGACGTAAAACGGTATGCCTTGCGCGCGCTGGTGGATATGAAATACGCCCCCGTGGTGGAGTGGCTCGAAAAATTACTGCGCGAAGAAGATGACGAAATTCAATGGGATGAAGTCGACTTTTTTGATCGCGAATGGGATGACCGCGAAGATTTTCGCCTGATGGCGATCGAAGGCCTCGGGACGTTAAAGGGCGTAGATGTCATTCCCGATATTGCAGCGGTGTTAGATGATGAATTTGCACAGGATATGTCGGAAGTTGCGTTCAGAACCCTGATGGGGCTTGGCGATGAAGGCATTGCTGTGGTCGGAAAGCATCTCGCTGATGGTCAAGAGCGTCAGCGTCGTCGGGCGGCAACGGCGCTAGCAGGTTCCGCCGCGCCAGCCGCAGAGCTCCTGACCAATAAGGCCTTGCAGGATAAAGCGTTGGATGTGCGCATGAGCGCGGCCCGTGTTTTAGCCAAACGCAATGGCGCAGACAAACGTTTGCGCCTGATCTTGGCAGATGCGGACCCCTTGGCGCGTGCTGAAGGTATTCGTCTTTGCGGTGTCTGCAATCCTGAATGGGTGTTGCGTTTGATTGATGACAAACATCCAACGGTGCAGATCGCGGCGTTAAATGTTTTGGCGGAAAATCCAGATGTGCACCCCGGTAAAGACATCATCGAGGCCGTGCGTGAACGGATCGTTGGCAAAAAGGATGTATCGTCCCCAGAGCCGGTGGTGGCTGCAGCCTTGGCAGCATACGTTGCGCTCGGCGCAAAGGATGCTCTGGACCATCTGTTGGTGATTGCTGAAGATACCGCTAAGAGCGAAGAGCTGCGCCTCGCCGCTATCGAGGGACTGTCTGCCCTGGGCGGTGAAAAGGCCGTCAACACACTGACGCAGTTGGCTGCAGATGGCGCTCGTCAAGTGCGGTTGAACGCCATGATGGCGTTGGCTGGTGTCGCAGGCAGTGCGAACAGCGCTGGTGAAAAAGCAATCCAATCTCTGTTCGCTGCTCTTCATGGCGAGTTGCTCGCCGAAGCGGAAGAGGACCCCGCAGAGGATGTGGCAGAGGAAACGAGCGGAGCCGATGAGGTTGATGAAGCGGATGCCTCAACGGCCACGGAACCAGCTGATCTAGATAGCAGCTCTGAGGACTTGGTTGTGCAAAGCGATGTGGAGACACAGGACGGTGACATTGCAGATCAGCCGTTGTCGCAACTCGAAGCCCCCCCCCAAGTTGATGGTGAATTGCTCGCAGATGAAGGCACTGAAGCCAATGCGATCGTCACGGACGAACCGCTTGATACCGGACCGACCTCAACCCTTGAGGCGGTGCTCGCAGCGAGTGAGAAGGTTAAAGTTCAGGGTGCTGATGAGGTGCTGTTGACGCCAGAAGACCTGGATATGCTCGAAAACACTAAAGACAGTACAGGACGAAAAAAAGGTAAGGTGCGTGCGCCCCAGCCCCACATCGACGTGAAGCGTTTTGCTGCACGGGTAATGGGTGACCTTCAAGGTGAGAGTGTTGCCATTGAACTGGCAGGGTGCCTGCGTGATTCAGACCCGGATTTGGCTTTGACAGCAGCAGATTCCATTGCCCGCATTGCCGACGGTGGGATGGCGTTACCTTACGAAACAGTGCAAGCGCTTATTTTCACCTTTCAGACCGGCGAGCGTGATTTGCGCCTGCAAGCGTTGCGCGCATTGGCCAATGATACTGGAGGCAAGGGACCGGGCTTGCTGGCTGACGGGTTGAAAGATGAGAGTACTTATGTCCGCATAGAAGCTTTGCGCGGGTTCGCGAATCGCTGTTGTGCAGACCAAGCCGTCGCCGATATGCTGGACGAAGATCATAGTGATGTGCGTTTGGCTGCGGCCCGTGCGATTGCCAAAACCGCAGGTCCTGATGCTTTACATGCCTTGGTGAAATATGCATTTGCATACGAAGCAACTCATCGCCGGCAAGCCGCGGGTTTGATGAAGGACCTCGATGTCGATGGGGCCTGCAAGGTTATGATCAATGTCATCGAGAATGAGGAGGGCCACCGTCAATGGCAGGCCGCCGCAGAAATTCTCGACTGTCTTTATAATCATGACCTAGAGGCGATTGTTTAGCACACACCAAATCAATCGATTGACGTCACATAGAATTCGGAAAGGACCGACGCCATGAAATACATGACAAAACTCACCGTTGCTGCGGCACTGGCTGCCTCATTCGCGATGCCCCAGGCACATGCCGCAAGTTACAAGGAAGCTGCCGTGACAAACGGCGGCAGCATCAGTGGAAAAGTCAGCCTTGGCACGGCGAAAGCCAAAGTTGAAGGATTTACCATTTCCAAAGATACCGACATTTGCGGTACGGGAACGCGTGAAGTTCCAGTGGTCGAGGCTAGCGGTGATGGCTTGCTCAATGCCGTGGTGTATCTCGAAAAAGTTCCATCTGGAAAGCCTATTCCGGCGGCATTAAACAAGATCACCATCAATCAGGAAAAGTGCGCATTCTCGCCGTACCTGTCGGTGATGGTGAACGAAGGCGAGTTGGAGGCCGTTAACTCAGATCCGACTTTGCACAATATCCATACATACGAACAAATTGGTCGCGCGCGTCGCACCGTACTCAATGTCTCTCAGCCTGAAAAAGGCAATGTGGTGACCAAGCGTATCAAATTGCGCAAGGGTTCGGGCATGAAGGTCGAATGCGATGCCCACGACTTCATGCATGCTTTCGTTTTTGTCGCACGCAACCCTTACTTCGCTCAGGTCAACGATAAAGGCGAGTTCACCATTGGCGATGTGCCGCCGGGTGAATACACCATCAAGGCCTGGCACGGCGTTCTTGGCGATAAAGCAGGCAAGGTTAAAGTTGCCGCCGGCGGTAAGGCGACGGTCAATTTCTCTTACTAAGGTGTGAGGACGCACAAGTGATGGAACCACAAAACGTAAACACGCGACGTTTAACACTGTTTGATGCAGTGGTCCTTTCTGGCGCTGCCGTGAACGTTATTGTGGTTCTGGCACTTGTGGGCAACTGGCTATTGAACGGGTGATGTAGATGGTCACACGGATGCACCTTTTGGGCGCACTGGGTGGGCTTTTTGCCGCATCGGCAATAGCTTTGGGTGTTGCTCTGTCAGAACCAGCGAAAAACTCCGATATGGTTTTTGTCGCGGCTGGCGAAGCGGTTCTCGGTGGCAATAATTTTGCTGAAATGCCGGGGCCTGCTCGGCACTATGTAAAATCCTACTGGATTGACCGCTATGAGGTTACCAATGCAGCCTACGAGGTCTTTGTCGCTGACACCCATGGTGAGCCGCCCCTGTTCTCTGATGACCCCTTGTACAGCAAACCAGACCAGCCGGTTACCGGTGTCACGCGTTTCGATGCTGAAGATTATTGTGTCTGGCGGGGCAAGCGATTGCCTACCGAATTTGAATGGGAAAAGGCTGCACGCGGAACAGACGGACGTCTTTATCCATGGGGTAATGAAGAGGACATGAGCCGCGCAATATTGGGCGGCAGTGCCCCCGCTGCGGTTACCGATCAACCCCATGACATCAGTCCCTACGGGGTTGTGGGTATGGCAGGCAATGTCTCGGAATGGGTGCAGGAGATGTTTGTCGGCGGACCGTCATGCTTGAACCCGGATTCCGTGGCTATTCAAACCAGCACGCAAGCCCTGACAAAGGGCGATCTGAAATTTAAGGCCTACATTCGCGGCAACAATTTTCAAGGCCTGCCGCACATGACCAAACTGGCGCATCACTTATGGGATTACCCGGACACATTGGCTGAGTTCGTCGGTTTCCGTTGTGCGCGCGATGCAAAAAGCGAACAAGCCGCCCTCCAATGAGGCGGCGAATAAATGGGAGCCGAACATGAATCCTCCGAACATTCCAAATGCTGCCCTCAAGATGATGGAAGATGATGCTAGCGAGGTCAAGGCTAAGGCCCCGGCAATCAAACGCATGCTGGTGGCACTGGATGCATCGGAGCCTGCGGACCGCGCATTGGCGGAATCCATCCGCCTTGTAGGCTCAGTTGACGGCGTGGTTACGGGTATACATGCCTACGCGGCGCAACTGCACGACCACCGTTTTCGGCAGATGGAAGGTGGACTTCCTGAACGTTATCTTGAAGAACGTGAAATGGAGCACCAACGCGATGTGCATGATGACCTGATCACACGGGGCCTCAGCATCATTACCGACAGCTATCATGATGTCGCAGCGGTTTCCTGCCAGGACGCAGGGGTAACGTTCAAGCGCCTGAGCCCCGAAGGTAAAAATTACCGCCGACTTGTAGAGGCCTGCGAAACGGGTGACTTTGATGTCTTAGCGCTGGGCGCGTTGGGACTTGGCACGGTGCCGGGTAGTTTGATCGGAACCGTGTGCGAACGTGTTGTGCGCCGCAATCCGGTAGACAGTTTGGTGATCAAGGATGCCAACCGTGCGATCGGCGACGGTCCCATTGTGGTTGGCATAGACGGTTCGGACAAATCGTTCGGCGCATTATTGACGGCCTTAGAAGTTTCAAAACGCACCGGCGCGCCTGTGCATGCCGTAGCTGCGTACGACCCGTATTATCACTATGTTGCGTTCAATAAAATTTCCACGGTGTTGTCCGAAGAAGCCGGAAAAGTGTTCCGCTTTAAGGAACAAGAACAATTGCACGAAGAGCTGATCGACGACGGCATCGCGAAAATTTATCAATCGCATTTGGAAGTCGCCAAAACCATCGCCCACGATCACGGCGCGGACGTGACCATCGAGTTATTAGAAGGCAAGCCGTTCAAGGCGATGCTTGATTATTTGACTAAGGTGAATGCCAGTCTGGTTGTCGTTGGCAAGACTGGCGTGCATACCGATAGCGGCCTCGACATTGGTGGAAATTCAGAGAACTTGCTCCGCTTGTCCTCATGCCATGTGTGGTTGACACAGTTCAATCACACACCGCCGTTCGATGTGGTCGCCGAAGAAACCATCGCGTGGAGCAATGAGGCGGAAGAGTACCTCGCCCGTGCTCCCGAGTTCGTGCAAGGCATGGCGCGCAAAGCTGTGCTGCGCCGCGCCCTGGAAACGGGCCATACCTTTGTCACATCCGATATCGTGCGTGAAGTTTCCGAGGCCATGATGCCGTCCGGCTGCCCTGCGGCCCGTAAAAAAGACGGCGCGCCAGCGCAAGACTTGCCGTTGGAGTGGTCGGAAGAAGCCTTGGCCTTGATCGCACGCGTGGACCCGTCGCAACACGCGGGTGTGAACCTGCGCGCCGCCAAACATGCAAAACGCGAAGGCGCGGAACGTGTCGAAGCTGAACATGTACGTCCCTTTGTCGACCTGCCTGACGAGCCAGAAGGCATGGATTGGTCTGCTGCGGCGTTAGCGCGTTTGGCCCGAGTGCCTGAAACCATGCGCGACAAGTCTAGGGCGCGTATTGAAGAGCATGCCCGTAGCGTTGGCACCGACACTGTGTCTTTGGACATTGCGCAAGCCGGAATGGAAAAAGCCAGTGAAGCCATGCGGGTGGCTGTTGAGGCGCAAGAAGGCGAACCCAAAGCGGGCGGTAAATGTCCGGTCGCTAAAAGCAAGGCGTAACCCCATGGCACAACAGGCTAGTGTTAAGGATACTCCTGCCCCGTTTCTGGTTGCCTTGAACCTGACGCGGCGCTGCAATTTGGCCTGCGCGCATTGTTATATGGATGCCGGAACCCGCGATGCTCCTACGAAGGATGAACTGAGCACAGACGAAGTGAAGGCCGTGATCGATGATGTCGCGGCGCTTAGTGACGAAACCATGGTGGTGTTTACCGGCGGCGAGCCGTTGGTGCGCAAGGACTTGGACCAGCTGATTGCTCACGCGGCACACAGGGGCCTGATGCCGGTGATTGGCACCAACGGCACATTGCTTACCGAAACGCGTGCAGAGCAACTTAAGCAAGCCGGTTTGCAAGGCGCAGGCATCAGCATTGATAGCCTTGATCCGGATTTTCATGATCAGTTTCGCGGCAAGGCAGGGTCTTGGGAACAGGCCATGGAAGCGATTGATGCGTGCCGCAAAACCAAACTGCGGTTCCAAATCCATTTTTCCGTGACCGATGACAACGCCCACGAACTGGACGATATGATTAGTTTCGCCAAGGCATCCAAGGCCTTTGTGCTCAACATCTTCTTTTTGGTGTGCACGGGGCGGGGTGAAGGCATGAGCAACATATCGGCTGAGACCTATGAGCGTGTGCTGCGTCAGGTCACTTTGTCGGCCCGCGATCAGCAAGGTCTGATTGTGCGCGCCAAGTGTGCGCCGCATTTTAAACGAATGGCACTGGAACTGGATGCAAGTTGGCCCGTGACGTCCGCCCATGGTTATGAGGCCGGCGGCTGTCTGGCGGGGACACGGTATTTGAGGGTGAAGCCGAACGGTGGGGTTACGGCGTGTCCTTATATCGAAGATGAAGTCGGAAATGTGCGTGAAACGGTATTCTCCGAACTGTGGAACAGCAATGAGGCTTTCAGTGATTTTCGTCAGCCAAAGTTGGAGGGACGCTGCGGGGCGTGTGAATACACCAAGCTGTGCGGAGGATGCCGGGCGCGACCATTGGCCCGCGATGGCAACCTAATGGGAGAAGATTTTCTATGCACCTATCAGCCGCAAGGCGGTGCGGTGATTGAGCCTTTGGGTGATGTGGGGCCTAGCTTGCATTGGACTGCCGATGCTGAAGAATGGCTCGGACGTGTGCCATCGTTCGTGCGGCGCTTTGTCCGCCGCCGTGCCGAAGATCTGGTGCGAGGCCAGGGTGGTCATGAAGTGACCGCCGATGTGATGGGGGAATTGGCCCGCAAACGCTTTAAGGGGCGCGGTGGTGACCAAGCCCGCAAGATGATGGGGGGACAGAAACCATGACCATTGATGTCGCCATTATTGGCGGTGGGATTTCCGGTCTTGCCACCGCTTGGGAGTTACGCAAGCGTGGATACCGTGCCGTCGTTTTGGAACGTCAGGTGCGCACCGGCGGCAACGCCTTTTCAGAGAACATTGACGGCTTCATCATGGAGCATGGACCCAGCACCATTAACGCCTACGACGCACATGCTCAGGCTGTGTCTTCCAGTCTTGGTTTGGGGGCGGATCAAACTTATTTGGGTGATGGCGTTAAACGACGTTATCTGGTGGGGGGCGGAAAGCTAAAACCCATTCCTATCCACCCCATGGGTTTTATAACTGCAGACTACATGTCGTTTCGCGGGCGCTTGCGTATGATGATGGAGCCGTTGATGCGGCGCGGCAAAAGCGAATGTGATGAGAGCATTCAGGACTACGCCGCGCGCCGCTTCGGGCAAGAGTTTGCCGAACGTATCATGGACCCCTTGGTGGGGGGGCTGTATGGCGGGCGTGCGGATGAACTGTCGATGTCGTCTTTGCTGCCAAAAATGCTGATGTTGGAACACAAATACGGATCCGTTACGGCAGGCATGATAGCGCGCAGCGTTCAGGGCGGTCATATGCCGGGCAAGCGGCTGTATTCATGGCGTGCGGGCATTGGCACATTGCCGAGGGCTTTGGCCGCCAAATGCGAAGATGTGCGGACCGGGATTACGGTGCGAACCATCCGTAGGAATGCATCAGGATATGGCATCGACTGCGGTGGAGATGGGGTGGTGCAGGCGCGCGCCGTGGTGCTGGCGACGCAGCCACATGTGGCTTCCGCGTTGCTCGATGAGTTGGATGTGGACAGTGCTGAGGCGACCGCTTCTATCTCCTCGCCGCCGATGGCCGTGGCATTTTTTGGGTTTCGCCGCGATCAGGTCGACCACCCCTTGGACGGGCTGGGGTTCTTGGCGGCAGAGGTAGAAAACATCGGTTTGACCGGGGTGCAGTTCAATTCCACAATGTTTTCGAGACGTGCGCCAGACGGATGCGTATCCATGACGGCCTATGTCGGTGGTGCGCGCCAGCCGGACTTGGCCCGCCAGCCCGAGGCGGACCTGACACAATTGGTGCAAGAACGCCTTTCCGGCCTGCTCGGCATCCGGGGCGTGCCGTTGGTATCGCGCGTGCGGCACTGGAATTTGGGCTTGCCTCAATACCGGGTCGGTCACAGCGCATTGGTCGAAAAACTTGAAACCGCATGCGAACGTAGCCCTGGGTTGTTTCTAACCGGAAATTACTTGGCGGGTCCATCGGTGGCGGCATGCCTGAATAAGGCATGCGATACGGCCCGGTTGGCTGATGATTATATGGCGCAAAGTGCAACCAGCCAGCAACACAGGCGCGTTACTTCTGCGTTTAATGTTGAAGAGGAGCCCACATGTCCACGTTTCGCATTTTAATGGCTGTGGTTTTGGGGGCTGGCGCATTGCTGCCCGGCGCAGCATATGCGGCAGGTGACTGCCAGTCGTGGCAAGGGCTTCGCCCCTATGTCCAAAAGTTCTTCAAGGTTGAAGGCCAACACAAAGTTAACTTGGTCAAAAACTTTAATGCTTTGCCGCCCCGCACGGGTTTCGAGCCGGATATGGTTGGGTATGCTTGGTTCGGTGGTGAAAAGGTGGTTCGGCTGTACATGGTCACTAAGGACTGTGTGGTTTTGGACCGTTACCTTCCGCGCCAGGTCGTTTGGCAGATGATGGCTGGGACCCCGGCGCAAATGAAGGTAGATAAGTCCGGTGTGGCATATCGCCAAATTTTGGATGCCCACAATGCCGAGAAGGATGAGGCTTGGCGGCAAATGCAGAAACATGGGCAGAAACGTTTTGAAGAGGAAGAGGCTCTTTCGGAAGAGGAACTTATTCAGCAGCAGGACATCAACTGATCCCCTCATCTAGAAGGCGACGAATGACAATCTGTCGTGATATGTTGGGCTCTGACCATCGGCTTCTTCGGGATAACAAAGACTTGCAGGACCAAGAACAACGTAGAGGCTTCGGACTGGGTGGCGTTGCCGTTATATTTGCAATCACGGCGGCGATCTTGATCAGTGTGTTTAATGGCGCTGAATGGCGTGCTGAGAACGAACTTTTACCCCGTTATTGCGACAAGCCCATATTCCACTTGGGTTTGGTGCGTGAAATCCTCACGCAAGAAACACCTGCTGGCGGTGAAACGCGGCGTCCCTACATTATCGCAGCAAAGCTTTTGTATATCGTGCCACGCCAGGACGACGAGCCGGTGGACGCATACATCACACGCCTTGATTTTGAAATTCAAAGGAGCTGCCGGTGAAAGCGGACCAGCCCTCACGTCCGAGCGGGCCTTTTCCACACAGCATCCGCAGCCGTTTGATGTTGTGGTTCGTTCTCGCGGCTGTGGGCGCGGTTTTGCCGGGCACTGCGGTGGTCTATTTCTCAGGTCTAAGAGAAATTCAAAATAACCTCAGTCAGAATTTTTGCCAGATTGCCGAACGTAACGCCCGTGGTTATGAGGCGCATCTTTTGGAAGAGTTTCAGTTCATTCAGGAAGTTTCCAACGACACCTTGACCGCGCAGGTGATGCTTGAGCGTCAACGTCAAAGGAAAGCAAACACATTACCGAATGCAGGAGAGCTTCATCGTCAGCTGTCTTTCCGTTTGAATGTGTTTAAAGGCCTGCGGGCCAACACGATGAAGTTTCTATCCATTTATGACCGTGGTGGAAACTTGGTGGGCAGTAGTGACCTGCAGGATGGGGCCAGCCGGAGCAATTCTGATTGGTATGCGTACGTGCGACAGCACAGCGGATATTTTCGCTACATCACGATCAATGATGAGGGAACCGAGCTGATTTTGGTAACCCCGGTGTGGGAAGGGCTGAACATCATTGCATATGCCCTGGCAGCCTATGACACGCTCGCTCTCGACAATCAAATGTTGCACACCTCGACGGCGGAGTTTGGCGAAACAGGGCGGGCTTATACCGTTGATGGTACGGGGAAGGTTATGCATGCCCCCTCCAGCACCAGTGATCAGTTTCAGTTGCCGGAAGATATCGAAGAGGTTATGTCGCCAAAACAAGGTGTTGCACCGATTGTTAGCAAACCTTTTTTGATGGAAAACGTGTGGTGGGGCTATTCCACATGGGAGCAAATTGCTTGTGTTGCCCCGATGGGGGCGATCAATAGCTTGTTATCGAAATACGGGTTTACCGGCTGGGGGGTTGTGGTGACCCAATCGCCTTGGGAAAGCTACAGCGCGCTGTTTGGGTCAATCCGTAATTTCGTTGTGGCGGGTATTGTCGGTGCGCTTGCTGCCGCAGTTTTGGGTATCGCTATGGCTTGGCGCATTACGGAGCCATTGAAGCATCTTGAAGAGGGGGTCCACCGTTTTGCCGTCGGCGAACGAAATTTTCAAGTCGATGCTGGGGATGCGGACGAAGTTGGTGACCTTGCCCGGGAATTCAATTCGATGGCGCAACGCGTTGCCGCAACAGAGCAAGAGCTTAAGGCCTTTGCAATGGCGGTGGAAAACTCGGCTGATGCCATCGTGATGTCAAAACCAGACGGAATTATCTATTACGTAAACCCGGAATTTGAGAAAGTTACCGGATATTCCCGAGCAGAGGCCGTGGGCCGTACGCCGTCCATGTTGCGGGTTAAAGATACCCCCGCCGAAACCTATAAAGATATGTGGGATTCAATCGTGGCTAAAAAGCCATGGCGTGGGGAACTCTGGAACCGACGCAAAAGCGGTGAAATTTACCCGGTGGAATTGACGATTAGTCCAATTTTGGATGAGAATCAGGAGATCGTCTCCATTCTGGGAATGCACCGAGACATCGCCTTGGCGCGTGAATACCGCGAGAAACTTGAACGAGAAGTTGAAGAACGCTCCCGCCAGATAGTTGAGACGGAAGGGTTGACCGCTGTAGGACGTATGGCGAGCATGATTGCACATGATCTGCGCAACTCCCTTTCGACGGTAAAGATGAACCTCCAAATTTTGGCCCGCGGTCAGGAAGGCACGCAAAGCATTGAACAGGAATACTGCCGTATTGGCTTGGGGCAGGTTCATTATATGGAAGACTTTCTTACGGATATTTTGAGCTATGCTCGACCGAGCAACCTGCAATGCGATTGGCAAGATTTGAATTATCTCGTTGACGAGACGATGTCGGCTGTTTCCTTGCATGCGGTCGAGAAAAACATTGAACTGACCTTTGATGCCGGATTGAATATTCCTGAACTGTTTTGCGATCAGACTAAGGTTATGGCTGTGCTGCGTAACCTTATCGACAATGCTATTCTGGCAATGCCTACAGGTGGAAAAATTCTTGTCATAACGGAACTGTTTGATGAGATAGGTGAGTCTCATGATGCTGAGGACTCATCTGTTCTCGTATCGATCACTGATGCAGGCACGGGAATATCGGATGCCGATCTTGCCAGTGTGTTTGACCCATTTTTTACCACCCGGACCAAGGGTACAGGTCTTGGCTTGGCGATCGTCAAAAGAACAATTGAACAACACGGCGGCGAGGTGGCGGTAAGCTCCACCTTAGGTGAAGGTACGACGTTCAGCTTCACCTTGCCGCAGCGCAGCGCTAAATGCTGACCAAAAGGAGCACTCCGTTGCCACGACTTCTTGTTATTGATGATGAAGAAGCTATTGCCCAAACGTTGAAGTTGCACTTTGGGCAATTGGGCTTTGAGGTCTCGTCCGCGGGTGACGCAATGGAAGGCTTGTCTAAGCTTAACCAAGGCGACTTTGATGTGGTGGTGTCTGATATTCATATGCCGGGTCATGACGGTTTATGGTTGTTGGAGAAAATTCGCGAAAATCACGCAGGTTTGCCCGTTATCATGGTTACGGCTTTTCACGACCTGGACAATACGGTCGCGGCGATGCATGGGGGGGCCGTGGATTTTGTGCCCAAACCGATCGACCTGGACGAACTTGAACAGGCTATTGAGCGGTCATTGAATACGGGGGCACATTTCAGCGCCGACGATGATGGCTTGGTGGTGAGTGAAGATTACAAAGTCATGAGCCGAGGGATCGTCGGTTCAAGTCGGGCTATGCAAAATGTTTTTAAGGCCGTGGCTATGGTTTCCCAAAGCCCTGTGACGGTGTTGTTGCTGGGGGATTCCGGCACTGGTAAGGAACGAATTTCGCGCGCCATCCATGATGCAAGTCCCCAATCCAAACAACCTTTTCTCGCTGTGAACTGTGCGGCCATGATTGAAACGCTATTGGAAAGTGAACTCTTTGGGCATGAACGGGGGGCGTTTACCGGCGCGGTGACAGCGCAAAAAGGCAAGGTGGAGGCCGTGGGGGAAGGCACGCTGTTTTTGGATGAGATTGCTGAAATGTCTATGGCGATGCAGGGCAAGTTATTGCGCCTGCTGGAAGAAAGAGAGTATTCCGCCGTTGGTAGCACAAAGGTCAAACACAGCAAGGCGCGCTACATCACAGCAACCAATGTGGACTTGAAAGAGCGTGTTGAAGAAGGGCTGTTCCGCGAAGATTTATACTACCGCCTTAACGTTTTCGCGATTTCCATCCCCCCCCTTCGCGAGCGGCGTGAAGATATTCCGGCCCTGGTCCAGCATCTGTTGGTTAAGGTTAATGATGAAACGCAAAAAAACATTCGGCGGGTGCCCGCCGATGTGATGAACGCAATCATTAATTTTGATTGGCCGGGTAATGTGCGCGAGCTGCAAAATGTGTTGCTTAAAATTGCAGTGTTGACCACAGGCGATACCTTGCAGATGTCTAATTTGCCTGATGAACTGACGGTCGCACCTGGTGATGGTGCTAATGGGAACACACACATCCCTGATGATGCAGATTACCTGATATCACTTAAGGAACTTGAGCATCAGCACATACGTCGCGTGCTGGCTTGCACAGGGTGGCACAAGGGCAAAGCTTGTGAAATCCTTGGTGTCAGTCGTCCTCGGTTGGAGCGCCGTATCGAAGAATTTTCTTTGACACCGGAAAATTGCCCCCCGTCGAACGATGCGTGCAAACGGCCAAAAATGTTCACTTGAAATTGAACGAATTGATCAAATGCAAAGGCATCATGCACTTGAGAGCCTTGCAATTGTTCCTCATACCTAATTGAATAATAAGTAATTTTTTTTATATTGCGGGAATGGCAATCCTGGCCCCTGTTTTGCTTATGCAAGTTAAGACAGTGCTTCGCCTATGGGGGTGAACCTCAAGGAGCAGGGAGGAATCATGACAGCTCGGGACAATCCTGAAATCCCCGTTGATATACAATCCACCACCAAAAAAGATGTGATAGGGCCGGCAGCGTTCATCTTGATGACCGTGGCGGTGCTGTTGTTTTTCTGGTGGTTGTTGATTTACGACCACGGCGTTGTGTCTGTGCATTGAGTAAGGGAGCGGCGTACATGCGACATTGGATAGTGTTTGTAGCAGCGGTGATGGTCTGGAGTGGTTATTTCTATGGTGTCGACACGATGATTATGGAAGGGCAGGGGTTGCCGGTTAGCGCAAACTTGATGCCGAAATGAACGTCATGACCAAAACACATTTATTTATCTTATTGAGCTTTATTGCGGTGGCGTTCCTCCTCCCGGACATGACCGCAATTGCTGATGAAGCCGTTGCTGCGGTGGCGGATGGGGGCGCCTTCGCGCAGATGATTCAGCCCACACGGGCGGATTATCCCACAATCGGCTTCATCAGTAGTCGCAAGCTGGCCTGGGGGCTTGCTCAGATGCACTTGTTGCTGGCGGCCTTTGTTCTGGCTGTGCCGCTGTTTGTGTTGTGCATTGAGCTGGCTGGTGTTTTCACCAAGGATGACCGCTACGACGACATGGCGCATGAGTTCATGAAGATCTCCATGTCGGCCTATTCGTTGACGGCCCTTGCCGGGGGCGCTCTCACGTTGGCGCTGTTTGTGCTGTACCCGCATTTGATGAGTTATCTGATGAAGGTCTTCAACGGTCAGATGCTTTGGTACGCAGTGCTGTTCGGCATGGAAAGCATATGCCTGTATATTTACTATTATTCATGGGATGCCATGCGCTGGGGGCGGAGAAAATGGTTCCACCTCTGCATCAGTCTGTTGCTCAATACCATTGGCCTGACGATCATGTATCTCGCCAACGCTTGGGCCAGTTTCATGATGTCGCCTGCAGGCATTGAAATGGCGACCGGTGCGGTGAACGGTGGCATTTGGGATGCTACGCGCAACCCGCTTTGGAACCCGATCAACTTGCACCGCTTTCTCGCCAACATCGCTTACGGCGGTGCCATCGTGGGTGCCTATGCGGCCTATCGCTATCTCAGCGAAAAAAAGGCCGAGGTCAAAGCGCATTACGATTGGATGGGCTACACCTCCAACATCATCGCGGTTGCGGGGTTCTTGCCTTTACCGTTTGCCGGATATTGGCTGATGGCGGAGATCTATTCGTATAGTCAACAAATGGGCATCACCGCCATGGGTGGCGTGTTGGCATGGCTCTTTATCATTCAGGCCGTACTGATCGGAACGATCTTGCTGGCGGCCAACTATTATCTGTGGTGCGGCCTAGGTCGCACCGATCGGGGCGAGCTTTACTACAAGTATGTCAAATACATCGCCGTCGTACTGGTCGGCGGATTCTTGGTGTGGTTGACGCCGCACTCGCTGGTATTGACGTCGCAGGAAGTGCTTATCCTTGGCGGTACTCACCATTCGATTCTGGGCCCCCTCGGTATTATGCCAGCCAAAAATACGGCGGTGAACTTGATGCTGGTGTTCACGTTCTTGTCGTTTCAGATGTTCTATCGTTCCAACCGTATTCCAACGGTGTCGTGGGCTAAGTCAGGCCAAGCGGTAATCGTGGCGTTGTATGTCGTGGGCTGTGTGAACATTGTCGGAGCAGGCATCTACGGTTACATCACGCCGACGGTTTATAAGGTCGGGGCATCGGTGCCGCAGGTGGTGACCACGCTGTCGATTATTATCCTTGCCGCTGTAATTGATTTCTTCATGCTGCGCGGGTCAAGAAAAACCGTGGTTCACTGGGGGCGCGTATCGGATCGTTCTCAGTATGCTCTGTTTGTTTTGCCGATCGCGTTTACATGGTTGATGTGCCTGATGGGCTACATCCGTTCATCGTTGCGTGGTCAATGGCACGTTTACACGGTGATGAAAGACAAATCACCGGAAGCCTTCATACCGACAATGGGGGATGCGGGTATTGTTATCACTGTGATTACGCTTTTGTTTATGGGCGTAATTGTGTTCGTGTTCTGGCTTAGTCAATTGGGCGCGACCAAGCAGTTGAAGCCGGGTTCGAAGATGGCAGCGACTGAGCAGGAGAGCTCATCATGACGTTCTTGCGTGTCGTGCTGTTTAGTCTCGTTTTGATGCTCGCCATAACTTGGTTGACCAATGTTCTGCCGCAGATGCAAGCGGACGGGGTCGATGAAGATACCCCGATCATTGCGGGCGACATTGATATGCCAGGCATGATCGCTTTGGGTGAGAAGTTGTTTAGCGGAAAGGGAACCTGCACGCTTTGTCATAACAACTTGGGGCGTGCTCCGGATATGTTGGCAATGGATCTGCATGCGGATTTTACGGAGCGTCTTGCCGATGCCCGCTATGAAGGAGAGGCTAAGGGGCAGAGTGGTGCAGAGGCTTTTGCGACTTACATTCATGAATCCATGGTCGATCCATCGGCTTACGTGGTGCCGGGCTTTGGCAAGAAGGGCTCTAATGACACCGTTAGCCCCATGCCGGACATCACAGGCCCGCCAATTTCGCTTAATGCAACGGAAATCGATGCCGTCACAGCGTTCTTGCAAGACCGCGCCGGGGTTGACCCAACCGTGTCTTTGCCGAGTGCAGATGATGCCGCCATGGCTCCAGATGACGGCAGTGGTGATGAAGCTGCCGGCCCTGCAGAAACGGCTGAAGAAGCCATTGATAACTACGCTTGTTCAGCATGTCATGACCTAAACGGTTCTGAGGCCGATATTGGGCCTAAGCTGAACGGTATTGGCAAGCGTATGAGCCGTGAAAAGATCCGCACAGCGATCCTTGCACCCAATGACACCATAGCAGAAGGGTTCGAGGCAGATATGATGCCGGAGGACTTCGCGGAGCAAATGTTCGCCAGTGAACTTGAATTGATTATCGACCATTTGATGGGTCTTGAGGAGCAGGCAGGGTCATGAAGCGCGCCTTTACACATCCGTTGCTGATTTCGGTTGTTGTTGCCGTGGGTTTGTATGTGGTGTTTGCACATGTGATCAATCCACCGATCCCATCATCATTGCTGATGCGCTATATGATATTCTCCATCATCGGTATCTTGATGGTGGGCACCTTTAACGACAAGGGTGCCAAGCGGTTGGCCGAGCCAATTGTCAACGTGATGGGAAACCCGCGCTTCAAAGTGCTGAAGTACGTGTCCTTGGTAGCGGTTATGGCGGTAACCTCATTGGTCACTTATAACCAAGTCAAACCAGACTTAAGCTCGCCGGTTGAATTGCGCACGGTGCATCCCGCCCCGCCGTCGAGCTTGCGGGTTTATGGTAAGACCTACAACTTGCTGAAGCTTGAAAACCCGCTACGTAAACAAGCGGCGAAAGGCAGTGATGAATTCGCTGCTTTGGTTAAGGACGGTGGCGAGCTTTACTATAAAAATTGCATCTATTGTCATGGTGATATGTTGGATGGTCAGGGGCATTTCGGACAAAGTTTCGATCCGCGCCCGGCGAACTTTCAGGATGTCGGCACCATTGCTCAATTGCAGGAATCATATTTGTTTTGGCGCATCACCACCGGTGGTCCGGGGTTGCCTCGTGAAGGTGCACCGTGGCGTTCAGCCATGCCTGTATGGCATGAAATGCTGAGTGAAGATCAGGTGTGGAAGCTTATTTTGTTCCTCTATGACTATACCGGACATGTTCCGCGTTCATGGGAGCTTGAACAAAAAAGTGATGAAGAAGCTAACGCTGCTGACGCCAAGCCCGTCGTAGACAAAACGGCTGCCTTGAGTGAAGACGCCGTGATGGAGGTCTATCAAAATCGTTGTGCTCATTGCCATGGCGAGGAAGGCGATGGCAATGGCCCCGCTGCACAATTCATGTATCCATTGCCGCGTGATTTTACGATGGGTGTATTTAAATATAAGTCCACGCATGCTGACGATGAGTTCCCCTCAGATGCAGATTTACGACAGACCATAATGGAAGGTCTATCTGACACATCTATGCCACCGTGGAAATCTATCCTGAACGATAGAGAAGTCGATGGCTTGATCAATCTGATTAAGAAGTTTGGGTACTGGGACGAAGAGGAATTGACGCCGCGTCCTATCGAGCAAGGTATCAAAGTTCCGACTTCTCCGAAATCGGTTGCACGCGGCAAGGTTAGTTTCATCAAGACTTGTGAACAGTGTCATGGTGCAGAGGGTCGCGGCAACGTTACGTCTGGTAAAGTTCTTAAAGACGATGCGGGCAACCGTATTTGGCCTCGCAACCTGACACGACCGAGTACGTGGCGTGCCACGCTGACGGTTGACGATGTGTTCAATCGCCTGAGCACCGGCATTCGCAGCACACCTATGCCAGAACACACGACGACAATTAAAGAAGATGTGCGCTGGGATATCGCCAATTACGTTATGACGCTACGTGCGAACTCCACGCCGTTGGCTGAGGGTGACACGGTCGTGCGCGGTAAACGCATTGACGGCGATTTACCCACCAGCCTTGACGACCCCGTCTGGGACAGCGCGCCGCCGATTACGTTCTCGTTGGCACCGAATATTATCAAAGAACCACGTCTGTTCTTTTCCCTCAATAACCGGGTCACAGCGCGTGCTTTGTTCAATGCCACCGATATGGCAATGCGACTGGAAGTCGATGACAGAACCTATTCTGTGCCGGGCGCTGCATTGGAAAAGCAGTATCGCATTGAAGGTGTAGAGCCCACTCGGGATGCGGTTGCCGTACAGTTTCCGACCGTTGTTCCCAAAGGTAGCCAAAAGCCTTGGTTCCGTCATGGCGATCCCAAGAACAGCGTCAATATGTGGTACTGGCGTGCGCCGAGCCAGGAGCCAGAGGCTCCCGAGCAGGTTATGGTTTTGGATGCCAGCGGCCCCGACAAGCCACCGCGCCCGCGTGCGGATGATGGTGGCGTTGCTGCACAAGGTGCCTGGAAAGACGGCCAGTGGCGTGTGATGTTCAAACGCACGTTGGCCACTGAAGGTGAAGCAGATACTCAGTTTGCGGCAGGGCACTACATCCCCATTGCATTTGGCAATTGGGACGGTGTCGCCGGCGAAGCTGGAAGTCGCCACACCTTTACGTCTTGGTATTGGTTGTTGCTGGAACCAGAGGCTGAACCGTTCAAGGTGTACGGAATGACAACCGGAAGCGGATTGTTTGTGGGAGCGTTGTTCTTGTTGTTCGCACGGAGACAGCGACGCCACTTTTCATAACGAGCAATGACGCTTTGAGGGAATAGAACATTCCACCTTTGAGCAACGTGTCGTGAAGTCAGGTGTTTTTGTTGCTGTTGTCTCTTCAGTGTCCCGGAACGTTACAGCATGATAATGAGTCAACATCGGCTTATTATGTTGAACAACGTCTACACAGCCTTCAATATATTTGGGTGTATTGCTGAATATGTTTGGGGGCAAGATTGGTGGCTGAACAAATTAAGTGCCCGGAATGCGGAAAAACCTTCACTTGTAACCCTGAGGGTGACTGCTGGTGCAAAGCCTATCCTGTCGTGAAAATCCCCGAAGCGCTTGAAGGTGAGCAATGCTTATGCCAGTGCGTACTGGATAAACTGCGCAAAGAGCAAGAGCACGGTGGCGGCGATTTGGATGCGACCGACTTTACGCTAACGTAGGTTTTTGGCACTGACGGGCTTATTCGGCGTATATAATACCAATCGGCAAAAAGTTTGACTCATTAACGACCTTTTAGGCTGGATGTGATTCAAGATGGAAAACATAGGAGTTTTCCATGAGGTGTCCCATAGCTCTTCGTAATGATTTCACCGGCGACGATCTTCGTCGATATTCCCGTTTATCTTCTGACCCCAAGCAAGCCCGCCGTCTGTTGGCTCTTTCTCTGATTTATGATGGAGCATCACGTTCTGATGGAGCATCACGTTCTGATGTTGCTCGACATGCGGATGTTGCTGTTCAAAGCATTCGAGATTGGGTTTTGCGTTTCAATGCCAAAGGCCCTGATGGGTTGATTGATCTGAAGTCCACAGGTGCACCACCACGTTTGAGCGGTGAGCAACGAAGGATACTGATCCAGGTTATTGAAGATGGTCCCGTTCCATATCTTGACGGTATTGTTCGATGGCGTCTGAGAGATTTGGTCCGTTTTGTCCACGCTGAGTTTGGCATCACAATCGATGCATCCACCCTTGGACGGAATTTACGCGCCATGGTGTATCGCAAGCTTTCGGCGCGCCCCCGTCATCATGCTTAAGACCCTGAGGCCAGCGGAACGTTCAAAAAAAGTTCCCGACTCAAGTCGAAGAAATCCGCGATCTCTTGCCCACAGGAACGCCCATAGAAATCTGGTTCCAAGACGAAGCCCGGATTGGGCAAAAAACCAAGATTACACGGCGATGGGCCAAGAGGGGCATGCGACCTTCTACACCCAAGGGTCAACGCACCCGCTTAGTCTGGATCTATGGGGCTATCTGTCCCGCAAAAGGTGTCGGGGCCGCTTTGGTCCTTCCGTATTGCAATACCCATGGCATGAACCTTCATTTGAAGGAAATCTCAGAAATCATCGCACCGGTGGCACATGCCATTGTGATCGTTGATCAGGCCGGATGGCACTTCTCAAAGGCTTTGCAGATACCGAACAACATCACCTTGCTACCCCTCCCGCCACGATCACCAGAACTCAATCCGGTCGAAAACATCTGGCAGTTCATGCGCGATAATTGGCTCTCAAACAGAATATTCACATCCTACAACGACATCGTTGACCATTGCTGTTTCGCTTGGAACCAACTGGTGGATCAACCATGGAGAATTATGTCTATCGGAATAAGAGAGTGGGCCAATCAATGATCCTTTTTGCCGATTGGTATAAGAGGCTTCTGGTCTCGAGCATTCCCACACCTTAATTACGTGTTCTGGGCGGTTTTACGGGTCGCCTGACAACGGCCTTGCGCCGCGTCGTGGCTGGCAGTACACACCAAGACGTTTTCGTGATTGTCCAGGAGAGATTCGTGACTACAATTGCGCATAAAATCGCTGAAGAGTTGGGAGTCCGTGAGGCTCAAATCGCCGCGGCTATCGAACTGCTGGATGGTGGCTCGACGGTGCCGTTTATCGCGCGCTACCGTAAAGAGGCGACCGGCGGCCTGGACGATGCCCAATTGCGCACATTCGAAGAGCGTCTGCGCTATCTGCGCGAAATGAATGACCGTCGCTTGGCAATTCTCAAAAGCATTGATGAACAGGGCAAGCTGGACGATGTGTTGCGCGGCAAAATCAACGCCGCCGACACAAAATCGCGACTGGAAGACCTGTATCTTCCCTTTAAGCCTAAGCGCCGTACCAAAGCCCAAATCGCCCGCGAGGCCGGGCTGGAACCGCTGGCGTTGGGGCTCTTGGAGAATCCGGCGCTCGACCCGCGCATCGAAGCCGCAGCTTATTTAAATAATGACATTGCAGACGTGGACGCCGCGCTTGAAGGTGCCAAGCAAATCCTGATCGAGCGCTTCGCCGAAGACGCGGAACTTGTCGGACGCCTGCGCGACACCATGTGGTCCGAGGCTAAACTGACCTCGCGCGTGGTCGAAGGCAAGGAAGCCGAAGGGGCCAAGTTCTCTGACTATTTCAGCTACCACGAGCCGCTTAAAAGCGTGCCATCGCACCGTGCTTTGGCCCTGTTTCGTGGCCGTAAGGGGGAAATCCTGCGCGTCAGCCTTGTGGTTGGCGATCCCGATACGCCGCCTTATCCGCACCCTTATGAAGGCCATGTCGGCGCGCACTTCGGCCTGCGTGACGAAGGCCGCCCCGCAGATATGTGGCTGTTGGAAGCCGCCCGGTGGGCGTGGCGGGTTAAGATTTCACTGCATATCGAACTGGATTTGATGCAGCACTTGTGGTCTGGCGCCGAAGAAGAAGCCATCCGCGTGTTTGCGCAAAATCTGCGCGATTTGTTGTTGGCCGCCCCTGCGGGCCAGCGCGCGACGATCGGCCTTGATCCAGGGTTTCGCACCGGCGTGAAGGTCGCCGTGGTCGATTCCACCGGCAAGCTGGTCGACACAGCGACTATTTTCCCGCACGAGCCGCAAAAGCGTTGGGATGAAAGTGTCGCCGCCGTGGGTGCGTTGGCGCAAAAACACGGGGCGGAATTGATCGCCATCGGCAACGGTACGGCTTCGCGCGAAACCGACAAGTTGGCTGCCGAGGTCATGCAGCGTTACCCCGAATTGGGGCTGAGCAAAATCATGGTGTCCGAAGCAGGGGCGTCGGTGTATTCGGCCTCGGCGTATGCGTCCAAGGAATTTCCAGATGTGGACGTGTCCATTCGCGGCGCGGCATCCATCGGGCGGCGCTTGCAGGACCCGCTGGCAGAATTGGTGAAGATCGAACCCAAAGCCATTGGCGTCGGCCAGTATCAGCACGACCTTTCGGAACACCGCTTAAACCGGGCCCTAGAGGCCGTGGTAGAAGATTGCGTCAACGCCGTCGGTGTGGATTTGAATACAGCATCCCAGCCCTTGTTGGCACGGGTATCTGGCCTGGGTGAAACCCTGTCGGCCAACGTCATCGCCTATCGCGATACTCACGGCGCGTTCACCAGCCGCAAGGATTTGATGAAGGTGCCGCGTCTGGGCGACAAAGCGTTTGAACAATGCGCAGGGTTTTTGCGTATCAAAAACGGCGACAACCCGCTGGATGGTTCCTCCGTGCACCCGGAAAGCTATCCGTTGGTGGAACGCATTATGATGGAAACCAAGACCCAGCTTACGGACCTTATGGGGAATGCCACGGTGCTACGTGCCCTGAGTCCACAAGACTTCGCCAATAAAAATTTTGGCCCGACCACGATCAAAGATATTTTGTCGGAATTGGAAAAGCCGGGCCGCGATCCGCGCCCTGAATTCAAGACAGCCACGTTCAAGGACGGCGTGGAAAAAATCAGCCACCTCAAACCCGGCATGCTGCTTGAGGGCGTGGTGACCAACGTCGCGAACTTTGGCGCGTTCGTCGACATCGGTGTGCATCAGGACGGCTTGGTTCACGTTTCTCAGTTGGCGGACAAGTTTGTGAAAGACCCGCGCGAGATCGTCAAGCCGGGTGACGTGGTCAAAGTCCGCGTGCAGGAGATCGACCCCGGTCGCAAACGTATTTCGTTGACCATGAGGCGCGAGACTGAAGAGGGCGCGCCATCCCAGAAGTCTTCCACTCCCGGTGGGCAGACTGAACCGCGCCCCAATAAACGTCGGGCACCGATGAAGGCCAAGCACGCAACGGCCAAACCGGACGCCCCTGATGCGGGCGGGGCGCTGGCCGAAGCCTTTGCCCGCGCACGCAAGAAATAAGGGCGCGGAAGCTGGGGGTTGTGACGCCAACACCTTTATCGTGCGAATATCTTCGACCAAATGCTACAAGTGCCTTATAATATTGTGAGAAATTTCTCATAGTACGTATGTAGGATGAGGTCGTATGAGCAACACCGCCAACGTCCAGGCCGATGACGAAACCGGGGGCCCGATTGGGGCGGTCGTCGTTAAATCTGACAGGCTGGATAGCCTGATCAAGGCTCTGCGCAAAGGCGGCTACAAAACCATCGGCCCCAAAGCCCAGGACGGTGCGGTGGTGTTGGAAGAAATCACGTCTGCTCGTGAATTGCCGCTGGGGCTGGTAGATGACCAGCAGCCTGGGTCCTACCGACTGAGCAAAGCCAAAAAACCCGCGTATTTTGATTTCACCCATGGTTCGCAAACGTGGAAGCGCTACCTGTTTCCGCCAAAGGAAAAGTTGTGGACGGCGGTGAAAGCGGCCAAGGGCTTTGAGGTGCAAAGCGAAGTCGATGCGCCCAAATACGCTTTTATCGGCGTTCGCGCGTGCGAGCTGCACGCGATCCAAATTCAAGACAAGGTCTTTGTCGAGGGTGAATACACCACCACAGGCTACAAAACGCGCCGTGAACGGGCGTTGATTGTTGCGGTTAATTGTCGGCGCGCTGGCGGAACGTGCTTTTGTGCTTCGATGAATACGGGCCCCAAGGTCGGGGACGGTTTTGATTTGGTTTTGAGCGAGCTCACCAAAAAAGGTACCCACGAATTTCTGGTCGAGTCAGGGTCGGCGCAGGGTGAAAAAATACTCGCTAAACTTGATGGACGCCCGGCCACAAACGCTGATTTCAAGGCCGTGCAAAAGGCCGCGGACAAAACGGCAAAATCCATGGGCCGCGATATGCCTGGGGACGCGACTAAGGTCTTGGCGGATAATCTGGAAAGCCCGCGCTGGCAAGAGATCGCGAAACGGTGCCTGGATTGCGCCAATTGCACGATGGTGTGCCCGACGTGCTTTTGTTCCACCACCACCGACACCACCAGTTTGGACGGTGAGAATGCTGAGCGGTGGCGGTCGTGGGATTCGTGTTTCACACTTGATTTTAGCTACATCCATGGCGGTGCCATTCGCCGCGACAACGCCCAGCGTTACCGCCAGTGGATAACCCATAAATTAACTCATTGGCACGATCAGTTCGGAACGTCCGGCTGTGTCGGGTGTGGACGGTGCATCACATGGTGCCCGGTCGGCATCGACATCACCGCAGAAGTCCGGGCCATCGCCTCAAAGACTTAGAGACACAGGGAGCACGCGATATGGTGAAAGTGGAAGGTCTCGACAAACTGATGGCGGAACATCCGTTCTTTCAGGGCATGGATGAAACCTCGCGCAAGACTCTGGCTGGCTGCGCGCGTAATGAACGATTTGGCGCGGGCGATTACGTTGCGCACGAAGGCAAGCCTGCAGAACGGTTTTATTTCATTCGCTCCGGCACCGTGGCGCTGGAATTTCACATGCCCAGCAACGACGGTCTGGTGATCGAAACTCTGCATGACGGTGAAGTGTTCGGCTGGTCGTGGATGGTGCCGCCTTATGAATGGGCCTACGACATTCGCGCCGTGGAACTGACCCGCGTGATCAGTTTGGAAGCCACTTGCCTGCGCAAGAAATTGAAAAAAGACAATGCGCTGGGGTTTGAACTTTACAGCCGTTTTGTGCCGGTGATGGCCAAGCGCCTGTCCAGTGCCCGCCAGCAACTGACCGACATGTACGGCAAGTCCTGAAAGGCGCCGAGATGAGCGCAAAGCCACACATAGATGCGATGACGCCGGTGCCGTTCACCGTCACCAAACGCACCCAGGAACTGGCGGATACCTTCACCCTTGAACTGACCCCCGCGGCGGCGGGGGGGGCACCGGCGTTTTTGCCCGGTCAGTTCAACATGCTGTATGCCTTTGGCGTTGGCGAGGTGCCGATTTCCGTCAGTGGCGACCCGGCTTACCCAGAAAAATTGATCCATACCATTCGCGATGTGGGGGCCGTGACCAACGCCCTTTCCAAGCTCAAAAAAGGTGCTCAAGTCGGCGTGCGCGGTCCGTTCGGTAGTGCGTGGCCGGTGAATGAGGCACAAGGCAGCGATGTGGTGATTATCGCGGGCGGCATCGGATTGGCTCCGCTGCGTCCGGCTATCAATCATATTCTGGCCAATCGCACCAAGTACGGCCGGTTTGTGGTTTTGTACGGTGCGCGGTCCCCCGCCGATGTGTTGTATGTGAAGCAGCTGCAAAGCTGGCGGGGGCGGTTGGATACTTTCGTGGACGTGACGGTGGATCATGCCGGGCGTGACTGGGCGGGTAACGTCGGCGTGGTAACACGTCTGATCGGGCGCGCCAATTTCGATGCCCATCACACCAAGGTGTTCATCTGCGGCCCGGAAATCATGATGCGCTTCACCATCAAGGAGCTCACCGGTTTGGGTGTCGCCAAGGACGATATCTATGTGTCCATGGAACGCAACATGAAGTGCGCGGTGGGCCACTGTGGTCATTGTCAGTTCGGCGGGCATTTTATTTGCAAGGACGGCCCGGTGTTCGAATACGCGCGCATTGAAAACCTGTTGCAGGTGAGGGGGCTGTGATGACAGTGAAGAGGCCTAAACTTGCGGTATGGAAGTTCTCGTCGTGTGACGGCTGCCAGTTGAGTTTGCTGGACTGCGAAGACGAATTGTTGGCGATTACTGAGCGGGTCGAGATCGCTTATTTCCTGGAAGCCACCCGCGCCCAGATCAAAGGGCCATACGATATTTCATTGGTCGAAGGATCCATCACCACGGCGGAAGAAGAAAAGCGCATCCACAAAGTGCGCAAACAATCCAAGGTGTTGATCACCATCGGTGCGTGCGCCACGGCTGGGGGCATTCAGGCGTTGAGAAACTTTGCCGATGTGGATGACTTTATCAAGGTCGTCTACGCGCACCCCGAATATATCGAGACCTTGAAAAAATCTACCGCCATCGCGGATCATGTTCCTGTTGATCTGGAACTGCGCGGGTGTCCGATCAACAAGACCCAGCTGTTGGAAGTTTTGGGCGCGACCTTGGCCGGACGCAAACCCAACGTGCCGGGACATAGCCAGTGTATGGAATGCAAACTGTCCGGTACGGTGTGCGTGATGGTGGCCAAGGGGCAAGCGTGCCTCGGTCCGGTGACGCAGGCCGGGTGCGGTAATGTTTGCCCTACCTGCGATCGGGGCTGCTACGGTTGCTTTGGCCCGCAAGAACAACCCAACACCCATGCGTTGGCCGCCCGGTTGACCGAACTGGGGTTGGATACCAAACAGCGCCGCGATCTGTTTCGCACCTTCAATGCCGCCGCAGCGCCGTTCGCCAAGGAAAGTTTGAATCATGACGAATAAAGGTTCCCGCAAGATTAAGGTGGATGCCATTTCCCGCGTGGAGGGAGAGGGGGCACTGGATTTGCACATCCAGGACGGCCAGATCAAGGATTTAAAATTCCGCATTTTCGAGCCGCCGCGTTTCTTTGAAGCCCTGCTGCGCGGGCGAGATTTTTCCGAGGCCCCCGACATCACGTCGCGCATCTGCGGCATCTGTCCCATCGCTTATTTGTTGGGTGCCAGCCAAGCCATGGAAGATGCTTTGGGCGTGACGGTCAGCGGTCCGCTGCGCGATTTGCGCCGCTTGATCTATTGTGGGGAATGGATCGAAAGCCATGTGTTGCACGCAGCCATGCTGCACGCGCCGGACTTTCTGGGATTGGATGATGCCCTGCAAATCGCCAAGGCCAATCCGGAATTGGTGAAGAAAGCCCTGAAGCTGAAAAAAATCGGCAACGATATTTTGGATGTGATCGGTGGGCGCGCGGTGCATCCGGTGAACCTCAAGGTCGGTGGATTTTATAAAGTACCTGCGAAAGCTCGCGTGCAGGACTTGATCGAACCGCTGAAGTGGGCGGTTCAGGCGTCGCGTGATTTGACGCTGGCGTTCGGTGGGTTCGAGTTCCCCGATTTTGAATACGATTACACCTGCGTGTCCCTGCGTCATCCAGACGAATACGCCATTCAGGACGGGCGCATCGTTTCCAATCGCGGTTTGGATATCGCCGTCAGCGGGTTTCCGGATCATTTCCTGGAAGAGCACGTCGCTCATTCCAATGCCCTGCATGGCATGACTAAGGAGGGGGCGCCTTATCTGGTCGGGCCGCTGGCGCGCTACAACAACAACTTCGATCAGCTTTCCAAATTGGCAAAAGCGACGGCGAAGGATGCTGGCCTGGGCAAGACCTGCACCAATCCGTTCCAAAGCATCGTCGTGCGCATGGTGGAAACGTTGTATGCCTGCGAAGAGGCTTTGCGTATCGCCCAGTCGTATGAAGAACCCGACGGGTCGTGCGTAAGCGTCAGTCCGCGTGCTGGCACCGGCCACGGTTGCACCGAAGCCCCGCGCGGCATTTGTTATCATCGCTATAGCCTTGATGGCGACGGACTGATCACCAACGCCACCATCGTGCCGCCCACGGCGCAAAACCAAAAACAGATCGAGGCCGATCTTAGGGGGGTGGTGGAACGCAATTTGGATATGGCGGATGAAAAATTGAAATGGCGGTGCGAGCAAACCATCCGCAATTACGATCCTTGCATTTCCTGCGCCACGCACTTTTTGAAATTGAGCGTCAAACGTGACTAAGCCAATTCCCTGGATCATCGGTGTCGGCAACCCCATGCGCGGCGACGATGCGGCCGCTGCGGCAGTGGTGGCGCATTTGCGTGGCGATGACATCGAAGCGTTCGTATTTGACGGCGATGGCGCGGAACTGATGGAGATGTGGCGCAATCAGGGCCGCGTGATCCTTATCGACGCGGCCCATTCCGGCGCACCGGTCGGTACCTTGCGCCGTTTCGAAGCCAACAAGGAAGTCTTGCCGAGCCATTTTTTCCGCCACTCCAGCCACCAGTTCGGCGTCGCCGAAGCGGTTGAAATGGCCCGCACGCTGGACCAGTTGCCCGGTGAACTGATCATATACGCCATTGAAGGCGCGGATTTCACCCTCGGCGCCCAGTTGTCGCCGGAGGTGGAATTGGCGGTATTTGACACGGTGGATCACATTAAGGCCGATATTGGTCATTAGCCCCCTTGCCCCGCCGCGGGCGGCGCGCTACATACGGCGCATGGCCGCACCACTTCTCATGCTACGCGATATTCATTTGACCTTCGGCGGAACTCCGTTGTTGGAAGGCGCCGAGTTGACGGTGGCCAAAGGCGAACGCATGTGTCTGGTCGGGCGCAACGGTTGCGGCAAGTCGACGCTGCTGAAAATCGCAGCAGGCCAGATCGAACCGGACCGTGGCGAACGGGTGCTGCAAAGCGGCATATCGGTCAATTATTTGCCCCAGGAACCGGATCTCAGCGGTTTTGCGACCACGTTGGATTTCGTCGAAGCGGGCCTAGGCCCCCATGACGATTTGTACCGCGCCCAGGTGTTGCTGTCGGATTTGGGCCTCAGCGGTCAAGAAGACCCTAAGACCCTTTCCGGTGGCGAAGCCCGCCGCGCCGCGCTGGCCCGCACATTGGCCGCCAAGCCGGATATCTTGCTGCTGGATGAGCCCACCAACCATCTGGACCTTGCGGTCATTGAATGGTTGGAAGTTGAACTGAACGCGCTGAACGCCGCGATGGTGGTGATCAGTCACGATCGGCGCTTTTTGGAAACCGTGTCGCAGTCGAGTGTGTGGATCTATCAAGGTGTCACTCACAAACTGGCGAAGTCGTTCGCGCATTTCGAAGCTTGGCGCGATGAGACCCTGGAACAGATTGAGCTGGACCGCCACAAGCTGGACCGCAAGATCGTGCGTGAATTGCATTGGTTGCAACGCGGCGTCACCGCACGGCGCAAACGCAACATGGGCCGTTTGCGTGCCCTTGACCAACTGCGCGATGACCGCCGTGATCAACGCGGCCCCACCGGAACCGTCAAGCTGACGATGAGCGAAAGCGGTCAGTCGGGCAAGCGGGTGATGGAAGCCACGGACATCTCCAAAGCCTATGGCGATCATGTGGTGGTGAAGGATTTTTCCACCCGTGTGTTGCGCGGCGACCGGCTCGGTATTGTCGGGGCCAATGGCGCGGGTAAGACGACCTTGCTCAACATGCTGATCGGCAAGTTGGAACCCGACAGCGGCACCATTGTGCTGGGTACAAAAATTGAAATGGCCAGTCTGGATCAGATGCGCGATGCGCTCAACCCCGATTGGTCGTTGGTGGATGTTCTGACTGGACAAAGCGGCGACAGTGTCACTGTCGGCGGTCAGCAAAAGCACGTTATGGGCTATATGCAGGACTTTCTGTTCGCCCCGGAACAGGCCAAAACCCCGGTGCACGCGTTGTCCGGCGGCGAGCGCGGGCGGCTGATGTTGGCCCACGCCATGACCCAGCCGGCGAACCTTCTGGTGCTGGATGAACCGACCAACGATCTGGACTTGGAAACGTTGGACTTGCTTCAGGAAATGCTGGCCGATTTCGATGGTACCGTGATCATCATCAGCCATGACCGCGATTTTCTTGACCGGGTGGTGACATCGGTGATCGTCAATGAAAGCGACGGAACGTGGGGTGAATATCCGGGTGGCTATTCCGACATGGTCACGCAGCGGGGCTTTGGTGTCGGTGCGCGTGCGGCGCTGAAGGTGAATGAAAAGACACCAAAGACGAAGAAAGATGCCCCCCAGGCCGCGCCTGAACCCGTCAGCGGGTCGAAGCCGAAATTGTCTTACAAGGAAAAATACGCGCTCGAAACCTTGCCTGCCACCATGAAAAAACTGAACGCGGAAATTGAGAAGCTGCAAGCCGACATGGATGTTCCGGATTTTTACACCCGCGACCCGAACGGCTTCAACAAACTGGCAGGCAAGCTGAAATCAAAATCGGCAGAGCTTTTGGCTGCTGAGGAACAGTGGCTGAACCTGGAAATGCTGCGCGAAGAAATCGAAAGCGCTTAAGCTGTGGGTGCTTTGCGCTGTGTAGGCAGTTTCGGCTGTGCGGTTTGCAACACAATGGTTGCCCCCAAAACCAACAGCAATCCCGGATAGGTCAGCGCGGGCGGCAGATCGTGGCCCAGCAATAAGCCGATGATCAGCACCAGTATCGGATTGACGTAGGTATAGGACATGACCTTGGTCGCGCCGAGGATCATGGTGCTCCACTGGAATACGAAAAATGTGATCAATGTGGTGAAAACCGACAGATACAAAACGCCGAAATAGACGGTGGTCTCGACCCCGGACCATTCAATCCCCCCCAGTCGCGGCAGGGCGAGCAGAAAGAGCCAACCGGTGCCGGTGGCGAGGATCCAAAAGCTCATCTGCGCCATGGGTTCCCCCCGGTGCAGGTGCCTGATTAGCGGTCCGTAAAAGCCCATGGACATCGTGCCCGCCAGAAAAATGGCATCGCCGCGGTTAAGGTCGAGGGCGATGAGGCTGGAAAAATCACCGCGGAAAATCACCCATATAGCACCGACAAACCCGATCCCGAGCGCCACAAAAGATCGTGTTTTCAGGCGTTCCCTGAGCAGAACCGCCGATACCGCTGCCGCGACCAGGGGCGTCAGGGTGAAGATGGTTGCGGTGTTCAGCGGCGAGGTGAACCGCAGGGCTTCAAACATACCCCAGAAGAAACCGACCATGCAGGCGCTGAGCAGGCCATAACGACCGAGGTCTTTGAGCGATGGTCGGGGAATGCCATATTTCCACGCCACCAACGGTGCAAGCATCAGCGCGGCAAGGGCAAAGCGCAAGAATGTCAGCACCACACTGTCTAGTCCTTGGGCGATCGCCGCGACGACGGGAAATGAGGTCGAGACCAGCACGGTCGCAAACATGGTCAACAACTGGGCGCGTTTTTCAATCGACGTCATGGTGGAGCAGCTCACGGGGGTGAAAGGAGAACCACGCTAGCTTTACAGCAATTGCCGGGAGGCACCAAGATATAGGACCGATCAGGGAATTTTTTTCCGGGTTCCACCTATTTTTGCCGCCCCTCTCAGCGATTTAAATAAATATGCAGTTTTAATAATTATTTAAAATCAAAAGGTTGCGTTGAGACTTGTGTTGGTGCTGTCGCGGCACGTTGGTTGCATAGCGTATCAGGCCTACGCAGCTGAAGAGCAGAAAGAACACGTCATGACAACGATACCAGAACCGCTTCAAATGCCTTTTTCGATCGCCCGGTTCGCTGAGGACAAAACCCTTGAACCCAGCGCGGAAGATCTATCTGCGTTTCGCGACTTGATGGGCAGTTTTCAACAGATGACACCCACAACGGCGATGTATTCCGTTTTTGGTGGGATCGGCAACCCTGCGCCCAATTTGAACACCAAACCGGACGAAGTGAGCGGGGACCGGATCAAGACCTATATCCAAGACCGCATGTCCGCGCGTCTGAACGAATACGATGTCGAAGGGCTTGATCTGCAATCCTTTTCTGCACAGGGCGCGGCATCACCATGGGGGATGAATTTGGACAATAAGGATTCACCCTCGCAAAATATGTCCTCGTTGCTCAATATGCATTTCGACCTAAACACCCTGCAGATGTTGAATATGGCCTGATCAGCATGCGCCTTAGCCACATCCAGGGTGGGGTCATAGAACCGTGGAAACCGCAGCGGTGAAGTGATATGAGAGCGCATGACAAACCAAAGCCCGACTAATTTACCCGCCACACACCCCGTGCGACGCTCCGAACTGCTGATGCCGGCGGGTTCGCTTTCCAAGCTGAAAACGGCGATCCTTTATGGTGCCGACGCGGTTTATGCGGGGACGCCCGACCTGTCGTTGCGCACTCAGTCGTCGTTCACGCTTGAGGAGCTGCTGGAGGGTGTGCGCTTTGCCCACGAACGCGGCAAGCGCATTTATCTGACACTGAACCTGTTTACGCACAATCGCGACATCGAAAAGCTGCCGGAGTTTGTCAAAACCGTGCGCCAGGTGAAGCCGGACGGCGTGATCGTGTCTGATCAAGGCGTGTTTCATTATCTGCACGAAAACGCCCCGGAACTTGAATTGCATGTGTCTACCCAGGCGAACGCGTGTTCGTGGCTGACGGTGCAAAGCTGGGCCAAGCAAGGTGCCAAGCTGTGCGTATTGGCGCGCGAAGTGAGCTTTGAAGAACTGACCGAAATTCGTGAAAAATGCCCCGACATCAAGCTGGAAGCCTTTGTTCACGGCGCTATGTGTATGACCTATTCGGGACGGTGCCTGCTGTCCAACTATTTGGCGGAACGCGGGGCGAACCAGGGCAATTGCGCGCAAAGCTGCCGCTGGAACTACAAGGTCAGGGCGCGGCGCAAAGACGGTGAAGAAGTCGATATCACGCCGGACAACAAGGACGATTTTGATTTTTATCTGGAAGAAGAATTCCGTCCCGGCGAATTGATGAAGCTCGAAGAGGACGACCGCGGCTCGTACATCCTCAACGCCAAAGACTTGTGTTTGATGCCCAAGTTGGATGAATACCTGCGTCTGGGCGTCGATAGTCTCAAAGTCGAAGGCCGCAACAAAAGCGAATACTACGCCGCCGTTACTGCGCGGGCTTATCGTCTGGCGATTGACGCGTGGTATGCGGACCCTGACAACTGGTCGCCGGAACCGTACTTGCGCGAAATTTATACCCTGCAAAACCGGGGCTATTCGTTGGGCTTCCATGATGGGCGGTTGAGTAATCTAGCGCACAATTACGAGCGCACCGATACCGTGGGCGGGTGGCTGTTTGCCGGTTCTATCGAGCGCTGGGATGGTGACGACATTATCTTTGGTCTGCGCAACACGTTGAAGGCGGGCGCGGTGATTGAGTTTTTAGGCCCACTGGAAATCGAACCCATCCGCCTGCGACTATATGAGTTCGTTAATGCGGCAACCGGTGAGGTCGACGAAAAAGCGAACCCGGGACAAGGCCGCGCCATTCGCATTCCAGCATCACTGTTTCACAACGAAGACATCGCACAGCTCAAAACCATGCTGCCGCCGTTGAGCGTCGGGCGCACCGAAGCGATACTCAGTGAAGACCGTCAGGCGTTGCTGCAAGGCAACTTGATGAGCATGGATGTGGAACGTGGCCTGCGTGACGGTAAGGAAACACGCCCGACACTCAAAGGGCGTGCTCACACAGGTAAGACACCGGCGTTGGGGCTTGAAAGCTGTTGTGGGTTGGGTTGCAACGGGTGTCTGATGTTCTGGAACGACCCGAGATACGATAAGGCCCGCGAAGCCCTTAAAGCTAAAAAAATCGGCCAAATGCTTGATAAAAGCGAGTCTAAGGTTAAGCCTTAACCCCAGTAAGGTCTTCAATAAGTAGGACATTTGTGTCATTGTCCGCTACGGTCACCCATGTTACGTCACGGCAAACTTTGTTGTGCGTGAGGGGGCAGGATGAACATTTCAGAAGATCAGGCGGGTGAAGTGCACCAAGCCATAGCCGACTTTAAACGGGCTATGGAATTGCGCAGCGAACTCAATTTGCGGGTTGCGCGGCGAGTGACTTCGATGTTGCGTGTCGGCATGTTCAGCTTTGCGGTGGTGACGGTGATCATGGTGGGGATGCTGTTCGCCTTTACCTCCAGCGTGGGCAATATGATCACCGTGTTAGACACCATGCGGGTGCAATTTGGTTCCATGGCTTCTGACATGCGCAAGATGCGCACGGTCATCGCTCAGATGGATCGAGATTTGGACACATTCCCCGTGGTGGTGGGGGAATTGGACACCATGCGTTCGACGGTGTCGCGCATGAACACCTCTCTGGACACCATGTCGCAAAGCGTGACCAGCGTGGATCACCAAATGCGCGTCATTACGGGGAACGTCGGCGGGATGAACCAATCGTTTCGCCAGTTGGAACCATCAATATTGGGCATCGGTTCCAACGTGAATCAGGCGTCAGAGCCGATGAAAAACTTCAACAGCTTTTTTCCGTGGTGATGGCATGAGCGCGCAAAAACTTGATCCTGTGAACATCGCCTGCGAAGGCATGGAAATTTTCCGCGTCGAGATGGAAACCATCGCCCGCATTTCAAAAAAAATCAGCGCAAAAACCAACAGAATCATAAAGGTCGTGCTGGGATTGTTGACGGTGATTTCAATCTATCTGGTGTTCTTGATTGTCAGCATGAGCCAAGATTTGTCCGCGATGATCGGCAGCCTTGACGCCATGTATGTCGAATTCGGTTCCATGTCCGGGGAAATGCGCCAGATCACTGCGCACGTCACCAACATGGGACAAAATGTTCACGGCATCACGTCCATCGGACAAAATATGCAGCAGATGAATGTGGATGTCGGTGATATGCTGCTTTCACTAGAAAACGTCAGCCGTGACATGCAGACGATTGATGCAAATGTTGGGTATGTCGGTACCGGAACTTCCGAGATGGCCTATCGTTTTCACAACGTTCAAGGGGCGGTCAACGTGATGCAACATGACATTGGCAATATGTTGCGCCCCATGAATATGATGCCGCGCTGATAGGATCGAATGATGCCGTTTTCGAATGCCGAGTTGCTGGCTGGACAGGTTCAAAGTGGCTTGGATGCGGGAGAGTTCTCGGCTTATTTCCAACCCAAGTTTGATGCCGACAGTGAAGATGTCGTCGGTCTGGAAGCTTTGCTGCGTTGGCTCCATCCAGACGATGGTCTCCAAGAAGCGGGTTTGTTCATGCCTGCCGTTGAGCGTGTCCCTGATTTGGCTGAAAAGGTCGATGCGTGGGTGTTGAATGAAACGACCCGCCAGGCACAGATGTGGTTGGACCAAGGCTTATCCTTTGGGTTTTTGAACGTCAACATTTCAGCGTGGCACAATACCGAAGTGCTGGTCTCAATGGTCGAAAAGGCTCTGCACGATAGCGGCTTCCCGGCTAAGTCGCTTGCATTGGAATGCCCCTGGCGCATGATGGCTATCGACGTTGAAGGTATTTCCAAAACCATGCGCGCCCTCCGCGCGCTAGGCTGTGTCATGGTCCTGGATGGTAATCCGCTGGACCAGGGCTGTCTTGATGTCGTGCGCAGTACGCCTGTGCAAATGTCCAAAATTTGCATCGAACATATGCAGCACATTTCGGAAACCGATGGTATCGGTGCGCTGTCGAGGCTCGTGAAGGGGTGGCAGAAACAAAAGGTCCAGATCGTTTCTGTTGGTGTCGAAAGCGAAGACGATTTGGACTTGTCTCACAAAGCCGGTTGTCGCCTGTCCCAGGGCAGTCGATTCAAGTCACCACTGCCGAGCGCAGAAATCACCTTTCTGCTCAAGGCGATCGACCAGACCAAAAAAGCTCTGAGCATCATTTAAGCAAATGCGGTTCGCCTAGTTGTTGGAACGTGAAAACAGGTACATCCAACGCGCCGGAACCTCAAACGGGGTTGCCCGCCCGCTGATGGCATCGGCGGCAATGTCGCGCCACATCAAACTTTGTTTCAAAGCCCATCCGGTGGGGTCGTCACACGGCGTCATCGCAAGGGCGTCGTACATGGCGCGTGATCTCAGATAAATATCTTGGTTGGGATAGGACATAGACCGCAGTTCCCCCATGAAGGCGACGTCGCATTCGCACGAAACAGAACCGCTGGCGGCATAGCACATGTCATGGCGCATGCAGGCGGCATCCAGCGGGTCCATGGGCGGTGCGTTGTATGGCCCTGTGCCCGGTCCGCACCAATTGCCATAGAGGTTGAGCCCCGACCCAGCCTGAGCTGGGGGTGTGAACCCGATGCCTATGGCCGTAACAAAAAAAATAAAAGCTGTAAAACGCTTCATGGTCGCTATCCGGTTAGCCTGCGGTGGGTCTGCAGTCGTCGGAGGCTAACGCCGGCGCGCCATCATGCCAAGCCAAACTTGCGCATGCGCCGCCACAAGGTGGTGCGATCAATACCCAATGCCCGGGCCGCGGCAGATTTGTTTCCACCCACATGGCTAAGAGCATGGCGGATTTCTTCTGCGTCAGAGCTGAACTCACCTTTAGTGGTTTCTGGTGAAGCGTATTTCACATGCATGTTGCCCTGACGACGGGCCTGAGGTGCGGCGAGGTCGATTACGTTTGCATATGAACCGTTGACGGCATAATGGCGAATATCCTGCGGCAGGCTTTCCGGCACCACGGCCTTGTCGATGGCGCAGATGTAGGCGTGTTCGACCGCGTTGATCATTTCGCGCACGTTTCCCGGCCATGGATAATCCATCATCATACGCATGGCATCGGGTGTGCAAGCCACGTCGTTGGGGTAGCCGCGTGCGGTCAGATCAGTGCAAAAATGCTTGAGTAGAAGTGGGATGTCGCCCACGCGTTCGCGCAGGGGGGGGATATTGATGGGCACGACGGCAAGACGATAAAACAGATCGGCGCGGAAGTTACCGGCGTTGACCATGTCACGGAGATTTTGGTTGGTGGCGGAAATGACCCGCACATCGACCTCAACGGTTTGATCGGAACCCACCGGCTCAAAGCGTTGATCCTGAATGGCACGCAACAGCTTGGCTTGCAGATGCAATGGAATTTCACCGATTTCATCTAACAAGAGCGTGCCGCCGTGGGCAGCCTGAAAGCGACCTTTGCGCTTTTGTGTAGCGCCAGTGAACGCGCCTTTGACGTGACCGAACAATTCGGACTCCAAAAGCTGCTCGGGGATGGCTGCGCAATTGACCTCGACCAGTGTTTTGTTTTGACGGGCGCTTTGTTCGTGGATCATGCGTGCAATCTGGGTTTTACCAGTGCCGGACTCGCCCATCAAAAGAACAGGCGCTGCTGAATCCGCGATTTGTTCCAGGCGCGATAGGATAGATAACACTTCACGGTCGTTGGTGATAAAGCCCTGCTTTTCCAACTCGGGCGCACCGCTGGGTCCTTTGGACAGGGTACGGTCCTGGGAAATGACGACATTCAGGCGGTGGTCACCTTCGGGCAGCGTGATGGTGCCGAGGAAAAGCTCTAAATCGCGGGTCGCGCCACCTGTATGTACCTGCTCTTTGACACGCACAAAATTTTTCAGCAAAGATCCGGGCGTGGCGTAGGACATAGCCGCACAGGTGGAACGTTTCGCCAAATCGAAAATTCGCTCCATTGTCCGTTCACCCAGCGCACCGCTGGTATCATCCCCCAACATTTGCGTGAAGGCCTCGTTTTTGCAGAGAACCTCGCCGTGTTCATCGGTGATGAGTACACCGTCGGAAATACAAGTGATCAGGGTTTCGAACAGAGGATTGCCCGCCGCTAAATCAAGCTTTCGGTCAATGGTTCCCATGGTTGTGTTTCTCCCGCCGGTGTGCGTACGTTTTTTTTGTTCGTTGAGGGGCATGCTGCCATGAAACAAAGTGTTGCGCAACATGTTGCGGGGCGTTGCAGTGAAAATAGCTCAACATTATCAATAGCTTATATTCAGAAGCGCTAATATAGGGGTGTTGCACAGAAATCATGAAATAAAGAAAAATTAAGGCCAATTTATAATGATATCAATGTACTAGCTTGTGTAATACATGGGTGGCACGGCGATTGCTTAATAAGGGGTTAACGTATTGATTTTTGCAGGTTAGTCTGGTCCACCCCAAAAAAAATAACAACCAAATGGGGAACTTTGAGAATCTGCATGGAGTAACGAAGGGGGAGGTTCGCCGTGTCGGAATTGTTTTCGCCAGAGTGGATGCAATCATTTCAAAATGTTTGGAATAGTGAAGTCGGTCTTTCCGACGAGCTTGAAAAGATTGGATTTTCTTCAACAATTGCATATGGATACTTAGATGCGGATGGGCCCGCTGGGGTGCTTGTTGTGGATAATGGCAAGGCTGTTTCCGCGGGGGCATATACGGGCCAGGACCTGAGTTGGGACATGCGCGCCAGTCTGGGAGACTGGGAAAAGTGGCTGAAAAAGCCCCCGGGGATGATGGGGCTGGGTATGGCATACACCACACGCAAACTGCAGTTTCAGGCCGGTGATTACGGCGCGATGGTCAAAGACCCGCGTATGGCTGGCCCTTTCGTGAAAAGTTTTGCAGCCATGGGCAAGGCTTGACCCGACAAAATAATAATAAAGTGCCTTTAAATCAATGCACTAAATGACGAATACGAAACCATAGGGGAGGCTGGTTAATGTTGGCGCTGAACGTCTTGATCAAGACCAAAGTGTTGCACCGCGCTGTTGCAGGCGCGCTGACGGTTGCAACGTTTTGGCTCGCGCCGTCCGCGCAAGCGTCTGAATTTCAGACCGGCGTCGTTTCTGTCGAAGAGATCGGCGAAATGACCACCCTGGCCGGAACCGTTGTTCCCTATAAAGAAGTCAACCTTGCCGCCCAATCCCCTGGGCGGGTGACGTTTATTTCCGGCGTTGAAGGGGACGGTTTCACCAAGGACGAGTTGCTCGTCACCATTGACGACGACAGCATCCAGGCTCAGCGCCGCGCGGCATTGGCTGATATCGCCAGCGCTCAGGCCGGAATGCAAAACGCTCGGGTGCAGTATTCCCGAGAATTGATTTCGCCACGCGTCAACTCGCTGACCAGCATGCCGGGCATGGGGATGCCGACCATGTTTGACCAATTTTTCACCCGTGGCTTTTCCAACTCCATGGGCAATTCGAACACCGGGGTTGAGCGCCAAGCGGATCTCTACAGCAGCTACAGCGGCATGAATCAGGCGCAAAGCCAGTTGATGCAGGCGCATGCGCGTCTTGAAAACCTGGATACAAATTTGCGCGACACCCGCACGTTGGCGCCATTTGATGGCGTGATCACGCAAAAGCTGGTGGAAGAAGGCGATACCGTTCAGCCCGGCCAGTCGTTGGTCCGCTTTGCCTACACCAAGTATCTGCGCTTGCAGGTCGAGGTTCCGGTGCGGCTGGTTTCCAGCATTGAAAAAGGCATGATGCTGCCAGCAGTTCTTGATGTGCGTGGCCCTCAGGTGATGGCGCGCGTGGCGCAAATTTTCCCCATGGCGGACGCTTCCGGTCACACCGTAACGGTGAAGTTCGATTTGCCTGAAGGCACCCCAGGAGGCCCCGGCATGTACGCTGAGGTGCGCGTGCCCGACACATCGTCGGCCTATCGCAGCGCCCCGGTGGTGCAGGCTGAGGCATTGGTCTGGCGGGGCAGCTTTCCCAGTGTGTTCGTGCTTGAGGGCGACATCGTGTCGCTTCGTCTGGTGCGCTTGGGCGTTAAGCTCGACGATGGACGGATGAGTGTGCTGGCAGGTCTCAAGGGGGGGGAGCATGTGATCTTGAACCCGCCCGCCGGTCTGTCATCAAGTTCGGCTAAGTAATGCAAGCCGGGGGGCATACACATGACAGAGCAAAATAAAAATAACACTGAAACCACCGCAAGCACGGGAAGCCACGGCTTGGGCGTGGCGGGTACAATGGCGAAGGAATTCATTCATTCGCCGTTGTCGGTGTTACTTCTGCTCGCCAGTCTTGCCATCGGCATCATGGGGCTGTTGTTCACTCCGCGTCAGGAAGACCCGCAAATTTCCGTGCCCATGGTGGATGTGTTTTTTAGCTATCCGGGCGCCACGGCGGAGCAGGTTTCAAGTCTTGCCATCGATCCGCTGGAACGCCTGATGAGCGAAATTCCCGGTGTTGAACACGTCTATTCCGTATCACGCCACGGTGGTGGCATGGTGACGGTACAGTTTATTGTGGGCGAGGTTTTGGAAATCTCGCTGGTCAAGCTCTACGACAAGCTGATGTCCAATATGGACAAAATCCCACCCGGTGTTTCACAGCCGTTGGTTAAACCCAAGGGCGTCGATGACGTTCCTGTGGTGACACTGACGTTGTGGTCGCACGACGTCGATGATGCCGCGCTGCGCCTGGTGGCGTTGGATGTGTTGCAGCGTATGAAGGAAGTGTCCAACACTTCGCAAAGTTACATCATCGGCGGGCGCTCCGAAGAACTGCGTATCGAAGTCTTCCCGGAACGCCTCGCGGGTTACGGCGTCAGCGTTGGGCAGTTGGCCAAGACCATCACCAGTGCGAATTCTGAAACCGAAGCCGGTCATGTGGAATCCGGGGGCAACAATCTGCAAGTTTTCACCGGCTCGTTCCTCACTAAGCCTGAGGATGTGGAACGGCTGATCGTCGGTGTGCACAATGGCAGCCCCGTTTATGTGCGCGATGTCGCACGGGTCAGCCAAGCCCCACAAGTGGCAAAAAATCTGGTTCAATATTTTACCGGCCCCGCATACGCATCCGGCGACGTGATGGCCCCGGTGGGCGCGCCAGCGGTGACCATTGCGGTGGCCAAGAAAGTTGGCAGCAACGGCGTGACCGTGGCCGAAGATGTGCTGGCCCAGGTCGAATACCTTAAAGGCCGCATCATTCCTGACAACGTTGAAGTCTCTGTCACGCGTAACTACGGCAAGACCGCCAACGACAAGGTCAATGAGCTGATTTTTAAACTGTTCGTCGCAACCGGCGCGGTGACGGGGCTGATTTGGTTGTTCCTGGGCTTTCGCGCCGCCGTGGTGGTGCTGATTGTCATTCCGGTGGTGATCTTGGTTACGGTGTTCTCAGCGTGGATCATGGGCTTCACCATTGACCGGGTGAGTTTGTTCGCCCTGATCTTCTCCATCGGTATTTTGGTCGATGACGCCATCGTGGTGATCGAAAATATTTATCGTCATTGGTTGCTGAAGGGCGAGGTTCACACCGAAACCTCGATCGAGGCTGTGGCCGAGGTTGGCAACCCGACCATCTTGGCAACCTTTACGGTGATCGCAGCGCTGATGCCGATGGGCTTCGTGTCCGGCATGATGGGGCCGTATATGGCGCCGATCCCGGTATTGGGTTCGGTGGCGATGATCTTTTCCCTGTTCGCCGCGTTCATCTTTACACCATGGTTGGCGATGCGCATCCGCCCGAGTTTTGAGGCGCTCAAAAAGGCCCACGTCAAGGAAGAACAACAACAAAAATGGCTGGACGGTTTTTTCCGTCGCATGCTGGTGCCGTTGATCGAAAGCAAAACCAAGTACCGCATTTTCCGCCTCACCATGTTGGTGATCTTGTTCGCATGTTTTGCCATGTTTTACACCACCGCGGTGACGGTGAAGATGCTGCCGTTGGACAACAAACCCGAATTCAATGTGGTTGTGAATATGCCCGAAGGCACAGCGCTGCCGGTGACCGCAAATGTCACCCAGGCCCTGACCGATCGGTTGTTGACCTTGCCGGAAGTAACGGCGGTTCAGACCTATGCAGGCACGGCGTCGCCGTTTAACTTCAACGGTCTGGTGCGCCATTACTATTTGCGTCAAGACGCATGGCAGGCCGATATTCAAGTTCAGTTGTTGGAAAAGGGTGACCGTGAACGCAGTTCTCACGAGTTGGCCGTTGTCACGCGCGACATGCTGACGCCGTTGGCGAACGAATTGGGCGCGAAAATACAGGTTGTGGAAATGCCGCCTGGACCGCCGGTGCTGCAAACCCTTGTGGCGGAAGTTTACGGCCCCGATGCCCAGACGCGTCGCCAAGTGGCACAGGACCTAACCGGTGTGTTCGCCAAGGCGGGCAACGTGGTCGATGAAGACAACTTCATTCAAGCGCCCTATGAAGCGTGGCATTTCGTGGTGGATCGCGAAAAGGCCGTGCGCCGCGGGGTGTCGGTCGAAGACATCAACACGCAGCTCGAAATGGTGATGGGCAACTTCAAGCTGGGCGATGTGAAAATCGGTAACATCCTGGAGCCGCGCTATATCGTGATGCAAATTCCCATCGCGTTGCGTGACCAATTCAGCCGCTTGGGCCAATTGCCGATCCCATCTTCGGCAGGCAAGATGATCCCGTTATCGGAATTGGGCCGCTTTGAACGTGTCGCTCAGGACCAACTGATTTTCCACAAGGATTTACGTCCGGTCGAATTTGTCACTGGTGAAGTCGCTGGGCGTTTAGCCGCGCCGATCTACGGTATGTTTGCGGTTGAAGACCTGCTGGAGGATTACGTCTCACCCGATGGCGTGAAGCTGGAATCTCATTATATTTCGCCACCTGCCGACAGCTTTAAAAGCGCGTTCGAGTGGACGGGCGAGTGGACGGTGACCTACGAAACTTTCCGTGACATGGGGCTGGCTTTCGGCGTTGCGTTGGTGCTGATTTACATGTTGGTGATGTGGGAGTTCGGTAACTTCAAACTGCCCGCCATCATCATGGCGCCGATCCCGCTGACCTTGATCGGCATCATCCCGGGCCATTGGTTGTTCGGTGCGGAATTCACCGCGACGTCGATGATCGGGTTCATCGCGTTGGCGGGCATTATCGTGCGCAACTCGATCTTGCTGGCCGATTTCTCGAAGCGTCTGGTCGAAAAAGGTATGCCCGTTCAAGAAGCGGTGATCGAGGCTTGCCGCGCCCGTACCCGCCCGATCATGATCACTGCGTTGGCCCTGGTTGCGGGCTCCAGCGTGATCTTGTCCGACCCTATTTTTCAGGGTATGGCGATTTCTTTGATGTTCGGCGTGATGGTTTCGACCCTGCTGACGTTGGTGGTGATCCCGTTAAAATGCGCCACCATTGACCCAAAGAAGGTTTATGGCTGCCCCGCAGGTGCGCAGACGAACGGTGGCATGATTGCAGGAACGCCTGTCGTCGCCGTCGCCGACACTGGTGTTCATTTGGGCGGGCACGGTTTTGGAGCATTGAGTGGTGAACATTCCGATTGGACTCAAGGCAAAGTGCGTCTGATCTGGGTTATCCCAGCCATGATCGGTGTTTTCGCCTGGACCGCCGTGGTGACGTTCCTTGATTGGGTTCGGCGTTGGTCGTGGGTTCAAAAAGCCCAGCCGGTGGTGGTGATGGTTGGGTATGCGCTTCGCGCGCTGCCGTACTTTGTGATGCTGTTCGTTAAAGACACGTTTGTACGGTTGCGTGAGCGTTTTGTGCGTAAACCTGCGCCATCAGCCCCGGTGTCTCCGGTGTCGACACCAGCGGCTGAAGTTAAGCCTGAGCCAAAGCCGAAACCTGACCCGAAGCCTGAGCCTGAGGTGAAACAAGCCGAGACCCGCAAAGCGCCGGTTCAAAAAGTGCCAGCAAAGAAGACACCGGCTAAGACCCCATCTGTGAAAAAGGCGCGTGTGAAGAAAGCACCAGTCAAGGCCCCCGGAAAGTCCCCGGCAAAGGCTAAGGGTAAAGCCAAGAGCACGGATCAAGCGACGGATCAGATGGTTGAAGCCCCTCGCGCTGAAGCGAAGCCCAAGGCCTCGCGGCCTAAGGCCCGTCCGAAAACGGCACGCCGCGGCATTCGGTTGAAAACGGTACCAAGTGCCGATACGCCAAAGGCCCCCGGTAACAAATCGACTGAATCCGATCAGGATTAAAGGAAACGCCATCGTGAGTGTTGAGAACAATGAAAGGAATTCGATCATGCGCACAAAGTTAATGAAGCGTGTTGTGATGCTGGCATTCCCGCCCATAATGTTCGCCACAGGTGCGCTTGCAGCAGACGCCACGACACCCGTGAACCGGGGGGCAAGCGCCTCGCAGGCTGCGGACCGAACTGTTGCGGCGGTTCCGCCTGCACCGCAGGGTCCTTTCTTTTCCCGTCGTTTGGCACCAACGCAAAACGGTGCCGCACAGTTTGGTTTCCCTCCGATGGGCTTCGACCCGATGATGGGTACCGCCCCGGGAGCAGGCCCCGTCGGCAATGGTAATGCTCCGGCTGCGCAAGTGCCGACCGGTTCCCCATCGGTTGCCGGCTATCCCGGTCCTGGGTTTGGTAATGCCCAGAACACCTATACCAACACCAACACAAATGGTTCTGTGAACGGCGGTATGGGGGGCAATGTTCAGATGCGTGGGCGCATCAACATGGGCGGCGGAGGAGGGGGCACAGGTAACACCGGTTGGGGTGGTAACTCTATGCGGGGTTTGCCGTATGGTATGCCTTATGGTCAGGGCTATGGCGCGCCATACGGCACGCCGTACAGCCAGGCCAACAACACCCCAAACGCGCCGCAGTATGCGCTGCAGGATGTGTCGGGTGAAAGCAAGACCTTGGCTTCGACAAGCGCTTCATCACCCACAGCCCCAAGTGCAACGGCCAACAATGGCGGTTTCTTTGCACAGCCCCAGCCCCAGCGACTTCAACCCCCGCAACCGATGGCTCAACCGGAAGAGCCGCAGTGGGTGAAGGCAAGCCGCGCCGAGGCTGAAAAATATCGCGCCGAGGCCCAGCGGCGCTTTGCCGCACTGCAAAAGAACAATCCTTATGCGCAGCAAGGCTATGGCCAACCGTATGCCCAACCGTACAGGCGGCCGTACGGGCAAGGATATGGACAGTCGTACGGCCAGGGTTACGGCGGCGTCCCGTATGGTGCGCCATATGGCTATGCCCCTCAGTGGCAACGGCAACCTGCGCCACAAGCTGGCACACAGGCCAAATGAGTTTGGAAAGGTGAGAGAGTAAGAATATGAACAACCGTTTGGCACTGGTGGGAGTCCTGATCGCGACAGCGTCTGTCGCGACCCCATTCGTGGTCGCAGCCCAAAACCCGTGGCGTGCGGACCCTCAGGCCAATGGTCAGTACATGACCCCGCCAGCCCCTCAGGCTGCGCCTGAACCGCTGCCGGAGCCCTTATCACAACCACTGTCGCAACCCTACAACATGCCCAAGTACGCACCTTTGGATGGCAATGTGGATGGGGAAAGCCGTGGGTACATGATTTACCCGGGCGGTACGGGACTTCCATACGTTCCCGGATCTGTCCCCAACTATGGTTATGGCGGTCCCGGTTATGGTGGCCCCGGTTATGGTGGCCCAGGCGGCGGTGGATTTGGTGTGCCGCTCGGTTACGGGACTTCGCCGTATCGGGGTGGTCTTGGATACCCCGGTGGATACCCTGGTGGATACCCCGGTTTGGGAATGCCCGGTTCGGGGTGGGGTGGATATGGCCCCAACCAGGGCTGGGGAAACAATTATGGCGGGCCCTTGTCCTGGATGCCGTTTTGGTAGTCGGGATGCCCTAAGGGCCAATGAGTTTCGGGTTTTATACCCGGTGCGGGTTTAAGGAGTATCCCCTCTCCTGCATCCGCTTTTGAATTAGGGGGCTAAAAATATAACGCACAAGGAGTACTGGATATGAACGCGACCAAAATGATGAAAGTCTTGGCAGTTGCCGGTGTTGCTATCGCCGGTTCATTTGTTGCAAACGATGCTGCAGCTTGGGGCTGGGGCCCTTGGGGCGGCGGACCTTGGAACAACAACGGTTGGGGCAACAACGGTTGGGGCAACAACGGCAACGGCTGGGGCAATGGCAACGGCAACGGCAACGGCTGGGGCAATGGCAACGGCAATGGCAATGGCTGGGGCAATGGTGACGGCTCTGGCGATTTCTCCATGGGCTTCAGTGGCCGTGGTAATGGCTCTGGCAGCAACGGTTGGAATGGCAACAACGGTTATGGCTATAACGGTAACAACGGCTGGAATGGCAACAACGGTTACAACGGTTACAACGGCGGCGGCTATGGTGCTCCTTACGGCGCACCTTACGGCGCACCGTACGGCGCTCCTTATGGTGCTCCTTACGGCGCACCGTATGGCTATGGCGCACCGGGCGCACCTGCTGCCCCTGCGGCACCTACTGCACCGGCCCAATAAGGTCGATGGATTGGATGGGAAGTGCCGCCTTTGGGCGGCGCTTCCTGACCACTCAACTTACGATAAGACGATCAACAGATATCTATTTGTTAAGCGCAATAACACGTTTCAGGGACGAACCTTGCCATGCGTATTTTAGGGACGATTTTAGCCGTTATAATGAGCCTGGCGTTGGTGCCGGGAGCGGCTGTCGCAGGTGGCAAAAAACCTTTTACGGCGACGGCCGTGCAAAGCGATAAGGGACAACCAGCGCAAAGCGGAACCATTTTTGTTTCGGATAACGGCACGCGATTTGAGTATGTCGAACGTGGTCGCCAGATGGTGAAGATCATTCTGCCCAAACAGAAAATTATGCGCATCTTGTTTCCTCAAGAAAAGCTCTACATGGAAATTCAGGCCCCGGCGGACACGCCGATGGCAGAGGGCGATAACGCCAAGCCGTGCCCGGAAATTGACGGCCTGACATGCAAAAAAATCGGTGATGCCAAGTTCGGCACTTTTGATGTGCAGCAGTGGCAACAGCATTATGCGCCGACGAATGCCACCTCGATGCTGTGGTGGGAACCGGTGCGAAATATGATCGTCCGTCAGGAATTCCCAGATGGTCGGATCTTGCAATTGACCTATACGGGCACCGTAACATTTGACGGACGCGAGGCGGAGCACTGGGATATTTCCTTGGCGGCGCCAGATGGAAAAATCGCCACGGCCTATCGTTTGGTGGATATGGATTTAGGCATCATCGTCAAAGAAGAAAGTGCGGCCACCGGAATATCACGGGAATTGCGGGGCCTTAAAGTGGCTGACAGTGACAGCGCGTGGTTTGATGTTCCAGAGGGCTATCAGCGTATCGAAGCACCTAAAGAACAGCAACCGCCGCGCCAGTAGTCGGTGCCCGAGAGCGGCATAACGAACCTTGATGTACTGGGCGAACGAACACTTAGAATTAGGGACGGCCTTATGATTACAGTGGTGGGAAATTTGAAGGGGGGAACGGGCAAGAGCACCGTGGTGTTTAATCTTGCCCTGTGGCTCGCCAACGCTAATCGCCCGGTGGTGCTGTGCGACCTGGACCCGCAGAACACCCTGCGTGACGCGATCGATGTGCGCGTGGAAGAAGGCTACGAACCCACCATTTCCGTGTTCGGTTCGATCCCCAAAAAAGACAGCGGGGATGTTTTGATCGATATAGGGCTGTCTGATATGGAGGCCGCTCGCATGGCGTTGAGCCGTGCGGACCGGGTGGTGATCCCGGTGACACCGTCGCAGGCCGACGTTTGGGCAACGCAGCAGTTTCTCGGCATCATCGATGAAAGTACGCGTGCCAATGCAACCAAGCCACAGGTCTATTCCTTCATCAATCGCGCCGATACCCATCCCGCCGCGACCGAGAATGCAGAGACCCAAGAGGTCCTGAAGCAAATTCCAGGCATGGATGTCCTGGATCAATATCTATCGCAACGCTTGGCGTTTCGCCGGTCCTTTAGCGAAGGGCTTGGTGTTTTTGAATTGGAGCCCCGCGGTAAAGCGGCGTTTGAACTGCAAGCCCTGGCCGAAAAGCTTTACGGCTAGAGCGGCATAAAATCATAACTGGAGAATAGGCATGCCTGTAATTCGTTGGATTATGAACCACCTGGTCATCGTATTCGTCACCGTTCTGGTTGTCGCCGGTTTGGTGTATCAAGATGAAATCAAGAACGAGCTCGTACAGCTTGACGTGATGGACACGGAGTCTACGCAAGTCGTTTCGGCGTCCACGCCCCCCACGGCCCCCACGCCCAGCAAAGTGCCGAGCGATGCGGCAGAGGCGGATGCTCCGCCAGCCCCGGCACAAATGCCGACTAATTTGACGGCCAGTGCCCCCACGCCCACCACGCAGGCACCCCCGGCCCCGGACGAAGCAACCGCACCAGCAGCCGTTGCTTCTGCAGCCCCTATGCCTGCGCAACCCGCACGCCCCCAAAGCCCTGCCGAGCAGGCGGCTAAGAACAAGGCTGCGTTCGAACAGGCTCAAGCCAAGGCACGGCAGATGCAGGCCGACAGCGAAGCAAGACGCAAGGCTGCTTATGAAAAAGCACAGGCTCAGGCGGAAAAGGCTCAGGCCAATGCACGCGAAGCCCAAGCAGCGGCTCAGGCCAAAATGAAGAAAGCACAAGAAGAAGCGCAGGCGCGCTACAAGGCGGCTTATGAGAAATCCCAGGCTCAAATGGCTCAGGCTCCTCAAACCCCAGAGCAGGCGCAGGCGCAAGCTCTGGAAGCGCGTAACAAAGCCATGGCCGAATATCAGGCTCGTCAGCAAGAGGCTCAGGCCCAAGCCAAGGCCCGAGCTGAAAAGCGTGCTCAGGACTGGGCTGCTGCTCAGGCTGCGGCTCAGGAACGCGCCAAAGCCAACTACGAAAAATATCAGGCCCTGCGCGCTCAAATGGCTCAGCAACAGCCTCAGCACCAGCAACAACGCGCCCCCCAGATGGCACCGCAACAAAACCCCAATGCCGCAAATGTAAATCTTGATCCCGCGGTGATGGAGCAATGGACCGCGGCCCGCACCGCTTTTTGGCAACGTGATCTGAACAAGGCCGAAGAGCTGTACAAAACCTTGGCGGCCAGCACCGATATCGCCGATGTGACCGGCGAATTGGGTAACGTCTACTTCATGCAGCGCAGGTATAAAGATGCCGCCGACATGTACTATGAAACCGGCTTGCGGTTGCTGGCGGGCGACACGCCAATGGCTGCCGGTTCGGTGATGGGCACGCTATATCGTTTGGACCCGAACAAGGCCAACGAACTGCGCGCCAAGATGCAAGAGCTGCACGCTGCTGCCATGGCCAAAGCTGCGGCGGAACATCAAGCGATGGCGCCTGTTCCTGCGCCGTCGAATGCCAACACCGCCAACTAGGGTGTGCGCCCCTGTGCGCAGGGGCGCACCCTTGAAGGAAAGAAGACATGGGTAGTATTCGAAACCTTTTTGCCCTTATCGGTGTTCTGGTCGTTTTGGCTGGGCTTGCGGCCACGCCATATCTTGTGGAGGTTAAAAACCGCTTTGCTGAATTCGACGAGAATGCAGCGTCGATCTATATCGATATGTTCAATAAGATTCTCGAAACCGGCAGTGCGGTAGATGCCACGGTGTGGCGCACTCAGGTCAGTGAAGGTCTGAGCGCCGAGGACGTGGATGAAACCATCAAGTTCGTCGCCAACGAACGCAACATTAAAAATGTTGGCGAGCTGCCGCTGTCCAAACAGGTCGAAGCGATGACCGGAAAGCCCGCTCGTTTCGTCAAAATCTATATGTTTTGCAATGCGCTGACGGCTGCTCAGATGCTTGATTATTCAGATGCCTTCGCAGCTTACCTTCCGTGCCGGTTGTCTTTGATCGAAGACAAGGAAGGCAAGTTGTGGATCTATACCTTGAACATGGACCCGATGATTTATGGCGGCAAACCGTTGCCCCCTGCTCTGAAAGCGGAAGCTTTGAAGGTCAAGGAAATCATGCTGGATGTGCTGGAGCGTGGCGCAAAGGGCGAATTTTAATCGCTGTCGATGGAGTAAAATAAATGTTGTTTAGCCGCCCGAACGCAACCTTGAGCGAACGTTTGAAAAATCTGGAAACGCACCTTCAAGAGGAGCACCCGGATTTGGTTGATGTTTTGCCGACGTACCGCAAAATGGATAAGGTTTTGTACCGTCTCGGGTTGTTGCAAACCAGTGACTCTCTGGCCACCCGGATCACATGGTGGCCGTTGATTAGCGTGCTGGGCACGTTTTCTTCGGGCAAGTCGACCTTCATCAATCATACCTTGGCTCAGGCTTTGCAGCGCACCGGCAACCAGGCGGTGGATGACAAGTTCACGGTGCTTTGTTATTCCGATCACGAAAACTCACGCACTCTGCCGGGCACGGCGTTGAACAACGATCCACGCTTTCCGTTTTTCGGTATCGGCGCAGAAATTGAAAAAGTGGCGGAAGGCGAAGGGCGGCGTATCGACACGTATCTGCAGCTCAAAACGGCCAACAGTGATATCCTCAAGGGCCGCACGCTGATTGATTCTCCCGGCTTCGATGCCGACGATCAACGCCGTTCGACTTTACGGCTCACCGATCACATCATCGATATTTCGGACCTGGTGCTGATTTTCTTCGATGCGCGCCACCCGGAACCGGGCGCAATGCAGGATACGCTCAAGCACTTGGTGGCGAAAGCGTCGGTGCGTGCAGATGCGACCAAGTTCGTGTACATCCTCAATCAAATCGACACGACGGCGCGCGAAGATAATCCCGAAGAAGTGGTCGCAGCCTGGCAGCGTGCATTGGCACAAGCGGGCTTGGCGAGTGGGCGTTTTCTGTGCGTCTACAACGAACAAGCTTCCGTTCCTATTGAAGACGAAGCCTTGCGCGAACGCTATCGTCGCAAGCGTGACGACGACATGGGCGAAATTAAGCGGCGCATGGACGAGGTGGAAATCGAACGCGGCTATCGGGTGGTGAGTTCCCTGGAAGATGTCGCGCGACGCATCGAACTTGATGTCGTTCCCGCAGTTGAAGATGCCGTGGAACGATGGCGTAAGCTGGTCCTGATCGGCGATGCATTGGGGGTTGGTCTGGGGGCGGCGCTGGCCTTTGGCGCGGTGCAAATGTTTGGAATGGATGTGTTCGTTACGGCGTTCGATGCTGTGAAGGGGTATGTCCTGAGCATGATAGCCATTGCCGCCGCAGTCGGTGTGGTGGCGTTATCTTGGCATTTCACCGTGCGCAAGATGGCAGTAAAACGCATCGCAGCGAAGCTACCAATTGCTTTTGGCGATCACGAGTTGAATATCCAAAACGCATTTTACAAAAACACCCGCGCGTGGCGCAGCACCTTTACAAGTGGCTTGACTGGGTGGGGGAAAGGTACACGCCGGATGGTGAGTGAGGTTCTTGGTGCGATCGAAGGTCACATCCAGCGCCTGAACGATTTGCACACCGACCCGTCAGGTCGGAAGTCCACCTTGGTGGCGGAGTTGGCAGCAGCGGAGCAGGCGTCAACTGCAGGACTGGAATTGAATACACAAGAAACGCAGATCGATACAGATCTGGTTGCGGATATATCACAGCAGGTTATCCCCTCGGAATCGGTATCACAGCCGAAATCGGAACCTGCCGAGTGATCTTTGAAAGTGTGGCCCGTGGGGATCGCCCGTTGGTGAACACAGCGCAAAACAATAAGAAGAATGGGGTGAGCCGTGTATAGAAGAGTAAACAACAGTCGTTACGTGGTGGTGGGCATCAGCGGTATCGTGGTGGTGATGAGCGTCTTCACATATCTGATGTGGGGCATCGCAAACCGGATCGACACCATGACCGGAACCATCGTTAGGTTGGGAACGGATATTCACACCATGACCGAAGTGCAAAAAATCATGGTTCAGGACATCAGCGCCATGTCGACCAACATCGGCATCATGCAAACCTCGGTGCAGAATATGGATACACAGTTGTTGGCAATGTCGCGCAATGTGGCAATCATGACCGGTTCGACCGCGAACATGAACAACAGCATGGCGCGGATGTCGCACGATGTGGGGCGGACGTCGAACATGTTTTCATCGCCCATGTCCTATTTTTGGAACATGGGTCAGTAAACGGCTAAACGGTTGGGGGCTTCAAAACGCTCAGAGCGCCGAGGTGGAATGATTTGGTTCCACCTTTAGGCCAGGTGGAGCATCTTAAGCAGTCCGCCTTTTTCTTTTGGCGGGCGGGGGATATGTCGCTCAATGATGCGTGTGATGTCTTTGCCGCGCACTTCCATGTGACCGGCTGTTTCTTGTTCAAACAGGTATTCGGCAACGGGTAAAACTGCAGCCTGCACATGATCCGGAGCGAACATCAGTTTCGCGCGGTCTTCCAATTCAAACAAAATTTCTTCGCTGTCGACCTGATCCTCAACGGACAGGCCAGCTAGAATACGTGATATTTCATCAATGCGGGAAATGTCGCCTGAACAGCATGTGGTGCTGCCACAAATCATTTCCTCAGCGATCTGACCACCGAACAATTCCAGCGCACGGTTTTCGAGAATATCCATGAAGGAATCCCAACTGTGGCTGATGAATTTCTTTTCGGCGATGGTCATGGGCGGGCGTGGACGCATGCGCACGGAAACGATTTTTTGGTCCAAAAGATACGCTGTAATCGTGTGTCCAGCTTCATAGACGGACAGACGATATGTATCGTCAGAACACCGTGAATGCGGTTCTTGTGAAGTCATCCCATCCCCCCAATATTTTTCTTTTTCTAAGGCCCGAAGTATACCTTAGATTCTCAATATTAGAGCATGCTTAGTTAAGGAAAATTCAGTTATTCGAGGTGGCTTGCAAGTGTGTTTTTCAGCGCCGGGGCGTATCCGATATGTACAATAATTTGTTTTCTACGCCGTTGTGGGGGTTAAGACCGCACATCCCTCCACCACGCTAGAATTTGGTTCAAGTCGCACGTCAGGGTCGTGCCCAATCCACCCGTGAAGCGTTCCCACGATGCCTGCTCGTCTTGGGGAACGGAAACCAAGGTGGGGATGTTTTCGGCCATCACCGCCATCAGTTCATCGGACAGGCCGCCGCCGTCTTTTTCGTGTTTACCGAATTTTTCCACCACCACGATGTCAGCATGATCCGCTTGAGCGCGGCGAAGAATCATCGATGCTTCGGCAAGCTGTGAGACATCGAGGCTGCAAATTTTGTTGTCCAATTCGTATTGAGTCGGGCGGACCAAGGCCACATGGTTGCCAGTTTTGATGTCGATGGCATCTACGCCGCAACCGAGCGCTGCGGGATCAAGGTCTTTAGGGGCTTCTTGCAAAATGCCGTGGACGTTGATGCCCGTGGACTGAAGTTCGTGCACAAACGCCTTCATAACGTCGCGTATCAGCGCGCCACGTTCATAGACGATCCCGGCAATGGGCGGATTGGGCATTGGTCGTAGGCCTTCTGATTGAATCGGAGCAACAGTATAGAGCGTTGCTTCAAGCTCTTAAAGGTTTCTACGTCAAAGTGGTTAATCTACGCAACAGTGTTGCGCGCCGTTTCACCGTCATCGCAATGGAAACCATTGCGGTGTTGACAGGCTCTGCTCTCGGGGGCATTGAGAATGTATGAAACTCTTACGCTACGGCCCAAGCGGCCAGGAAAAAGCGGGCATTTTGGACGTGGATGGCAATATCCGCGATCTATCGGCCCATGTGCGGGATCTGAGCGGCGATATGTTGTCGGATGAAAGTCTGGCCCGATTGGCGGCGCTGAATCCTCAGGAATTGCCGTTGGTCAATAAACCTGGTCGCATAGGTGCATGCGTGACGGGGGTTGGCAAGTTCATGGCCATCGGGCTTAATTTTGCCGATCACGCCAAAGAAACCGGTATGGCGGAGCCTGCTGAACCCATCTTGTTCACCAAGTACACCAGTTGCCTCAACGGTCCCGATGACGACGTGGTTCTGCCCCGGGGTTCCGTTAAAACTGATTGGGAAGCGGAATTGGGCGTGGTCATCGGCACGGCGGCGAAGTATGTGAGCGAAGCCGAGGCCTTGAATCACGTCGCGGGTTATTGCGTGGTCAACGACATTTCAGAGCGCGCTTTTCAACTGGAAAGTACCGGCCACTGGGTCAAGGGGAAGTCCTGCGACACCTTCGGTCCCATCGGCCCGTGGCTGGTCACGCGTGACGAAGTGGCGGACCCACAAGCCTTGGATATATGGCTCGACGTCAACGGTGAGCGCCGTCAAACGGGAAACACCCGCACGATGATTTTTTCCGTGGCTCATATCATCAGTTATCTGTCCGGGTTCTTCACGCTACATCCGGGCGACGTGATTTGCACCGGCACCCCGCCCGGCGTGGGCATGGGTATGAAGCCGCAACAGTTTCTCAAACCTGGCGACGAAATGCACCTTGGTGTGCAAGGCTTGGGCGAGCAGCATCAGCGTGTGGTTGCTGACGTTTAAATCGGCGCCCCTTCAAAGAGACCCACAAAAAAATTCCCCGGCGCTTAGGCCGGGGAATAATGACGCATATGGCCTCAGGGGGGGAGGTGCCGAAATTTTCAGCTTAAGCCATTTGCGCCAAGCCCAATGCCGCAACGGCGGCAGAGGTAAGGGCGACGACGAAAACGATGGCTGCAGCACCAATGGCAATGCGTTGTTTTTCAATTTTATCAGAGCTGAGAATTTTCATGTGTCGTCTCCTGTTTGGTATCGTCAAGGCCATCCAATGGGGAGCAGAGAGCCGTTTCAATGTGTTGAGACGATTTTTGCACGGCGTGGCTGAATGAGGCCTGAATTGGGCCTGAACGTTAGCTGAATAGGGGTGGTTATGGGGCTGCTCGCCGGGGGAGGCTCTACGTTTTTAGGATATCGATCAATTCCGGCATCACCGCGTCGTGATCGGTATGTGCCATGGCGCTGCTCAACACATGGCGCACGGCCATGGCGGTTTGCGACTGGGCGTCTAGGGCCTCGGCCATGGCGGTGTAGTAGTCCAGGTCCTTGGCAGCATTTTTGATGGCGAAACGGAACGATGAGGTGTCCTGGTTTTCGATGTAGGGGCGCAGTCGATTTAGTGCCACGCCGCCAGCGCCACCGGTGGCCAGAACTTCCGTCAGAACACCCAGATCGACGCCGCCCTTATCGGCCGCGGCCACAGCCTCGGACACGATGACGGCTTGGCCGATGGATACGAAGTTGTGCAGCAGCTTCAACCGATGACCCGCCGACACGCCGCCGCCGTGATAGATGTTTTCCGCATAGGCCTCGATGAAGCCGCGCGCCTGCGCCACGTCTTCGTCGGTCCCGCCCAGCAACACGTTAAGGCGGCCTTCTTCGGCTTCCTTGGGGGTGCGGGTCATAGGGGCATCGACGTAGCGACAGCCTTTTGCCTTAACCGCGGTAGAAATTTTCAGGGTCCGTTCCGGTTCTGCCGTGGTGGCATCGATAAGCAGTGTGTTGGGTTCTAAATGATGCAGAAGGCCGTCCTCGCCCATGACCACGGCCTCAACCTCTGGCGATCCGGGCAGGACAACAAACACCGCATCTTTGGCGTTGGTGATGTCGCCCAAGTGTGCGCTGAAACCTGCCCCCATTCCGGTAAGATCGTCACTGGGCTGGTTGCCAGGGTGGTCCAGGATCGTCAGGCTGTGTCCTGCGCGCAGCAGGTTCTTGGCAATGCCATGGCCCATTAGACCGCAGCCGATCAGGCCGAGGTTTCCGGAGGTTCTATTATGTGTGGTCATGGCTTGCCCTTTTACTCTTGTGTCTATTTGCTCTCGAGCTACATTGATAGCCTATCGCAATGAAGTTTCCGAACAAAAGGATCAATCTTGGTGGCGTTGTTTGATTTGGTTATACCCGTATCGTTGTTCGGGGTTGCGGCATTGTCTTCGCCGGGACCGAACAATGTAATGATCACCGCCAGCGGGGTGAATTTCGGCTTCATGCGGACCATTCCGCACATGCTGGGTATTGCCATCGGCTTTGCCGTGATGAATTTGGCGGTGGGATTTGGGTTGGGGCGGGTGTTCGAAACCTATCCGCAAATCCACGTCGGCTTGAAATATATCAGTGTCGCATATTTGGTATTTCTGGCCTGGAAAATAGCCCGCTCGGGGGAAATCAAAAGTGTAGGCGCACGCCCCAAACCGTTCACCTTTATGCAGGCCGCCGCATTTCAGTGGGTGAACCCCAAGGCGTGGGCCATCTGTATCGGTGCCGTGGCGACATTTACCACGGTAGGTGGCGATCTGTTTGCCGAGGTACTATTGATGTCGCTGATATTTTTGGTTCTGACGTTTCCCAGCGCCAGCACCTGGACCTTTTTCGGCACTGTGATCGGGCGCTATCTGCATACCCCGCAACGCCTTAAAATTTTCAATTGGACCATGGCGGGGCTGCTGTTGCTCTCGTTGTTTCCGACCGTACTCTGACCCCCTGCGCGTGTGAATTTGTGTTATCCTAAAAGGGTAACTTATCGTTGCATGTGGGGAGCGAGCCTTGAGCATTCACACACCACACACTGATGCGAACTTGCCTAAGATTTTGCAGGCAAGGGGGCTGTCTAAAATCTACCGCACAGGAGAGTTGGAAGTTAGCGCTCTCAGGGAGGTGGACTTTGACCTCTACAAGGGTGAACTGGTGGTGCTGTTGGGGGCCAGTGGCAGCGGCAAGTCGACGCTGCTGAATATCCTCGGCGGCCTCGACCGTCCAACGTCGGGTTCTGTACGTTTCGGCGGGCAGAATTTGGTGGACCTGAACGACAAGGAACTGACCCTGTACCGGCGCGACCATGTTGGCTTTGTGTTTCAGTTTTACAACTTAGTCGCCAGCCTGACCGCGCGCGAAAACGTCGAGCTGGTGACCGAAATTGCCCCCGATCCCATGACCGCCGACGAGGCCCTGACCTTGGTAGGGTTGGGCGAACGCATGAACCATTTCCCAGCCGAGTTGTCGGGGGGCGAGCAACAGCGTGTCGCCATTGCGCGCGCCATTGCCAAACGACCGGGCATCTTGATGTGCGATGAACCGACTGGTGCCCTGGATTCCAAAACCGGCATCTTGGTGTTGGAAGCAATAGCCCAGACCAACCACGATCTGGGAACAACCACCGCCGTTATTACCCACAATGCGGTGATTGCCGATATGGCGGACCGGGTGATCGTGATTGGCGACGGGCGTGTTCAGGATGTGCGTGAAAATACGACAAAAAAACAGCCGGGAGAACTCGTATGGTGATGCCGGGCCTGTCCGTGTTGGATAAAAAAGTGGTGCGCGATTTAGGTAGCATGTGGGCGCAGGCGCTTGCCATTGCCTTGGTCATCGGCGCGGGTGTGGCGATGTTCGTGATGAGCGAGGGGATGCTGAGGTCTTTGTTCGAAACCCGTGCGGCCTACTATGAGCGCTATGGTTTTGCCGATGTGTTCGCGCCCTTGAAACGTGCCCCCAATGCGTTGTCGGGACGGCTGGAAACCGTGGGCGGTGTACGCTTTGTCGAAACGCGGATCAAGCAACGCGTTACCTTGGATATGCCGAACCTGGTCGAACCGGCGCAAGGTGTTATTTCGTCCTATCCGGTGGGCACGACACCGCGGCTGAACCGTTTGCATCTGTCCAAGGGGCGCTGGTTGGCGCCGACCAAGTCCGGTGAGGTTTTACTTAGCGAGGCCTTCGCCGGCGCTCATGGCTTGAAGCCGGGCGATACGGTGACGGCGATCCTTAACGGGCGCAAGCGCGACTTGAACATCGTCGGGACCGTACTGTCGGCGGAATACATTTATGCCATTCAGCCGGGTGCAATGATGCCCGATGACAAACGTTTTGGTGTGATTTGGATGTCGCGTCCAGCGTTGGAGGCCGCCTTTGACATGAAGGGGGCGTTCAATGACGTGATCTTGTCGCTGGACCCGGGCGCAGAGTTGGCGGCTGTAACATCGGGAATCGACCGAGTTTTGGAGCCTTACGGCGGCATTGGATCATATGGGCGCGCACGCCAGCTATCCAATTGGTACGTCAATGGGGAATTGAACCAGTTGCGCAACACGGCGGAAATTGTGCCGCCGATCTTTCTGGCCATTGCAGCGTTTTTACTTAACGTCGTTATTACCCGCTGGATCGAGACCGAACGCGAAGAGATCGGTCTGTTAAAGGCATTCGGCTATTCGACCTATGCCGTGGCGGTACACTATCTGAAGCTGGTGATGGCCATAACCGCTGTGGGGGTCGTCGTGGGCTTCATGGGCGGCGTGTGGCTGGGGCGCGGTCTGGCGGAGGTCTATCAGGCGTTCTTTCATTTTCCATTTTTGCATTTCCATTTCACCGCATCGGTGTTCGCGATTGCCGGGGGTATCAGTTTGGCGGTGGCCTTGATTGGCACTTGGGGGGCGGTGCGCCGTGCGGCGCTGTTATCGCCCGCCGAAGCCATGGTGCCGCCGCCGCCGACCACCTATCACCGTTCGCGCTTTGAAGGTTGGTTCACGCATCTGGCACAACCCTCGCGGATGATCGTGCGTCATTTGGTGCGTTGGCCGGGGCGAACATTTTTGACCGTTATGGGCAACGCAGCGGCGGTGGCGGTGCTGATCGGTTCGATGTTTTTTATGGACGCGATGGAAAAGTTGATTGAAATCAATTTTGAGCGGGCGGAGCGCCAAGATGCGACCATCAGCTTCATGGAGGCCAAAGAGTCCCGTGCGCTGGACAACATCAAATCCATGCCCGGCGTGATGAATGCCGAACCGTTCCGTGCTGTCTCAGCCAAGCTGTACTTTCAGGGGGCGGAGCGTCAAGAAAGCCTTATCGGTTTGAGACAAGGCGCGCGCCTGAGCCGTATCCTCGACCAAAACTATAAGCCGGTGATCGTGCCGGAGGTCGGTTTGGTGTTGTCCAAAAAGTTATCTGAAATGTTGGGTGCAGGGGTTGGCGACGTGATCATCGCCCAGGTCACCGAAGGTCGCCGCCCGGTTTTGGAACTACCTGTCGTGCAGGTTTCGCAAACCATGCTCGGCAGTCCCGCCTTTATGGACTTTGACTATCTGGGCAAGGTGATGCGTGAACAAGGACGGATCAGCGGTGCTTACATCAAGCTGGACACGCACCGCGAAACGGCATTCTACCAAGCGGTCAAGGACACCCCCGCCATTGCGGGCATGGCGATCAAGCGAGCAACACTGCAAAGTTTCCGTGAAACGATGGCGGAAAATATTTTGCTGCTTACATTTTTCAATGTTCTGTTCGCGTGCGTGATCGCGGTGGGCGTGGTGTACAACGCCGCGCGTATATCGCTTTCGGAACGTGCGCGTGAATTGGCTAGCTTGCGGGTGTTGGGGTTTACCTTAGGTGAGGTGTCATTCATCTTGCTGGGCGAGATGGCAATTTTGACGGTGGTGGCGTTGCCGCTTGGGTGTGGGCTTGGTTACGGCCTTGCGTGGGTGTGGACCTCGTCGCTGGACACGGATCTGTACCGAATTCCGTTGGAAGTCAGCAAACAGACTTTCGGTTTTTCGGTCATGGTGGTGGTGTCGGCGGCGATCGCGTCGGGGCTTGCGACGTTTCGTTTGCTCGCAAAACTCGATATGGTGCAAGCGTTGAAAACGCGTGAATGAGAAAAGGAGGTTTGCGGATTATGACACACGGTAGACCCGTAAGTTTCGGCCGCTATATCTTCTGGGGCGTGATTTCCGTCCTTGTTGCGGCATTTCTGGCTTGGGCGTTTGTGCCCAGTGCGGTTCTCGTCGATGTGTCCACGGTCAAGACCGGCCCGCTGACCGTGCACGTCGTCGGCGAGGGGCAGACTAGGGTCAAAGACATTTACGCTATTTCCGCGCCGGTCGCAGGGCGGTTGATGCGCGTCACAGTTAAGGCGGGTGACCGGGTTGGCGCGCGCAAGACCCGTTTGGCGGTGATTGAGCCGGCTGACCCCACCATCTTGGACAGTCGCACCCGGGCCGAGGCCGAGGCCACTGCACAGGCGGCTGAGGATGCCTTATCTTTGGCCTCAGCAGATGTGGAGCGCGCTAAGGCGGAGGCGGTCTTTGCTCAAACGGAACTCTTTAGGGCAAAAAAACTTAGCCAGAACGGAACCATTTCCCAGCGCGCTCTGGACATGGCCGAATTGGAAGTCGCCACCCGTGCGGCAGAAGTCAAAAGTGCAGAGGCCACTGAACAGGTCCGCCTGCATGAATTGGAAACGGCCCGCGCGCGGTTGGTTACTCCCAGTGCAGGCGAACGGAATGGGCAGTGCTGTATGGACATCACATCCCCCGTCGAAGGCCAGGTGTTGCGAGTCTTACAAGAAAGCGAAGGTGTGGTGGCGGCAGGTGCCGTGTTAATGGAGGTCGGCAACCCACGCGATTTGGAGGTCGTGGTCGATTTGTTGACCAGCGACGCGGCCAGCATTCGTGAAGGTGCGGACGTGATGATTGAAAACTGGGGTGGGGCGGCGTTGAAAGGCACCGTTCGCCGGATCGAACCGTTCGGCTACACCAAGGTTTCCGTGTTGGGGATCGAAGAGCAGCGCGTTGACGTTGTCATCGATTTTGCCGAACCCGGTGCCTTGCCGCCCACATTGGGGCATGGCTTTCGGGTTGAGGCCGCGATTGAGACATGGCGCGGTGTGGATGTGTTGAAGGTTCCCATGTCGGCACTGTTTCGGGTTGAAGGTGGCTGGGGCGTTTTCGCCGTGAAGCAGGGCGAAGCAGAGCTTGTGCATTTGGATATCGCTCACATGAACACACAAGAAGCTGAAGTTTTGGGTGGTCTGGATGCGAGGGATGTCGTGGTATTGCACCCATCGGATCGTATCTCCGATGGTGTGGCGCTTACGATCCGGGAACGCTGAACGACAGAGGTTCAGCTGCTAGCGCTGGGAAATCATATATTCCGGCATCAACCGTCCCATGGACAACAACACCTGATAAATGGCAACGCGTTCGTTGTAGGTTGCTGTGGCGTAATTGATCTGGGTGTTGTTCAGTTCATTTTCCTGATCAAGCACGTTGATGATGGTTTCCTTGCCGGCATCGCGGAGCTTTTTGCGCTGCTCAAACAGTTCAGCGGCAATGTTTACGGCGTTGCCAAGCAGTTCCTTGCGGGTGCGCGATGTGATCAGGGATTGCCAGGCCAGACGGCTTTGTTCGATGACCTTGGATATGGTGTAGTCTTGCCCATCCATCGCAGCCTGATAATCAAAATGACGAATGTCCTGGCGTGCTGTGGATGAGCCGCCATTGAAAACGTCCCAACTGGCTGACAGTTTCACCCCATAATCGCGGCGTACACCATCAACTGCCGACAGATCATTTTCATAATTGGCGGTGCCCTCAAGATCGACCTTGGGGAGAAAGGCGCTGGATGTGCCGCGCCGCTGTTCCAGGGCCAGTTCGACCTTTGCCGCCCCACCGATAAGCGCCGGGTTTTCCATCAAAGCGATTTCGGTGACGCGTTTTTGGGTGCTGGGGATGACCTCGGCCGGTGGGGCCGGGTCGATCATGGTGGCGATGTCGGGTGCATGACCAAAAACTTGTTCGTAGGTGCTGATCGCGTTGGCCAGTGCGCCTTCAAAGCTCACGCGGCGTTCGATGGCGACTTGCAGGCGCGATTTCGCGGTCAGCACATCCTGGGTCACGCCGGAGCCACGCCGGACCCGTTCGTCTTCAAGGTTCAATTGGCGCTGGATGGTGTGTTCGTTTTCGCGGGAAATTTCAACCAGGCGGCGCTGGCGCAACACGTCGACATACGCCCGGATGCCTTCGAATAGGGTGTTTTGTCGTGTGCCTTCAAGGGACAGTTCTGAAACTTCACGGTTGATCTGCGCCGCATGCACTTGGGATGTAGTGGCAAACCCATCGAAAAGATTTTGTTTGATCGTAAGCCCCAACGTTTTCGCTACGTCACTTGAGGGGTCGCCTTCACCCCGTCTGCGCGAGGCGGGGGTGCTGACGACTTCCCGTCCGACATCACCTGTGACGCTGACCCGCGGGTAATAGAGGGCGCGGGCATCCATGATGGCGGCGCGACGCGATTCCACCGTTTTTTCGGATTCACGGATTTTCGGGTGGCTGTCGATCAGGAATTGCAGCTCTTGCTCGATCGGTCTTGCTTCAGCCGCCCCAATGCTAAATGCGCCCACGCCAAGCCCTGCACCAATACAGGCGCAGATTGCCAAGCCGGGGAAAAGTCTTATCGTACGGTTCATGACGCTTGAGGCTCGCGTTAAGGGCGTATCATACCTTGCGGATGGAACATATGTATCCATTCGCACTTGTCACTGTCTATCATAGTCCTGAGCTTGCGACAATTCGAGGCTTTGCAAATGATTGCCTACAAAGCAATTCTCAGACTAACCCTAGACCAATTCAGCATCCTTAGCTAAAATATTACAATATAAAGAAAAAGCAAATTCTGGACGACGTATGCGGGTGAAAAAAATCATGATGAGACAAGGTGTCCGCGGCAAGTTGCTTCGTGTGCTGCGAGGCGGTTTGGCGGTGAGCGTGGCGGCTGGCCTTGCGTCAGGGCTTGGCGGCTGTGCCGGTGAGACCGGCGGGGGCGCGAGTCAACAAGGTCAGAATGTGCCGAAATCTGTGGAAATCACATCTCCTGTAGAGGCGCCAACGGCTTTGGCGATGCTGACGGCGTTGGCCGAATCCGGTGATGTTGGGGCGCAGTACGACCTGGGCCTGACGCTTGCCGATTCAGACCCCAAAGCCGCCGAGCGGTGGCTTGAAAATGCCGCCCTGCAAGGACAGGGCGCGGCGGCGTATCACTTGGGTGTGATGCAAGATAACCCTAAACGCGCGGTGGAATGGTTTTCTATGGCGTCCGCCATGGGGCATGTCGGCGCACAATATGAATTGGGTGAAGCCTACCTGGAGGGACGCGGCACAGCACAGGAACCCGGATGGGGTTTGATGTGGTTGGAGCATGCGGCCCGCGCTGGGGATGCACGGGGACAATTGGCGCTTGGCAAGACCTTGTCTTCGGGTGTGGCGGTTCCCGCACGACGCAATGAGGCGTTGGTGTGGCTCATGATTGCGCAGGCCCAAAACGCCGAAGGCGCGGAGGCGGCGATCAGTGCTCTGAAGGTGCGTGTGAGCTCTGCAGCGTTTGCTGCGGCGCAAGTGCAAGCCGCATCATGGGCAAACGAACCCGTCTCCGGTGCGACTGAGGGACGCGCGACGATGCGTTTCGTTCAATATGCCCTTGATCGGCTTGGGTTTGACGCGGGACCGACCGATGGCATTGATGGTGAACGCACTTGGTCCGCGATCACGGCTTTTCGAAAGGCCGAAAAGCTGAACCTCGGTGATGGCGTCGATGGCGCGATGCTGGATCGTCTGCGGGAACGGCTGGCGGTGCGAAAGCGCGGATAACTTTGCGGTCTGTGCATATGAAAACGCCCGACCTTTTGGCCGGGCGTTTTGCTTTGAGCCTCGTATCATCTTTCGACGTGAACGGGCGAGGAGCTTAGGGAGAGGCGCAAAGAAAGGGGCGCGTTGCGGCTTAGCTGTGGCTCGTGCCGGTGTCGTTCTCCGGGGTTTTGACGCCCAATAATTCATTGATGCTGCGCACGAAACTTTTTTGGGGCTGTGGCGCAATGGATGATGCGTCGGTCCCGCCATTTTGTGCTGTGAGGCCATCCGCATCGGCCGGGTGTGCTGTCGCAAGCACCAAGGAAAGGGCTAGGGCGCCCAAAACAGCGATGAAATTCTTGTGAATATCAAAAGTATTCATGGGCGGTTCCTTCCTAAACCAATGCCGATAATGCTAGATCTTATGTGAAAAGCTACCCGTCAGTCTGGGGGCTGACTATGATGGCTGTCACACCCCGTGCCTTGTCGCACTCTGTGCTGTGTTTGAGGGCTTGCGCCAAAACGCGACTGCGTTAGGTTTGGGGAAAGCGTGAACTGTTGTGGTGGATTGGGTTTTATGAGCATTTGGGGAAAAGTGATTGGTGGTGTTGCGGGCTTCGCTCTTGGTGGGCCGTTAGGTGCGCTGCTGGGGGCGGTGGCGGGCCATGCCATAGACAAAGCCCACGGTGGGGGCGGTTCCGTGTTGGGGCGGGTGTCGCGTGAAGAGCAGCGCCAAGTTGCCTTTACCCTGGCCGTGATTGCCCTTGGCGCCAAAATGGCGAAAGCCGATGGGCAAGTCACCCGCGATGAGGTTGCAGCCTTCAAGGAGCTGTTCCGCATCCCACCGACTGAGGTCAACAACGTCGCGAAAATTTTCGATCGGGCCAAAACTTCAACCGCCGGGTTCGAACTGTACGCACAGCAAGTCGCCAACTTGTTCCCTCATGAACCGGCGGTCTTGGAAGAATTGCTCGGCGGTCTGTTTCATATCGCCAAGGCCGATGGCGTGCTACATCCGGCGGAACTGCAATACCTCAAACAGGTGGCGGATATCTTTGGTTTCGACCAGCACACGTTTGAACGCATCACCGCCACCCATTCGGGGGACGATCAGGCCAGCCCTTATGAGGTTCTGGGGGTGACGGCGGAGACTACCGACGCTGAGATTAAAGCGGCTTACCGCAAACTCATTCACGAAAATCATCCCGACAAGTTGATGGCTCAGGGATTGCCACAGGAATTTATCGACCTGGCGAACGAAAAAATGGCTGTTATCAATGCCGCTTATGACAAAATAAAGAAACTGCGTGGGCTGAAGTAAGGGCGATAGACGATGATCACGGCATCGGCCGATCGGTTGGCGACGACGATCGCATCTCCGAATTATAATGACCGCCCTTGCGGGATGCCGATCGATATGTTGGTGCTGCACTACACCGGCATGGAAACATGCGAGGCGGCGCTGGGGCGGTTGTGCGATGCGGACGCTCTGGTTAGCGCACACTACCTGATTGACGAAGACGGCACCGTTCACCGTTTGGTGGATGAAGATAAGCGCGCATGGCACGCCGGTGTCGCGTGGTGGCGGGGCGCGATGGATGTGAACGGACGTTCCATCGGCATCGAACTGGTCAATCCCGGTCACGAGTTCGGTTATCGTGATTTCCCCGATGCCCAGATGGTGGCGCTTGAAAACCTGTCCCGCGCCATTCTCACACGCCATCCCATTCCGCCGCAAAACGTGGTTGGTCACGCCGATGTGGCGCCACGACGCAAGCAAGACCCGGGTGAACGCTTCGACTGGAAGCGCCTTGCCTGTTTTGGTGTCGGTTTGTGGGTCGAGGGCGCGGAATCCATCAGCGCATCGACCGACGATGTGCGGGTGATGCTGGAAGCCTATGGCTATGACGTCACGGACTTGGCAGCCGCAGTGGCGGCCTTTCAACGGCACTTTCGCCCATCCCTGATCAATGGTCAGTCGGACGGGGAAACGGCGGGTCTTCTCAAGGCATTGCTTGCGGCGACGTAAGAGATTAGGTTGTGCGCGGACCAGATGGCTGGATGGTCGCCCTTGCCTTCGGGTGGGGGAGGAAAGTCCGGGCTCCACACAAGTACGGTGCCGGTTAATGGCCGGCGGGGGTGACCCTAGGGAAAGTGCCACAGAAAGCAAACCGCCTGAGCATGCTCAGGTAAGGGTGAAAGGGTGCGGTAAGAGCGCACCGCGTCCCTGGCAACAGGGATGGCACGGTAAACCCCACCGGGTGCAAGATCGAGAAGGACGGCCGGAGGCTTAGGGCCTCAAGCGAATTTGTGCGCTGTCGTTCGGGTGTATCGCGTGAGGCGTCTGGCAACAGGCGTCCCAGATGAATGGCCATCCAGTCTCTTCGGAGATGGACAGAACCCGGCTTACAGGCCATCTGGTCCTTTTTTACACACATATTTCTGACACAGCGTGTACGCTATCTTCATGGATACGGGCATAGAAATTCAGATCGAAGGCTTGTCGAAGGCATTTGGCGAGCACCGTGTTTTGCGTGGCATCGGTCTTGAAGTCAAACACGGTGAACTGGTGGCGTTCGTCGGCGGGTCCGGTTGCGGTAAGACGGTTCTGCTCAATCATATTCTCGGTCAGTTGGAACCCGATGAGGGTGAGGTTCGGGTTGCCGATCATGAGCGCGATGGTGCGCCGCTGGTCGATTTGTCCAGCTTAAGCCCTGCCGATGTCGATGTCCTGCACACCCATTGGGGCGTGGTGTTTCAGATGAACGCATTGTTTTCAGGCACTGTGTTCGACAACATTCGTTTATGGCTGCACGAAATCAAACATCTTGAGGATGAAGACATCATCCCGATTGCCCGGCGCGTTTTGGTCGCGGTGGCATTGGATGACAGCGATGATTTTTTGGATACCGACATCAACAGCTTGTCCGGCGGCATGGCCAAGCGTTTGGCGGTGGCACGCGCGCTTTCGATGAACCCCGAGGCTATTTTTTACGACGAACCCACCACAGGCCTGGACCCCACCAGCGCGGCGCAAATTCAAGACCTTATTCTTGAAACGCACGAACGTGATGCCGGGCGACAGCGCACAACCATCATCATTACCCACGACAAAGACCTTCTCAATCGGTTGCAGCCGCGCACCGTGATGTTGTATGAAGGCAAGGTGTTTTTTGATGGTCCGTTTGACGATTTCGCGGCCTCGACCTCGCCGATCATTCGCCCTTACTTTGATTTGATGCCAGTTTTTCATCAAGGCCGTTAGGCACGCGGGACGGAGCAATTATGGCTGGCGTTAACTTATCGATGGTGTATCCCCGATACCCAGCTTCACTACCGCACTCGGGAATGCCCTGAAGAACATCCCTAATATTATTATATTTTGCACGTTTCAATAGTGTCGTGCGTCCCCCAAGTAAAGAACAAATAGCGAACATTTGAAGGTGTACCGTTACGTCTCATATAAGTGTTGGGTTTTCAATGAATTGCCACCATTCGGTGGCTTTTTTTGTGTTTGGGCGGCTTCGCAATGGATCAGTCGAAGACCAGTATAGTCTCAGGAAAACCCAGTAAAAACCATCTCATCCCATTGACGCCCATTAACTCCCATGGTATCCCATAAGTTACCAATGGGGTCCGTGGGCGCGTTGTGCGTGACTTACGGGCATGCCTCTAAGGTTTTGGGGCTGAGTTTCGCCAAGGGGGCGAGGCCGGTTTTCAAGATCAGGGGGCGAATGTCAAAGGCCGACCTGATGGTGAGGGGCGGTTTTTGCTTGATGCATCAGCTAGGGGGTTAAATGGCGCTGCTCGTCGGTCGTCATCTTAATAAAATCGACAAAAAAGGCCGGGTCTCCGTCCCGAAGCCTTATCGTGAAGCCGTCCTCGGCGAGGGCTTCGCGGGTGTCTACATCTACCCTCATTTTAAATACCCGGCCTTGGAAGGCGCAGGCGAGGCGTTCATGGAACGCTTGTCCTCCAGCCTTGAGGATAATCTTGAGCTGTTCTCCGACACTCAGGATGATTTGGTCGCCATCACCCTGGAAAGTGCTTTTCAATTGTCCTTCGACCCCGAAGGGCGCATTGGTCTTCCGATGGAACTCTGCCAGCACGCCGGTCTTGACGGGCAGGCCTTGTTCGTTGGGCGTGGTGCGCGTTTTCAAATCTGGTCCCCGGATGTGTACGCCGCCCGCCACGGCGACGCGTTGACGCGCGCCAAGGCAAATGGGGCGACGCTACAGCTTTCACCACGACCGGATTCTCCTTCAGACCGCAAGCGAGGAGGCTGAGCGCATGAACAGACCTCATGTCCCGGTTCTCCTTAACGAGGTCTTGAGCGCGATTGCCCCCCATGACGGCGGTGTGTACGTGGATGGGACCTTCGGCAACGGTGGTTATTCACGCGCGATCCTCGGTGCCGCAGATTGCACCGTCTGGGGGATAGACCGCGATCCGAACGTCATCGCCAAAGCCCGCGACATGGAAGCCGAATTCGGCGGGCGCTTGCGTGTGGTTGAGGGTCGCTTCGGCGACATGTTCTCGCTGTTGAGCGCCCTGGGCGTGTCCGGCGTGGATGGCGTGGCGTTGGATTTGGGTGTGTCGTCCATGCAAATCGATCAGGCGGAACGCGGCTTTTCCTTCATGGCCGATGGTCCGCTCGATATGCGTATGGAACAAAAAGGCCAAAGCGCCGCCGACGTCGTGAATACGATGGACGAAGAAGACCTTGCCAACATTATTTACGAATTTGGCGAAGAGCGTCGTTCGCGCTGGGTTGCGCGCGCGATTGTCGAGGCCCGCGCCGAACGCGAAATCACCCGCACCGGCCAGTTGGCGCGCATCGTCAGCAACGTGGTGAAAAAATCAAAAGACGGTATCCATCCCGCGACCCGCACCTTCCAGGGTTTGCGTATTTATGTGAACGATGAATTGGGCGAAGTCGATCGCGGCTTGAGCGGGGCGGAACACCTGCTTGGTTCCGGCGGGCGTCTGGCAGTGGTGTCCTTTCATTCGTTGGAGGACCGGCGGGTGAAGGGGTTCTTGAACACACATTCAGGCAATTTGCCCAACCCTTCGCGCCATATTCCCGACACCGGCGCCAAGGGTCCAGTGCCGACGTTCAAGTTGCTCAAAAAAGGCACGATCAAGCCCAGCGCAGCGGAATGCAAAGCCAACCCGCGTGCTCGGTCGTCGCGGTTGCGCATGGCGGAACGCACCGATGCGCCCGCATGGTCGGACAATGTTTCATCTTTGGGCAGGAAAGGATCTGGAGATGAATAAGCGTTCCGGCCTCCTGCGTCACACCACGGTGTTGTTCTTGCTGCTTGCTGGCGGCATCTCGATGGTGCTGTTCTCGGTCAAGTATCAGGTGCACGACCTTGAAGCCAAATATTCGCGGCTGAATAAGGAACTCGATGACGAGAGCCGCTCCGTTCACGTCCTGCGCGCCGAATGGGCGACGCTAAACGATCCTAAGCGAATTGAAGAGTTGGCCAGCCAGTATCTGGACATGCAACCCATCCCGCCGCATCAAGTGGTCGGCCCGGATGCGATGTTAACCATTCCTGTGCGCGAAATCATTTTTGACGGTAAAGCTAAAGATGGGGAGGTGACGAAATGACGTCGAAGCTCCCCCTGCAAGCCGAAATTCCGTTTGAGGCCTTGGACCCCAAACGCATCCGTATGGAAAGTGTCCGCAAGCAGGCTCTGGATCAAGGCCGCACGCGGCTGTTGGTCACCGGGGTCATGTTTGCCCTGGCGTTCGGCGTGCTTGGTGTTCGTCTTGTGGATTTGACTCGCCATGGCAAGTCCGGCGCGCCGCAATGGCAGGCGATGACGAAATCGAAAACAGAAAATACAGTGGTGGTGCGCGGCGATGTGCGCGACCGCTTCGGTAACATTCTCGCGACCAGCCTGCCCACCCAATCTTTATATGTGGACAGCCGTGAAGCCCTAAAGGGTGATGATGCAGCGGTGGTGGCAGACAGTCTGCTTACCGTATTGCCGAACCTCAACCGAGAACAGCTCATTGGAAAAATAAAAAAGGGCGATCGGTTCCAGTGGATTGAACGCAACTTGACGCCGGACCAGGTGTGGGCGGTGAACAATTTGGGACTGTTGGGCTTCGGCTTTCGTCGCGAGGAACGCCGGGTTTATCCCTATGGTCCAACTTTCGCCCATGTTATCGGCTATACGGATGTTGATGGACGTGGGATTTCGGGTGTTGAGAGAACGTTTGAGGGCCGCTTGGGCAATGAAGGCGAGCCGGTAGACCTGTCCATCGACATGCGCGTGCAGGCCATCTTGCACGACGAATTAACCAAGGCCAAAGACCGCTTCAGTGCGTTGGGAGCTGCTGGCGTGGTGATGGACGTCAACACGGGCGGAATCATCGCCATGGTCTCTTTGCCTGATTTTGATCCGAACAAGCCCGCCGGTTCGCTGGGGGAACGTGGGTTCAACCGGGTGACCAAAGGCGTTTATGAAATGGGCTCCACGTTCAAGCTGTTCACAACCGCCATGGCGCTGGACACGGGCACCGTGGGGCTGACCGACGGCTACGATGCATCTGAGCCGATTCGTATCGCGCGCTTCACCATTAATGATTTTCACGCCAAGAAACGTTGGCTTAGCGTACCGGAAATCTTGGTCTATTCCAGTAACATCGGCACCGCCAAAATGGCGCTTGACGTGGGCATGAAAAAGCAAAAGGAATACCTCACTCGCTTCGGCCTGTTAAGCACGCCCGATGTCGAATTGCCAGAGGTCGGTAGCCCTTTGTTCCCCGCGCGCTGGGGTGACATTTCCACCATGACCATTGCTTACGGTCACGGCATCGCCGTTTCGCCCTTGCAGGTGGCGGCGGGGGTTTCCGCGTTGGTCAACGGCGGCATCATGTTGCCGCCGACCTTGATGAAGCAGACCAGCGCTTCGCTGCCGCGTGGCGAGCAGGTTTTGAAGGCTAAGACATCGGAGGCGATGCGCAGTCTGATGCGCCTGGTGGTGCGTGGTGGTACGGGCAAAAAAGCAGATGTGCAGGGCTATCTGGTGGGCGGGAAAACAGGCACTGCGGAAAAGTCAGTAGCCGGACGCTATGACAAAAAGGCGCTGCTCTCGTCATTTGTCGGCGCGTTCCCCATGACCAAGCCGCGCTATGTGGTGCTGGCGGTGGTGGATGAGCCTAAGGGCATCAAGGCCACCTACGGTTACGCCACGGGTGGTTGGATTGCGGCCCCGGTGGTGAAGGGTGTGATCGAACGGATGGGGCCGCTTTACGGTCTGGTTCCGGATGCAAGCGGCGACGACGCGGAAGAGGCTCCCGGCCATCCGCTGCATGTGCCGGTTTCTTCAGGACCGAAACGGACCGCATTGGTGGGCGGGAGCGTGCGCCATGCGACTTATTGATGTGTTGTTGGGAGACAAAGCGCTGTTTGATATGGACGTCATCGATGGAGACTTGGACATCGCAGGCTTGACCTGCGATAGCCGTGCCGTGCGTCCGGGGTTCCTGTTCGCCGCTCTCCCGGGTGCGCATGTTGATGGTCGCGATTTTATCGATGATGCAAAAAGCAAAGGTGCCGCTGCGGTTCTGGCCCCGGTCGGCACGCGTGCGAACATTACGGTGATCGAAGACGCCAACGTCCGTCAACGCTTTGCCCGCATGGCAGCAAATTTTTATGGCCACCAACCAGACGCCATCGCCGCGATCACCGGCACCAACGGCAAGACATCGACGGCGTCGTTCCTGCACCAAATTTGGCAGCGCCTGGAACTTAAATCCGCCAGTGTCGGCACACTCGGCGTGCATGGCGCGGGTTTTGATGAGCCGGGCACGCTGACCACGCCCGACCCCGTACACTTGCATGAAACCTTGGCCCGCCTTGCGGACGCCGGGGTCGATCATCTGGCGATGGAAGCCTCCAGCCATGGTTTGGAACAGTTCCGCCTTGATGGGGTGCGGGTGCGGGCCGCGGGTTTCACCAACATCACCCGCGATCATCTCGATTATCACGGCACCATGAAAAACTATTTGGTGGCCAAGTTGCGGTTGTTCTCGCAAGTGGTGGAAAGTGGCGGTTATGCCGTCGTCAACGCCGACAGCCCTGAGGGCCAAGAGGTCGCTGAGGTGGTGCTGAAGCGCGGCTTGAAACTGATGACTTATGGTCGCGATGGGAGTGACATTCAGCTCTTGGATCAGGTGCCCCATAGCGACGGGCAAACCTTGTCACTGAATATAAATGACCAGACTTTTGCGGTGAACCTGCCTTTGGTGGGGGGCTTTCAGGCGGAAAATGCGTTGTGTGCCCTGGGCTTGGCGTTGGCGCTGGGCGCACCGGTTGATGCGGCGGTGGCGGCGTTGGAAAACTTGGTCGGTGTGCCAGGGCGTTTGCAAAAGGTCGGCAACGTTAAAGGCGGTGCGGTTTATGTGGATTACGCCCACACTCCGGATGCCCTGCAAACCGTGTTGACGGCCCTGCGCCCGCACGTAACGGGCAAGTTGCATGTTCTGTTCGGTTGCGGTGGTGATCGTGACGCGGGAAAACGTCCTCAGATGGGGGCAATTGCAGCGGAATTGGCTGACCGTGTCATTGTCACCGACGACAACCCGCGCAGTGAAGATGCCGCACATATTCGTTCTGAGGTTTTGGCGACCAGTGCGGGAGCAATTGAAATTGGCGACCGTCACGATGCGATCATCAATGCTGTGCGTGGGTTAAGTGACGGCGATATTTTGGTGCTGGCGGGTAAGGGGCACGAACAAGGTCAAATCGTTGGCGATGAAATTCGGCCATTTGATGACGTGGCCGAGGCCATCGCCGCAATCAAGGAGGTCGGAGCGTGAACATGATGAAGCTAGCCGACACCGTATCTAATATTTTGTGGACATCCGAGGATGCTGCGCGCGCGACAGGCGGCGATGCACATACGCAATGGCGCGCCACCGGCGTTTCGATCAACACCCGCACGCTGAAGCCGGGCGACCTGTTCATCGCTCTGCAAGGACCCAACGTGGATGGTCACGATTATGTTTCCGCAGCCTTTGAAAAGGGTGCCGCCGCCGCCGCCGTTTGTCATCGTCCGCCGGTTCTGGACCCGGATGCGCCGCTGCTGGTGATCGACGACACAATGAAGGCATTAGAGGCTTTAGGTCGCACCGCGCGGGAACGTCTGGATCACGCCAAGGTCATCGCCGTGACCGGATCGGTCGGCAAAACCGGAACCAAAGAAGCCTTGAAGCTGGTGCTTTCGCAACAAGGCAAAACGTCTGCGAGCGAAGGCAGCCTGAACAACCACTGGGGACTGCCGTTGAGCTTGGCGCGTACACCAGCGGATGCTGATTTTGCCATTTTGGAAATGGGTATGAACCATCCGGGCGAATTGGTGCCGCTGTCGCAGATGGCGAAGCCGGATGTGTGTGTAATTACCACCATCGCGCCTGCGCATACGGAATTTTTCTCAGGCCCCGAAGAAATTGCCGATGCCAAGGCGGAAATATTCAAGGGTGCGGTGCCGGGTGCGGTCGCGGTTCTCAACTGCGACATCAAGGAGTTCGATCGCCTGAGCACGGCCGCGAAGGCTGCGGGTGTGAGCAAAGTCATCACCTTCGGTGGCGGCATGGGCGCAGATTTCCGGCTGATGAATTGCGTACTTCATGCCGATGTCTCTGACGTCAAAGCGATGACGCCGCTCGGCGAAATTGTTTATCGTTTGGGGGTGCCGGGGCGTCATTGGGTGATGAACTCGCTTTGTGTTTTGGCTGCCGTGCACGCTGCGGATGGCGATATACTTCGTGGGTGTGAATCCCTATCCCGTCTCACCGCCCCAATCGGGCGCGGGCAGCATTTTGAAATCACGCTTGGCGATGGACAATTTTTACTGATCGACGAAAGCTATAATGCCAGCCCAGCCGCCATGCGTGCGGCCATGGCGGTGTTGGGTGCGCAGCGGGTAAGTCACGGTGGACGCCGTATCGCTGTGTTAGGCGACATGTTGGAACTGGGTGACGAGACCCCGGACCTGCACGCCGCGCTTGTTGAAGCTCTGAGCGACAATGCGGTTGATCTTGTGTTCCTGGCCGGTGAGGCAATGGTGCACCTGTGGGACGTCATGCCCGAAGATATGCGCGGCTATCATTGCATTACATCGGATCTGTTGGTCGATGTGGTGCGCCAAGCGGTGCGCCCCGGCGATGTCGTGATGGTCAAAGGTTCCGCAGGCGCGCGCATGGGGCGCGTGGTCGAGGCTTTGAAATCCCTCAACCCCTCACAGCAAAACCAGGGAGGTGCTTAGGCCATGTTGTACAATCTGCTGTTCCCACTCGCGGATCAATTTCCAGCCTTTAACGTCTTCAAGTATCTGACGTTCCGTACCGGTGGCGCTGTGATGACAGCGCTGATCATCAGCTTTCTGATCGGTCCCAAACTGATCAAGATGTTGCATATGCACCAAAAGGGCGGACAACCCATTCGCATTGATGGGCCTGAAGGACATTTGCTTACCAAACAGGGTACGCCGACCATGGGTGGGCTGATGATCCTGATCGCCATGGTGATTTCGACCTTGTTGTGGGCGGATTTGTCCAACGGTTTTGTGTGGGTGGCGTTGGGGGTCACGGTGTCTTACGGCGTTATCGGCTTTCTCGACGATTATCTGAAAGTCAGTCGCCGCAATCACAAAGGCCTGCCTGGCAAGATGAAGATGGCGCTGCAAATTGCCTTCGCACTGGCGGCAGCTTTTTGGATCATGCGTATGTTGCCGGGTGATTTGGAAACCACGTTGGCGATGCCATTTTTCAAAGACACGCTGTTGCAGCTGGCTTGGTTCTTCCCGGTGTTCGCTATCTTGGTGATGGTTGGCGCGTCTAACGCCGTAAACTTGACCGACGGTCTGGATGGTTTGGCGATTGTGCCGGTGATGATTGCTGCGGGCGTCTTTATGCTGATTTCATACTTGGTCGGTAATGCGGTCTTCGCTGGCTATTTGCAATTGCACTATGTGCCGGGCACCGGTGAGTTGGCGACATTCCTGGGCGCTCTGGTCGGTGGCGGGCTTGGTTTTTTGTGGTTCAACGCACCGCCCGCGCGCGTGTTCATGGGCGACACCGGATCACTCAGCCTTGGTGGTGCACTGGGTGTGGTCAGCGTGATCACCAAACATGAACTGGTTCTGGCCATTGTCGGTGGCTTGTTCGTTTTGGAAACCGTGTCGGTCATTGTCCAGGTGGTGTCGTTTAAGTTGACGGGCAAGAGGGTGTTCGCCATGGCGCCGCTGCATCATCACTTTGAGAAAAAAGGTTGGGCTGAGTCCACCATCGTTGTTCGTTTTTGGATCATCGCGACGATCTTGGCGCTGGTCGGTCTGTCCACATTGAAGTTGAGGTAATCGAGAATACTGATGATTTCGTGCGAAGGTTATGCCACCAAAAATGTCGCGGTTGTCGGATTGGGAAAATCCGGCATGGCGGCGGCGCGTGCACTGTGCCGTAGTGGTGCGCGCGTGGTGGCGTGGGATGACGGCGAAGCCGCGCGGGACGAGGCTGCGGGCGAAGGCATCCCCGTGCGAGACCCGGCGCGTGTCAACTGGGCAGCGATGGATGCCTTGGTATTAAGTCCCGGTATACCTCATACCTTCCCCATTCCCCACGCAGCGGCACGCATGGCCAAGGAGGCTGGTGTCCCCATCATCGGCGACACCGAATTGTTGGCAACATCCGGTGCCCAGGCACCGCAAATCGCCATCACCGGAACCAACGGAAAGTCCACCACCACGGCCCTTGTCGGTCACATCGTGGAACAGGCAGGCCGTGACGTTGAAGTCGGTGGAAATCTTGGGCCTGCAATTTGTGACATGGCGATGATGGAGCAGGACGGCTGTTACGTTCTGGAGCTGTCGTCTTATCAGTTGGAACTGTGTCCAACTGCACGCTTCAAGGTCGCTGTGCTGCTGAACATCACCCCGGACCATCTGGGACGGCATGGCGGTATGCACGGATATACGGCGGCAAAGAAAAACATTTTCCGTGGGCAGGGCGCTGGCGACACAGCCATCATCGGCATCGATGACGATGTGACGCAGTTCATCTATGAAGAATTGAAATTGACAAAAGACCGCAAGGTCGTGCCCATCAGTGGCGAACGCAAAGCCCCCGGTGGGGTTTATGCCAAAGGCATGCAGTTGATCGACGATATGGATGGCGAAGATGTCGCCGTGATGGAACTCTCGACGCTGTTGCATTTGCCAGGGCGGCACAACGCGCAAAATATCGCGGCAGCCTACGCCACCGCGCGCTCCATGGGGCTGGAGACAGACGTCATCCTGCAGTCTATTCAAAGCTTCCCCGGTCTTGCACACCGCCAAGAACGTCTTGGCGAGCTGAACGGCGTCGCGTTCATCAATGATTCAAAAGCGACCAACGCCGAAGCCACTGCCAAGGCACTGGTCTGCTACGACAACGTTTATTGGATTGCGGGCGGGCTTGCGAAAGAAGACGGGCTCGACAGTCTTGTTCCCCTGTTGGAGCCGGTGCGCCAAGCCTATTTAATTGGCGAGGCGGCCGGAGCGATCGCCACCACGCTGGATGGCAAGGTGGCCTACCAATTGTGCGGTGATTTGGAAACCGCGACAGAGATGGCGCTGAGCGTGGCAACGACCGATGGACTGGCTGGGGCGACGGTGCTGTTGTCGCCAGCGTGTGCTTCGTTCGATCAGTTTCGCAATTTTGAGCATCGCGGCGACGCATTTCGCGCGATCTTCGAACGCCTCTGCAATGATGCCAGGGGGGGCGCCTAAGCCATGAGTACATTCACGCGCACAGACACGTCGATCATGAGCCGGTGGTGGTGGACCATCGACCGCCTCACGTTGATGTCGGTGATTGTGATTGCCGCACTGGGGGCAATCTTGGTGCTGGCGGCTTCGCCCGCAGTGGCGGTGCGCATCGGTTTGGACAACTATCACTTCGTTCACCGTCATTTTATATTTCTGCCAATGGCTTTGATCTTGATGATTGGTGCCTCGATGTTGACGCCACGGGGCGTGCGCCGGTTGGCGTTGGTGGTGTTCGTCGGTGGGCTGGTGGCGATGGTCGCGGTGTTGTTTGTCGGCATCGAAACCAAGGGTGCGACGCGGTGGCTATCGATCATTGGCTTTTCGTTGCAACCTTCAGAATTTATCAAGCCCAGCTTTGCTGTGGTGGCCGCGTGGATGTTTTCCGCGCAAAAGCTCGATGATGACGTGCCGGGTTACGCCATTTCCATATTCCTGTTTGTGCTGGTGGTGGGATTGCTTTTATTGCAACCCGATTTTGGCATGACGATCGTCGTGGCATGCGTTTGGGCGGTGCAATTTTTCATCGCAGGATTGCCTCTGATTTTGGTCGGTGCGGTTGCATTGCTGTTCATCTTGGGAGGCTTTGGTGCGTATCTCAGTTTTGATCATGTGCGGTCACGCATTGACCGTTTCCTCGACCCGGTCGCGGGCAAGGGATACCAAGTCGAAAAATCCCTAGATGCATTTGAAAATGGCGGTTTGTTGGGACGTGGACCCGGTGAGGGGCATGTTAAGGAAGTGCTGCCTGACGCGCACACCGATTTTATTCTCGCCGTCGCGGGCGAAGAATTCGGCCTGCTGCTGTGTTTGTTGATTGTGGCGCTCTTCGCTTTCGTGGTGCTACGCGGTTTTTCCCGGGTGTTCAAAGATAGCGACTTCTTCGTTATGGTTGCTGTGGTGGGGCTGCTGACCCAGTTCGCACTTCAGGCGATCATCAATATTGCTTCGACCACCAACCTTATCCCACCCAAGGGTATGACACTGCCGTTCATCAGTTATGGCGGTTCCAGCACGCTGGCGCTGGCGTTGGGTATGGGCATGGTGTTGGCGCTGACACGGGTGCGTCCCGGTTCGCAATCTGGATCGCATCATGGTGCACAGGGGGGGCGCAAATGAGCAAACCTCACGTTCTATTGGCAGCAGGCGGTACCGGTGGGCATGTGTTCCCGGCGGAAGCGCTGGCGTCTGAATTGATGGATCGCGGTTATCGCTTAGGCCTCGTCACCGATAAGCGCGGCAAGGCTTACGGCGGCGCGTTGGGTGCGCTGGAAACTCACCACATTCTAGCGGGTGGTATCGCGGGTAAAAGTGTTCCCGCGCGGATCAAGAGCGTTATGGAGCTGGGCGTTGGCACATGGCAGGCGTGGCGATTGCTGAAAGGCTTGCAGCCCGATGCTGTGGTCGGGTTCGGCGGATATGCATCGGTTCCGACCATGATGGCGGCAACCTTCACAACCATTCCCACGGCTATTCACGAACAGAACGCGTTGTTGGGACGGGCGAACCGTTTGCTGGCTGGACGGGTCAAGGCGATCGCAACCTCGTTCGAAGACACGCGCGGATTGCCCAAGGGGGCAGAGCACAAAACCACCCTGACAGGCATGCCGGTGCGCGCCCCCATTGCTGCCATGGCCGATGCAGCCTATCCCGATATTGAGGGCGGTGCGCCCTTGGGTATTTTGGTTTTGGGCGGTTCGCAAGGGGCAACAGTGTTGAGCGAAGTGGTGCCCGCGGCCCTGATCAAATTGCCCGAAGACATCAAGGCGCGGCTCGACGTTACACAGCAGTGCCGTGAAGAAGACATGGACGGCGTCAAGAAAATCTACAGCGAACATGGTATTCGCGCCCATTTGGCAACCTTTATCGATGATGTGCCGGACCGTATGGCGAAAGCGCATTTGGTGATTTCACGCGCGGGCGCATCGACGGTGGCGGAAGCTTTGGCGGTTGCACGGCCTTCAATTTTGGTGCCGTACCCTTACGCAGCAGATGACCATCAAACTTTTAATGCCCAGGCCGTGGATGCGGCGGGGGCGGGTTGGATCATGCCCCAGGACATGTTTACGCCTGACAATCTTGCTGTGCGACTGGACTCCCTTTTGGGTTTGCCGGCCGTGCTGGTCAAGGCTGCGCGCTGTGCGCGAGACTTGGGCCGTGCGGGTGCGGCGAAACATTTAGCGGACATGGTCGCAGGCCTCATTGATCAATCGAATAAAGGGAGCACTGAGCGATGAGGGCTTTGCCACTGAGCATTGGCACCATTCATTTTGTTGGCATCGGCGGGATCGGGATGAGCGGTATCGCCGAGGTTTTGCACAATCTCGGCTATTCGGTGCAGGGATCCGATCAGGCAGAAAGCGCCAACGTGGTGCGCCTGCGTGATTTGGGTATTCACGTCGCGATTGGCCATAACGAAGAAAATTTGGGCGAAGCGGGCGTGGTGGTGATTTCTTCTGCCGTGAAATCATCAAACCCTGAAGTGGTTGGCGCCAGAAAACGTTTTCTGCCTGTGGTGCGCCGCGCGGAAATGCTTGGCGAATTGATGCGCCTGAAATGGTCCATCGCGGTTGGCGGCACTCACGGTAAAACAACGACGACATCGCTGGTGGCGCAGTTGCTGGACGCGGCGGGTTTCGACCCGACCGTCATCAACGGCGGTATCATCAATGCCTGGGGATCGAATGCGCGGCTGGGTTCCGGCGATTGGATGGTTGCGGAGGCAGACGAGTCCGACGGCACGTTCTTAAAACTGCCAGCAACCATCGCTGTGGTCACCAATATCGACCCCGAGCACCTGGACCATTACGGCAGCTTTGACGCCTTGCGCGCTGCGTTCGCCCAGTTCGTCGAAAACATTCCATTCTACGGCTTTGCTGCCTTGTGCATCGACCACCCTGAGGTTCAGGCCTTGATCCCGCGGGTATCCGATCGACGCATTATCACTTACGGATTTTCACCCCAAGCCATGGTGCGCGGTGAAAACGTCCGTCCCGGTCCCGATGGTATGACGTTCGACGTGGTATTCTCCGGATACGGCGATGACGAGGCTAAGGCGATCCGTGATATCAAGTTGCCGATGTTCGGGATGCACAACGTGCAAAACACCTTAGCCGCAGCGGCTATTGCGCATGAAATGGGCATCGACCCACAGGTTTTGCTGACCGCGTTTGTGGGCTTCGAAGGCGTCAAGCGTCGCTTCACCAAAACCGGTGAAGTGGACGATATCACCATCATCGACGATTACGGTCATCACCCGGTGGAAATTGCCGCCGTGCTCAAAGCTGCACGCGGCGCAGTGACGCAGGGCCAAGTGATCGCCGTGGTGCAACCACACCGCTACACGCGCCTGCGCGATTTGTTTGAGGACTTCTGCACCTGTTTCAACGATGCCGATGCGGTGTTGGTTGCCGATGTTTACGAAGCGGGCGAGGTCCCCATCGAAGGCATCAGCCGTGATACGTTGGTGGCGGGGTTGCGCGAACATGGGCACCGTACCGTGATGCCCCTGCTCGATCCCGATGAATTGCCTGAAGTGATCAAAGATTTGGCGCGGCCCGGCGATATGATCGTCTGTTTGGGTGCGGGCAACATCACCCAATGGGCCAACCGCCTGCCGGAACGTCTGCGTAAACTGCGCTACGGTGAGAAGGGTGGTTCTGCATGATGATGGCCGTCGCCCACAGTAAAAGCCTGATCGACCGCATGCCCGATGTGCGCGGACGGTTGAGCGTGGGCGCATCGTTGGCAAAGGTCACATGGTTCGCAGTCGGTGGTCCGGCGGAGGTTCTGTTCAAGCCCGCCGACGTTGACGACTTGGCGCATTTTTTGAAACACAAACCGGACGATGTGCCGGTGGCGGTGATTGGCGTGGGTTCCAACCTGTTGGTGCGTGATGGCGGTGTGCCGGGCGTGGTGATTCGTTTAGGGCGTGCGTTTGCAACGCTACAGGTTAACAAGGCGGATGTGATGGTCGGTGCGGGCGCGCTGGACGGCAATGTCGCCCTGGCAGCCATGGAAGCGGACGTTTCGGGGTTGGAGTTTTTGAGCGGTGTGCCCGGCACCATCGGCGGTGGCTTGCGCATGAACGCCGGAGCATATGGCGCGGAAATGAAAGACATCGTTGTCGGTGCGGTGGCGTTGGACGGTAAGGGAAATCGGCACGAGTTGAGTGCGGATGACCTCGGGTTTTCGTACCGCAAAAGCATCGTGCCTGCTGATTGGATTTTCGTCGAGGCGCACCTGCGGGGGCATGCTGGACAAGCCGCCGATATTCGCGCGCGCATGGACGATATTAAATTTTCCCGCGAAGACAGCCAGCCACTGCGGACCTCAACCGGTGGATCGACGTTCAAAAACCCGGAAGGGCACAAGGCTTGGCAGTTGATCGATGACGCCGGATGTCGCGGTCTGCGTGTCGGTGGTGCACAGGTCTCGGATAAGCACTGTAATTTCTTGATCAATGACGGCACGGCGACGGCGAACGATATCGAGACGTTGGGTGAGACGGTGCGCGCGCGGGTTAAGGAAACCTCGGGAGTCGAGCTCACCTGGGAAATCCGCCGTATCGGTGTAGCGCTTGAAAAGGGGATGGGCACATGACCAAACAAGTGGCTGTATTCATGGGCGGCTGGTCCGCGGAACGTGATGTTTCACTGGTGTCGGGCGCAGCGTGTGCCGAGGCCCTCAAACGTGCAGGCTATTCCGTAACCGCGATCGATGTGCAGCGCGACGTGGGGTCGTTGCTGGGCAGGCTCTATCCTAAGCCGGATGTGGTGTTCAACGCGCTGCATGGCCGCTTTGGTGAAGATGGCTGCATTCAGGGTTTGTTGGATATTTTGAATATTCCTTATACCCATTCTGGCCTGACCGCGTCGGCATTGGCCATGGACAAGCCACTGGCCAAACGCTTGTTCAAGGATGTGGGCATCCGTGTCGCCGAAGATAAAGTCGCCACCCGCGATGAAGTTCTGGCGGGCGGTGTGATGAAGCCGCCCTATGTGGTCAAGCCTGCCAACGAAGGGTCCAGTGTCGGTATCCACATTGTGCATGAGGGCGAAAACGCGCTGCCGTTCGCGCACGAAAGCTGGCCGTACGGCGAAACGGTGATGGTCGAACGCTTTATTCCGGGGCGGGAACTGACCGTCGCGGTGATGGGCGACAAGCCCCTGGCCGTCACGGAAATCATGACCGAACGAGATTTTTACGACTTCGACGCCAAGTATGTCACGGGCGGATCTCGACATCAGGTGCCAGCTGATATTGAACAGTCGGTTTACGATGAAGCCATGCGTCTGGCCAAAAAGGCTCATGACACGTTGGGCTGTCGCGGGGTCAGCCGCGCGGATTTCAGATATGATGGCGAAGAAATTTATATCCTCGAAGTCAATACCCAGCCGGGTATGACGACAACCTCTCTGGTGCCAGAACAGGCCCGCCACCTTGGTATCAGCTTCGAGGACTTGGTGAGTTGGATGGTCGAAAACGCGGAGTGTGACGCATGAGAAAAATGCTGACACGTTTGTTGCCCAAAAAGGGCGCATTCGAAATAGACGTTCAAGATGATGAACTTGAATTCACCTCGACACCAAAGCGAAAGCGGGTGGTGCCGTTATGGCGTCGCCCCCAAACCTTGGTGGCTGTATCGGTTTTGGGTATCGCCCTGATCGGTGGTGCAGGGACGTGGGTCTGGAAATCCGGTGTCGTGGAGCACGCCTTGACTGCGACCAAGTGGGCGGCGATCAAGACCTCCACTGATCTGGGTTTCACGGTTCAAGAAGTGTTGGTGACGGGGCGCGATGAAACGTCGCGTGATGATTTGCTTGAAGCGCTGGGTATTGCCCGCGGCACCCCTATTCTGGCCTATGACTTCCAGGATGCGAAGGCGCGCGTAGAAACATTGCCGTGGGTGTTTCAGGCGCGTATCGAACGCTTGCTGCCGGACACCTTGGTCGTTCATCTGATTGAACGCCATCCCATGGCGTTGTGGCAAAATCAGGGACAATTTTCTCTGATCGACGACAATGGCGTGGTCATCACGCACGACAACCTCAGCCGCTTTGCCGACTTGATCCATGTGGTCGGGGGGGATGCGCCCGATCATGTCGGCGGCTTGCTGGAACTGTTGGAAACGCAACCGGAATTGAAAGCGCTGGTTAAAGCTGCTGTGCGGGTCGGCGGGCGGCGCTGGGACTTAGCTCTCAATGGCGGCGTCAATGTGCGTCTGCCCGAAGCCGACGCCCCCGGTGCTTTGGCGCGGTTGGCGGCGTTCGAAGAAGAAAGCGGCGTACTTAGCCGTGATGTGAGGGTGCTTGATCTGCGCGTTCCAGACCGTGTCATCGTCAAACGGGCGACCAAGGCCCCCCGGCGCCCTGAACGAAAACCCGGTCAAGAAACATAAAATCTTCAGACCTTAAGTGTATCGAAACGTAAAATGAAGAAACTCAAAACAGGCGAAGCACCCAGAAAGGGAATGAGAGCAATGCATCGCGGTCAGCCGCAGACAAAACCAAGAAACGGCCTCGTCGCCGCACTGGATATCGGAACGACAAAAATTTCGTGCCTGATTGCGCGCCAGGAAGGCACCCGCCCGCCGCGCGTGATCGGCATTGGCCATCATGCCTCAAACGGTGTGAAAAATGGCACCATCGTCGATATGGATGCGGCCGAAGCTGCCGTGCGGGCCGCTGTGGGCGCAGCCGAGGAAATGGCCGGGACCAACATTCAGGAAATCAATGTCGCGTTATCGGGGCCGGTGTTCAAATCGCGTCTGGTGGCATACGACATCGGGATATCAGGCCATGAAATTGGTGATCAAGATCTGCGCAAGATCCTCGACGCCAACCGTTTGGCAAGCGAATTGCCGGAAGATCAAGAAATCGTACACTCCATTCCCGTTGGATATTCCATCGATGGCAACCGCGGCGTGCGCGATCCACGCGGTATGTTCGGTGACCGCCTGGGCGTCAATTTGCATGTGGTGACGGCATCGGTCAATGCGATCCGCAACATAGATACGTGTTTGCACCGCTGTCACCTGGACGTTGAAAGCCGTGTGGTTGCGCCTTATGCCAGCGCACTTTCTGCGTTGGTCGAAGATGAAATGAAGTTGGGCGTGACGCTGATCGACATGGGCGGTGGAACGACCGGAATTTCGGTCTTCTTCGATGGCGAACTTGTTCATGCCGACTGCATTCCGGTGGGCGGCGTTAACGTAACCAACGACATTGCACGCGGCTTGTCCACGCCGGTGCAGCATGCCGAACGTATGAAAACGCTCTATGGAAATTGCATGCCTTCACCAAGCGACGATTTGGAAGTCATCAAGGTGCCGTTGATCGGTGAAGAGCAAACCGGTGAAAGCAATCCGGTGCCGCGCTCCATGCTGGTGGGGATCATTCGCCCGCGCATCGAAGAGACCTTTGAATTGGTTCGCGATCGCTTGCATACGGCAGGCTTTGAAAAACTCTCTGGGCCACGGGTTGTTTTGACCGGTGGCGCCAGTCATCTTCCGGGCGTACGAGAGATGGCCGGAGAGATTTTGGGCAAGGCACAAGTGCGTATGGCCAAACCACGTTACTTGGAAGGCATGGCCGAAGCCGCATCCGGCCCGCAGTTTGCCGCATGTGCGGGACTCATCAATCATGCTCTTGAATCTTCAGGAGAATTGACGGGCCGCACATACCGACCAAAAGAACAGCCGGCAACCCGCATTGGCCGCATCGGACTGTGGCTACGTGAGAATTTCTAGGTCGCTAAGTACAGAGTCAGTAACCGAGTCAGAAACGATCAAGGACTCGATGGCGACTCGGCAAAAAGAATTGGTCGTTTCATCCTTAAAAGTTACTAAATTTTAAGGCTTTTTGACCACTAATAGAGAAACGAGTGGACTGTGGAGCGGAAGTCATGAGCATCAACCTAAGCGTACCCCAGAATGAGGCTGTCGAGTTGAAGCCACGGATTACCGTTGTCGGTGTCGGTGGTGCTGGCGGGAATGCCGTCAACAACATGATCAACGCCAGTCTCGAAGGCGTCGAATTCATTGTTGCAAACACCGACGCGCAAGCGCTGACATTTGCCGAAACGGAACGGCGCATTCAGCTGGGTACAGGTTTGACCCAAGGGTTGGGCGCTGGTTCTAAGCCGGAAATTGGACGCGCTGCCGCGGAAGAAACAATCGACGAACTCAACGAACAACTGCGCGGCTCACATATGGTGTTCATCGCCGCAGGCATGGGGGGCGGTACTGGTACCGGTGCAGCGCCCGTGATTGCGCGCGCGGCTCGTGATCTTGGTATCCTGACGGTTGGCGTTGTGACCAAGCCGTTTCAGTTTGAAGGCCAGCATCGCTACCGCATCGCTGAAAAAGGAATTCAGGAACTCGAGCAGTATGTCGATACCCTGATCATCATTCCCAATCAGAACCTGTTTCGCGTCGCAAATGAAAAGACCACATTCTCCGACGCCTTCAAGATGGCTGATGACGTGCTCTACTCTGGCGTGCGCGGCGTAACCGATTTGATGGTGATGCCGGGTCTGATCAATCTTGATTTTGCAGATGTTCGTTCGGTCATGAGCGAAATGGGCAAGGCCATGATGGGCACCGGCGAAGCCGAAGGCGAGCGTCGCTCGCTCGATGCCGCTGAAGCTGCAATTTCCAACCCGCTTCTGGACGACACCTCGATGGCCGGCGCAAAAGGCGTGCTGATCAACATCACGGGTGGTTCTGATATGACGCTGTTTGAGGTCGACGAGGCCGCAAACCGCATTCGCGCCGAAGTAGAAGAAGACGCCTATATCATTTTCGGTTCGACTTTCGACGAAACGCTCGATGGTCGCATGCGTGTTTCCGTGGTTGCTACGGGTATAGATGCGGAAAGCATGGTTCGTCCCGTGCCGGCCGTGTTGACCATGAACGAAGATGCCGTTTCCCGCGTTTCGACGCCCGCCGCTAACGTTGAAGCCAAAGTGGCTGTGCAGCCGAGTGTCGCTGAAGTCTTGTCGCAATCGATGGCGGCTGAACCGGCTGATATGCCAGAGCATGAGCCGGTCGACGATCCGGTGATGGACAGCGAATCTGTGGTGCAAGAGGTGATGGGTTTAGAGCTGCCTGAACCTGATCGCGCCGATGCCGATCTGCCCGCAAAAACCAAACCGGACTTTTCGTCCTCATTTGATGAGGAAGGTGTTTCAAGCGAAGAGGCTCCGCAGCCTGAGCGCATTGAGGAAAATTACGCTGCGCCTGCGGGTGTGCCGTCGGCCGGGGCAATGGATGTCTTCATCCCACCTGCACCTGCAACGCTAAACTCGTCGGCACATGCTGAAATCGACCCGATGGCGGAAGCTGCTATGGTCAATGGCTCGACAGCCAACGCGCCGAGTGAGCCCGCGCCCGTTAAGTCGACCGCAACCAAGGGGCCTAGCCTGTTTGAACGGGTTACCGGTGGAGCCAAAACCAAAGTTTCCATGTTCGGTTCGTCCAAGTCGGAAAAGGCCGAGGCCGCCGTCGCGCCGACCGCCGTATCCACGCAGCAGATGCGCACGGCATCGTCGGCTGAACTGACATTGGGCGGCCTGGACCCTGAAGAACGCCTGCAGCCGAGCACGGCCGAAGACGACCTTTTGGACATCCCGGCATTCCTGCGCCGCCAAGCAAATTAATCTATTGATATGAATGGGTTACCTGCAGGAAAACTTGTAACAAAAGGTAACACTGTTTGATTTGAGCGCTTCGGTTGAGGGTGGTAAACCTTTAATACTGAAGCGCTCTTTTTATTTAGGGTGTTTGACGGGCTGGTCCACAGAGGACCACGAACACAAAAGACCTCATTGAAAATGATGATGGGGACTTAAGGGGACTACACTTTGATCAAGCAAAAGACGTTGAAAAGCGCCATCAGCTGCACCGGCATCGGCCTGCATTCGGGTGAAAAGATTTCCATAACCCTGCATCCTGCGGATGTGGATATGGGTATCTCTTTCCGTCGCACCGATCTTGCTGGCGGCGGGGCCGTTATTCCAGCGTCTTTCGATAGCGTTTGCGACAGCCGCTTATGCACCACTGTTGGTGTTGAGAAAGGCAAAACCATCGCCACCATTGAACATCTCATGGCGGCGCTGGCTGGTGCTGGTATTGATAACACTGTGATCGAAGTCGGTGGCCCAGAAGTTCCCGTTATGGATGGGAGCGCCGCGCCGTTTATGTTTTTGATTGATTGCGCCGGTGTTGTCGAGCAGGAGGCGCCGCGCAAGGTGATCCGCGTCCTCAAACCGGTTTCTGTTGTTGATGGCGACAAATGCGCGTCCTTGATTCCAGATGACGGTTTTTCCATCGACTTTCACATCGAATTCGAAAATGCCGTCGTTGGCACCCAAACTATGTCGGTTGATTTGACGGATGGCGTGTTCAAGAACGAAATTTCCCGCGCCCGCACATTTGGCTTCTTGCATGAAGCCGAAGCACTTTGGGCTGCTGGTCTGGCGAAGGGCGCATCTTTGGACAACGCCGTTGTCGTCAGTGGTGACAAAATCATGAACGAAGACGGTCTGCGCTTCGATGACGAATGCGTGCGGCACAAGATCCTCGATGCGGTGGGTGACCTTTATCTTGCCGGTGGACCGATCATGGGGCACTACAGCGGCACACGTTCCAGCCATGCGATGAACAATGCACTGCTGCGTGTCGTGTTCGCTGACCCGTCAAATTATGAAATCGTAGACATGAATGCCGTGGTGTCTCGTCCTGCTTCTGTGGGGGCTTCGTGGGCGAAGCAGACCGTCGCGGCCAGCCCGGCGACAGCTTAACTTAAATCCCCAGTCATTCCTGAAATGTTCCGATTCGCGCCGGTGTTGACTGCCGGGGGCGTTGGTATTTTTATGTTCAGCGCTAGGCCGCGATACATTTGGTCCGCTTTTTCCCGGTTTATCCCCAATTTTTAGCCTTATTTATGAGTCAATAAAAGCTATGTTGGGGTGCTGGACAGACCTCATGACAGGCATGATATAATCCGCCCACCCCAACCAGCGGGGACACATAACGGAAAGATAACGCCCCATGGCCTCATCCATGACTTCAACCTTTCGCATGCTAATCGCGACGGCCCTGCTTGGCCTCGCGGCGTGTTCTGGTGATTCAGCAGCACTCGCTGAATATCAGGAAGAGCCAGTGGAAAAGCTCTACAATTATGCCGTTGATGCGCTGGAAAAAGAAGAATATGTCGAAGCGTCCACGCGTTTCGATGAGGTTGAGCGCCAGCACCCGTATTCCAGTTGGGCGTCGAAGTCTCAGGTTATGGCGGCATATAGCCTCTATATGGCCAATAAATACGATGAAGCCGTTGTCGCCCTGGACCGCTTCATCCAGCTTCACCCGTCCAACAAAGACGCGGATTACGCCTATTATCTCAAGGGGCTTTGCTATTACGAACAAATTTCGGACGTGGGCCGCGACCAGTTGATGACAGAACTGGCGCTGAGCACTCTGAAAGAGCTGTCGACCCGTTTCCCGGAAAGCCAATACGCCCGCGATGCCAAGCTGAAGATCGAACTTACCTATGATCACTTGGCGGGCAAGGAAATGGATGTTGGGCGCTATTATCAAGCCAAGGGCCAATATTTGGCGGCGATCAACCGTTTCGATGTGGTGGTGCAGAAGTACCAGACCACCACGCATACGCCCGAAGCGCTGCTGCGCCTGGTGGAAAGCTATCTTGCTTTAGGGTTGCGTGAAGAGGCCAAAAAGACTGCGGCTGTTTTAGGCCACAATTTCCCATCCAGCACATGGTACGTGGATGCTTATGCACTGTTGGGCGACCCGACGTTCAAGGCGCCTGAGGATAAGCCCTGGTACAAAATTTGGTGATTGCGCCTACGCCGTTGGGCAAAAGGATCGTCCCGAGATGCTGAGACGTCTGTCTATCCGTGATGTGGTGTTGATTGAACGATTGGAACTCGATTTCAGTCAGGGGCTGTGCGTGCTTACCGGTGAAACCGGCGCGGGCAAGTCTATTTTGCTCGACAGTCTCGGCCTGGCGCTGGGGGCGCGGGCAGAGGCCCGTTTGGTGCGTCATGGTGCGGATCAGTCGGTGGTGACCGCGGAATTTGATTTGGCGCCCGGTCATCCCGTTTATGCACAATTGAACGAGCATGGGTTGAGCGTTTCCGGAGAGCCGTTGATGTTGCGCCGCACGCTCGGAACAGATGGGCGTTCACGGGCATTTATCAACGACCAAAGTGTAAGCGTCGGGCTGTTGCGCCAAATCGGTGAAGAACTGGTTGAAGTGCATGGCCAGTTTGATAACCAGCGATTGCTGAACCCGGCAACGCATATGGTGCTTTTGGACGCCCACGGCGGTCACGGGTCTTTGCGCGCCAAGGTTTCCAAGGCCTATCACACATGGAACGCTGCTGCGTTGGAACGCAAACGCACCGAAGAAGAGTTGGCCACGGCACGCCGCGAGGAAGACTACCTGCGTCACGCCGTAGAGGAACTGCGCGCGCTGAGCCCCGAAGAGGGTGAAGAAGAGCGCCTTGCCAACGAACGCCAGATCCTGATGCACGGTGAAAAATTGATCGACGCCATGAACGCCGCCAATAAAGCGCTGGATAGCGGCCATGGCATTGAGCGTATGTTGCGTGACGCTACTCGGGTGTTGGAGCCGGTCGCGGAAAAGGCTGAGGGCATTTTGGACGCCACCTTAAAGGCGCTGGACGCAGCAGCGGAACATGTGGCGATCACGGCGGCTGAGCTTGATATTGCTGCGGGGCGCGTTGACCTTGACCCGCGCCATCTTGAACAGGTTGAGGAACGCCTGTTTGCGCTCAGAGCCTTGGCACGCAAACACAATGTCGATGTTGTTAACCTGCCCGATCTTTATGCCAATCTCTCCAAACAGTTGGAGGGGATTGAAGACGGTGGACAGCGTCTTGAAGAACTTGCCCGCGCCGAGGCACAGGCCCGTGGTGCGTACGCTGAAATTGCCACCACCTTATCTCAGGCGCGACGTGAAGCGGCTACCGGCCTCGATAAGGCGGTCAGTCATGAGCTGGAGCCGTTGAAGCTGGGCGCTGCGGATTTCCGAACCAAGGTTGCCGTCAGCGATGACGAGGCTGCCTGGACGGAAACCGGTTGGGACCGCGTGGCGTTTGAAGTCGCCACCAACCCTGGCGCGCCGGCTGGGCCGTTGGGCAAGATCGCATCGGGTGGCGAGCTATCGCGATTCATGTTGGCGCTGAAAGTTGTTCTGGCGCAATCGGACCCCGTGCCGACGCTGGTGTTTGATGAGGTCGATAGCGGTATTGGCGGGGCGGTGGCCGATGCGGTGGGACAACGCCTTGCTCGTCTGGGCGAAGACGTTCAGGTCTTGGTCGTTACCCACAGCCCGCAAGTGGCTGCGCGTGGTGTCGCCCACTGGCATGTGTCCAAATCGGAAGATGGCGGTTCTGTGCGCACCAGCGTGGTGACCTTAAGCGCACAAGAACGCGCTGACGAAATCGCGCGTATGTTGGCTGGGGCTAATGTGACATCTGAGGCCCGAGCTGCTGCGGCAAGCCTGCTCAGTGGGGCCGCCGAATGACCACCGATCTGCGTGCCGTTCCGGTTGACGAACTGACGTCCGTCGAAGCTGACCAAGAGCTTGAAGCCCTGGCGCGTGAAATCAAGGAACACGACCAACGCTATTACCAAGACGACGCGCCCACTGTTTCTGACGCCGCTTACGATGCGCTGCGCCAACGCAATGTGGCGATCGAGGCCCGCTTTCCCCTGTCCGTGCGCCCAGATAGCCCCACGCATCGAGTCGGGGCCGCCCCCTCATCTGGGTTTGGCAAAATCAAACATGCGAAACCCATGCTGTCGCTGGGCAACGTTTTTGATGAAGAAGAACTGCAAGATTTTATTGATGGCATCCGCCGTTTTCTCAAAGAGCTCAATGACAATCCCGATACGCCTTTGGCGTTGGTGGCCGAACCCAAGATCGATGGTCTGTCCATTTCTTTGCGTTATGAACACGGCAAACTTGTTCAGGCCGCCACGCGTGGCGACGGCATGGTTGGAGAAGATGTCACCACCAACGCCCGCCACGTAGGCGATATTCCGCAAAGTCTGTCAGATGGCGTACCCGATGTATTGGAAGTGCGCGGTGAAGTGTACATGTCTAAGTCTGATTTTTTTGCGCTCAATCAGCGTCAAGAGGATAAGGGGGGCAAGGTATTCGCCAACCCGCGCAATGCGGCCGCGGGGTCCTTGCGCCAGTTGGACAGCACGGTCACCGCGGGGCGGCCGCTCAAGTTCTTTGCCTATGCCTACGGCGAGGTCAGCGAAACCCCGTGGCTAACCCATGGGGATTTTATTGATCTGCTGAAAGAATGGGGGTTTGCCGTCAATCCCTATACCCGCGTCTGCAACGGTATCGAAGACGTGATGGCGCACTATGATACTATCCAGGACCACCGCGCCGAACTGGATTATGATATCGACGGTGTGGTCTACAAGGTCAACCGTCTCGACTGGCAGCAGCGCCTGGGCTTTGTGTCGCGCGCACCGCGCTGGGCCATCGCGCACAAGTTTCCGGCGGAAAAGGCCGTGACGATCGTCAAGGACATCACCATTCAGGTGGGGCGCACGGGCGTGCTCACCCCAGTTGCTGAACTGGAACCCATCACAGTTGGTGGAGTTGTGGTGAGCCGCGCAACGCTGCACAACGCCGATTATATTTGCGATCTGGATATTCGCATCGGCGACCATGTGCGCATTCAGCGTGCGGGTGATGTGATCCCTCAGGTTCTTGAAGTGGTCGATGATGGCGGGCACGGGGGGCGAGTGCCTTATGTGTTTCCGGCTTTGTGTCCTGTGTGCGACAGCCACGCCATACGCGAAGATGGTGAGGCCGCGACCCGGTGCACAGGCGGTCTGGTGTGTCCGGCGCAGGCCCATGAACGGCTTAAGCACTTCGTGTCGCGCAATGCTTTTGACATTGAAGGGTTGGGCGGCAGGCACATCGTGGCGTTCTTCGATGACGGCCTGATCAAAACGCCGGGGGATATTTTTCGTCTGCGCGCTGACATGCTGGCTGAGCGCGAGGGGTGGAAAGATAAATCCATTCAGAACTTGTTGGACGCCATCAATGCCAAGCGCACCATCGAAATGCCGCGCTTTGTTTTTGCGCTTGGTATTCAGCAGGTGGGTCAAGCGACGGCACGATTGTTAGCCAAGCAGTACGGATCTATGGCGGCGTTGCGCACGGCTATGGAAGGTGCGCGGATTACGGGATCGGAGGCGCTGGAGGAGTTGCTGTCCATCGACGGAATTGGTGCCAGCATGGCAAAAGACCTGGTCGAGTTCTTCGCTGAACCCCACAACAATCAAGTGCTTGAGGATTTGCTGGAAAGCGTCACGGTGGAAAAATTCGCCGCACCGAGCACAGAAGGCTCCCCCGTTGCGGGCAAAACGGTGGTCTTCACGGGCATCCTTGAAACCATGAGCCGGGGCGAAGCGAAAGCAAAGGCCGAAGCCTTGGGCGCCAAGGTTTCCGGATCGGTTAGCAAGAAAACAGATTATGTGATTGCCGGCCCCGGTGCAGGGTCGAAGGAAAAGAAGGCCCGAGAACTGGGTTTGATCGTCATGAGTGAACACGATTGGGTCACTTTCACGGCGTCATAAAATGTTTTGTGATTGCCCACTATTCCTGCACAGCATCTTCTGACGGTCGTTTGTCGCTGATTGCTTCGAATGGTATCCAGATAAAAAAAGGCCCCGTCAGTCTGACAGGGCCTTTTTGCATGATTTGAAGACTTAGCTTAGTGAAGCTTGCCAGCCAAATTCTTGATGGCATCATCGACCAGAGCACCAGCTTTCGCGTCGGACAGTTGGTTGGTCAGGATGCTTTTGGTGGCCTCCATGGCGACGTTCAGGGCCATGGAGCGAACCTCGGCGATGGCCTGAACCTCGGCTTGGGCAATGCGGTCTTTTGCCGTTTGCTCGGAACGCTTGAGGCTGGCATCGAGTTGTTCAGCGGCTTCAACGGACAGGCGATCGGCCTCGTCCTTAGCGGCTTTGACGATGCTTTCGGCTTCTTTCAAGGCTTCGTGCTGCTTCTTTTCATAGGAAGCGAGAAGTTCCTGGGCTTCTTCACGAAGACGCGTAGCCTCTTCGATTTGATCCTGGATTTTCTGTGCGCGGCCATCGAGGCTCGTGTTCATGGTCGAAAACAATTTCTTACCAAAAAATACGAAGAAGAGAACAAAAGCGACAGCGACGAAGAACGTGGTGTCCTGATAGAAAGGAACCGCGTGGTGCATGCCTTCGGCAGCGACCTCGGCAGCGTTGGCTTGACTGATCAGCATGTGCGTCTCTCCTTACGCCCGGTCTTTGAGTGCGGCGTTGATGGCTGCACCGACCGTGGCATCTTTCGGCGCCTCGCCAATCAGTTTTTCAACTGCGGATGTGGCAACATCGGTCGCAACGGCTGCAATGCCGCCAAGGGCTTCATCGCGGGCCTTGTAGATGGCCTTTTCCGATGTGGCGATTTTGGCTTTCAAGTCGGCGTTCAGTGCTGACTGACGCTGAGCGGCCTCGGCATAGCCTTTGTCCTTCACTTCGCGAATCGCATCGAATGCTTTTGCGCGGGCATTGGCGAGGGAGGCTTTGTAGGCTTCGGCAGCGGCGCTGGACTGCGATTGCAGTTCTTCAGCTTTGGCAAGATTGTCGTCAATCTTGTTTTGGCGTTCCTCGAGGACTTCACCGATTTTCGGCAAAGCGACCTTGGACATCAGCGCGTACAAAATGACAAACGTGATGACCAGCCAGATCAGCTGCGACGAGAAATTTTTTGGGTCCAATTGCGGGAGACCTGCGGCGAACGCAGGCGACGCAACAAACGTTGCGGCCAAGCTCATGACAATTGTTGAATTCAGAATCCGCATGTGCGGGCTCCTGCCTGTTGGTTTGCTCTAATCTCTTGGGTGTGCGGCGGCAGGGAAGAACCCTGCCGCCAGAAACCGAAGAACCTGATTAGAATACAAACAGGATCAGCATTGCGATGACGAGCGCGTACAGAGCAACAGCTTCAACCAGGGCGAAGCCCAGGATGGCGCGGCCGAAGACTTTGCTTTCAGCAGCAGGGTTGCGTGCGATCGCGCTGATCAGGGACGAAAAGATGCTGCCAATACCGGCACCAACGCCGCCCAGGCCAATAACAGCCAGACCAGCACCAATCATCTTTGCGGCTTCGAGTTCCATGGTTCAATTCCTTTAGTCGTTCGTCTTGAACAGAGGGTTGATTTCAGTGTTTGGAGTATTCCTGCACAGGCCTTCGTTTAATTAGTGCAGGTGGATCGCATCATGCAGGTACAGGCAGGTTAGGACCGTAAAGACGTAAGCCTGCAAGAACGCGACCAAAAATTCAAAGCCGATCATCAAAACATCGATGCCCAGGGGCAGGATGCCGGCGACGCCCAGCGGTACGATAAAGCCAGCGAACACCTTCATCATGGTGTGTCCGGCCATCATGTTGGCAAATAGACGTACCGAGAGGCTCACGGGGCGCGAGAGATACGAAATGATCTCGATCGGCACCATCAGCGGCAGAACCGCAGCCGGAACACCGGAAGGTACGAAGTAAGTGATGAATTTAGTACCGTGGCGCGCGATGGCGACAAAGGTGATCATGACGAAAACCACCATCGCCAGGGCAAAAGTCACGATGATGTGGCTGGTGACGGTAAAGCTGTAGGGCATAAGGCCGAGAACGTTGGCGAACAAAATGAACATGAACAGTGAAAACACGAAGGGAAAGTACTTACGCCCTTCGGAGCCGACGTTGTCGCGCAGGAGTCCGGCAACGAATTCATAGCTCAATTCTGCCAACGACTGCCAGCGCCCCGGGACCAAATCGCGGTTGCGCATGCCCATGACCAAAAAAGCGGTGATGGACACGACCGTCAGCATCATGAACGCGCTGGCGTTGGTGAGGGACGCATCGATGCCACCCAAATTCAACTCGACCAGAGGTTTGATCTCAAATTGTGCAATAGGATTTGCCACGTCGTATGTCCGCCTGATCAGGTTGCGTGTCGGTCTTCAATTCTAGCGGTCCCGGCCCGTATTCAGCCCCAAAAGGCTAGGGGCCTGGCCCGCTGCGATGCTTCTCTCGTTGCCTGAACCGTTTGAAAACGATTCAAAATACGGTGCGTAAAAATGCGCACCCTTACTAGACGTCTTAAACGCCAAGAGCAAGCCCTTGAGGGCCTAAAATTGGCGTTTTCTTCATGTTTTCACAGGGCAGAGACCAACGGAGCCGGTAACGTTCCTGTTTATTACGTTGGAAGGCTTAGAACTTATCTAATCTTCCTTCGACTCATCTTCCAAATCTTTCGCCATGCGCATGGCGGTATTATAAACGTTCAAAATGCCTGCCGCGCCACCCAGAAAGATGAAAATGACCATCATCCAGGGTTTCGTGCCAAGCAACTTGTCCAATCCCCAGCCCACAGCGACACCCACAAGCAGCGCCGAGATCAGCTCGGTACCAATGCGGAACGCCTGTCCCAGTCCGGACGCCTCATTGCGAAGTTTAGGCTCTTTGCGGGCTGTGCCCAGCTCGTTCTGGTGCGCTTTTCTCAAGCGCTCAGCCAGATCTTGGCCTTGTTCTTCCAATGATGGCCCGTTCGATGGGCGCTCGGGATCGTGGTCCGCCATTTCTGACACTCTCATTGCCCCGAGGTTACCGGACTGTAGGCCGGAAGCGGGGGCATCATAGCTATGTGCAGGGCACTGTCAAGCACAGCAAACACTAATATAAGTGATTGATAATAAAGCAAATATTAGAGCATGCTAAAAAACACTTTGCGTGTTTAGGCCGACTCGCGGAATTTTTCAGCTTCTTCAAGGTCTACGCTGACCAATTGGCTGACTCCGCGTTCCGACATCGTGACGCCAAACAGGCGGTCCATGCGGGCCATGGTCATACGATGGTGGGTGATGATCATGAAACGCGTGCTGCCGGATGCGGCCATTTCTTCGAGCATCGTGCAGAAACGATCGACGTTGGCGTCATCAAGCGGTGCGTCGACCTCGTCGAGCACGCAAATGGGTGCTGGATTGGTCATAAACACCGCAAATAGCAGGGCGGTCGCTGTCAGAGCTTGTTCGCCACCGGACAGCAGAGACAGCACCTGCATGCGCTTACCCGGAGGACTGGCGAGGATTTCGAGGCCCGATTCGAGCGGGTCTTCCGCTTCGATCAGCTTCAGGTGCGCCTGACCGCCGCCAAACAGGCGCACGAATAATTCCTGGAAATGCTTGTCGACTTCCCGGAATGACGCCAACAGGCGTTCACGGCCCTCGCGGTTAAGTTCATTGATGCCCCGGCGGAGCTTTTCGATGGCTTCGATCAGGTCGCCACGCTCGGTCTTTAACGTGTCGATCTGTTCGCCCATTTCATTGGATTCGTCTTCGGCGCGCAGGTTGACCGGCCCCATAGTGTCGCGTTCGCGTCCCAGGCGTTCGACCTTGCGTTCCATCGATTCAAGATCCGGCAGCGCGGCACCGTCTTCCAATTCGGCGATCTCAGCCAATTCATTGGGGCCGCAGTCGAGCTTTTCTTTGACGCGTTCGGCGATCGAGGTGCACGCTTGCTTGCCTTGTTCAACCGCCCCTTCGATGCGTACGCGGGTTTCTCGGGCTAGTGCCAATCCGCTTTCTGCTTCGCGAAGTCCCTTGTCGGTTTCGGACAGCTGATTCTCGGCGATGGCCAATTGGTCGGCGGCGGCTTGGCGTTTTTCTTCGGCTAAGGCGATGAATTCCTGCAACTGCTCGCGCTTTTGCGTGATTTCTTCAGGGCGTTGAGCTAGTTCCTCTAACTCGATGCGAATGTTGGCGGTACGCTCTTCCAAATCGGAAATTCGTTGCACCGCACCCTCTGAGCGTTCGGTCCACGATGACAATTCGCGCTCGATATCGGCCAAGCGCCGGGCGCGTTCCTCGGCGTTGCGTTTTAGTCCGGCAAAAATGCCCTGGCGTTCCACCTGAACTGTGCGCTTGTTGGCCAGTTCTTCGCGTACACGCATGACATTCTCGCGCGCCAATTCGGTGTTGGGTAACTCGCTCAGGGCCATTTGCGATTCGACGCACTGTTCTTTTGCTTCCGTAATGTCGTGTTCGACCGTTTCGGCAGCGCCGACCACGGCTTCCAGTTTCGAGTTTTGTTCCGCGATCTGGGTGCGGATGGCGGCAACTTGGTCGCGGGCCTGATTGTGGGCGGCTTCGCGCTCACGCAGGGCTTGGCGGGCCGTGCGTTCGGCTTCACGGGCGTCTTCGGCGGCTTCGCGGGCGATGAGCGCTTTGGCTTCGGCCTCATCGACGCGGGCTGCGGCGGGCTCCAGCTGGGCGCGCACATCTTTCAACCGGTTGAGTTGTTCCAGACGTACTGCGGCGGCGGTTTGCGCGCCTTCGGTGATGGTGTAGCCGTCCCAACGCCACAGCGCACCCTCGCGGCTCACCAGACGCTGGCCTTGCTTGAGTTCGCGCGACAGGTGTTCTCCGGTGGCGGCATCGTCGACCACGCCGATCTGGCTGAGGCGACGCACCAGGGCATGGGGTGCCTGGGTTACGTCAGATAGTGCGCGGGCGCCAGCGGGCAGGGGATGCGCATCGGTGAACGGCTCCAGGTCGGTCCAATGAACCGGTGCGGCCTCGTTCGATGAGGCATCCAGTTCTTCACCAAGCGCCGCGCCCAGTGCAGCTTCAAACCCAGCTTCGACCGACACGGCGTCGATCATCGGCGGCCACATTTCTGGCTCACCGGTTTCCAACACTTTAGCCAAGGCCTGTTCTTCGGCCTCCAGACGCGACAACGCCACGCGGACATCTTGCAGGTGATGGCGGGCCTGTTCGGACGCCTCCTGGGTGGCGGCAGACGTGAGTTCGGCATTCTCCAGGTGTTCGCGGGCGCCGTTGATGGCTGCCTCGGCGGCATCGATAGCGGCTTCTGCAGTGTTGAGACCGCTGGTCTCGGACGCAACACGCTCCAATTCTTTGCGCTGGTCGTTCAGTTCGCGCAAGCGGTGTGACAAACGGTCGATGCGGGTTTCCAAATCCTGTACGGAACGCGTCAGGCTGGCGCGTTGCGATTCATCCGCGGTCAGCTTGTCGGTCAGCTGGGTGTGGTTTTCTTCCAGCTCATCAACCGCTGAGGTGGCTTCGCTGAGTGCAATTGCGGCTTCTTCGACAGCTTCCTCTTCGCCGTCCTGGGCGGAAAGAATATCGGTTTTTTCGTGGGATAAACGCTCAGAGGCCTGGGTGGCGTCCTCGGACAAATTGCGCTCGCGGGCAATGTCGTGGCTGACTTGTTCCAGGCGGTGTACACGGTCAAGACGGGCGTCTTCGATGCGTTTGACTTCTTCGTCCAGGCCGTTACGCGTCAGTGACAAGCGTTGCAGTTCTGCGGCGGCTTCGGCTTCGCTATGGCGCAGACCCGGAACCACATCTGCAGCACCAAGTTGCGCGGTTGATGCTCCCGCGACCCGTGCGGTCAGCTCGGCGACGATGGCTTCGGCCTCTTTGAGCTTTTCGCGGTCGACTTCCAAGCCGTCGAGAGCTTGGCCCCAGCGGATGTGAAACAGCAGGGCTTCTGCCTTGCGGATGTGATCGGACAGGTTGCGGTAGCGGGTTGCCTGACGGGCCTGTTTTTTCAGGCTTTGCAGTTGCCCTTCCAAGGTGATGAGAATGTCGTCGAGGCGCGAAAGGTTGTTTTCCGCCCCGCGCAGACGCAACTCGGCCTCGTGACGGCGCGAATGCAAGCCAGTGATGCCGGCGGCTTCTTCCAACAGCACCCGGCGGTCCGATGGCTTGGCGGAAATGACTTGGCCGATCTTGCCTTGGCTGACCATGGCGGTCGAGCGCGAACCCGACGCTGCATCGGCGAATAGCAACTGGACGTCCTTGGCGCGGACGTCTTTGCCGTTGACCTTGTAGTTAGAGCCGCGGTCACGCTCAATTTTACGTACGACTTCCAGGTCTTCGGCATCGTTGAACATAGCTGGCGCGATGCGCGACTTGTTGTCCAGGTGCAAGACCACTTCGGCGACGTTGCGGGCCGGGCGATTGGATGATCCGCCAAAAATGACGTCGTCCATGGCTGAGCCACGCATCTGTTTGGCCGAGGTTTCGCCCATCACCCACTTAAGGGCTTCGACCAAGTTGGATTTTCCGCATCCATTGGGGCCGACAACGCCGGTCAGACCGGGCTCAATCTTGAGCTCGGTCGGATCGACGAAGGATTTAAACCCCGCAAGTCTGAGCCTAGTGAAGCGCAGCACGCCCTGATGTTCCCTAACTAACTTTATGTGTTTCAGTGCTCACAGGTGTGATCACTTGGCCCCTTTGGCTGCCAATGATTTATCAAGGATCTTCTTGAAATCATCGTATGCCATGGAGCCTTTAACGGTTTTGCCGTCCAAAACGAAGGTCGGCGTGGAATTGATGGAATAGAGGGCTTGCGCGCTCTGTGCTCCGCTCTGAATGCCTTGGGCCAATTCATTGCTTTGCAGGCATTGGTCTACGTCATCGATGCTGAGACCGGAAAAACGTGCAATGGCCACCAGTGCGGCGCGGGGCTTCTCGGAACGCGCCCAAGTGTCCTGCGAATGGTAAAGACGGTCAAACAGTTCGAAATGGCGTTCTGACCCGGCACAGCGTGCGATCATCGCGGCGGCCAATGCCAGGTTGTCGAGCGGAAAGTCATGGAAAACGATCCGAACTTTGCCGGTATCGACATAGTTCTTTTTGACTTCCGGCAATGTTTTGACGTGGAAATTGGCACAGTGACCGCAGGTCAGAGACGAGTATTCGTGGAGTGTCACCGGAGCATCCTTTGAACCGATGCTCATTTCGCTCAGTGCGTCTTTAATCGGCGCCATTTCCGCGCGCGCGCCGCTTGGCACCGCGAGCAGAACGGACATGACGAACAAGACCGCCACTGCAAAAGGCGCGGTGTTAATTACAGATTTGATGACTTGAGTTTTCAAAATCGACGTCTTGGTAGCATATGTAGGCATTGGTTGCTCCTGCACCACAAGATATTGAAGAATATATGGCACTGCGCGGCGCTGCTCAAGCACTACGAAGGCCTCAAAAGGTAACTAATTGTGGATAACTGGCCCAATTGAGGGCTCGGCATCTCACAAACTGTTGCGTTCGGCGCAATTTGCGCGTCTTAGGGCCGCTTGGTTTTTCGTCCCAGTATGTTTTCACCCAGCCGTTCCAGGGCTTCTTTGAGTTCCGGGTCATCCACGTTCGCGACGGCCCCGGCCAATCCCTTGATTTCGCTTTCGCTCAGCGGGCGAGGAGGCTCGGTTCGCCGGTCCCCCTTATGGAGTGCGGGTAGCGGCCCTTGGATCAGTTTGATCCGGACCACAGCCCGATAGCCGAAGAACATATTGATGCGCTCAATAATCTGCGGCTCTTGGTGTTGCAGTTCGGTGGCAAATGCTCCGCTGTCGGTTTTCAGGTGCAATGTGCCGCCGGTCACACCATCGCGGGAAAAGACGATTTTTTCCGGTTGGGTGTGACAAGCCATACTATCGCCGACAATTTCGGGCCATTTTGTGGCAATCGCGCCATGGATGAACCCATGTTTCCCGAGCAAGCCTTTCGTCATTCGGTCGATGGACTGGGAAACGGGTCTGGGGCCGCGGGTTCGGGTCTCGCTGGGTACGATCCCACGCGGCTTGGCAGCGGTCTTGTTTTTGTTGTTCTCGGTGGTGGGTTTTGTGGCCATGGCCTTATGGTATGGTGTCCGGCTTTCGGAAACAATGGCGTGTGAACATGGCTCGAACTTCTCCCCACAAACTCACCGAGTACCTGATGGTGTGGTATGCCAATGCAGGGCGTACAGCACTGCCGTGGCGTGATGCGCCATGCGGGAAACGTGATCCTTATCGGGTGTGGTTGGCAGAAATTATGTTGCAGCAGACCACTTGCGCTGCGGTGATTCCATATTTCGAAAAATTCATCACCCTGTGGCCGGATGTGAAGGCACTGGCCGCCGCCGATACCGACGACGTGATGCGTGCGTGGGCTGGGCTGGGCTACTATGCGCGAGCGCGCAATATGGTTAAATGTGCCCAAGTTGTGGCGACGGAGCGACAGGGGGCGTTTCCCGTCCATGAACAAGACTTGTTGGAATTGCCTGGCATAGGTCCCTATACCGCCGCCGCCATCGCCGCCATTGCTCATCATGGCCCGACCGCCCCTGTGGATGGCAATGTGATTCGCGTACTCAGTCGTCTTTATGCGGTCCCCGATGTCATGCCCGCGAATAAGGGGGTGGTTGGTGCGCTCGCGGTGAAAATGTTGCCTGCCGGTCGTAGTGGCGATTTTGCTGAAGCCTTGATGGATCTTGGCGCAACGGTCTGTAAGCCGAAAAACCCCAATTGTGCGGCATGTCCGTGGCAAAACGATTGCCAAGCTTCGGTCAAGGGCATGGCGGTCGCGTATCCGAAAAAAGCCCCAAAGAAAGACAAGCCGACACGTCGTGGTTGGGCGTTTTGGATTGAACGTGCCGATGGGACGGTCTTGTTAGAACGTCGCCCTGATAAGGGCTTGTTGGGCGGCATGACGGGGTTCCCGACCACTCTCTGGCAGGAAGAGCATATTTCCGCCGAGAAGGCTGTCGCTAAACAGCCCTTTCAAGGGCGCTGGCACGCGATGGATCAGATCGTTCTGCATACCTTCACTCACTTTCATCTGGAACTGGCGGTGATCAAAATGCATGTGCAAGAGGCGCCTTCAGGCGGACTATGGTGTCCCCGAGAGGATGTCGAAGCCCATGCCTTGCCCAGTGTGATGAAGAAGGTCGAAGCCCTGTTTCGTTGATGTTTCGCAAAATGCGAATAAAAGAGTTTCCAATCATTCTGCAAATGCCCATATTAATGGGAGCTAGGGGGCTGATATGGGTAATACAGCACGTATTTTACTTGTGGAAGACACGGTGCCGTTGGCACGCACGTACGAGGCCTATTTAGAAGCCGAGCCGTACGACCTGACCCACGTTGAAACTGGCAAGGAAGCTTTGGCGTATCTGGCGGATAGCCCGCCGGATGTGGTGCTTTTGGATCTGGTGTTGCCGGACATGGATGGGTTGGAAATTCTCGAACATATCTCCGTTTCAAAAATTCCCACTGCGGTGGTGGTGATCACTGCCAATGCGTCGCTCAACACAGCAATCGAAGCCATGCGGCTTGGCGCACTGGATTATATGGTTAAGCCGTTCAACGCGGACCGCCTGAGAGTCACGCTGAAGAATGTGTTGGAGCGCCAGCAACTCTCGCAAATTGTCGAAACCTATCGCAACGACATTGACCGCCAACAATATCAGGGATTTATCGGTTCATCGCTGGCCATGCAGCGGGTCTACCGCATTATAGATAGCGCTGCGGGGTCCAAGGCTACGGTGTTCATCACCGGCGAAAGCGGTACCGGTAAAGAAGTCTGCGCCGAGGCCATCCATCGCCAAAGCCCCCGCGCGGAGAAACCGTTTATCGCGCTCAATTGCGGGGCGATCCCCAAAGACCTGATGGAAAGTGAAATTTTCGGCCATGTGAAAGGCGCCTTCACGGGCGCCATTGCGGATCGCAGTGGTGCGGCCAGCCGTGCCGCGGGTGGGACGTTGTTCTTGGATGAAATATGCGAGATGGATCTGAGCTTACAGACCAAGCTCTTGCGTTTTATCCAAACGGGAACATTCCAAAAAGTCGGCGGCAGCAAGTTGGAAGAGGTGGACATTCGTTTTGTCTGCGCCACCAACAAGGACCCGATGATCGAGGTCGCCGAGGGCCGCTTTCGTGAAGATTTGTTCTATCGCCTGCATGTGATTCCCATTCATATGCCGGACTTGAAAGAGCGCGGCGAGGACGTGTTGGCCATTGCCAGCAAGCTGCTCGCAGATTATGCCGATGAAGAGGGTAAGCCTTTTCACGGCTTTGATGATCGGGTGAGCGCGGTATTTCAGGCTTACCCCTGGCCGGGTAACGTGCGTCAGTTGCAAAATGTCATTCGCAATATCGTGGTGTTGAACGACGGCGAACTGGTGAGCAGTTCCATGCTGCCCGCACCATTGGATCAGCTGGTCGGGAGTGTCGAGCTATTGCCCGCCAGTATCTCCAAAACCACAGTGACGGCGCAGGGGCCGCCAGAGGTGCGTTCACTTAATGGTTTTATGCCCGTGCATAAAGATGATTTGCGTCCCCTTGACGAGATGGAGCGCGAAATTATCGAATATGCCATTGGCTTATGTGATGGGAATGTGCCCAAGGCGGCATCGTACCTTGGCATCAGCGCCTCGACCATTTATCGCAAGCGCCAAAATTGGGAAGAGATGGGCCAAGGCCAAGTGGTCGAGGCCTAAGCCGAGCCATTTAAAATATGGTCAGCCCTGAGTGTTATCGGCCTCTAGGCTTTTGGCTGCGCGCATTGTCGCAGCGACATTTTGGGGAATAATATCTAAGACGATCTGGGCTTTTGCACGGATGTCGGCATCGTCGCCGCCTTGACAGGCATCTTCCAGACTTGCAGCGGCCTTGCCACCCTCGGACGCACCATAAGTTTGGCACAATCCTTTTAGCGAGTGTGCCTGAATGCGCAGGTTCGTAGTGTCGAATTCACCTTGCAGGTAAGTCCTAACGGCGGCGATGCGCTTGTCGGCGTCAGTCTTGAAGATTTGCAGAAGTTTTAACGCCGTGTCCTCCCCAACGTCTCTGGCCAGTTGGCGGAGGGTGTCTAGGTCGGGCACGGCGTTAACTCCGAAAGTGGTTTTATTCGTCGTAAGAAATCAGGGCTTCAAATGGTGCGCCCAGCTTTTCTCGCCCGTTGAGGAACGTCAGTTCAATGAGCGCGGCGGTGCCGACTACGTCGCCGCCAACCTTTTTGCACAGTTCAATGGTCGCGTTGAGGGTGCCGCCGGTGGCGAGCAAGTCGTCGAGAATCACCACCCGCTGTCCGGGATGAATGGCATCGTCCTGGATTTGCAGGGTGTCGGTGCCGTATTCCAGCTCATAGCTGTGCGAGACCGTGCCGCCGGGTAATTTTCCGGGCTTGCGCGCCATGACGAAACCACAGCCGAGCTTTAGGGCCAGTGGTGCAGCGACCAGGAAGCCACGCGATTCAATGCCCACCAGCACGTCCGGCTGATATGCGCCGATCATGCGTGCCATGCGGCCCATTGCGACCTGCCATGCGTCGGCGTGCGAGAGCAGCGTGGAAATGTCGTAAAACAAAATTCCGGGTTTTGGAAAGTCGGGAATGCCCCGGATGTATTCTTTGATGTCCATGAGTGCTCAGGCCCTTCAGTGATCGTCAGTAGTAAAAGTTAGGTGTTCATCATACGCGTGCGCTTGGCCCACGGTAAAGTGAAACGGAAAAAGTCAGAAAAACAACAAAGCAAAAGGGTCGATGCGTTGGCACCGACCCTTGCTTGCGTGCGCGAACGGCTTAGTTCGCTTTCATGTATTCGATGATCGCGGCGCGGTCTTTAGGTTTTTTGACCTTAACGACCATGGTTGTCGCTTTACCGATAAACTTTTTCGGGTTTTCGATCCAAGCGCTCAAATTGGCTTCGTCCCAGACGATGTCGGAACCCTTGAGGGCTTTGTATTTCTTGAAGTCCTGTTGACCAGCCTTTTTGCCGATAATCCCTGCCAAAGACGGTCCGATTGCATGCTTGCCGGGCTTCATGGAGTGGCACTTTTTACAGTTTTTCTTAAACAGCTTTGCGCCGTCAGCAGCCATGGAGGTGGCGGGAAGAAAACTGATGCATGCGAGAGCGGCTGCCGTAAGGATGAGTGGGGACTTCATGGTGGTTCTCCAGATGATATCGAATTGTCGAAAATGTCACACGAAACAGATATAGGCATTGGTCATAAGGTAGCGCCGAATTTTACGAAGGCAAGTGTAAAGTCCAAAAATCAACTGTGCAATAGGTGGGGGGGAACCCGTTCATTTTAGGTGGCTTGTGTCACATATGCACGAGGCCCCACTCGGGGAGTGGGGCCTCGTGCAGTACATTCAAGACGGAATGCGTCTGAGAATTTTGTTATTCGCCTTTGAGAAATTTAATGATTTCTTTGCGATCTTTTTCTTTTTTGACTTTAACGGTCATCGCGGTCGCTTTGCCGATGAATTTTTTGGGGTTGGTGATCCATTTGTCAAGGCTGTCTTCATCCCAGACGATGTCGGAACCCTTGAGGGCTTTGTATTTCTTGAAGTCGGTGGAACCGGCTTTGCGGCCAATGACGCCAGCCAAAGACGGGCCGACCTTGTTCTTACCAGCTTCCATAGAGTGGCAGGTGCTGCACTTTTTCTTAAACAGCTTTGCGCCCTTGCCTGCAGCCATGGCGGAACCGCTGGAAACGGCGATGGCGGCAGCAATGCCGAGTGCCAGAAACTTGGTGGTGTTCATGTGATGCATCTCCAATTGAAAAATATGTGTGGCGATACCTGAAAAAAGGTTCGCCATTTTTAGCGCATTCGCGCATCCGAATGCAACGGTCTGTAATGGTGGCCCTGCACGGATCACGAGGAAGTATATTAGAACTTCTAAAATATTACCAGATGCTCACTCAGAGCGGCTGATTTCATGCCATATGGCGTAATCGGCGCGAAATTTTTGCAAGGCATTCCAGGTCTTGGCGTAATCGGGGTCTTTTTGTACAAGCTCTCGTGTGACGGTTTTCCACGCATCTTTCAGGTCGTGAAGTATGCCACCTGACCATCTCCGAACCTGGATACCGGAAAGGCTTATGTTTTTCAGTGCGTCGAATTGGCTTGCATCAGCTTGGGTTAATGCGTGACGCACGTTGTCGCCGCAAATGGTGTCGATGGCCGTGCGCTCCGATGCGGTTAGGCCTTTCCAAATTTGGGCGTTGAAGGCCATCGCGTACAAAGTCACGGGCTGACTCCAGCCCGGAAAGTAATAGTTGCGCGCAAATTTCTGGAAGCCCAGTTGGGCATCGATGCTGGGCAGGGAATGTTCGGCACCATCCAATTCCCCTTGTTCAAATTGGGACAAAATGTCGCCAACATTGAGGTGCTTGATGTTGGCCCCCAGTTTTGCAAGGACTTCACCGCCAAGGCCGGTGGCGCGGATGTTGAGACCTTTGAAATCGTCGCTGCTGCGCACCGGGGCGCGGTACCACCCCGAAGATGATGGGGGGATGGCGCCGCATAACGTAGCGTGTAAGCCTCTTTTTTTCATGGCCCCCTGGAACAGCTCGCGCCCACCGCCATGGTAATACCAGGCTAGGTACTCTTGCGCGTCGGGGCCAAACGGTATGGCGGTAAACAATTGCAAAACCGCAGCGTCGGGATCGAATTGGCTTGGGGTGGCGAACATGCCTTCTACGGTGCCGGATTTGACTGCGTTGAGCGTATCGGCACTTTCTACCAAGATGCCAGGATCATACACGCTTACGGCCAGACGTCCGCCGCTGGCCGCGGATAATGTTGCCTTCAGGCGTTGGGGCAGCTCGCCCAGGATTGGCGTTTTTGATGCGTACAGGCTGACGATCCGCAAGCGATGGGCGGATGCCAGTTGTTCTGTGGCAGGACCTGGCCGTGTTTCACTGTTTGTGCCAATGAGGTCTTTGCCAAGTGTTTCGGCCCCGGCGGGAATGGCGTTTTCGGGCGCGCGGGGTTGGCCATCGCGGGCTTTCTTGAGGCTGGGCGCGACGACGGTTGCGCCGATCATGACGCCAGTGACTACGCCGATAATGATGCCAATAATGGTGTTGCGCATGCTTTGTTTTTGCCCCGAAGCGATATTAGCGGTTGCGTTTATTTTGCCCAAGCCGAGGGAGAATAGCAGCGCGCTTGTGAGTGGGGAAGAGCAGAGTACCGTCTGCCAATGGCGCAGCGGTTTTGCGCATTTGATTTAACACCTGTTTACGTTGTTTTTGCGCACAATTGGCATGATGGCGTGCCGGAACACGTCTGGGCCGGGTTAAACAGGGTGGCATATCGACGATGTTGGGCGGTGAAGTGATAATTTTTTCACGGCATCAGGATGTTAATGCATGCTCGACAGCGGTGTTCAGTTTATTCATGTCGATGGGTTTGCTGAGAAAGCTGGTGTGGAGGTCGCGTGTGATCTTGTCATCGAGTTCGTGTTCCTGATGAACGGACATAATCAAAACCGGTAGGTTTTTGGTGTTGGAGCACGCGCGTAATTTATTTAGCGTCTCGACGCCGTCCATGACCGGCATGGCGATATCGAGAATGATGAGGTCAAGGGTGTTGTGGAGTGCGTAATTCACGCCGCTCGCACCGCCGCTCACACAAACGACGCGGTGACCGGAGCTTTCCAGGAATAATGAGGCAATCTGGTGGATGTTGGTATCATCATCGACCAAAAGTATTTCAGCCATATCGAGGCCCCCGTTGTTAAATGCATTTTGCAAATCATCTGTAATTGTCAGGTTCTATACAAAATGTGTGCCAATTAGGCGGGGTTGTGCCGAACGTTTTAAGCTTCCATCCTACAAGAAATGCGGTCGAGACTAAAGGTGTTCTCTAGGGCGCGTGCTAGGCGTCCCAGACGGGAGTCATGATTTGGGTCGGCAGGAACTTCGATGATGATGTAATGGCGTCGAGCTGGTTGGAAATTTCTTCCAGACTGGGGCGCTCCTTATGCGTTTCCAGCGCGGGCAGATCATCATTGCCGTAGACAATTATGATGTGGTTGCGCGGCGTTCCGAAATACGGCCCGCGCGGACTGATCGGGTCGAACACTTTGGCCTGCAAGTAATCCGCCATGGGATGGATGAGAGTGCTGTCGATCCCCCTTGCGCTGTCGTAACGCAAAATCTTGCTGTTGCAGAGCGAACGTTCGGAATAGATCTTCTTGATGCCGAAGCGATCGAGTTGGTCGTGAATGGGCGTGCCTTTCTTGAGCACGTAGCCGCTGGCTAGAATCTTATCCACCACGTCGGCGTGCTGATACAAAAACGCCACCGTTTCGTCTAGTTCTTCGCGGGTTTCAGATGGGAACCCGACGATGATGAACAGGTGATTGCGGATGTTCGCCTTGTGCGCCCGGTTCAAGGTGTTGGATGAACTTTCAACCGTGTTGCCCTTGTCCATCATAGTAAGCAGACGTTCCGACCCGGACTCCATGCCCCAATAGATACTGCGGCACCCTGTTTTGTACATGTGGTCGAGAATTTCCTGAGTGAAATCCGGGGTTGGCTTGGCCAGCGCGAAGTAACGCACATCCAGCCCACGTTCGAGGATTTCATCGCCGATTTTCTGAAAGCGTTTTGCGGAAATCATTTCATCGACGAACGTGAAGTGGCGTGCGCCAAGGGTTTTGGCATGATGCTCAATTTCCGCCACGCATCGCGAAATCGACTGAGTTTTATAGCTGCCAGCGTAGCTCGCGAAATGGTCGCAGAACGTACAGCGCCGCCAATAACATCCACGCGAACTGATCAGTGGCACGACAGGTGACGGCGTCAGATAGCCGTTAATGTCAAAGTCGCTGAAATCGGCAAACGGCAAATCTTCATGATTGAGCTTATCCAGACTTTGACCGATCTTGACGTGCCCGGTTTCATTTTCGAAGGCGGCGTGCCCGGTGACCATTTCATATCCGTCACCAGATTTGATGGCGTTGAGCAGTTCGAGGAAAGCCAGTTCGCCCTCGTGCAAAACCACATGGTCGACATAGGCTCGGGTGATGAAACCTTGCAGGTTTACTTCATTGAAAAAACCGCCACCGAACACGGTGATGACGCTGGGGTTGATTGTTTTGATCGCGCGCGCCAGCAGGGCCGAGAACCAGAACTGCTGGGTGAACATCACCGAAAAGGCAACCACGGCCGGGGTGGTGGCGAGGACATGGCGTGCAAATTGATCGACGTACCAAGGTGTTGGCCCATTGCTTTCGTAGATGGACTGGCACTGGGCGTTGTACGCGTCACTGATCAAGCCTTGATAGCGTGAAAAGGTTTCTGCCAACGGGTTGTGTACAGCATCGTTAAAGAATCCGTCACCGCCATTGGTGAACAAGTCGGCAGCGCCAACGCACTGGTCGCTATCGTCGTAATGAAACGCGGCACTGTGATTGCGCTGTGAATCGATGATGGATGAATACCAAAGCGGGTTCAGGTCGAAACACTGAACCTTGAAATCCGAGTTCTTTTCGACATTGGCCTTGATCAAAGCCGGGCCAAGGGGCAGCGAAGGGAATGTGGCGATTGGGCTGACCATGGCCACTTGGTTTGGGATGAGCTTAGCCTTCTCCAAGGTGGCGCGATCGGGCAGGGGTTCGGCAAACAAAGGGTGGAGAAAATCGAAGTACTTGTTTTGGTATCCAGGCACGGTTTCAATGGCGCGTTTGTAAAGGGCTACGGCCTCTTCGCGGCGTCCGGCCGTATACAACGTGTTGATGCGGCCGTGCCAGGCGTCGAGCATGTGCGGCTGGATCGCCGCGGCGCGTTCGTAACACGACAAAGCCTCATCGGTGGCACCTTGGTCATGGTGAATGTGGCCCATGGCGGTAAGGATGGCCGCGGGGTCGGGTGCGTTCATGTCCAGCGCATGGGCATAGCTCTGCAAGGCGGCCTCATCTTCGCAGACGTGGCGTAAAATACGCCCTTTAAACGCATGAGCCATCGGAGAATTTGCATTTGCCGCGATGGCGCTTTCCGTGACCGCCAAAGCGTTATGCACGAAACCCGCTTCCAACAAAATATCCGTGAGGGCTTCGTAGCCGTCCAGTAATCCGGGAGCGATTGCGATGGATTTACGCGCTGCCGTCAGGGCATCGTCCATTTCATCGAGGCCCGCCTGTGCACGCGCTAAAAGGACATGTGCTCCGGCATTGTTTTTAGCCAAGGCAATGGACCGTGAAACGGAACTTTTGGCGGTCTCATAATCGCGTTCGGCAAAGAATGCCTGTGCGAGGATGAAGTAAATATAGGCTTGCTCGGCCTTTCCGGGTTTCTTCGCGATGGTGCCGCCCTGGCTGAGGGTCGGGGCAATGATGCGCCAGCAATTGGTCGAGGCTTTTTTGCTGTCACCATTGCGGTAATACGCCATAGCCTGATTGAAGGCTGAAATTTCCAGGCGGGCTTCTGTGCGGGGTGGCGCTATGGCGGCGCGAACCGTGGGGTGATAGGGCGAGCCGACGGCTTGCGCCGATTTTGCATTTTTTTGCATGGAGTTAAGCCTTATGGTTTGCGCACGCGCACAGGTCCACCTTTAGGAGTGTTGAGGGGCAGTTTGAATGATTCAAAGGGGCCACGTCAATGGACGTAAATTACCCTGCCGCGCAACATGCAATGGTATTCGTCAGGACGCTTAGCTGATGGTAAAATCGGTCGCGTCAAGATCGGCAATGGCGACCCCTGTCAGGGTAATGTCCAGGTCGGTGGTGCCGTTGCCATCGGTGTCGATCGACAGCAATTTTGAGGTATCGTTAAAGATCGCTTCCGTATTGCCGGTGGCGGTAAATGTGGTTGCACCCAGATAACTGAAGGTGCCGGACAACAGACCGTTGAGAACGATGTCCTCGGTGGCGTCGGTGGCGTCGAAATCGGTGATGGCTTCGGTGCCCGCGGCTGGCGCGTCCGTCAATGACGTGTACACAAACCTGTCGGACCCGGCCCCGCCGGTCAAGGTGTCGGACGAAGCCCCCCCGGTGATGGTGTCAATGCCGGTGGCCCCAGTCAGCGTATCGACGCCCGCGGTGCCGTTGATCGGCGTGTTGAGGACTGAGAAATTGAAAGTCTGAAGCGCTGATGTGCCACCTTGATCATCGACAACGATGAACTTGAAGCTATCTGATGTCGATGCTGTGCCCGAGTTCTGATAGGTCACAGCACCGCTGAGGACATCGGCCTGTGTAAAGCTGTCATAAGCCGTAAGGGCGACGCCACCAAGCTGTAAAGAGCCATCGGTCGGGATCGACGAGACAATGAATGTCAGCGTACTTGCAAGCGGGTTGTCAGCATCGCTAACGCCAAAGGTCGCATCCTGAAAAATGAAGGACCCAGAGCGGGTAACCTCGGCATTGGGGGTCAATTGAGTATTGGTCAAGATATCGCTGCTGGAGATCGTGGGGTGAGCGACCAAGATGTCCATCGCTCCGTCGCTGTTCAAGTCGCCGCCATGAACCTGTGTCGGCCAGCTGGCACCAATGTTGAGGTTTTGGATCGTGAAGTTCGCGTTGCCGTCATTGAGGTAAATTTCCACACCGCCATCTGCCGCCATGATGGCGTCGAGATCACCGTCGCCGTCGATATCGACCAGTTTACCGTCCTCGCGGGCGCCGGTCGTTCCAACGGCTTGCGTTTCTGTAAAGTTTCCCGTTCCGTCATTGAGGAAAACCTTGTTCTCGATATAGCGGTTGAAAGCGAAAATATCCAAGTCGCCGTCACCGTCCAGATCGCCCATATCGACGCCGTTGGTGGCCCCGGCAGTTGTGCCGTCTGTACCTATGGCACTCAAGCGCCCCGTGCCGACGACACCTGTGTTGGAAAACGTGCCGGTGCCGTCGTTGATCCAGATGTCCATGCTCTCGGCCCAACTGCCGGTGACGGCATCGATAAAGCCGTCGCCGTTGACGTCGCCCACAGCTAACCCGCGGTAACTTTGAGCAGTCTTGGTCGAGGTTAACGACTGTCCCGTGTCCGTGAAGACGCCGGGAGCATCGGTACCTTGGGCGTTGAGAAAGACTTTGATACCCGCATCAATGTTGACAAACATATCGTTCAGGCCATCGCCGTCAAAATCGGCAAGGGCGACGTTGTTCGCCCCGATGGTTCCGCCGGTCGTGCTGATGATTTGGCTTGATTGCACAAATCCACCGGCACCGTCGCCAAAATAGATCGGTTGCGCAGAGGAGCTGTTTTCAGCGAAGACAATATCGGCGATCCCATCGCCGTTCACATCGTCGACGTCCATGCGCTTCATGTACAGGTTGTTGGTGATGGCAAGGGTGTAGGTGAAATTGCCGCTGCCGTCGTTCAGGCCGACGTAAGTGGAGGAGGTGGCACTCCCCGCAGCGGTGTCATAACCGAGAATGATGATGTCCAGGTTGCCGTCACCGTCAAGATCGGAAAGGGCGCTCGCACCAGCCTGGAACGTCGTGGCGACAAGGCTGTCAAAGGTGGTTGCACCGCCAGCGGTGAAACTCAAAGGCCCACTTTCGAGCCTTGCTAAATTCACCGTTGGATCAGCGTTCGAACTGTTAATGATGGGATTGTCAAAGAAATCAGTCGGTAGCAGCGCATCGTCGGGTGGTAGGTCAAAAAAATCCACACCGGGGGGGAGTGTGAAATCAAACAAGGGGCCGTCGAAGAGGCCCTCTCCGGGAAGGGGAAAAGGGTCTGGCTCTGGCAACAGGTCCAGTATTGGAAAGGGCAGTGGGTCGGGTTCCGGTAGTGGGACTTGTACGTCGCCGTCTCCGCCTTCTCCGCCATCTTCCGTCACCGTGTCGGTCGTACCCGCCGTGTCCGCTTGTGCGGTACCCTGCTGGCCTTCATCAGTCTGCTGGGCATCGTCCTGAAAGGCCGTTTCGGCGGCAACTTGTGCGGTGACCGCCGTATTGGCCATGGAACTAAACGCGGTGGCTTGTTCGGCATCGGCGGCAGCTTGTTGGGCTTCCGCCTCGGCGGCGTCGGCTTCCTGGGCTGCGTCTTCGGCGGCTGCGGCTGCGTCTTCGGCCTTTGTTGCGGCCTCGGCTGCTGCGGCGACTTTGGCTTCGGCTTCGGCGATGGCTTGCTCATCGCCGGATTCTTCGGCGGCGGCCAGGGCGGCTTCGGCATCGGCGGCATCGGCCTCGGCTTGGGCGGCTTCGGCTTCGGCTTCGGTTTTGGCGGTTTCCGCCTGTTCCTTCGCGGCGGCGGCATCAGCCTCGGCATTTGCGGCCTTGTCTTGGGCTTGCTCGGCTTTTTGTTCGGCTTGCTTGGCGACAGTTTTCACCAGTCGTGTCAGGCTGCCGCTATAGTTTTGTTGAATTTCTTGGTTGGACAACACCACCATGGGGCCGGGGGCCGCGTTGGCGCCAAATACGGTCGTGGAGGCCCCGGCTTGATTGAGCACCAAGGTGCCCGCACCGTTGGACACGATGATCTCGCCGATTTGACCGTCAACGTCGCGCACCAGGGAAATTTTGTTTTCCGCACCTTCGGCAGCGGCATTGCCTAGTACGGTGGACCCGCGAATGCCGATGGTCGCGGTGGGGGTGTTGACGACCATGCCATCGGGCGAGGTCTTGGCCACTTGGCCGCTGACAAATGAAAATACGCCTTGGACCACGGTGGCGTTGAAGCTGCCCGTCTGGGTGCCGGGGTCATAGACCATTTCATCCATGACCATGCGCCCGTCGACATCCAGCGAGAACACCGTGTCATCGGCAAACACAACATTGACGGAGCCATCGGGTCCGGTGACCAGCACATCGCCCTGATAGACCGGATCGCCGGTGACGAGCATCGTTTCGGTGCCGTTCGGGTGCACAACGGAAACGGCCCCCTTGGCTTCGCTGATCGAACCGATGGACTCACCCAGTCCCGTGGTCAGGCCGGACGCGGGGCCAATCTGCGCCACTTGTCCCGGTGCCATGGGACCGGCCAGAGTGCGTACGATATGATGGGGCAGAACCGCGCCGTCTTCGCTGACAAGGTCGGGAGGGGACAGGCGCAAGAAGTAATCGGGAACGACGATGGTGCCGTCCGCACCGCCATCAAGGATCAGGTCAAAGCCTTCGCGGGCAAAATCGGCACGCAAAAAAGCATTGCCCCCTGGCAGCACCAAGCTGCTTTCTCCCAGTTTGACATGGGCGGTGGTTACAATGCTCTGGTCGTCGTCTTGCCCGACGTTAAATTCCAACAAACCTTCCAATAGGTCGTCCCCTGAGTGAACTTTCTGTGCGCTCAAACAACAAGTTACCGCCGGGTGCTTAAAAATCCTATAATTTTCTTCTGAAACGGGCGGCGTAGATCAACCGCTTGAGCATAGTGTGTCGCGGCCAAATAAAAACGGGTCAGCCGTTACCGGCCAACCCGTTGTTTTTATTGGTCGGAGTGAGAGGATTCGAACCTCCGGCCCCTGCCTCCCGAAGACAGTGCTCTACCAGGCTGAGCTACACTCCGACAATGGTCATGCTCACTTGAAGGCGCTTATATAACGCCGTGGCCCCGTCAACGCAAGAGACAACGCAAGGGGTGCTTATGCCCTGATGCAGCCTCGGTTTGCGGTGTTTAGTAGGCGCGTTCGATGCAGAAATCGACCACGTCCAAAAGCGCGATTTTGATGTCGCTTTCGGGGAAAACGCCGAGTGCATCGCGTGCGATGGCGCCGAAGTGGCGGGCGCGTTCGATGGTATCGGTCAGTGCTTTGTGTTTTTCCAACAGGTCCATCGCGTGTTCGATGTCGCCGTCGTTTTGATCCAGCTCTTCCATAGTCCGGCGCCAAAATGTGCGCTCTTCGTCACTGCCGCGCGCAAATGCCAGCACGATGGGCAAGGTGATTTTGCCCTCGCGGAAATCGTCACCAACGGCCTTGCCGAGTTTTTCCTGTTTGGCGGAGAAATCCAAAACATCATCGACCAGTTGGAACGCGATGCCGAGATTGAGGCCATAGGCGCGAAACGCCTCTTGTTCTTTTTTCGGGCGTTCGGCGATCACCGGCCCCAGCTCGGCGGCGGCGGCGAACAATTCGGCGGTTTTGGCCTGAATGACCTCCATATACGCGCTTTCGCTGGTTTCTGTGTCGTTCGCCGTGACCAATTGCAGCACTTCGCCTTCCGCCAAGATGCTAGAGCCTTGCGACAGAATGCGCAGGACCTCTAGATCACCGTCTTCGACCATCAACGCGAATGAGCGGGTGAACAGGAAATCGCCGACCAGGACGCTGGGCTTGTTGCCCCACAGTGCATTGGCCGAGGCTGCACCGCGGCGCAGGTCGCTTTCGTCCACCACGTCGTCGTGCAGCAAGGTGGCGGTGTGAATGAATTCGATGCACGCCGACAGCAGCACATGGCGGTCGCCTGTGTAGCCGCACATGCGCGCGGACGCCAGTGTCAGCATCGGGCGCAGACGCTTGCCGCCCGCCGCAATGATGTGACCCGCCAGTTGGGGAATCAGGGACACCGGGCTGTGCATGCGCTCGACAATGGCGATGTTGGCAGCTTTGAGGTCGTCGGCAACCAAATCCGCCAGACGGTCCAAAGGTGAACTTTTCGCGCGCTCTTCGTCCAAATTTACGACCACGCCCAAAGCGTTTCTCCCCATGATGCCATTCGTGATGCCGTTTGTGATGTCGGCCCATTCAATCGGGTGTTTTTCGTGCCCTGACGGAATTATTAAAGTAGTGTTGGCGCATATATGACCGCCCAGACGGGGCTTGGTCAAGCGCCCATAGGGATATGAGCAGTATTTCGAGGGAATAAAATTGTATGTTTGAGCTTGTGCGCACCAATGATCCAGTAATGATATCGTGGCTTCGGGCCCAGTTGGCAGACGCAGGGATCGAGGTTTTGGTGTTGGATGAACACATGAGCATCATGGATGGCTCGGTGCAGGCCATTCCACGCCGTATTATGGTGGCGGACCAGGACAAGCGCGAGGCGCAAGTGATTTTGGCCGAGGCCGACCGCCTTGCGGCGGGGCAGTGAGACTTACGAACATGACGAGCACTCTATTGAACGACACCACCCAAGACCGAATTTTGGACGGCAAGGTGATCCTCAATCAACCACGCGATGGATACCGCGCCGCCGTTGACCCCGTGCTGCTGGCCGCCGCGATCCGGGCCGAGACGGGAAGAGAGGGCGAGACGGGGGAACGTGTGCTCGACCTTGGGTGTGGGGTCGGGGCGGCGATGCTGTGTCTGGCTGCGCGGTGCGAAGGGGTGCGTATTGACGGTTTGGAACTTCAGCCCCAGCTCGCGGATTTGGCAAAACTGAATGTCCAGGCCAATGGATATGCAGACCGCATGCGTGTCTTTTGCGGCGACCTCCTCAATCCCCCTGCCGAGCTGGAGACTGAGGGCTACGCCCATGTGTTTGCCAACCCGCCTTATCTGAGTGGTGATCGCGGCAACCATCCGCCCAATGAGTCGAAAAAAATGGCCAATGTGGAAGGCGACGCCGACTTGGAAGACTGGGTCGATGCGGCGTTGAAGTTCTGCCGCCGCAAAGGCTCGGTGACCTTTATCCAGCGCGCCGACCGGTTGGCGGAACTGTTGATCGGTTTGGAAGGACGTGCCGGTGAAGTCACGATTTTTCCCTTGTGGCCCAAGGGGGAAGAGAATTCCCACCGGGTGATCGTGCGTGCGCGCAAGGGCATCAAGTCACCGATGAAGCTGCTCAACGGTTTGACGCTGCACAATGATGATGGCAGCTACACGGACAACGCCGACGCAGCGCTTAAGGGTGGCGAATTGCATTTGAGGGCATGAACCTCAAGTAAGCATTTGACCCTTGGGCGGCGCGCCCTTACAAGTGACTTATGTTCGGATTCAGCCTGTTTAAAATCATCTTTACGATCGTCGTTGTTGTCGTGGTGTGGAACGCGTTTAAGTACTTTTCACGCATCCAGGATCAACGTGAGCAAAACGCGCGCGTAAATCCCCGCAAAAGTAAAGCGCGTGAACGGGCGGCGCCCCCAGCGGACCCCCCAGCGGACCCTGGCCCCAGTGCCGACGGCATTGAAGATATGGTCGAGTGCAAGGTGTGTCATGCCTATGTCACCCGAGGCGGGAACTCCTGCGGGAAAGACAACTGTCCCTTTCAAGGCTGATCAATAAGACAATTGCGGCTTTCGCGCCTTGACCCGGTCATAGGCTCAAGGCTATCTTCGCCGCACTGCAACATTTTTCGATTCCGCCCTAAATTTGCTAAGGCTTTGTCCCATGTCCGGTGTGCCTGCACCCAATCCTGATACGTGCTTTCAAAACTTGATCCTGAAGCTGCAAAGCTTTTGGGCCTCGCACGGTTGTGTGATCTTGCAGCCGCATGACCAAGAAGTCGGCGCTGGCACCTTTCATCCCGCGACCACGCTACGTGCCTTGGGACCGAAGCCGTGGAAAGCGGCCTACGTGCAGCCTTCGCGTCGCCCCACCGATGGGCGTTATGGCGAAAACCCCAACCGCTTGCAGCATTATTACCAGTTTCAGGCGATGATGAAGCCGTCACCGCCCAATTCGCAAGACCTCTACCTCGACAGCCTCAAAGTCCTCGGCATCGACAGTGCCAAACACGACATTCGTTTCGTCGAAGACGATTGGGAAAGCCCGACGTTGGGCGCATGGGGACTGGGTTGGGAAGTCTGGTGCGACGGCATGGAAGTCAGCCAGTTCACCTATTTCCAACAAGTCGGCGGCATCGAATGTAATCCGGTGGCGGTTGAGCTCACCTACGGGCTGGAGCGTCTCGCCATGTACATTCAAGGCGTCGAAAACGTTTATGACCTGGATTGGAATGGCCAGGGCGTGCGCTATGGCGATGTGTTCCTGCGCAACGAAAAAGAACAGTCCGCGTTCAACTTCGAACACGCCAACACCGACAAGCTGTTTCAGCAGTTTGCGGACGCCGAAGACAATTGTCTGACGTTGCTGAATTTGGACAAGCCCTTGGCGCTGCCGGCCTACGAGCAATGCATCCGCGCCAGTCACCTGTTCAACCTGCTGGACGCGCGCGGCGTCATTTCCGTGACCGAACGCCAAGCCTACATCGGGCGCGTACGTAAGCTGTCATCGGGGTGCTGCAAGGCGTGGCTCGCGGGCGAAGGGGAGACGGAATAATGGCTGAGTTGCTCCTCGAACTGTTTAGCGAAGAAATTCCCGCCCGCATGCAAGCCCGCGCCGCTGCGGACCTCAAGAATTTGGTCGAAACCGGCTTGAAGAAAGCCGGACTCGACTGGACCAAGTCCGAAGCTTTCGTCACGCCGCGTCGCCTGTGTCTGGTGATCGACGGCTTGCCGGAAAAACAGCTGGACGTCAAAGACGAACGCAAAGGCCCGCAAGTCGGCGCACCGGAACAGGCGCTCAATGGCTTCCTCGGCTCGCTGGGTGGAATGAGCATCGACGATTGCGAACAGCGCGACGTCAAAGGCAAAGCCTTCTACTTCGCCGTGATCGAAAAAAAAGGCGGGGCAACAGAGAATATTATTGCCGCCGTTATTCGACAGGTTATTTGGAATTTTCCATGGCCGAAGTCTATGCGATGGGGTGCAGGGCACCTAAAATGGGTCAGGCCGCTTCAAAATGTGCTCTGCATTTTTAATGGTCAAATCGTAAAAAGCAGCCTCGTTCGAGGTATGGGTGAAGCTCAAGTTGGGCTGGATTTTGTTGCGGGCGGTGCTTCTGCCCATAGCATCGAATTTAACGCTAAAACCTATGGTCATCGATTCTTGAACCCCGGTCCCGTCGCGGTCGATGGCTTTGCCGATTATCGCGCCAAGCTGGCTGAGGCCCATGTGATGTTGTGCCCGTCGGAACGACGCGCGGAAATCGTCTCTCAAGCCGAAAAGATTGTGGAACAGGCAGGGCTGACGCTCAAGCCCGACGAGGGCTTGTTGCAGGAAGTCACCGGGCTGGTTGAATGGCCAGTGGTGTTGATGGGCGCGATCGAAGATGAGTTCATGAAGTTGCCGGGCGAAGTGTTGTCCGATACCATGCGCACGCACCAAAAATACTTCACCGTGTTGAATGCCGACGGCACCATTGCACCGCAATTCATCATGGTTTCCAACCAAGTCGCGCCCGATGGCGGAACAGCCATCGTCGCAGGCAATGAACGGGTTTTGCGCGCGCGCTTGTCGGATGCCAAATTCTTCTGGGACCAGGACCGCAAGGTCACGCTGGCCAGCCGCGCACCGAAGCTGGCAGACATCGTGTTCCATGCCAAGCTGGGCACGGTCGCTCATAAAGTCGAACGCATTAAAAACTTGGCTGGGTTCTTGGCTGAAAACGTTGGCGCGGACAAGGCCCAAGCCGAACGCGCCGCCGAACTGTGCAAGTGCGATCTGGTCACCGGCATGGTCTACGAAATTCCCGAAGTGCAAGGCATCATCGGGCGTTATTATGCGCTCAACGATGGTGAGCCCGAAGCGGTCGCCAACGCCATTGCTGAACACTATTCACCTGTCGGTCCCGGCGACGATTGCCCTACCGCGCCGGTCTCGGTGGCCGTGGCGGTGGCTGACAAAATCGATACCTTGGTGGGCTTTTGGACCATCGACGAAAAACCCACAGGATCGAAAGATCCGTTTGCTTTGCGCCGCGCGGCGTTGGGCGTGATCAGGTTGATCGTTGAGAATAATTTGCGTCTGCGGCTGCTTAAGGTTCTTGAATGTGCTGTTGGCTCTTTCGGCAGAGCTTTTAAGAAAGATGTAGATGAGCCTGAATTGGCTGGTCGTGTTCGTGTGTTTAACGACCTGCTGGCGTTCTTTGCCGACCGCCTGAAAGTCCATTTAAAGGGCGAGGGGGTGCGTCATGATTTGATCGACGCGGTGTTCTCGCTTGGCAGCGAAGATGACTTGGTACGTTTGCTGGCACGGGTCGATGCGCTGTCGGCACTGATGGGATCGGACGACGGCGTCAACCTGTTGGCCGCGCACAAGCGCGCCACCAACATCTTGCGCATCGAAGAAAAGAAAGACGGCAAGTCCTACGGGGGCATGCCCGACGAAAGTGCATTTGTCGAAGACGCCGAACGCACCTTGTTTGCGGCACTGAACACGGCAGGCGCGAGCAGTCGCGCGCTGGTGGGCGAAGAAAAATTCGCCGACGCCATGGCCGCGCTGGCCACTTTGCGGGGGCCGCTAGATGCCTTTTTCGAAGACGTCATGGTCAACGCGGACGATCAAAACGTTCGTAAAAACCGTTTGATGCTTCTTTCTCAAATTCAAAGTGTGATGGGCGATATCGCCGATTTCTCCAAAATCGAAGGCTGACGGAGCCAAGCAATGTCTGACAAGCGCAAGTGGACCTACTCGTTCGGAGACGGCAAAGCGGAAGGCAGCGCACAGATGCGCAACCTTCTGGGGGGCAAGGGGGCCAACCTGCATGAAATGTGCTCGATTGGTTTGCAGGTGCCGCCGGGCTTTACCCTCACCACCGAAGTTTGTGCGCACGTCACCGAAACCGGCGGCGATTATCCGGACGGTCTTAACGAGCAACTGAACGCCGCGATCGCCAAGCTGGAAACCGCCATGGGCGCACCGTTCGGCGGTGGTGCCACTGAGGGCCGGGTGTTGTTGCTGTCGGTGCGTTCCGGTGCGCGGGCATCGATGCCGGGCATGATGGACACGGTCTTGAATTTGGGCCTCAACGACGAAGCCGTCGCCATTCTCGCCAAAGAAACCGGCGATGAGCGTTTTGCCTATGATAGCTATCGCCGCTTCGTTCAGATGTTTGGCGATGTGGTGTTGGGGGTCGATCACTATCACTTCGAAGATTTGCTGGAAGACTACAAACTCGACCACGCCCTGAATTTGGACACCGACCTGACCGCCGACGACTGGAAGGCTTTGCTGCCCAAATACATCGCCGCCATCGAAGACCAGACCGGCACACCGTTCCCCCAAGACCCGCGCCAGCAATTGTGGGCGGCCATCGGCGCAGTGTTCAAAAGTTGGACCAATCAGCGTGCGCAAACGTACCGCAAGCTGCATAACATCCCTGAGGAGTGGGGCACTGCCGTCAACGTTCAGACCATGGTGTTCGGCAATATGGGCGACGACAGCGCCACGGGTGTGTGCTTCACGCGCAACCCGTCCACGGGCGAAAACCTGTTTTACGGCGAGTACCTGGTCAACGCCCAGGGCGAAGACGTGGTCGCGGGCATTCGCACGCCGCAGCCTTTGTCGCTGGCGGAAAAAGAAAGCGCACATTTGCAGCTGCCAAGCCTCGAAGAGGTCATGCCCGATCTGTACACAGAGCTGGACGGCGTGCGCCACACGCTGGAACTGCACTACAAGGACATGCAGGATCTGGAATTCACCATCCAGAAAAGCAAACTGTGGATTTTACAGACTCGCGGCGGCAAGCGCACCACAAAGGCCGCGCTGAAAATCGCCGTGGACATGGTTGCCGAAGGCTTGATCGATCAGGGCGAAGCCATCCGCCGGATCGAACCTGCGCACCTGGATCAACTTCTGCACCCGACCCTCGACCCGGATGCGCCGCGCGACATCTTGGGGCAAGGCTTGCCCGCGTCGCCGGGGGCTGCGTCGGGCCGGTTGGTGTTTACCGCCAAGGATGCCGAAGCATGGACCGACCGCGGCGAACAGGTCATTTTGGCACGCGTAGAAACCTCGCCTGAAGACATCGGCGGCATGCATGTTGCCAACGGTATTGTGACCACTCGGGGCGGCATGACGTCCCACGCCGCCGTGGTTGCGCGCGGCATGGGTAAGCCGTGCGTGTCGGGCGTCGGCGGCATCACTGTGGACGTTAAAGGCAAGACCCTGACGGCGCTGGGCGAAGTGCTGAACGAAGGCGACTTGGTGACCATTGATGGTTCCGAGGGCCAAGTGATGCGTGGCAAAGTGGCGACGGTGGAACCCGAACTCAGCGGCGATTTCGCACAGTTGATGACCTGGGCCGATGCGGTGCGTCGTCTGGGCGTGCGCGCTAACGCCGAAACGCCCATGGACGCCAAGGTGGCCCGCGGTTTTGGTGCGGAAGGCATCGGCCTTGCGCGCACCGAACACATGTTCTTCGATCCCGAACGCATCATTCACATGCGCGAAATGATCCTTGCCCAGGACGTCGAGGCACGCCGCGCCGCATTGGACAAACTGCTGCCCTACCAGCGTCAGGATATTTTCGAATTGCTCGAGATCATGGAGGGGTTGCCGGTCACCATCCGTTTGCTCGACCCGCCATTGCATGAATTCTTGCCCGAAAGCAAAGACGACATCAAAAAAGTCGCCGATGCTTTGGGCGTCACGGTCGACGACGTGGAGCGACGTGCGCGCGACCTGCACGAATTCAACCCTATGCTCGGCCATCGTGGTTGTCGCTTGGCGATCACGTATCCGGAAATTTACGAGATGCAGGCTCGCGCCATTTTTGAGGCGGCTGCCGATCTTGTCCAGGCGGGCAAGGACGTGCACCCCGAAGTGATGATCCCGCTGGTGGCGGATCGTGCCGAGTTTTCACGTTTGAAAGACGTGGTGGTGCAGGTTGCCGAAGAGGTTTTGAGCGCGCGTGGCGTCAAGCTTGAATACCATGTGGGCACCATGATCGAATTGCCCCGTGCAGCTTTGCTGGCAGGTGAAATCGCTAAAGATGCCGATTTCTTCAGCTTCGGCACCAACGACCTCACCCAGACCACCTATGGCTTGTCGCGGGATGACGCGGGACGGTTTTTGCAGATTTACCGTGATAAGGGGGTTATTGATTCTGATCCGTTTGTCACCCTCGACCAAGCTGGGGTCGGCGAGCTGGTGAAGATCGGCACCGAGCGGGGCCGCGCCCAACGTCCTGGTTTGCAAGTCGGGATTTGCGGCGAACATGGTGGCGATCCGGCTTCGGTGCATTTCTGCCATCAGGTGGGTCTGGACTATGTGTCGTGTTCACCTTACCGTGTTCCTATTGCGCGCCTTGCTGCGGCTCAGGCCGCACTGGGTGTCGAAGCGGAGGATAATGCGTAAGCCCGAGGTCTTTTGGCACTTAGGGTCTAAGTGCTGAAAAATGCACTGGGGAGCACCTGACCGGAATGACCGGTGAACCACTGCACGTCTTGTTTTTGTGTCCGGGCAATGCTTGTCGAAGCATCATGGCCGAGGCATTGCTCAATACCGTTGGGCAGGGGCGTTTTTGTGCCTTTAGTGCGGGCAACAATCCCACTGGGGCCATCGACTCGTACGTTAAAGAAACGCTCAAACAGGTTGGTTACGATACGTCGGGTCAATTTCCCAAGAGCTGGAACACCTTTACCGTCTCCAGTGCACCGCGACTGGACGCTGTGATCACGCTGGCGGCTAGCCTTCGGTCCATCCAGTTGCCGGTCTGGTATTCCAATCCCGTACATGTGCATTGGGACATGACCAACCCCGAATTGGTCGAAGGCGAGGACGGAGAACGCACCGGTGCCTTTCGGCGCTGCTATGGCGATATGGAGCAGCAAATGCTGAAGCTAGCAGGCCTGAAAACCGATGGCGTTCGTGGTCAGGGCCTACTGCGTCTGTTGCAGTCGATCGCGCCAGCTTAGGTGTCAGGGGGTGTCTCGGCGAAGACGTCCTTGGCCGCGAACAGACCGTTTAGGGCTGCTGGAAACCCTGCGTAGACAGCCATTTGCATAATCACTTCGACGATTTCATCGCGCGTCAAGCCAACGTTGAGGCCGGCTTTAATGTGAACCTTCAATTGTGGGCTCGCATTGCCGAGGGCCGTGAGTGCAGCGATGGTAGCAACTTCGCGATGACGCAAGCTCAGTCCTGGGCGGGAGTAGATATCGCCAAACGGAAATTCGACAAGATAGCGAGCAAAGTCAGGCGCGATATCGGCAAGCGATTGCACGACCTCCTCTCCTGTCGTTCCATCAATTTCGGAAAGCATGCGAGCGCCACGTTCAAAGCGGCTTTCGCTTTCGGATTGTTCGCTCTTCATAATTTACCCCTCTTTCGTTCAGAATTGGCATAGCCGGATATTTTTGCATCGAGAACGAGAAGGCTGGCTTGCAGTTCAGCAATATGGTCCTTTACAAGCTCTCGATGATTTTCAAGCAGGCTTTGCCGCTCATTTTCTGATGAGACACCTTGCTTGCGCAGCTCGGCGTACTGGATCATTTCCCGGATTGGCATTCCGGTTTGCTTGAGGCGTATGAGGAATTCTACCCATATCAAGATAGATTGATCGTAGTTGCGATGCTGGGACTGGTCCCGATCTGCATAGGGGAGCAGGCCAATCCGTTCGTAATAGCGGATTGTATGTGCCGACAGTCCAGAACGCTTCGCAAGTTCACCAACTTTCATGTGCGCCTCTCTCCCGTTTTGACGTGTCCTAGCCTAAGGGTTTGAGCATGCTCTAAGTCAAGATGGTTTGTTGGTCGTGGCGAAGGGCTTGATTTGGCCCAAAAAGTTTCGCGTTAATCCACGCGTTTCACATAAATGGTGAATTCGGTGAGGGGATAGTCGTCGATGACTTCGACTTCTGGTGACAAGGTGAGCGCAAACACTACAAATTCATTTCGGTCGGCGTAATAGAGATCAAGCAGACGTTCCGGCGACGCAGAGTCCAACATGTTGAAGGCCATCACCTTGGAGGTTTTGTCCCACAACCGTTTTAGGCTGGTTTTGACGTATTCGCTCCAGATGTCGCGGCGGGCGCCGAAATTCATGTTGTAGGTGCCTGATACAAAGGAATAGTCAGCCATTTCAGTGGCAACGGGGCTTTCGATGAAGGTTGCGCGTGGGTCGGCATGTTGAGAGCGGGCCTCAACAATCATTTTGGGCGAGATGTCGTAGCCAAAGTAATGACCGTCTTTCATCATATGTTGGTTGGCCAGTAAATCGAACAGCACGCCATAACCGCAGCCCAGATCGTTGACGGTAATGGGGCCGCCCAGGTCTTCTTCGGCCACCGCCTGCAACAACAGCTCATAGCGCAGCACCTGACCGTCCTGGTCTTTCCAAAACACGCCGTTGGCCACCGGGCCGCACTGGTTGACGCGGTACGTGTAGGCGCTCGAAATCAGATTGAGCAGTTGGCCGATGTCTTCTGGTGGGGCTTCGGGCATAACTTATTTTTCAACTTGTTCCTGGAACTGGACCCAAGCGGGGATTTGCGGGCGGAGCGTGGCTCCCGCGCAGGTGAAGCTGGTATCGTCTTTGAGGGTGTCGAGACGGATCAGCGCCAAGCCGACGTCGCCCGTGCTGGTCTTCATTTCGCCGACTTCACGTCCATCGACCTCCAGCATGGTTCCCGCAGGCGGTGCGGTGCCGTCGATTTTAACCGGCAGTAGGCGCTTTTTCACCAAACCGCGATAACGGGTGCGGGCAGTGAGTTCTTGGCCCATGAAACAGCCCTTGGAAAAGCTGACGCCGTCAAGTTCCTCAAAGCCATTTTCCAGCAACAAGGCCTTGTCGACGCTCATGTCGCGACTGCCATCGGCCAAACCCAACTGAATGCGGTGATGCTCGTAGGCTTCAATATCGCCAACGCTCAGCCCCAGACTTTCCAGCGCGGAGGTGTCGCCCTTGGCCAGTACGGCACGACAGCCCATATCCAAAAGGCGAGGGTCGGCATAGATAACGCCGCCATCCAGCGCCTTGCATTGGCCGCGTGCGGTGGTGTCGAGGGTGTCCAAGACGCCGTACACCTGAAAATCATCACTCACGTCGTTGAGCGTGACGTTGGAGCGCAACTTATACATGCTCAAACGTTTGAAAAAATCGGAACGTCGTTCCGCTTCACAGTCCAAAACCAGCGCGCCATCCAGCTCGAATGCAAAAAAATCGTAGAGGAACTTCCCCTGTGGGCTGAGAAATGCGGAATAAACCGCCAGGGTTTCGTTCACGCGCGTCATGTCCTGGGACACCAGGCCTTGCAAAAAGTCGCGGGCGTCGGGGCCTTCAATCTTGATCAGGCCGCGGGCGGGAAGGGGCGTAAAGGCTTTGTCGCTCATGAATGGGGTCAACCTAAGTTGTCTTTGATGTGAAGGTTATGCAAAAGGTGGTGCATCCGGGGGCAAATGGCAAGGGCTCTAGGCAATTGATGCCGCGGCCCTTATAAAGGCGCTTCAGGGCAGTATGGCCTTTCTTTTTCGAGCGATTGGTTCGATAAAGCGGCCAAAGGATATCCAAAGGATATTGAGTGAAGCGTATCTTATTTATCACTTCTAATCGATTGGGCGATGCGGTGCTGTCGACCGGGGTGCTCGCGCACCTGCTGGAGGCCTATCCCGGCGCTGGGGTCACAGTGGTATGTGGTCCGGTGCCGGCAGGCCTGTTTGCGGGCGTGCCAGGGCTGGAACGGGTGATCGAGCTGCCGAAACGCAAGCACAGCCTGCATTGGTGGGTGATGTGGCGCGAGTGCATCACAATTTTTTGGGATGTGGTCGTGGATTTGCGCAACGCCCCGCTCAGCTATGCGCTGGTGTCCAAACGCCAATTGCATTTGGGCAATGCCAATAAAAAATACAAACACCGGGTGGCGGCGATGGGCTCGCTGGTGGGAGGGGCGAGTACTCTGCCTGCCCCGACACTGTGGACGCTTGCCGAGCACGATGCTCAGGCCCGTACACTGATCCCCGATGGCGCACCTGTATTGGCGCTGGGGCCGACCGCCAACTGGATCGGCAAAACATGGGACGCGGATCGTTTCGTGGAACTGGCGCTGCGCTTGACCGCGGACGACGGTATTTTGCCGGGTGCGCGCATTGCGGTGATCGCGCATACATCCGAACATCATATGGCTCGACCGGTGCTCGATGGGTTGCCTGCGGAGCGCACTCTTAATTTGGTGGGCGACGCGCCGTTGGGCACTGTGGCTGCGTGTTTGAAGCGCTCGGCCTTTTATGTCGGCAACGATTCCGGCTTGATGCACATGGCTGCTGCGGCGGGCATTCCCACTTTGGGCCTGTTCGGACCGTCGCGTGAAGCGCATTATGCCCCTTGGGGCGACAAAGCCCGCGCGGTGCGCGGCGATAAAAACTATGATGAAGTCTTCCCCGCAGATTATGATTATCGCAACACGCCGTCCCTGATGAGGGATTTGAGCGTCGATCAGGCCGAACAGGCCGCCAAAGCATTGTGGAGCCAGGTCACTTGAATATGAGCCCGAGCCCTGAGCCAAAGCTCACCGCCCTTGTGGTTGCGCATAATGAGGAAGACCACCTCGCGGATTGCCTTGACACGCTGACGTTCGCCGATGAGATCGTGGTGGTGTTGGACAAATGCACAGACGGGTCCAAGGCCATTGCCGCACGTTATACCGATAAATTGATCGAGGGTAGCTGGGATATCGAAGGTCCGCGCCGTCACGCCGGGATCGATGTATGCGGCGGCGACTGGATTTTGGAAGTCGACGCCGACGAACGCGTTTCCCCCGAACTTGCTGCCGAGATGCGCGAAAAAATCAAGACCGCGCCGTTTGGGCATTTCCTGATCCCTTATGACAATTATGTCGGCGAGCGCTTGGTGCGCTATGGCTGGGGGGCGTCTTGGGGTGTCAGCGCCACCGTGCGGCTGTATTCCCGGGGTGGTAAGGTCTGGGGTCAGCAGCGCATTCATCCGGGCGTGGAATTGAAAGGCGAACGCATGTGGCTGGAAAATCGCATGATCCATTACGTGGACCGCGATATTTCCGACATGATCAAGCGCCTGGATCGCTATTCCACCGCGCGCGCCAATGATCTGCGGGCGTCGGGAAAAATCGGTTCGCTGGCCAATAATATCCGGCGTTTGTTTTCGCGATTTTTCAAATGCTACATTGGGCGTAAGGGCTACAGGGAAGGGCTATACGGCTTTCTCATTGCCCTGATGGCTGGGCTGTTCCCGCTGCTGTCCTACATCAAAGCCAAATTAGAGGATGGGAAATGAGAGTTGTCCAAGTCATGGCCGGGGCGCAATATGGTGGGGCGGAAGCCTTTTTCGTTCGGCTCGTCATCGGGTTGCACAAGGCGGGCCTCGACCAGCGGGTGGTGATCCGTGAAAACGATCAGCGCGCGGCGGCTTTTCGCGCGGTTGGGATCGAACCGGTCGAACTGAGCTTTGGCGGGCGTTTCGATTTCAAAACCGGATTGATGCTCAAACGCCAGTTGCGCGAATTCCATCCACACGCGGTGTTGACGTGGATGAACCGGGCGACGTCGAAAATGCCTAAGCGCCGTCCTGCCGATCTCGACTACGTGCTCGCGGCGCGTATGGGCGGTTATTACAATCTCAAATATTACCGCAATTGCGATCATTTGATCGGCAACACCGAAGACATTTGCGATTATTTGAAAAAAGAAGGCTGGCCGTCTGAACGCACCCACTATTTGCCCAATTTTGTCGCCGCCGACCATCGCCCACCTGCGTCTCGGGCCGATCTGCACATCCCCGCGCGCGCCAAAATGATTTTGACCCTGGGGCGGCTGCACACCAACAAGGCGTTTGACACGCTAATCCGTGCCATGGCCAATGTCCCCGATGCCTATCTGGTGATCGCGGGCGAAGGTCCCGAGCGCGAAGCCCTGACCAATTTGGCGCTGGGGCTGGGCGTGCGCCCACGCATACGCATGTTGGGCTGGCGCGAAGATGTGCCGGAACTGATGGCGGCCTGCGATTTGTTCGTCTGTCCGTCGCGTCACGAACCGCTTGGAAATGTGGTGATCGAAGGTTGGGCGCAAAGCCGCCCGGTGGTCGCCGCCGCCAGCCAGGGACCCGTGTCGCTGATCAAGGACGGCGTCGACGGTCTGTTAACCCCCATTGACGACGCCTCGGCGATGGCTGTGACGATCAAAAAAGTGCTTGCCGACGACACCTTGGCGGACGATCTGGCCCAGGCCGGGCGACTGCGGTATGAACGTGAATTCACCGAAGACCAAGTGGTGAAGCGCTATCTCGATTTCTTTCAGGAGATCGCGGGCTGATGTGCGGAATTGCCGGGCTTGTTGGTCAATCCCAGACGGATCGTCCCAATGAAAAGGTGCTCGAACATTTCGCCGCCGCACTGGCGCATCGTGGCCCGGATGGCCTAGGCACGTATCGCAATGGCTCGTGCGCGCTGGTTCACACCCGACTGGCGATCATTGATGTCGAGGGCGGCGATCAACCCTTCGTGGCCCGAGGGGAAAGTGGCGATGAAGTTGCCTTGATTGGCAACGGTGAGATTTATAACAATCCCGAGTTGCGCCAACACATGACGGACACGGAATTTTCCAGTTTGTCCGATTGTGAGCCGCCGCTGCACCTGTATCTGAAGCACGGCGTAACGTTTGTCGATCATCTGCGTGGCATGTATGCCTTCGCCATTTGGGATGCCGCTCATGCGCGGTTGGTGCTGAGCCGCGACCCGTTTGGCATTAAATCGCTCTATTACACGCACACGCCTTTGGGCTTTGCTTTCGCGTCTGAACCGCGTGCGCTGATCGCGCCCAATCTGCGTGAGGCCGTGCTTAACACCGACAAGCGCGATGAACTGTTGCAGTTACAATTCACCACCGGGTCCGACACGGCTTACGCGGGCATTCACCGCCTGAAACCAGGCGAAACCATCGTGGTGGAAAAGGGCGTCATCACCCAACGTCATCACCGAGAGGCCCTGCCCGCAGGGGGCGCAAGAACGATCAGCAGAGCCGGGGCGCTGGCGCAACTCGACCAAGTGCTGAACGATACCGTTGGTGTGCATCAGCGATCCGATGTGCCCTATGGCATGTTTTTATCGGGTGGTATTGATTCGTCTGTTCTGCTGGCGATGATGAGTCGCCTGAACGTGGACCCGGTAACCGCGTTCACCGCAGGCTTTTCCGGCACGGATGTGCATGATGAGCGCGAACACGCCCGCGAATTGGCGCGCGCGGAAAAAGCCAATCACATCGAAGTCGAGTTCGGCGAAAAAGATTTCTGGTCTGAACTGCCGAAAATTGCCTTGCACATGGATGATCCATCCGCCGATTACGCGGTATTGCCAACCTGGAAGCTGGCTCAAACAGCCCGTGCCGAGGGCATCAAGGTGGTCCTGGCGGGCGAGGGTGGAGACGAGTTGTTCGGCGGCTATGGACGTTACCGCAGCGCCAAGCGCTGGCTGTTCCCCAAGGACATGTACCGCAAAGGCATCATGGATGGTCTGGGTGTGCTTCGCGACAGCGATCCTGCCCGTGCATGGCGTGCGGGTGTCGCCCAGGCCGGTATTGACGCGCGCATGGGGGCGGGGACGGACGGACGGACGCGCCTGCAAGTCGCTCAGGCCCAGGATATCGCCACATGGCTACCCAACGACTTGCTGCTTAAAATGGACAGGATGCTGATGGCCCACGGGGTGGAAGGGCGCGTACCGTTTTTAGACCCAAAAATGGCTGAATTTGCCTTTACTCTGCCCGATGGATTGAAAATCCGACGCGGCCTTGGCAAGGCGGTGCTGCGCCACTGGCTATCCACTGCGATGCCTGCGGCGCGTCCGTTTTCGAAAAAACGCGGTTTCACGGTTCCGGTCGGCGAATGGATCGCAGGCCGTGGTGCGCAGGTTGGCGCGATGGTGGCCCAGCAAGACTGTATCTTGGCAGTGTGCAAGCCCGATGCCGTACGGGACTTTTTCGCCGTTCCGGTTGGTCGCGCGGGAAAAGCGGCGTGGACGCTGTTGTTTTACGCTCTATGGCACAAGGTCCACATGGAAGGCATCGCGCCGGACGGTGATGTTTTCGACGTGCTGAGTGCTTGAGGGGCTTTTCAACTGCCCCCGATGCTGTGAAAATGAGTTGAAGCCCATACAGAAACATAAGGTGTGAATCCAACCAGCCATGAATGAGACCGACACTCTGACCATCCGCCGCCCTGATGATTGGCATGTGCATTTGCGCGATGGCGAGATGCTGAAGGCTGTGCTGCCTTACACGGCGAAGCAATTCGGCCGCGCCATCGTGATGCCCAATCTGGCCGAGCCGGTGGCGACAGCTGCACAGGCCTCTCAGTACCGCAACCGTATCAACGCGGCGCTGCCCGATGGTGCGCAGTTTGTGCCGTTGATGACGGCTTACCTGACCGATGACACCGACCCGAACGATTTGGCCGCGGGCTTTGAGCAGGGCGTGTTCAGCGCCGCGAAATTATACCCGGCAGGTGCAACCACCAATTCCGCCAGCGGCGTGACGAACATCGCCAAGTTGGACGCGGTGCTGGCGCGCATGGAAGAAATCGGCATGCCATTGCTGGTGCACGGGGAAGTGACAGACCCCGAAATCGATATTTTCGACCGTGAACATGTGTTTATCCACCAAGTGCTGGAACCGACCCTGAACCGTTTTCAGGGCCTTAAAGTGGTGTTTGAGCACATCACCACCTCTGCGGCGGTGGATTTTGTCCGCACCCAAGGGCCACGGGTCGGCGCGACCATCACGGTGCATCATCTGATGATCAACCGCACCGATATTTTTCGCGGCGGCATCCGCCCGCATCTGTATTGCCTGCCGGTGGCCAAGCGTGAGCAGCACCGCCTGGCGTTGCGCGAAGCGGCAACATCCGGCGAGGCGCAGTTTTTCCTTGGTACCGACACCGCACCGCACGCGGTTTCGGCCAAGGAAGCCGCATGCGGGTGTGCGGGGATTTTTACCGCTCCCACCGCCATGGAACTTTATGCCCAGGTGTTCGACGAAGAACAGGCCCTAGACCGGCTTGAGGCCTTTGCCAGCCTGAATGGCCCGGCGTTCTATGGTCTGGCCCCCAATGCGCAAATGGTCACGCTGACGCGCGAACCCTGGACCTCGCCGGATGCCGTTCCCGTCGCCGGCGGTGGCTCGGTGAAGCCCTTTTGGGCCGGTGAAACCATCAATTGGCGTCTGTCTATATAATTTGTCGGGGCAACTTGCCCTCACGTTCACTTCAATACGGAGACCTCCCATGACATCCGAAACGCAGTTTCAAGCCCTTGTTCTCGATCAAGGTGAAGACGGCAAGGTCAGCGGTTCGTTCCAAACGCTGGACAATGATCGCTTGCCCGATGGCGATACCACCATCGCGGTGAAATATTCGTCCCTGAACTACAAGGACGGCATGATCATGAACGGCATCGGCAAACTGGTGCGCGATTATCCGCATGTGCCGGGCGTTGATTTTGTCGGCGTGGTCGAAAGCTGCACGTCTGGCAAATACCAGCCGGGTGATGAAGTGATTTGCACCGGTTGGCGCGTCGGTGAAGTGTGGTGGGGCGGTTTTGCCACCCGCGCGCGGGTCAAATCAGAATGGTTGGTGCCGGTTCCAGAGGGCCTGAGCATGGTTCAAACCATGTCGATCGGCACAGCGGGTCTGACCGCGATGATGTCGCTTATGGCGCTAGAGGATCATGGCCTGACCACCGAAAATGAAGGCGAAGTTCTCATCACGGGCGCCGCTGGCGGCGTCGGCAGCGTCTGTGTGGCGTTGCTGTCGAACCTCGGCTACCGCGTGGCGGCGGGGACGGGGCGCGAAAGCACCCACGCATATCTCACGGATCTGGGTGCGACCACTTTGGTCTCTCGTGAAGAGTTGGAAGAAACGCCCCGCGGCCCGCTGTCCAAAGCGCGCTGGTCCGGCGCCATCGACAACGTCGGCGGAAAAATTCTCGGCAACCTGTTGGGGGCGCTGAATTCGAACGCCAGCTGCGCCGCAGTCGGCAATGTCGCGGGCTTTGCGTTTGAAGCCACGGTGCTGCCGTTCTTGTTGCGCGGTGTGAATTTGCTGGGTATCGATAGCGTCAATTGCCCGACCGAGCGTCGCATTGTTGCGTGGAACCGCTTGGCGAAAGAACTGCCCCTGGATAAGCTCGACCCCATGGCTGAGGTGCACCCGCTGGGCGATCTTCTGACGTTGGGTGGTGCCATTCTCAAAGGCCAGGTGCGTGGTCGTGCGGTGATCGACGTTAACGCCTGATCGCAGACTTGAACGTAGTGCATAAAAAAAGGGGAGGCTTATGCCTCCCCTTTTTGTTGGGTCGTGATATTGAAAACAGCCCTAATCGTCGTCGAACATGCCTTGTGCCGCGCCGCGGTGGCAGGCTTGGCAATTGGCCCAGGATTTGACGCTGCTCAACCGTCCTGTGCCGGGGGTGCCGCGGTGCTCGCTCCTGAACCAGCGTTGCTCGGAGATGCGCATAGGGCTGGCACCACCGCGGTTTGAACTGCTTTTGACCAGATAATTTTCGATTTTGGAGCGGGTTGCTGCATCCAGGCTGGCGTCTTCACCGAAGTGATTCGACAAATCGCTCATGATGGCGCTCCACGCGGCAGATGGCAAAAGCCGGGGGGGGAAGGCCATATGGCAATCGCCGCATTCTTTCTTGGTCATCGCGTCGGTCACGACCATGCCGCCGCGTCCGCCACCTTCGTGTTCATCGTTGTCAGCGTGGGCCGACATCATCGGTGCGGCAAGGGCAAGGGTGAATGCGGTGCTGAGCACCATCAGTGTCTTTTTCATGGTCATTTCCATCATTTTCCGTGAGGTCCGGTTCAATCTAAAATCAGAGTGTAACGTTCTCCCCTGAACACTTCCTGAACATAATAAAAAGGGAGAAGCCGAAGCTTCCCCCTAGATACTTGAACCACTGTAGCCGAAATTTGGCTTACATGCCAGGCAGGCCTTCGATGTAACCCACCGAAGCTTTCTGCTTGTCGACGGATTTTGCGAGCGCGGTACGCAGCGTTTTATCTGCGACATCAATGCGTTCGCCACGGTGCTGGTGGTTGCTCATGATGTAGGCGTGGCCACCCAAGTTGTCGACAACCTGTAAACCGGTGGATTCAGCCCCAATGGGCACGGACAGGATGCGCGACAGTTTGCGCGTTTCGACGTTGAACGCCCAGACGTAGTTGTTGGCGTGCAAGCCGCTGTCTTCACCGATGAACAAGGTGTTCATTTTGGGTGAGAAGAACAGGTTGTCGGGGTTGGCGACGCGGTTGGGGTCGGCCTTGTTGCCCCACTTGTCCATGTCCGCGTAGTCCTTGCCGACCAGTTCGGGCACACCGGCCATGTCGATGGCGACCAGATCGGATGCGATGGTGTTACCGTCGGAATCCTTGATGCCGGATGACAGGTTCAGCTCATATGTTGCGCCTGCGTTGAGCTTCGGCAGACGAATGTCGTCGGCAGGCGCTTTCGGGTCTTCCATCATGCCCTTTTTCATGTAGGACATGGCGATGTAGACCTTGCCGCCTTTGGCGTTATAGGCAACGCCTTCCATTTTATTGAACTCAGTCGTAGCACCCTTGTAAGCGGCGAGACGGCGGGTTTCCAAGAACGCAGCAGCGTGTTCCATGCCGGGCTTCAACTTGACGTGTTCTTCGCCCTTTTTAAGGCCAGCGCGGATGGTTTTGTAACCCTCTTTCGGTTCTTTGGAAAAATCAAAGATGGTGCTTTCGGTGCTGGAGAATTTCTCCGCCGCGATCATCTTAGCGACATCGGCGTTGGTGCCGTGGCCCAGTTTGATCCAGGTCAGCTTGCCTTTGCCAGCATTCTTCGCGTGGACCTGATTCCATTTTGCGGCGTAGATGGTGCCCGCGGACAGGTCGGCGGGGCGGTCTGCGACAAACATGAACAAGCCGACGTGGCGTCCGTCGTCACCGAAATACACGGTACGGCCATCATCGAGAACTTGGCCTTTTTCCCATGATGCGCGGCCCATGGCGTAGTGCTTGGTCACTTCGGTGGTGCCGCCGGGGTTGACCTTGACTTCAACCTGATAGCCGTACTGATAAGGCGTGGCTGATTTTTCGCCATTGAAATAGATGTCGTTGAGCGCCTTGATGCCGCCGTCGACCTTTTTCGCCAGGAACAGGTCGTAATCTTCTTCCGCGCCGAGGTGCGTGTTCCAGGGCGTTTGAGAACCCGCACACGGAATCCACAAACCGCCGACGTTGGAAAAATCGATGTTGCTTTGGTTCGTTGCCGTCATGCGTCCGGTTGTTACGTCTTGTTTGATTTTGGTCAGCGACATGGTCATCGGCATGCGCGAGTACCAGTTTTTGGCTTTTGAGGCTTTGGAGCCGTTACCCAAAAGCCAGTCGTATTCCCAATGCGTAACCAAATAGGTCTCGCCGCCGGGCAACATCAGCAAAGAGTTGGCGTCAGGGGTTTCTGCAACGACCGGCTGGCCGTTGAGGTCATTCAGTGGCTTGCCCTTGTAATCGTACAAGCGGCCCGCTTCGGACGTGTTGGTGCCGATCTTGTCGGTGTTGTCGAACAAGGTGACATATTTCATGTCGACCGTTTTGGTCTTGCCGTCGGTATAGGTCACTTTGGCCTTGGCCGTGGTGTAGGTGCTTTCCAGCTCTTGTTGAGTTTGGGGGGCGTTCATACCGATAAATTCGACCGATTTGACACCTGCAAAGGCGTCTGCGGCGTAAAGGCCCGCCAGCATGGTGCTGGCCAGGGCAATGCGTATGATCGATTTCGTGTGCATGGATAATTTCCCTTAATCAATGGGGAGGGAGAACCTATTCTCCCATCGGAAGGGGGCATTGGTAGCAGGGTAACCCAACGCTTTTTTTGCGCGAATATGATGGTTTTGTAACGTTCCGGGGGGCGCGCTGAAAATACGGGGCTGGTGTCACGGATTTTACGGGTAATTGAACCGGCCATTCTGGTCCATTCCCCCTTGACGCTTCGCTCGGGATGCCTTAATTACGGCCCACCCCATATGGCTGGGTAGCTCAGCTGGTTAGAGCGCAGCACTCATAATGCTGAAGTCGGTGGTTCAAGTCCACCTCCAGCCACCACATTGAAAACCCCGGTTCCTGTGTAAGGAGCCGGGGTTTCCTTTTTGTCGGGTCTAAATTGCCGCAGGGCTTCTTATATAAGGCGTTTGGCCGCCTGAACGGTGGTTTCCAGGGCGTTGAGAAATTCGGAACGGTCAGCCTTGCTGTAAGGTCGCGGTCCACCGGTGATTTGACCGGTTTCGCGCAAGCTGGCCATCAGTTCGCGATTGGCCAGCGCCATGCCTATTCCGTTCTCGGTGAAGCGTTCTCCATTTGGTTTTATGGCCAGAGCACCTTTTTCCAGGCAGCGGGCCGCCAATGGAATGTCGTTGGTGATGCAGATATCGGCTTTTTCGATGTGATCTGCGATCCAATCGTCCGCCGCGTCGGCACCTTGGGCGACGATCACGGACTCAACCATCGGGTTTTGACTGGGACGGATGCCGCCATCGCTGACCATGAAGGTCTTGAGGGTGTGGCGGGTTGCCACACGAACGGTTTCATCCTTTACAGGGCAGGCGTCGGCATCGATGTAGATATTGACCATAAGTACTCTGTGTGTTGTTTCTCGTTCAGGCTTGTCCTGACGGCCCCGTACTATAACAGGGACCCACGCAGATATTCAAAATATCGCGGTGACGTAGAGGACGTGATATGAAGAAAAGCGACAGGCAATGAGAACTTATATGAGCGGTACCGTGTAAATATGGCTAACGAAGAAGGTGGCGCAGCCACATCAGGACGCCCGGCGTTGCCCGAATTTGAAAAAACAAATCCGCCGCCGGACGAAACGGGCAACCCAAGCCCCGAACAACGCGCTGACTTTGTCGTGAAGCGTTTGGAGCAATTTATCCGCGAAGGGCGCACCTTTGCAGAAGGGATGTCGTTGCGCCAATGGCAAGACATGGCGCGCTTTGAAATCGCCAACGCGGTGGCGGCGGCTGAAAATGCAGCCAAAGACGACGACCAGGTTACGCGCCGCGTTATGTTCACGGTTGCTGCGGCTTTGGTCACTGTGGGGTTCTGGGGCACGTTATTTTCTTTTGATAAGGCCCCCTACTTGGTGGTGGCGTTTATCTTCACCATCACAGGACTGATTACGCTTGCGATCGTTGGCGAGTGGCGGTTTATGAAATATTTCCGTCGTCACCAAGCGCTCAAACGGGATAAATCTATTCGTCGGGTTGAAGACCTGACGCGGCGTATCAAGCGCATGGAAAAAGAACTCGAAAAAGAAGCTGATGGTTTGCGCGACAAACTTGAACAGCAGATGAAGCAGAAACGTGCCGAGCTGAGCTCGTCCCTAAAACCGTGAAGCATCCATGAATCAATACAGCTTCTTCACCGCGCAACTTCGTTTTGTTGCATCCAAAACAGAACGCACAACGCCAGCCATCGACGAACAGATGGATGCGCTTTCATCCATAGCCGATCATATCGATCGCCGCGGATGTTTCGACGTTGACGCGAATCATGTGCGCATCGGTGCGCGTGCGTTGGCAGGTGTTGCAGGTTTTTTGCAGCAACACATCCTTCCCGAAGTTATTACGTCGAACAATGATGTTGGTGAAAAGCAAGTGCGCTGGACCATCGACACATGCATGTCTTTGATGGCGACGATGATGGTGCACGCGGAAACAACAAGCGATTTTGAAGCGATCCAACTCACCTTGCCCGGTGCACCGTGAATGCTGCGTTGACGTTGGGTGGGTGTGTGTAGTTATTTGTTTTTAAAAGATAATATTGATTTTGTTTTTCGCGGTGAGTAATGTTCGGCATTGCTGAATGGGCGTGAAGCAGAAAGCAAGATGCGATGCTTGGTGATGGAGTTTAGTCATGTTGAGTCCACTTGCGCGGAGATGAAAGAGTTAAACACGGATTGCTTTTTTTGTGTTTGATGTGATGTCGCGCGCGTGTAATTCTTCATCAATCATCAATAATTCGCATATACGTTATCTTTTACGCATAACTGTTTTGTTGTGTGCGTGTATATCTTCATATTATTATGAATGTGTCGCGAGTGTGCGGCGCTACATGGGGATCAGTTGGAACCAGGGGAGTAACTTAGTTATGGCGAACCCGTCACTCATCGACGTTAAGGGCATCGGCCCAGCAGCAGCAGCTGCACTGAAAGCAAAACGCATCACTGTGGCAAGAATTGCAGCGATGACGCCAGAGAAGCTCATTACATATCCAGGCGTCGGCCCGGCATCTGCAAAAGCTATTATCGCGTCGGCAAAGGCTGTGATGGCGGGCGGTGGTTCAACCGCCGCCAAGAAAGCTCCAGCTAAGAAGGCTCCAGCTAAGAAGGCTCCGGCCAAGAAAGCTCCAGCCAAGAAAGCTCCAGCTAAGAAGGCTCCGGCCAAGAAAGCTCCAGCCAAGAAAGCTCCAGCTAAGAAGGCTCCGGCCAAGAAGGCTCCGGCCAAGAAAGCTCCGGCTAAGAAGGCTCCAGCCAAGAAAGCTCCAGCCAAGAAAGCTCCAGCCAAGAAAGCTCCGGCTCGGAAAGCTCCGGCTAAGAAGGCCCCAGTTAAGAAAGCTCCAGCCAAGAAAGCTCCAGCCAAGAAAGCTCCAGCCAAGAAAGCTCCAGCCAAGAAAGCTCCAGCCAAGAAAGCTCCAGCCAAGAAAGCTCCGGCTCGGAAAGCTCCAGCGAAAAGAGCTCCAGCTAAAAGAGCTCCGGCTCGAAAAGCTCCGGCTCGAAAAGCTCCAGCTAAAAGAGCCCCAGCTAAAAAGTAATCTCACCTGTTACATCAAGGCCGCCCGCGCACATGCATGGGCGGCCTTTTTGTGTTTAGGGTTTGTGCAAAGGTGGTGTGTGTGTGGTTGCCGTTTGTGGAATGTGGCTGGGCTTGCTCAAGACATATGCAGCGCCAAAGGTCATAACAGCCACGGTTGCGGTAACGGCCAGCGGGGGGGCGCCACTGAACAGAACGACGTACGAGAGGCTGATGATCATGCCGCCAATGGCTGCGATTTTGGCGTGAACGGGGATCACGCGGTGATGGTCCCATTGTTGTAATGACGGGCCAAATTTATGATGTGTGTAAAGCCATGTATGCAGGCGCTTGGAGCCGTTGGCGAATGCCCACAATGCCATGATCATAAATACGGTCGTCGGCATCACAGGTAGGAAAACACCCACAACACCCAACGCGAAAAACAACCAGCCCAAACCAATAAATAAAGCGCGTTTGCACATGCTTGGCTGTGGTTGTTGTGGCGATGGTTCTGTTTGCATATAAGGCACTCCAAAAAATCAGGGGCACATAAGCACATATATAAATGTGGTGGCGCCGCTATGATTTCTCAAGAACAAAAGTGCATGCCCGCAATGCATTATTATATTGAAAATGTCTATCAGGTGACCACATTCACCACAATAGTATGAAGTGGCTGGAGTCCCCTTAACGTGTTGTCGTGCGATGAATGTCCCGGCTCGGTGAAATGCACCAGCGTGCACTTGCATCCCATTTTGGTGCGGGTTTACGACCTGTACACAACCGGCACTCAGGACAAGTTTGATATTTTGTTCTCACTTAACGATGACGACGAAGAGGCACTTGAGTTATGCGATGCTCAAGTTTCGCGGGGCTGTTGGACCAAAGCCGCATTGATGGCCATCGTTGACGTGGTCGGGCGTATTGGGCGGGATGGTAAGTCCGCCGATGATTCTGTGACGCAGATTTACGACACCGTTCGCGCGGCTCGCAATGCGTTCGGGCAGTTTCCGTGGAACCTGGAAGAACTGGTGGGGCAAGCCCCTCTACTCTACGACTTGATTCAGGAACAGTGCTCCGACCCTGTTATGTGTGAGCGCATCACCAAACGCGCATTTGTGAAAGTCTGTAAAGACATCGTCTATGCGCGTTGAAGTTTGTCGGCGCAGGGATATCAACGCCACCAAAACCGGATCAAGTTGCTGTAAAATCACTCTGAAACCTTAGTGTATCCGCCATTTGCAAGTGCTAAGCAGGCCGCACCCAAGTTTATATCCTATGAGAGTGTCGTGGGCTGGTCTTGGGTTTCGTCCCATCGCGGCAGGGTGAACGTGAACGTGGTTCCGTGATTGGGCGAGGGGGAACAGACGCTGGTGAACGAAACTTCCCCATTGTGCATTTCAATGATTGATTTGGTGATGGCGAGCCCCAGCCCGGTACCGCCTTTTTGGTCTCGGCGCGTTAGCGAGGCATCGGCCTGAGAAAACCGTTCGAAAACGTGCTGGCGGAATGCGTTGGGAATGCCGGGGCCCTTGTCGGAGACGGAAATTGCAACGCGGCCCCCGGTGCGCATGGCTGAGATTATAACGGTGTCGCCACTTTCTGAAAACTTAGCGGCGTTGGAGAGTAAATTCGCCATCACGCGCGCTATACGTCCGGGGTCGGCAATCACGTAAAGGTTGGCGACAGGTCCCTCGATTTTGAATATGACATCGAATGCGTCGGCATGCGCTTTGTTGGCTGCTATGGCTTCGTTGAGCATCTCTGATACGGGTAAGGCGTGGAGGTCGAGCGTTGGTGCGCCGCCTGCCGTTTGTTCAATGTCGAGGAGATCGTCAATGAGCAAGCCGAGCCGCTTAGCGTTGGTGTCAGCAGCTTTAAGCATGGGTTGCAGTTGTTCCGGCAATGGGCCAAAGGCTCCGCCGACGGCTAGCCCCAACGTACCGGCAATGGAGGTCAATGGAGAACGCAGTTCATGGCTGACGTTCGAAATCAGATTATTTTTCGTGCGCTCAAGAAGGTGCCGCTCGGTAATGTCTTGAACGGTGGCGTTGATATGAGCCTTTTCGGTCTCATCGCGTAAAATTTCACCGTGATGAAGGACAACGCACTCGTCACCGTCGGGCATGATAAGGCGATGCTCCATTTGGAACGCATTACCGCTTTCTATTGCCGTGGATATGCGGTGCTTCAACGTTCGTGCATCATCTGGGTGTACACAGGCCAATAGCGCGTCGAAGTTGGTGCTCAATTGCCCGGGCTGGCGTTTCAAAATGGTGTGGAGCTCGTCAGAATACTGCATTTCGGCCGTTGCCTGGTTCCACTCCCAGTTGCCTATGCGGGCAATGCGTTGTGCGTTTTTGAGGCTTCTTTGACTTTCAGTCAGGGCCTCCTCACGGGCGCGAACCGCGCTCGACATGACTTGGAATGAACGTGCCAAGTCACTGAATTCATCACGTCCGGTGAAGACTTCCATGTCTTGGGGGGTGCCTTGGCGCAAGGTGTCGGCGCACAACACCAAATTTTCAACAGGTCGTGTGATAAAGCGGTGGAGGAAGAAAAGCCCGACAGGGATGATCGCCAAGCCTGAAATCAAAAGCACCCAGAGCATGGTGCTTTGAAAGGCCTTGAGGGTGCTGAGCAGGGCCTCTTTCTTCTGGGTGAAAATGAAGTAGAGATAGTGACCGTCGCGCAATGCCATGCTGACGGCACCCAGATACGTGCTTTGGGTCGACATCCATGTGTGTGCGTTGCTGTGATCAAGGGCGTGACTGCCGTCGAGCACCAGTTCTGGAACCTCGTTGTGGGCAATTTGGTCGCTGAGGGCGTTTAATGGCGTGAGTTGGTTGGCTTCGCCAGGGTGAAAAACCTGAAGATCCATCCGGGTCTCTCTTGAGATGGATTGAATGAACTCTTTACCAAGCACCAAGCCTGCGACAATGGTGCCGACGGACTCAACTTGGCCGGTTGCGCGGGTGCGGTCCAAACCCCTGGCGATGCTGAGAATGAGGTGGTCGCCATCCCTATGGCTGATGGACGTGCGTTGCGGGTGCAGGGATTTGAGCAGCGCGACCTGGCGCATGATGGCGGATAGGTATGTGGCGTCGGACGCTAGGTAGCTGCCTTTGGCCGATTTGATGTAGGGGATCGGCTTGCCGTTTTCGAAACTGATATAACCCGCGCCGTTTCCCCCTGCTACAGGTGAGAGATAAAATGCGGCGAGTACATTTTTGGCATCATACAGCGTCAAAATATCGGCACCGGTGGCGGTTGCATGTTGGGCGAGTTCTTGGGCAATTTTGCGTTTTTCTTGGTCGAACACGCTCACTTGATATTTATCAGGGTCTTGGTAGCGACCGATCATATTCATGGAAGCGATCAAATCTGACCTGCTCGACAGTGTCTGCGTGCTTTGTTCAAGCCGCGAGGCGTCCAGCTCCAGTTTCTGGTGCAAGGTGTTTATGGCGCGGGCAATCGCAGCTTTGGCGTCTTTTTGATGAAGCCCTGCAATTTGGTACTCGAACAGCGCAGCCATCATGGCCAGGGTCAGGAAGATGGAACCTAGCCAGATCAGCAATAACTTGTGTTTTACTTTCAGCTTCAGCATATGGATCGTGAAGCCTTCCCTGTATGATTGTAAACGCGAAAAACTATATAGATTTCCTGAGTACAGTGGTAGGGGGCTGGGGTAATTTTGTAGGCCGTCTCCTTGTGGTGCTGAAAACGCCCCGCGCGCTGAGGGCACGGGGTTTTTTCGTTGAAGGCCGTCGCTTGCTTTTAAGCGGCGAACGCTTGCTTTGCCTCACGGGCGGCCTGGGCATCCTTTGGCGAATACGCCTTGCCCGACCACATCATTTCGTAGGCTATTTCTTCGTTGCCGTTCTCACACAATTCCAGAACATTGGCGAACAGCGGTTGGAAGGTATCGCTTTTATGAGATTTTTCATGTTCTTCAAACGTCCGCCAGAAGGTCACGATCAGCGCCTCGCGGTCCTTGAGTGGGCTTTCCACGGGCTGGCCGATGGTGCTACCCTCATTGGAAACGGCACCCGAGTTCAACATCACCAGTCCACCGAAAAAGCCCGTGTCGGAATGGTAGGTTTTGACGTTTTCGCACAGCATGGCGACACGCTCTTGCAGCTCGTCGATGTCGTACTCGGGTTTCAAGATGACGCGGTTGACGGTCACGATGCCGTCGCTGGGGAAGTCGGGGATAAAGCCGGACATAGTCTGTCTCCTTGTTGATTTCATTAATTAGCAAAAACTAATGTTAAGGGAGATATGTTATGTCGCAGTACATTAGTCAAGTAATTGTTTGGGGTGTAGCGAAGGCTAGGTAGAGCGCATAATGAGCTGTACCACCTAAAGGCTCTGCAAGCCATAGAACGCCCAACCTAGGGCTACACCAATGAAATTAACAGATATAACGGTTAGTCGCACCGCCTCCCTATTTAAATCCATATCTATACTTTGGCTGGGGGCGGGGGTTCTCTGGTGTTGTTTCATGTCTCTAAACCACTTGTTTAAGTAAGTTATTGTTTACTCGTATTCGAGAATGGCGAGATAGGCGGTCAGCGCCTGCTTGGTGCTGATGCCGGCCTTAAGGGCGGCGGCCTGTATGGCTTCGGCTTCGGGCATTGAGGGGGCAAAGGCGATCCCCTGCTGACTTAGGGCTTCCATGAAGCTGAGGGAATTTGAAAGCGGACCGTCCGAGGAATGGGCGCTGGGGGGCAAAGCCCAAGATATGCTGGCGTTGCTGGGGGGCGAAGAGGTTGCCATTGCATATCTCCTAAAGGACGTTCCGCTTTCACTGGGTCTATCGCAAAGCCTGTGCCAACTCTTGGCCGTCAATGCAACCCATTGATTTTAATCATTAAACATATATATGAATGCAGATCTGAATATTGCATTTTGGTAATATTGCGTGTGCACATTTAACAATACGGACGTTCTGATTTGCATTTTGCAATTTTTGGCCATGCTGGCGCCAAGTTGGGAATCCCCTTATAAGCAGGTCTGTAACCTCATGAGGCCCCGCCATGTCTAATTCCCCCATTGATCCTTACCGTCTTGCTTGGCCGGTTGTTCGTCTGTTGAAGCCGGAAACCGCGCATGAGCTGGCTTTGCTGGCCCTTGAACGCGGCCTTGTACCCGCCCCGCCGTCCGTTGACAATGATGTGCTGGGGGTGCGTTTGTGGGATTTGAACTTCCCCAACCCGGTGGGGCTGGCAGCGGGGTTCGATAAAGACGCCCGTGTTTGTCATCAGATGTTGGCCCAGGGTTTCGGTTTCGTCGAGGTTGGCTCGATCACCCCTCAGCCACAGTCCGGCAATCCAAAACAACGTTTGTTTCGTCTGGAAAGCGATCGGGCCGTGATCAACCGCATGGGCTTCAATTCCGAAGGACACGCGGCATCCGTCACGCGTTTGAAGGACCGTGACCGCAGCCAAGGCATCGTTGGCGTCAATCTGGGCAAGAACAAGCTGACCGAAGATGCCGCAGCCGATTACGAAATCGGCGCGCAGGCGTTCGGGTTGCTGGCGGATTATATGGTCATCAACGTGTCTAGCCCCAACACGCCGGGACTGCGCGCTCTTCAGGGCCCGGAACCACTGCGTGAATTGCTAACGCGCACCAAGGCGGCCTTGGCGGCAGCTACCCACGGGGGGCGTACGCCGCCCTTGTTGTTGAAAATCGCCCCGGATCTGACCGATGAAGACAAGGCCGATATCGCTCATGTTTCGATGGCGGTCGGTATTGATGGCTTGATCGTGTCCAACACCACCATTGAACGCCCAGATAGCCTGACCAGCGTGCACAAGGGAGAGGCCGGCGGTTTGAGTGGTCGTCCGTTGTTTGCACCTTCAACCCGCGTTCTGGGTGAAATGCACGCGGCCACGCAGGGCAAGATGATTTTGATCGGCGTGGGAGGGATTGAAAACGGTCGCGGCGCCTATGAAAAAATACTCGCTGGTGCGTCGCTGGTCCAGTTGTATTCGACCATGGTCTACCAAGGCCCCGGTGTGGCCGCGCAGGTTAACCGCGAATTGGCGGAACTGCTCAAAGGCGATGGGTTTGCATCCGTGCTGCACGCGGTGGGCCAACACGGGGCTTAGGTTGTTTAGGCCCTGGCGTTAGACCATGAACTGTTCGCGCAATATCCGGTCTTCCAGGTTGTGCTCGGGATCGAACAGCAGCACCGGCGAAACGGAACGGTCTTCGACCACATCCACCTTGCGCACGTTGCGCACCGCCATGTCATCGGCCACGGCACTGACAGGGCGTTGTTTGGCGTCGAGCACTTCGAACGTGACTTTGGCCTCGGCGGGCAGCAATGCACCGCGCCACTGGCGGGGACGAAACGCGCTGATCGGGGTCAGAGCCAACAATTCGGCACCCAGCGGAATGATCGGGCCGTGGGCTGACAAGTTGTACGCTGTGCTGCCGGCTGCCGTAGACACCAGCGCACCGTCACAAATCATTTCTTCCAAACGCACTTGACCGTCGACGCTGATGCGCAGCTTCGCCGCCAAACGGGTATAGCGCAGCAATGAGACCTCATTGATGGCCAGGGCTTCGTGCTTTTTGCCGCGAGAATCCGTTGCCGTCATACGCAAGGGATACAGTACGATCGGTTCGGCCCGTTGCAGGCGACGCAACAGCCCGGTTTCGCGGTATTCGTTCATCATGAAGCCGACCGAGCCCCGGTTCATACCGTAAATCGGCACTTTGCGGTGCAGGTGTTTATGCAAAGTGCGCAGCATGAAGCCATCGCCGCCCAGCACCACGATCACGTCCGCTTTGGATGGCGGCACACTTTCGTATCGGTTCTTGAGGGCTTTCAGTGCGGTCTGCGCCTGTTTTTGGCGCGCCGCGACAAAGGCGATGGTCTTGAACTTCATTTCCAAATCGTCCTAAGGCTCTGGATATATTTGGCCGGAGTATAACCCCGTTCGCTCACAAATGCCCAGATTAAGGGGCTTTTTTATTGGGAAAGGAAATTTCCAGGACCAAACAGCCTTCTTCGGTTTTGAAGGGGCCGTGGACTTCGCCGGGCGGGCGGCTGGCGTAATGCCCTGTCTCAAGCCATAAATCAAAGGCTCGATCGTACAGCCGCCCGCTGATGATGAAGACTTCCTCGGGGTAGTCGTGAGACTTTCCACCAAACGCTGAGGTGTCGGCACCCGGTGAAAAATCGGTGAGCCGCGTATATTCGCCCGTTGTTTCATCGATGCTGAGGGTCAGTTCCTTGGCGATGCCTTCCAGTCCCTCGATATCATTCCAGACGCCAAGGTTTTCGGCAGCCAAGGGGTTCCAGTAGGTGGCTATGGATTTCGCCATGTAAACAATCCTCTTTACGTGCGTGGTGTGTGAGGAAAATTTAGTACAGACTTAGATGCGCGACAATCAGTCGTAAGCCTTTTAGCCGCCGGTAACACTCATGTGGCGCATCAACGCCGGCCCGCCATTGCCCGGTTCGATCACGAACTCGTGGCCTTTTGGCTTGAGGGTCAGGGCTTGGTCAATGGCCGCGTTGAGCAGGCCATGGGACGGGTCGTCGCGGAGCGCCATGCGCAGGTCGACCGAGCTGTCTTGGCCCAGGCACATATAAAGTGTTCCGGTGCACGTCAGGCGCATGCGATTGCAACTGTCGCAGAAATGATCACTGAGCGGCGTGATGAAGCCGAGTTTTTGCCCGGTTTCCGCCACGGTCATGTACTTGGATGGCCCACTTGTCGCATGGCTGGAAGGCGCCAACGTCCAATCTTTTTCCAGGCGAGCACGCACGCCGGTCAAGGGCAGATATTGATCGCTACGATCGCCACCGATGTCGCCCAGTGGCATGGTTTCGATCATGGTCATGTCAAAACCTTGTTTGCCGCACCAACCGACCATGTCGCTGAGCTCATGCTCATTGAAGTCTTTTAAGACCACGGTGTTGATTTTGACTTTGAGTTTCGCATCTTTCGCGGCTTCCAGGCCATTGAGCACCTGTTCCAGACGTCCGCGACGGGTGATGTCGGCGAATTTGTCTGAGTCCAGCGTGTCCAGGGAAACATTGATGCGGTCCACGCCCAGACGCTTGATTTCGTGCGCATGCTTAGCCAATTGACTGCCGTTGGTGGTCATCGTGATTTCATCGAGGAAACCCGTGTCTCTGTGGCGACCGAGGCGGGCGATCAATTCCATAATGCCGCGCCGTACCAGCGGCTCACCGCCCGTCAGGCGAATTTTCCGCACACCGCGGTTGATGAACGTGGAACAGACTTTGTCCAGTTCTTCGATGGATAGCAAATCTTCGCGGGGCAGAAACGTCATGTCTTCCGACATGCAGTAAAAGCAGCGAAAATCACATCGGTCAGTGACCGAAACGCGGAGATAGGTGATAGGACGGCCGTATGTGTCTTGCATGGTCTCAGCTATGAATGAGGTGCCTGTTCACGGTAGCGTTGTGTATTTTGGTATATAACGCCTGTTCCCTTCATAGCGCGTTTGCGTTCGACTGTCGCCCCCAAATTCGGTGGGGTTTTTAGGCCCCACCGATAGGGAAATGATTACCTATGTGTTGAAATTATTTTGCCGTCACTTTTTTGCGGTGGGGAAAAATAACTGTTCGCCCTGTAATTTGTACGAAGCGATGGCATTTTGGCCCTCGTCTGAAATCAACCAATCAACAAATTTCTGACCGGCTTCGGTTTTTACATGCGGGTGGCGTTTGGCGTCAATCAGGATCACACCGTAGGGGTTGGCGAGGTTGGCGCTGCCCTGATGGACGATCTCAAGTCCGGATTTGTTTTTAAAGGCGATCCATGTGCCGCGGTCAGAGATGCTGTACGCACCCATGCCCTGGGCTATGTTCAAGGTCGCGCCCATGCCGGCACCGGCTTCGCGGTACCAAGTTCCGGAAGCCTTTTTTGGCTCGATCCCGGCGGCTTTCCACAGGCCCCGTTCACGTTTGTGGGTACCGCTGTCGTCGCCGCGCGATACGAATGCAGCGCGGCTTTTGGCGATGAGGCTGAGAGCCTCTTTGGCGTCTTTTGCAGCCTTCACACCAGCCGGGTCTGCAGCTGGGCCGACGACCACGAAATCGTTCATCATCACGTCAAAGCGTTTCACACCGAAACCGTCGCGGACGAATTTTTCTTCGGATGGACGGTGATGGACAAACAGCACGTCCGCGTCGCCGTGTTCAGCCAGGCGAATAGCCTGACCCGTACCGACGGCGACCACATGCACCTCAATGCCGGTCTTTGCTGTGAATTTCGGCAAAATATAACCGAACAGTCCGGAGTTTTGTGTCGAGGTCGTTGATGCGACCGTAATGAATTCAGCGGCGTGTGCGGCCCCACCTATCAACAAGCTGGCGGCAAACAAAAGTGATGTCAGAAAACGCATTGTAGCACTCTCCCCTTATGCAACGGGTTTTATCATGGAATGGACTTGAATTCGGAATCGTTATGTCCATTTGGGAATAACGGTACGCATTCATAGCGCGTTTGCAATCATCTGTCGTGCATAATTTTTAGGCCATGGTTGTGCGGTTAACGCACATGTTTGGGGTCCCGGCGGGGGCCTTCGCCGCGCTTCCACCACAAAAGCTCACCCTTGACGAATGCTTGGGCCAGATCGTTCTCGGGCTGTTCGAAAAACTGTGCGCACGGGGCCTGTTCCAACAAGCGCCCGCGGTGCAAGAACAACACTTCATCACCCAAACGCTTGGCCTGGCCCAGGTCGTGGGTGGTCATGATGATTTTGGTGTCCTGGGCATGCAGGGTTTGAATCAATTCTTCAATTTGGTAGGACGCGCTTGGGTCCAGACTTGCCGTTGGCTCATCCAAAAACAGCACTTGCGGACGCAATGCCCAGGCACGGGCGATGGCCAGACGTTGTTGTTCGCCGAACGACAGCACACGCGCAGGCGCGTCGGCCTGACGGGTCAGTCCGGTTTTGCGCAAAACGTCCTCGATCCGCTCTGCGCGGTCTGCCTTCGCCACGTTCTGCAGTGCGAGGGCATAATCGATATTTGCGCGCGCACTGCGGCGTAACATTACGGGGCGTTGAAACACCATTGCCTGCGCCTTGGGCGCCAAGCGACCATCGGACCAAACCAAGCGCCCCTGGCTGGGTTTGAGCAGGCCGTGACAGAGTCTGAGCAAGATGCTCTTGCCCGCACCGTTGGGGCCGACGATCATCGTGCGCGTCCCCGCCGTGAGTTCCAGTGACAAGTCTTTGATCAGCGGAATGCCTTCACGACCCCGATACCAGACCTTGTCGAGTTTGAGGGGCAGAATGGGGGAGGGGTGTTTCATCGAGCTGGTCATTTTCCAGCCCTCCGTTCGCGGTGATCTTTGAACAGTTGCGCCACAGCACCGATGCTAAACGAGATACTCAATAAAATAATGCCGAGCGCCAGTGCCAGCGCCAAGTCGCCCTTACTGACTTCCAGGGCGATGGTGGTGGTCATCACGCGGGTGACATGGTCGATGTTGCCACCCACCATCATCACGGCGCCGACCTCTGCCGTGGCGCGCCCAAACCCCGCGAGAACGGCGGTGAACAGGCTGAACCGTCCATCGACGATCAGGGTCGGCATGGCGCGTAAACGTGATGCGCCAAGACTGGTGAGTTGGTCTTCGTATTCGCCCCACAGGTCTTCAATCACCTGACGGGTCAACGCGGCGATGATCGGCGTCACCAAAATCAACTGGGCGATGATCATTGCTGTGGGGGTATAGAGTAAGCCGAATACCCCGAACGGGCCGCCGCGCGACAATGCCAAATAGACGAGCAAGCCCACCACCACCGGGGGCAGGCCCATCATCGCGTTCAAAGATATTTGAAGAGCGCCGCGGCCTGGAAATCTGAGCATCGCAACACCTGCCCCCAGCGGCACGCCGATGAGGGTGGCAATCAGAACGGCGCTCAAACTGACCTGAAGCGAAAGCCCGACAATTTTCGCCAAATTTGCGTCAAGAGTGAGGATCAGCGTAAGCGCGGTGCTAAACGCATCGGCGATTTCGATCATAGGTGCAAGGCCTTGAATGCATGTGTGAAAACAAAGTTTACCACGCCAGTTTGAGAGCGAAACCCCCGATGAACAGAATGTTGACCTTATCTGAGGTCCTCCGTGAAGTCGGGCGTTAGAATGTAGAAAATGCTATACTGCAACAAGGTAAAGAGAAGCGTGGCTCAGCGCTCATCTTTGGTTTGACGTTGGGGGTGTCTTTTAGCCCACGCTTGGAAAGGGAGCTTTAGCCATGTTACCGATGATTTTTCGAGCACCTCTGGGCGGTTCCGAGGGTGGAGGCGGTGGCGGTGAGTTGTTTGTCCAAGCGGTTGAGGGCCAAGTGGTTCTCCCGGTTGATTTCAATCCCGCAGATGCTGTTTTTGAACATGTCGGCCCGGATTTGCTGCTGACGGCGCCGGACGGCGCGCAGGTTTTTGTCGCCGACTTTTACATGATGGAGGACCCACCAGCCTTGCTCGGAACGTCGGGTGCGCGTGTTTCTGGTGAGTTGGCGGCGCGGTTAGCAGGTTCCGCCACGCCAGGACAGGTGGCAGGAGAGATGCCCGCACCGGACGCATCGATTGGGCATGTCGCCGAGTTGTCCGGCGAAGTGATGGTGATCCGGTCCGATGGCACCCGCGTAACTTTGCAAAGCGGTGACAGTGTGTTCCAAGGGGACATTCTGGAAACTGAAAGTGGAGCCGGTATTGGTATCGTCCTGGCTGACGGGGCGGCGCTTTCCATGGGCGAAGATGCGCGCATGGTGCTTGATGAAATGGTGTATGACCCCGGCACGCAGGCTGGCAGTATTGCACTGTCGGTGATGAAGGGGATCTTCACCATTGTGTCGGGTGAAGTGTCCAAGACCGATCCCGATGCGATGACGATCAGCACGCCTGTGGCGACCATCGGTATTCGTGGCACCCAGATCGGGTTGGACCTGAGCAATGGACGTGACCTCAATTTGGTGATGATGGAAGAAGCCGATGGATTCGTCGGTGAAGTCATGATTGTGAACGACGGCGGTGCGATAACCTTGAACCAGGCCTACTTCGCCGTGACGGTCGGTGGCTTCAATATGCCTCCCGTTACATCGACAGCGTTCACGCCCGAGAGCATTGTCCACACATTTGGTGGCACGTTGTCCTATTTGCCGATGCAGAATGTCAATGCCAACGATTATGGTTCGCGGGAATCCCGCGCAGAAGGTTTGAATGCGTTTGAAACGGCGGCGGGTGAGCCTGCTGATACGGATCAGGGGTTGGCCAGCTTTGAAGCCGCGCCTGTTGAGCGTGAACCAGAGCCAGATTCAGATCCCGATTTGGAAGGTGTCGGCGTCGATGGCATTGGTGTCGATGGTATGGCGGGAATCGAACTTCCAACGGATCAAGATTTAGGGCTTGTGGATGAGGGCGCGACCGAAGTGCCGCTTGATGAATTTGTCACATCAACCGGGCAGGGGTTCACGCCATCTGACGAAGGTATAACCGCTGCGGCGTTGGCAGGTGAGGCCGATGCGGTGTTCGGCGATGATGTCTCGCCTCTCGAACCCGCAGATGCGGCTGAGTTGCCGACCTCCGAAGAAACCTCCTTCACAGCACCAACACCTGAGCCGACGCCTGAGCCAACAGCCGTGCCAACGCCAGAGCCTGTCCCTGAACCTGTTCCTGAACCGATTAATGCGCCACCCGTTGCCGAAGCCGGTTCTGTGATGACGGCTGAAGACAATGTCTTCAGCGGCCAATTGACGGCGTCCGATCTGGAAGGGGGCGCGTTGAGCTTTGCCCTTGCAGAGGATGGCGGACCCGCAAACGGCACAGTCACCGTCAACCCGGACGGTACGTTTGCTTATGTGCCAAGTCAGGATTTTTCAGGAAATGACAGCTTTACTTACTTTGTGACGGATGGTGCCGGGGCCACGGCAAAGGCCACGGTTAACGTGACCATCACGCCGGTTGCCGATGTGCCGCAGTTGGCGGCGGCCGATGCAAGCGGGGTTGAGGACAGTGCGATCGCGTTGACGCTCGCCGCCTCCATGCCTGCGGGCACGAGAGAAACGGTCGCATCCGTTACCGTCAGCGGTGTCCCAGCGGGGGCAATCCTATCCGCCGGAGCGGGCAATGGTGACGGCAGTTGGACACTGAGTCCTGACCAATTGTCTGATCTGACCCTGACACCGCCCAAAGACTATAATGGTACGTTTGATGTGAATGTCCAAGCGACCTCAACGGATGGTGGGGTTACCTCAACCAGCCTCTCGCTGCATGTCGGCCCGGTTGCGGATGCCCCCAGTTTGGCTGTCGCGGATGTGAGCGGGGCGGAAGATGGTTCTATTGCGTTGACCATCGCAACGGCCATGTCGAGCGACACTGGAGAAACGGTGGACAATGTTGTGCTTATGGGCGTTCCCGCCGGGGCGATTTTGTCGGCGGGCACGGACAATGGTGATGGCACATGGAGCCTCTTGCCGGGCGATCTGGCCGGGCTGACGTTGGTGCCGCCAACTGATTATAGTGGTGTGTTTACGATTGCCGTCAGCGCCCTGTCGAGTGATGGTAGCATAGCCACCGAAAGCTTTGGCGTCAGTGTTAACCCTGTCGCCGATATGCCGATTGTCGCCACTGCGGACGTGACGGGTGTCGAAGATGGGGCCATCGCCTTGACCTTGGCCGCCTCCATGCCCGCGGGCACAACCGAAACGCTCGATTATCTGTCTGTAACGGGTGTGCCGAGTGGCGCTGTGCTGTCGGCGGGTGCGGACAATGGCGATGGTACCTGGACGCTCAGTCCCGACCAACTGGCGTACCTGACTTTGACGCCGCCCACAGATTATAGCGGTACGTTCGACCTTGGCGTGGTCGCAACCTCGACGGATGGCGGAACGGCGAACGGCAGTTTCGGCGTCACGGTCGAGCCTTTGGCGGACATCCCGCAATTGGCCGTGGCCGACGCGGTGGGTGCAGAAGACGGCGCGATTGCGTTGACGCTTGCCACCTCGATGTCTGCGGATACGACTGAGACGGTTTACACCATCACCATCGAAGGCGTTCCTGCCGGGGCGATGCTCAGTGCCGGTATGGACAATGGCGACGGCACCTGGACGTTAACCCCGGATTTGGTCGATGGTCTGACCCTGACGCCGCCACAGGATTATGCGGGCACGTTCGCTTTGAACGTTGTCGCGATTTCCACTGATGGCGGCGCGGTTGGAGACACCATCGGTGTCACGGTCACGCAGGTTATGGATACCCCCGTGATCGCGGTGGCGGATGCTAGCGGATCGGAAGACAGCGCCATCGCACTGGCCATCGCAGCGTCGATGCCCAGCGGCACGTCTGAGACGGTGGACAGCATTATCGTAACAGGCGTTCCCGATGGTGTGCTTTTGAGCGCCGGAACCGACAATGGCGACGGAACCTGGAGCCTGCTCGGCAGCGATTTGGGCGGTTTGACTATCACGCCACCACCAGACTTCAATGGTGTATTTAACCTCGGCGTCAGCGTCACCTCCAGCGACGGCGGGGTGAGCACGGAAACCTTATCGGTGGACGTTGGCTCGGTAGCTGATATTCCGGTGATTGCAGCCAGTGATGTTGCAGGGCCGGAAGACGGCGCCATTGCGCTGACGATTGCGGCATCAATGCCGACAAGCACGACGGAGACGCTGGACAGTATCATCCTTGCCGGTGTTCCGGATGGTGCAAGCTTGTCGGCGGGTACTGACAACGGCGACGGCAGTTGGAGTTTGTCCCCCGATCAGTTGGCAGGTTTGACCCTGACGCCACCGACCAACTTTAGCGGCTCTATCGAGCTTTCCATTACGGCTATTTCGTCGGACGGTGGAACCGGTTCTTCAACATTTTATGCCGCAGTGACGCCGGTAGCGGATGCGCCGACATTGCAAGTGTCTGACGTGGTGGTGACCCTTGAAGGTCCACCGGGTGAGATCATTGAGGGAACGTCCCGCGCCGACGAGATTTTCGGCACCATGGGTGATGATCAAATCAGTGGTGGTGCTGGCGCTGACGTAATCTATGGCGACAGCACCGTTGTTCCCGCAGATGGCGATGATGATGATCATGGCCATGGCGGTCAAGGTCAAGGTCGTGGTCGCGGGCATGATGAACACGGCCGGGGGCACGGCTACGGTCATGACGAGGACGATGATGAAGACGGTGATGATGGTGCTGACGTTGGCGGCAGCGCTGATGAGCCGGTCATCGTTGCACTGGACGTGAACGCCGCGTTGACCGACGTCGATGGCTCGGAAGCCTTGAGTATTGAAATTTCCGGTGTTCCGGATGGCGCGGCTCTGAGTGTGGGCACCGACAATGGTGACGGAACCTGGACGCTGCTGGGCGATGACCTCAGCGACCTCGACAACTTGACCCTGACCCTGCCGGAAGGCAGCGCCCTAGATGATTTCGAACTGGGCGTGATGGCGAATTCCAGCGAGTTGGAAACCGGCGAAGCCGCGACCACCAGCGCAACCATAGACGTGACATTCCAGGCCGGTGCAGGTGGCAATGATTATATCGATGGTGGCGCGGGCAGCGATGAAATTTACGGCGGTGTCGGCGATGACGTGATCGTCGGAGCCGAAGGCAGTGATGAACTGTATGGTGAAGCCGGTAACGATGCGCTGGTTGGCGGCGTCGGTGCGGATCTTTTGGACGGTGGCGCAGGTGACGACACCCTTTCCGGCGGCGTTGGTGCCGACGAGTTCGTCTTCCGCGCTGGCGACGGGGACGACATCGTTCTCGATCTTGGTCATCAAGATGTGTTGCGGTTTGAAGGGCAGGAATTCAACATGGATGACTTCACCCTGCAATCAGGTGACGCAAGCGAAAGCAGCACCATCACCTTTGGCGACGATACCGGAGTATCTGTGACGCTCAACGATGTCGATGTTCAAGACGCAAGCAGCTACACCGTCACCCAGGATGGGGACGCAGTCGTGGTGACCTTTGACAAGGACAGCATCGACTGAGCCCCTCGTTTGGGTTTGGGTTTGGGTGACTTAGTCCTTGGCGAACGGGTTGTGACCCTTGCGCACAGCAATGCGCAGGGGCACGCCCCACAGATCGAAATCTTCACGCAGTGCATTAGCCATATATCGTTCGTACGATTCCGGAATGCCCTTGGCGTGACTGACGAACAGCGCAAAGGTGGGCGGGCGGGTCTTGGGCTGGGTCATGTAGCGGATTTTGACCCTGCGTCCCGAGATCATCGGTGGTTGATGATGCTCCAACGTGTGTTCCAGCCAGCGATTGAGTTTTGCCGTTGAAACGCGACGGTTCCAAACCTCGAACACATCCAAAACAGCATCGAGAACCTTATAGAGGTTCTTGCCGGTTTTGGCTGAAATAGTGACGATGGGAATGCCCCGCACCTGTGGCAGAGAGGTCTGCAAGCGATCATGCAGCTTATCCAGGGCTTCTTTGCCGTTGCTGATCAGGTCCCACTTGTTGACCACAAGGATCAGTGCGCGGCCTTCTTCGATGACGTTGCTGGCGATGGTCAGGTCTTGTTTTTCCAACATGTCGCGGGCATCCAGAACCAACGCGACCACTTGGGCAAAATCGATCGCGCGGCGGGTGTCGGCGCCGGACAGGGCTTCGATCTTCCCGGTGACCCGGGCGCGTTTGCGCAAACCTGCCGTATCGATCAGCTTGAATTCACGCTCTTTGTAAGTCCACGGCACGGTGATGGAATCACGGGTGATGCCGGCTTCCGGTCCGGTGAGTAGGCGGTCTTCGCCCAGCAATTTATTGATCAGGGTCGATTTGCCGACGTTGGGGCGACCGACGATGGCAAGTTGCAATGGATGCTTCAGAACCGCGTCGTCATCGGATATGTCGCCGTTGTCTTTGAGCGGCGCGTCGTCGGCTTCTTTTTGGCTGCGTTCCCAGTTTTCCTGCTCGGTCGCGGCGTCGGCATAGGGACGTAAGGCATCGTAGAGGTCAACCAGCCCTTGGCCATGCTCGGCTGACAAGGGCACAGGCTCACCAAGGCCCAGGGCATAGGCTTCCAGAAGGCCCGACTGTCCCGCAGCGCCTTCGCATTTGTTGGCGACCACGATCACCGGCGTTTTGTGGCGGCGCAGCCACTGAACAAAATGCTCGTCCACGGGTGTGACGCCGGTTCGTGCATCGATCATCATCAGCGCGACGTCGGCGTCAAGAAAGGCCGCTTCGGTCTGCTGACGCATGCGCGATTCCAGACTGTCGTCGTGGGCGTCTTCAAGGCCTGCGGTGTCGATGACTTTGAAATTGAGATCGCTGAGTGTGGCGTCGCCTTCACGACGATCGCGGGTTACGCCCGGCATGTCGTCGACGATCGCCAGGCGCTTGCCTACCAAACGGTTGAACAGCGTCGATTTGCCCACATTGGGGCGGCCGATAATGGCGACGGTGAGGCTCATAATTTTCTGGTCCATGCGCGCCGGAGCGCGACTAAGTAAAGCGCGCCGGAGCGCGACTAAGTGAACGAAGTTAAAACGCGCCGAAGCGCGACAGGGGATCTGCTCGCCAAATTAACGATACGCGGTCAACGTGGCGTCATCCGAAAGGAAATAGACGGTTTCACCTGCAACAATCGGAGGAACCGAAACGCCATCCGGCATCTCTACGGATCCAAGTATCTCGCCTGTATATGGGGACACGGCGATCGCCACGCCAGCGGAACTGGCGATAATCAGGCGGTCGCTGACCAACAGCGGCCCGGTCCAAACAATGACGCCTTCACGGGCGTCGGGGTCATCCCAGCGCGGCAGTGAACGGACCCATAGGATACGCCCCGTTTCACGTTCCATCGCCACCAATTCTTCGTTGCCGGTGAGCGTGAACAGATAATCGCCTGCAACCCAGAACGACTGATGTCCGCCGATACCCTTTTCCCACAAACGTGTGCCGCTGCGCAAATCGATGGAGACCATCAAACCGCTGTGGCTGATGGCGAAGACGCGTCCCCGATCGATAATCGGGTTGGCGCGAATCTGTGCCAACGCGGCGGTCGCATCGGTACGGCGCCGGGTGGTCAAGCTGTCCATCCACAACTGGTGGCCGTTATCAACCTTCAGTGCGGCCAGTTCGCCAGAGGTGTAGGGGACGACCACCACACCTTGGTCTACAGCGGGGCTCGCTCCGCCCAAAAGCATGGCCAGCTCGGGCGAACCGGCGTGGGTCCACAGCAAGCTGCCGTCGCGTGCGGCCAGGGCATGAAGTTTATTGTCCAGCGTTACGGCAAAAACGCGTCCGCCGCGCACCGTGGGGGCGGATCGGACCGGGCTGCTGACGGTTTTGCGCCAGACAATCTTTCCCGTGGTTGCATTGATTGCGATCACTTGGGCAAAGCCGGTACCTGCAAACACAAGACCACCATCGTAGGCGAGGCCGCCGGGAATGTGGCCATCGTCTTCTTCGTCCGGTGTCAGGGCGGTGCGCCACAACAAATTACCCGTGTTGGCGTCAAAGGCGCTGACGTCGCTGTCGGTGTCGATGGCGAAAATGCGCCCATCGGCGACGACGGGCGTCGAGGTCAGGCGCTCGCCCGCACTGGCGCCGGCACCGATGTCGGTGCTCCAGCGTTTTTGCAGTTGCGGGGCTGCGGCGACGTGATGCATGGCGTGATTGGCATAGCCGCCGTTCTGAGGCCAGTCGGGGGTCGGCGATGGGGCCGGCAGGCGAATTTCGCCCGTTTCCAGCGTGGTTTCTGGCTGTAGGGCGCTTTCGTGTTTGAGCACGGAAATACGCTCGCCGGGAAGAGGCGGCGTGGTGTTGCCCCCCATCCACGATTCACAGGCGCTCAGGCTTGTCGCCAAGACCGCCAAAGCGAATAAACGGGGGATGATGCGCATGTTTTTCACGGAAGCTGTATTTCGCATATGCTCGATATTCCAGACTTGATGTGAGGCGTCCAGTCCTTAGGCGCCCTAGCGTTGGATCAGTTTATTAGCGCGGTCTCGCAGGCTTTTGGGGGCTGTGGTGTCAGCGGCCAGCGCTTTGAATACGGTGTTGGCCTTTTCCATGTCGCCGGATTCCAGGGCGATGAGACCCAAGAGTTCGCGCGCGCTGTGGCGGTAAGGGTGAGCGTCGGTGGCGATCGAGGACAGGCGGAATTCCAACGCTTTGGCGTCATAGCCACCCGCGTTGATCTCGGTCATGAGGCCAAGGATGTTGGCCAAACCCGAAAGCGCCACGTTGCCGACGTTGTCGCGTGCGATTTGTTGATACAGTTGAGCCGCGCTCGCTGCGTCGCCCTGCTTGGACAGCATGGCGGCTTGTTGGAACTGCGCCAGGACGGCGTATCCGCTGGATGCGTCGCCCGCTAGGGCGGTCATGGCGCTGAGAGCGCCCGCTGTGTCGCCAGACTGCGCCAATTGCATGGCGTTGGTGAAACGGTTGCCTTCGCTGGTGCGCGTGGAAATGTCGTAAGACTTCCAACCCTGATAACCTGCGACGATGGCGATGATTACCAATGCGGCACCGACCAGATAGTTACCGTAGCGCTTCCACAGTTTCATCATCTGTTCTTCGCGAAGTTCGTCATTGACCTCGCGGATTAGAGCGTCTTCTGTGTGGTCGGCCACGGATATCTCCAGCACTTCAAATAGGTTTTTGTTGAGTTCTCAGGACCCTCACGCCAACGACGTCAAGGTCCCGCAAACATAACCAAGCGCGCGAGCGATGGCAAACCCTCTTAAAGCAAGAGAAGTTCTTTTTAAATCAATGCGTTGATGTATTCTAGGGTTTAACCTACCTAACGCCACTTGATCGAACAGCCCATAGAAGGGGTCTGATCGGCTGGTCCGTGGCCGGTTTTCGCGACCAGAGACATGGCTTCATAGAGGTCGCGGTGGGCATTTTTGGGGCCAGTTTCCTTGCGCGATTCATCCAGGCGTCCACGGTACTGGAGGCCGAAACCGGGATCAAATCCGAAGAAGTCCGGTGTGCAGACCGCGTCGTATGCGCGCGCGACTTCTTGGGTTTCGTCAAATAGGTAGGGGAACGGAAAGGCATGGCGCTCGGCCATGGCGACCATGTTGTCGAACGAGTCTTCCGGGTATTGCGTCGGATCGTTTGAATTGATCGCGACAACGCCGATCCCTTTGGCCTGCAAATCCTTGACGTCGCGAATCAGACGCTCAAGCACCGCCAGTACGTAAGGGCAGTGGTTGCACATGAACACCACCAGCGTACCGTTCTCGCCCTTCAGGTCTTGCAGTGTATAGGTCTTGCCATCCACACCCTTGAGACTGAAATCGGGGGCTTTCCAGCCGAAATCGCAAATCGGGGGGGACACTGTCATGGTCTTTGCCTTTCCTGATTGAGTGTTGTGTTGTGTTGTACCTTGAGATAGTTTTCCCGAGGCGTACGATCAAGTGTTGTGGCGGTGTTAACCGTTGTTTAAGTAAGGAGGCGCACACTAAAATCTGGACGCTTGCGCTTGGCGCATCGTTTGTTCCCCTGGAATGGAGCCTTTGGTCTCATGCGCGCACGTCAAATCATCTTGGTTATGTCTATGGCTGTGCTGGTTTCTGCATGCAGCGAGTTCTATTCCATGGTTCCGCGACCATTGATCAAGACCGTTGGTAATCTCGGCATTATCAGTGCGGGTGTGACCATGGCGACGGATAAGACCCTTGCTGATCATTTGGTTTCGTACCGCTCGGGCAAAGATTGCTCGACCGTGCGTTCGGAACAAGGGCGCACGTACTGCAAGGAAGACGAACTCAACCCCAAACCCACTGTGACATGCTATCAGACTCTTGGTGATGTGACGTGTTATGCGGAACCGGACCCTTCCAGAAATTTGAGCGAACGCGTTGGTTCGTCGTATTGACCCAGCGTAGGGGGTGGCGTTTACTGTCCACTCGTATGTAACACAAAAGAGTTTTGACCCCCTAAGCCTATGAAAAGATTACTATTTGCCACGCTAGCTCTCATCATCCTTGCGGGGGTGACATTTTGGACATTGGGCCAAAAGCCTGAAATAGGCCCTGAAGTGCTCAAAAAAATGAAGCTGGTGTCGCGGTTTAAGGAAACGCTGCCTGCTGCCGAAGCAGGTGACCCCGATGCACAATATAAAATTGCGACCATGTATCAAATCGGTGATGGCGTAAAAAAAGATCCCAAAAAAACGCTCGAGTGGTTGATGAAGGCGGCGGAACAAGGCCATGCCCCATCGCGCTACCAATTGGGTTGGATGTACGCCAATGGCATTGTCGTACGTCAGGATTATTTCATGGCGGCGAAATACTACCGCCTGGCCGCGACGTTCAATAATAATACCGATGCCCAGTTCCGTCTGGGTGAGTTGCATTTCAACGGGCGTGGTGTAGAGCATGATTACGGTAAAGCGATCAAATATTACAATCTGGCCGCCAAAAAGGGACACTGCGCGGCGCAGTACATCCTCAGTTCCATGTATGAAGAAGGCTGGGGGGTAAACCGGGATCTGGTGATGGCGTACGCGTGGTTGAAGTTGGCGACAGGCAAGCGCGCCGCATGCCTAGAGATCAATAAAAAGTTCGACCCGGTGCTGAATGTGAAGCGTCTGTTGCCGAAGATGAACAAGTTTCAGATCGACCAGGGCAAAAAACGTGCTCTGGTGCTTGAGAAGCCCCGATAACGTCTATTCGAGTGGCTGGGATTTATTCGGCTTTGGTCTTGGAAGCTGTTTGGGGCAAACGCAGTCGGACGATCCCCTTAAAATCGTTAGGGTCGGCGACTTCGCCTTTGCGCACGATTTCAATACGGCCTTGGCGCGCTAAAAATACAGCCTGTTGCTTGACCGCATTCAGATAGCGCTTCCATAAATCAGGTCCGTCCTTGGGACGCCTGCGGGTCTCTGCAATCTTGACCGCAACGTCCTTGAAGCTGAGCGACGAGGAACGTGCCAGTTCACCGAGGATGGCGATGGCGACGGGGTCATTCTTGGCGGGCTGTTTTTCTTCGATATCAATATCAGTCATAAGCCGGGGTGTATCACGCTTTTACGGTGCTGTCTCGGTCAAAACAAGGGCGCAAGGCACATGCTCGCATCCGGTGCGCCTCGCAGTGAGGTGCACCCGAACTGGGGGTTCGTCTTGTGGGTGACGCCAACTTATTTCAGACATCAATTCCAGATGCCCATATTTCAAATGCTTGGCATGCCTTTATGCGGCGTGTTTTTGATCGCGGGCCAGAGGATACAGCTGTTCGCTTTCAGCCTGGATACGGTTCCATACCAATTCGAACATTTTGTCGGTTTCTCGGACAAACTCGGCGTGATCGGCAATGTGGAGGCCGTCTTTGCACCATTTTTCAGCGTATTGTTTGAACAGGCGCTTGATTTCTCTTTCGCCTTCCATAAAGCGATCAACCGTGGCACGGACCGAGCCGTTGTTGTTTGTCAGCAACGCGGTGTAGATGTCCTTGTTGTGATTCATATGGGCATCGAATTTGTCGCGGTAGCGTTCGAACAGCTCGCAGGTGACACTGGAATCGCACATTTCTCGGTCCTGAAACAGGTAAGACAAAGTTTTGGCCAGTTCCGCGATTTGGTGGTTTTGTTGGTGTAATTCGTCGAATGAAACCATGTGTTCCCCCTTCACACTCGGTCGCGCCGGATGAGGTTTTTCTTGAGATTGAAAACCCCAGTATTATAGCGTTTAAGCGTGATTTAGAACACGACTAAGGCGTACGTTCTATCAATGTGTTGCAGCATTCTCTAATTAAGAAAAGGCTGAGTTTCTAGGAAAATAGCGGGCTGGCGGACAGGCCGTCGAACATGAACTGCACGGACAGCGCCGCCAGCAAAACGCCGACGACGCGTGAAATCACGTTCAAGCCGGTCACGCCCAAAACCTTTTGCACCTGCCCCGACATCAACAAAAGCACTAACGTGACCAGCAGTACCGCCAACAGAGCGCCGACGGTTACCGCCCAGTGCAGCAAGTTCCCGCCAGCTTCTGCGCTGAGCAACACCACTGCGCCCATGGACCCAGGACCGGCAATCAATGGCGTGGCCAAGGGGAAGACGGAAATGTCCTGCTTGGACTTGGCTTCGGTGGTTTCGTCATCGGTGGTGGAGATGCCGCCGGAATGACGCGCAAAAACCATGTCGATGGCGATCAACAACAGCAATATACCGCCTGCCGTACGCATGGCCGCCAATGTGATGCCCAGGCGCGCCAACGCGGCTTCGCCAACGACCGCAAACACCATCAAGATCGTGGTTGCGATCAGCACCCCCTTGAACGCCAAGGCACGGCGTTGAGCGGTAGGTGTACGCTGGGTTAACGCGGCAAACAGCGCCGCCACATCGACCGGGCCGATGGTGGCGAAGAAGGTCGTGAACGCGACCAGCGCGATTTCGATCAGTTGGGCATTATCCATGAGCGGACCTTAAACACGCGATCGGGCCAAGGGAAGCCTAATGTGGTGTTAATTGGGGGGACTTGGGCGCGATCAACTCTCGCACCTTGGCGCATGATCTGCTAAATGAACCTCATGGATACACTCGCAGCCAACCTCAAACGTACGCCCACCATTCAGCATGGCGGTGACCCCAAGGTGCACGAAGCCCGCTTTGGCGTGCCCAAGGATGGTTGGCTGGATTTGTCCACCGGTATCAATCCGGTGCCTTATCCGCTTGGCCACGTTCCCGGTGAGATGTTTGCCAGATTGCCCCTGCAATCGGACCTGGATGCGCTTTTACGCGCCGCGCGACGGGCCTATGGTGTGCCGGATGGCGCGGCGATTGTCGCCAGTCCGGGTACCCAGGCATTGATTCAAATGGTGCCGACGTTGTTCGCACCGTCCAGCGTGTCGATCATGGGGCCGACCTATGGCGAACATGCCCCGGCATGGGCAGCGGCAGGGCACCGAGTCGATGATGTCGGTTCCATCTGCGCTCAGGCCGCCCAGCCCGCACCCTTTGGCGTGGTGGTGCATCCCAACAATCCCGATGGGCGTACCCAAACGGTGGAAGGCCTGCTTGCGATGGCGGATGAACTGCATGACCGTGGCGGCGTTTTGGTTGTGGATGAGGCCTTTGCCGATGTCACGCCGGAGGTGTCGGTGACACCCCATTCGGGTTGCGAGGGCTTGGTGGTGTTGCGTTCGTTCGGAAAATTTTTCGGGCTGGCGGGGGTGCGTCTTGGGTTCGCCGTCACCACGCCGGAGCTTGCCGAACGGCTGGCGGTGAAATTGGGGCCTTGGTCCGTGTCGGGGCCTGCGTTGTGGGCGGGGACACAGGCGTTGGGCGATCGGGACTGGGCCGAAACCACGCGCGCAAGGTTACGTGCGGATGCCGATCGTCTGGACAGTCTTTTACAGGCTGCTGGGCTCAAAATCGTGGGTGGTACCGATTTGTACCGCCTTGGCGAAAGCAAACAGGCGTCGGTTCTTTTCGAGGCCCTTGGTCAGGCCGGTATTTTGATCCGACCGTTCGCCTATCAACCCGATTGGCTGCGCTTTGGTTTGCCAGGCAGCGCAAACGGCTGGGCGCGGCTGGAAACGGCGCTGGCCGCTTACAGCGCGTAGGCCGTATGCCCTGCGTTGAGTTCTTCTTCAGCTTCAACCATCGCCCCATTAAGCGTGCAAGCGGGGGATGCCAGTTCCAAAAATAAGTGATTGATGGCTTCGGGCGTCTTGACCGTTTCGGGGGTCTCGCCGGGCATGGCTTCGGCGCGCATCTCCGTGCGGGTGCCGCCGGGATTGATCAGGTTGACCTTGACGTTGGTTTTCTTACATTCCTCGGCATAAATGCCAGCGGTCATTTCCAGCCCAGCTTTGGACACAGCATAGCTGCCCCAGAACGAACGCGGCTTGTGACCAACCGACGAGGTGACGAAAATGGCACGCCCGGCATCCGATGTTTTTAGCAAAGGGTCCATGGAGCGAATTAAACGCCAGTTGGCGGTGAGGTTGAGGTCCAGGACCTTTTGCCATTCGCGGGGTTCGATTTGCGAGATGGGCGACAGTGTGCCGAGTGAGCCGGCATTGCCGACGAGGATGTCGAGCTTTTGAAATCGCTCGTAAATGGCCGCGCCGATTTTGTCGATGGTATTGAAATCGGTAATGTCACAAGGCACCAGCGTCGGGGCGTCGAAACCCTCGGACCGCAGTTCATCGTCCAATTCTTCCAGTGCACCTTGGGTGCGGGCGGTGAGAATCAAATGCGCACCCTGTTCGGCGAAGCATTTCGCTACGGCGCGGCCAATGCCGCGTGAAGCGCCGGTGATCAGGGCAACGCGGCCCTCAAGAATTTTATCAGCCATGAATTTGGGTCTCTTCTTAGTCTTCGGACAGAAGGGTCAGTTGTTCCGGTCCCGGATTGCCTTGCTGGTCAATGAGCGGAATGGCGTATTCACCGGTGAAGCATGCGTCGCAGTATTGCGGGCATTCTGTGTTACGTTCTTTCTCACCCACGGCGCGGTATAGGCCGTCGTAGGAAATGAACGCCAGTGAATCGACCCCGATGTGCTTGGCCATTTCATCGACAGTCATGTTGTGCGCCATCAATTTTTCTTGATCGGGTGTATCTATGCCGTAGTAGCACGGATGCGTGGTCGGCGGGCTGGAGATGCGCATGTGCACTTCTTTGGCCCCGGCGTTGCGCATCATCTCGACAATTTTCACCGACGTGGTGCCGCGCACGATGGAATCGTCCACCAAAACCAAACGCTTGCCCTTGATCCAGGCGCGGTTGGCATTGTGTTTCAGCTTCACGCCCAGGTGACGAATGGTGTCAGATGGCTGAATAAAGGTACGGCCCATGTAGTGGCTGCGGATGATGCCGAGATCGAACGGGATACCGCTTTGTTCCGCATAGCCGATGGCGGCGGGGACGCCGGAATCGGGCACCGGAACGATCATGTCGGCGTCGACGTGGCTCTCGCGGGCGAGTTCCTTGCCGATGTTCTTGCGCACCTCATAAACGTTGCGCCCTTCGATGACGCTGTCGGGGCGGGCGAAGTAGATGTATTCGAAAATGCAAAAGCGTGATTTTTGCTTGGGGAACGGCTTCAGACTTTGCATGCCGTCCTTGCTGAAAATCACAATTTCACCCGGTTCGACGTCGCGTACGTACTCTGCGCCGATGATGTCGAGCGCGCAGGTTTCCGACGCCAGCACATGGCCATCGCCGATTTTGCCGATCACCAGTGGGCGCACACCATGTGGGTCGCGCACGCCGATCAGCTTTTGGCGGGTCAGGGCAACCAGAGAATAAGCCCCGGTGACGCCGTTGAGTGCATCGGTCAGGCGATCCAAAACCTTGCGGTATTCACTGGTCGCGACGCGGTGCAGGATGGTTTCGGTATCGGATGTCGACTGGAAGATGCTGCCCCGCTCGACCAACGCGTGACGGCAATTGCGGGCATTGGTGAGGTTGCCGTTGTGGGCAATGGCAAAACCGCCGAACACCAAATCGGCGAACAGCGGTTGAACGTTGCGCATCACCGTGCCGCCTGCGGTCGAATAGCGCACATGGCCGATGGCCATGGGGCCTTCAAGACGATCGATCACTTCTTCGGAGTTGAAGTTGTCGCCGACGCTGCCGAGCGCGCGGTGGCTGTGAAAATGCTTGCCGCCGTAAGATACGATGCCGCCCGCTTCCTGACCGCGGTGCTGCAGGGCATGCAGGCCGAGTGCCGTCAGTGCCGAAGCATCCGGGTGGTTGTAGACGCCGAACACGCCGCACTCATCATGAAAATGGTCGTCTTCGGGGAATGATGCGGACTGATGCTGGGGGGGGCGGGGCGTATTCATGAGCATTGCGATCCAAGTTGGGGCTGTGCGCGGCCGCAAACGAAAGCGTGCCGATTACGAGCAAGTTTTATTGGCTGGTTTCAAACAGCCGGTCCATTTCTGAACGTTCTTTTTTACCATAGCCATCGGCCTTTGACCCGGACGGAATTTCGGGTACGGCATTGATGGCCCGATCAAGCAAGGTTTGGCCCTGTTTTTTCAGGTCGGTTGTTTTGGCGTCTGTGGCGGTTGTTTTGGCGTCTGGGTCGGCGTCGGCGGGAACCAGAGCTTTCAGCATGTCGGCACCTTGTATAATCAACGCGGTGGTACGGGCCTCGGCAAGCCATTCGGGTTGCTCATCGGGTGGGACCATCCAGGTGTAGCCGATCCACACAAGCGATACGATGATCGCGCCGCGTAAAATTCCGAACAGAAAGCCGAGTGCGCGGTCCAGCGGACCTAGGGCGCTTTCCTTAACACCGCGCGAAATGCGCCGGGTCGTAACGGATAAGATCACCAACGTGCCGATGAACACCACGATACCGGTGGCGACCGTTGCGATAAACGGGTCTTCGATGAATTGGAGAGTGAAGTTTTCGACAACGGGTGTGCCGTACATGGTGGCGAACACCGCGCCGACCCATCCGGCAATGGACAAAATTTCGTGTACCAAACCACGCGCATACGCAAAAGCGCCGGAAATCAGTAGCGTGCCAATGACGAGGATATCGAGCCAGTGCATGTTGTCTTAAGATCCACCTTCATTTTCGAACATTTGAGCCAGTTCTTGAATGTGGCCCAATTCGTTCGGCGTGATGCCCTTGGTTGCGGCCTTGGTCTTGCCCCGGTTTTTGGGGACCACAGCGCGTGTGAAGCCCAATTTGGCCGCTTCCTTCAATCGTCCTTCCGCGTGGCTGACCGCACGAACTTCGCCGGATAAGCCGATTTCGCCGAAAAAGAGGCTACCCCTTGGTACCGCAATGCCGCTTAAAGAAGACAGCAAAGCCGCGGCGACAGCCAGATCGGCGGCGGGCTCCGTAACGCGAAGTCCACCTGCGACGTTCAAGTACACGTCGTTGGCCCCAATGGCAACCCCACATCGGGTTTCAATCACCGCCATGACCATGGCCAGACGGGCGCTATCCCAGCCGACAACCGCCCGTCTGGGAGTGGCGAGGGTGGAGGGGGAAACCAACGCCTGGACCTCCGACAGCATCGGACGCGTGCCTTCCATGCCCGCAAAAACCGCAGACCCGCTAACGTCTTGGTCACGGTCCGACAAAAACAGGGCGGATGGATTGGAAACTTCGGTGAGGCCAGCGTCGGACATTTCAAACACGCCGATTTCATCTGTCGCGCCGAAGCGATTTTTGACCGCGCGCAGAATTCTGAACTGGTGGCTACGGTCACCTTCGAAATACAGCACGGTATCGACCATGTGTTCCAACACGCGCGGCCCCGCGATCTGGCCTTCCTTGGTGACGTGACCGACCAAAATGACCGGAAAGCCCTTGCGCTTGGACAGGCGGATCAGTTCCTGGGCCGAGGTGCGCACCTGGGCGACGGTGCCGGGTGCACTTTCCAGGCTGTCGACGAACATGGTTTGGATGGAATCAATGATCGCCACGTCGGGCGGGTTTTCATCCAGTGTGGTGACAATGTCGCGCACATTGGTGGCGGCAGCCAATTCGACCGGAGATTTTTCCAAATTCAAGCGGCTGGCGCGCAGGCGCAACTGATCGACGGCTTCCTCGCCGCTGATGTAGGCAACCCGTCCGCCCTTGGCGAGTTGGGCTGCGGCTTGCAGCAAAATGGTGGATTTGCCGATGCCCGGTTCGCCGCCGACCAAAATAGCCGACCCCGCGACCATGCCGCCACCGAGCACGCGGTCAAACTCGTCAATGTTGGTTTTGCGCCGGGGGGGGCGTTTTTCCGAGCCTTCGAGGCCGACAAAGGTCACCCTACGGCCCTTTTTCGCGCCCAGGCCCTTGGGGGTGTCGTCGGTCGCGGTTTCTTCGCTCAGCGAATTCCACGCGCCGCACGCGTCGCATTTGCCGCTCCACTTAGGCGCTGTGGCGCCGCATTCGGCACAAATGAAGTGGGTTTTTGACTTGGCCAACAGGCGTCCCCGAACCCTAGAATTTTGAGGTGGCGGTGGGGCGCACAATACATCCACCGAACTCTAATTCTTTAACGTGATTCGGGTGAAAAGCTCAAGGCCGAAGCAGAACGCTTCACGACACGGGGGCTGTTGTGGTCAAATGGAGCACCCCGGCCTTTGTATGCCGGGTGTTGCGCCAAATGGGAGGTTCGCATGTGTCAGGTCTTTGCGGGGCAAGATCCGAACAGTTACAAGTACCAAACGCGCTCAATGCGACTGAACGGGCAAAGCACAAGCATTCGCCTGGAAGCGACGTTTTGGGATTTGTTGGAACACATCGCACGCTCTCAGGGGCTGAGCGTTCCGAAGTTCGTTTCCACACTGCATGAAGAAGTGCTGCTTTTGCACGGCGAGGTGCAAAATTTCACCTCGTTGCTGAGGTGTTCGTGCATCGTGCATTTGCAGGCCGGACGTGTTGAGAACGGCGCTGGGAATAATGCAGGGAGCGGCGGTGCAAACGCTGAGGTCCAGATGCAGGCCCAGATGCCGGTTTCGTAGTATCCCTATAACACCATCGGTGTCCCGGACGGGTTAAGGTTGCCTCCAAATACTCGGTTGCAATGAACGGGAGTGGTCTGTGGCTAAAGCAATTCATACGATGGTGCGCGTTCTCGACGAGGCGCGATCCGTTGCCTTTTATAAAACGGCCTTCGCCCTGGTGGTCGCCGACCGCTTTGTGTTTGACGGCTTCACGCTGGTCTACCTGAAAGACCCTGAAACGGGGTTTGAACTCGAACTCACCGTCAATCACGAACGGACCGAGCCTTATGCGCTGGGGGATGGCTACGGCCACATTGCGTTTGTCGTTGACGATTTGGAAGGGGAACATACTCGCTTACAGGCGGCCGGGTTGGAGCCCAACAAGATCGTCGAATTTCACCGTGAAGACGCATTGATGGCGAAGTTTTTTTTTGTGCAAGACCCGGATGGCTACAAAATCGAGGTGCTGCAAAAGCATGGGCGCTACGTCTGATATTTAGGCGTGGCGAGACTTTTCAAGCTCACTAAACTTAGGGAGGAATCAAGATGCTGTTTCATTTGGACTTTTATGTCGAATACCCCGCAGACATGGAACAAAAGGACCTGTTTCGTATTTGGGCCGAAGAGGCCGATGCAGCTCTGGGCGCGAAGAAAGCCGGCGTTGTCGTTGATTTGTGGAAAGCCGTCGGTACGCGCCGGGTGATCGCTATTGTCAATGTGGACTCGCTCGATACACTGGATCAGATCCTTCTCGATCTTCCGATCATGAAACAACACGGTCAGCATGTGCAGGTCGATGTGACGGCGTTGCGCCGCTATGAAGATTTCGCCAGCGATGTCAAAGAACGTCTAGGCTAACCCGCATGAAAAATCGCCCGTCCCGCCGTATTCGGTGGGGCGGGCGATTTTTTTGTGCCCAGGTAGGCGGAGAGAGCACTCGGTCAATGGGTCTCAATCGTGCTACAATCGTGAGCAGTTAAACGTACTTTGAGGAGGGCTTGGTCATGGATTGCAAGACCGTTATGGCGCCCATCAAGGTCAGTCTTTTTACAGATGAGCCCGTGGGCCAGGTGATCGACTTTATGGTCGAAAAACACATGGGGCTCGTACCCGTGGTCGAGCGCGACGGGACTTACGCGGGTTTGGTCAGCGGCGATAGCCTGATGGGCTTTTTGCTGCCCAAGTCCGTTAGTTCCATGGGCACGCTCTTGCGTCATGGAGCAATGAAACGGGTGAGTTTTTTACATGAAACCGCCGAAGACATGAAAGAGCGCCTGGATGCGCTGCGCGAACGCCCGGTCGGGGACATACTTGACCGCAAGGCGAAAACCGCAACCCCCGACACCCCCCTGATCGACGCGCTGATGATGATTAAGGACAGGCAGTATGTCGTGCCGGTGGTAGATACGGACCGCAAACTGCTTGGTGCGATTTCATTTTTCTCCGTCCTCTATGGTCTGAATGAAGAATTCGACCGCGAAACGATGGAGAAATTGAAAACTGCCGAACGCGAGGCCCGCGAAAACGAAAAACAAAATAAGGGGGGATGAGCGATGAGCCCTCTCGAATCAGGTGAAACCGTTTCCCATGCCGTCATCTTCGGCATGGATCCTTTGTGGGTCAGCACCATTTTGCTGATCGTGTCATACGTGGTTTTGTTGAGCGAAAAGTTCAACCGCACGGTGGTGGCGTTGTTGGGCGGCGGGCTGGTGATCATCACCGGCGTGGTGTCGCAAAATCAGGCCATCGATGCGATCGATTTCAACACCATCGCGTTGCTGACGGGGATGATGGTCATCGTCGCCGTCACGCGGACTTCGGGTGTGTTTGAATTCGTCGCCATCTGGTCGGCGAAAAAGGTCAAGGCCGATCCGTTGGGCATCTTGATCGCCCTGTCGGTGGTGACGGCGGTGTTTTCGGCATTTTTGGATAACTTGACCACGGTGCTTTTGGTGGTGCCGGTGGCGTTGTTGATTGTTGAGAAACTTAAAGTCTCGCCGTACCCGTTTTTGGTTTCTCAGATCATTGCGTCCAACGTCGGCGGCACCGCGACGCTGGTCGGCGATCCCCCCAACATTCTGATCGGTTCGGCCACGGGACTGACATTTTTACAGTTTCTCACCAACCTTGGCCCTGTGGCGTTGATGGTGATGGTGGTGATGGTGCCGATTTTTAAGTTCATGTGGGGCGATGAATTGGTCGCATCGCAAAAAGACCGCGACAGCATCATGCGCTTTCGCGAGGCGGATTCCATCACCGACGTGCGATTGCTGGTGATGTCACTCGGGGTGTTGGCGTTGGTGATTGTCGGCTTCATCGTTGGTGAGCACTATCATATCCCCCCCGGCACCACGGCAATGTTCGGTGCGGCGGTGTTGTTGTTGATCACAAGCATCGGTTTGCACAGTGAAGAGCAAAGCGAAATGTTGCACCAAGCCCTGCTTGAGGTCGAGTGGTCGGCGCTGTTGTTCTTTGTCGGGCTGTTTATTCTGGTCGCCGGTGTGGAATACGCGGGGTTGCTCAATATCCTTGGCGCGGCATTGATGGAATTCACCGGCGGTAATGGTACCTTGACGATGTTTTCGACGCTGTGGCTGTCGGCTATCGTCTCAGCGGCGGTCGACAACATCCCGTTCGTCGCCACGATGATTCCTTTGGTGCACAGCATGCAGGCTGGATTGGGCGGTGCGGAAGCCTTGCAGCCCATCTGGTGGTCGTTGGCGCTGGGCGCATGCTTGGGTGGCAACGGATCGCTGGTGGGGGCCGCGGCCAACGTGATGGTGGCGGGGTTGGGCGAACGTTCAGGTCACCCGATCAGTTTCATTAAATTTCTGAAAACTGGGCTGCCGTTGATGCTGTTGAGCATTGTCATCGCCAACATCTATTTATATCTGCGCTATTACCTGTAGGGCAAATTATGTGTGGGGTGAGGCAGGCACAAGAAGCTTATACGCGCTTGGTATAACTGTCGCGGTTGAGGTCGTTGGTTTCGATGCTCACCGCCACAGTGTCTGGTACGTTTGCGATGATCTTGGCGAACACTCGCTCGGCGAGGTCTTTTTTCTGCGCGCCTGTGCGCCCGGACAGCAGTTTGATCTCGACATGAACGAACGGTTGGTTTGTGCCGCCGGTCGAAAACGCATCGTAAGGGATGGCTCGGACTTTGATGTCACGCGGCGTGAATAGTCCGGTTTCATCGGCACCGGAAAAGGCACCGTCCACAATCCCCTGAACGTCGATGTCGCTTTGCAGTTGTGCGGCGTATTCGATGATCAGATGCGGCATGACGTTACGCCCGGATCGACATTTGAATGGGGCCTTCGGCGCGGCCGTGGATGAATTGATCGACGTGTTCGTTGCCGGAATGGTCGATGTCGTCGACGGGGCCTTGCCAGATGATCTTGCCCTCATAAAGCATCGCGATGCGGTTGGCGATTTTGCGCGCAGACGCCATGTCGTGGGTAATCGACAATGCTGTCGCGCCGACTTCGCGTGTGACCTTGACGATCAGATCATTGATGACATCGGCCATGATCGGGTCAAGTCCGGTGGTCGGCTCATCAAAGAATATAATTTTCGGATCGGATGCGATGGCGCGGGCCAGACCGACGCGCTTTTGCATGCCACCGGACAGCTCGGCTGGCATCAGGTCGGCTACATCGGCGTTCATGCCGACTTGGGCCAGTTTCTGGATTGCGATCTCTTTGGCTTCACCCCGGTCGCAACGCTTTTCCGCCAGCAGCCCGAACGAGACATTTTCCCACACGGGCAAACTGTCGAACAGGGCTGCACCCTGGAACAGCATTCCGAACTGGTGATTGACGTCTTCCCGGTCCGCGGTGCTCATGCCGATGACTTCTTGGCCATCGATTTTGATCGAGCCGCGGTCGGGTGTCAAAAGCCCCAGGATGGATTTCAGCATCACCGATTTGCCGGTGCCGGAGCCGCCGATGATGACGACGCTTTCGCCCACGCCGACATCCAGGTCGATGCCATCAAGCACCACTTTACGAGCAAAGGATTTAGCGACGTCGCGGACCTGAATCTTGGGCTGAATGTTGGATTGATCGTTCATGTCATCCCTCCCTTATTTCGCAAAGAACATTTCGGTGAGGATGTAATCGGAGCACAGGATCAAGATGCTTGCCGACACCACCGCATTGGTGGTGGCGCGGCCCACGCCTTGTGCGCCGCCCTTTGAATTGTAGCCGTGGTAACAGCCCATTAAGGTGACGATAAAACCAAACACTGCGGCTTTCACCAGGCCTGAATTGACGTCTTCGGCGGTGAGAAAGTCCCAGGTGTTTTGCAGATAGTTGGCGGGGTTGAAGCCGAGCTTGTATACCGCGACCAGATAACCGCCAAACACGCCGATGATGTCGGCCACTAGAACCAGCAGTGGGAACATGGCGATGCCTGCGACCAGGCGCGGCGCAACCAGATATTTCATCGGATTGGTCGAAAGGGTGGTCAGGGCGTCAATCTGTTCGGTCACACGCATGGTGCCGATTTCAGCCGCCAGCGATGCGCCGATGCGCCCTGCCACCATCAAGCCGGCCAAAACCGGACCCAATTCACGGGTGATGGACAACACCACCACGTTGGCGATGGCGCCTTCGGCGGAAAAACGTGAAAACCCGGTATAACTTTGCAGTGCCAGCACCATACCGGCAAACACCGCAGTTAAACCCACGACCGGCAGCGAATAATAACCGATGTCGATCATCTGGCGCAGGATGATACGGGGATAAAAGGGCGGGCGAACGGCGTGGCTGATGCCCGACGCCATAAACGTCAGTAGACGTCCGGTGGTCGCCAGAAATTTTAAAAAAACGCGCCCGATGGCTTGCAACGGATTCATGGTTTATGTCTCTTGTCGTCTCAAGTCTCGAGGCCCAAATACACACGGTGGAACCGCGACCCCAGGCTGGTCAAAATTTCGTAACCGATCGTTCCCGCGCGTTCGGCCACATCATCAACCGGATTGTTGGGGCCGATGAAGTCGGCCAGCATGCCCGGTTGGCACAAGGTTTCGGGTACGTCCTTAACATCCAAGGTGATAAGGTCCATGGACACTCTGCCGACCACCGGGGCCTTGTGATCTCCAATATAGGCCAGCCCCGAATTGGACAGGCTGCGATGATAGCCGTCCGCGTAACCAAGGGCTACGGTTGCAATGCGTTCACGCCCCCGCGCCCTATGGGTGGCACCGTAGCCCACGCTTTGGGGGGTGTCAATTGTACGAACCTGGAGGATTTTTGCTTGTAAACGAACCACTTGAGCCATCGGATTGGGACGGCCCGGTGTCGGGTTGACGCCGTAGAGCGCAACCCCCGGGCGGGTTACGTCAAAGTGATATTCGGGGCTGAGAAATATGGCGGATGAGTTGGCCAGCGCGGCGCGCGCCGGGGGCATATGGCTAAGTACCCGTTTGAATTTCGCCAACTGCTGCGCGTTGCAGGGGTGGGCTGTGTCTTCGGCGGCCACCATATGGCTTAAGATCAAATCCAGTTTCAGATGCGTCAAGCGGTCGGGATCATCAATGACCTTTTGCATCTCATCGCTGGGCAAGCCAAGGCGCGCCATCCCGGTGTCGACATGGATGTCGCACGCTAATGGTTCGCCCACTCCGGTACAAAACGCCCGCCACGCGTCCACTTCACCAAGTGAATTGAGCACCGGGGTTAGATTGTGTTCTGTGTAATCGCGCTCGGCTCCATCCATTAAACCACTAAAGACGTGAATGGGGGTGGGGGCGCCCAAAGCGGCACGTAACTGGATGCCTTCGTCCAATGTGGCGACGAAAAAAGTTTTGCAGCCCGCGCTTCGCAATGCCACAGCGGCCTTATCCGCGCCTATGCCGTATGCCGAGGCCTTGACCACCGCGCCGGTTTCAGCGCTCAAGGCTTGGGCAGCGCAGGTTCGCCAGTTGGCCTTAAGCGCATCCAGGTCGATGCTCAAGAGTGCGCCTGCGCGCCGGGCCTCGGGTGTGTTGAGGGCAGCGGGTGGCAAAGACACGGGTGAGGAGGCGGCGCTCATGGCCCCTCGTAACTGGGATGATGTGGGTCGAGATCGGCAAAGCGCGTGAATTCGCCGATGAACGAAAGCCTGATGTCGCCGATGGGGCCGTGACGTTGTTTACCGATGATCACGTCGCCGATGTTTTTGATTTTTTCCATCTTCTCTTCCCACTCGGCAATCTTTTCATGATTGTCGGGGTCGGGCTTTTTGCGCTCGTGATAGTATTCCGGGCGGTAGATGAACATGACCACGTCGGCGTCCTGCTCAATCGAGCCTGATTCACGCAAATCCGAGAGCTGTGGACGGGGCGGGTCGCGACTTTCCACGGCACGCGACAGCTGCGACAGCGCGATCACCGGCACGTCGAGTTCCTTGGCCAAGGTTTTTAAGCCACGGGTGATCTCAGAAACTTCGTTGACGCGACCGTCCGATTTGCCCGCTGGTGGTGAAATCAGTTGCAAGTAATCGACCACGATCATCCCCAAATTGTGCTGGCGTTTGAGACGCCGCGCACGGGTGCGCAGTGCCGACACCGTCAGCGCTGGGGTATCATCGATGAACAGGGGGATGCGGTGCAATTCCTGAGATGCAATGACCAAGCGAGTGAATTCTTCGTTGGCCAATTCGCCCTTACGCATCTTGTTGGATGATATTTCGACCTGTTCGGACAAAATACGTGCGGCCAGCTGCTCGGATGACATTTCCAGCGAGAAAAACCCAACCACCGCGCCTTCTTCACCGCCGGATTTATGGTACGAATAGGCCGCATTGTAGGCGATGTTGGTGACCAGTGCGGTTTTGCCCATGGAAGGGCGTCCGGCGAGGATCAGCAGATCGGAATTGTGCAACCCGCCCAACATCTGGTCCAGATCCTTCATGCCGGTGGTTACACCCGCCAGCGCACCGTCGCGTTTGTGCGCGGCTTCGGCCATATGGATGGCTTCGACAACGGCGGTGCGAAAATCTTGAAATCCGCCTTCGTGGTCGCCCTGGGTGGCGAGGTCGTAGAGCTGCTGTTCGGATTTTTCAATCTGATTGGTGGCGGGTTCCTGATTGCCCTGGTCATAGGCATCGTTGACCATGTCTGTACCCAGCGCGATCAGCTCTCGCTTCATGTGCAGGTCGTAAATGATTCGCCCGTATTCGCCGGCGTTGATGATGGTGACGGCGCTGGCGGCCAGTTCTGCCAAATACGTCTTTCCGCCCATGGCGAGCAGCTCGTCGTTGCCTTCGAAAAAGCCCGACAGGGTCACCGGGTTGGCGATCTGGCCGTTTTCCATCAGCCGTTGTGCGGCGGCGTAAATTCGGCCGTGTTCGGGCACCGCGAAGTGATCAGCATGGAGAAACTCGGACACGCGTTCGTAAGCACGGTTGTCAGAGAAAATCGCACCCAACAACGCTTTTTCCGCTTCCAGGTTATAGGGCAGGGTGCGGTGCAGCGGTGCGCCGACGTCTTTGTCACGCTCAGGGGCGCGTTCCGTATCTAAAGCCATGCCGTGTTCGGGGGCCGGGTCCATCGGTTCAAAACCCGCCATATCGCCATCGTCGATCGGGGGGGCGTCTGCCATGGGAATGATGTTGTCTGTTGTCATAGGCATAGATTACGTCATATAGCCGCGTTTGGCTCTCGCCGAATTTATGTGGATAGAGTGGATACTGTGGACAAATATTACCAGATTTGTCTTGTGAGGCGAAAAGCAAAACGGCGCGCCCCGAAGGACGCGCCGTTTCGATAGGTCGAGAACGCAGGGGCTGATTAAGCCTCTGTTTCTTCTTCGCCAGCTTCCTCGGAAACTTCTCCAGCTTCTTCAGATCCTTCAGCTTCATCAACAGCGAACTCGGCTGCTTCAGCTGTTTCTTCGGCATTTTCGTCGAAGACGGCTTCCATTTCGTAAGGCGTTTCATCAGCCTGCTCACCAACGATGGCGCGACCGGTATCAGCCTGGATCGCGGCTTCGTCAGCGGAACGCGCAACGTTAGCGATTACGGTGCACGATACTTCCGGGTGCAGGTTGACGGTGAGGTCATACATGCCCAAGGACTTGATCGGGTGAGCGAGGCTCACTTGGCCGCGCGAAACGGAGAAACCTGCGGTGGTCACTTCGTCCGCGATGTCGCGGGCGTTGACCGAACCGTACAGGTGACCGGCTTCGCCAGCCTGACGGATCAAGATGACGGACAGACCGTTGAGCTTTTCTGCGACAGCGCCAGCTTCGTCGCGGAGTTTGAGGTTCTCGGCCTCCAACTGGACGCGCTGGCCTTCAAAACGCTTTTTATTGGCAGCCGTTGCGCGCAGAGCTTTTTCGCGCGGCAACAGGAAATTACGGGCAAAACCGGGTTTGACGTTGACGATGTCGCCCATCTGTCCCAGCTTTTCGATACGTTCCAGCAAAATCACTTCCATGATAGTCCTCCAGCCCCCTTTGGGAGCGGTCTAAAAGTTAAGGTCTTAAGTGGGTGTTTCCATACGGCTTCTTAGGCCGGCCCACTGTTCCAAAATTCCAATTGCGGCGATTACCAGGACAAACCATCCTGAAAATATAACCACCAAATACATCAACGCGAGCAACGCACCCGGCAAGGGGGTCATTCCCGCAAGCTTATGCACCACAGCAAGGCCCAAGAAAAAGAACGGAACGGACAAAACCAAAACGACGTTGTGGCCGATGTATCCAATTTCCCCCGATCCGATCAACGCCAAAAACGCCGCCCCGACCAAGGCCCAACTCAACCAGTTGGGAAGCGTCAGCTCCCTCAACCGGGGGGACGGGCGGATATTGCGCCCGGCCTTGGCCAAAAGCCCTTGGGCAATGACCATGTTCACGACCAACCCTAACGCCCAAAGGCCCGCCGCCATTCCGGCGAAATAGGGCGCTAAGGTCATCACCGCGCGTTGCAAGACCTCTTGCCCTTGCGGTGCGGCGAAGGCGCTTGAGACTTCCGTCAAAGCCACCTTTACGGTTTCTTCCAAACCACCACCGGTCAGCAGTGATGCTGTGACGATGAGGGCACCCCCCATGGCTGCAAATGCAGCAAGGAGATGGCCCGCTGGAAACCACCCGGAGTCTCTGGGCAGCTCACCCGGTTTGCCCTCCCAGTCATCCACTCGACCAATCATACGATCGGCAAAAGTCGACTGTGTTTTGGGCCCTTCGGGTGTATGGGCTTGTTGATCTTCCGGTATTCGCCAAACGATCCCATTGGGGCCGATCAAGCTCAGTCGGACGATCACCCATGCGGGTATGGCGTACAGCAATCCGAACACCAGTCCCGAGTAGGGACTGGTTAGGGTCACGATCAAAACGGCGGTTGCCGATGCAATCAGTGCCGCCCGAACCCCAAGTGACTGCCCCGCGTAAAACAGCGGAAGCGGATGCACCAGGGAAAGATAAAAAACGGCAATGGAAGCGCCTGACAAAGATGCCAAGGCCAACATGCCGCTTATTATCCCGGCTGCAATGGCAAGAAGCGTGTGTTTCATGCCGATTAGCACAAGACGTCGAGACGTCCCGCGCGATACTCCAAACTCTTACCTGATCACGTAAGGCAACAGGCCGAGGAAACGGGCGCGCTTGATCGCGATCGCCAGCTCACGCTGTTTCTTTGCAGAAACGGCGGTGATACGGCTGGGAACGATCTTGCCACGCTCAGAGACGTAACGGCTCAGCAGCTTGGTGTCGCGATAATCGATAGTCGGTGCATTTTCACCCTTGAATGGGCAGGACTTGCGGCCACGAAAGAAAGGACGACGTGCCATTATTCTTCTCCCTTGCTTTCGGTTGGTTCTGGAGCATCACGACGCGGACGATCGTCGCGGCGCGGACGGTCATCACGACCCGGACGGTCATCACGGCTGGCCTTAGCGGACAGGATCGCGCTCGGTTCCATGTCGATGGCTTCGACGCGCACGCTCAAGCTGCGCAGAACATCTTCGTTGAGGCCCAACTGACGCTCCAGTTCGGTCAAGGTCGCGGCAGGCGCGTCCATGGTCAGCTGGAGGTAGTGACCCTTGCGGTTTTTCTTGATTTTGTAAGCCATGGAGCGAAGGCCCCACTGCTCGGTCTTTTCGACCTTGCCGCCGTTGTCGGTGACGACGGCAGTCATCTGTTCGGTCAGGGCTTCCACCTGTTGGGTGGATAGATCCTGGCGAGCGATGATAACGCTCTCATAAAAAGGCATATTTGCTCTCCCTTCGGATTGTCTCAGCCCCATGTGTCTTCAATGCCTTTAGAAGACGGGGCATAGCTGGGGGACATCCCCCAGCAAGGAGCTGTGAAGCGGCGCAATATACAGGGATATCGAACGATTGCAAGGGCGAAAGGGCGTGTTGAACCGTATGCGGTCCGGGTCAGCGTTTTCGCTCATTCCCCCAGATCAGGGCATGAAGTTGCGGCAAGAGCGTCGGCGTGAACCAGCGGTCTTTTGCGACCCGCTCAACCAGCCACCGATAGCGTGCCGTGATGTGTTCGCGAAGGTCGTTCGTGTCTGCGCAGGAAATCTTGTCGTTTCCGACTTGCAGGTACAACGCCACGTCGGGGAAGTGGTCCGCGACGGTGCGCGCGAACGCATAGTCCACTTCGTCGAAAATGGGTACTTTTAGGGCCAAGTTTGCGGAGCCAGCGGCCTTTATGGAGGCTTCAAGTTGCGCCCAATCCGGTGTTTCCCCGGACGAGGGCGGTTTGGGGCTGACGAACAGCCAGTCCAGCAGGGCGAACCAGTCGCGAGACAGGCTGCCTTGAGTTTCCAGCGCAAAACCGAAGCCTTGCGCCTTGCCCAATTCGATTAGCGGTTCGAGCTTTTGCATGGCCGGGTTGCCGCCTGAAAGCGTAATGAGGACGGGGGTGCCGCCGGTCAAGGCTTTGACTTCTGCCAGAATGTCTGCGGGCGTCATGGGTGTCCAGGTTTCGCTGTATTCGGGCAGCACCGCAAACAGCGTGTCGCACCATGAACAGCGGTAATCGCACCCGCCCGTCCGCACAAAAACGGTCGGTTTGCCGATCAGCGGCCCTTCGCCTTGTACGGTGGGACCAAAAATTTCTGACACTTTGATCATTTTATCAGCTCAGAGGGCAACGTCGGGATTGATGTAATCGGAGTAGCAGTTGGGGGTTTCCCAGACGCGAATGCGGCTCAGCACCGCGACGCCGTCGCTGCGATCGTGAATGGGTTGCACCAAACGATGGAACCAATGGGCGGCGAGGCATTCGGCTGTCGGTTGGTGCCCGATCACGTAGAGCTTGCTGGAAAGTCGTGTGTTCGTGGTTTCGCAAAAGCTCAAATTCTGGACCTCAGCCGCGATGTGCGCGAGCCAGGTTGTGAAGTCTTCGCTTTCGGGGCAAAGCATCTGCAACAGTTCGCGGTCGGCGAGCGTTGCGATCAGACCGTGGTCGCACGGCGCGTCGATGTGGCGCATCATTTCATCTTTGAGGAAAGAAAAGTCGATGACCATGTCGGTCTGTTCGCCAACCTGATGCAATTGCGCATTTCGGGCGTGGCAGGTGGCTTCGATCGTGTAGCGGTGCCCATGCAGGTGCCGACATTTGGAGCCATGGGTCATCACACGATGACCGGCATCGATGCCTATTTGACGCGTGACGGTGTAATTTTCCATGTGCTGACGTGCTGCCCATTTTTTCTTCGCGCCCATGGCGAAGCCTGAAAACGCAGTGTGTGAACTGAGTGCTGGTGGGCGCAATGATCAAAGGCGCCGTGTGGGGCCGTTTTTAGGGCTCACCGCACAAAAAGGAAACATAATATTATGGTGCGAGGGTATCCCTTTGCGATTGCACTATGATTTTGGTTTGAGTTGCCCCGCCGCGCTGATCGGGCCGAACCCTCGGGGTTGCGCGATGAGGACATAGCCGGGGTTTTTTGTTTCGCCTTTGCCGATCGGCAAGGTGAGCGTTTGTGCGCTGCCGCTCCAGGTGCCGATTTGTCGGAGGGCCTCGACCGAATTGACGTAGGTAATCGTCGCTCCCCGGTTTTCACCTGACTTGATTGCTTGGGTGTGGCGGGGTTGCAGGCGCAAAAGCCACAGGGTTTGCAGGTTGGGGCCACCTGTCAGGGCGGGCAGGGTGGCGATCAGGGTGTCATCATCCTTGGTATGGCTCAGCTCAATGGGCTGCACCGTGCCGGTAGCCAGGGCGCTGAGGGCTTTGGCACGGTTGGAGCCGATAAACTCATCCATGCCATTGACCACCATCTGCGGGGTGTAGACCTGTTTTTTGCGCAACTGGCGGGCGTAGGCGCGTTGACGGCTGGTGCAAAAATCGTGGCTCAAGGTGTCGCGCCAGTTCAAATGATCCCAGTAGGTCACATGACAACCGATCGCGATGATGTTGTCGTGGGTGGAAAATTCGACCAGCACTTCGTCTGCTGGGGGGCACGACGAACAACTTTGCGAGGTGAACAGTTCCACCACCACTGGGCCGCTGAGCTGGGGGAGAGGCGAGGAGCCAGCCGCATCTACGCTTCCTCGCTGGCCGATCAACGAAAGCCCAATGATCGCCACCAAAAAGGGCAAAAAAAGCAGTTTGTGTCTCATTGTCGTTTTTTCGCTCCGAATCCCGGAAAGGTTACGGGTGGGCTCTGATCTTGACTCTGGCGGAGGCTGGTGTAGGAACAGCGCAACACTACACATTATACATATTAAGGGGGCGGGTATGACACGCGCATTGGTATTTCCGGGACAAGGTTCGCAGACCGTCGGCATGGGTAAGGCGCTTTATGATGCCTGTCCCGCCGCCAAGGTGGTGTTTGACGAAGTTGACGCGGCATTGGGCGAAAAGCTTTCGGACGTGATCTTTAACGGTCCCGAAGACCAGCTGACGCTGACGGCCAATACTCAGCCCGCATTGATGGCTGTATCTCTGGCTGCATTTGCGGTGCTGAAAGATCGCGGGTTCGATCTCGCGACGCAGGCGGCTTATGTCGCGGGGCATTCGCTGGGTGAATATTCGGCACTGGCGGCTGCGGGGACGTTCAGCGTTGGCGATGCGGCCAAGCTGCTGCGCGTTCGCGGTTCCGCCATGCAGGCTGCCGTGCCGGTGGGCCAAGGTGCGATGGCTGCGCTGTTGGGTCTGGATTGGGATACGGCCACCGCCGTCGCCGCGGAAGCTGCCGAAGGCGAGGTCTGTACCCCGGCCAACGACAACGTCGACGGACAGGTGGTGATTTCCGGTGCGAAAGCCGCCGTGGAGCGTGCCGCCGAACTGGCCAAGGAACGCGGCGCAAAGCGCGCCATCATGCTGCCGGTCAGCGCACCATTTCATTGCGCCTTGATGCAACCCGCCGCCGACGCGATGGCAGAAGCCCTCGCGGGTGCCGTTATGAACGCCCCCGTGGTGCCGGTTATTGCCAACGTTACCGCGGCCCCGGTCACCGACCCAGATGAAATTCGCAAGCTTTTGGTTGCGCAGGTCACCGGAACTGTGCGCTGGCGCGAAAGTGTGTTGAAGATGGTCGAGCTGGGCGTTGATCAGATGGTCGAAGTCGGCGCGGGCAAAGTTTTGTCGGGGCTGGTACGACGCAATCCAGACATCGAAGGCGCCAATATTGGCAACCCAGATGATATTGAGGCTTTCCTGAGCGCGCTCTAATCGGCACAATCGTAGAAAGCGCATAGATTCGGACCTGTTGAGGAAAAGCGTATGTTTGATTTGAGCGGCAAAAAAGCCTTGGTCACCGGTGCATCCGGCGGGATCGGCGGCGCGATTGCCAAAGCCCTTTATGATCTGGGGGCCGATGTCGCCCTTTCCGGCACACGCGAAGACGTGCTGAAGGCTCTGGCCACTGAACTGGGGGAGCGCGCCTATGTGACGCCCGCCCGTTTGGGCGAAGAAGGGGCCGCCGCTAAACTGATTGATGACGCCACCGCAGCCATGGGCGGGGTGGACATTCTGGTCAACAATGCAGGCCTGACTCGTGATACGCTGGCTATGCGGATGAAGGATGAAGACTGGGATCAGGTTCTGAATGTGAATCTCAAGTCAGCGTTCCAATTGTCCCGAGCTTGTCTCAAAGGGATGATGAAAGCGCGCTTTGGGCGGATCATTTCCATCACATCCATCGTTGGTGTGACCGGAAACGCCGGACAAGCCAACTATGCTGCGTCCAAGGCCGGGTTGATCGGCATGTCTAAATCGCTGGCTCAAGAAGTCGCCAGTCGCGGCATCACGGTCAACTGTGTCGCCCCGGGTTTCATCGCCACGCCGATGACCGATGCGCTGAACGAACAACAACAAGCGGGCCTCCTCGCCAACATCCCTGCGGGGGCTATGGGCACGCCGGAAGATATCGCTGCTGCTGTGGTCTATTTGGCCAGTGCCGAGGCCAGCTACGTGACCGGGCAAACCCTGCATGTTAATGGCGGCATGGCAATGATTTGATACCCCGGACAGGGGAGGCGGAAGGCTAAGGAAACTTAGGCTTTTCGGATGCTGGCAATGGTCAGTAAAGTGTGTTAGGAAACGGTGCTTTCTCCCCGAGAGAGCCTGAGTTTGAGCCCTTGCCGTGCCGTTTTCTGCCTAAGTGATAAACCGCTTAGGTGGGGTGCAAGGTAAGGATTTTAATAGTATTTACAACGTTTTAGTTCGAGGATTTCAGACATGAGTGATGTCGCAGAGCGCGTTAAGAAAATCGTCATCGAGCACCTGGGTGTAGACGAATCCAAGGTTGCCGAAAATGCCAGCTTCATCGACGACCTTGGCGCCGACAGCCTGGACACCGTTGAGCTTGTGATGGCTTTCGAGGAAGAGTTCGGTTGTGAAATTCCGGACGATGCAGCCGAAAAAATTCTGACCATCCAGAATGCAATCGATTACATCTCGGCGAACTCCTAAGTTCGTTCGCGGTTGACGGGCGGTGGATTGCCGAACCCTCCGGGGCGCAATCCACCGCCTTTCCTGCCAAAGGGAATACCCGAATTTGGGTGGAGACCGCGCTTGTATAAAGTTTGTATGCTGGGCGTCTCGCACAAGTTTGACACGCCAATTTGATACGCCAATTTGATACGGGGGCCAACATGCGTCGAGTAGTGGTCACAGGAATGGGAATGGTTTCGCCGTTGGCAGACGGCGTCGAAGCCAGCTGGAAAAAGCTCATCAATGCTGAATCCGGCCTAGACACCATCACAAGTTTCGATGTTTCCGACATCCCCGCCAAAATCGCGGGGCAGGTGCCGTTAGGCGATGGTCCCGACCAGTTTAACGCTGATACATACATTACGCCCAAGGAACGCCGCCGCGTAGACGATTTTATCGTTTACGGTATGGCTGCTGCCCAGCAGGCTGTGGAAGACAGTGGCTGGACGCCTGAGGATCATGAACAACAGTGCCGCACCGGCGTGTTGATTGGTTCGGGCATCGGTGGCCTTCCCGTTTTGTCCAGCGGTTCGGTCACGGTGAATTGCGAAAGCGGTGGCGGCGTGCGTCGTCTCAGCCCGTTTTTTATCCCCGCCAGCCTGATCAACCTGATCTCCGGTCAGGTGTCGATCAAATACGGTTTTAAAGGCCCGAACCACGCTGTGGTCACGGCCTGTTCGACGGGGGCACACGCCATCGGTGATGCCGCGCGTCTGATCATGTGGGACGATGCCGACGTTATGGTCGCCGGCGGTGCCGAAGCGGCCTGTTGCCGCGTTGGTATGGCTGGGTTTTCCCAGGCCAAGGCACTGTGCACCAGCTACAACGACGACCCTAAGGCGGGCTCGCGCCCATGGGATCGCGACCGTGACGGTTTTGTCATGGGCGAAGGTGCCGGTGTTGTCGTTTTGGAAGAATTGGAGCACGCTAAAAAGCGCGGTGCGACGATTTATGCCGAAGTGGTTGGTTACGGTTTGACCGGCGATGCCCATCACATCACGGCCCCATCCCCGGACGGCGATGGCGCGTTTCGGTGTATGAAAGCGGCGATGAAGCGGGCGGGTCTCAACCCCGAAGACATCGATTACGTTAACGCCCATGGCACATCGACCATGGCGGACGTGATTGAATTGGGTGCGGTGAAACGTGCCTTCGGCGATGCGGTGAACTCTATATCCATGTCCTCAACCAAGTCGGCCATTGGCCATCTGCTGGGGGCTGCGGGTGCGGTGGAAGCCATCTTCTCGATCCTTGCGGTCAAGAACGGCGTGGTTCCGCCGACGCTTAACCTCGACAATCCTGACGAAGGCTGCGACATCGATCTGGTGCCGCATCAGGCCAAGGAGCGTAAAGTTCGCGCTGCGCTGAGCAATTCGTTCGGTTTCGGCGGCACTAACGCGTCGTTGATCGTCAAGGCGTACGATTAAATTAAGCTGGAGGGCGGTTGGTATGAAACGCGCCCTACTGGCTCTGATCTTGATCGTCCTCGCTGGCCTCGGTGCCAGCGGGGGCGGTTTTTTTTACGTCAAATCAAAGGCTTATGCGCCGGGTATCAACGACCAGCCAGTACGGATACTGATCGTGCCGGGATTGGGTGTGAGCGCTATTGCCGCACGGCTGAAGTCGGTGGGCGTGACCCGTCAGCCGCTGGTGTTTCGCATCTGGGCGCGTCTGACCGAAGCGCACACGAAGTTGCGTGCGGGAGAATACGACCTGCCCGCCCACGCCAGCGCTGTTCAGGTGCTTGATATTTTCAAAAGCGGCAAAACGGTGGTGCGTAAGTTGACCATTGCCGAAGGGTTATCGCTGACCGAGGCGCTGGTGGTCATTCAGGATGCCAAGGGCCTGACCGGGGATATCACGCATGTGCCGGACGAAGGCTGGCTGCTGCCTGAAACCTATCATTATTCTTGGGGCGACACCCGTGACGCCTTGATCGGGCGTATGGCCGATGACATGGGGGATGCATTGGACGAATTTTGGGCCGAGCGGTCACAGGGAGCCGTTCTCACATCGCCCAAGGACGTACTGATTTTGGCCTCGATCGTTGAAAAAGAAACCGGCGTGGCGGCAGAACGTCCCATGATTGCGGGGGTGTTTCTCAATCGGCTGAAAAAAGGCATGCGTCTGCAATCCGACCCCACTGTGGTGTATGCGCTGACCGATGGTTCCGGCGCGCTGGGCCGTGCCTTGACGCGTGCGGATTTGAAAATCGACAGCCCCTTCAATACATACAAAGTGTCGGGTTTGCCGCCCACGCCGATTGCCAACCCGGGGCGCGAGGCGCTTCGCGCGGTGATCCATCCGGCTGAGACGGATGCACTGTACTTTGTCGCCGACGGGACAGGTGGGCATGTGTTTGCCAAGACATTGAAAGAGCACAATAAAAACGTGCGGCGCTGGCGAAAGTTCAAGCGCAATCAATCTGCTAACTGAACCCATAATCGACGAGGTCTGGCGGATGGGTCAATGGCAGGGGAATTTGACGATCAGGGCTGAGGCAACCACATCGCCGAGACTGAAATCCTGTTCTTCGGGGTGTTCGTGGATGTATTCGATAACCGCGCCCACCACATCACCACGAGTCGTCTCGTCCGTGGTGCAGACCAATTGTTCCATATCGTCCTGGGCCTGATAGGTCATGATGACGTCGTGTGCGGCGGTGACGGACCCGACGCACAATCCCCAATGGATGTCATCGTGGTCCATGTTTGCACACCATCCCATTAAATCCCGTGCGCCGGAAAAGGCCTCGGTGGCGGTCGCTGGATGCGGGGGGAACCCCAAAAAAGCGACGAAAAGCAATCCTGCCCATGCGCGGGTGGTCCAGGTCATGGTGCCTCCTCGTCAAAATGGCTGTGGGAGAAATCCCAAGCGTAATTATAGCACAGTTCGGCCCAAAGTGGGGGGTGACACCCTTGCCGAGTTAGCCTTTTTTCGGGGCGTGGGACAATAGCCACACCCGCAGGCGTGGTGGCAGAAGGCCGATCAACCATGTGATGGCGGCGAGACGACGGGGGAAGATGATGCTGATCTGGCCCTTTTCAAGGCCCTTGCGAATGCGTTTCGCGGCCTTGGGTGCATCCATGAACAAGGGCATGGGGAAGTTGTTTTGGGCTGTGATGCGGCTTTCGACAAAGCCCGGGCAAATGGCGCTGACGACGATGCCGTCTTGGCGCAGCGCCCCGTTGAGTGCTTCTGCATAAGCCTTCACCGCCGCCTTGGACGCTGAATAAGCTGGCGCGCCGGGCAGGGGCGTCATGCCTGCGATGGAACTCACGATAGCGACCTGTCCGCGCTGGCGGGGTTTCATGGCGTCGATGGCGGGCCAGATGGTGTTGATGACACCGCCGAAATTGACATCAAAAATGCTTCGTGCCTGAGCCTCGGTCTCGCCGTTGCCGCCACTGCCGCCCGATACGCCTGCGTTGGCGATGACCAGATCCAGCGGTTGGCGTTGGTCTATGTCGCGGATCAGGGCCGCCATGGCGCTCTGATCGGTGACGTCCAGGATATGGGTCTCGCACTCGGCACCTTTGTCTGTGCACAGACGTTCAACATCTTCCAGCCGCGCCAAATTGCGTCCGGTCAGGGACAAATGCACGCCGGGGGCGGCGTATTCGGCGGCCAGTGCGGCACCGATGCCGCTGCTGGCCCCGGTGATGAGGATGGATTTAGGATGCTTCATAGATTCAAGAGTGCCCTATTTTGTCAAAAAGGGTAAGCGCTAAGCGCTCTGTTCGCCCTTGAAGCGAGCATAAAACAGCGGTGCGAAGATCCCAAGAAGCATCCAGAACAGGGCGTTGATCACAATGCTCGTCGCCGCGAATTGAGACGCCAGCGTGGCCGGAACCAGGCTGTCGTGCGTTACGGCGTGGGGTGCCCCCCACACATGTGGGGCGATCAGCAGTACGACGCCGAGAACCTTCATTGATTTTGCCTCGGCGACGAACAGGCAGCCCAGTGCGCCAAGGGTTAGCGCGATGGTGCTGGCCCACCACAATTGGCGCAGCTGTAAGTCCGCAACGGGCATGCCGGGAAGTTCCGGGGGCAGGCCCAACACGGGAGACAGGGTAAACGCCGTGAACCCGACCAAGGCTATCAGCAGCCCTTTGGTCAGGTCCGCCTTGCGCGCGCCGACGGTCAAGCCGACGACCAGCACAAGGGAAAAGGCAATGCCGGTCACGGCGTTGGCGAGGAGGGTGTAGAGAAAACGCTCCATCCCATTATCGGGTGACCAGGCTTCTGCATCATGAACATGGCCGCCATCCGCAGGCGCCATGGGCTGTTGCATCACTATGGCGGTCGATGCGCTCTCATAGCGTTCCGCCTGTACAATCAGGGGCGTTGTGGTGAAGACCTCGATCACGGAAATCAAGGCAGCCGCAAACAGGCCCGCGGCAAATGCCGTGGCGAAAATACGATACATCATGTGCGTCTTTCCGTGAACTTAGTGGCAGGGAAAGACTTGGACGTGGCGGGTGTCGTGCGCGGCGTTGTGAAGTGGGGCAGACTGCGCAAAGCCGACCGTGAACAGCATCGCACCGGCAAAGGCGAGGGCCACAAGACGGGCGGTGCCCAGCTCGCTGAGCAGTGCGGATGCGGTGGAAGCTGTCTTGACTTGAGTGTTCATGTTGATCTCCAGTGCCATCTCACCCGATGACGTTGAGTGTTGTCCGTGCGCGGCAGGTATACTGGCTCCGGTTCACGGTTTGCATCTGACCTTCCCAGCGCTTTTTCGCGTCAGTGGTCGCTTTCAATGCAAACTCCCCGTTTACAGTTGCGGGGGCAGCCACGGTTGAGGCCCCTTGATAGGTAAGCCGACCGTGTTCCCTTTTGATCTCCAGGACTTTGTCCATTTGAGAACCGCACGCAACAGTGATACCCGACATTGTGGTATGCGGCAAGCGCGGCCATCTTGTTGCGATCAAAAGGGGGAGGTATAATCCGGGATCATTTTTTTAAGGGGATTCTTGTGAGCGTTTCATCCATGACCGGCTTCGCCCGTGCGGAAGGGGCCACAGATACGTGCACCTGGGGCTGGGAAGCCAAAAGCGTAAACGGTAAAGGTCTGGACGTGCGGATGCGCTATCCACGCGGGTTCGATTTTCTGGACACCGCCGCACGCGATCGGGTCGCCAAGCGTTTCAAACGCGGCAACGTGTCTTTGAACCTCGACGTCAATTGGACCGTACCCCAATCGGTGGTGTCGGTGAACGAAGACGTGCTGGCGCAAATTTTACAAGCTGCCCAGAAAATTCAGGTCGCAGTTCCCGATGCGCGTCCACCGTCCGTCGATGGTCTTTTGGCGCTGCGCGGGGTGTTGGAACAATCCGAAGACGATAGCTCAGACGAACGCGCCCGCGCGCTGGAAACGGTGTTGATGGAAGGTCTGGATCAGCTGCTGGATCAGTTGACGGAAGGCCGCGACGGCGAGGGCGAACGCATGGGCGGCGTGCTGCACGACCAACTGGCCGTGATCGAAAGCCTCAGCGAGAGCGCCGGGGAACTGGCGGCCCTGCAACCGGACGCTATCCGCAAACGTCTGGTCGACCAAATTTCCATTCTGGTCGAGGACGTCGGCGGGATCGACCAGGATCGCTTGGCCCAGGAAGCCGCCATCGTCATGACCAAGGCCGACGTGCGCGAAGAACTGGACCGCCTGAGCGCGCATATCGAGGCCGCCCGCGAGCTGTTGGCCCAAGACGACCCGGTGGGCCGTCGTTTGGATTTTCTGTGTCAGGAATTCAACCGCGAGGCCAACACGCTGTGTTCCAAATCTTTCGACACGGACCTCACCCGGATCGGCTTGGAACTCAAAGCCGTCATTGAGCAATTTCGTGAACAGGTACAAAACATTGAATGATCCGCAAAACATCAAACGCCGGGGCCTGATGCTGGTTCTGTCATCCCCCTCCGGCGCGGGCAAAAGCACCATCTCGCGCGAATTGCTCAGCCGCGAGGCGGACCTCACCATGTCGGTGTCCGCCACCACGCGCCCGCCACGCCCTGGTGAAGTGGACGGCCAAGATTACTTCTTCATCACCAAGGACACCTTTCACGACATGGTGGCCAAGGACGATTTTTTGGAACACGCCACCGTGTTCGACAATTCCTACGGCACCCCGCGCGGCCCGGTGGAACAGGCATTGTCCAGCGGCAAGGACGTGCTGTTCGACGTCGACTGGCAAGGCACCCAGCAGCTCCACGGTCGCGCCCGCCACGATCTGGTGCGCATCTTCATCCTGCCGCCGTCCAAGGACGAGCTGGAACGCCGCCTGCGCACCCGCGCCCAAGATCCCGAAGACGTGATCAAAAAACGCATGGCCAAGGCCGCCGATGAAATGAAGCACTACGAGGAATACGACTACATCGTCGTCAACGTCGACGTGCAAGACAGCGTCGCCGAAGTGCAAGCCATCCTCACCGCCGAACGCCTCAAAAAAGACCGCCGCGAAGGGCTGTATGATTTTGTACGGGAACTGTGTGGGTCGTGATGACCATTCCGTCCTCTTTTCTTTGAGAGCGCCATGAGCGGAAAACAACACAAAATCTACATGTGTCGCAATCAACGGGCTGGCGGTGCTGGCTGCATCCATCCAAGTGCGACACTTGTTTTTGATGCCTTGACCCTTCAAGCGGCAGCGCATGAAGAGGACATTGAAATCATCAACAGCACATGTCTGGGATACTGCAGTGAAGGTCCCAATGCAAAAATTCACGGTGGCACCGTCTTCAATAAGGTTAAAGTCGCGGATGTCGCGGATATATTGGACGCCGTCAAACCTAAGCGTCAGGAACGGCGGGCGAGAAAGAAATCAGTTCGGGCCTAACCTCAAAATATGTCCAATAAGCTCGTTCATCCCGAGCATTTTTGCATAGCGAACATCGGGTCGTGTCGCCGGTGTGGGATACACACCCTACCGCGTTCGAATGCGTAGATATTGCAACAAAATTGCATTTATGCGTTCAACCGGCTGAAACAAAATGCGGTCCAATTTTTTTGATACCACGAGGGCAACCGCAGCCGCGAGGAGAGATATCGCGAGTGATGCGGCCATGTCGAGCGGAAAGTGCACTCCTAAGTATATGCGCGCCCATGCCGTAGCCAATCCTAGGGTGAAAATAAAAGCGCCCAAGCGCGGAAGTGTAGGGCTCATAAGCAGGCTCACCCCCAATGACCATAGGAACGTGGCGTGGTCGCTCGGAAACGACGTTTCTCGACCATGGGAAAGGAGCGTTGAGCCGATGCCAAGCTCAAATGGACGTGGTGTATATATCGTGGAAGTGATCGCAAAATTGGTCGCGAGGCCAATTGCGAGAGCAACGCCGGCGATCATCAGTGTCCTGCGTTTTTCCGACGGTCCGAAAAACCAATATATCACCAGAACGACAATCGTCAGCCAAGGCGTATACTGGGCCAGAGCCGTGGCGATCAGAACGCTCGCAGGATTCGGTGCGGTCGAGGCGTTGATAAGGTGGAACAGCCAGATGTTCCCCGGAAATGCAATTTCCATGGTTCAAACCTTTGAAGCTTAGTTATGGCCGGGAGTCTGAATATTTATTTCTGAACGGCCCACCGTTTTACCCTGGCCGCTTGGCGACCATGTCGATTTCCACCAGCGCGTCGCGGGCCAGCCCGGTGACGCCGATGCAGGTCCGGGCGGGCAGACGGTCGGCGGGGAAGTAGGATTTGTAGGCATCGTTCATGGCTTCGTAATCGCGTTTGAATTCGGTGATGTAGACGCGGCACGACAACACATGCTCCAGGCCCAACCCCAAACCTTTCAAGACGATGATCAGGTTGTCCATGACGCGGCGGGTTTGCGCATCGACGCCTTCTGCCAGGGGCTTGGAATCGTCATCCGGATCGGTCGGCATTTGTCCGGTGATTTGTATCCAGCCATCGCTTTCGACCGCGTGGCTGAACGGGGCGACGTGGGTGGGGGCGGTCGAAAAATTATGAAAGATGGGCGCGGACATGATGGCTCCTGATTGTGTCGGTAAATGAGAGTTGGTTATCGTTTTGATTAAAAGACCAATGGATTTATCAAGCTGATGGCAATCGCCCACATGACCATGCCGATGGAGGCGTCGAGGATTTTCCACGTTACGGGTGCGCGAAACAGCGGCGCAAGTTTGGTGGCGGCGAAGGCCAGCGTGTAGAACCAAAGAAACGATGCTGTGGCAGCCCCGCCCAAAAACCACGCCCGGTCCGGCCATGGATGCTGGCCGGAAATACCGCCGAGCAGCACCACGGTGTCGAGATACACATGCGGGTTGAGCAGACTGAAGCCCAGCGTGGTCAGCAGCGCGGCCTTGAGGCTCATACGGGCAGGTGTGTCGTTGCCGTTTTCCGTTTTGAGCGCCTCGCCCACCCAGGCGCGGCGGAACGCCAACACCCCGTAGGTAAACAGGAACAGCGCGCCGAACACCGCCGCCCCGGTGGCGAGCGCGGGCGTGCTGGCGACCAATGCGCCGACTCCCGCGCCGCCCAACAAAATCAGCACCGTGTCGATGACAAAGCATAACGTGGCGATGGCGAAGTGGTGTTGGTGCTTCAAGCCCTGCCGCAGCACGAAAGCATTTTGCGAACCGATGGCGATGATCAGTCCCGCGCCGAGGCCCAAGCCCTGAACGAACAGGGGGCTGCTCATTGCGCTTCCAACAGGCGGGCAAGGGCGGCGAAGTCTTCGACGCTGAGTTCTTCGGCGCGGGCGGTTTCTTTTATGCCGACCTCTTGGGGGTTGAGGTTGAGAGCTTTGAGGCTTTGCCGCAGCATCTTGCGCCGTTGCCCGAACGCGCTGGCGGTGACCTTTTCCATCGCATCCCAACTGGCCGGGGCGAGGGGGGCCTTGCGGGTGGTCAGCGTCACCACCGTGGATTGGATTTTCGGCGGCGGGGTAAAGGCGCGGGCATCGATGTTGAATTCGGGACGTACCTCGCACAGCCATTGGCACATGATGGATAAACGCCCGTAAGCCTTGGTGCGCGGCTTGGCGGTGATGCGGTCGGCGACCTCTTTTTGGAACATCAAGGTGAAGCCGGTGAACGCGCCTGGGTCTGCGCGGGCGATCTTCAACCACCCGATCAACAACGGCGTGGCGATGTTGTAGGGCAGGTTCGACATGATGCGCCGGGGTGCGGGGGCAAGCGACAGGTAATCCTGTTCCAATGCGTCACCGGCGACGATCTCAAAACGGTCGGGATAGGCCGGGGCCAGATAGGCATTGAGCGCATCGATACAGCGATCATCACGTTCAACGGCGATGAGCTTCTTGACCCCCGCCGCCAAAATCGCGCGGGTCAGGCCGCCCGGTCCCGGCCCGATTTCAATCACCGTGGTGTTTGAGAGGTCCCCCGCCGTGCGCGCGATCCGTGACGTCAGGTTGAGGTCGAGCAGGAAGTTCTGCCCCAGTTTCTTTTTCGCACTCAGGTCGTGTTCAGCGATGATATCGCGCAAGGGCGGCAGCTTATCGATGTGCTCACCAGCCATGGCTTAGGTCTCGGACTCTGTGCGTGCGTCGGCCATTTGAATTGCCATGCGCAATGCCGCCATGAGGCTTTCTTCAGACGCGTTGCCCGTGCCCGCAATGTTGAACGCGGTGCCGTGATCGGGGGATGTGCGTACAAACGGCAAGCCCAAGGTTACATTCACGCCATTGAAATCCAGCGTCTTGACCGGGATCAGGCCTTGGTCGTGGTACATGCAAAGGGCCACGTCATAGGTGGGCAGGGCCTTGGTGGTAAACATGGTGTCGGGCGGCATTGGGCCGACGGCATTGATGCCCTCGGCCTTCAGACGTGCGATGGCGGGGGCGATGATGTTGATCTCTTCACGGCCCATGGCGCCGCCTTCACCTGCGTGGGGGTTCAGCCCGGCGACGGCGATAATCGGGTCCGCGATGGCGAAGTCGCGCTTTAGCGCCGCATGGGTGGTGCGTGCAACCTCGACAATCGTGTCGGCGTTGAGCTGCTCGACGGCCTCGCGCACCGACACATGCACGGTGGCCAAAACCACGCGCAATCGGTCGCAGGCCAGCATCATTACCGGCTTGATGTCATCGCCCGCCAGATGAGCAAGAAATTCGGTGTGACCGGGAAATTTAAAACCGGCTTGGTAAAGCACATCCTTGGCGATGGGGTTGGTCACCACCGCAGCGGCTTCACCTGCGGTGGTCAATGCCACCGCGCGAGTGATGGAATTCAGGACAGCCTGAGCATGTTCAGGGGTGGGCTGACCGGGTATGACAGAACCGCTTAGTGGTTCGCTCAAGACCGGTAAAGCATCGTAAAAGCAATCCGCCGCTTCGACCGGGTCCGTGATCAGGCGTATCGGGACATCCAGTTCAAGGTGTGCGGCAAGGCTGATCAGTTGGCCTGGGTCGGCAATGGTGAAAAATTCTGGGCCGCTTTGTTGACACCTCAGCCACGCCTTGAGGGTGATTTCTCCCCCTACGCCAGCCGGGTCCCCCATGGTTAAGGCAAGGGGGAGGCTATCTTGCCCCACATGGTGTGGGGTCGGGCTCACAGTCGGACATCCACAAACGCATCGCGGCGCAAGTCGCGCAGTTTGCGCTGCTCCGCAACGCCGAGACGACCTTGGATCAGCTTGCCGCGAATTGCGCCGCGTATTTTTTTCATATCCACAATTTCGTCCGTACGCCCACAAATCATCAAAACGGCCAAGCCACCGCCGGTGGCAATAGGTGCGCTGGGCTGGCCAACCTTGAGGGTGCTGAGAACCTTTTTCATCGCGTCGGGCAGGGTTGAGAGTTTCATCTCGCCCAACGAACCGGACATCAGAGACCCGCTCTTGGCACCAGCTGCTTCCAATTGGGCGCAGCTGGTCATGGTGCGCGTTGCTGCGACAAGCTGGGTGCTTAGAGCGTTGAGCGTGGCCGGATCGTTCCCTTTTGGCGCAGGGACATGGTATTGGGACAATTTCAAACTGGCATCGCCACCACCCAGACCGGGGCTGGTGCGGATGTTGCGCAGTAGCATGATGTAGTAGCCCCCAAGCGTGCGCACGGGGGCGCTGGCCGTGCTTGGCTGCATGCCAGTGATAACCCTGAGCAAGGTCGGGTCGAGATTGGAAGGCTGAACCCAGCCCATGTCGCCATCAAGCGCGGCGGAAGGGGCGCGCGAGAAATTTCGCGCCAGCGCGGAAAACGGTGCGCCTTGCTGCAATTGAATCAGCAAACGCTCCGCAGTCTGACGGACTTCGCTGTCTTGTGCAGACGACTCAATGGGCAGAAAGATTTCCCCCAACAGGTATTCGGGCTTGCCTGCATTAGACTTAATAAGCTCGATCGTATCGTTGATTTCTTCGGCGCCGATTTGAATTTTTTTGGCGAGCCGACGTTGGACATAAAGGTTCCAGGAAAGCTCGGCTTCAACGCGGGCGGTAAGCGTGGATATGGGCACGCCGAGGCTTTGCAGATGCTCGCTCAGCTGCTCAATGCTCATCTTATTTTTCTTGGCAATGTCCTGAAGGGCGTAGTCGATGTCTGTTTGAGAAACCGTGATGTTGGAACGTCTTGTTTCCTGGATTTTGAGTTTTTCATCGATGAGGCCGCGCAGAACCTGATGCGCAATTTTCATTCGGGATTCAGGGGTGTTTTCAAGTTGGGCCGACTCGACCACCATGGTGATGCGGGAATCCAGATCCAACATGGAAATGACATCATCATTGACCACGGCGGCAATGCCCAACCCGGTTTGCGCCCACACTGTTGAGGCGTGAAACAGGTGTCCGGAAATCATCAGCGCTGCGACAAGCCAAGCCCCTACTGCACGTTTGAGCGAGAATGTGCGGGGATGGATACGGCCAAATTGATGTGCGTGGGTCGAGGTCAATTGCATGGTTTGTGGCGTTCTTCTCAGTTGTGTTCTCATCATACAGTCTGCATCATGCCGACTGCAAATTTCAACGCGTCAGTTGTTCGTGACGATGTCCGACCTGACTTCCCCCAGTGTTTTGAATACTATGCGGAACATTACGGCATCCGTGGGGCGCACCTCACGGTCAAGGTAGAACGTCCGGCTCAGTGAGGTATCAAAGGTCAGACATTCGTCCTCGTAGACAAAGCTGAGGTTCATCGACCGTTGCCCGCCATTTTCCGTCATGTCGCGCACGCCCGTAAATTTGGTGCGCCAAAATTCGCTGAGCTTGCTGCCAAGGGCATAACTGATTTCCTTGCGCCCACCGAATTCGCTGCCTTCCTGGCGGTCGAAGAAAACATAATCGGCGCTGTAATCAATAACGGAGTAGGCGCCGCTCAGGCCAACTTCGTTGCGCCGAAAGTCCTTGGTGTCCTTGTCGACCCGGGTGCGGTAGAGAAGTTTTAGGGTGTCGCTTGGCGCAACCTCCAGACGGGCAACATAATCAGACATGTTGTCTTCAAGGCCGGAACCGACCTGGAAGGTGCTGTCATTTTTCAAACGATAGCTCTGGCCGACCAAAATGGAGGTGCTGCCACCGCCATCACCGATCACGCTCCATTTTAAGCCGTAGTTCGCACGGGGGCCGCTTTCTACACGATCATAACCGGTGAAGCGGTTGGCGCTAAAAAGGTTGGCGTCGTTGAAGTCAAAATCCTGGCTGTCCTCGTTGGCCATTTTGTAGGAGTTACCGCCATAGGGGCTGACGATAATTTGGCCGATGGGTTCAATGACTTCGGTGACGCTGGCGCTACGGCGCGCCAAAGGCCAGCTCCAGTCGAATTCGACTTCGGGATACAGCCTGAGGGCCGAGCCGTTATAAATGCCGCCACGGTTCGTCGGGACGGTCAAATCTTGAGTGTTGAAGAAATCGATGCCCATGGTCGCGCGCAGTTTGTAGATGTCACCCTTGGGTGCGATATGAGAGACGTTCCAGCTCGGCCTGACGCTGATACGAGTTGAATCAGCTCCCGTTTCACGAGACAGCATGGTGAGATTCAAGTCGAGGGCGTTATATGCACCATATTTATCTGGATCGCCCTGATGGTTGAACTTAGCCACGGGCAAGGCCAGTGGGGTGGTGCGGGAATCATCGCCTACGCGGAGCCCCTGAAAGGACATGGCGGATATGGAGGTGTAGTTGTTGTCGCGGAAACCTTCGACAAAGGCTTGGCTGGTGAGGGTGCTCTCGCCGCCAAAGCCGTATCGGCGCATGTACGTGTCGGAAGAGGAGCGATTCAGGTCCGCGCCCCAGCGCCAAGTGGGGTTGATATCAAATCGCGCGCTGGACTTGATGTGACCGTAACCCCTGGATTTGGAATCATATGCGGCGCTGGCCGACGCATTGATTTCACCCTTGGTGAATTTCTCACGGTACTCTCCGGCCACAGCGCCGCGTTCTTGGGATGTGATGATCGGCGTGATGGTGACGTCGGAATGTTCGTCCAAGACGTAAAAGTAGGGCGCGCGCATTACAGCACCCAGATGGCTGGAGCCGCCCCAACTGGGCGTCAGTAGACCGCTTTTGCGCTTCACCGTCGGGTCCGGATAACTGAGGTAGGGCGTGTAAGCTACAGGAACGCCGAGAACTTCAAGCCAAGCATCGCGGTAGGTGATGATTTTTTCTGTGCGGTCATGAACGATTTTGACCGCCTTGAGTTGCCACAATAGCGGGCGCGTAGGGTCCGTTTTGCAGTGCTCGCAAGGCGAATAGAGGGCCCGGTCCATGGTCAGAGTTTCATCGTTGACCAAAGTCGCCTGCTTGGCGGCGAAGCGTGAACGGTCCGCCATGAGGGCGCGAAAGTCGGCAATCGCGCCGTTTTTCAAATCACCGGTAATTTCCATTGAGCTGGCGAATAAGATGTCGCCGCTCGGTTGATGCAGCGCAACATTGCCGCTGGCGCGAATGGTGTCGGTATTTTGATTGTAAGTGATGGAATCGGCCAAAAGCGTGCGATCCCCATGATTGATTTCGACGTGGCCCTGCGCGGTGATGACGCTGAGCTCCTTGTCGTGGGTCATTGCATCGGCTGAGAATGTGGCAGGTTCGTCGCCGGGTTGAGCCTCTGCGGCCAAAACCGGCATAGCGATTGCGCCGCAACCAAAAATGGCGGCGGCGGCAAGCAAAGAAGCCAACAGTGTTTGTTTTAAATTCATGTCAGCTTAACCATCCTCAAGATGAAGCAACATGGCAAGCCCCAACATGGCCGCCACCCCCGAAGGCGCCCATGCGGCCAATGTCACGGGGATGCTGTCGGACAGCCCCAGCGCATAAACCACGTCTGAAAAAAAGTACAAAATGAACCCTGTGAACACGCCCGAGGCAATGACGAACGTCGTCGCGCCGCGTCGAGCATGGCGCAGCGTAAAGGTTGCAGCGATCAGCACCATGGCGCACATCAACAGGGGAGAGGCCAGTAGGGCATGCCATTGCAAGCGATGCCGAATGGCGGAAAAACCCGCGTCCTCAAGCGTTTTGATGAATTCCGGTAACTTCCAAAACGACATGGTTTCGGGTGCTGCGAAATTGTCCTGGATTCGGGTCATGGTCAAATCCGTTTCCAACCAGTATTCATCAAGGTGTTCTGGTGGCGCTTCCGGGGAATTGACCCATGCGTTTTCCATGTGCCAAAACCCGTCGCCTAAGATGGCGCGTTCCGCATCCACGCGACCGATAAAGGTATCTTGGCCTTGGAACAGATAGGTGATGGTGTTTTGCAGCTCAACACGGTCTCCGGTTTGTAGCAGGCTGACCGCGTGCACCACGGCGTGCCCCTCCGCCGTGCCCTGTCGCAACCACAGGCCATTGCCGGAAAGGGCCAGAACGCTTTTTTGTCCCTTAAGGTGAATGGCTTCCATGGCCTGAAAACGGGCAAGCATCGCTGACGACAGGGGATTGAGAGCCGTAACCTTGAACACCCCTAACAAAGCCGCGAGGATCAGTGCGGGCAGCAGAAATTGCCACACGGAAATGCCCGCGGCGCGGGTCACGGCCAACTCTTGGCTGCGCGAAAGTCGCCAAAATGCCGTCATGCCGCCGAATAGAGCCGCAAACGGGAACAGCAACTGGCCCATGTGCGGCAGTTTCAAAAACGCCATTTGCACGACAACGAAAAGCGTTACATCGGGTTTGGAGGACGCACGGCGTAACAGCTCGATACTGTCGAGCAAAAAAATCAGCGTGAGCAGCCCGAAGAAAAAACCCAGAAAACTCATCAGGAAGTTGCGACCGATATAAAGCGATAAGGTGCTGGATAATTTCATGTCGTTATCCGTCCCTAAGCCGTCGTATCAGCGCCGACGTGCGGCGCAGATCGGGGCTTGCGCCCCATAAACAGGGTCGGCATCAGCAACACGGCCAACCCCAAAACGATGGGGATAGCTGTGGTGATGTAAACGGCGGGAAACAGTGCGCTATTTTTTGCTGCGGCGTTTAAGACAGCGAGCATCGTGCCTTGGTAAGCGGTTGCAAGCAGGACCGCAACGAGGACACGCGAGCCTTCGCCGCGGCGGGTGAAGGCGCCTGAGATCAAAACGCTTAGGGCAATCATGGTGAACCCCAGCGCACTCCACGGAAAGGCGAGGCGGCGGTGGGTTTCGGCCTTGAATTTTCCGATGCCGTTTTTGTCCAGGCCGGTGGTGTCGAGATCGTACAGTTCCGCCATGGTGCGCTCACGCGGCTCGCGGTGGCGCACTTGCCCCTGGTCCGTGGGCGGGTCAAGGTCCAGAACCGACTGGTCAAAGTACAAAATGGTCAATTGCTTGGTTGCTTTGGTGAACTCCTGGCGTGAGCCGTTGAACATAACCACCCGTGCGCGGTTCTCGTTTTCCACCAACGCGCCACGCTCAGCCAGCCAAGTTTCAGTTTTGAGGTCGCCCTTTTCGATGTGCGCCATGATGCCCAAAAGCTGGCCGTCATCGGTACGTTCGCGCACATATACGGTGATCCCGCGCGAGACGTCGTTGAAGGTGCCTTCGCGCAGCAAAACGTGGGAAAAATTATACCGCGCATCCCATTTCAGGGTGCGAAACTGTGCATAAGACGTTGGCACAACGTAGGTGGATAAGAGATAGCCGGCCGCGACCGTGATCAGGCTCAGGATCAGTGCAGGCTTAGCCAGTGCCATTTGCCCAAGTCCGGCGGCGCGCATCACCACCAGTTCGCGGTCCATGATCATGCGGTGATAGGTGAACGTGATGATGGCGAACAGGCTGATCGGAAGGATAATGGTGAGGAAGTTGGGCATCATCAGACCAGTCAGGTAAACGAAGGTGCCTGCAGAAAGACCGCTGTTGACGATCAAATCGACGAACCGCAACGACTGTGTCAGCCACACCACGCAGGTCAGCGCGGACGCGACCAGCGCCATGCCGACGAATAGCTGCCAGAACATATAGCGCGAGAGCACCATCATGACCGCTCTAAATTCCTCTTCACAAACCCCAGTCGCTGCATTCGGACCTCAATATCATTGCGCAACCAAGTTCAGCGCGCAAAGTGCGCGAAAAGCACGGTAAAATCAAGGGAAAGCGCCTAAAACGCCAAGAAAAACAGGTGCAAGCGGTTCAATTGCGAGGCGGGATAATTTTGCCCGGGTTGAGCAGGTTTTGCGGATCTAGCGCGTTTTTCAAGGTGCGCATCAAATCCAGCTCCACTTCTGACTTCAGGCGAGCCATTTCTGCGGTTTTCAGCTGACCAATGCCGTGTTCGGCGGAAAAACTGCCGCCCATACTTACGACCAAATCGTGGACTTTTTCGTTCACGGCGTGCCAATGGCTGAGAAACTCATCCTTGTTTGCATCTTCGGGCTGGCTGAGGTTGAAATGGATGTTGCCGTCGCCCAGATGGCCAAACGCCACCACGCGCACGCCGGGGATCAACGTTTCGACCAATTCAGAGGCTCGCGCGATCAGTTCGGGCGTTTTCGACACAGGCACTGCGACGTCGTGCTTGATGGATCCGCCTTCTTTTTTTTGTGCCTCGGGGATGGCCTCGCGGATTTTCCACAAGGCGTCGGCCTGAGGCCCGCTTTGCGCGATCACCGCATCCTCGATCACCATGGTCTCAAATGCATCGCCCAGTGCGGTTTCCATCAATGCGCCCAGGTCTGCGTCCTTGTCGGTGCTCCCCAATTCCAGCAGAACGTAGCAGCCATGGCGGCCTTCTAGGGGGCAAACGGCCCCTTCGATGTGTTTCTCGGCTAAGGCGACGGAAAAGTCGCTCATGACTTCGCATGCCATCAGCACGTCGCCCGCACGCTCGCGTGCGATTTGGTACAGGGTCAAAGCGTGCTCAAACGATGCGCAACCGGCAAGCGCTACGGCCTTGCTGGCGGGGTTGGGGTACAGGCGCAATACCGCGCGCGTGATCAGGCCCAGCGTGCCCTCGGCCCCCAAGAATAGCTCTTTCAGGTCGTATCCGGTGTTGTTTTTGCGCAACGCGCGCAGGCCGTCCCAGATGCGGCCATCGGCAAGCACGACCTCTAGCCCCAAGGCCAGTTGGCGGGCATTGCCATAGCGCACCACATGCACCCCGCCCGCGTTGGTCGAAAGATTGCCACCGATACGGCAACTGCCTTCCGCGCCCAGGCTCAATGGGAAATAGGCCCCTGCGTCTTCGGCAGCGGCTTGCACATCGGCGAGGATCGCACCGGCTTCGACTTCCATGGTCAGGTTGGCGGCGTCGACACTGATGATCTTGTTCATGCGCGAAAAATCCACCACTACGGCTGCGTCGGGCACGCCGCCGCCGACTAGGCCGGTGTTGCCGCCGTGGGCCACAATAGGGGTGCCATGCGCGGCGCAAATGGTAACGATTGCAGCGACGTCTTGGGTGGTGGCGGGTTTGACCAAGGCTGGCGAGGTACCGTGATAGAGCCCCCGTTCTTCGATCAGGTGCGGGGCCAGGTCGGACGGATCGGTAAATACGGCGTGTTCACCGAGCGCGGATTTCAAGTCGTTGAGCAAGCCCATCTGGTTCATAGCGCGGGCGCCTTTTCCTGAGGCATAAAGATGAAATTGAACACGTAGTCCAGGGGGGTGGCGGCGTTGGTGTGGTGGGCTTGGGGGTCGAAGCGTTCGCCGGCATTTAGCACGTCGCGGTGCAAAAACATCATCCGGTAGCCCAGATCGGTGACGCGCTTGAGGTCGTCTTCGATGGGGCGTTTGGTGTGTTGTTGTTCCATTTCGATCAACAGGGTGGGGCGATCGCGTTTTATGGTTTCGAGAGCGCCGTCCAAAACCGCCATTTCGTGGCCTTCGACGTCGATCTTGAGGAAGCCGATGTCGCGGATCTGTTCATCATCCAGGCGGCGGGTCTCGACCGTCACTTCGCCGTAGTTGTCGCCGACCTTGTCGTGGTTGAGGCTACCGCCCTGGTTGGAATAGGTGCCACGCGCGGTTTTGGGGATGCGCAGTTTAAACGCGCCGACTTGGTCGGACAGCGCCGCATGATGCACGGTGGCCTTGGCCCCAACGCCACGCATGAGCACATTGAACATTTTCGGGTTGGGTTCATAAGCGTGCACGCCTGCCGACAGGCGTTCCATCCAATAGGTGTAAACACCCTTGTTCGCACCAGCATCTACAGAGGTCCGCGTGGGGTCGATCAGAAACGGCAAAATGCGCAATTCCGCCTCGCCCTGACGTAATTCGCGCCGGGCGCGCAAGGTGTAATACAGCGACGGCGGGATCAAAAACCCACGCACCCGCTCCTCAAAGGACACGGGCGGTTGCCAATTTTCAACAAATGCGCAGACGTCGCTCAAACCATACCCCCAAATTCAAGAATTCGGCGCGACCATACCACGGGGGGGCGCGAGGACGGAAGACGGCGATTGAGATTTTGCGCGCTGAGTGCCGTGTGAAAATGCTGCCTGCACTGATGCGGGTGTGGCTGTTTTTTTGGGAGCAACATGCTTATGTGATACGGAACCGCGCCAGGGCTTCGGCCAAGTCGCCGCCGAAATTTTTTCCCTTACGCAACAATGCTGCGCGGGGCGGCAAACGGTCGAGCGCCGCACTGCCCCAGTCGTAACTGGTCAACAAGGCGAACGGCATGGCATGGGTTTGGGGCATGGCAGCAAAGGCGCATGACAGATCGACCCCCGTCATTTCGGAGAGCTCCATGGAGGCAATGACCATGTCGGGACGAGTCTGCAGGACCATCTTAAAGCCTTCGAAGGACGTGCGGGCATTGGATATACGGTAGCCGCAGGCTGCCAATTCCTTTTCGACGATCCGGGCCATGGAACGGTCGGGGACGATCAGTAGCACCTCGATATCCTTTTGGGTGATGTCACCAAAATCGACATCGGCGATGGGTTTTGCCGGAAGTTCGCGCACCAACGCAGGGGTATCGTTTGCAGCCCCTACATCACCATCGAGTACGACATGGAATTTATCGATGAAGGTCTGGATGTCGTCTAAACTCTCAGGTGTAAGCGTCTTGGTTTCGTTCAGATATTCACCCAAGCGGTGTGCCAAAAGATCAACAGCCGGAACATTGATGCCACGGCCTTGCGCCAGAAGATTGTGCGCAAGCTTATGTAGCAAGCCTAAGCCACTATCGTGCGGTTCTTTGTTTGAACGTATGTTGCCCAAAAGGATATCGGTTTCGCCGAGCGTATCTTCAATATCTTGGCGAAACTCAGCTTCTATTTGGCTATCAACCTCTTCCGCAGAAGGAAGGAATTCCGTCATGGAGGCGTCCTTTGCTCAATTACCACAAGGTGTTCATATGATAATTGGGTGGAAGGATGCGCGTTTCAATTTAATAATTAAGACAGCAATAGCGTTACCGCTTTGCCTTGAGTGGCGCGCGGTTGGCGACGAAGCGGCGAGAGGCCACCCTGTTTGGTGCTAGATTTGGATGTTGCCGATGGGGTCGTGGACCTTGGGCGGGCCGTCTGTACTTTCGCCGTCTTTGGGTGCTGCTGCGCGCTTCAGACGGTCGTTGATGGCGCGGCCGAGGCCCTCGTTGGGGATCGGCACGACGGCGATGCCGCGGATTCCGGGCATGTCCAGGGCACGCAAAAAGGTGAACAGGTTCGCCGCGGCTTCTTGCAGGTCGCCCGTTTTCGATAGGTTGAGAGCCGCGCGCCGGGGCATGTCGGGGCCAAAGGTGATGAGGCTTTCGCCTTTCAAACGGTCCTTGGGATCGACATTGATGCGCAGCGGGATCGAAGGTGCGTAATGGCTTTTGAGCTGGCCCGGCGCGGTCACGTCATCGGAACCGGACATATCAGCCATCTTGACGGGGCCGACCACGGCTTCGATGTCTTCGAGAGCTACGCCACCCGGACGCAACAGAACGGGGACATCGCCAGTTACGTCGATAATGGTACTTTCCACGCCGACGGCGCATGGCCCACCGTCGATGATCAGGTTGAGGCCCTCGCGGTCCTTGAACTGCATCAGGATATGCAGTGCCTGGGTGGGGCTGATGTAGCCCGATTTGTTGGCGCTGGGTGCGGCGATGGGCACATCTGCTTCGTGGAGCAGGGCCAAGGCGATGGGGTTCGCGGGCACCCGCACGGCGACGGTGTCGAGCCCTGCTGTGGCGACCAGCGATAGCGGCCCGTCTTGTTTGCGCTTTAACACCAACGTCAGAGCGCCGGGCCAAAATACGTGAGCGAGTTTTTGCGCCGTGTCGTTGAATTGGGCCAACTGGGCGGCTTGGAATTCATCCTTCACATGCACGATCAGGGGGTTGAAGGTCGGACGGCCCTTAATGGCGAAGATGGACGTCACAGCCTTGTCGTTGGTGGCGTCTGCGCCCAACCCGTAAACGGTTTCCGTCGGAAACGCGACCAGACCGCCCGCGCGCAGAATTTCGCCACCTTCTTGAGTAGCGGCCAGTGCGGTTGCGGCGTCTTCGGTTGCCTCAATAACTTTGAAATCGGGCAGTTCGGTCAAATCGCTCATTTTATTTTTGCCTTTGGAGCCTTCGTTTATGTGGAGGTTCTACGCGCAAAGTGGGGTCTGCGTCCAGATGCTTCAAGTTTTGGGTGCCGAAATGAGCGAGATTGTGGAAGGGGAAAACCAACAGGAAAACCGCCGGGCGCAAGGCCCGACGGTTTCCAGGTTTTTTCACTTAGTCCTGCGTTTGGATCAGGTCGCCCGTTCTGGGACAGTCGTCTGAGAGCTTGGCAATGGCCTGCGCCACTGGTTCCAGCAATGGCCGAGTGTAGCCTGTGCGCCGTCGTCCCGACCTTTTGTCCGGCCCTCTTGGGGCCTGGGTGATGGCCTATCCAGCAGTCACAGCACTGAGGTGCTGCGGCTTTATCGCGGCATTGGCAAGAACGTTAAGGAACTTCCCTGAGCCGGCACCTAAGATTGTGCGCCGGTCGCCTTAGGACCGTCAACAGGGTGCCAAAGGAACATAGGCCACTTGACATGCCTTGGGTCCTGAAACGGGTAGGTTTTGGGAGCTTTTCCGGTCAGGAACACTGACGTTTAGGGCGATTGCTGACCCCCGTGTTTACCCCTCGTGCTTACCAAGGGCGACAAAGTGCGGGTTTTCAAATCCGGGCTTGCCGTAGCGCAGCTCCTTACCGTCCAGATCGGTGACCGTGCCACCCGCGGCGCGCAGCACGGCGTGCCCGGCGGCGGTGTCCCATTCCATGGTGCGGCCAAGGCGGGGGTAAAGGTCGGCGATGCCGCGTGCGATGACACAAAATTTCAACGAGCTGCCCGCGCTGGTTTCTTCGCGGATGTCGTAATTTTTCAAGAACTCATCCGTTTGTGGAGTCTTGTGGCTTTTGCTGACCAGTGCGGTAAGCCCGCCCGCAGGCCAAGGGCGACACTGAATGGCTTTGGGGCCGCTGCCCAAGTCCGCGAACGCACCGTGAGGACTGCCGATATAGACGTGGCCGGTTGTCGGGGTGTGGACCACGCCGACGACCGGCAGGCCCAAATTGATGAGCGCGATGTTGACGGTGAATTCGCCCGTGCGTTTGACGAATTCCTTGGTGCCGTCCAATGGATCGAGCAACCAGAACGGCCCACCGTCGAGGGCGGGGGCTTTGCCGTCGGAAAAGGCCTCTTCGCCGATGATGGGGAAGTCGTTGGTGATCTCAGCCTTGATGGCTGCGGTGATGAGCTCTTCAGCCCGACGATCTGCTGCGGTGACGGGGGAGGTATCGTCTTTGACCTCGACCTCGAAATCGCTGTTGTAGACGTCCATGATTTCTTTGCCGGCGCGAACGGCGATCTCGTGCAGACTATCGAGCAGGGACAGGGGGATGTTGAGTGTCATGGAAGGGCCTCTTGGCGCGAGAAACAGTTTCATCATCAATGAGGGGAGAGTACGAGGCAGAGCGCCGAAATTCAATTATTTCAGGGTGGGGATGTGTCCCCAATCGGCACCGGTCTCCGCCGCGATGAAACGCCAAGCCTTGAAGGTATTGCTCCAATGCGCTGCGCCAAGTCCGGCCTTGGTCTTGAGATGGTTCAAAAAGGCCGCTGGATCGGGCAACTGGGTCCAGACCGAGGGCAGAAACAGTGCACGGTGCCCTAAGTCCTCGATGATCAGGCCGTCGTCGCCGGCACGCAGCTTGGCGACTAGGTCGGCTTGATCGGCAAAGGCGAACGGTTCGGCGGGGCTGAGCACTGAAATATGAATGTCCAGTTCGGCGGTTTCGCCAACCGTGAGCGATGCGAAACGCGGATCTTCAAAGGCTGAACGAAAAGCATTTTCGGCGACATCCGTGGCCAGTGGCCGCCAGGCTTCGGGCGATCCGATGCAGCCCCTAAGCCGCCCGCCCTTGTTCAGGGTCACAAAGCAGGCTCCCACCTCGGTCATTTCCGCGGGCAAGGAATCCAGCACCGGGGTGATCGGCGTGCCGTGGTGCAGCCCATGATCTATGGAAGCCTTGGCGATTTGCAAGAACACATCGCCGTGGGTATCCAGCAGGGCGTGGGTTTTGGCGGCGAAGTCATTTTGTTCGGCGTTGGTCGTCATGGCGCAGCCTCCCAAAAGCCCCACGACCCATAGCCCACCACCTGGGTGCGCGGCCCTGCCGTGTCGCCGGAATTGCGCAAATCGAGCGTGCGCACCTGCATGCCTTTGCGCCGAGCCAATTCAAGTAGGCCCTTGATCGGCATGCGCCCGCAGGCTTGCCCGTCGGCGATGGCGTTGTAATCGAAGTGCTCAATCGCCGCGCAGGTGCGCCGGTCAATGACGCAGGCGCTGTCGTAATCCAGATAGTGGCTAAGGTCGGATGAGATTACGATCAACGTTTCCGGCCCGCCCCAAACGCACTCAAGAACCTCGGCAACCTCAACCGGGGTGGCCTGGCCGACCACCATGGGCAACAGTTTGAAATCGCCCAGCAGCACCTGCAAAAATGGGATGTGAACTTCCAGGCTGTGTTCCTGGGCGTGGGTGGCGTCATAGACCTGAACTTGGGGGTGTGCCAGCAAAACGTCGTCCAAAGCATGGTCGACATCGACCGTGCCAAGGGGGGTGAGAAAACTATCTGCGCTGGACAGTGCCACACCCATAACCGGGACCCGGTGGCACGGACCCAACAGCACCACGCGTTCAACAATGCCTTTCAAGGGCTTGATGTGTGCGTAAGCATGAGCCGCCACAGGACCGGAATAAATGTAGCCCGCGTGCGGCGCGATGATCGCCTTGGGCGCAAGCCCAACGTCCTCTCCTGCTTCACCGAGAAAGGCTCGGATTTGGCTGGAAAGGGAGACAGCGTCGGCAGGGTAGAATGTACCCGCGACGGCGGGGGAACGTATGAAGCTCATCATCTATCTATGGTATACTTATTGAATGAATTGGGAAACCTGGAGGTTGCCATGACCGCGAACAAGGGAATTGAGAACGCACCCGGTGGCGCTTTCCCCGGCGCCGTGGTGGGACGGTATTGGCATGCGGTCGAAGACGACAAGGGCAATACTCTCGTGCAGTGCGACTTGTGCCCGCGGGCCTGCAAAATTCATGACGGCCAACGCGGCCTGTGTTTCGTGCGTGGTGCGCAAAATGGTGAATTGGTGTTGACCACCTATGGCCGGTCGTCGGGATTTTGCGTAGATCCCATCGAAAAGAAACCGCTCAATCATTTCCTGCCGGGCACCCCGGTGCTGTCGTTCGGCACGGCGGGCTGTAACCTGACATGCAAGTTTTGCCAGAACTGGGATATTTCCAAGGCCCGTGAGTTTGACGTGCTGGCCGATCAGGCCACCCCCGAGGCCATCGCCCAAAAGGCGCATGAGCTGGGATGTAAAAGCGTCGCCTTCACCTACAACGACCCGGTGGTTTTTCTTGAATACGCCGTGGATACGGCCAAGGCCTGCCACGTCCTGGGCGTAAAGACCGTGGCGGTGACGGCGGGCTACATATCGCCGGAACCGCGCCGGGAATTTTTCAGCCATATAGACGCCGCCAACGTGGACCTGAAGTGCTTCACCGAAGATTTCTATCAGCGTCTGTGCACGGGGCATTTGCAGGATGTTCTGGACACGCTGGTTTATCTGAAACGCGAAACAGATGTGTGGTTCGAAACCACCACGTTGATGATCCCCGGCAAAAACGATTCGGACGAAGAAATCGATGCAATGACCAAGTGGGTGGTGAAGGAACTGGGTCCGGATGTGCCGATGCACTTCACCGCATTTCATCCCGATTGGAAGATGCTGGATATTGCCGACACCCCCCACACAACGTTGTTGAGGGCGCGTGACATCGCGCTGAAAAACGGGGTGCGCTATGCCTACGTCGGCAACGTGCACGATCTGGAGGCCGAAAGCACCTATTGTCACAGCTGCGGTCAGCGTTTGATCGGGCGCGATTGGTATGTCTTGTCTGACTGGAATTTGACCCCAGACGGACATTGCACCGAATGCGGTGCGGCATGTGGTGGCGTGTTCGATGGTCCAGCGGGGCGCTGGGGGGCAAAGCGCCTGCCTGTGCGCATGAAGTCGACGCCTTGACCAAGCCTTGGCTGACAATCTCCTTTTCTTTGTCGTCTGTCTTGGTAGAGTGTTGGCAACCTGTTCTTGTGCTGCCTATATCCAGGCAAGCCAATCCTTTTTCCCAAGACGGAGTTTTTCATGAAGGTCTCGTTCGCCAATATTGCTGTTCCCAAAGCTGGCGCTGTTGTCGTCGGCGTTCTTGATGGCCGCAGGCTGACTGCTAGCGCCCAGGCCGTGGACGATGCCACCGGGGGCGCGCTGACGCGTGCGATCAAGGCCAGCACGTTCAAGGGCTCCAAACACCATTCTCTGACGGTGATGACGCCGGGCGGGCGCCTGGCGCGGGTGGTGTGCTTCGGTCTTGGCAAAGCCAAAGACATCGATGCGCTGGCGATGCAGGATTTGGGCGGACGCATTGTTTCTCAACTGAAGTCGCAGGTTGCCAGCACGCAGGTTCTGATTGACGGTGTGGATGGTTGCGACTTGAAGGCTCATGAAATTGCGGCCGAAGTCGCATTCGGTGCGCGTCTGAGCTCTTACGCATTCGATAAATACAAAACCAAAAAGAAAGAGCACGACAAGATCAAGCTGTCTGAGGTGAAGCTGTGTTGCGCCCAATCGGCCAAAGCGAAATCACTGTATGAGCCCAAAGACAAGATTGCCGACGGGGTGTTCCTCACCCGCGACCTGGTTAGCGAACCGGCCAATATTTTGTACCCGGCAACCTTGGCCGAGCAGGCCAAGACGTTGGCTAAGCTGGGCATCAAGGTCGAGGTCTTGTCGCAAGCGCAGATGAAGCGACTGGGCATGGGCGCGCTTTTGGGTGTGGCCCAGGGCAGTGCTCATGAAGCCAAAATGGTCGTCATGCAATACAACGGCAAACCTGTACGCAAGGGTGCTAAAGCGGCCAAGGCCGATCAGCCGGTGGCATTTATCGGTAAGGGTGTAACGTTCGATTCTGGCGGTATCTCCATCAAACCATCTGGTGGTATGGAAGATATGAAATGGGATATGGGTGGCGCAGGCGTCGTCATCGGCCTGATGAAGGCGTTGGCGGGACGTAAGGCCAAGGTCAATGCGGTTGGCGTTGTTGGGTTGGTGGAAAACATGCCATCCGGCACCGCGCAGCGTCCGGGTGATATCGTAACCTCCATGTCCGGCCAAACGATCGAGGTGCTGAACACCGACGCCGAAGGCCGTTTGGTGCTGGCCGACGCGCTTTGGTACACCAAGGAACGCTTCAACCCGCATACCATGGTTGATCTTGCCACCCTCACCGGCGCGATCATGGTGGCGCTTGGCACTCATTATGCGGGGCTGTTCTCCAACGATGACGATCTGGCCTGGGATTTGATCAAGGCCGGACGTGATGTGGATGAGCGCGTATGGTCCCTGCCGATGGGACCTGAATATGACAAGATGATCAATTCCGGCGTGGCGGATATGCAAAACATTGGCGAACGCTGGGGCGGGTCTATCACTGCGGCACAGTTCCTCAAGCGCTTTGTCGGCGAAACCAAATGGGCTCACCTCGACATCGCGGGTGTGACTTGGTCCAAGGCTGGAAAACCGACTTCGCCGAAGGGCGGCACCGGGTTCGGCGTGCGCTTGCTGGATCGCTGGGTTCAAGATAAGATCGAAAAATAAATGACCGAAGTCGCTTTCTATCACCTGACGCGTTCGTCGCCGGGAGCGGCGTTGCCCAAGCTGTTGGAGAAAACCCTTCAGGCGGGCAAGCGCGCGGTGGTGATGGCTGCATCGCAACAGCACCTAGATCAGTTGAGCGAGGCTTTGTGGACAGCCGATCCGTCGTCTTGGTTGCCCCATGGCTCGGTCAAGGACGGCCAACCTCAAGATCAGCCGATCTGGTTGACCGCTGAAGATGAAAACCCTAATGGGGCGCAATTCGTCTTTCTTACCGACGATGCGACGTGTGCGGACTTAAACGCCTATGAGCGTTGTTTCACGGTGTTTGATGGTGCAAATGCAAGCAGCGTAGAGCATGCCCGCCAGCAGTGGAAAGTTTACAAAGGTGAGGGCTTTGCGCTGACCTATTGGCAGCAGACCGAGCAGGGCGGGTGGAGCAAAAAGGACACCTGAATCCGCCTCGATTTCACGCATAAAAAAACGGCGCATAGTGCGCCGTTTTTTTAAAATTGAATTCCAGACTTAGCCGGGTTTGTGGACGCGGCGCGAGATGGCGCGCTCGGCGGGGTTTCCCCCAGGGGCTTCCACGGCTTTGGAGCGTTTTTCTCTCACGGACCTTGCTCGGCGCTTGAGTTCCGCCTCTTTGTCTTTCACTTTGCTGCTAAACGCAACCAGCATCAATTGACTGCCGATGATGGCCAAAAGCGGCATCATCATGGTTGCCGAAACCCAGTAGACGATGTGCGCGAGGATGATCTCTTCGATCATGAAGACATGATAGAAGAACACAAACACCCAAAGCATAAACTCTGACAGAAGGAACAGGCGAAACGAGATGCGCTGTGTTAACGGCCGGGGTTGCAATTGGTTTGAGTTCACAAATGTTAGTGCACTCAAAATGCCCCCTAACAAACTGGAGGTAAAAAGGACCAAGCTGATAACAGCGATCCATGCCTGCATTTCCGTGAAATTAAAGGCCTTGAGCAGGTCTAGATATGCTTCCGTCATGGCCACCTCCATTCTCTCGATTGGTCGTCTTCGACCTTTTCATTGTGCCCGCATAATGCAGGGCGCCCCATTAGTATAACAGATGGGGGGCTCCCCCTTCTGATTTCCCTCACTCGTTTTTTGCAAGCCGCATCGAAACGCAGTGCTTTAAAACAAGTAGTATTAAGCGGCCTATCAATACCTAAGCATTGCCGCCTTGTAACGATCCTCCCTTCAATCTTGTCTGGCACAAGTGAAGAAAGGGTTATTTTGCCCGCGCCATATGCGCTTTACATCTGAAGCGGGTTTTAACTGATTCAAAAATACGCGCAATGATAAATATTGTCGATTGCAAGTCGTTCTTACCGCGTAATGGAAAGTATTTATTTGTATTATCAATCTATCATGGTGCCGCGCTCCTGCGCTGCTTCGGCTGAAAGCCAAGAGTTTTCAGCTTTTTCAAGCCTTTTTTCTATGTGGCCCAGTTGAATTTGCAGACGTGTCAACTCTTCACTTGAACCCGAGTAAAGTTTGGGGTCAGCCATTTTTTTTTCGATGGACTGTTTTTCTAAGGCCAATTTCTTGACCTCCTTTTCCGCAGTTTGAGCCGATTTGCGTAAATCGTTGCCGGCGGCGCGGGCGTCGGCACGGGCTTTTCGCTCAGCTTTTTTGTCCAAACGGGGAGCGGATGTCTGTTTTTGACCCGATTCGGAGCCTTCTTTGCGGCCCCGGCGTGAATCGAGCAATAGGCGCTTATAGTCGTCGAGATCGCCTTCGAACTGAGTGCACTTGCCATCATCGACCAGCCACAGGCGGTCGCAGACCAGTTCGACCAGATGCGGGTCGTGGCTGACCAGGACCACGGCACCTTCGTAGGTGTTGAGCGCGCCGACCAGCGCCTCGCGGGCATCGACGTCCAGGTGGTTGGTCGGTTCATCGAGCAACATGATGTGTGGCGCGGTGCGACTCATAGAAGCGAACAGCAGCCGGGCCTTTTCTCCGCCCGACAGGCTTTTGATCACCGTGTCGGCTTTGCCTTTGTCGAAACCGAATTTGCCCAGTTGTGCGCGGACCTTGGGTTCGACATAACCTTCCATGCGGCCTTGCATGTACTCGTAAGCAGTCTCGTTTTCAGGCAGCTCTTCGGCTTGATGTTGGGCGAAGTAGCCCACTTCCAGCTTTTTCGATTTGACGATTTTGCCGTTTTGTGGTGCCAGGCGCCCCGCCAGCATCTTCATCATGGTCGATTTGCCGTTGCCGTTGGCGCCCAAAAGCGCGATGCGGTCATCCATGTCGATGCGCAGGTCGAGATCTTTAAGAATAGGCTTGCCGGGTTCATAGCCCAAATCGACCTCGTCCAGCGCCACCAGTGGCGGCGATAGGGGCGAGGGGTTGGGGAAGGTGAAATTGGTGGTCTTGTCTTCGATGACCGTGGCGATGGGTTCCATCTTTTCCAGCAGCTTGAGGCGGCTTTGCGCCTGACGGGCCTTGGAGGCCTTGGCGCGGAAACGGTCGACGAAGGACTGAATGTGACGTTGTTCGGCGAGCTGTTTGGTGCGGTTCTTGGCCTGTTGGCTGAGCCGTTCGCGGCGGGTTTTTTCGAAAAAATCGTAGTTGCCGGTGTAACGGACCAGCTTTTGTTCTTCCAAATGCACGATTTCGTCCACCGCGGTGTTCAACAAGGTGCGGTCATGGGAAATCACGATCAAGGTGCCTTGCCAACTGGCCAGATAACTTTCCAGCCACAAGGTTGCTTCCAAATCCAGGTGGTTGGTCGGTTCATCCAGCAGCAACAGGTCCGGCGCGGCGAAAAGCACCGCGGCCAAGGCCACGCGCATGCGCCAACCGCCTGAAAAATCACTGCACAGACTTTGCTGGGCTTTTTCGTCGAATCCAAGTCCGGAAAGAATACGTGCCGCGCGCGCCGGGGCGGAATGGGCTGAGATGTCGGCAAGGCGGGTATGGATATCGCCAATGCGGTGCGGGTCGGTGGTGGTTTCCGCCTCATGCAGCAGGGCAGAGCGTTCGGTGTCGGCGGCCAGAACCGTATCGATCAGGCTGACCGGGCCACTGGGGGCTTCCTGCGCCACCATGCCCAATTTTGCCCCTTGGCGCAGGTTGATGGTCCCGCCGTCAGGGTGGATTTCGCCTGAAACCAGCTTGAACAGGGTCGACTTGCCGGTGCCGTTGCGCCCCACCAAGCCAACTTTGTGGCCCTTAGGGATTGCTACGGTTGCGTCTTCGAGCAACAGGCGTCCGCCGATGCGATATGTGAGGTCGTTGATGTGTAACATGGGCGCGCTTGTAGCACGGAGATCGTGTCTGTGAAAACACATCTCTGACTAGAGCTGTTCTGAACTGTTGAAACGGCCTCTTGTCAGCGCTCAACGATCCGGTTATAACCCCCGCGACCCAGCCAAAACGTGGTTGGGAGCGAATTTCCTTTAACAGCAACAAGGCTCTTGAGCATGGCTGTCGAACGCACACTGTCGATCATCAAACCGGACGCCACCGAGCGTAACTTGACCGGTAAGATCAACTCCTACATCGAAGAAGCGGGTCTGCGCATCATTGCCCAGAAACGTATCCGTCTCACCCGTGACCAGGCTGAAGCCTTCTACTCGGTTCACAAAGAACGTTCGTTCTTTGGCGAATTGGTAGACTTCATGCTCTCCGGTCCTGTTGTGGTTCAAATCCTGGAAGGTGAAAACGCCATCGCAAAATACCGCGAAGTTATGGGCGCCACCAACCCGGCAAATGCTGACGAAGGCACGATCCGCAAGGATTTCGCCATCGACGTGCAGAACAACTCCGTACACGGCTCTGATGCGCCGGAAACGGCTGCGGACGAAACCTCGTTCTTCTTCTCCGGCATCGAGATCGCCGGTTAAGCTGACGAGATAAGCTTTCGAGCTTGCAAATTTAAAGGCCGCTCTCCCCCATAATGGGGAGGGGTGGCTTTTTTTTGTGCGTATTGTCAAGGTTTGGGCAAAGCGCTAACTTCCTACGGGAAAATGTAAGGAAGGTGTCGCGCTATGAGCAAAACAGTTGGCATATATGTTTTTGACGAAATCGAGGTCCTTGACTTAGGCGGGCCGTTTGAAGTCTTTTCCGTCGCCAACAGGTTGGCGGTAAAAGAGGGGCAGGCGCAGCCGTTCAACGTCGTCACCGTCAGCCGTGACGCCGAAACGGTCGAGGCGCGGGGCGGATACCGCTTTTGCCCTGCGCACCGCTTTGCCGACGCGCCAGCTATCGATATTTTGGTCGTGCCTGGCGGCGTGGTCGATCATGAATGTGCCCGCCCCGAGGTGATCGCGTGGCTGCGGAGCACCCATGACGGTGCCGAATTGACCGCATCGGTATGCACGGGGGCATTTCTCTTGGCTGAAGCGGGCATTCTGGCCGGGATGACGGCGACCACGCACTGGGAAGACATCAACGATCTGGAACGACGTTACCCGGACCTGAGCGTCCAGCGCGGCCCGCTTTGGGTGGACGAAGGGCGTGTCGTGACCTCTGGTGGTATTTCCGCGGGCATCGATATGTCGCTGCATCTGGTGCGCCGCCTGTTGGGCGAGAATCTGGCCCGGCGCGTGGCGCGGCAAATGGAATACGACTGGCGGGGATAGAGCGTAAGGTGGAATGCCTGTTACATTAATCTCCTGATACATGTAATTTGGGCGCTCATGCATTGCCCGCCATAGATAGAACTTTGCTGTGGATATTCTATTGGGTGCTGCCATGCTGTGCCAAATTTTGGTTTGTATGCAAACTGAACGGGGAGCGAACTGTGCTTGAAATCAAAAACTTATCATTACTTGTCGTCGGATTATGTGTTGCCGGTTGTCAAACTACGGGTGGTGGCATGGATACATCGGAAGCCCGTCTGGCAAAAAATATTATGGCGACTCATTGTGTGGTGAGCCGCTCGGACGGCTCCTTGGCGCGAGGGCGTTCCACAGATGATCTTTATGTCCACTCCATCACGAACCGTCAGGCGGGGTGGAAGGCTGCAGACATGAGCACCACGGGGATTGGTGGGAGAGGTTTGCGAGGCAATATATATTTCAATACGCAAACAGGTGAAATTGCCTGCGGAACGGACAATTGGCGAAGAGGGATGGACCCAACACGGAACTATACCCTTCCCAAAACAAATCTCATCACATCCCGTAAAACTACGGACGGTAAGCCGTCGGCTGAGTCTCAGTCTATGAAAAGGTCAATTGCCGTAAGCTGGGAAGGATACGCCAATTTATTTTCAGGGGTCATTGAAGAGACAAGAAGTGGGAAAGGTGGCGATGTGAAAATCCTTTTGCCAAGCAATGAAGGGGTTTGTAATGGTCGATATGATTATACCGCCAAGGGCCAAGGCTCGTGGAGTGTTGCTTGTACAAACAACCTTGCCGCATCTGGCACCTTTTCAGCTTTTGGCAACGGCAAGGGGGCCTCTGGTGAGGGCGTAGATGCCTTGGGGCGCAAGGTGAAATACACCATGGGTGGGGCATTGTAGCTCCCGTCATGTCCTGCGTGAATTCTACAGACGGGAGATCGAAAAGGGGGGCGACAAATGGAATACGATTGGCGCACACAGGCCAACATGGAACGCCCAAACGGCGTCAGGCTATCTACATCGGCAAAATGAGCGTATAGCTTGGTTACGCACGCTGGGTGCGCGCGTTCATTGGAAAATAGAAAATGGCTCATGGGGCGGCAACTCCCATACTGCCACCCGCAGCGGGTGGTGGCAGTTCGCTCGCCTTTTGGACCGTGATGCCGAACGCCTTTGATGCCGATGAATGCGCTCAACTTACGGCTGTTTGCAGCCAGCTCGACGCTGCAAACGGTGGTTTGGTGGCGGGGCGGTTCGACCAAAAGGTCCGCCAGTCGGCGCTGGTGTGGCTGCCCGAACGCGAAGACCTCGCGTGGGTGGACGCGCGCATGGCGCGCTTGGCGGCCGACGCCAATCAGCAGCTTTTCAACTATTCGCTCGAAGGCTTCGACGAACAGCTGCAACTGGCGGCCTATGGCCCCGGTCATTATTACGATTGGCACATCGATCGCGGTCAAGGCAGCACGGCGGGGCGACGCAAGCTGACCCTTTCGGTGCAGCTCACCCAGCCGGATCAGTATCTGGGCGGTGAATTGGAAATCAACGCCGACGGCCACCCCACATCGCTGCCCCGCGACCAAGGCACGGCGGTGGTGTTCGCCTCAACAACCCTGCACCGCGTCGCCCCAGTGACCAGCGGCCTGCGCCACTCTCTGGTCGCCTGGGTCCACGGCCCGGCGTTCGTATAGGCGCGGCCAAATTCTCGGCACTTTTTAATTTCATCGGTTTGGTGGTGGTGGTAACACTGGTTGCGGTTGCTGTTGCTGTTGCTGTTGCTGTTGCTGTTGCTGTTGCTGTTGCTGTTGCTGTTGCTTGTGCTGGCACTCGAATTTCATTTTACCGTAGGGGGCGTGATGTTGAAATTAATTATGGCCGCATTGGTTCTGTGTGTGGCTTTTCCTTTCCAGGTGCAAGCGGGGGCATATGTCGCAGACACAATGCGTATTGAGATGGCGGACGAGTACGTAGAGGCTAAAGCAGGTCGGATTGCCTACGTTGCCTTAAATGGATCTCCCAAAGGCTCTATCTACGAAGTCCAAGCTCGTGCAGAAAACAAAAGATATGATGATATCAGTGTGTTTATTTGCTCTGAACGTGATTTGAAGATGCTGCTTGCTGGCCAAAACAGTCAGTGCCGTGGCGTAAATAAGCAAAAGGGCCTTGCTAAATTTACGGCGAAAACACAACAGAATGGCCGTCATTATTTGGTTGTTGATAATTCTTACAGCATGTTGGTGAAGAAAAAGGTCAATGCTAAAGTGGCCTTGATTGTTCGGACGACCGATGAGATGAAAAACACGCTTGAGTTAGGTTTGAGTGAAGCTAACTCACACATTCAAAAAATGTTTATCGTTGATGAGTTCAATTTCCGGATTGAGCCGTGCGGAATGAAGAATGCATCTTCGAATATTGCATCCGGCGACATCACCATGTGCTCAGAACTCATTTTTGATTTAATTAAAAAGAAAATGCCCGGCGCAGTTGACGCTGTTATGTTCCATGAACTCGGCCACACCCTCTTGAATCTTTGGGGGCTGCCGGGGGCGGGTAATGAAGAAACCGCCGATGAGTTTGCTATGGTCATGCTGTACTGGGGCGGGGTGCAAGAGAAAGCCATCGACTGGATTAGGTATTATGCCGAGCATGATTCAAGTGCTCAGGCCGCCTATATGCTGAAGAGAGGTGACCGGCATCCACTTTCTGTACAGCGCATTCGTAATGCCAAGCGAATTTTGGAAAACCCGGGTGAAGTGATTACACGTTGGAACAAGCTGCTGTATCCACACATGACAAAACAAGGGTTGCTAAAACTTCTAGATACCAGCCCCAAATATGTCGATAGGTCATTGATGGATCAATATCTCAATGCCGCATTATCTTCTGAAAATCGAACTGAACTGGCATCTCCCCCACCTCAAGGTGCTCATTAGCAATTACATTGGGGACCGGTGAACTGAACAAAATTCAAGTTAACCCGCCGGATTGCTCAACGCGCCTTCGGGCACGGTGTGCTCATTGATCAGCACGCGTTCGGCGCTGACCCGCACGCGGCCCTCGGCGATGTATTTGACCGCGCGGGGGTAGATCGCGTGTTCTTGTTCCAAGATGCGCGCGGCAAGATCGTCGGGGCTGTCGGTGGGGTGCACCGCGACCACGGCTTGGCTGATGATCGGGCCTTCGTCCATCGCCGGACGGACGAAATGCACCGTGCAGCCGGAAAAGCGTGCACCTTCTTCGATCACTCGTTCATGGACATGCAGGCCCTTGTAGGCAGGCAACAATGAAGGATGAATGTTGATCAGGCGGTCGCGCCAGCTGCGCACGAAGCCATCGCTGAGCAAGCGCATGAACCCCGCCAGACAGACCAATTCCGCACCCGCGGCCGTGATCTGTTCGCTCATCGCCGCGTCGAAGCTTTCGCGGTCTTCATAGTCTTTGTGGTTCAGCACCGTCGTGGCGATGCCGGCCTCGCGGGCGCGCTCCAGGCCATAGGCACCGACCTTGTTGGACAGCACCAAAACGATCTCGGCCGGGAAGTCTTCAGCCTTGCAGGCGTCGATCAACGCTTGCAGGTTGGAACCGCGACCGGAAACGAGAACTGCGAGTTTCATCGCCAGAACCTTTATCCTTAACCCCAGGCTTTGTCCGCGTTCAGCAACACGACGCCATCATTGCCTGCGGGGCGGGCGATGATGCGCCCGATCTGGAACACGGTTTCGCCTTGGGCTTCAAACACAGCCTTGAGTTCGGCGGCCTTCGCAGCGTCAACGACCACGGCCATGCCGATGCCGCAGTTAAATGTGCGGGCCATTTCCGTAGCGGCGATGTTGCCTTCGCGTTGCAGCCAGCGGAACACGTCGAGCGTGTCCCATGCGGTGGCGTCGACTTCGGCAGCCAGGGTATCGGGCAGGACGCGGGGAATGTTTTCCAGCACGCCGCCGCCGGTGATGTGGCTGAGCGCATGCACGCCGCCCGATTTAATCGCGGCCAAGCATGATTTGACGTAAATGCGGGTCGGGACCAAAAGGGCCTCACCCAAAGACTTGCCAGGGGCGAAGGGGGCATCGACTTTGTAAGCTAGCCGCGCCTTGTCCACAATGTGGTCGCGCACGGCGGCTTCCATCTTGGTGTCGGGTGCACCGCCGATCACGGCATCGGACACCACCTTGCGCACCAAGGAGAAACCGTTGGAGTGAAGACCGCTGGAGGCGAGGCCGAGAATCACGTCGCCATCTTGGACCTTGGTGCCGGTGAGAATGTCATCGCGTTCGACCGCGCCGACGGAAAAGCCCGCCAGATCGTATTCGCCGCCGCCGTACATTCCGGGCATTTCTGCGGTTTCGCCGCCGATCAGTGCACAGCCCGCCTGACGGCAGCCTTCTGCAATGCCGGAAACGATTTCCTTGCCTGCCTTCACGTCCAGTTTTCCGGTGGCGTAGTAGTCCAGGAAGAACAGCGGTTCCGCCCCTTGCACCACCAGATCGTTGACGCACATGGCAACCAGATCGATGCCGACGGTGGCGTGGCTGCCCATGGCAATGGCGACCTTCAGCTTGGTGCCGACGCCATCGGTGCCTGCGACCAGAATCGGGTCGGTGTAGCCAGCGGCCTTGAGGTCGAACATGGCGCCAAACCCGCCGAGGCCGGAAACCACACCGCTGCGCGACGTAGATTTGGCATCGCCTTTGATGGCTTCGACCAGCGCATTGCCCGCATCGATGTCGACGCCGGCGTCTTTATAGTTTGCCCCGGAAATGGCTGCCTCCTATTTGTTCTCACATTGTGACCCAGGGCGGGTGTAAACGCCGCTCTGGTAATGATGGCTGGGCGTGGTAAAACAGTGCCAAGCTTGTACGAATTTAAGTGAAACATACCCATTTGGGGGCGCTTTGCAATGGCGCAAAAGAAGGGGACACGGCTGATGAGAACGGGAACCGCTTACGGGCTTGTTATTGCCCTGGTGTTTGCGCTCACGGCTTCGCTCGTAAGTAAGCCCGCAGCGGCAGATGCGCCGCGCCTGTTCGAGGTCTCCAACGTGACCGTCGATGTGACCGCCGATTCGGCCACAATCGCCCGTGTTAAGGCCCTGAAACAGGGTGAAAAGAAGGCTTTTTCCCTGCTTTTGAAGCGTCTGACCCTGCAAGCCTACCATGGGCGCCTGCCCGATGTGTCCGATGCCCAGCTCGCGGAATTGGTGCAAGATTTTGCTGTGGCCGACGAAAAGGCGTCTTCGGTACGCTATATCGCCAAACTGAATTATCGCTTCCGTGCCGAAGGCGTGCGCGCTCTTTTGGACGAGTACGGTCTGCCTTATGCCGAAACGGTGTCCAAGCCGGTGTTGATGTTGCCGGTTTATCAGGCGGCGGGCGCACTGCTGTTGTGGGATGACCCGAACCCGTGGCGCACCGCATGGCAGGATTATGCGCAAAATGGCCCCGGTCAGGGCTTGGTGCCGACCATTCTGCCGGTGGGCGATCTGAACGACGTGCGCACCATCGGTGCGGAGCAAGCCATCGAAGGCGATATGGCGCGATTGGAAGAAATCGCCCGGCGCTATGACGCGGGCGATGTGGTGGTGGCGCATGGTATTTTGCGTATGGATTCCTACAACGGCTTGCCCGAACTGGAAGTTTATCTGACGCGGTTCGGTTCATCGTTGCAAGAACACACGGTGGTCAAAAGCTTCACCTCGGAACCGGGAGACGATATCCCGAGCCTGTTGAGGCGCGCTGCGGTTCAATTGACAGCCCAAGTCGAGGACAACTGGAAACAGGACAATTTGATCGAAACCGGAAGTGCGAGCCTGTTGCCCGTTTCCGTGCCAGTTCGGGGGCTTGGCGATTGGGTCAAGGTGCGCGACCGTCTCAATGGTGTCGCCGTGGTGCGGCGTGCTGATTTGGTGTTGCTGCGGCGCAACGAGGTGCGCCTGAACGTACACTTTATTGGTGATGCCGAACAGTTGGCGCTGTCGCTCGATCAAGCGGACTTGGCATTATGGGAAGAGGGCGGCCATTGGTATCTGGCCCAGAAAAACCCGCAGCCTCCCGCTCAGAATTGAGGCTGTGGTTTAAGTGAACCTTCCCAATATCATCACGTTGCTGAGAATTGCCGCCACGCCGTTTGCTGTGTGGCTGATCCTTGAAGGGCATTTGTTATGGGCCTTTTGGGTATTTGTCATCGCGGGCGTTTCGGATGCCCTGGATGGCTTTATCGCCAAGCAATTCGACATGGAAACCGAACTTGGGAAGTTTCTCGACCCGATCGCCGATAAGGCGCTTTTGGTTTCGGTCTACGTATCTTTAGGCATAGAAGGCTTTATCCCCAACTGGTTGGTGATCATGGTGGTGTTTCGCGATGTGGCCATCGTCGGCGGGGCTCTGCTCTTTGAAACCATGACGCATTCGCTTACCATGCACCCGTTGATGATCAGCAAGGTCAACACCACCTTGCAGATCGTCCTGGCGGCGGCGGTGATGGGCAGTGCGGGTTATGAGCTCGAACTGGGCGGTTGGCTGGATGCGGTCTTGGCTTTGACCGCGATAGCGACGCTTTTGTCCGGGTTATCGTATGCTGTGGTGTGGGCCCGCAGTTGGTCCGATGTGGAGGAAGATGAATGAGCAAGGTTATGAGCCCGGACAAGCAGATGTGGGTCTGGATCGCGGGGTTGGTTATCTTTTTAACACTGCTCTATACCTTGAGCAGTGTTCTGACCCCGTTTGTCGCCGGTCTTGCGGTGGCCTATTTCCTCGATCCGCTGGCGGACCGTCTGGAGCGGTTGATGAAGTCGCGCACAGCCGCGACCGCCGTGATTATTTTGACCTTTTTTGCGTTGCTCTCGATCTTGGGGATGGTTTTGTTTCCGTTGTTGCAGGCTCAGGTTATGGGTTTGATTTCGCGCTTGCCCGAGGTCGTGAAGGCCGCACACGAATTGATTGACCCGCTGATGGTACAGATCGAACAGCAGTTGGGCGCTGATGAGATTCAAAAGCTGAAAGACGGTGCTGGCGCGTTCACGGGTGCGGCGGTGTCGTGGCTGATCGGTGTATTGAAGAGCCTGTTCCTGGGCGGCAAGGCGTTCGTCAATGCGCTGTCGTTGTTGTTCATCATGCCGGTGGTGGCGTTTTTCCTTTTGCGCGATTGGGATGTTCTGGTCGCCAAGGTCGATGAATTGCTGCCGCGTGTTTCGGCCGATACCATTCGTGCACAGTTTCGCGAAATCGACGCGACCATTGCCGGGTTCGTGCGGGGTCAGGCGACGGTTTGTTTGGTGCTTGGCACGATTTACGCGATCGGGTTGACGCTGGTGGGGCTTGAATTTGGCTTGTTGATCGGGCTTGTCACCGGGTTGATGGCCTTTGTGCCTTATGTCGGCATGCTTATCGGCTTGATGATTGCGTTCGGTGTTGCGCTGATGCAGTTCAGCGATATTGGTTCGTTCGTGCTGGTGGCGGCCGTGTTCGCGGGTGGGCAAACCATTGATGCGGCATTCCTGACGCCCAATCTGGTCGGCGGACGGGTTGGCTTACATCCGGTGTGGATCATCTTCGCCCTGATGGCGGGCGGTGCGTTGTTCGGGTTTACCGGCGTTTTGTTGGCGGTGCCAGTGGCATCTGTGATCGGTGTGTTGGTCCGGTTCGCCATCACGCGTTACCGCGCCAGCACTTTATATACGGGCTGAGCAGTGTGGCTTTGAAGCAAATACCGTTTGATTTTGATCCGCGTCCGGCGTTGGGCGGCGATGATTTTTTGGTGGCGTCGTCGAATGCGGCTGCGGTTCAGTGGGTTGAACGCTGGCCGAACTGGCCCGGTCCGGTGCTGGTCATCGCCGCGCCGGAAGGTGCTGGCAAGACCCATCTGGCGCATGTGTTTCAGGCGCAAACGGGGGCGCGCCTGATTACAGCCAAAGACTTGCAAAGTCTTCGAGCGGATGGCGCCCTGGCAGGCGCACGCGCGTTGGTACTGGAGGACGTGGAGGCGTTCCTCGACTTCGGGTTGGCAGAAGAACTGCTGCATCTTTATAATATGGCGCGTGAAGAGAACGTGAAAATACTCATGACCGCGTTGCGCCCTCCGGCCCGGTGGGCGGTGGACCTGAAAGACCTCAGCTCGCGTTTGAAGACGGCGCCAGTGGCGGAAATTAGCCCGCCCGACGACAGTCTGTTGACGGCTCTGATCGTCAAACAATTCGCCGACCGTCAATTGAACGTGGACCAGGACGTACTGACGTATATGCTGGCGCGAATGGACAGATCGTTCAGTGGCGTGCGGATGCTGATCCGCGCCGTTGATGAACACGCACTTTCTCAAAAGCGCGCCATCACCATACCGCTGGTGCGCCAAGTGATTGAAAATTTATAGGAAGAGAAGTATGCGCAACGTAACGTATTTTAGCGCGGGTCTGGTCGCCGATTTTGTCATCAGCGATCCAGCTTTCGACAAATTCTTGAAAGACTTGGCCGAAGCCGAAAAAATCATCGACCGTTATGGCGAAGACGATTTGATGAAGGCCCGCACCTTGTTGGATAACTTTATGGCCCGCGCACAAGAAGATGAGAGCATTGAGCAGGGACCAGGTGAAATTCTGGCTGCGTGCTTCATCTGGAATTTTTTCAACACCAATCCCAATGCCTCACGGGTCATCACCGGCGACATCGTGATTGTCGATTTGGACGGCACACTCAACACCGTTGAGTTTGCGTCCGCCAAGGACATTCAAATTGCCAACAGCGATCATGTTCACGGCCCCGGTTGCGGTCACGACCACTAAGCGGCGCTGGCCTTAAACAACGTCAGTTGAGCGCTGCGGTTGAGTGCTACCCAAAACACAGACAAAAAGAGGCCGCCACCCTGGGGGGACAGGTTAGGGTGACGGCCTAAGTTTGGATTGTGTTCACTTACCGTATTCGCCAAGTGAAGTTGTTTATATCTAGCTAGAGGCTGCGTGTTTCATCGTCGCGGCCAAGGTTGTGTATACGGCGCCCCATGCGTCTTCGGCTTCACTGGTGTAAGCCTCGCCCAGGCCTTGTCCGAGGGTCCACAAAAGAGCTTCGCCGACGGTGTCGTAATGTTCGGGTTTGACCCCATAATTTACATGTCCCTTACCGAGCTTTTCCACCACCGGCACCAGTTGATCGATTTTATCGAGGCTTGAAACCGCGATTTTCAACATTGCCATCAACTTGCGTCCCTGATCCTTCATGTCGGATTTGAACAGTTGACGAAGGTTTGGGTCCAGTTCGAACAGCCGATTGTAAAATAGCTCTGCCGCTTGTTCGGCGATCGGTTCGACCATGGCAAAGGTGTCTCGTACCACTTGAACTTGCCGTCTGCTGAACAACCCACTCGAAGGTTTTGTTGCAGGGCTTGATACGGGTTTCGCCAAGGGGGCGCTAGGCTCAGCAGAATTTGACTTTGCAACAGCTGAGGCGGCGGCACCGGTGTCCGGTTTATCTACTTTTTTTTTGAGCCTCCATCCCGGATGTCGACCATGAAACTTTGCACTTGGCTGCCCAGCATTTCGGACTGCTGGGAAAGTTCGCTGGCGGCGCTCAGGACCTGACCTGCGGCGCGGCCTGCTTCGTTGGATGCCGTCGTCACGCCCTGAATGTTGCGGGCCACTTCCTGGGTGGATGCGTTCTGTTCTTCCACCGCCGATGAGATGGTTGTCGAAATTTCACTGATCTCGCGGATGGTCGTACCGATGCCTTCGATGGCACCGACGGTGTCCTTGGTGGCGTTTTGAATGTCACCGATTTGGGTGGAAATTTCTTCCGTCGCTTTTGCCGTTTGATTGGCGAGGTTCTTGACCTCGGATGCGACAACCGCGAACCCTTTGCCTGCTTCACCCGCGCGTGCCGCTTCAATGGTGGCGTTGAGCGCAAGGAGATTGGTTTGCGATGCGATGTCATTGATCAGGTTGACGACATCACCAATTTTATTGGCGGCTTCATTCAGGCCCTGGACCATTTCGTTGGAGCGATCGGCCTCTGCCACGGCCTCGGATGCGATGGATGCGGAGCGCCCAACCTGGCGTGAAATTTCCTGAACCGAACTGGACAATTCATCCGCTGCAGCAGCAACGGCAGAGGCTTGGTTGGTGGTTTCTTCCGATGTCACCGACATGCTTTCAGCGGTCGATTGCAGCTCGGTGGACGCGCTGGAAACGGTGCCCACGACGGTGCCGATGTTGCTTTCGAAATCATCGGCGAGCTTTATCCGTTTGGTGATAACGCTCCACGTCAGCATCGCACCGATATACTTGCCGTCGCGACCACTGACCGGGGAAACCAGTAGATCAAGATGCTCGTCACCAAGGCGAATGTTGGCTTGATGAGGCAGGTTGGAAGCATCGCTGAGGATGCCGCGCTGGTGCGCAGGGTGTTTGTGGAAAATATCCACGCACTGACCGACCAGGTTATCGGCCTTACACGGTAGCAAATGTTCCAGCGTGCGCAGTGTGTCAATGCTGGTTTTGTTGGCGTAGGTGATGGTGAAGTTTTTCGGCTCCATGAACATCACGTTGATGGGCATCTGATCGATCATTTGCGCTTGGCGGTTTGCGATACGCTCGTTTTCCACCTTGTCGGTGACGATGGACCAGGTCAGCATCGGGGCGATGTACTTGTTGCCATCCATAATTGGGGTGACCAACAAATTAAGGGTCTCGTCACCAAGCTTGATCAGCGTGTTGTGCGGTAGGTTCGCCGGATCGGAAAGAAGCTTGCGTTGGTGTGCGGGGGATTTGTGAAATACATCGATGGAACTGCCGACCATGTCAGCAACCTTGATCGGCAACAGATGCTCAATACGTTGTAGAGTGCTGCGGCTGGTCTCGTTCATGTAAGTGATGCGAAAGTCACGCAAATCACAAATCATCACCGCAACGGGCATGTTCGCAACCATTTGTTCGTAAAGCTTGCTGCTGATCGGGCTTTTTTTAAGCATATGGTCTGAATCCTCGTCTGCGGAGTTTTTAAGCTGTCCCCCTGAAAGTACCTGATGAAAACACTCAGGTATAAGGTCCATGTGGGTAGGGTATTTGGTAATTCAACCAACTTTTGGTCTCGAATATTTTTTTTTGGGCTGACCCAGATAACTCAATTTTGGGTTTATCATGGGACCTATGCGCAAGAGCCGACTTAGCCACTACAAACAAGATCGCTTGATCGAGCATTTTGTTTCCGGATCCACCGCTCTGACAG